>Ga0209810_1000445_pt1 | contig 92552 bp, 103 predicted proteins | sample Coa_R1_7_FD_187159 | JGI IMG/M metagenome (GOLD analysis project Ga0209810, IMG submission 187159) | Surface soil microbial communities from Centralia Pennsylvania, which are recovering from an underground coalmine fire - Coalmine... | ecosystem: Environmental > Terrestrial > Soil >... | reverse complement strand
CCTGCGGCTGTTCGAAGAACTCCACGCCAGCGGCCAAACCATCCTCCTCGTCACCCACGAACACGACATCGCCGCCCACGCCCGCCGCCAACTCCACCTCCGCGACGGCGTCATCGAACGCGACGAGCGTCGGGCCCCGTAACGATGCCGCTCGTCGAGGCGGTCGCCCTCGCCTTCCGCATGCTCCGGGCCCAGAAGCTCAAGAGCGGCTTCTCCGCCACCGGGGTGTTCATCGGCGTCACGTTCCTGATCGCCGCCTGGTCGATCGTGAACGGGATGAACCGCTACATGACCGACAAATTCGCGGGCACGCTGATCGGCGTGAACACCTTCCATTTGCGCCGCCGGCCCAACGTGAACGTGGACGTGAGCGACTCGTTGTGGCGGGCGTGGCGGCGGCGCCCGCGCATCACGTTCGACGACGCGGCGGCCGTGGAGCGGGGGCTCACCGTGCCGGTCATCACCGCCTGGTTCTCCGAGGACCGCGGGCCCGTGCAGTACGGCAACCGGGTGGTGAAGGACGTGGCGCTCCAGGGCGCCGGCGCCCGCTACTTCGAAATCAAGAACCTCGTGATCGAGCGGGGCCGGGCCTTCACGCTCCAGGAGGAGCGCGCGGGCCTCCCGGTCGTGGTGATGGGTCACGACCTCGCCGAGAAACTATTCGAGGGCCGGGACCCGCTCGGGCGCGCGGTGCGGATTCACGGGATTCCCTACCGGGTGATCGGTGTCGTGGAGCGCCAGGGCAACCTGTTCGGCCTCTCGCTCGACAAGTTCGTGGTGGCGCCGGCCACGTCGCCGATCCAGCGGGCGGTGAATCCGCCCCGCGTGGTGGACGCGCTCATCGTCAAGGCGCGCACGCCGCTCGAGCTCCAGGAGGCGATGGACCAGACCGAGGCGATCATGCGCAGCCGGCGCCATCTGCGCCCGGAGCAGGACGACAACTTCACGCTCGAGACGGCGGCGGGGGTGCTGGACTTCTGGGGCAAGATCAGCCGCATCCTCTACACCGTGGGGCCGGGGCTCGTGGGCGTGGCCCTGGTGGTGGGGGGGATCGTGATCATGAACATCATGCTGATGGCCGTGGCGGAGCGCACGCGCGAGATCGGCATCCGCAAATCGCTCGGGGCGCGGCGGCGCGACATCCTGCGGCAGTTCCTGGCCGAGGCGGCCACGCTGGCGACGGTGGGCGCCGGCGCGGGCGTCGCCGCGGGCGTGGCGCTCTCCGTTTTCCTCGCCGCCGCCACGCCCTTGCCCGCGAGCGTCTCGCCCGTGTCGGTGCTGCTCGGCGTGGCGCTGGGCATGGGCGTGGGGATTGCCGCGGGGGTCTATCCCGCGAGCCGCGCGGCCCGGCTCGACCCCATCGCGGCGCTGCGGCACGAGTGAGCGTGACCCCGCTGTGGGAGGGGGCGGGCATCGCCCTGGGCTCGCTCGCGGCGCACAAGGTCCGCGCGGCGTTGACCATCCTCGGCGTCGCCATCGGGGTCATGGTCGTCATGGTGATCGGGGCGCTCATCAGCGGATTCGACAAGGGCGTCGCCGACGTGCTGGAGCGCGCCGGTCCCAAGACGTTTTACGTGGGCCGCTGGTGGTCCGCGGGCGTCACCGTCTCGGACGGCTCGGAGGAGTCGAGCCCCTGGCGCCGCAACCCGCCGCTGACGAGCGACGACGCCCGCCTGATTGCGCAGCTCCCGTCGGTGCGGTTCGTGGCCGTGGACGAAAACACGCTCGCCGACATCCAGTTCGAGGGGCACGGGCTCGGCTCGGTCCGGGTGCACGGCCGCAGCGCGGCCTGGCCCATGGTCGCGGGGGGCGAGATCGCGCCCGGGCGCTCCTTCACTGCCGTCGAGGACCAGGCGACGAACACCGTGGCGGTGGTCAACCAGAAGCTCGCCGAGATGCTGTTCGGCCAGCGCGATCCGATCGGCCAGCGCGTGAAGATCCAGGGCGTGCCGTTCACGGTGATCGGGGTGTTCAATCCCCCGCCCGATCTCTTCGGCGGCGGCAACAACCCCGAGGCGTACGTCCCGCACGAAACGTTCGCCAAGTATCTCGACTACTGGCGCGGCTGGATGGAGTTTCTCGTGGGCCCGACGGCAACCGCGACCACCGAGCAGGCGATGCAGGACGTCACGGTGGCGCTGCGCCTGAAGCGCGGGCTGCGGCCCGGTGAGCCCGACAACTTCGCCGTGGTGAGCCAGGACCGCTTCCTCGAGAGCCTGAGCCGGACCACGCTGCTGTTTCGGATCGTGATGTTCGCGCTGTCGAGCGTGGCGCTCCTGGTCGGCGGGGTGGGCGTGGTGGCGATCATGATGATCTCGGTGACCGAGCGCACCCGCGAGATCGGCGTGCGCAAGGCCCTCGGCGCCACGCGGCGCGAGATCCTGTGGCAGTTTTTGGTGGAGGCGGCCACGCTCACGCTGGTGGGCGGGGCCGCCGGACTGGTGGCGGGCGGGCTGGTGGCGTTCGTGATCGCCCGCGCGACCCCGATCCCCGCCCACGTGCCCCTGGGCTCGGTGGTCGCGGCCCTCGCCGCGGCCGCGCTCACGGGAATCGTGTTCGGGTTGTACCCCGCCAACAAGGCGGCGCGGCTCGACCCGGTGGAGGCGCTGCGGTACGAATAGCGTGCTAAGTTTCGGTCGCCATGCCGCTCTCCGAAGCCATCCTGCAGGCCCTCCACACGGCCTGGAGCCACAAGCTCCGGTCGTTCTTCACGCTGCTCGGCATCATCGTGTCGGTCGCGTTCCTCGTGGCCGTCGTGGCGGTGATCCAGGGGATGAACGCCTACGTGCGCGAGCGCATCGGCGCGGCGATCGTGGGGGCGAACGCCTTCCAGGTGCGCCGCACGCCGATCCGCGTGGGGCTGATCGACGACGAGGAGTGGCGCGCGATCCAGCGCCGGCCGATCATCGCGCCCGAAGACGTGCCCTACGTGGCGCGCGCCCTCCCCGACGCGCGGGCCATCGCCCTGCAATCGGGGTGGCCCACCCCCCAGGCCGACGTCGTGTGGCGCGACAAGACCGTCGGCGACGCGTTCATCTTCGGCGTCACCGCCCCGTTCCAGGTGGTCCAGGACTACCAGTTCGCGGCGGGCGAGCCGCTCACCGACGTGGACGTGCGCGAGCGCCGCCCCGTCGTGGCGCTCGGCTTCGACATCGCCGACAAACTGTTCCCCGACCCCGCCCTCGCCGTCGGCCAGAAGATCCGCATCCGCGGCCAGCAGTACACCGTGAAGGGGGTGATCGCGCGCAAGGGGAAGGTGCTGGGCCAGTCGTGGGACGGGTTCGTGATGATGCCGCTCACGACCTTCGAAGCCCTGTACGGGCGCCGCCAGACCACGGTGATCTCGGTCAAGATGCCCGACGCCGCCCGGGTGGCCGACGGGATGCTGCGCGCCGAGGAGGCGATGCGCATCGCCCACCGGCTGCGCCCCGGCCAGCCCGACGACTTCAGCGTGGACACCGCCGATGCCCTGGTGAGCTTCTGGAAGAACCTCACGCGCCTATTGTTCACCGTCGTCCCCGCCGTCGTCGCCATCGGCATCGTCGTCGGCGGGATCGTCATCATGAACATCATGCTCATGAGCGTGCACGAGCGCACCCGCGAGATCGGGATTCTCAAAGCGCTGGGCGCGCGGCGCCGCGACATTCGCAATCAGTTCCTCGCCGAAGCGGCGACCCTCGCCCTGCTGGGCGGCGTGCTGGGCCTCGCCGCCGGCGCCGCCCTCGCCGGCGTGGTCGCCGCCGCCTCTCCCCTGCCCGCGCGCGTCACCTGGTGGTCGGCGGCGGTCGCGCTCGGCCTGGGCGCGGGCGTGGGCGTCGTGTTCGGCGTGTATCCCGCGATGCGGGCGGCCCGCCTCGACCCGGTCGCCGCGCTGCGCTACGAGTGAAGCTCTACGCCGTCTCCGAAGGCTGGCGCATCGCCGCCGAGCAGCTGCGGGCCAACAAACTGCGCTCGGGGCTCACCATCCTCGGCGTCGTCATCGGCGTAGCCACGGTGATGGCGATGGCGTCCATCGTGCAGGGCATCCGCGAGCAGATCATTCACACGATCGAGGTCGCCGGGCCGACCACCTTCTACATCATGCGCTTCTGGTCCACCACGCCCCTCAATCCCGACGCCCTGCCCAAGGAGGTGCGGATCCGCCCCGTCATGAAGCCCGAGGAGGCCGAGGCGATCGCGCGGCTGCCCGACATCCGCTACGCCGGGATCTGGGTGCAGGTGTTCCAGCGCATGGAGTACCAGGGGGTGCGCACCCAGATCGTCACGGTGTTCGGCGCCGACGACCACTACATGGAGATCCAGGGCGGCAGCCTGCTCGCCGGCCGGTTCTTCACCACCGCGGAGCTGCGGAGCGGGGCGCCGGTGGTGGTGCTGGAACGCAAGTTCGCGGACAAGCTGTTCGGCCGCACCGATCCCCTGGGGCGGGTGGTGCGCATCGCGGGCAAGCCGCTCGCGGTGATCGGCGTCTATCAGAACCCCGAGAACATCTTTCAGCCGCCGTCCCAGGAGATCGGCGCCATCGTGCCGTTCGAGACGGCGCGCCGGGGGTTCCGCTACGACGAGACCAACGCGCTGTGGATCGTCGTCAAGCCGCGCGACGGCGTCGCCGTGTCGCGCGCCATGGACGAGGTGACGGTGCTGTTGCGCCGGCTGCGGGGGCTGCGCGCCCGCGATCCCAACTCCTTCGACCTCATCACGCAGGACCAGATCCTGGACGTGTTCAACAAGCTCACCGGCGTGTTCTTCCTCGTGATGCTGGTGCTGTCGAGCGTCGCCCTGCTCGTGGGCGGCATCGGGGTGATGGCGATCATGATGGTGTCGGTGACCGCGCGCACGCGCGAAATCGGCATTCGCAAGGCGCTCGGCGCCACGCGCCGGGAGATCCTGTGGCAGTTCCTGGTCGAGGCCGCGACGCTGACGCTGACCGGCGGCATTTTCGGGATCGTGCTCGGCGTCGCGATGGGCCAGGGCATCCGGACGCTGTTCCGGTTCCAGACCAGCGTGCCGGCGTGGAGCGCGCTCGTGGCGTGCGCCGTGTCGGTGCTCGTGGGGCTCGTGTTCGGGATCGCGCCCGCGGCCCGCGCGGCGCGGCTCGACCCGGTGGACGCGCTGCGGTATGAGTGACCTGGCGGTGGATCTGCTGGCGATCGCGGCCCACCGCGACGACGCGGAGCTGACGTGCGGCGGCACCCTCGCCAAGGCGGTGCGCGCGGGCCACCGGGTCGGCATCCTCGATCTCACCCGCGGCGAGGCCGGCACCCGGGGCGACGCGGCGACGCGCGCCGCCGAGGCCGAGCGCGCGGCGGCCACCCTGGGCGTGCACGTGCGGCTCAACGCCGAACTCCCCGACGCGCACCTGCACAACGACGAGCCCGCGCGCGCCCGGGTGGTCGAGCTGCTGCGCGCCACGCGGCCCCGCGTGGTGATCCTCCCCTACCCCGTGGGCCGCCACCCCGACCACCGCACCGCCGCCGAGCTGGGGCGCGACGCCTGCTACCTCGCCGGACTCGCCAAATACGGCGCGGGCGGCGCGCCGCACCGTCCCTTCAAAATCCTCTACGCGCTCGCCTACCGGGAAGACCCGGTCAAGCCGTCGTTCGTCGTGGACATCTCCGACACCTTCGAGGTCAAGCTCGCCGCGATCCGCTGCTACGCGTCGCAATTCGACGGCGCCCGCGCGGCGGGCGAGATCTATCCCACCGGCCAGGATCTCTACGAGCTGATCCGCGTGCAATCGGCCCACTACGGCTCGCTCATCCGCCGCCCCTACGGGGAGCCGTTCTTCTGCCACGAGACCCTCGCGGTGGACGATGTGGTGCGGCTTGGCGTGCAGTCGCTGTAGCCGATAGATTCCCCCCATGCCCGCGCGAGTCGTGTATCTCGACCACGCCGCCACCACCGCGGTGCGGCCCGAAGTCCTGGAGGCGATGCTGCCGTATCTCGGGCCCGAGGCGTTCGGGAACCCGTCGTCGCCGCACCGCGTCGGCCGCGCGGCGCGCGCCGCCGTGGAGGAGGCGAAGCGCGCCGTCGCCGCCGCGCTCGGCGTCGAGCCGCACGAGGTGATCTTCACCTCCGGGGGCACCGAGGCCGACAACCTGGCCGTGCTCGGCGCCGCCCTCGCCGCGCGCGCGCGCGGCGGGCCGTTCCGCGTGGCCGTCTCGGCGATCGAGCACAAGGCGGTGCTCGGCGCGGCGCACGCCGTCGAATCCCTCGGCGGCGAGGCGATCGTGCTCCCGGTGAGCCCCGCCGGCGTGGTGGAGGAGGACGCGCTCGCCGAGGCGCTGGCGCGCGGGGTGGCGGTGGTGAGCGTGATGTGGGTCAACAACGAGGTCGGCGTGATCCAACCGATCGCGCGCCTCGCCGAGCGCTGTCGCGAGGCCGGCACGTGCTTCCACGCGGACGCCGTGCAGGCGTTCGGCAAGGTCCCCATGCCGCTCGGCGACGCGGGCCCCGCCCTGCTCGCCATCTCCGGCCACAAGATCGGCGCCCCCAAGGGCGTCGGGGCGCTCGTCGTGCGCGACCGCCGGGCGGTGGCGGCGATCCTCCACGGCGGGGGCCAGCAGTTCGGCCTCCGCCCGGGCACCGAGAACGTCCCCGGGATCGTGGGCCTCGGGAAGGCGGCCGAGCTCGCGGCGCGGGAACAGGCGGAGTTCGCGCGCCGGGTGGGCGCGCTGCGCGACGAGCTGGAGCGCCGCCTCCTCGCGGCCCTCCCCGACGCCGTGATCCACGGCCGGCAGGCCGATCGGGCGCCGCACGTGTCGAACGTGTCCATCCCGGGCACCGACAGCGAGGCGCTGCTCATGCACCTCGACCTCGCCGGCATCGCCTGCTCCTCGGGCTCCGCGTGCAGCACCGGCGCGGTCGAGCCGTCGCACGTGCTCACGGCCATGGGGGTCCCCCGCGAGCTCGGCGTCGCGGCCCTGCGGTTCTCCTTCGGCCGCGACAACACGCGCGACGACGTGGACGCCGTGGCCGCCGCCCTGCCGCGGATCGTCGAGAAGGTGCGGGCGCTGGCGGCGGTGTTGCACCGGTGACCCGATCCGGGGTGGGCTAGTGGCGGAGCGCGTGCTCGTCGCCATGTCGGGCGGGGTGGACAGCTCGGTGGCGGCCGCCCTGCTCGTGGAGGCGGGCTACGAGGTGATCGGCGCCACCCTGAAGCTGTTCTGCTACGGCGACGCGGTGCCCGAGCGCCCCTGCTGCTCCCTCGACTCGATCGCCGACGCCCGCGCCGTGGCCCACCGGCTCGGCATCCCGCACTACGTGCTCAATCTGGAAGCGCGCTTCGGGCGCGACGTGATCGCCCACTTCGTGCAGGAGTACGCGCGCGGCCGCACCCCGATCCCGTGCGTGCGCTGCAACACCTTCACCAAGTTCCGCGACCTGGTGCGCCACGCCGACGCGCTCGACTGCGCGTTCGTGGCCACGGGGCACTACGCCGTGGCGCGCGACGGCGCCCTGTTCCGCGGCCGCGACCCCGACAAGGACCAGTCGTACTTCCTGTGGGGCATCGACCGCGCCGTGGTGGCGCGCCTCCTCACCCCCGTGGGCGCGCTCACCAAGCAGGAGACGCGCGCCGTCGCCCGGCGCCTCGGCCTCGTGACCGCGGACAAGCCCGAATCGGTCGAGATCTGCTTCGTTCCCGACGGCGATTACGCCGCCGTGCTCGCGCGCCACCTCCCGGCCGACGCGCCCGCCCTCGCGCCCGGTCCCGTGGTGACGGTGGACGGCACAGTGGTGGGCGAGCACGCCGGGTTCGCCCGCTACACCGTGGGCCAGCGGCGCGGCCTCCCCGGCGGGTTCCGCGAGCCGATGTACGTCGTCGCCATTCGGCCGGAGCGGCGCGAGGTGGTGATCGGGCCGGACGACGCGCTGTTCGGACACGCCGTCACCCTCGAGGAGGTCAACTGGCTCGCCGAGCCCCTCGCGCCGGGCGCCGCGGTATTCGTGCAGTGCCGCTACCGCGCGCGGGCCGTGCCGGCGCGGGTGCGCGCGGGCGACGGCACGGCGCTCGCCCTCGACCTCGCCCAGCCCGTCCGCGCCATCACGCCCGGCCAGTCGGGCGCGCTGTACGACGCGGAGGGCCGCCTCCTGGGCGGCGGCGTGATCGCCTGAGCGGCCGTCGGCGCAGCGCCGCCACCGCGCCGCCGTGCGGGGCGTCACGGCCGCCCCCGCGCGGGGCCGCTACGTTGCGGGGCGGAGCGCCCGTCCCGATGTCCGTGTGCTACCCGCATCCGGGGAGGTTCGCGATGTCCTCAGCCCGCCTCGCACCTCGCGCCCTCGTTCTCCTCGTCGGGCTCGCCGGCGCCGCGTGCAGTTCGGCGACGGCCCCCCGACCGCAGTTCGCCGACCCCGCGCAGCTTTCGGCCGACTTGCAGACGGTCTCGGGCCTGTTCGCCTCGGGGCCCTTCCAGAGCTTCAGCGGCCTGGCCGCGGCGACCGGCTCGCCCCTCGCCGCACCGGCGCTCCCGGCGGCGGGGGCGCTGCTCGCCGCCGCGCCGATCGCGCCGCCCCGCGACGCGGCACGGCCCTACGCCGACGCCCCGGCACGCCTCCGAGCGCTGCGCCTCGCCGCCATGGCGCTCCGCGCTCCCGCCGCGGCCGGGGTCATTCCCGACACCTTGTGGGGCCGGACCTACGTGTGGCAGTCGGGCACCGGCTACGTGGTGGGCCCCGATCCCGGGCCCGCCAACGGCATCCGGATCGTCCTCTACGCCGTGGACCCGCTCACGGGTCAGGTGGTCGAGCCGCCGGTAGCCGTCGGGTACGTGGACCTCCTCGACGAGAGCACCGCCACCACCAGCGCCCTGCACGTGATCGTGCGGGGCGGCACACCCGCAAGTCCCGGCACCACGTACGCCGACTACGTCGTGACCGGCACCGTATCGGGGTCTCCGGTGGCGAGCTTCGCCGCCACCGCCATCGGGTTCGTGAGCGACGGCACCCGGACGTTGAGCTTCAATGCCAGCTTCTCGGCGACCAACCTCACGACCGACAACCCCGACGCGCAGATCGACGTCACGTGGGACCTGAGCAGCCCCGCGGTGCATCTGGAACTCCACGAGACCCTCGCAACCCCGGACGCGACCCATGCGAACCTCGCCATCACCTTCAGCGTCACGCGCGGCGGCGAGACGGTGGCGGTGACGGGCACGGTCCTGGTCGTGACCTCGCCCCAGTCGCTCACGGCGGACCTGACCGTGACGATCAACGGCCAGACCTTCGCGCGCATCACCGGCACCGCGACGTCGAGCACCAACACGATTCGCATCGTGCACGCCGACGGCACGCCGCTCTCGGCGCAGGAGCTGGCGGTGGTGCAGGACCTCTTCGACCTTCCCGACCGCATGCAGGCCGCGGTCGAAGCGCTGTTCCATCCCGCCGAGCATCTCATGGGCGCGTGAGAGTGGGGTACCGGCTGCTCGCGGACGCCGTGGTGCTCGTGCACGCGGCGTTCGTCGTGTTCGTCGTGGCGGGCGGGTTTCTCGTGTGGCGCTGGCGCGCGCTCGCGTGGGCCCACGTGCCGTGCGCCCTGTGGGGGGCGTGGATCGAGTATGTGGGGTGGGTGTGTCCGCTCACGCCGCTCGAGAACGCGCTGCGGGCGCGCGCCGGCCTCGCGGGCTACCGCGGAGGGTTCGTCGAACACTACCTGTTGCCGGTGCTCTACCCCGCGGGGCTCACCCGGGCCGCCCAGGCGGGGCTCGGCACCCTCGTGGTGGCGGTGAACCTGTTCGCCTACGGCGTGCTGCTGCGGCGGCGGTGAGCGCCGGGCGGCAGCGCCGCCACGACGCGGAGCGGCCCCCCGCTGCCGCCGCGGATCTTCATCGGCAGCGCCACCACGAAGGCGCCCGTGGCCGGCACGGCGGCGAGGTGCGCCACGTTCTCGAAGCCCGGGATGTCGGCGCCGAGCAGGATCCGGTGGGCCTCGAAGCCGGTGGACGGCCCGTAGTCCAGGCTCGGCGTATCGATCCCGACGGCGTTCACCCGGCGCGCGACGAGCCAGCGCGCGGCATCGGGGTGGATGCCCGGGAAATGCAGCTCCGCCACCGCCGCCGGGCCCACGCGCGCGGTGCCGAGGTAGCGGGCCCGGTCGGGCCAGCGGCTCCCCCATCCCGTGTGGAACAGCACGATCGCCCCCGCGGGGATGGGGCCGTGCGCCCGTTCCCACGCCTCGAGATCGGCGACCGTGACGCGGTAATCGCGGTCGGCGGCCGCCTGGCGCGCGACATCCACCACGCAGGCGGGGCCCACGAGCTGCGCGAGCGGGATCGCATCGGTCGTGTGCCGCCCTTCGGCGAAGTGGACGGGGGCGTCGATGTGGGTGCCCCCGTGTTCGGCGGCCGCGAAGTTGTTCGCGGCGTAGTAGTAGCCGCCCGGCGTCGGCCCCGCGGCCACGACCTCGAGCCGGAACGGCCGCGCGGTCGGCCAGTAGATGGTGGTCGAGTCGAAGGGGTAGGTGAGATCCACCCACGTGGCGCGCGCCAGCGCGTCGGCGAGCTGGGCGCGCCAGCAGGCGCCCGTAAGCGCGGCGGCGAGCGCCACGGCGAGCGGGGGCACGATGCGGTTCATCCTGCGACCCTCGGTTGCGGGGCATGCGCCCGGGCGCCAACTTGCCCGTATGCGACGCGGCGCCCGGGTCCTGCTGGGTTTAACACTGCTCGCCGGCTGCGGCGGCGGCCAGCCCCGCACGTCGCGCGCGCCCGCGGGCGATTCCCTCACCGAGCGCCAGCGCGACTCGATCCTGGCGCAGTCGCGCGTCCCGGGCGCGAGCGCCGTAGGCCGCGCCATGCGCGCGGCCGACTCGACCACCGCCCGCCTCCGCGCCGCCGATTCCGTCACCCCGTGAGCGGGTGGGGGGACCGCGGGGGCACGGGGCGCCGGGCGCGGCACCGGGCGCTCGTGCTGGGACTCGCCTTGTGGGGATGCGGGCCGGGCGACCCGTGCCGGGCGCCCGCCATGCATCTCCGGGCGCGCTACGCCGAGCGGTACGCGGGGCACTGGGTGGTGACCCACGGCGACACGGTGACCTTCCCCGGGCTCGGCGACCGCTTCCACCTCACCGATATCGTGCTCGATACGGCGCGGGTCGCGGTGGGCCGCACGTGCCACTTTCGAGGCACGCTGGTGTTCCGCGTCCCCCGGGAGACCCTGGCGGTGACCTGGTACGGGTTGCCCGAGCAGGCGCTGATCTACGGGTGGCCCGCCACCCTCGGTCCCTTCGCGGGGATCGGGGCGACGCGGGTGGGCGACTCGCTCGTGGGGTCCGTGCTGTTCGACGCGCGGCTGGGCGTGCAGGTCCGCCCGGGTGTCACCGCGCGGTTCACGGCGGGCCGGGTCGCGCCGCGCTAGCTATCTTGAGGGGCGTCCCCCCGGTCCGCACCGCCGGCGTCGAGCGAGGGGACGCGACCCGGACCCGGAGGCCCTATGGCGCTCACCGCGGCCCAACGCGACACGCTCATCGAGCGGTACGCGCACGGGCCCGCCCTGCTCAAGCGGGCGCTCGCCAAGGTGCCGGCGGCGGCGATGCAGTGGAAGCCCGCCGCCGGCCGCTGGTCGGCGCACGAGATCGTCGTCCACTGCGCCGACGCCGAGACCAACGCGCATATGCGGCTGCGCTACCTGCTCGCCGAGCCCGAGCCACTCATCGTCGGCTACGACCAGGACCGCTGGGCGCTGGCGTTCGACTACCACCGGCATCCGCTCGACACCGCGCTCGCCACCGTCGAGGCGGTGCGCGCCAACACCGTGCCGCTGCTCCGGCGGCTGACCGAGGCGGACTGGCACAAGGTCGGCCGCCATACCGAGTCGGGGCCCTACGGCGTGGAGGACTGGCTCACGATTTACGCCGAGCATCTGGAGAAGCACGCGCGGCAGATCGAGCGCAACCTCGACGCCTGGCACGCCCGATGAGGGGCTTCCTGTCCCGACTGTTGATCACGGCGCTCGGCCTGTGGGTCGCCGCGACGATCGTGCCGGGAATCGAGATCCGCGGCTGGGGGAATCTGGTCATCGCGGCGCTGCTCCTCGGGATCGTGAACGCCGTCATCCGTCCGGTGATCCTGATCCTCACCCTGCCGCTCACGGTACTTACGCTGGGACTGTTCGTATTCGTGGTGAACGGCATCTCGCTCGCGCTGGTCGCGTGGGTGATGCCCGGCTTCACCGTCGCGGGCCTCGGGGCCGCGATCCTCGGCGCGATCGTGGTGGGGCTGACGGGCTGGTTCGCGTCGACGTTCGTGGGCGGGTCGGGGCGGATCGAGCGGATCCGCCGCATCGAGGTGACGGGGCGCCGGCTCGACTGATGGATCGCACGTTCGCCGTCGCGGGCGCGCTCTCGGCCGCTCTCGCCGTGGCCGCCGGCGCGCTGGGCGCCCACGCGCTCCGCGGCCGCTTGGCGCCGGAGCTGCTCGCCGCGTTCGAGACCGGCGTGCGCTACCAGCTGTACCACGCCCTGGCGTTGTGGCTCGTGGCGTGGGCGCTCACCCGCTGGCCGAGGCCCGCGGTTCGCGCCGCCGGCTGGCTGTTCGTCGCCGGCACCGCGGTCTTCTCGGGCTCCCTCTACCTCCTCGCGCTCACGGGCGCCCGCGCCCTCGGCGCGCTCACGCCGCTCGGCGGGCTCGCGTTTCTGGCGGGCTGGGTCGTGCTGGCGGCGGGCGTGTGGCGGGCGTAGCCGCAGGGTGACGCGCGCCGCGGGGCGCGGGCGCCTGGCCGCGGCGGCGGCCGTCCTCGGCTATGCGGGCATCGCGGCGGCGGTCGGCATCCGCCGCGGCGGCGACCTGGACGCCCACTTCCCGCTCGCCGCCCGCTGGCTCGCACACGCCCCCGTCTATACCGCCGCGCCCCACCTCGGCGCCTGGTGGCCGCCCTTCGCCGTGCTCGTCGTGACTCCGTTCGCCGGGCTCGCGGCGCACCACGCGGCGGCGGCCAAAGCCGCCTGGGCCCTCCTCCAGGTGGCCTGCCTCGCCTGGGTGCTGCTGCGCGCGCCTCGCCCGCCCCTGTCTCCGGTCCTCCTCGCCCTCGCCGCCGTGGCCGTGCCGCTGCACCGCAATTTCGAAGACTTGAACATGAACGGCTTTCTGCTCGGGCTCGCCACCGCGGCTGCGCGCGACCTCGACGCCGGACACGAGCGGCGCGCCGGGGCGTGGGTCGGCGCGGCCGCCGCGCTGAAACTGTTCCCGGGCCTGCTCCTCTTGTACCTCGCCTATCGGCGCCGCTGGCGGGGAGTGCTCACCGGCGCCGCCGTCGCGGTGGCGCTGAGCGCGGCGCCGCTTGCGCCCTACGGGGCGACCGGTGCCCTGCACGAAGCCCGCGCCTGGCTCGCCGCGAGCGCCGCCGGCGTTTGGGGAGTGCGGGGCAGCAACCAATCGCTCGCGGCGCTGGTCGCGCGGCTGCACGCGCCCGCCGCCGCAGTGCTCGCCTGCGACCTCGCCGCGGTGGCCCTCGCCCTCGTCGCCCTGCGCCGGCCGACGAGCCGCGAAGGGGCCTGCGGCGAGATCGGCGCCGTGCTGCTCGTCGCCGTCCTGGTCTCGCCGATCGCGTGGGTGCACTACTTCCTGCTCGCGTTCCCCGCGTGGCTCACGGTGCTCCGCCGGACCGCCGCCCGCCGGCCGCCACGCGGCTGGATCGCCGCGCTCGGCGCGAGCGGGATCGCGACCTCGGGCGTCCTGACGGTCGGATCGCTGAGCCTGCGGCGGGAGGTGTGGGAGCTGTCCACCTACACCTGGGGCGCCGTGCTCCTCCTCGCCGCCCTGGCCTTCCTGCCCGCAGGGCGGGCGCAGGAGACACAGGGGGCGCAGGGGACGCAGGGGACGCAGGGGACGCCCGCCTAGCTATGGCGCGGGACCGGTTGTCGGCGCGCGAGCGCCGCTGGCTCGTGGGACTCGGTGTCTTGTACGCTGCCGTCGTGATCCCCATCGGGGTGCACAAGGGGGGCGACGTGGTGGCGGAATTCGGCCAGAGCGAGCGGCTTTTGCATCTCCTGCCGCTCTACCCCGTGGCCCCCGCGAAAGGCGCCTGGTGGCCGCCGTTCACCATCCTCGGGCTGGTGCCGTTCGCGCTAGTCGCGCGCGCGAGCGTGGTGCTGGCGAAGGCCGCCTGGGCGGTGCTGAACGTCGCCTGTCTCGGCTGGAGCCTCGCGCAGGCGCGGCGCCTGGCGGCGGGCTGGCTGCCGGTGGCCATCGCGGTCGCGGCCGTCGCCAAGCCGCTCCAGAGCAACTTCGAGCATCTGAATCTCACGCCGATCCTGCTCGCGCTGGTGGTGCAGGCCGCGGCCGACCTGGACGCGGGCCGCGAGGCGCGCGCCGGCGCCTGGATCGGGCTCGCGGGCGCGATCAAAGCCTTCCCCGCCCTGATGCTGGTGCTGTTCCTGTGGCAGCGGCGTTGGCGCGGGCTTGCGGCCGGGCTCGCGACCGGCGCCGGCCTGACGCTCGGCGCCCTGCTCCCGTACGGGCCCGCGGGCGCGGTGCGGGTGCTTGGCGCCTGGCTCGAGTTCGATCGCCAGCGCGCCGCGGTCGGCACCCTGGGCTCGCAGTCGCTTGCCGGGTTGGGATTCTTCTTCCACTGGCCGCCCGCCGCCGTGGCCGCGGCCGCTCTGCTGTGCCTCGCCGCCCTCGGGTCCGCGCTCCGCCGCCCGCCGGCCACCGGCCGCGCGCTCTCCGATGTGGGCCTCGCCGCGCTCGCCGCGGTGCTGCTCTCGCCCGTGGCGTGGCTGTACTATCACACGCTGGCGTTCCCCGCCTGGGTGAGCGCGTTGGCCCGGCCCGCACCCGCGTCGCGCGGCCCGGTCCGGGCAGGGGTGCTCGCCGTCGCGGGCCTCCTCACCTCGGGTGCGCTTACGTTCGGCCTCTACCCCGACGCGCTCTGGTTCGTCCGGGAGCCCAACTACACCTGGGGCGCGGCGCTTCTTTTCGGCGTGCTCGCCGCCGAGCGCGTGCGCCAGTCGCCGGCGGGCGGGAACAGGTTGTAGCGCGCGATGTGGAAGAGCGCGGCGATCCCGTCGCGCCAGGTGATCTTCTTGCCTTCGGCGTAGGTGCGGCCGGCGTACGAAATGGGCAGCTCCCAGATCCGCGCGCCCGCCTGGGCGAGCCGCGCGGTGAGCTCGATCTCGATGCCGAAGCGGTTCGACACGAGCGGCAGCGCCTTGAGGAGATCCGCACGCACCAGCTTGTAGCAGGTCTCCACGTCCGTCAGGTTGAGGTTGGTGAACATGTTGGACGCGAGCGTGAGGACCCGATTGCCCAGCGAGTGCCAGAACAACAGCACCCGGCGGGGGCCGCCCTGGAAGCGCGAGCCGTACACGGCGTCGGCGCGGCCCAAGCGGATCGGCTCGAGCAACGCGGGCAGTTCCATCGGGTCGTACTCCAGGTCCGCGTCCTGCGCCACGATCACGTCCCCGGTGGCCACGGCGACGCCCGCCCGGAACGCCGCGCCCTTCCCGCGGTTTTCCGGCAGCCGCACCAGCCGGTCGAGGACCCCTTCGCGGGCGAGCCGCTCGAGAATCTCCCCCGTGCCGTCGGTCGAGCCGTCGTCCACCGCGATGGTTTCGAGGCGGAGCGGCACCTCGCGCAGCCGCCGCACCGCCGCCTCGACGGTCCCGGCCTCGTTGAACGCCGGCACGATCACCGACAGAACCAGCGCGCCGGGCTCGGGCGGCGCGGTCATCCCGTCGCCTCGCCGACGGCGATCAGCGACTGGCCCAGCCGCCAGGGGAGCAGGGTCTCGAGCCGGAACAGGGGAACCAGCGCGTCGTAGCACGCGAGCGCCGCGCGCGGGATCAGGCGCCGCTTGAGCACCCGGCCCGTGAACCACCATCCGGGGATCCCCGCGGCGTTGAAGTACTCCAGGTGCCGCACGGCGAACCCGGCGCCGCGGAGCTTGTCCCGGAGGTCGCGCGGCGTGTATCGGCGGCAGTGGCCCAGCGCTTCGTCCAGCGCGCCGTACAGCGCTGGGAGCGCGGGGACGAGGAGCACCACGCGCCCGCCGTGCCCCGGCGCCACGAGCGCCCGCATCGCGGCGAGCGAGCCCGCGTCGTCGGGAATGTGCTCGAGCACGTTGAGACACACTACGGTATCGAAGCGCTCTCCGTGGAGCTCGGCCGGGACGGCGGGCATGGCCAGGCGGACGACCCGGACGTTGGGATACCCGGCGAACCGCGCCCGCAGGTGTGCGAGATAGCCGTCGTCCGTGTCGGTCAGCACGAGCCGCTCGCGGTCCGCCAGGAACGCGGACAGGTTGCCGAGCCCGGCCCCGACCTCGAGCACGCGCCGCCCGATCCACGGGCGGATCCGGTCGAACATCCAGCGGTTGTAGCGACCTGCGGCCGCCATGCGCTCGAGCGTGGCGGCGCCGATCACGTCCTGCGGCTGTGCCACCGACATGGCCGCCGAATCTAGCCCGCGGCACCCGGCGATCAAGCGCAGTCCACCGGCCGGCGCCGCCGCTATGTTTGACGGTGTCCAGCCCCGACGGAGGCCGACCCCGTATGGCGCGCGTTCCCGCGTTCTTCGCCGACACCCGGTGCTCGATCGAGTTGCAGGCCACGACGCCCGCGCCCGTCTCGGCCGGGCGGCGCCCGGGGCGCTGAGCGGTGCACGAGCTCGAGACGCCGGCGCTGCTGCTCCACCTCGACGTGGTGGAGCGCAATCTCGCGGCCATGGCGGCCCGCGCTCGCGCCTTCGGCGTGGCCCTGCGGCCGCACGCCAAGACGCACAAGTGCGTGGAGCTCGGCCGCCGCCAGCTGGCGCACGGCGCGTGCGGGCTCACCGTGGCGACGCCCGTCGAAGCCGAGGTGTTCGCGCGCGCCGGCGTCACGGACCTGACCTGGGCGTTCCCGATCGCCCCCGCCCACATCGCCCGCGTCCGCCGCATCGCGCAGGAGACGGACGCCACCCTGCGCGTCGTGGTGGACGACCTCGAGACCGCTCGCGCGCTCGCGGGCTCGGCGCTGCACGTGTGGCTCAAGGTGGACTGCGGCAATCACCGCGCCGGCGTGGACCCGGCCTCGGCCTACGCGCGGGCGGTGGCCCGCGAACTCGGGCGCGAGCGGGGGCTGGTGTTCGACGGCATCCTCAGTCACTCGGGGCACGCCTACCAGACGCGCGGCCCGGCCGAAGCGGCCCGGGTGGCAGAAGAGGAGCGCGCCGTGATGACCGAGTTCGCCGCGGCGCTCGGGCGCGAGGGGATTCCCGTGCGGGGGGTGAGCGTCGGCTCGACCCCCGCCATGGTCGCGGCCGCCGCGCTGGACGGCGTCACCGAGGCGCGCCCCGGCAATTACGTGTTCTACGACCGCACGATGGTGCTGATCGGCTGCTGCGAGCCGGCGGACGTGGGGGTCACGGTGCTCGCCACCGTCGTCTCGCATCAACCGGGCGCCGCCCACTTCGTCGTGAACGCGGGTGCGCTCGCGCTCTCCAAGGATCCCGGACCGGCCCATGTCGGCCCGCCGGCGATGGGCGCGGTGCGCGACCACCCCGAGCTCACCGTCGCGGCGCTCTCGCAGGAGCACGGGATCATCCGCGCTGCGTCGCCCGCCGCGATCGAGGGCCGGTTCCGCGTGGGCGACACGGTGGAGCTCGTCCCCAACCACTCCTGCCTCGCGGTCGCCCACTTCGACTGGTACCACGTCGTCACCGGGACCGCCGACGGGGGGCCGGGCCGCGTGGTGGACCGCTGGCGCGTGGAACGCGGGCGGTGACCGCGCCGGCGGGAACATCGGCGCCGCTGCGCCGTACAACGGACCACACGCGAGGGAGGGCCGTCATGAAAGCGTTCCCGGTTGTCGCCGTACTGTGCCTGGTCACCGCAAGCGCCGTCGCGGCGCAGGACACCACCGCCACGGCTTCCGCCGCACCCGCCGTCGCGGCGGCCGCGGTGGCGAAGAGCGTCGTGGACCGCGAACCGCAGGACACGGGCACCGTGTTCCCCGCCGACGTCGGCCAGCTCGTATGCTGGACCAAGGTCGAGGGGGCGGGCGGCGCCAGCATCCATCATGTGTGGTTCCACGGCGACACGCAGGTGGGCGACGCCGAGCTGGCGGTCGGCGGCTCGCCGTGGCGGACCTGGAGCCGCAAGACCATCCCCGCCGACTGGACCGGACCCTGGCACGTCGAGATCCGCGACGCGACCGGGACGGTATTGAAGCGGCTCGACTTTACCGTCGGGCAGTAGCGACGGGAAGCCGCCGCGCGGCGGCGCCCCGCCACACGGCGGGCGGCAGCGCTATCGCGCGCATCTCGCCTCCGGCGGTCGCGATCCCCTGCCCGCCCGCGTGCGCGCTCCCGCCGCCTGCCGGGGGCGGAGGCGGCGCCGGCGACGGCGCGGGCACCGCGGGCGATTCGCCGGCGGGGGTACCCCCCAACCGACTCGTCGCCATCCCTCGCGACGCACCAACCGGCCAAGCCGCGGCGGGCGCCGCGCCGAGCGCCGGCGCCACCGCGACAGCCGCGCCGGCCGGCGCCGGCGCCGCGGCCACGAGACCTCGTGGCGGCCCACCCGCGGCGCGCCCCTCGGTCCCGGTCCCCCCGGGCCGCGGCGGGTCCGGCGGCGCCATCGGCGACAAGGTCAGCCGCACCACTGCGGGCAATCGCGCGGATGCGCGGGCGCCGGCTGCGGCGCCGCGCGTCACGGCGGTGACCGCCGCAGCTCGCGGGCGCGGGGCGACGGGAGGGACGGGCGCCCCCCGCCTCGGAGCGAGTCCGCCCTGCCCTGACGCCGCGGACTGCCGCCTGCGCCCGTCGGCGGGGAGCGGCACCCGCGGCGCGAGCGCGACCGCGACGGCGCTCGTGTGCTCGAGACACGGCGTGTCGATGCCGCAGATCCCCGAGGCGGGCGGGAGGCGAGGCGCCCGCAAGGGGACGCACGCGAAGACCAGCGGATCGCACACCGCAGCCGGGATCACCACGATCTCCTGCACGCCGATGAGCGTGCAATCGATGCAGGGCGGCGGCGAGCGGTATTGGCCTGCCGCCGCGGCCTCCGCCAGCGCGTAGGCCGGGGGCGCGACGGTGTAGGCGGCGACGTCGTAGTTGAAGGACCCGTCGCCCAGCATGCGCTGCACGATGTCGCTCAACGCGCCCTCGGCGTCGGCGCCGCTCCACGACGGCACCAGCGCGTCGGCATTCCACCGTGCGCCGCGGGCGAATTCGTCGAAGCGATACGCGCGGTCGCTGAGCGCCGCCAAGACGAGGCCCGCGCCGTCCGGTTCGGCCAGGACGAAGGCGGCGTCGCTCGCGCCGGTACGGATCTCGTACGTGCCCGCGGGCACGAACGTCTCGTCCGCGGGCGTGGCAGGGAACAGGACTTCGATGCGGCCGTCGGTGCGCCGGTGGAGCACCACGAGGTAGCCGTCGGCGGCGCTCCGGACGTACACGTGCACGGTGCTGCCCCGCCGCAGCGGGCCCCCGGGGCTCACCCACACCTGCACCGGACTGCCGTCCCGGCCCGCCGGAGCGCCGGGGGCGGCCGAGCCCACCGACTGTGCCAGGAGCAGCGCCGCGACCAACGGGATCATACGCCCAGCCCGCCTTCCTGCCCCGAAGGTAAGCCGCGCGGGGCGGGCGCGGTCAAGCCCCGGCCGGAGCGGGACCAAGACGGGGACTGGGGCGGGAGGACTCGAACCTCCAACTTCCCGGTTAACAGCCGGGCGGTCTGCCAGTTGACCTACACCCCACCGCTGCCAAAAAAACCAGCGCGCCCCCGGAACCGCTGCAGGTGCCGGGGGCGCGCGTCTCTGTCCGCTGCGATCCTACGCCGCCCCGGCTCCTCGATTCCGATTGCCGTGGCGATTGCAATTCCGGGCCGGGGCGGCGGGCGCGAACATGGCCCCAACACTACCACGGGACCGCCGGCCGAGCAAGGGTCAGTACTTCATCCCCGCTTTGGCGGCGAACGCCTTCACCGCCTCTTCCTGCTCTGGGGTGAGGCGCTCGGGAAGCTGGACCCGGATCTCCACGTACTGATCGCCGCGGCGCCCGTTTTTCTCGATCCCCTGTCCCGCAATCCGGAACTTTTGTCCCGGCTGCGTGCCCGGCGGCACTCGCAGGACCACGTGCCGGCCGTCGAGGGTCCGCACCTTGATGCGGGTGCCGAGTAGCGCCTGCGCCAGGTTGATCGGCACCACGCAGATCACGTCGAGGCCCTCGCGGCGGAAGAACCGGTCGGGTTCCACCTGCACCGTGACCACGACGTCCCCCCGCCCCCGCGCCCCCTGCCCCTTGAGCCGCAGCCGGGTGCCGTCGTCCGTGCCCGGCGGGATGTTGAGCATCAGGCGCTTCTCGACGCGCACCTCGCCCGCGCCCTGGCAGCCGGGGCAGCGCTGCGACGGCACCTTGCCGCGGCCGCGACACACCGGGCACGGGCGCGTCACGGCGAACCCGCCCTGGCCGAAGGAGATCGTCCCCCGCCCGCGGCATTCTGTGCAGGTCGCGAGGGTCGCCCCGGGGGCGGCCCCGCTCCCGCCGCACATCGGGCAGACCTCGGGCAGGGTGAGCGTGACGGGGATCCGCCCTCCCAGCGCCGCCACGCGGAACGGAATCGCCACGGTGGTCTCGATCTCTTCCTCGTCCTCCACCCGAGCGCCCGCCCCGCGCCGGCCGCCGAACAACGAGGAGAACAAGTCCCCGAGCCCGCCGAAGGAGCCCAGGTCCGAAAGGTCGAAGTCGATCCCCGCGTCGGGCCCGGGACCGCTCGCGCCGGCGAACCCCCGCCCCGCTCCCGCCCCGGCATAGGCGCCGTAGCGGCGCAGCTGATCGTACTTCTTGCGCTTCTCGGGATCGCTCAACACGTCGTGCGCTTCGTTGATCTCCTTGAAGCGCTCGGCCGCCTGCGGGTTATTGGGATTGCGGTCGGGATGGTACTGCTTCGCCAGCCGGCGGAACGCCTTCTTGATGTCGTCGGTGGTCGCCGTCTCGGGGATACCGAGGATCTGATAGTAGTCCTTGCCGGCCATCAGCCCGTCGTGTCCGGCGCCGCCGGCCCTTCACCCCGCCACTGCCGCACCGCCACGCGGGCCGGCCGGATCAGCGCGTCGCCGAGCCGGTAGCCCGGCTGCAATACCGCGCCCACGGTCTGGTCCTGCTCAGGCCGCTCGGCGGGCGCGGTCGTCACGGCCTCGTGCAGCGCCGGGTCGAACGGCACCCCCGCCTGGTCCACCCGCGTCACGCCCAGTGCCTCGAGCTCCTTCCATACTTTCCGCTCCACCATCACCGCGCCGTCGTGCACGGTCTTGGCGTCGGTCGTCGCCGGATCGATCTGCGCGAACCGTGCGAGATCGTCCAGGGCGTCCACGAGCCGCGCGACCAGCTCGGCCTGCGCGCGGGCCCACGTCTCCGCACGCTCACGCGCGGCCCGCTTCTTGAAGTTGTCGTAATCGGCGGCGAGCCGCAGATACCGGTCTTTGAGATCGGCCAGTTCGGCCTCGAGCCGCGCCACCGCCTGCTCGGCGGGCTCGACCAGCGCCCCCGCCGCCCCCGCCGCCTCCGCGGCGCCCGCGGCGCCCGCCGCGTCCGCCGTGCCAGCGGCGGCGTTGTCGAGCGGGGCCGACGGGCCGGCGTGTCCCTCGCCAGCCGGCTGCGATTCGTCGTGACGGTCGGTATCCATAGCCTTCCGCGTTGGTAGCAACCCGTGTGCCGGAGCGACCGCGCCGATTTGACAGGAACACGCGACGGTGCTCCGGCCGGCGGGGAAGATATCCGGGCGAGCGGTGCGAGTAAACTCGGGGGGCGCCCGCGCCGCCTTAGAGGTACGCGCCGAGGAACGCCAGGGTGTCGGCGATGACGCGGTCGTGCTGGGGGTCGTGCAGCACCTCGTGGTGCATCTCGGCGTACCAGCGCACCTGGACCGGGCCCTTGAGGCTGTCGGCGAAGGCGCGGGCGAGCGGCGCGTCCACGATTCGGTCTTCGCCGGCGAGGAGAAACAGCAGCGGGGTCTCGATGCGGGCTCCGTCCGCCGTCACGGCGCGCTGCGCCCAGCGGATTTCCCGCCAGGCGCCGGGCGTCATGACGCGCGCCACGGCGGCGTCTTCCCGGTAGGCGCGGTTCGTCGCGGGATCCCGGCTCAGGGCGTCGGGGTCGGGGCCTGCCGGAATCGGCGCCGTGGGCCACACGTCGGCGAGGACGCGCGCCAGGGCGCGCTTCCACACCGGGGGCCGCGTGGCGAGCCCGAGCCACGGCGAGGCGACGACGGCGGCGGCGATGGGATCGCTCGGTTGGGTCTCGAGGTAGCGGAGCGCCACCAGCCCGCCGAACGACACGCCGAGCAGCGCTTGGGGGCGGTCGGCGCGGCGCCGCACGGCGCGCCGGAACGCCTGCAGGTCGCCGAGCAACTGACTGAAGCGCGACAGGTGCCCGCGCCGGCCGCCCGAGCGCCCGTGCCCGCGCAGCTCGAGCACGTACGTCGAGAATCCGGCGTCGCGCAGGCGCTCCCCGGTGCCGCGCCAGCGGCCGGCGTGGTCGGCCCAGCCGGGCAGCACCAGAACGGCGCCGCGCGGCGTGCCGGCCTCGTAGGCGTCGTAGGCGAGCTGGGTGCCGTCCGGCGCGACGAGGACGGGCACTACCCGGGCTCCGCGAGCAGGCGGCGCAACAGGTCGAGCGCCGCCTGGGCCGCGCGGCGGCGGATTTCGTCGCGATCGCCGGGAAACAGCCGCCGCACCGCGCGCGCGGTCGTGTGTACCCGCGCCGCGAGCCACACCGTCCCCACCGGTTTTTCGGCCGAGCCCCCGCCCGGCCCCGCGATGCCCGTAACCGCCATGGCGCAATCGGCGGCGAACGCGCGCTGCGCGCCCTCGGCCATCGCCAAGACCGTCGCCTCGGACACGGCGCCGTGCGCCTGGAGCACCTCGAGCGGCACCTGGAGCGCCGCCGTCTTGACCGCGTCGGCGTACGCCACCACCCCGCCCACGAACACCTCCGAGGCCCCGGGGATCGCCGTCAGGCGCGCGCTCAGCATCCCGCCGGTGCACGACTCGGCGACCCCGAGCCGCCGCCGCTCCCGCCGCAGCCCCTCGAGCACCACGGCCGCCAGATCGGCGTCGTCGTCGCCGTAGCAATCGCTGCCCGCCGCCGCGCGCAGCCGCGCGACGGCCGCGGCCAGCCGCCGCTCGGCCTCCGCGGGCTCGAGCCCCCAGGCGGTGACCCGCAGATCCACGCCGTCGGGCGACGGCAGGTAGGCGAGCGTGAGCGGGGCGAGCTCCGCCTCGATCGGCCCCACGCGCTCCGCGAGCACCGACTCCGGCACCCCGGTGGTGCGCACCGCCCGCGAGCGCACCACCCGCGCCGCGCCCGGCCCCGCCCGCGCGAGCAGCCGCGGCAGCACCTGCTCCGCCACCAGCCCGCGCATCTCGTGGGGCACGCCCGGCAGCAGCACCGCCACGCGGCCGCGGTCGTCTTCCAGCCACAGCCCCGGCGCCGTGCCGCGCGGGTTGGGCAGCACGCTCGCGCCTTCCGGCACCTCGGCCTGGGTGCGGTTGATCGCCGGCATCGGCCGGCCCAGGCGCCGGAACCGCGCCTCGAGACCCGCGAGCAGCTCGGCGTCGAGCACCAGGCGCCGGCCGAACAGCTCCGCCACCGCGGCCTTCGTCATGTCGTCGCGCGTGGGGCCGAGGCCGCCGGTGGTGAGCACGAACCCGGTGCGGTCCAGCGCCTCGGCGACCGCCGCGCGGATCGTCTCCGGCCGGTCGGGCACGGCGGTGCGGCGCACGACCTCGGCGCCCGCCGCCGCCAGCGCGCGGCCCAGCTCGGCGCCGTTCGTGTCCACGGTGTAGCCGAGCAGCAGCTCGGTCCCGATCGTGACGACCTCGACCCTCACCCGCGCCCCTTCGGCACCCGCAAGAGCGCGCGGTAGCGGTACAGGTACGCGACCAGCGAGTACACCGTGAGCAGGATCGCCCCGGCGAGCGTGAGGGCCACCACCGCCCCGTGGAACCGATCCCAGAACGTCCGGAACCACCCCGCCCACGGATGGGCGGCGAGCGCGTCCTTCCAGGCAAACCAGAACAGCGTCGCCCCGATGAACACGTTCTGCACCACCGCCTTGAGCTTGCCGGCCCCCATCGCGGGGATCACGACGCCCCGCCGCTTGGCAAAGAAGCGAAACGCCGTGATCAACAGCTCCCGGCCCACGAGCAGCAGCGCCACCCACACCGGCAGGCTCCCCCACCACGGGATGCGATAGTCCACGAGAATCGTGGGATGCCGCGTCAGCCAGAAGATGGGGATGAGCGTGGCGAACAGCAGCAGCTTGTCGGCGATCGGATCGAGCAGCTGCCCCAGCTCGCTGACGCTGTTCGAGCGCCGCGCCAGCCACCCGTCGATCACATCGGACGCGCCGGCGACGAGGAAGATCACAAACGCGATCACCTTGGGCCAGTAGCCCTGGATAAACGGCAACAGCGCGATGACGGGCGTGAGGCAGATCCGCGCCAGCGTCAGGATGTTGGGCAGGGTCCAGCGCATCGGACCGGTCCCCTCAGCTCAGCGACTTCAGCACCAGCTTGCTGCACGTCTTGAGGGTGTCGAAGACGCCGTCGCCGCGGATCGCGACCGCTTCGTGGTAGGGCGCCCGCCCGATCCACTGTCCGCCCACCTGCTGCACCAGGAATTCCCCGGGATGGGCCGGGTCGGGGAGCACCTTCTGCCGGGCCGGGTCGTCGATCGGCCAGCCGGGGTTGAGGGACGCCTGGAGGTCCCGAATCGGCGCCGCGTTGGGGAGGTCGCGTTTGTTGTACTGGATGACGAAGGGCAGCTTGGTCAAGTCGTACCCGTACTCGGCCATATTGTCGTACAGGTTCTGCATGGACTCGACGTTCGCCTCCATCCGCTCGATCTGGCTGTCGGCCACGAACACGATCCCGTCCACGCCCTTGAGAATCAGCTTGCGGCTGGCGTTGTAGTACACCTGCCCCGGCACGGTGTAGAGATGGAACCGCGTCTTGAAGCCGCGGATGGTGCCCAAGTCCACCGGGAGGAAATCGAAGAACAGGGTGCGCTCCGTCTCGGTGGCGAGCGAGATCATCTTCCCCCGCGTGTTGGGCGACACCTTGGAGTAGATGTGCTCCAGATTGGTCGTCTTGCCGCCCAATCCCGGCCCGTAATAGACCAGTTTGCAGTTGATCTCGCGGGACGCGTAGTTGATCATCGACATGGCCGCGTCCCCTCACCCGAAGAGTTTGTCAATCTCGTCTTCCGCCCCTTCGAGCAGGCCCTGCTCGGGCGCCGGGCCCGTGCCCACCCGATTGAACATCTCCTGGAAGACGCGCGTCAGAGCCTCGACCGCACCCTTTCCCTTGAGCTTGACGAGGCCGAGCGTCGTGCGCTGGTCGAACAGCACCACGAGAATCACCCGCTTCGCGACGTCGGCGAGGAACATGGACTCCTTCTCCCCCTGGTGCACGAGGGAGGCGAACTCCTGTTCCCCGATCATCTTGGCGAGCTGGTCGTTGGCGCTGAAGTCGGCTGCGGTCAGCGACGCGAACGCGGTGGAATCGAACTGCGGCGGCTCCCCCGCGGTGGCGACGAGCTGGCCGGTCCGGTCCACGAGCAGCGCGCAGCGGGCGTTCGAGTCGCGGAGGAACGCCTGCAGGCACCGCTGGATCTGCTGGAAGTCGCTCTCCGAAAACGACCAGCTGGCCGCACCGGGCATCCCAGTCCCCCGATCAGTCGGCCTCGGTCATGTCCCGCCGCGCCGAGAGCGCCTGCGCGATGGTCACGCCGTCCGCGTACTCGAGATCGCCTCCCACCGGAAGACCCCGGGCGATGCGGGTCACCCGCACCCCCGTCGGCTTGAGCAGCTGGCGCAGGTAGGTCGCCGTGACTTCCCCCTCCATCGAAGGGTTGGTCGCGATGATCACCTCCCGCACCTCGCCGCCGTCGGTCACGCGGGCCACCAGGCGGTCGAGCCGGAGGGCCTCGGGACCGACCCCTTCCAGCGGCGACAGCCGGCCCCCGAGCACGTGGTAGCGTCCCCGATAGCCCCCGGTGCGCTCGATCGCAGCCACGTCGGACGCCTCCTCGACCACGCACAGCAGGCCCGGGTCGCGCCGGGGATCCGCGCAGATGGCGCAGGGATCCTCGTCGGTGAGGGTCCCGCACACGCTGCACGCCCGCACGCGCTCGCGCACCGCGCGGATCGCATCGGCCAGGCGGGCCGCCGTCTCCGCCGGCTGCTTCAGCAGGTGAAACGTGAGCCGCTGCGCCGTCTTCCGTCCGATCCCGGGGAGCTTCGCCAGCTCCGTCACGAGATCATCGATGGCGGACACGGCGCGCTAGAGCGGCAGCTGAAACGGGAACGGGAGGCCCGAGGCGAGCTTTCGGACCTCCGCCTGGTATAGTTCGGCCGCGCGTTGCTGCGCCTGAGACACGGCGGCCAAGACAAGGTCTTCGAGCATCTCCACGTCCCCCTGGGCCACCGCCTGGGGGTCGATCTTGATCGACCGGATCTGGCCCCGCCCGTCCGCCGTCGCCTGCACCATCCCCCCACCCGCCGAGCAGGTCACCGTCTGCTGCGCCAGCTGGGACTGGATCTCCGAGAGCCGGAACTGCATCTGCTGCCCCAGCTGGAGCAGGCTCGATAAATCCGCCATACGCCGAAAGTTACCCCCCGCCCAAGTGGGTTGCAAGCTCATTCGAGCAGCTCCAAATCTAACGCGTCCACGGCGGCGCCGAGCCCGGGGTCCTTGGCGCGCAACCGCCGCAACCGCGCCTCCCGGGCCGCCGCCTCGGTGAGCCGGGCGGGCGGTGCGCCCGCGGGCGCCGCGGCGGCCGGACCCGCGTCCTCGAGCGCCACCCGCACCGGCGCCGCGACGTGGCGCGCGAGCACCTCGGCCAGCACGTCACGCTGGCGCGCGAGTCCTTCGGCGTGAACCGGATTGGCCTCGCGGAGCCGGATGTGCACCGTGGTGCCGTCCACCCCGACCACGTCGGAGGCTTCGAGCAGCGTGCCCAGCATCGGACTGCGCGCGCGTGCCCCGGCGACGACCTGCGGCCACAGGGCGCGCAGGCGCTCGAGCGTCAGCGGCCCGGGCGCCGCGCCGGGGTCCGGGAGGCGCGCGGCGGGCGCCGGCGCCGCGCGGCCGGCCGCGCCCGCTTGCGGGTCGCGCAGCACCGCGGGGCTCCCTCCCGCCGCCGGTTCGGAGCCGGCGGCCCCCGCCGGCCCGAGCGCGCGCAGCACCTCCGCCAGCTCCACCGTCCGGCTCATCATCGCCCAGCGCAAGAGCAAGAGCTCCACCCCGAGCCGCACGTTGCCGCTCGCGCGCAGCGACGCCTCGACCTCGCGCAACACGGCGAGCAGCCGCACGACGTCGGGCGCGGGCAGTCGCGCGCGATGGCGCTCCACCAGCTCGCGCATGGCGTCGGTCAGCCCCTCGGGCCGGCTCTCCCCGCCGCCGAGGTTCGCGAGCAGAACCGCCCGCAGGATGTCCCCGGCTCCGCGCACGAACTCGGCGAGGTCCGCGCCCCCGTCCACCAACCGCTCGACCAGCGGGAACACCGCCGCCGCGTCGCGCTCGGCGACGAGGCGCAGCATCTCGCCGTACAGCTCTTCGGGCACGAGCCCCAGCGCCTCGCGCACCCGCTCCACGGTGACCGCCCCGTCCCCGAACGACAGCACCTGGTCGAGCAGGGAGAGCCCGTCGCGCATCCCGCCGTCGGCGCGGCGGGCGATGAGCTGCACCGCGTCGTCGGCCGCGGCGAGCCCCTCGGCCGCCAGCACCTGGCGCAGCCGCTCGGCGATCGCCCGCGGGCCGATGCGGCGAAAATCGAAGCGTTGCAGGCGCGAGAGGATCGGCGCGGCGCTCTGGCCGATCTTCTGGGGATCCGTGGTCGCGAAGACGAACACCACGCCGGGCGGGGGCTCCTCGAGGATCTTGAGCAAGGCGTTCCACGCTTCCCGCGTGAGCATGTGGGCCTCGTCCACGATGTACACTTTCCGCCGGCCAGCGGCGGAGGCCGCGTACATCGCCCGCTCCCGCAGCTCGCGCGCGTCGTCCACGCCGCGGTTGGACGCGGCGTCGAGCTCCACCACGTCCAGGTTCGCGGCGCCGCTCCAGATCCGCGCGCACGAGTCGCACACCCCGCACGGCTCGCCGTCGGCGCCGCGCCGCTCGCAGTTCAGCGCCATGGCGAGAATGCGCGCCGCCGTGGTCTTGCCCACCCCCCGCGGACCGGCAAACAAATAGCCGTGCGCCACCCGGCCTCCCGCCACCGCGCCGCGCAGCGCGGCGGCGACGTGGTCCTGGGCGACGAGTTCGGCGAAACGTTTCGGGCGGTACTTGCGCGCGAGGGCGATCACGCAGGGAAATCTACATCAAACCGCGACCGGGCTCGATCCGCTCAGCGGCCGGCCGACACCACCTCCACCGCGACCCGCACCGCCAGGCCGACGTCGATGGCCAGCTCCGTGCTTCCCGGCCGCTGCGGGCGAAAGGTCAAGACCGTGGCGCGCTCCTCCGGCCGCACGGCGAGCAACGTCAGCAGGCGCTCCGCGCGCGCGTTGTACGCGCTGCGCATCTCCTGCAACCGCTCGGTGAGGCTCGCCGTGGACGTCTCGTTGCCGTAGCGGTCCCGCGCCCGCAGCACGAGCGCGAAGGGGACCCCCTGGGCGACCAAGATCCGTCCCCCGTCCACCCGCGCGCCGTCGCGCTCGAGCACAAGCTCCACCGCTGTGCCGGGCTCCACCTGGAGCGTGTCCGCGCGCTCGAGCGAGTCCACCGCGGCCGTCACCACCGCGAGGCCCGTGCGGGTGCCCAGCGTCACCTGCACCGCCGCCCGCCCCGCGGAGTCGGTCGTGGCCGTGTCCGGATCGGCCTGCGCATTGACGGCGCGAAACGCGACCCGCCGTCCGGCGAGCGGCGTCCCCGTGCGGTCCCGCAGCTCGAAGACCAGGGGCTGCGCCAGGCGGGCCCGCGGCACCCCGCGGCGGGTCGCGAGCGGCAGGAACGCCGCGTCGAGCCCCGGCGCATCCGGCCCGGGGGCCCCGTCCCCGCGAGGGACGGCCACCTCCACCCACCCCAGCGGCGCTCCCCGCACGCGCGCCTCCAGCCGGCCGCCCGCGCCGCCCGGGCTGGCCGCGCGCCCGGCCGGCCGCCGCACCACGAAGCGGGCCTCCCCCAGAGAGTCGGTGGGCTGAGTGTCGGCAACGGTGCCGGTCCCCGCTGAGGCCGGCCGCAACTCGACCGCCTCCCCGGGCACGGGGTTCCCGAACGAGTCGCTCACCGTCACGATCAGGACGGCCGTGGACTCGGTCGGCGACCCGAACGCGAGCGGCGACGGCTGGACCCGCGCGGCGCGCGGCGGGCCCGGCTGCACCACGAGCTCGACCGCCGGCCGGCCCGGCAACGGCGCCCCGCTCGCGGTCAGCACGTCCAGCCGGTAGCGGCGGGCCTCCGAGCCGACGGGCACCGGCACCACTGCCGCGCCGCTGTCGTCGGCCGCGGCGCGCAGGACACCCGGAGGCCCGCCGGCCACCTCCGGGGTCACGCGCAGCATCAGCGTGACCCCGCGCGCGGGCGTGCCGTCCACCCGCCGGAGGCGCACCGGAACGGCGGCGGTCCCCCCCGCCACCGCCACCACCCGCGGCAGGAGCGACACCACCACCGGCGACGCGGGCGGCAGCGCCGCCCCGGCTCCGTCCCGCGCCGGGCGCCGCGCGGCGCAATCGCCCATGCTGCCCAGCACGGCAGCATCGGCACCCGCGCGCCGCACGTCGGCCCAGTCGCGCTCGCTCGGCTGAAACGCGAGGCAGTTGCGGCGCACGACGGCCGCGATTTCCGCCCGCTCGATCATCGGGTTCGCGAGCAGCCGCACGAGGTCGGTCTTGCGCAGCGGCACCCCGCCCTGGGCCGCGACGCCCGCCGGCGCACCCGCCGCAAGCCACCCCCAGCACGCGAGCGCGGCGGCCAGGCGGCCCGCCCGCGGCTCACGGCCGCGGGCAGCGCGATTGCTCAAAGCGACGCTCGACGGCATCGACCTGGGCGTACAGGGACCGGTCGCGGGCATCGCGCGCCGTGTCGAGCACGGACGCGTCCCGCCGCGCACCGTTGTACACAAGCCAGCGCTCCTCCACCGCCGCCAACCCCGCGGCCAGCTCGGGACAGCCCGCCTGTCGCCGGGCGAACAGCCCGCCGCGCAGGTCGAACGCCGCCACCGCGAGCCCGAGGCTGTCCGCCGCCGCGTCGAGCCGGGCCGCCAGCGCGGCCGCCTCCGGCGCGGCGCGCACGGGGACGGCGCGCGAGACCGGGGCGAGAGCGGGTCGCGATACCAGGATGGCGTACCACGCCGGCACACCAGCGGCGGCCAGGAGACTCACCACGCCGTACGCCGCCCAGCGGCCCCACCGCCCGCGCATGTCCCGTGCGCCGGCCAGCCTCGGACCGGATGCCGGATCGTCCGGCCCGTCGTCGGGAAATAGCACCCGGCCGGGCGGGTCGAGTGCAGTGCGGTCCGGGCGCTCCGCGGCGTGGCCGTCGGAGGCAATTGCCACTTCGGGCACGAGGGCCATCGGCCGGCGAGGGGCCGCAACTTCCTCGCCAGCGACCGCCGAAACACGCCGCCGGGACCCGCCGCGCGGAACCGCCGCGTCGGGGGACGCACCCTGCGCTGCGATGAGGACTTAGCGCGCCGTGCCGGCTCGTGGCACCGGTGCCCCGGGGATGAGTCCCGCCCCGGAGCCGGCGGTCTCGCTCCCTCCTGTGGCGGCGGCGCCACAGAGCGGTGCGCCTCTCGCTACGGGCGAGGGCAGCCCGTCTGCTCGAAGTGACGCTCGCGCCCGTCGAGGGCCGTGAACAGCCGCTCGTCGAGACGCCGGTGGGCGCCGTCGACCCACGTCCCCGCGCGAGCGCGCGCATAGGTCTCCCAGCGCGCCTCCACCGCGGCGAGGCTCCCGGCGAGCAGCGCGCAATCGCGGTGCCCGCGGTCGAACAGGGCGGCGCGGTCGTCGAAGCCCCGCAGCGCCGTGCGCACCGACTCGGCCAATGTCGCGAGGGAATCGCCGGCGATCGCGGCAGCCGTCGCGGTCTCTGCGGGCGCGGGCGGCGCGCGCCGCGGGCCCGCGCTCGGACGGTGCGTCCACGCGTCCCTGAGTCGCGCCGCAAACGCCGCCACGGATGGCGGCAACGCCGCTCCGGGCGGCGGGAGCAGCGGCCGCAACCACACGTACGCGCCCCCCGCGGCGGCAACGAGCCCCAGCGCGATCACCGCGCGCCACACCCGGCGCCCGCGCCGCCGGCGCCCTCGGGGTGCTCGCCCGACGCGGCGCGCCGGCGGGGTCGGCGCCCGCGCCGCTTCCGGCGCCGTCGGCTCGGCCGCGCCCGCCTCAACGCCGGACGCCTCGCTCGAATCCTCACCCGCGCGCTCCGGCTCGCCGCGCGCCGGGAGCGGGACCGGCGGCGGGCGCGGCGGGGGCGGCGACGTCCGAGGAGGGGGCACAGCAGGCGCCGCGGCAAAGTCCTCGGCCGTCGTGAGAAACTCGAGCTCCCGCGTGCGCGGGCGGCGCGGCGGCGCGGGCGGCGGCTCGGGCGGAGGCGGAGGGGATTCTGGTGCGGCGGGCGGGGGCGCGGGCGGGGGCGCAATCTCGGCGGCCCCTGGCGACTGCTGCGACCCGATCTCGGGGGCGGGGGCGGGAGCGGGGGGGGGAGCAGCCGGCCGCGCAGAGCCGGGCGCCTGTGGTGCGACCGGACTGTAGGCGCGATAGTTGCGCCACGTGACGAACGAGCGGCGCCGCCCGCCCTGGAGCGACTCGTCGGCCAGCAGCTCGTAGAACGGCAGCGGTGCCGCGGTCCACCCCTCCTGCGTGCCTGCCCGCAGCAGCGCGCCCGCGGGCGCGTCCGGATCCGCGCCGAGCAGCAGCGCGACCTGCCACGGCTCGGCAAAGTAGTGCTCGTGGGTGTCCACGTCCTCCGGTGAGAGCGCGAGCGGCAGTGACTCGTGCGTATGATACCAGCCGATCAGGTGCGCCTGCTGCGCCTCGATCTGCGCCTGGATCCGGTCCCAGAGTTGGGTGACGACGTCGCGAGTGCGGTCCTGGTAGATGGGCTGGCTGAGCCGCAGCGCCGCGTCGATCACCAGGTACGAGACGCCGGTGTCGGGGCATTCGCACAGGTCGCCCACGAGGAACCCGAGGATCCCCTGTCCGGGCCCCGGCGGCGTGGCGAGGTGCTCGTGGATCGCGGCCAGGGCCGATTGGGCCAAGAAGACGGGCAACTGCAGATCGTCGGGGCGCGGCGCGGGGGCCCCGGCCGGGCCCCACAGGATCGCCTGCGGAACCGGGATCGGCCGGCGCACGGGGCCGCCCGTGCTCATGGCCCCGAGATAGCGGGGCGGCCGGCCGCTTCGCTCACCCCAGCCGCACGCGCTGCGCCCGGCGCATGCGCATCAGGTCGTACGTTTCGGCCACCTCGCCCCCCAAGAGGAACAGGTAGGCGGTGTAATAGACCCACAACAGGAACAAAAACAGCGCCACGACGTTGGCGTCCGAGGCGACCCGGTCGAAGGTCACGAAGCGCGTCACGTACAGCGCGTACAGCCGCTTGGCGACCTCGAAGCCCAGCGAACAGAACATCGCGGCGACGAGCGCCGTCCGCCACGGGATGCGGCGGCTCGGCAAGAACTTGAAGATCAGGAAGAACAGCGCCACCCCCAGCGCGAACGCCGCGATTTCCATGCTCAACCGCCACGCCCACGCGAGCGCGAACCCGGCCTCCAGCGCGCGCGCCGTCCGGGCCTCCCAGGCCGCGAGCACGCCGCTCACCACGAGCAGCGCACCCGTCGCCAGCACCATCGCCAGATCCAGCAGCTTGGCGAGCGGCCACGGGCGCCGCTCGTCGGTGTCGAACACCTCGTTCAGCGCCGCGCGCAGGCCGCCGAACAGGCGCGTCGAAAACCACAGGAACAGCGGCAGGCCGACCGCGGTCAGGCGCCCGCGGTGCCGCACCACGGCCGCAAGGGCGTGCTCCACCTGTTGAAACGCGCGGTCCGTCGCGCCGCTCCGCGCGGTCGGCAGGAACCGCGCCAGCAGCTCGTGCAGGTCCACCTGCTGCGTCGTGATCTGATGCTGGACGAGATACCCGACGCTGGCGAGCAACAGCGCGACGAAGGGAATGACGGTGAGCAGCAGGTCGAACGACAGGGCGCTCGCGAGAAAAGGAATGTTGTCCTCGTACGCCGCTTCGAGCGTGCGGCGGACGACGCCCGTCACCGAGCGGTGCCAGCCCTCCTCGCCCCTCACGCAGGCGGCTCGCCGCCCTCCCCCGCGGGCTCCTCCGCCGCCCCGCCGCGCCGGCGGCGCTTCGCTTCCGCGAGCCGCCGCGCGAGCACTGCGCGCGCCGGCGCCTCGGCCTCCCCCTCGTCCCCCGCGGGTGCGGCCGCGCCCAGCAGCTCGCCCGCCTTCTCTTCCGCGAGGTCGCGCAGGCCGCGCAGCTTGCGCGACAACTTGGCGCGCGCCGCCGCACCCGGTTCCGGCGCGAACAGAAAGCCGAGCACCGCGCCGATGCCCAGCCCCACCAGGAACGGCCCGAACCCCGACCCGCGCTCGCTCACTCGCCCGCCTCCTGGTCGTCGGGCGCGGCCACGGCCACCGCGCCGTCGCCGGCGGCGCGCTGCCGCGGCGGCCGCACGTAGCGGTCCACGATCGCCCGCGTGCCCGTCACCCGGAGCTGCTCGAACAGGAACGCGAACGTCCGCTCGAGATCGGCGGCGATCGCGTCGCGAACCGGCGCCGGCAGATCCCACAACCGCCGTTTGAAGGGGCCGATCGCCTTCTTGCGGCTCTTGTAGAGGAACTGCTGCTCGGTATCGCCCGCTTTCCACTCGTCCCGGCACTCGGCCTTCACCCACGCGGTGATCTCGGCCCGCAGGTCGGCCGGCAGCAGCGGATGGTCGAAGACGATGTTCTGGAAGTTGGTGGCGAGGTGGATCTCGATCGCCTCGCAGGCGGGGAAGTGGCCGAACGCCTCCGGCGGCAGCGTGGACGCGCCGTGCTGCACCGCCCCGCCGAGGCCCCACCGCTCGCGCGCCTCGCGCGACAGCGCCTTCAGGGCCTCGAGGTCGAGCTGCACCCGCGCGATCGAGCCGTCGGGCAGCACCACGCCGCCGTGGCTCGTGCCGGTCTGCACCGAGATCTTCGAGATGCCGGTATAGGGACCGAGCCGGGCGAGCGTGCGCCGGTACCCCTCCATGAACGCCCGCAGCTCGTGCACATCCGAGTTCTTGCCGCCCACCTCGCCGATCTCCGCCCCCACCGACACGGTCACCCCCGCCGGCTCGCGGTCGCGGATGAATTTCGTCAGTTCGGCCGCGCGCTCGTAGTTCACGCGCTGCTGCTCGTCGAGCGTGGGCTTGGCGAGATCCACCAGCGTGGACGTGTCCACGTCGATGTTGTAGAAGCCCGCCGCCAGCTCCTCCGCGATGAGCGCGCGCACGGCGTCGAGCTCGGCCTCGGGATCGGCCGCGTACTTCTTGGCGTTCACCTGCACGTGATCGCCCTGGACGAAGAGCGGGCCGACGAACCCCTCGCGCAGCGCCGCCGCAGTCATCACCGCCACATACTCGGCGGGCCGCTGGTCGGTGTAGCCGATCTCCGACCGCGCGATCTCGCAGATCACCGCCCCTACGTCAAGCCGCCGCGCCGCCCGAAAGACGGCCCGCGCCGTGTCGTAGGCGAGCACCCGCACGTTGATCGCGGGCGTGGTGAACGCCGGCACCTCCCCCCGCCCGCGGGCCAGGTACAGCTCGTGGATCGAGGCGGGCCGCACGCCCGCCTCCTGCCCGATCTCCCAGATCCGCCGGCGGGCGGCCTCGCGCTCCGCCGGCGCGCCGAACACGGCCTGCCGCACCAGCGCGTCCATGGCGGCGCTCTGGCGCACGGCGGGATCGGCGAACTGCCGGGATGTCGCGTCCGGCGCGTGGTCCATGAGCTGCAAGCCTCCTCGCGACGAATCTAGGCCGCGTCCACCTCGATGACCAGCCCGTCGTAGGCGGGCGCGATCCCGGGCGGCAGCCGCGCCGCGAGCTCGGCGTGCGGCGCGTCGTGCGTGAGATGCGTGAGGAACGTCCGCCGCGCCCCGATGCGCTGCGCGGTCTCCACCGCCTCGGGAATGGAGAGGTGCAGGGGATGCGGCCGGGGCAGGAGCGCGTTGAGCACCAGCACCTCGAGCCCCGTCAACCGCGCCCGCACCGCCTCGGGCACCGCCTTCGCGTCGGTCACGTACGCCACCGGCCCCACGCGGTAGCCGAACACCGTGTGGTCCCCGTGCGGCAGCTCCAGCGCGCGCACCCGCAGCCCCGCCACCTCGGTCTCGCGGTCGGGCTCGAGCGCCCGGGCCGTCAACTCGGGCCGGCTCGTCCCGGGCGGCGCCGGCGCGGGGTCGAACATGTAACCGAACCGCCGCGCCAACTCGGCGAGCGTCGCCGCCCCGCCGTACACCGCCAGGCGGCCGCGGGCGCGCACCGAGATCGCCCGCAGGTCGTCGATCCCGTGCACATGGTCGGCGTGGGCGTGGGTGAACAGCACCGCGTCCACCGCCGCCACGCCCGCCGCCACGAGCTGCAGGCGCAGCTCCGGCGGCGTGTCGATCAGCAACCGCCGCCCCCCGGCTTCGATCAGCGCCGCGGCCCGGGTGCGCTTGTCGCGGGGGTCGCTCGACGTGCAGGTGCGGCACGTACACCCGATCTGCGGCACGCCGTACGAGGTCCCCGTGCCGAGAAAGACCAGCCTCACCTCACACCACCTCGACCTTGAGGAGGTTCGTGGTCCCCGACACCTCCCACGGCACCCCCGCCGTCATCACGATGCGGTCCCCCGGCCGCGCGTAGCCCCGCCGCAGGATCAGGTCCCGCACCACCGCCAGCATGGCGTCGTACCCCGGCACTCGATCCACGAGCACCGGCGTCACGCCCCACACCAGCGCCAGCTGGCGATACGTCGCGGGCTCCGTCGTCACCGCGAGAATCGGCACCGGCGGCCGCAGCGCCGCCACCTTGCGCGCCGTGAACCCGCCCTTGGTGAGGGTCACGATCAACGGCGTCCGCAACATCCGCGCGACCGCGCTCGTGCCCAGCGCGATCGCGTCCTCCACCGACACCGCGTCGCCGGCGGCGACCCGGCGGTCCTCCCGCTCCCCGCTCCCCGGCAGCCGGTGGCGCTCGGTCGCGCGGATGATCCGATCCATGGCCCGCACCGCCTCGAGCGGATAGGCGCCGACGGCCGTCTCCGCGGACAACATCACCGCATCCGTGCCGTCGAGAATCGCGTTCGCCACATCCGACGCCTCCGCCCGCGTCGGGCGCGGGTGCTGCACCATCGATTCGAGCATCTGCGTCGCCGTGATCACCGGTTTGCCGTGACGGTTCGCGTCGCGGATCAGGCGCTTCTGGACCACCGGGACTTCCTCGAACGGCAGCTCCACCCCGAGGTCGCCGCGCGCCACCATCACCGCGTCGCACGCCGCCAGAATGCGCTCCAGATCTTCGAGCGCCGTCGCCCGCTCGATCTTCGCCACGAGCTTCACGCTCGGCGGCACGAGGTCCCGCAGCGCGACGAGGTCCTCCGCCCGGCGCACGAACGACAGCGCCAGATAGTCCGCCCCGGCCGCCACCGCGTGCGCCACGTCCTCGCGGTCCTTCTCGGTGAGCGCCGGGGCGCTCACGTGCAGGCCCGGCAGGTTCATGCCCTTGTGCGCCGTCAGGGTCCCGCCGTCCACCACACGCCCCTCCACCCGGGGCGCCGCCACCGCGGTCACCTCCACCGACACCAGGCCGTCGTCGAGCAGGATGCGGGCCCCGGGCCGCACATCGGCCGCGAGCCCCGCGTACGTGGTCGGCACCTCGTCGCCCCGCGCCAGACCCTCGGGAGCGAACACCACACGATCCCCCGGCTGCAACACCCGCGGCGCCGACAACTCGCCCACCCGGATCCGGGGACCCTGCAAGTCCACGAGCACCGCCACCGGCAGTCCCGCCCGCTCCGCCGCCCGCCGCACCTCGGCCATCCACGCCCCGCGCTCCGCCGGCGTGCCGTGCGACGCATTGATGCGAATCACGTTCGCTCCCGCCTCGATGAGCGCCGCGATCTGCGGCGGCGTGCAGGTGCGCGGGCCCAACGTGGCAACGATCTTGGTGCGACGAATCAGAAGGCGCTCCTCGGTGAGAACATCGCTCAGAACATATCCACATCGCGGGCACATCGCCGCGATGTGGAAAACCGCCGCCTCCTCCGCTCGGTGCACGCGGCGCTCCCGGGCGGCACACGGCGCCTGACGCCAGGCCCGTAAGTCTCGCGATTCCGGAAGGCTAGCGCGAGGACATCAACCGCGACCTCAAGGGCGCGGGCGCCCTCCCCCGGGTCCCGGTCGGGTGCATAAACATACGCACATCCGTAACCCCTACTGCACCACGCCGATCTGCCGCTCCTCGAGGCGGCGCCGGAAGTCGCGCAGCAGCCGCACCGCCCGGGCGATGCTCGAGGCGGGGAGCCCCTCGATCGCCCGGGCGGCGAGGCGGCGCTCCAATTGCCCGGCGCGCAACAGGACCTCGAGGCCGCGCCGGGTGAGGGTGACGCGCACCCCCCGGTCGTCCTCGGGATCGGGCGTGGTCTCGACCAGCCCCTTGGCCTCGAGCCGCTGGATGAACGTCGTGGCCGCCGCCCGCGACACCCCCAGCTGGGCGGCGATGTCCTTGGGGCGCGCCCCGTCGGGACCGCCCTGGTCCACCGCCGCCAGGGCGGCGTGCGCCCGATGCGACAGGCCGTAGGCGCGGAACGCCCGGTCGCCAGCGTGGCGGATGGCGGCGTGCGCCGCCGCGATCGCCTCCGTGAGCTGCAGCGCCAGGACCGAGCGGTCGGACATGGGACTACATTAATATGTTGATCATTAATATGTCAATGATCGACGCCGCGTCCCCTCCCCCGCCCTGTCCTGCGTAAATTCGAGCATGCGCGAGCTCGGCCGTATCGTACGGCTCCAGGTCCAGCGCTCCTCGCTCAAGCTCGGCGAGCGGCCCCGGCGCGTGTACGACCCCGCGCCCCTCCTCGCGGTGGCGCGCCTGGCCGTGGGCCCCGACGGCGTCCTCGGCCAAGCGGCGGACGGCGCGTGGCTCGTGGACGTCCATCACCGCCACCACCCGCAGACCAAGAACGCGGACGGGCAGCACGGCGTCTCGCTGGGCTTCACGGGGCATTACGCCCTCATGCGGCGGCGTTTCGGCGATCGCATCACGCTCGGCTGCGCCGGCGAGAACATCCTCGTCGCCGCGGAGCGGCGGCTCAGCCTCGACGACCTGGGGAGCGAGCTCGCGGTGTGGTCGGCCGAAGGGCGGGAAGTCGTTCGCCTGCGCGTGCTCCAGGTCGCCCACCCCTGCCGCCCGTTCAGCGGCTGGGCGCTGGGCGGCGTGCCCGAAAGCGACGTGCTGAAGGAAACGCTACAGTTCCTCGACGGCGGCACGCGCGGCTTCTACTGTCACGCCGCGGGCTCGGGAATCGTCGCCGTCGGCGACCGGGTGGTGATCCCCTAGCGGGGGTCGGGGAGAGCAGGAGGCCGGGGGGCCGGGGGGGCCGGGGGGGGCCGGGGGACCCGGCTAGCTCAGCTCGTCCCACGCCAGCGCCGCATGACGCTTGCAGCGCTCGCAGGTGAGTTCCTTCGCGTCCGCCTCGAAGGCCTGCCGGTGGCGGCAGCTCGGGCACACCGCGTACGTGAGCGGGAACAGCCGGCCGACGCGCTGGATCTCGCGCGGCTCGCAGCGCACGATGCTCCAGCGCTCCGGCGGATGATAGCGGATTTCCAGAAAGCGCCGATCCACCGGGACGTTGCGCCGGTTGACATCGAGCACCACGATGTGGCTCGACGAGATGCGCACCACGGGATACCACGCCCCGCGGCGCAGCAGGTGGGCGCCTGAGCGCCCGACGCGGGCCCACCCCTTCGCCTGGAGCCGGGTGGGCGTGATGGCGCGAAACGGAATCGTCACAACGTCAGGATAATACGACCCCCGCGCCGGGGGTCGTGACCGGCATCACAGGCGCCGGTCCGCGCCGCGGCGTGACGCGCGGCCTCTCCGCGGAGCGGGCCGGCTCACCCGCACTCCGAGAACCCGCACACGTGGCAGGTGGCGCAGCCCTCGACGAACGCGAGCTGCGAGCCGCAGTCGGGACACGCGCCGACGAACTCCGCGCGCCTGCCGAGCGCCGCCGCCTCGCCCTCCGGCGCGCCGGCCGCGCCCTCTCGGCGCGCCACCGCGGCCGCCGCGCCCGGAACCGGCTCCACCCCCTCGCTCCCGTCGCCCCCGTAACCCACGTCCCCCACGTCCCCCGGCGCGGCCAGCAGGTCCTGCTGAATGCCCTGCTTCTCCTGCATCCACTTCTCGATCGCGATCCCGATCGCGTCGGGCACGGAGAGCACCTTGTTCGGGCCCAGACCAACGGTGCGGTCCGACGAGATCCCCCGCAGCTGGCGGTAGATCTCGACCATCGGGATCCCCGAGCGCAATCCGAGCGAAATGAGGCGGCCGATCGCCTCGACGTCGGCCATGAGCGGCGCGCCCGCCTTCCCGAGCGAGATGAACACCTCGAACGGCTGGCCGCGGTCGTCCTCGGTGATGGTGACGTACATGGTCCCGAGGGGCGTCTCGAGCCGTCGCGTGGAGCCCCTGAGGAGGTCGGGGCGCGAGCGCTTGGCGCGGCGCTGGAGGTTCTCGGCTTCGGCCTCGTGCAGGCGCGCCCGCGTGCGTTCGAGCTCCGCCTCGAGCTCGGCGATCCGCCCCAAGGCCTCGGCCAGCTGGCGCTGCAGCTCGGCCGGGGCGGCGCCGCCGCCCGCCGCCTGCTCCTGCACCTTCTTCGCCGTGGCGCCGGTGGACAACACCTGCATCTCGCGCGAGCCGTCGCGATAGACCGTCACCCCCTTGCACCCCAGCTGGTAGGCGTAGCGGTAGATCTTCTCGACGTCGCTCTCGGTGGCCTCGCGGGGGAAGTTGCACGTCTTGGAGATCGCGGAGTCGGTGAACTCCTGGAACGCCGCCTGCATCCGGATGTGCCACTCCGGGGTGACGTCGTGCGCCGTCACGAACACCCGCTGCCACGTCGCCGGCACCGCGTCGAACCGGATGTGCCCCGCCTCGGCGATCGCCGCCATGAGCTCGTCGGAGTACCACCCCTCGCGCTTCGCGATCGCCACGAAGTCCTCGTTGACGTCCGGCATCAGCACGCCCGCCTGGTTGCGCATGAACGCGACCGCGAACAGCGGCTCGATCCCCGACGAGCAGCCGGCGATGATCGAGATCGTGCCCGTCGGCGCCACCGTGGTCACGTTGCAGTTGCGCAGCCGCCGCATCGGGCGGATCCGCTCCCCCGCCGGTCCCCGCGCGCAGGCCGCGTCCGGCCCCCAAATGGACCGCTCCCACTCGGGGAACACGCCCCGCTGCTCGGCGAGCTGTTCGGAAGCGACCTTGGCCTCCTCGTCCACGAACGCCATCACCCGGCGGGCCAGCGCCACCGCCTCTTCCGAGTCGTAGGGGATGCCGAGCCGCACCAGGAGATCGGCCCAGCCCATCACCCCCAGGCCGATGCGCCGGATGCGCCGGGCGAGGTCCTCGATCTCGGGCAGCGGGTACTTGTTCGCGTCGATGACGTTGTCGAGAAAATGGGTGCAGCGGTGCACCACCGTCCGCAGCCGCTCCCAGTCCACGTCGCCGGCCTTGACGAACAGGCCGAGATTGATCGAGCCCAAATTGCACACGTCGTAGGGGAGCAGCGGCTGCTCGCCGCACGGATTCGTCGCCTCGTAGCTGCCGAGGTGCGGCACCGGGTTGTAGTAATTGGCCCGATCGATGAAGAACACCCCCGGCTCGCCGGTCTTCCACGCCCCGTGCACGATGCGCCGGAACACGTCGCGGGCGTCGAGCCGGCCCGTCACCCGGCCGGTCCGCGGGTTGACGAGATCGTACGCGCCGCCCTCCTCGACCGCCCGCATGAACACGTCGGTCACGGCGACCGAGATGTTGAAATTCGTGATCTGCGTGATGTCGTCTTTGCAGGCGATGAACTCGAGGATGTCGGGGTGATCCACGCGCAGGATGCCCATGTTGGCGCCGCGGCGCGTGCCCCCCTGCTTCACGACCTCGGTCGAGGCGTCGTACAGCCGCATGAACGACACCGGCCCCGACGCCACGCCCATGGTGGAGCGCACGACGTCGTTCTTGGGGCGCAGCCGCGAGAACGAGAACCCGGTCCCGCCCCCCGATTGGTGCACCAGGGCCATGGCGCGCAACGTGTCGTAGATGCCGCTGCGGCCGTTGGAGAGGCAGTCGTCAATGGGCAACACGAAGCAGGCGGAGAGCTGCCCGAGCGGCCGCCCGGCGTTCATCAGGGTCGGGGAGTTCGGCATCCACACCCGCGTGGCCATGAGCTCGAAGAACATCTCCGCCACTTCGGCCACCGCGCGCTCCGACGCCCCGTAGCGCGCGTCCGGCGCGGCGATGGTCCGGGCCACCCGCCAGAACAGATCTTCGGGCCGCTCGATCGGTTGGCCGTGCTCGTCTTTTATCAGATAACGCCGTTCCAACACGGTGATCGCGTTGGGGCTCAGGTCGAGCGAGCGCGCGGGGGGCGGCGCGGCGGGGGCGGAGGGGGAAACGGTCATACGGGCTCGTCCCTTCAGGTGAGCAGAGGCTCCACGGCGTGGGCGCTGTCGTGCTTGCCTTGAATGTAATCGCGCGCCCCCGCTCGGGGGGCGCGCGGGGGAGCAAAGTAGGAGTCGCCCCGCTGCCGGGCAAGGCACGCGGGGAGCGCCGCGGCAGTGCGGGGTTCCGGAAATTCACATCACAAACTTGGCCGCAGGGGCGGGAACGCGCCGGCGCGATGGCGCTCGGCCTGCTCCACGTAGTGCTCCCACGTCTCCCGGATGCGGCGGCGCAGCGCGTCGTCCACGGGCCGCGTCACCCGCGCGGGCACGCCCACCACCAGGCATCCCGGCGGCACGCGCGTGCCCTCGGGCACCACGGCGCCCGCGGCGACCACGCTCCCCGTGCCGATGTGCACGTCGTTGAGCAGCACGCTGCCCATCCCGATCAGGCACTCGTCCTCCACGGTGCAGCCGTGGAGGATGGCGCGATGCCCCACCCCCACCCGCGCCCCGATGCGGGCCGGCTTGCCCGCATCCACGTGGACGATGGTGCCGTCCTGGAGATTGCTGGCCTCGCCGACCACGATCGCCGCCATGTCGCCCCGCAGCACGGCGCCGTACCAGACGCTGGCGCGGGGGCCGAGGGTCACGTCACCCAGCACCACGGCGCCCGGCGCGATGAACGCGGTCGGATGGATGCCGCTCACCGGGGTTCGGGGACGAACTGCCACTGCACCCAGGCGTCCACCGGCTCGCCGTTCTTCTGGGCGGGGTTCCAGCGCAGCGTCTTGGCGAGGTCGAGCGCCTGATCGTTGAAGGTGTCGAGGTTGGAGCGCACGAACAGGCGGACCTCCATCGTTTCCCCGGTGCGCGACACGTGGAACAGCAGAATCGCGGGCCGCGGCACGATGGGGGCGTCGGCCGGCACCGGGATCTTGGTGGACGAGAGCGGCACCGGCCGGGTGTCGAAGCAGAGATTGTCCTGGTTGTAGGCGGGCCCGTACTGGTCGCACGGCCCGCCCCGGGGCGCTGCAGGCGGCTCGAGTTCCACGCGCACCGCGGTGGGAGCGCCCGGGGTGATCACCACTTGCCGCTCGAACGGGGCGAATCCCGGGGCGCGGACCGCGAGGTGGTACACGCCCGGCGGCACATCGCCCTGGGCGCCCCGGAACGCGATCCCGTTGAGGGTGACATGGGCGCCGGGCGGGAGTCCGTGGAGCGTGAGGCGGCCCGGGGTGCCCGGGGCGACGGCGCGGGCGGCGGCGCTGTCGCGCGACGTCGGGACCGCGGGCGCCGCGCCGCTCTCCGCGGGCTCGGCGGCGCCGGTGTCGCCAAGCAGGCGCTGGGCGACGGTATCGGCCGACAACGCGGCCGCCGTCGAGTCCGCGGCGGGCGGGTGGGCGAAGAACAACAGGCCGTGGCGATACGCCCACAGCCCCGGCACGCCCAGCCCGATGGCGACGACTGCCACCCACAGGGCGATCCCCGCCGCCACCGAGCGGCGCGGCGCCGCGGGGCGCGCGGTGACGCGCGGCAGCGGCGTGGTCGGTGCGGCGGCGAGCCGCGCGTTGGCGGCCGCGGCGGCGCGCGGCCCCGCCGCGCCCAGGCCCACGGCGGCAAAGCCGCCACCCGCCTCCAGCACCTGGACCAGCTCGTCGGCCGTCTGGAAGCGGTCCTCCGGCGCTTTGGCCATCATCTTGCGGACGATCTCGAAGAGGGTGTGCTGGTCGTAGCCATCGAGCGGCGGGACGGGGAGGGCCTCCATGATGTGCTTGTAGCCGATCGAGAACGAGTCGTCGGCGTCGAACGGGACGCGGCCGGCGAGGCACTGGTAAGCCACGACGCCGAGCGAGTAGATGTCGGAGCGCCCGTCGAGCGGCTGGGCCCGCGCCTGCTCGGGACTCATGTAATGCGGCGTGCCGATGGACATCCCGGTGCCCGTGAGCTTGCCCCCGGACGCGGCCTTCGCGATCCCGAAGTCCATCACCACGGCGACCCCGTGCTCGTCGAACATGATGTTGTCGGGCTTGATGTCGCGGTGGACAATGCCGCTCTTGTGCGCGTAGGCGAGCGCGCGCGCCACCTGCACGAGTATGTGGCGGATCTCGCCGGGGGGGAGCGCGCCGCGCTCGGCAAGCACGCTCGAGAGCGGCTTGCCCCGCAGGAACTTCATCACGAAGTAGATGACGGGCCCGCGCTTGCCGACGCGGTAGATGGGGATGATGTTGGGGTGCTCGAGCTTCGCCGCGGTGCGCGCTTCCCGCTGGAAGCGCTCGACGAACTCCCGGTCGAACGTGAGCGAGACGGGCAGGACCTTGATCGCGACCTCGCGGTCGAGCTGGCGCTCGCGCGCCTTGAACACGATGGCCATCCCGCCGCGCCCGAGCTCTTCGAGGATCTCGTACTCGTCCTGAAGCTGTTCGCGCACCAGCTCCAGCTCGCTGGGCCCGGCCTCCAGGCCGCGGGCGACGCCGGTCGGGGTGGTGGTCAGGTCCAGCCCGCAGGACCGGCAAAACTTGCTCGCGTCCTCGTTCTGGGTGCCGCAGCGAGAGCAGTACATCCCGTCTCCGCGAAGTGGCGGAAACTTAGGGATGCGTGAAAGGCAGTGTCAACTCGCGCGCCGCGCGCGTTCAGAAATCGGACGCGAGCGCGGCGTAGGCCTGCGGGCGCCGCGGGCCGCCGCCGGGCGGCTCGGCGAGCGGTTGGGCGATCCCGAACCGCACGCCGAGGGCGAAGTCGTACCCGACCGTCACGCTGGCGGCGAGTTCCGCGCCCGCCGAGGCGAGGCGCGTGAGCCGGGGCGCCGCCCCCGGCGCCCACGCGTCGCCCGCGTCCGCGAAGATGGCCAGCCACGTCTTGTCGGCGCCGAGCGGCAGGTGCCCGAGCGAACGGCCCAGCAGGACCAGGGGCGCGCGGTACTCGGCGCTCGCCGTGAGGGCGCGCGGTCCTCGCAGCGCGCCGTAGCGATAGCCGCGCACCGGGAAAAACCGCGCCGTCCCCAGGCCCTGGACGGCCGTGACCGCGATGCTCCCCGACGAGACGCCGCCGATCTTGAACGTGCCGCCGAGCGGCCCGCCGACGGCGCCCGCGGCGAGGCGCACGGCGAGCACGTCGTGCGCGAACCCGCCCGGGCCCGGCGCCCGCGCGTACAGCGCGAGCCGCGCGCGCACTTCGTTGGACCAGCGCGGCGTCCCCTGCTCGTCGCGCCGCCGGTAGGTGAACGTCCACGCGAACCCGTTCTCCGGCGAGATCGAGAGCGCGCCCGTGACGGCACGCGACAGCGCCAAGGTGACGGAGCCGCCCACGAGATCCTGCGCGACGCAGCCCGGGCAGGCGCCGGGCAACGCGGTGTCGGGGCGGGCGGCGAAGCGAGTCCCCTCGTACTCCGCGGCGACGCGCACGCTCGCCGTGCTGCGCCAGCGCTGCGCGACGAACGACGCCCCGAGCGCCACGTTCTGGTCGAGTTCCGACAGCGTCACGGCCGCGCCGGGCGGGGGCAGCAGGTCGAGCCACTCGCTCGACGCCTCGAGATCGAGCGTGGGATTGCCGAGGATGTTCGACACCGCCACGAGCCCGCCGGCGGCCCGCCACGGGCGCGCGGCGAGCAACCCGTCGGCGGCGTAGGCGAAGCGGCCGACGGCGTCGCTCCCCGCCGTGAGGATCCCCGCGAACCGCCCCGTGGGCCCGGCGTCGAGCGCCAGCGGGATCCAGAAGTGGGGCCGTAACGACGGCCACAGCGCGTAGCCCGTCTCGCGCGCGGCCACGGGCGGCGCTGGCGCAAACGGCGGAGAAGCGGTGAAGGCCACCGGCGCGGCGCCGCTCCGGGGGGAGGCGTGCCGCAGCTCCCAGCCGCGCGCGCCGAGGGCCGCGTACAGCAGCGTGCCGTCGGGCAGCGGCGCCGGCGCGCGGGCGCCGAGCGGCTCGGCCGTGAGCGGCTCCGCGAGGCCCGGCGCCCGCCAGCGGTACACCTGCGGGAACCCGCCGGGATCGGCGACGAACCACAGTTCCCCGCTCGCCGTCCAGACGAGGTCGGTCAGGTTGCCGCCGGACTCGAGCAGCACCTGCGCGGCGCCCGCCGAGTCCGCCGGCCAGCGCACCAGCGCCCACCGGCCCGCCGCGTTGCGGATCCCGGCGGTCGCGCGCCCGTCGGGCGAGGGCACGACCTCGGTCCACGTGGCGTCCTCCGGCCCGGGCACGGGGACCGTGGGCCGGCTCGCCGCCGGCGCGAGCGCCAGCGCGGCGAAGCGCCCGCCCCCGGCGGCCGGCGCCGCGAGACGCGCGCCCCGGGTGCCGCGCCGCCACGAGCCGCCCGGCACCCACCGGTACAAGTCGCTCCGGATCCGCCAGCGATCGGTGAAGTCGAGCTGCGCGATCACCAGCGTGTCGCCGCACCAGGCGTACGTCACCCCCCCGTTGACGCGGTGCGCCGCGACCCGGCGAAACGTCGCCGTCTCCACCACCCGCACCTCCCGCGCCCCCTTGGCATCGTCCCACACGTACGCCGCCAGCCGGCCGTCGGGCGAAACGCGCGGCACCGGCTCCGTCCACAGCCCCGTCGCGAGCACGCGCGCGTCTGCCGGCGCGGCGCCCGCCGCCGGCGCCGGTTGGGTCGCCGCCGCCCAGTCGCCCGCAAGCGAGTGGCCGGGCGCCGCGCGCGCCACCTGCCGGCCCACCCGGAACGGGATCAGCTGGCCCGCCGTCGCTTCCACGAAACGGGGCACCGCGGAATCGCCCGCCGCCCCGGCGAGATACCGGAAAAACCGGCTGCCGTAAGCGTACGGCGTGACCCCGTCGGGCCAGCGGCTGAAGAACAGCGCGTTCCACGGCGAGCGCGACGCCCCCGCGGCGCGGTCGGCCGCGAGAAGCTGGGTATGAAAGCTGCCGCGCACCCGGCCGCCGTTCGTGAAGCGCGACTCGTAATACGTCGCGATCCCTTCCGTCACCCAGCTCGGCTGGTACTCGTTGGGAAACAACCCCGGCACCCGGCCGAACACGCGCTGCAGCACGCCCCAGAAGCTCCGCGCGCGATCGAGATGAAAGACGTGCGTCAGCTCGTGCGTCGTGACGAGCCGCAGCCAACTGTCGTAGAACAGCAGCCCGTGGTCTCCGATCGGGGGGGGCGCGAAGATGACGATCCGGCTGGACGGCTCGACCGTGGTGAACCCGTTCGCGGCGTCCACGTCGTCGCCGAGCGTGAGGTCCACGACGCCCCGCGGCGGATGCAACTCCGTGGCGAGCAGCGCCCAGGCTCGTTCCGCCTCGCGCGCCTCGAGGAGGGCCGCCGCCCGATAGGCCGGCTGAAAGTGAATGCGGAAGTGCGGCGTGTGCAGCGTGCGCCACTCGCCCGACGGATCCACCTGCGCCGCCGCGCGGGCGGGAAGCGCGAGGAGGAGGAGAGGCAACAGGCGCCACGGCGCCCCGGGGCCGGCGCTCACGGCTCCCTCGCCCGCTCCTCGAGGAACGCGGCGATGCCGCGCACCACGCCCCGCGCGTAGCGTTCCTGTCCCGCCGGGCTCGCCAACAGCGCCTCCTGCTCGGGGATCATCATGAACGCCGCCTCCGTGAGCGCCGCCGGCATCCAGGTCGGGCGCGCCAGGGCATAGTCGCCCCGCCCCATGCCAAGATCGCGCAGGCCCAGCTCCGCCACGAGAGCGCGATCCAGCGCGCGCGCCAGGGCGGCGCTGTGCGGGTGGAAGTAATACACGCTGGTCCCGTTGTTGGCGTAAGGATTGATGCCGTCGGGGAGCGCGTTCGCGTGGATCGAGACCAGGACCTCGGCGTCGTGCCGCTCGGCGAAGCGGGTGCGCTCCGCCAGCTCCACGGGCAGCGAGTCGGTGCGCGTGAGCCAAACGGTGGCGCCCGCCCGCGCGAGGAGCGCCTGCGCCCGGCGGGCCACCGCGAGCGCGACGGCGGCCTCCCGCACCCCCGCCGGCCCCGTGGCGCCGAGCGGGGGATGCCCCGGATCGAGCACGATGGTCCGCCCCCGCAACGGACGGGCGGCGTCAATGGCCGGGGGCCGGCGCACCTCGAGCACGAGGTCCCGTCCGGCGAACCGCGCGCGGTACCCCCACACCGGCCGCGACAGGACGAGCGTGATCGTCATCTCGTCGGCCGTCGGCTGCGCATAGTCAATGCGCGCGACGAACGGGTCGGTGCCGCCGTAGTGGATCCAGTTGACATCCGCGGCGGCGCCGTAGAGGCGGAGCGTGAGGCGGCGGTCGTCCTCGGTCACCTGGAACGGCAGCCGCGCGGGCAGGGGCACGCGCAGCGCGACCGACGCCGGTCCCGGCACGAGCCGCACGGGGCCCACCGCGCCTCCGGGCGGGGGCGTCCCGGGGGGCAGGGGCACCACGTCGGCCGCGTTCACCCAGGCGAGGGCGGTGCGCGACAGCCGCAGCCGGACCTGGTCGTTCCACCGCCCCGACTCCACGGCGACGGTGCCGGTCGGGAAAAACCAGTTGTAGGTCCCGTGGGGCACCGCGCGCCCCGGCGTCACGCTGTCGGTCAGGCCGGAACCCGCGGTGTCGTCGTCGAGCCGCACCACGCGCGGGAATTGCGTGTCCACGACCTCGACCTGGAGCGGCCAGCGCGCGCTCGCCGTGTCGCCCGCGCCGGTCACGACGAGCGTGGCGCACGCCGTGCGAGCGTCGGCGCACAGCGGCGCCGCGGGCAGCCAGCCGACGTAGCGCGGACCGAGAGCCCGCGGCCGCCCGGCATCCGGCTCGGCCGTGAAAGCGCGCACTTCCGGCGGGACCTCGGTCGCCTCCGTGTCGGCGACGAGCGGCACGCTCGCCCCCCAGGGCAACGCGAGCCGTACGCTCGCGGCCGGCGCCGCCCGCACCGCGAGGCGAACCCCCTCGCCCGCGGGCAGCGCGATCCGTCCCGCGGGGCGGAAGCTTGTCGTGTCGATCCACGCCGCCCGCCCCGCCGGCGGGCGGAACCGCGGCGCCACGCGCACCGCGACCACGGCGCGCAGCGATTCCGCTCCCGCCGCGGCGACAAACGAAAACCGCGCCACGCTGTCGTCGGGGAGGGCGAGCCATGCGAGCCAGGCGCCGTTCGCGAGCACGCGCACCGGCACGCCGTTCACGGCGAGCTGCGCGGGCCCGCCGCCGCCCCGGAGGTTGCCGAAGAGAAAGATCGAGTCGGTGCGCGGGACCACCGCGGTGGACTCCGGATACACCACCTCGAGCCGGAGCGGCCCGGCGGCCGCCACGGGCGCACCGGACGGGCGGGCGCCACCCGCGCCCGCCCGCGCGCACCCGGCCGCCAGTCCCACGAGCACCGCGGCGAGCCATCGCACAGGGGGGTCAAGCTAGCGCGCGCCCTTTCGACCCGTCAATTTCCGGCATAGATTCGCCGGCCCGAACCCATGCGCGCCGTCACCGATCGCCTCTCGTGAGCGAGCGCCGCTCCCGTCGCCGCGGCACGCGCTGCGCCCCGCCGCGCCCGCCCGCCGGCGCCCGGTGTGCCGAGGCGGCCGAATGAAGACCTGCCCCGCGTGCGCCGCGGCGTATCCCGACGAAACGCGCTTCTGCCCCGCGGACGGGCAGGCGCTGCGCGCCGCGCCCCCGGGCGACGACCTGGTGGGCGCAGTGCTCGCCGATCGCTATCGCGTCGTGCGCCCGCTCGGGGAGGGCGGGATGGGACGGGTCTATCTCGCCGAACACGTCAAGATGGGCCGCAAGAGCGCCATCAAGGTGATGAAACCGGCGCTGGCGCGCGACCCCGATGCGGTCGCCCGTTTCAACCGCGAGGCGGCGAACGCGAGCCGCATCGCCCATCCGCACGTGTGCGCGGTGTACGATTTCGGCGAGACGCCCGAGGGGCTGCTGTACCTTGCGATGGAGTACGTCGAGGGCGAGCCGCTCACCCGCGTGCTCGAGCGCGAGGGCGCGCTGCCGGTGGCGCGGGCGGTGGGCATCTTCCTGCAAGTGGCCGACGCGCTCCAGGCGGCCCACGAGCTCGGCATCGTGCATCGCGACCTGAAACCCGACAACATCATGCTGGCGCGGGGCCGCGCGGGGGCGGACGCGGTGAAGGTGGTGGACTTCGGGATCGCCAAGGCCGTCGGGCCCGACGACCGCCAGCAGGTGACCCGCACCGGCCTGGTGGTGGGCACGCCGGAGTTCATGAGTCCCGAGCAGCTCGCGGGCGACGCCCTCGACGGCCGGTCGGACGTCTATGCGCTCGCTCTCGTGCTCTTCAAGATGTTGACGGGTACGCTGCCGTTCGTCGCCGACACGACGCAGGAGCTGATGGTGAAGCGACTCACCGAGCGGCCCCGGACGCTCGCCGCCGCGCGCCCCGACCGGCCCTTCCCTCCCGGCCTGGAGCAGGCGCTCGCCAAGGCCCTGGCGCGGGCCCCGGCCGACCGCTATCGCTCGGCGGCGGAGTTCGCCGCGGCGGTGGCCGCGGCGGTGGCGGAACCGGGAACGCAGCCCCTGGCGCCGGCCCGGCCGCGGCGCTCGCGCGCGGCGCGCGCGGCGGGGGCGCTCGCCGCCCTGGCGCTCGCCGGCAGCGCCGCCGCGCTGATGCTGGGCGGGCGCGGCCACGGCCGGGCGACCGCCCCGCCGGAGCCGCGGCTCGACAGCGCCGGCGTGGAGCGCGATCTCGGGGCGATCCTGGAACTCCTCGACGCGCGCACGGCGGCGGAAAGCCGCCGCCGCGCCGCACGGTATTACGAGAACGGTGCGCTCCCGGCCACGCTCCGGGCGCGGGCCGCGTTCATCGTCGCCAACGCGTTCCTGCTCGAGCGGCGCGCCGCCGACGCGTGCCGCTGGAACGATCGGGCGCTCGCGCTCGCTCCCCGCAACGCCGTCTATACCGGGTTCAAGTCCGACCAGGGGTGCCCGTAGTGTTCGGGCGCGCGCCGAAACCGATTCGCGTGGAAGTGTTCGCGAAAACCGATCGCGGGCGCACCCGGGAGCACAACGAGGATCACTTTCTGGTGGCCGACCTCGGCGCGCCCAACGCGACGCTCCCGCCCCCGGCCGCCGCGCGCACCCAGGATGTGGGGGCGCGCGGGTCGCTGCTCGTGGTGGCCGACGGGATGGGCGGCGCCGCGGCGGGTGAGCTGGCGAGCCAGATGGCGACCGACGCGATCTTCCGGCACCTCGTGCGCACCTGGCGCTCCGAGCCCGACGCCGCGCCGCAGCGCTTCGCGTATCGCCTGAAGGAAGCCGTCGAGGCCGCCAACCAGGAGCTGCACGCCTACGCCTCGGCCCATCCCGACGTGCGCGGCATGGGCACGACCGCCACCGCGGTCGGCCTCCTGAACGACTGCTGTTTCCTGACCCAGGTCGGCGACAGTCGCGCCTACCTGGTCCGCAACGGCCGCGCGGTGCAGCTCACCAAAGATCAGTCGCTCATGCAGCGCCTGATCGATGCGGGCGAGCTCACCGAGGAGGAGGCGGCCCGCAACGAGCGGCGCAACATCATCCTCCAGGCCCTCGGCCCCGACCCTTCCATCACGGTGGATCTCACCTACCAGGAGCTCCGCCGCGGCGACGTGCTCGTGCTGTGCTCCGACGGCCTCTCGGGCCAGGTCGCAAGCGACGAGATCGCCGCCGTGCTGGCGCGCGCTCCGTCGCTCGAGGCGGCCGGCGACGAGCTCATCACGCTCGCCAACGAACGCGGCGGCCCGGACAACATCACCGTGGTGCTAGCCCGGGTGAGCGGCGACGGGCTGCGGCCCCCGGACGCCGACGCGGCGGTCGGCCATCGGGTGTACCCGCTCGCGGCCGCGGCGGCCCGGCCCGCGCCGGACGATCCCGGTCCGCTCGGGCCCGACGCGGCACCCCGCCGGCACGGGCTCGCCCTGGCTGCGGCGGCGGCCGCCGCGGCCGCGGCGGCCGCCACGGTCGTCTATTGGATCGTCCGCGGCCGGTAACCGGGGACGCACAGCGCCCTCCCGTGCTCGCCACTACCGCAGCCGCTCGAGTACCCATCGCGCCGCCGCCCGCTGCATCAGGGGCTGGCCGTGCCAGGCGCATAACACCGGCGCCTGGCCGGGGATCTGGGCGGCGAGCCGCGGGTGTCCGAACAGCACCACCAGCTCGGCGCCCGGGGCAAGCCGCGCGAGCCGCGCCAGGGAGCGGGCCCCGAGCAGCGCCCGCCCCTTCCACGAGCGCGGCTCCGAATAGACGAGCACGATGCGCCGTGCGCCGCGCGTCGCCGCGGTCGAAAGCCGCACGCCGGCGTCGCCGAGCGTGCGGTGAAACACGTCGCGCGGCCCCACGGCGTAGGGGCCCCCGATGTCGTCGTCCACGACCGGGGCGGCGCCGGGCGCGGCGAGCCGCGTGACCGCGCCCCGCACGACATGCAGCGCGCGATCGGCGAGGCGATCTGCGAACGCCGCGTGCGCCGCGAGGTCGGGCTCGCCCTGCTCGGGAAGGTCGCCCCAGGCGGCCACCGCCTGCGCGTAGCGCGCGAGCGCGGCGTCCGCGCGCGCCATCGGGAGCTCGCCCCCCGGTCCCCCCGCCCGGTCGAGCGCCGCGATCACGCTCTGGAAGTCTTCCGGATAGAGCAGCGCGTCGCATCCCGCCGCGACCGCCGTCACCGTGGCCGCGGGGACGGGCTGGGCGGCGCTCGCCCCCGCCATGATGAGAGCGTCGCTCACGACGAGTCCCCCGAAATGCAGGGTCTCGCGCAGATAGCCGAGGATGACCGGGGAGAAGCTCGCGGCCCGGCCCGAGGGGTCCCAGGCGGGATACGCCACGAAGGCGCTCATCATGCTCCCCACGCCCGCGCGGATCGCGGCCTCGAACGGGGCGCCGTCCACCGCCTGGAGCTCGGCCGCCGGCGCCGCGACCCGCGGCAGCGTGGCGTGCGAGTCCTGGGTGGTGCGCCCGTGCCCCGGATAATGCTTGGCGCACGCCTGCACGCCGTGCTCCTGGAGCCCGCGGATCCAGACGGCCGCCTGCTCGCCGACCCGCACCGGGTCCGCACCGAACGAGCGGGTCTGCACGATCGGATTCCGGGGCTCGAGGTCGAGGTCGCAGACCGGGGCGAACGCCCAGTTGATGCCGACCGCGCGGGCCTCCGTCGCGGTCACAATGCCGGCGATCGCCGTCGCCTCGAGATCGTCGAGCCAGCCCAGGGCGGCGGGCGGCGGCAGTTCGGTGAGCCCCTGCACCTGCTGCCCCGGCCCCCGCTCGAGGTCGGCGCCGATGAGCAGCGGCCGGCCCGCCCGACCCCGCAGCTCCGCCGCGAGGTCGCGCACCGCCTCGCGGGTGCCGCCGAACACGATGAACCCGCCCACGCCCGCGGCGAGGGCGGCGTCGATCTTGGGTCGCTCGCGGCGGAACCCTTCCGCCTCGGAGCGCCAGCGCAGCGCCGGGAACACGAGCCGCGCGAGCGAGGAGGTCACCGCGGGGTGACGTGCCCCAGGACGCGCGGCCCCCGCGCCCCCGTCGCCGCCGGGAGGTTGCCCGGCCGGCCGGCGAGCGTGAGAAAGCCGAGGAAGGCGAAGACGAGCGCTTCCTTCGCGTCGCCGTCGAAGAACAGCCGCTCGAACGGCACCACGGGCCGCGGGCCGAGTCGCGCCGCGAGCCCGGCGACGAGCGCGGGGTTGCGCGCGCCGCCGCCCGCGATCACGAGCTCCGCCTCCGCGCCGGCGGGGGTCCACCGCTCGATCGCGCGGGCCACGGTTTCGACGGTGAGCGCCGTGGCCGTCGCCACGGCGTCGTTGTCGGAGCCGCCCGCGGCCCGCACCAGCGCGATCAACCGGTCGGCGTACGCGAGGCCGAACCGTTCGCGCCCGGTGCTCTTGGGCGGGCCCTGGGCGAAGTAAGGGTCGGCGAGCAGCGCCTCGAGCACCGGCCGCGCGGGGGTGCCGCGGCGCGCATGCTCGCCGTCGCGGTCGAAGGGGGCCCCGGGATACAGGCGCCGGGTGACGGCATCGATCACCGCGACGCCCGGCCCCGTGTCGAACGCGACGGCGCCGTCGGGCACGCCGCGGCGCGGCACCCAGGTGACGTTCGCGATCCCGCCGATGTTCAAGAGCAGGCGGCCGCGCTCCGGGTGGCCGAACAGCAGCACGTCGGCGAGGGGGACGAGCGGCGCGCCCTGCCCCCCCGCGGCCACGTCGCGCGCGCGGAAGTCGCTCACCACGGGGACGCCGACCCGTTCCGCGATCACCGCCGGATCGCCGAGCTGCAGGCTCGCCCGGCCCGGCTCGTGCCATACCGTCTGGCCGTGCGACGCGACAAAGGCCAGATCGCGGGGCGCGGTGCGGGTGCGCGCGAGGAGTTCGAGCACCGCCCCGGCAAAGCGCTCGCCGAGCGCGACGTGGAGCAAGGCGAGGTCGCGCGCGCCCCCGCGCGCGATCGTCTCGACGATCTGGTCCCGCTCGGCGTCGGTGTAGGGCTCCTGTCGGAACGCCACGAGCTCGGCGCCGAGCGGGGCGTCGCACAGCCGCACCAGCGCCGTCGTCACCCCGTCGAGCGAGGTCCCCGACATCACGCCGATACCGAGGCAGGTGCTCACGCCGGCCCGACGGGCGGCGGATCGCCCGCCGCGCCGCGCACGAACCCACCCGCCTCGGCGAGCAGCCGTTCGGCCGCAGCGCGCGCCACGCCCCGCCGCACCATCACGATGGCGACCTTCACGCTCCCGCCCGCGGCCGCGATCGCCGCGCGCGCGGCCGCCCGGTCCACCCCGCAGCACTCCATCACGATGCGCTCGCCGCGATCGCGCAGCTTGTCGCTCAGCGCCATCAGATCCACCATGAGGTTGCCGTAGGCCCGCCCCAGGCGGATCATCGCGCCCGTCGAGATCGTGTTCAACACCAGCTTCGTGGCCGTGCCCGCCTTCATCCGGGTCGAGCCGGTGAGCGCCTCGGGACCCACCTTGGGGAGGATGAGGACGTCGCAGGTGGCGACGAGGGCGGCGGGGGGATCGGAGCATGACAGGAGCCCGGTGCGCGCCCCGCGCGCCTGCGCGCGGGCGAGCGCGGCGCGCACGAACGGGGTGGTCCCGCTCGCCGCGATCCCGAGCACGAAGTCCTCCAGACCGACGCCCACCCGGTCCATCGCCGCCGTCGCGGCATCCACGTCGTCCTCCGCGCCCTCGACGCTCTGCGCGAGCGCGGGCGGCCCGCCGGCAATGACGCCCACGACGAGTTCCGGAGGCGTGCCGAAGGTGGGCGGGCACTCGCTCGCGTCCAGCACCCCCAGCCGGCCCGACGTGCCGGCGCCGACGTAGATCAGCCGGCCGCCGGCCCGGAACGCCGCGACCACGAGGTCAATGGCGCGCGCCACGGCCTCCCGCACCTCGTGCACCGCCTGCGGCACGGTCGCATCTTCGGCGTTGATCAGGTCCACGATCTCGAGCGAGGACGCCACGTCGATCCGCTGGGTGCGCGGGTTGCGCTGCTCGGTGAGGCGGGGATCGTGGTAGTCGGGGAGGGCCATGACGGGTGCCGGGTGGTCCCCAAGTTAGACGTTGACCCGAACTCCGGTCAACGTGCACAATTGGGCATGCGGTGGAGCGCGCTCTCGAGCGCCGTCCTGCTGGCGGCGTGCAGCCGGGCGGTCCCGTCGTCCGGCACCCTGCCCGCGACCGCCCCCGCGGCGGCCGCGGACCGCGTGCCGCGCATCGCCGCCGGCTGGGCTCTCGCCGGCCGGGCGCGCGCCGTGCGCGCGGCGCACGCCATGGTCGTGACCGATCACCCGCTCGCGAGCGAGGTGGGCCTCGACATCTTGCGCCGCGGCGGCAACGCGGTGGATGCCGCGGCCGCGGTCGGGTTCGCGCTCGCCGTCGTGCACCCGGTGGCGGGGAACCTGGGCGGCGGCGGGTTCATGATGATCCGCCTGCACGACGGCACGGTCGCCGCGCTCGACTACCGCGAGACCGCGCCCGCGCGCGCCCGCCGCGACATGTACGTGGATTCCGCCGGCAACGTGACGGCGGCGTCGCTCACCGGCCACCTGGCGGTGGGCGTGCCGGGGAGCGTGGCGGGCCTGTACGAGGCGCAGCGCCGGTTCGGGCGCCTCCCCTGGCGCGCGGTGGTGGCGCCCGCGATTCGCCTCGCCAAGGAGGGCCACACCGTGGACGCCGTGCGCAGCCGCGAGCTCGCGCTCGATGCCGAGCGGCTGGCGCGCTTCCCGGCGTCGCGCGCCCAGTTCCTGGTGGACGGCCGGGCGCCGCCGCCGGGCGCGCGGCTGGTGCAGGCGGAGCTCGCCCGCACCCTGGAGCTCATCGCCGACAGCGGCCCTGCGGCGTTCTACCGCGGCAGCATCGCCGACCTGATCGTCGCCGAGATGGAGCGCGGCGGCGGGTTGATCACCAAGGCCGACCTCGCCCGCTACCGGGCGAAGTGGCGCGAGCCCGTGCGGATCGCCTACCGCGGCCACACCGTGCTCACCATGCCGCCACCGTCCGGAGGCGGGGTGACGCTGGCCGAGCTCCTGAACGTGATGGAGGGCTACCGCCCGCTGCCTCCGTTCGGCAGCGCGGCGCTCCTCCATCTCGAAGTCGAGGCGATGCGCCGCGCCTACACCGACCGCAACCGCTACCTCGGCGATCCCGATTTCGTGGACATGCCGCTCGGGCGGCTGCTCTCCAAGGCCTACGCGGCCGAGCTGCGCGACGGGATCGATCCGCGCCGCGCCACCCCGACGCCCCCCGCGGCGGGCATCCGCTCGGAGGGCACCGAGACCACGCACTACTCGATCGTGGACGCCGCGGGCAACGCCGTGTCGTGCACCACGACGCTCAACAACGATTTCGGCAGCGCCGTGACGGTCGCCGGAGCAGGGTTCCTTCTGAACGACGAGATGGACGACTTCACCGCGGCCCCGGGCAAGCCCAACCTCTACGGGCTCGTCCAGGGCGAGGCGAACGCCATTGCGCCGGGGAAGCGCATGCTCTCGGCCATGACGCCGACGATCGTGCTCGATCCGGACGGGCGGGTGCTCCTCGTCCTCGGGTCGCCCGGCGGGTCGCGGATCACGACGGCGGTCTTCCAGGTGCTGAGCAACGTCATTGACCACGGCCTCTCGCTCGCCGACGCCGTGGCGGCCCCCCGTGTCCACCATCAGGGGTTGCCCGACGTCGTGTACCTGGAGCGCGGCGGCTTTCTTCCGGCGGTGATCGACTCGCTCGAGGCGATGGGCCACGCGGTGACTCAGTGGGGGTACAAGACCGACATCACCGCCATCGAACGCACCGCCGCCGGCTGGGTGGGCGTGGCCGATCCCCGGCGCGGCGGCGGTGCAGTCGGCTACTGAGCGGCGGCGTTACGTCCGTTTCACGGTCAGCGGCTTGTCGAGCGTGATCGTGACCTTGGCGCCCTTGGGGAGCACGATGTCGATGTCGCGCGAGGCGCGCGCCGCGGCGGCGCCCGCCGCCGCGCCGACGGCCCCGCCGATCACGGCGCCCTTGGCGTCCTTGCCGAGCAGCTTGCCCGCGATAGCGCCGGCCGCGGCGCCGGCCCCGACCTTCGCCGCGTCGGCCCCCGTCACGCCGCGCCCCTGCTCCACGGTGTCCATCGCGGCGACGGTCGCTTCGACGGGATAGCTCGTTCCGCGCACCGTCACGCTGGTCACGTGCAGCTCCAACCGCCCCGGGGACCGCGGGTTGGGCCGGGGGTCGGCCGCCGTGATCGTGCCCGAGACCGTCGCCCCGGCCGGGATCACCACGTGGCCGGCCGCATCGCGCACGTCCTCGCTCACGGTGGCCGTGAACGGGTCGCCGGCCTTGGCGTGCCGGGTGCTGATCGTGTCGGCCGCAGCGAGCGCCATGCGGGTGCCCGCGGCGAGGGTGAAGGTGGTGGGCGCCGCGGGCGCGCTCGGCTTGGGCACGGCGGGCGGCGGCGCTTTCTTGGGCGGCGCCGCGGGCGCGGGCGCCGCGGGCTGCGCCTTCGGGGCCGGCACGTCCGCCATCGCCGCCGTGGACTCGGCCGGTGCCAGCGTCAGGTTGCGGGCCGTGGAGTCGGCCGACTGGCTCGCCTGCTGCTCGCCCTTGGCACAGGCGACGAACAGGGAAGCGGCGCCCGCCGCGACCAGCCGGCGCCACGTGGTCGTTGTCGTTCTCATGACGTCACCTCGCTGCACGGGTTATCGCTCGCCGTAATATAGGCACGGCGCGCCCCCGCATCGGGGCCGGCCCGGCCGGCGGGGCCGGCGGGGCCGGCGGGCGTCACAGCCGGCTCCGCAGGAAGCCAGGGGTGAGCCCTTGGAGCCAGCTCGCGAGCAGGGTGAAGCGATCGGTCACGAGCAGCACCCCGAGGGCGATGAGCAGCGCGCCGGCGACGCGGTCCACCCAGGCGAGATACGGGCGGAACCGCTGGAACCACGCGAGGAACCGCTCCAGCGCCACCGCGGTGATCAGGAACGGGATCGCGAGGCCCAGGGCATAGGCCGTGAGCAGCGCCGTGCCGCGGCCCACGCTCGCCTGGGCGGCGGCGAGCGTGAGAATCGCGCCGAGGATCGGGCCGATGCACGGCGTCCACGCCGCGCCGAAGGTCACCCCCACGATCGCGGAGCCCAGATAGCCGAGCGGCTTGTGCGCGAGCTCCAGCTTGCGCTCGCGCATCAGGAACGCGGGGCGCACGACGCCCAGGAGATAGAGGCCGAACCCGATGACCAGCACCCCGCCCGCCCGCGCGATCCAGACCTGGGCGCGCACCAGGAGCGCGCCGAGCAGCGACGCCGTGGCCCCGAGCGCGACGAACACCCCCGCGAACCCGGCGATGAACCACACCGCATGCACCAGCGCCGTGCGGCGGCGCCCCTCGAGCTCCTCGAGCGACAGCCCCGTGAGGAATCCCACGTAGCTCGGCACCAGCGGCAGCACGCACGGCGACAGGAAGCTCAGCAGGCCTGCCGCGAAGGCGAGCGCGACGGAGGGCGTCACCCGCAGAAACAGACGGCCGACACGACCGTGGTCCAGCGGCCGTCGTCCCCGCATTCGGCGGTGGACGTGACGTTCATGGTGCGGACGATCTCGCCGGACAGCAGCCACTGCTCGCGGCGCTCGTCCCACGCCTTCTCCGGATCGAACGGAACGCCCAGCACCGTCGCCAGCATGGACGCCGCCAGGTCCTCGGCATACTCCCCGGCCGTCACCTCGTTCTGGCCGTAGCTGTGATGCTCGGAGATATACCCGTGGTGCGACGGGTCGGCCGGCATCGCCACGCCGATCGAGGCGGCGACCAGCCGGCTGGGCTCGTTGGTGGACGATTCGGCGATCACCGCGAACACGACCTGCCCGGGCTTCATCATGGAGAGCCCTTCTTCGCGGTCCACCAGCTCGCAGTGCGGCGGGAAGATGGAGCTCACGCGCACCAGGTTGAAGTTGGCGAGATGGGCGTCGCGCAACGCCATCTCGAAGCTCGTCAGTTTCTCCTTGTGCCGGCCCACGCCCTTCGTGAGAAAGGCCTTGGTCGGCAAGAACATGCGGGAGTCGATCAACCCGTCACCTCGCGTGCGCTAGAGCCCTCGGCGTCCGCCGCATACCATACCCCGGGGCCGGCGGCCAGCGGCGGCTCGGCGTCGCCCGTCCGCTCGGCCGCCGCCTGCATCACCTGCGCGACCACGGCGGCGGGCGACAGCGCCATCTCCGCGACCTCGAGGCGCGCTTGCCCCCGCTCCTTCCCGCGGACGACCAGCATGTAGCGCGCCGTGTACACGCGCAACCGCCCGTCCGTCCCTGGCGCCCGGCGCGTGACGACCGCCGTGCCCCACTCCCGCCCTTCGCGCCTCCAGGGCCGAAACAGGTAGATGGTCTCGATCTCGGCGGGCGGCACGTGCGCGGCGAAGGCGGCGGCGAGCTTCGCCCACCCGGGCCCCCGGCCGGGCTCTACCGGAGGGCGGTGGCCGGCGCCGATGCCTGCTCCCATCGCTCCACGTAGAACCGCAGCACGTGCATGAAGTCCTGCGCGTTGGTCACCACGCCGTACGCCTGGTGCGTCCCCCGATCGCGCAGTTTGTTGACCACGAACTCCGTCTGATCCACGCAGATCGTGGTGAGCGGCCGGAGGTCCTCGGGGGCCGCCGCATCCACGAACGCGGGCAGCATGTTGCCCACGGCGATCGCGTGCAACGCCGTGGCGACGAACACCGCGAACGTCGCCTCCGCCGTGAGCGCTCGCATCGCGTCCTGCGCCGCCAGCGTGTCGGTGATGACCTCGGGCAGCGGGCCGTCGTCGCGGATCGAGCCCGCCAGCACGAACGGCACGCCCTGCGTCACCAGCGCATGCATGATGCCCCCGGTCACGAGGCCCTGCGTCACGGCGGCCGCGATCCCGCCCGCCGCCCGGATGCGGTTGATCGCCCGCATGTGAAGCGCGTGGCCCCCCTCCACCCCCAGCCCCGAACTCGACATCCCCAGGGTCGTCCCGAACAGCGCCGCCTCGAGGTCGTGCACCGCGACGGCGTTGCCGCCCAGGAACGCCTGGACGTAGCCGTTGCGGATGAACCAGATCATGTCTTCGCGCGCCCGCGCGTGCACGAGCGCCGGCCCTACCACCCACAGGATCCGCCCCCCGCGGCGCTTCTCCTCCCCGAGCAGCTCGGCGAGCACGGCGTAATCCACGGGCCGCTCCCGCGACACCTCGGTCTGCATGAAGCGGAACTCGTTGGCGCTGTGCGCGCCGCCGAGGAAGCCCTCGGCGTGGACGAAGATGCCCTCGCGGCCGTCCTCCTCGGTGCCGAGCGCCACCAGCTCCCCGCGCCGCACCTTGCGGGGCTCGGTGACGACGAGATCGCCCGTCGGCCGGAGCACCACGGCGCAATCCATGCGCGGCAGCCGCGGTCGCCGCCACGTGCCCGCGACCTTGACGTAGGTCGGCAAGTTGGTGGTCGAAAAGAAGCCCTCGGGGAGGACGCCGTCCGCCGGCGCGGGCGCGAACCGCGCGTCCGGCGCCGCGGCGAGCGGCGGGGCCTGGAAGTCGGGCGGGCGATACTCGAACCGCGGGCGCGCGATCACAAGGCAGGTAAGGTAAATGAGCCGCGCAGATTGGGGAATGCGCCGCCCGCCTTACAGCAGCGAGACGGGGTCGCGATCCACCGTCACGGCGCGCGGAGCCCGCGCGCTCCACGCCCGCACCACCCGCCCCAGCGCCCGCGGCTCGGCCGCCTTCACCAGCACGTGCCAGCGCCACCGGCCGTGGAGCCGCTCGAGCGGGCAGGGCGCGGGCCCGAGCACCGTCAGCGCGCCCGCCAGGCGCTCGGCGTTGGCCCGCGCCAGCCAGGCGGCCACCCGCTGCGCCAGCCCCTCCGCCGCCGCGGCGTCGCGGTGCGCGACCACGAACCGGGCGAGCCCGACGGTCGGGGGATAGGGCGGATGGGGCGGCGCCCGCAGGGGCAGCTCGGCCGCCGCGAACGCCGCTACCGAGTGCGCCGCCGCCGCCCGCAGCGCATGGTGCTCCGGCACCCGGGTCTGCACATACACCCGGCCGCCCTTGGGACCCCGGCCGGCCCGCCCCGCCACCTGCGCCACCAGCTGGAAGGTGCGCTCGGCGGCGCGGAAATCGGGCAGATGCAGCCCGGTGTCGGCGTCCACCACGCCCACCACCGTCACGTTGGGAAAGTCGAGCCCCTTGGCGATCATCTGGGTGCCGAGCAGGATGTCCACGCTCCCCTGCGCCACGCGCTCCAGGATGCGGTGGTGCGCCCACTTGGTGCTGGTCGTATCGAGATCCATCCGCGCGACGCGCGCCGCGGGAAACCGCCGCGTCACGAAGTGCTCCAGTTGCTCGGTGCCGAGCCCCCGCATCCGCTGGGTCGCGTGCCCGCACGCGCCGCACCGCCCGGGAATCGGCGCGAGATGGCCGCAGTAGTGGCAGCGCAGCCCGGGCGGGGTGCGATGCACCGTGAGGGCGATCGCACACCGGGGACAGCCGGGCACGGCGCCGCAGGCGGGACACTGGAGAAACGTGGCGTAGCCGCGGCGGTTCAAGAGCAGAATCACCTGCTCCCCGCGCGCCAGCGCGCCCCGCACGGCGTCGTCGAGCGGCGCCGTCCACGGCACGCCCGACGCCTCGGGCACGCGGGAAGCGCTCCGCAGATCGATCAGCTCGACCGGGGGGAGGGGCTGCGCTCCCACCCGCTGGGGCAGCTCGACGCGCGCCATGCGGCCCGCGGCGACGCGGTGCAGCGCCTCGAGCGACGGCGTGGCACTGCCGAGGATCACGCGGGCGCCCTCGAGCACCCCCCGCACCAGCGCCACGTCCCGAGCGTGATAGCGCGGTGCCGTGCCCTGCTTGTAGCTCGGCTCGTGCTCCTCGTCCACCACCACCGCGGCGAGCCGGGCGACGGGCGCGAACACCGCGGAGCGCGGTCCCACCGCCACCCGCCGCTCCCCGCGCCGCAGCGCCCGCCACGCGTCGGCGCGCTCGCCGTCGGAGAGCCCCGAGTGCAGCACCGCCACCTGGTCGCCGAAGACGCCCCGCACCCGGGCCACGGTCTGGGGCGTGAGCGCGATTTCGGGGACGAGCACGATGGCCCCGCCGCCCGCCGCCACCACGCTGCGCACCACCTCGAGGTACACGAGCGTCTTCCCCGAGCCCGTGACCCCGGCGAGCAGGACCGGCGTGGCCACCGGGGCGGCGAGGATGGCCGCCACCGCCCGGCGCTGATCGGGGGTGAGCTCCGCGGGCGGGGGGGAGGAGAGTCCGGCGAAGGGGTCGCGGGCGCGCGGCACCGCCGCATAGCGGGCGAGGCCCTGCCGCACGAGCCCGTCGAGCACCGAGACCGAAATCCCGAGGCGGTCCACGAGATGGCGCACCGGCGCCGATCCGCCGAGCGACTCGAGGACCTCGAACGCGCGCCGCCGTTTGGGGGCGCGCGCGAACGCGCGCGCCCGCTCGAGCAGCGACGGCAGGGCCGCGGTCGCCACGAGCACGCGGTCCGCCTGCGCCAGCGGCCCGCCGGGCCGGCGCACGCTCCACAGCGCGCCCGGCAGCAGCGCCCGCAGCGCCAGCCCGAGCGGCGCGCCGTAATAGCGCGCCATCCACCGCCCCAGCTCGAGCAGCGGCGCCGTGAGCGCCGGCTCTGCGTCGGGCGCCGCCAGGACGGCCTTCGCCGCGCCGGCCGGGGGCGCTCCCCCCACCCCGACCACCACTCCCACCGCCCGGCGCCGCCGTACCGGCACGACCACGCGCGCCCCCGGCATCACGCGGTCCGCGAGCGCCGCCGGAATCTCGTAGGTGTAGGGCCGGGAGACGGGGAGCGGCAGGACGACGTCCGCATACCGCGGGGCGCCCCGGGGCGGCGCCGTCACCGGCGCCGCACGCCCAACCCCGGCTCGCGGGGGAGCCGGATCTGCCCGTCGTCGAGCCACGCCCCGACGAACGGATCGTCCACGGTGAGCGCGGCGCCGTCGAGATCGGCGGCGTCCACGAGCGGCGTGACGTGCGCCGCCGCGGTGATCCCGAGCGACGACTCGATCATGCATCCCACCATCACGAGCAGCCCGTGCGCCCGCGCCGTCGCGATCATCCGCAGCGCTTCGCGCAGCGACCCGCATTTGGCGAGCTTGATGTTGATCCCGTCCACCGCGCCCGCCAGGCGCGGAATGTCGGCCGCCACGAGACAGCTCTCGTCCACTACCACCGGGAGCACGCCGCGCCGGCGCAGCAGCGCCAGCCCCTCCACGTCGTCGGGAGGCAGCGGCTGCTCGACGAACTCCACGCGGTACTCCTTGAGCACCGGGAGCATCGCCAGCGCCCGCTCCCGCGTCCACCCCGCGTTGGCGTCCACCCGGAGCGGCTTGTCGGTGGCGTCGCGCACCGCCCGCAGAATCGCCTCGTCGCGGTCGGTCCCCAACTTGATCTTGAGGATCGGGTACGCGGCGGCCTCCGCCACCTTGCGGCGCATCCCCTCGGGCGTGTCGAGCCCGATCGTGAACGACGAGCGAGGGGCGCGCGCCGGGTCGAGGCCCCACAGCCGCCACAGCGGCTGCCCCAGCCGCTTGCCGACCAGGTCGTGCAGCGCCGCCGACAGCGCCGCCCGCGCCGCGGCGTTGCCGGGCACCACCTCGGCGAAGCGCCGCTCCGCCGCCTCCAGATCGAAAGGATCGGCGGGCAAATGCGGCTCGAGCCGGCGGAGCGCGGCGAGCACCGTGTCGGCCGTTTCGCCGTAATAGCGCGAGGGATCGGCCTCGCCCCACCCTTCGAGCCCGTCACGGTCGGCGAGGCGCACCCACACCACGCGGTTGTCGTCTTCCTCGCCGCGGGCGATCACGAACGGGTGCTTCGTGTGGAGCGTGAGGACGTCGGCGGACAGCCGCAGGACCATGGGTCAAGTATCGGGCGACGCGCCGCGGTCAGGCAAGCGCGGCCACGTGCGCCCGCACGCCGGCGGCGAGCCGATCGAGCCGGTACCCGCCTTCGAGCACCGCGATCACGGGGGCCGGCGCCACGCGCTCGCGCAGCGCGCGGGTCCAGCCGGCGAGGTCCTCCGGCTCGAGCGTGAACCCGCCGAGCGGGTCCCCCGCCAGACAGTCGAAGCCGGCCGAGATGAGCAGCACGTCCGGGCGCCAGCCGGCGAGCGCCGCGTCCACCGCGGCGAGCAGGTCGCGCACGTACGTGGCGCGCGGCAGCCCCGGGGGGCGGGGCACGTTGAACACGTTCCCCGCGCCGCGCTCGTCGGCGGCCCCGGTGCCGGGATACCACGGATACTGGTGGATCGAGACGTACCAGATCGCCGGGTCCTGCTCGACCAGCGCCTGCGTGCCGTTCCCGTGATGCACGTCCCAATCGACGATCAGCACCCGCGCGCCTCCGAGCTGCTGCGCGTGCCGCGCGGCGATCACCACGTTGTTGAGGAAACAAAATCCCATGGCGCGCGCCGCCAGCGCGTGGTGGCCCGGCGGTCGCGTGACCGCGAACGCGGTGCCCTCGGCGAGGCCCCGCTCCACCGCCGCGAGCGCCACCCCCGCCGCGGCGAGGGCCGCGTCCCAGCTGCGCGGGCCCATCACCGTGTCGGCGTCCAGCGCCCCGCCTCCGCGCGCGGCCAGCCGCTCGAGCCGGTCGAGGTACGCGGGCTCATGCACGCGCTCGAGCTCCGAGCGCGGGGCGGGCGTCGCGTCGCCCCACGCCACCAGCGCGTCGAGCGGCGGTTCGCGCAGCGCCGCGAGCACCGCCGCGAGCCGCTCAGGCCGTTCCGGATGCCCCGCCCCGGGCTCGTGGAGGCCGCACGCAGCATGCCACACGACCGCGACCGTCACGCCGTGTCCGCGGGGCCGCCGCCCGGCCTCAGCGCACCGGCCGCCGCCGGGCGGGCAGCACGATGAACGCCGCGTTCGGCCCCGCGCCCAGCGCCGCCACCGGGACGGACTCGTCGAGCACCTGCGCCCCGCGGAACTTCACCACATACTCCTCGGGCGCAAGCGGCGCCCGCCGCAACGCCTGCACGAGCGCCCGGCGCTTGAGGTCCGCCACCGTCGTCGTCGGCTCGACCGCGAGCACCACCTGGTCCCACGCGTCGGTCACCATCACCCGGACCGCGAACCGCTCGGCGAGCGCGGTCATGCCACCCGCACGTCGCTCACGAGCGGGAGCGTCGAGAGAAAGCGATCGAGCGCCTGATCGAAAAACAGCGTCGAAGCCCGCACCTGCGTCTTCCCCTCGCCGTCCACCCACGCCCGCAGCACTACCTCCTCGCCCCCCTGCCCCCGCAACACCACGAACTCGGGCCCCTCCTGCTCCACGAACGCGGCCGCGAGAGGGACGCGCTCGGCGAAGAACCGCTTGGCCCGCTCCAGCACCTCCCGGGGTGGCAGCGCCACCGTCGTCGTGTGAATCATGGCTCGAAAAATAGACCCGGCCGTCCGGTGCGCAAAGTTGGCAGCGGGCCTGTCGGCGCCCGCACGAGATTTTGTCACCCTGGCATGCGCCGCCCGGGAGGCGACCGGCACGGCGGTTGCTCGGGCGCGCGGGCGGGGTCGAGCGAGACCCCCGGGAAAGGAGGGATAAGCGATGACCGGATTGCTGGCTACTCGTACGCCGGATGTCTTCGACCTCACCAACCGGATCAGCCGGCTCCTGAGCGACACGCTCGGCGGTTTGGACTGGCAGCTCCGGGACAGCGCGGCGGCGGCGTGGGTGCCGCCCGTGGACATCGTGGAAGAGGCCGATGCCATCCGCATCATGGCGGAGGTTCCGGGCGTGAAGCCCGAGGATGTGAAGATCTCCGTCGAGGGCAACGTGCTCACGATCCACGGCACCAAGCAGCAGGTGGCCGAGGAGCGGACCGAGCGCGTGCACCGCTACGAGCGCACCTACGGGGTGTTCGAGCGCAGCTTCACGCTGCCCGCCACCGTGGACGCCGGCAACATCAAGGCGACCTACGAGCACGGTGTCCTCACGGTGACGCTGCCGAAGGCCGAGAAGGCGCGCCCGCGGCAGATCCCGGTGCAGGTGCAGGCGAAGTGACGTGCGGGTGAGGCGCGGCCGGGCCGCGCCTCACGCGCGCAGGCGCCGGCCGAGCTCCCGCCCGACGGCCGAGTTGGGGACTGCTGTGGCCCCGGCTTGGCGCGCGGCGCGGAGCAGGTCGGCGTCGGTGTGCGCCCCGTAGGCGAGCACCGGCACGCCGCGCGCCACCCAGCGCGCGATGCGCTCCAGCGCTCCCGGGGGGTCGAGGGGCACCACCGCGAGGTCGCAGGCGGCCTCGTCGCGGCTCACCTCGGCGCCCGCCGCCGCGACGACTCGGGCCAGCCGGGCGCGGACCATGAGGTCGCCGGTCGCGAGAAACACCCGCTTAGCCATCGAGAGGCCGGGCGGTCACGACGGCGGCCGCGGGCGGTCGCGGCCGGCCGAGGTGGAGCAGCTGGGCGAGCGCGCGCCGGGGCGGCGGCGGGAGCACCAGGACGAGGTCGCCCGGCGGCGGCTCGGCCAGGCCGCGCACCGTGAGAAAGGCGCCCGCCCGCGTCGCGGGCGGGAGCGGAGCGGTCCGGTAGCGCCGCCCGTGCCAGACGAACTCCGCCTCCGCGCCGGGCCGCGCGCGGCGGCCGAGCTCGATGAAGACGTCGTCGTCCACGCGATACACCCCCCGCGCCACCGCCTCCCCGGCCCGGTAGAACGCGGGGTCGAACGGGCGGCCCGCCCGCCGCTTGAAGTTCTCGTCGGCGGCCCAGTCATAGGCCGCGAGCGCGTCGCTATTGGCGCGCCACTCGAGGTGGTGGCGCAGCTCGTGCACGAGCGTCTCCCACGCCTCCGCCCGCCAGTCGAACGCGCCCCGCCGCGCGAGCGCGGCAAAGGAGCCGTGGTAGAGCACCACCCGGGACTGCAACTCGGCCCCGGGGCCGCTCCACTCGAGCGGGATGCACTCCCCCAAGGTGTACACGTCGCCGTGCACCGGATGCGGCACGGTCTTGGCGCTCACGTCCACCGCCACCACGCCCTCGAGATACTCGCGGGGCACCTCCGCCACCAGACGCTGGACCAGCCGCCGGAAGTCGTCGAGCCTCACGGCCGCCCGCCCGACCGCAGGGCGCTACCCGCGCAGGCGCTCGGCGAGGTAGGCGACCAAACGATCGGCGGCGACGCGCACCTGGCGCAGCGTGTCGCGATCGCGCACCGTCACCGTGCCGTCCTGCGTGGACTGGCCGTCCACGGTGATCCCGAAGGGCGTGCCCGCCTCGTCTTGGCGGCGGTAGCGCCGCCCGATCGAGCCGCCGTCGTCGTAGAACACATGGTAGTGCCGCCGCAAGTCGTCGTAGAGGCGGCGCGCGAGCTCCGGCATCCCGTCCTTGTTGACGAGGGGGAAGACCGCGGCCTTGATCGGCGCCAGCGCGGGATGGAAGCGGAGCACCACCCGCGTCTCGCCCGCCACCTCCTCTTCGTGATACGCATCCGCCATCACCACCAGGGTGATGCGGTCGGCGCCAGCCGAGGTTTCGACCACGTACGGGATGAAGCGCTCGCCCGTCGCGGTATCCAGGTACTCGAGCTTCTTTCCCGAATACTCCTGGTGCCGCGACAGGTCGAAGTCGCTGCGGTTGTGGATGCCCTCGAACTCCTGCCAGCCGAACGGGAATTCGTACTGGATGTCGTAGGCGTCCTTCGCGTAGTGCGCGAGCTCCTCCTTCGTGTGCTGGTGGAACCGCAGCTTCTCGGGGCGCAGCCCCAGCCCCACCAGCCACCGCATCCGCTCCGCGCGCCAGAACTCGAACCACTCCCGGTCGGTCCCGGGCTTCACGAAGAACTGCATCTCCATCTGCTCGAACTCGCGGGTCCGGAAGATGAAGTTCCCCGGCGTGATCTCGTTGCGGAACGCCTTGCCGATCTGGGCGATGCCGAACGGGATCTTCTGGCGCGACGCCTGCAGCACGTTCAAGTAGTTGACGTAGATGCCCTGGGCCGTCTCGGGCCGGAGGTACACGACGGCCGCCTGCTCCTCCACCGGGCCGATGAAGGTCTTGAACATCAGGTTGAAGAGCCGGGGCGCGGTGAGCGTGCCCCGGGCCCCGCACACCGGGCACTGCGCGTCCGGCTGGCCCGGCGTCCCCTTGATCCGCGGGTCGTCGCCCCGGAAGCGGTTCTTGCACTGCTTGCAGTCCACCAGCGGATCGGTGAAGCCCGCGACGTGCCCCGAGGCCTCCCAGACCTTGGGGTGCATCAGGATCGCGGCGTCGAGGCCCTCGATGTCGTCGCGCTCGTGGACCATCGAGCGCCACCACCGCTCCTTGATGTTCTTCTTGAGCTCGACCCCGAGCGGCCCGTAGTCCCACACCGCACCCAGGCCGCCGTAGATCTCCGACGACTGAAACACGAAGCCGCGCCGCTTGGCGAGCGACACGAGCTTGTCCATCAACGCGTTGGCGGGCATAGCGGGCCGGAAGTATAGACCGCGCGCTAGGCCGCGGGCAACCCGAACGCCTCGCGCACCGCGCGCTCGCCGAGCCGCGCGAGGCCCGCCGCGTCGAGCACGGCGCCCTCGCCGTCGAGGGCGTGCAGCCCCACGAGCCCCTCCACCTTCCCCGCCACCACCGCCACCCGCTTGCGCGCCGCCTGCGCCCGCCGCACCACCTCGCCCGACGCCTTGCCCACGAGCGACGTCCGGTCGAACGCGCCCTCGCCCGTGAGGACGAGCTCGGCCCGCGCGAGCGCCGCGTCGAAGCCCACCCGCTCCAGCACCCACTGCGCCCCCGGCACGAGTTCCGCGCGCGCGAAGAAGGCGAGCCCCGCCCCGAGCCCGCCCGCCGCCCCGCCGCCCGGCACCGTGGCGAGCTCGGGCCGCCCGTGCCGCGCCATCACCTCCGCCAGCCGCTCGAGCCCGCGCGAGAGCAGCTTCACCGCCTCGGGCCCGGCCCCCTTCTGCGGCCCGAACACCGGCGCCGCCCCCTCAGGCCCGACGAGCGGCGTGCGTACATCGGCCAGCGCGACCACCCGAGCCTCGAGCGCCCACCCTCCCGTCACCTCCGCGAGCCGCGCCAGCGCCCCGCCGCCCTCGGGCAACGGCGCCCCGGCCGCATCGAGCAGCGACCACCCGAGGCCCCGCCCTGCGCCGCTGCCGCCGTCCACGGTCGCCGACCCGCCCAAGCCCACCACCACCGTCTTGGCGCCCCGCTCGGCAGCCTCCCAGATCAGCTCGCCCACCCCGCGCGTCGTCGCCCGCAACGGGTCGAGTTGCTCGGGCCGCAACAGCGCGATCCCGCAGGCCGTGGCGCTCGCAAAGATCGCCGTCTCCGCATCCACCCACCCGAGCTCGGCCTGCACTCGCTCCCCGAGCGGCCCCGTCACGCCCACCCGCTCCCGCAACGCGCCGGCGGGCAACACCGCGTCGAGCAGCCCGTCGCCGCCGTCCGAAATCGGACACTGCAACACCGCGGCGTCCGGCAGCGCCCGGCGCACACCGACCGCCAGCGCCTCGGCCACCTCGCGAGGCCCGAGCGTCCCCTTGAACGCCGCGGGGGCAACCAAAATCATCCGTGTCATCTTGCAGTACGCAACATGTAGTGCATTACGCTAGACTCGAAGTGGTAGGCGGAACAGCTATCTCCTGTCGTGACGGAAGATACGCATCGGGCACCGTTCTTGCTCACTGTGGGCCCCGGCACATCTCTGTTCAGGGCAAACCGCCGGCGACGGCGGGGCGCAAAGCCAAGGGGTCTCGGCACTCGAGACAGCCCGGCTGCCGGAGGGTGGCAGCGGCCCCGCGGCTCGAACAGAGCGCGGGGCCGCTCGCTAGCAGCCCCGCCAGCGCGAGACTCGTCTCGCTCGCATCGGGTTCTAGGGCGCACGATGTCGGGCAGGCGATCACCCCCCGGGGGCAACCCTGGGGGGTTTGCGTTTGATGTGCTCGCAGATGCGAGCCCCGTGTTCCCGCCCGTTTTCGATGAAGATCCGGTTCGCGTCGAACCCCGATGCCAGCACCCCGGCGATGTACACCCCGGGCACGTTGGTCTCCATGGTGTCGGGGTTATGGGCCGGTACGCCGCTCGCCGGGTCCACCTCGACGCCCGCGGCGCGCAGCAGCGACAGGTCCGCGCGATACCCGGTGAGCGCCAGCACGAAGTCCGCGGGGAGGGTTTCGCTCGTCCCCTCGGGCTCCCGGCGAATCGTCACGTGCGAGCGCCCGATCGCCGTCACCCGGCTGCACCAGCGCGCGGCGATGGCGCCTTCCTTGAGGCGGTTGGTGATGTCGGGGAGGAGCCACGGCTTGACCCCGCGGTCGAGCTCGCCCAGGAAGTGCACCAGGGTGACCCGCGCGCCGACGCGGTACAGCTCGAGGGCCGCCTCGACGGCGCTGTTGCCCCCGCCCACGATGACCACCCGCTGTTGCCAGTAGGGGTGCGCCTCGACGTAGAAGTGCGAGACGTGGGGCAGCTCTTCCCCCGGCACGCCGAGGGGGTTGGGCGTTTCGAAGTAGCCGGTGGCGTACACGACGTGCCGGGCGGCCACCACCTCGGGCTCGGGCTTCCCCGGGTGGCGGGCGACGATCTCGAAGCCGCTCGGCCGGCGGTGCACCGCCGTCACCTCGTGGTAGGGGCGCACGTCCAGCTCGAAGTACTCGGCCACCTTGCGGTAGTAGGCGAGCGCCTCGCGCCGGGTGGGCCGATCGCCCGCGGTCACGAACGGCACGCCGCCGATTTCCAGGCGGTCGGGCGTCGAGAAGAACGTCATGTACAAGGGGTAACGCAGCAGGCTCGCCACGACCGGCCCCTTGTCGAACAGCGAGCAGGTCAGGTGGGCGCGTTTTGCGGCCGCGCCCACGGCCAGTCCGCAGGGACCGGCGCCGATCACTGCGAGGTCGAGCACCGCCGTTCCTCCCGTCGCGGAGCGCCACGCCCGGATGCCGGCCCGGCGCGCCTCATGCGACTTCGATGATCTGATCCCGCCGCGTGCCCACGCTCACGTAGCGGATCGGAGCGTGGGCCAGGTCCTGGAGCCGGTCGAGGTAGGCCCGCGCCGCGGGCGGCAGGTCGGCGAGCCGGCGGACGTGGCCCAGGGAGCGCTGCCAGCCCGGCAGCGACTCGTACACCGGCGTCACGCGCGCCAGCCGCTCCACCTCGGCCGGCATCGCGTCGAGCGGCTCGCCGTCGAGCCGATAGCCGACGCACACGGGAATCTCCGCGAACGAGTCGAGCACGTCCAGCTTGGTGACGGCGAGGCCCGTGAGGCCGTTGACGCGGACCGCGTAGCGCACCACCACGGCGTCGAACCAGCCGCAGCGTCGCGGCCGGCCCGTCGTGGCGCCGAACTCGCCGCCCAGCTCCCGGATGCGCTCGGCGAGCGCCGGCTCGGCTTCAGTGGGCAGGGGGCCGTTGCCGACGCGGGTCGTGTACGCTTTGACCACGCCGAGCACAGCGTCGATCGCCGTGGGGCCGATCCCCGCCCCCACCGCCGCGCCTCCCGCCGTCGTGTTCGACGAGGTCACGTACGGATAGGTCCCGTGATCCACGTCGAGCAGCGCGCCCTGCGCCCCCTCGAGCAGCACCGACTCCCCCCGCTGCAACGCCTCCCAGACCACGCGGCCCGCGTCCACGGCGAGCGGCAGCAGCCGGGGCGCGAGGCGCTCGAGCAGCGCCACGTGCTCGGCGGCATCCGCCCGCTCGGAAAAGCCGAGCAGCCCGAGGAACTCGTTCGCCGCCTGCACCCGCCGGCACACGAGCTCGCGCGCGCGGTCCAGGTTGCGGAGGTCGCCGACGCGGATGCCGCGGCGCCCGTACTTGTCCTCGTACGTCGGGCCGATCCCCCGCCCGGTCGTGCCGATCCGCTCTCGCTCCTCGCGGGCGCGGTCGAGCAGCTTGTGGTAGGGGAACGTCAGGTGCGCCCGATCCGACACGAACAGCTTGTGCTCCGTGCGCACCCCCCGTTCCGCCAGCGCGTCGAGCTCCGTGAACAGCGTCTCGGGATCGAGCGCCACCCCGTTCCCGACGACGCACACGGCGCCCTGAATGATGCCGGAGGGAATCTGGTGCAACACGAACTCGCCGGCGGCGGTGTGCACGGTGTGCCCCGCGTTGGCGCCGCCCTGGTAGCGGACCACCAGATCGGCGCGCTCGGCGAGCACGTCCACGATCTTGCCCTTGCCTTCGTCGCCCCACTGGGCGCCGACGACCACCACGCAGTGCGTCTTGGGACCGAACATAACTCCTCAGCAAAAAACGCCCCGGGGGGCACGGGGCGTTTCGCGTATCCTCTGCGGGAAACTAGGCGGCGCGCCCCGCGCCGTCAACGCGGCGGGCCGGCGCGATCGGAGAGCCCGGCGAGCCGGGCCGCGAGCGCCGCCGCCACCCCCGCGGCCACCGCCTCCACTCCAGCGAGCGCGAGCCGGCCGGCCGTGTCGCGCGGGGTATGCACCACGCGCGCCGTGCGCCAGTCGCCCCGCACGAGCGTCACGCTTTCGGCCGCCGCGCGCGCGAGCGCGCGCCCGTCCACGAGCACCGGCAGCCAGCGCGCCGGCCGGGCGCCCGCTCCCGCGACCGCGGCCGCGGCGAGCGGGCCTGCGCGGTGCACCACCGCCCGCGTGCGGCCGCCGTCGTCAATCCCGTCGAAGTTGAGCACCGCGGTGTCGCGCAGCAGCTGGGGCCGTTCCCGCGCCAGCGCCCGCGCACCCGCGAGCCCGTACTCCTCGGCGTCGGAGAAGATCACCCCCACCGGCGCGCCGGCCGGCAGCCGGTCGGCGATCGCGAGCGCCGTCAGCACCCCGGTGGCGTTGTCCACGGCGCCGGGCGAGCGATCGGTCACCCGCGTGCCGGCGAGGAGCGCGCCCACGAGCACCGCCGCGCTCGCGAGCGCGACCGCCGCGGCGCCCGGGGCGCCCGCGGCGAGCGCGCGGACCGCCGCGGCCACGAGTCCCAGCCCGACTAGGGCGCCCAACCCGGCGGCCACGAGCCGCCCGGCCATGGAGAGCGGCTGGCCCTTCGCATCGTAGTGGGCGACGAGCCACGCGGCCACGCGGCCGCCGGGGCGGACCGCGATCAGGTTCACCCCCGCAAGCGGAACGCGACCCGCCCGGTAGGCCGGCGTGCGGGCGGCAAAGCGGTGCTCCAGCACCACGAACCCGCGGGCGGCGAGCTCGCGCTTGAGCGCGTCCCGCACCGCCGCGTGGCCCGCCGTGCCCGTCCGCCGCGGCACGGCGAGCTCCCGGAGCAGCGCCGCGTAGTCCGTCACGCCGCGACGAGCGCCGCCACCCGCTCCCGCTCCGCGGCCGACAGCGGCGCGAGCGGCGCCCGCACCGGCCCGCCGTACAGCCCGACCGCATCCATGGCCGCCTTCACCCCCGCCGGGCCGAACCGGGCCACGATCTCCCGATCGAACGGCACCAGCCGCCCGGCCAGCCGGCCCGCCCGCTCCCGCTCCCCCGCCCGAAACGCGGCGAGCACGGCGGCGCACGCCGCGGCGGCGAAGCAGGCCACCGCCAGAATGCCGCCGTCGCACCCCATCTCCAGGGCGGCGTAGAACAGCGAGCCGGAGCCGGCGAACACCGCCCAGCGAGGGACGGCATCGCGGTAGGCGGCGAGCTGCTTCGCGTCGCCCGAGGAGTCCTTGACGCCGACGAGGTTGGGGTGCGCGGCGAGCCGCTCGAGCAGCCCCGCCGCGATGGGGAGGTGCGTGTACTTGGGGATGTTGTACACGAGCACCGGCACGGGGCAGGCATCGGCCACCGCGCGATAGTGGTCGGCGAGGCTCGCCGGCGTGACCGCGGCGGCGAAATACGCGGGCGGGCGCACCAGCACGGCGTCCGCCCCCTCGGCCGCGGCCGCCCGCGCGAGGGCGATCGTCTCGCGCGTCGATTCCGCGCCGCTCCCCGCCACGAGCCAACGGCCGTCGGGGAGGGCCGCGCGCGCCCACGCGACGAGCCGCCGCTGCTCGTCGGCGGCGAGGAGCGGGGCCTCCCCGGTCGAGCCGGCGACCACGATCCCGTCCAACCCCGCCGCCGCGAGCCGCCGCACGTTGTCTTGAAGCCGGTCGGGCGCCACGTCGCCGGTCCCCGGATCGAACGGCGTGGGGACGGGCGCCAGCACTCCGGCGAGCCGGCGCGCCGTCACCGGTCCGGGCGCGCCCTCGAGGGCCCCGCGGGGGGGCCCGCAGTACCCGCCGCGGCGCGCGGCCCGGCCGCGCGAAGGGCCGCGAGCTCGCGCCCCACCCCGGCCGCGTCGGTCGCCGCGGCGAGCGCCGCCTCGGGCGTCACCGCGCCCGCCGCCACCAGCTCGACCAGATGCTGATCGAACGTCTGGGTCCCGTACTGCTCGCGCCCGTCGCGCATGTATCCGTGCAGCGCCGCGATCCGCTCGGGGGCGCGGAGCAGCTCGCGGACCGCGTCGGTGCACAGCAGGATCTCCACCGCCGCCACGCGCCCGCGCCCGTCGGCGCGCGGCACGAGCCGCTGGGCCACCACCGCGTGCAGCACGTCGGCCAGGCGCAGCCGCGCCACCTCCTGCGCCTCGGCCGGGAACATCGCCACGATGCGCGTCACCGTCGTCACCACGTCGGGCGTGGACAGCGTCGAGATCACCAGCCGCCCTGTCTCCGCCGCCTTGAGGGCCGCGTCCGCGGTGTCCGCATCCGGCAGATCGCCCACGACGATCACGTCGGGATCCTGCCGCAGCGCCGCATTCACCCCGGCGCGGAAATCGGCCGTGTCCACGCCCACCTCCCGCTGGGTCACCGAGGAGTTCAGGTCGCGGTGCAGGAACTCGATCGGACTCTCGAGGGTCAGCACGTGCTTCTGCTGCGTCTGGTTCACGTGGTTCACGAGCGCCGCCACCGTGGACGTCTTGCCCGAGCCCGTCACCCCGGCGACCACCACGAGCCCCCGCTCCGCTCCCGCGATCGCCGCCAGGCCCGGCGGCAACCCCAGCGACTCGAGCGTGGGCACGTCGAACGGAATGAGACGCAACACGACCATGAACGAGGAGCGCTGCCGCAGGATGTTGACGCGGAACCGCCCCACGCCCGGCATCCCCCAGGAGCAGTCGTAGTCGCGCAACCGGTCGAGCCGCGCCCGGTCCTCCTCGTTGGGGATCAGGTGGGCCGCGATCGCGCGGGTCTGCTCGGGCGTGAGCCGCTGCTTGGTGAGCGGCACCAGCCGGCCGTCGATCCGGGCGCGGAACACGTCGCCGGCCTTGATGTGCAAGTCCGACGCGCCGCGGTCGATAGCGGCCTTGATCACTTGCTCGATGCCGCGCGGCTGGCCGGCGGCGCCGCTCGGGCGAGCGGGGCGAGCCTTGTCGTCCACTTAGTAGCCGATCTCCGCGTTCACCACGTTGAGGAGGGGCGCCCCTGCAAGATAGCGCCGGATGTTCTCCACGATGAGTCCGGTCTCGCGCTCCCAGAACCGCGCGGTGACCGCCGCCACGTGGGGGCTCACGAGCACCCGGGGGTGGCGCCACAGCGGATGCCCCGGCGGCAGCGGCTCGACGGCGAACACGTCCAGCGCCGCCCCGCGCAGCCGCCCGGCGTCGAGCAGGGCGACGAGCGCCGCCTCGTCGAGGAGCGTGCCGCGGGCGACATTCACCACGATCGCGTCGGCGGGCAGCCGCGCCAGCACGTCCCGGCTCACCGCGGCCTGCGTCTCCGGCGTGTGCGGCGCCGCGATCACGAGGCAGTCGCTCTCCGCCGCCAGGCGGCCCAGCTCGGCGGGCCCGCCCACCCAGCGGACGCCCGCGGGCCCGCCCCGCTCCGGCCGCCGGCGCACGCCCGCCACCGACATCCCCAGGGCAAGCCCCCGGCGGGCCACCGCGCTCCCGATCCCGCCCAACCCGTAGATCCCCATCCGCAGCTCGGCGAGCTCGCGCAGGCGGACGCGCCCGTCGGCGAACTCCTCGCGCGCCCACCGCTCCGCGGCCTGCGCCGCCCGCATCCGGTCGAGACCGCGCGCGAAGTAGGCGATCGCCGCGATCACCCAATCGGCGATCGGCGCGGCGTGCACCCCGGCGGAATTGGTCAGCACGATGCCCGTCCCGGCGAGGCGGCGCAGGCTTCCCCCGACCCCCGCCGTGCCGCTGTGCACCCAGCGAAGCGTGCCCCGGCCCGCGGCCACCACGGCGGCCGACACGCCGTACCCCAGATAGATCTCCGCGCCCCGCGCGGCCGCCGCCGCCTCCGGGCTTCCCGGCTCGCCTTCGCCTTCCGTCACCGCCGGTGCCGCGACCTCCACCACCTCCCACTCCGGCCCCAGGGCGTCCTGCACCGCCTGCACGGTGCTCGCGGGAACGCGCCACGTCGCCTCGGGCGACGCGAGATCCACCACCAGCCGGCGCGGGCTCACTCGCCCGTGGACACCGTGCGCACGCTGGGGTGGTGCAGCACGCCCGCCAACACCTGCTCGTGCAACCGCTTGGGCCCGCGCAGCTCGAACTCGATCACCAGGTCCACCGGCTCGCGCCGCGACGCCGATCGCTCGATGTCGAGGCCGCTGCGGCGGACCAGCGCTTCGAGCTCCGCAAAGGCGGCGGCGTCGGGCTTGGCATGAATCACCAGCCGGCTGCGCGCCGCGGCGCTGCCCAGGCGGTCCTCGAACCAGCGCAGCCCCTGGAGCACCACGATCACGAGGACCGCCGTGCCCAGCGCCTCCACGTAGGCGCCGGCCCCGAGCGCCATCCCGATCGCCGCCACCACCCAGATGGTGGCCGCGCTCGTCAGCCCGGTCACCGACCCCCGGGCGTGCAAGATCGTCCCCGCGCCGATGAACCCGACGCCGGGCAGGATCTGGGCCGCCACGCGGGCGGGGTCGCCCCGGCCGAGCGACAGCTGCACCGAGAGGGTCGTGAACAGCGCCGCGCCGACGCAGATCAGGATATTGGTGCGCAGGCCCGCCGGCTTGCCGCTCAGCTCACGCTCCAGCCCGATGGCGCCGCCCAACAGCACGGCGAGGCCGAGCTGCAGCAGCAGCTCGAGGCGCAGGATCTCGGCCAACCGACTCACGGATTCGGGCATCAGCGGTCCCCGTCGTCGAGGAGGAATCCCATGCGGCGGCGCACGGCCGCCATGGTGCGCCGCGCCAGGGCGCGCGCGCGCGCCGCCCCGGCCCGCAGCAGCTCCCGCACCCGTTGCGGCTCGGCCTGCAACCGCTCGGCCCGCTCGCGGATCGGCGTCAGGGCGGCTATCATATTGTCCGCCAGCACCCGCTTGCAGTCGAGGCACCCCCACCCCGCCGTGCGACAGTTGTGCGCCACGAGCGCGACCGTTTCGGGGGGCGAGAATCCCTGGTGGATGGTGAAAATGTTGCAGCGCTCGGGGTTGCCCGGGTCCTTGCGGGTGACGCGCGCCGGATCGGTGGCCGCGGGCTTGAGCTTCTCCCAGATCGCCTCCGGCGGCTCGAGCAGCCCGATGGTGTTCCCGAGGCTCTTCGACATCTTGGCCTGGCCGTCGAGGCCGAGCACGCGCTTGGCCGTGGACAAGAGCGCCTGAGGCTCGGGGAACGCGAAGTCGCCGGCGAAACGGGCGTTCCAGCGGCGGGCGATCTCGCGCATCAGCTCGAGATGCTGGAGCTGGTCCTCGCCCACGGGGACGAGCGTCGCCTCGTAGAGGAGCACGTCGGCCGCCTGGAGCACGGGATAGTTGAGCAAGCCCGCGGGCACGCTCTCCTGGCGCTGCGCCTTGTCCTTGAACTGCGTCTGGCGCTCGAGCTCGCCGAGCGGCGTGACCGTGGTGAGCAGCCAGTTCAGCTCGGCGTGCTCGGCGACGTGCGACTGCACGAACACCGTGGCCCGCTCCGGCTCGAGGCCGGCGGCGAACAACCCCGTGGCCATGTCGAGCGTGCGCTGCGCCAGGGTGCCGGGCTCGTAGGGCTGGGTGATCGCGTGCAGGTCCACGACCGAGAACAGACAGTCGTGCTGGTACTGGAGCTTGACCCAGTTCTGCACCGCGCCGAGATAGTTGCCGATGTGCAGTTCGCCCGAAGGCTGGATGCCGGAGAAGACGCGCGCCATGGGCTCACAAGCTACGCCGCCGGCGGTCGAGGCCGCAAGGTGCGAGAACTCAAAGACTTAGTCAACGCCGCCGTCGCGGCCGCCGAAGCCGCCGGGCGGCTGTTGCGCAGCCTTCCGCCGCTCCCTCGCGACGCCTGGATGGAAAAGGCGCCGCACGACTTCGTGACCGAGGCCGATCGCCGCGCCGAAGCCTTGATCGCCGACGCGCTCGGGCGCGCGCTGCCGGGCTCGGTGGTGATGGGCGAGGAGCTGTCGCCGCAAGCGGGGGCGGGGGCGGGGGCGGGGGCGGGGGCCGGGGTGGTGTGGATAGTGGATCCGCTCGATGGGACCACGAACTTTCTGCACGGCTATCCGCAGTACGCGGTGTCGATCGCGGCGCGGGTGGACGGCGTGGTGCGGATCGGCGTGGTGCACGACGTGTGTCGCGAGGTCACCTACCGGGCGGTGCGCGGCCAGGGCGCGTGGTGCGGCGCACGGCGGCTGTCGGTGTCCTCGGTGGCGCGGCCGGGGCACGCCTTGATCGGTACCGGGTTTCCGTTCCGCGAGGTGGGCGGTCTGGAGCGCTATCTGCGCCAGCTTGCGGCGGTGATGGCGGCGGCGAGCGGCGTGCGCCGGGCGGGCTCGGCGGCGCTCGATCTCGCGGACGTGGCGGCGGGCCGTCTCGACGCCTTCTGGGAGCTCACGCTCGCGCCCTGGGACGTGGCGGCGGGCATCGTGCTCATCCGCGAGGCGGGCGGGGTGGTGACCACGCTCGGGGGCGCGGCGGACGACGCCGAAATCCTGCGCGGCGGCTCGATCGTCGCCGGCAACCCCGCGCTGCACCGCTGGCTCCTCGACACGCTCGCCGCCGCCTGAGGTCCCGATGCCCGCTCCCCTGGTCGAGTGCGTGCCCAACTTCTCCGAGGGCCGGAACCGCGAGACGCTCGCGGCGCTCGAGCGCGCGCTGACTTCGGTGCCCGGCGTGGCGCTGCTCGATGTCCAGGCGGACGCGGCGCACCATCGCTCGGTGTTCACCTTCGTGGCCCCGCCCGACGCGGCGGCGGAGGCGGCGCTCCGCGCCATGCGGGTGGCGACGGAGCGGATCGATCTCCGGGGGCATCGCGGCGAGCATCCGCGCATCGGCGCCACCGACGTCGTGCCGTTCGTCCCGGTGCGCGATGTGACCATGGAGGAGTGCGTGGCCCTGGCCCGCCGCTTCGCCGAGCGGGCGGCCGCGGAACTCGGCATCCCGATCTATCTCTACGGGCGGGCGGCGACGCGACCGGAGCGAGAGCGTCTCGCCGACCTCCGGCGGGGCGAGTTCGAGGGGCTGCGCGAGCGGCTCGGGACCGATCCGGCCGCCGATCCCGACTTCGGCCCGCCGCGGATCCACCCGACGGCGGGCGCGACCGCCGTGGGGGCGCGGCCGGTGCTCGTGGCGTTCAACATCTATCTCGATACGCCGGACGTGACGGTGGCGAAAGCGATCGCGCGGCGGATCCGCACGTCGAGCGGCGGGCTGCCCGCGGTCCAGGCGGCGGGGTTCCTCGTCGGCGGGAAGGCGCAGGTCTCCATGAACCTGCTCGACATCGACGTCACCCCGCCCCTGGCGGTGTTCGCGGCGGTCGCGGCGGAGGCGCGGGCGCGCGGGGCGGACATCGAGCGCAGCGAAGTCGCGGGCCTGATCCCCGAGCGGGCCGTGATCGGGGCGGGGGCGGCGGCCCTCAAGCTACCCGACGCGGCCGAGCACCTCCTCGAGCCCAAGATTCGCCGCGCCGAGGGCCCGGCGCTCGACGCCTGGATCGCGGAGCTCGCGGCCGGCACGCCCGCCCCGGGCGGGGGCAGCGCGGCGGCGCTCGCGGCGACGCTCGCCGCGGCGCTCGTCGCGATGGTCGCCCGGCTCACGCTCGGCCGCCGGGCGTATGCCGCGGTCGCCGCGCGCGTGGCCGAGATCCTCGCCGACGCCGAGGCGCTCCGCGCCGAGTTGCGGCGCGCCGTGGACGACGACGCCGCGGCGTACGGGGCCGTGACGGCGGCCTTCCGGCGTCCCAAGGACGATCCCGCCCGGGCCGCCGCGATCGACGCGGCGCTGCTCGGCGCCGCCCGCGTGCCGCTCCAGGTGGCCGAGCGCGCCGCCCGCGTCGCGGCGCTGGCCCGCGAGATCGCCGCCATCGGCAACCCGAACGCCCGCGCCGACGCCGTCGTGGCCGCGGCCCTGGCGGAGGCGGCGCTCGCGGGCGCGGCGGAAAACGTGCGGGTGAACGTCGCCGCCCTCGCCGACCCCGCCCCCGGCGCCGCGCTGCTGGACGCGCTCGCGCGCCTCGCGCCCGAGCGCCCCGGCTAGCGCCCCGCGGTCAGTCGGCCGCCGTCAGGATCCGGGGCGGCCCGCCGTCGTCCGCCACGGCCACGGTGTGCTCGAAGTGCGCCGACAGCGACCCGTCGGCCGTCACCACCGTCCACTTGTCGTCGAGCGTGCGGATCTCCGGCCCGCCGACGTTGACCATCGGCTCGATGGCGAGCGTCATCCCCGGGACGAGCCGCGGGCCCCGGCCGGGCTTGCCGTAGTTGGGCACCTGCGGGTCCTCGTGGAACGCGGCCCCGATGCCGTGCCCCACCAGCTCCCGCACCACGGAATACCCCGCCGCCTCGGCCACCTGCTGGACCGCGTGCCCGATGTCCCCCACGTGCCGGCCGGCCCGCGCCTCCGCCACTCCCGCGGCGAGCGCCGCGCGCGTCACCCGGAGCAGCCGCTCCGCTTCGGGCGTCACCTCGCCCACCGGAAACGTCGCGGCGGAGTCGGCGTGCAGGCCGTCGAGCCACACGCCCACATCCACGCTGAGGATGTCGCCGTCGGCGAGAATGCGCTTGGGCGAGGGGATGCCGTGCACCACCTCGTGATTGAGGGACGTGCACAGCGTCGCGGGAAAGTCGTAGAGGCCCTTGAACGACGGCCGCGCCCCGGGGTGCGAGCGAATGAACTCCTCGGCGAGCCGGTCGAGCGCCTGGGTGGAGATGCCGGGACGGGCGTGTTGGGCCACGAGCGCCAGCGTGCGGGCGACGATCCGGCCCGCGGCCGCCATCGTCTCGATCTCGCGCGCCGACTTGATGGTGATCATCGCCCGATGATGCGCTTGATCTCGGTGGCGATGTCCTCCACGGCGCCCAGCCCCGGGACCCGGTGCACGATGCCGCGCCCGGCGTAATAGGCGACCAGCGGCGCCGTGTCGCGCTGGTACACCTGCAAGCGGGTCTTGATGGCCTCGGGCGTGTCGTCGGAGCGCCCTTCCGCCCCGGCGCGCGCCAGCATGCGGCGCACCAATTCCTCTTCGGGGACGTCGAGTAGCAGCACATGCGTGAGCCGCTGGCCGCGCTCCGCCAGGAGCCGGTCCACCAGGGCCGCCTGCGCAGCCGTGCGCGGAAAGCCGTCGAGCACCGCCCCCGCCCGGGCCTCCGGTTTGGCGAGCTCCTCCTGGATCAGGCCGAGAATCACCTGGTCGGGCACCAGCCGGCCGCGGTCCATGTGGCGCTGCGCCTCGCGGCCGAGCGGGGTACCCGCTTTCACCGCGGCGCGCAGGATGTCGCCCGTCGTGATCTTGGGCAGCCCCAGGCGCTCGGCGAGGATGCGGCCCTGCGTGCCCTTGCCCGAGCCCGGCGCGCCGAGGAGGAGGATGAACACGGCACCGCCTACAGGTACCGCTGGCGGCCTCGGAACTTCACCCGACCTTCCTTCATGAACCCGTCGTAGTGGCGCAGCAGCAGGTGCTGCTGCACTTGCTGCACCGTGTCGAGCGCGACGCCCACGACGATGAGCAGGGCCGTGCCCCCGAACCCGAACGGCATGTTGAGGATGTTCGACACGACGATCGGCAGCATCGCCACGATCGTGAGGAAGATGGCGCCCGGGAACGTGATCCGCGACAGCACGTCGTCGATGTAGTCGGCGGTGGCGGCGCCGGGCTTCACGCCGGGGATGAACGCCCCCTGCTTCTTCAGGTTCTCCGCCAGGTCCACCGGGTTGAAGATGATGGACGTGTAGAAGTACGCGAAGAACACGATCAACACCGCGCTCGAGACCAGATAGACCGGCGACGTGACGCTGAAATACTCGGCCAGGTGCTTGAGGGTCTGGTTGCCGCTGAAGGCCGCGATCGTGCCCGGCACGATGATGAGCGACTGGGCGAAGATGATCGGCATCACGCCGGCGGAATTGATCCGCAGCGGGATGAACGTCTTCTGCCCCTCGCGGATGCGGCCCCGGCCCATCACTTTGCGGGGGATCTGGATGGGGATGCGGCGCGCGGCGACCGTGACGGCCACGGTGCCGGCCACGACCAGCACCATCACCGCGAGCACGAGCAGCAGCATCGGCACCGTGAGGCTGTGCGCCTGGAGCGCGTCGATCGTGCGAATCGTCTCGGGCCAGATGCGTTCGATGATCGAGAAGAAGATGAGCAAGCTCGCCCCGTTGCCGATGCCGCGCTCGGTGATCTGCTCGCCCAGCCACATCACGAACACGCCGCCCGTGGTGAGCGTCAAGACAGTCGTCATCCGGAAGGCGAACCCGGGATGGGGCACGGCCCCGGGGATCTGCTCCGTGAACAGGGCGTAGCCGTACGCCTGGAACAGGCACAGCACCACAGTCAGATAGCGCGTCCACTGGGTGAGCTTTTTCCGGCCTTCCTCGTCGCGCTGCATCTTTTCGACGACGGGGAACACCGGCGCCGCGAGCTGAAACACGATGCTGGCCGAGATGTAGGGCATGATGCCCAAGGCAAACACGGTGGCCCGCCCGAAGCTGCCGCCCGCGAACAGGTCGTAGAGGCTGAACAGGGTGCCCTGTCCCTGGTTGCGCAGGAAGTCGGCGAGCGCCTGGACGTTCACTCCGGGAGTCGCGATGTGCGCCCCTACCCGGTAGATCACCAGGCACAATAGGGTGAAGAGGATCTTCTCCTTGAGCTCGGGAACCTTGAACAGGTTGGGGATTGCGGGCGCGCTCATCGGGTCAGCTCGCGATGGTCCCGCCCGCCCCTTCGATCTTGGCGCGGGCCGAGGCGGAGACGGCGACGCCGCGCACGGTGAGCGGGCGCGACACGTCGCCCATGCCGAGCAGCTTGATGGGGCGGTCGGGCCGCCGCACGAGGCCCGCGCCGAACAGCGTCTCGGGGGTGACGTCGGCGCCCGGGGCCAGGCGCGCGAGCTGGCCGACGTTCACCACCTGGGCCGGCTGCTTGAAGGGGTTCGTGAAGCCGCGTTTGGGGATGCGCCGGATGAGGGGCATCTGGCCGCCCTCGAACCCCGGGCGCGTCTGCCCGCCCGTGCGCGCGGTGTGCCCCTTGCCGCCGCGTCCGGCCGTCTTCCCGATCCCCGACCCGGGGCCCCGGCCCTTGCGGATGCGCGCGCGGTGCGACCCGCGCGGCGGGCGCAGCGTGGAGAGATCCACGCGGGCCCCCGCCGGCTGGGGCGGCTGCGCCGGTGTCTTCGCTGCCTTCGCCATCGCTCATCCCTCCGACGAAACGGGCGTCACCTCGACGAGGTGGCGGACCCGGTAGAGCATGCCGCGAAGCGCGGGGTGGTCCGCGCGGATCACGACGTCCTGGTGGTGCTTGAGCCCCAGGGCCTCGAGCGTCCGCCGTTCCCGCGCGGGCCGGCCGATGCCGGAGCGCACCTGGCGGATGCGCAGCGGCCCCCCGCCCGGGGGCGGGAGCGGGCGCTCGACGCCGGGCTTTTTCTTGCGGTACTTCCGGGTGGGCGGCTTCCTAGCCATGCACCGCCTCCTGGCGCGGCTTGTACGGAATCGCCTCGACCTCGACGCCGCGCTCCTGGGCTACGCGCCGCGGCGTGGTCAGGCGCGTCAGGGCGTCGAGGGTCGCGCGCACCATGTTGTGCGGGTTGGTGGAGCCCAGGCTCTTCGTCAGGATATCGCGCACCCCGGCGCACTCCAGCACGGCCCGCACGGGCCCCCCGGCGATCACCCCGGTCCCCGACGCGGCGGGCTTGAGCAGCACGCGGCCGGCGCCGTGGTCGCCCACGATCTCGTGCGGGATCGTCCCGCCGGTGAGCGGCACCTCGATGAGCCGGCGCCGGGCGGCCTCGACCGCCTTGCGCACCGCCTCGCTCACCTCGTTCGCCTTGCCGGTCGCCACCCCCACGTGGCCCTGCCCGTCGCCCACCGCCACCAGCGCGTTGAAGCCGAAGCGGCGGCCGCCCTTGACGACCTTGGCCACGCGGTTGATCGAGATCACGGCCTCGATGAGCCCGTCGCCCTCCCGCGTGCGCTCCCCCGCTTCCCGGCGCTCGCCCCGCCCGCGCCCCCGGCCCCGGCCGCGGCCGCGGCCCCGGGCCGGCTGTTCCGGCGCGGCCGCCGCCTCGGCGGCCGGTCCCTCGCCTCCAGCGTGCGCCGTGCCCAGCGGCTCGACCCCCTCGCCGCTTCCCGACACCGGCGCGCCGCCCGTGTCCCGCTCCTGGTCGCTCGCCATTAGAACTCCAGTCCCCCTTTGCGGGCCCCGTCGGCCACGGCCTTCACGCGCCCGTGGTAGCGATACCCGCCGCGATCGAACACGACCTTGGTGATGCCCTGGGCGCGCGCCCGGGCGGCGATGAGTTGGCCGAGGGCGAAGCTGCGGGCCGTCTTCCCGGCCCCCTCGACCTGGATCCCCGCCGAGGTGTCCGCCGCCCCGAGCAGCGTCACCCCGCGCGTGTCGTCCACGAGCTGCGCGTAGGTGTGCTTCGCGGACCGGAACACCACCAGGCGCGGCCGCTCCGGCGTGCCGAACACCTTCTTGCGGACCCGCAGGTGCCGCCGGTAGCGGCGGTCGTCGCGGGTGCGCACCTTGTGAATCGGTCGCATCGCTTATTTCGCCGCCTGGGCGGTCTTGCCGGCCTTGCGCCGGACTTGCTCGCCCGCGTAGCGGATGCCTTTCCCCTTGTAGGGCTCGGGCGGCCGGATGGCGCGGATCTCCGCGGCCACCTGCCCCACGAGCTCCTTGTCCACGCCCTCGACCTTGACGAGGACGTTGTTGTCCACCGAGAGCTTGATCCCCGCCGGCGCCCGGTACGCCACCGGGTGCGAGAAGCCCACGCTGAGCTGCACGCCGAACGGCTTGACCTCCGCCTTGTAGCCCACGCCCTGGATCTCGAGCGTCTTGGCGAACCCCTTGGTGACGCCCTCCACCATGTTGGCGATCAGGGTGCGCGTGAGGCCGTGGAGCGCCTTGTGGCGGCTCTCGTCCGACGGGCGGCGCACGACGATGGCGCCGTCCTCGACCGCCACGGCCAGGTCGGGGTGGATGGTCCGCCCGATCTCCCCGCGCGGCCCCTTGACCGTGATCCGCTGCCCTTCGACGTGCGCCGTGACGCCGGGAGGCAGGGGGATCGGTTTCTTCCCGATGCGCGACATGCGGCTACCACACCACCGCGAGCAGCTCGCCGCCCAGGTGGGCGGTGCGGGCCTCGCGGTCCGACATGATGCCCCGCGGCGTCGACAGGATCGCCATGCCCAGGCCGTTCTTGACGCGCGGGATCTCGCGGGCCTTGACGTAGCGGCGCAGCCCCGGCGCGGACACGCGCTGCAGCTCCCGAATCACGGGCGCGTCGTTGTGGTACTTGAGGTACAGCCGCAGCAGGCCGTGCCGCCCGTCGTCCAGCACCTTGAAGTCCTGGATGTAGTGGTTGTCCCGGAGGATCCGGGCGATCTCCACCTTGAGCTTCGAGACCGGCATGTCCACCCGGCGATGGCCCGCCTGGCACGCGTTGCGCACGCGCGTCAGCATGTCCGCCACGGGATCAGTTACGCTCATCTCGCCTTCCGTCCTTTACCAACTGGCCTTGCGCACGCCGGGGATCTCCCCGCGCAGCGCGAGTTCGCGGAAACAGATGCGGCACAGCTGAAACTTCCGCAGCGTGCCCCGGCTCCGCCCGCACCGCTGGCAGCGGTAGTAGCCGCGCACCGCGAACTTCGGCTTCCGCTTGACCTTCTCGATCCATGCCTTCTTGGCCATCTCGTGTCTCCTAGCCGACCGCGACCGGCGCCTCGCCCCGGAACGGCATCCCCAGCTCGCGCAGCAGGGCGCGGGCGGCGTCGTCGCGACCGGCGTTGGTCACGAAGGTGATGTCCATGCCGTGGATCTTCTCGACCTTGTCGTAGTCGATCTCCGGGAAGATCATCTGCTCTTTGATCCCCACGGTGTAGTTCCCGCGGCCGTCGAAGCTGTCGGCCGGCAGGCCGCGGAAGTCGCGAATGCGCGGCACCGCGATGGTGATGAAGCGGTCGAGAAACTCGTACATTCGCGCCCCGCGCAGCGTCACCGCGCACCCGATCGGCATCCCCTGGCGGAGGTTGAAGTTGGCGATCGACTTCTTGGCCCGCGTCACCACGGGGCGCTGCCCGGTGATAGCGGCGAGCTCCGCGACCGCCGCGTCCAGGGCCTTCGGGTTCTTGGGCGCGTCGCCCAGCCCCACGTTGAGCACGATCTTCACGAGCCGCGGAATCTCGTGCGGGTTCCGGAAGCCGAACTGCTCGGCGAGCCGGGGGCGCACGCGCTGCTCGTAGTGCTCGAGCAGCCGCGGCCGCGGTGCGGGCTCCGCCGCCGCCGCCGGGGCCGCGCCCTCCGCGGCGGGCGCCGGGGCCGGTCGGGCCTGCTTCGCCGCCTTCGCCCCCTTCGTCGCCTTCGCCGCCTTCCGCTCCGTCTCCGCCATGCGTTACCTCGCTCGCGGGATCGGCTGGCCCGACTTGACCGCGATCCGCTCCACAGTGCCGTCCGCGTCCACGCGCCGCCGCACCCGCGTCGGCTCGCCCGATTTGGGGTCGAGCAGCATCACCTTCGAGGCCGCGATGGGCGCGGGCATCTCGACGATGCCGCTCTCCTCGTTGGGCGCGGCGGCGCGCCGGTGCTTCTTGACGATATTCACGCCCTCCACCACCACGCGGAACCGTTTCGGGTCCACGCGCAAAATCGTGCCTTCCTTGCCGCGGTCGTCGCCCGAGATGACGCGGACCCGGTCGCCCTTGGCGAGGTGCAGCTTGTGCCGCCGCGGCTCGGCGCCGCGCGCGCGCCGGCGCTTCTTGTAGACCAGCGGCTTCACGTCAGATCACCTCCGGCGCGAGCGAGACGATCTTCATGAACTTCTTCTCCCGCAGCTCGCGCCCCACGGGCCCGAAGATGCGCGTCGCGCGCGGTTCCCCCTGGTCGGTGATGAGCACCGCCGCATTCTCGTCGAACCGGATGTACGACCCGTCCCGGCGCCGGGTCTCCTTGGCGGTGCGCACGACCACCGCGCGCGCCACCTCGCCCTTCTTGATCTGACCCGTCGGGATGGCGTCCTTGATGGTCACGACGACGATGTCGCCGAGCCCCGCGTAGCGGCGCTTCGATCCGCCGAGCACCCGGATCACGAGCGCGTTCCGCGCCCCCGAGTTGTCGGCGATCTTGAGGATCGACTCCTGCTGCACCACGCTCGCCTCCCGTCCTTACCGCGCGCGCTCGAGGATCTCGACCACGCGCCACCGCTTGGTCTTGGAAAGCGGCCGGGTCTCGACGATCCGCACGGTGTCGCCGGGCCGGGCCCCCTGCTCGTCGTGGGCGGCGACCTTCTTGGTCCGGACCACCTGCTTGCCGTAGAACCCGTGCGCAAACCGGCGCTCCAGCGCCACCGTCACGGTCTTTTGCATCTTGGCGCTCACCACCACGCCGGTGCGCACCTTGCGCCGCCCCCTCATGCCCGCGTCCTCTCCGCCAGAATGGTCTTGATCCGCGCGATCTCGCGCCGCAGGGTGCGCAGCGCCAGCGGGTTGGGAATCGCCTCCGTCGCCCGCCGGAAGGCGAGCCGGAAGCGCTCTTCCACGAGCACCGCGAGCTGGCGCTCCAGCTCTTCGGTGCTGAGCTCCCGCAAGGCCGCGGGTTTCTTCGTCGCCATCTAGCGCTCCTCGCGCCGCACGAACCGCGACTTGACCGGCAGCTTCGCCGCCGCCAGCGCGAGCGCCCGGCGCGCCTGCTCTTCCGTGATCCCTTCGACCTCGAACATCACCCGCCCCGGCTTGACCACCGCCACCCAGCCCTCCGGGTTGCCCTTCCCCTTCCCCATCCGCGTCTCCGCCGGCTTCTTGGTGATCGGCTTGTCGGGGAACAGCCGGATCCACACCTTGCCCCCGCGCTTCATCTCGCGCGTCAGCGCGACGCGCGACGCCTCGATCTGCCGATTGCTGATCCATCCCGGCTCGAGCGCCATCAGCCCGAAGTGGCCGAACGCCACGGTGTTGCCCCGCGTGGCCATCCCCTTGGTGCGGCCCTTGAACCGCTTGCGAAACTTGACGCGCTTGGGTGCGAGCATGCGGCCTCCGGCCCTCCGGCTCCGGTCAGACGCCCGTCGAGTACGTGCGGCCCGAGACGTCCTCGGTGATCTCGCGCGTGAAGATCCACACCTTCACGCCGATCGTGCCGTAGGTCGTCTTGGCGGTGGCCTGCGCGTAGTCGATGTCGGCGCGCAACGTGTGCAACGGCACCCGGCCCTCGTGATAGCCCTCGGTGCGCGCGATCTCCGCGCCCCCCAACCGGCCCGAGGTCTTGATCTTGATCCCCTGCGCTCCCATGCGCATGGCGCTCTGCACCGCCCGCTTCATGGCGCGCCGGAAGGAGACCCGCTGGGTGAGCTGGTGCGCCACCGAGTCGGCCACGAGCTGGGCGCTGAGCTCCGGGCGCTTGATCTCCTCCACGTTGATCCCCACTTCCTTGCCGGTGAGCTGCGCCAACTCGTCGCGCAGCTTGTCCACTTCGGCGCCGCGCTTGCCGATCACCACCCCCGGCCGCCCGGTATGCACGGTCACCGTGACCTTCCCCGGCTTGCGCTCGATGTGCACGTCGGCGATGGCCGCGTGCGCGAGCCGCGTCTTCAGGTAGCGGCGGATCAGGTCGTCCTCGCGCAGCAGCTCGGGAAAGTCGCGCCGCGCGAAATAGCGCGACCGCCACGCCTTGACGATCCCGAGCCGAAACCCGTACGGATGCGTTTTCTGGCCCATCTACGCGCGCTCCTTCTTCGCCGTCCGCTTCGCCGTTCGCTTCGCGGGGGCGGGCGCCGCCGCCGCGGCGGCGGCCCGGTCGGGCGTCGCGCCCCCCCGCGGGCGCGGCTCGGCGTCCGCCGCCACGCGGATTTCCACGTGGCTCGTGCGCTTGAGGATCGGGGTCGCCCGCCCCATCGCCGCCGGCGTATAGCGCTTGAGCGTCGGCCCCTCGTTCACCACCGCGTAGGCCACCCGCAGCCGGTCCACGTCGAGCGGCGTGTTCTGCCGGCGCGCCTGCTGCTCGGCGTTCGCCACGGCCGACTTGAGCACCTTGTGGATCTGCCGCGCCGCGAGCTTCTTCGAGAACCGGAGGATCGCGTACGCCTCGGGCACCGCGCGCCCCCGGATCTGGTCCACCACGAGGCGCATCTTGCGCGCCGATTGGCGCACCGTGCGCTGGATCGCCCGGGCCTCCATGCCTTACGCCTTCCCGGCTTCCGCCGCCGCCGCGGCCTCGCGCTCCTGGGCCGAGCCCTTGGCGGAGTGCCCGCGGAACAGCCGCGTGGCCGCGAACTCGCCCAAGCGGTGCCCCACCATGTTCTCGGTGATATAGACGGGAATGAACTTGTTCCCGTTGTGCACCGCGAGCGTGTGCCCCACGAAGTCGGGCGTGATGGTGCTGCGCCGCGACCAGGTCTTGAACACCTTCTTCTCGTTCCGCTCGTTCAGGGCCTGGATCTTCTTGAGCAGCGACGGCTCGACGTACGGCCCTTTGCGGATGCTGCGTCCCATGCGTGACTCCCTTCGCTCACTGCGTCGCCTTGCCGCGCCGGCGCCCGCGCACGATCAGCTTCGTGGACGGCTTCTTCTTGTGCCGCGTCTTGCGCCCCTCCACCTTGCCCCAGGGGTTGGTCGGCGGCCGGCCGCCCGAGGTCTTCCCCTCGCCGCCCCCGAGCGGGTGGTCCACCGGGTTCATCGCCACCCCGCGCACCCGCGGTCGCCGGCCGAGCCAGCGGGTCTTCCCCGCCTTCCCCACCGACAGCAGCTCGTGCTCGGGGTTCGACACCTCGCCGATCGTCGCCAGACACTCCCCGCGCACCATGCGCATCTCGGTGGAGCGGAGCCGCAGGGTCACGTAGTTGCCTTCCTTCGCCACCACCTGCACGCCGGTCCCCGCCGCGCGGGCGAGCTGGCCGCCGCGGCCGATTTTCAGCTCCACGTTGTGCACCGTGGTCCCGAGCGGGATCTCGAACAGCGGCATCGCGTTGCCGGTGCGGATGTCCGAGCCGGGGCCCGAGACGACGGTATCGCCCACGGCGAGGCCCTGCGGCGCCAGGATGTAGCGCTTCTCGCCGTCGGCGTAGTGCAACAGCGCGATGCGCGCCGTGCGGTTCGGGTCGTACTCGATCGCCGCGACCCGCGCCGGCACGCCGAACTTGTCGCGCCGGAAATCGATGCGCCGATAGCGCCGCTTGTGGCCGCCGCCGCGATGCCGGGTGGTGATGTGCCCCCGGTTGTTGCGGCCGCCGCTGCGGCGCCGCGGCTCGAGCAGCGACTTCTCCGGCTCCCGCTTCGTCAGCTCGGCGAAGTCGGACACCGAGCGGAACCGCGTCGCCGGCGTCACCGGCTTGAACTGGCGAATCCCCATATCAGCCCTCGAACACCTCGATCGTGTCGCCCGCCTTGAGGGTCACGATCGCCTTTTTCCACGCCGGCCGGCGGCCGGCCCGCAGCCGGTAGGTGCGGCGCTTCGCCGGCATGACGAGCGTGCGCACGTCCGTGACCGTCACCTTGAACAGCGCCTCGACGGCGGCGCGGATCTGCGGCTTGGTCGCGCGCACGTCCACCCGGAACGCGTACTCCTTGCGGGCCTGGTAGGCCGCCGACGACTTCTCGGTGATGAGCGGGGCCACGATCACCCGCTGGAGCTCAGCCATGGCCCTCCTCCGTAGCGCCCGCCGCCGCGGCGCCCGCGCCGGCCGCCTCCAGGGCCGGCAGCTCGACCACCACCGTGTCGGCCCAAAGGATGTGATACGCCGCCGCGTCGGCGAACCGCAACACCTGCACGCCGGGCAGGTTGCGGCCCGACAGGTACACGTTGTGCGCATGGGCGCCGTCGGCGGTCAGCACCAGCACCTTCCGCCCCGCCACCCCGAGCGCCTGGAGCAGCGCGGCGAGCGTCTTGGTCTTGGGCCGCTCGTACCCCAGCGGATCCACCACCAGCAGCGCGCCCTCGCGGGCCCGCGCGTTCAGCGCCGACTTCTTCGCGAGCTGGCGCAGCTTCTTCGGCAGGCCGAGCCGATAGTCGCGCGGATGCGGGCCGAACACGATGCCGCCGTGCCGCCAGTGCGGCGCGCGGATCGAGCCCTGGCGTGCCCGCCCGGTGCCCTTCTGCCGCCACGGCTTGCGGTTGCCGCCCGAGACCTCGCTGCGGGTGCGCGTGTCGTGCGTGCCCTGGCGCTGGTTCGCGAGGTACGTCACCACCGCACGGTGCAGCGCGTGCGCGTTCACCGTCCCGTCGAACAGCGTCGCGGGGAGGGGCACGGCGCGCTGCGGGGCGCCCGCGGCGGAGTAGTGGGGCGCCTCAATCATGGCGGCTCGGCCCTCCCTGCTTGCGGATCGTCACCACGCCGTTCACCGGGCCCGGCACCGCCCCGCGCACGAACAGCAGGTTGCGCTCGGGATCCACCCGAACCACCGTGAGCCCGAGCTCCGTGAAACGCCGCGCGCCCATGTGCCCCGGCATCCGCTTCCCCTTGATGATCCGCGAGGGGTCGGTCCCGGGGGCGATCGAGCCGGGTTTGCGGTGGCGCGTGTTGCCGTGCGTCGCGGGGCCGCCGCCGAAGTGGTGGCGGTGCACCACCCCCTGGAAGCCGCGCCCCTTGGTGACACCGGTGACCTTCACCCGGTCGCCGGGTGCGAAGATCGCCACGGTCACAGCGGCGCCCGGCGCCGGCGCCTCCCCCGCCACGGGGAAGTTCCGCAGCACCCGCGGTGCGGCGGCGAGCCCCGCCGGCCGCACGTGGCCGGCGAGCGCCTTGGACGTGCGCGTCGCCTTGCGGGCGCCGAAGCCGAGCTGCACCTGGCTCCCCGCCACCCGCACCACGGGGCACGGCCCCGCCTCGATCACCGTCACCGGGACGTGCGCGCCGTCTTCGGCGAACACGCGCGTCATCCCGAGCTTTCTGCCGATGAGCCCCGTCATGTGGCTACTCGACCTTGATCTCCACGTCCACCCCGGCCGGCAGATCGAGCTTCGTCAGCGCGTCCACCGTCTGGGAGCGCGAATCGAGGATGTCGATCAGGCGCTTGTGCGTCTTCAGCTCGAACTGCTCCCGGCTCTTCTTGTCGATGTGCGGGCTGCGGAGCACGGTCCACAACTGCCGCTTCGTGGGCAGCGGGATCGGCCCCGAGACCTGCGCCCCGGTCTTGGCGGCGGTCCGCACGATGTCGGCCGCGGCCTGGTCGATCAGGGCGTGGTCAAACGCCTTCAAGCGAATGCGAATCTTGCCCGCCATACGTCCCCCGCTTCCCGCGCTACTGCAGGATCTTGGTGACGACGCCGGCGCCGACGGTGCGGCCGCCTTCGCGGATGGCGAAGCGCAGCTGTTCTTCCATGGCGATGGGGGTGATGAGCTCGATCGTCATCTTGGTGTTGTCGCC
>Ga0209810_1000443_pt1 | contig 92801 bp, 80 predicted proteins | sample Coa_R1_7_FD_187159 | JGI IMG/M metagenome (GOLD analysis project Ga0209810, IMG submission 187159) | Surface soil microbial communities from Centralia Pennsylvania, which are recovering from an underground coalmine fire - Coalmine... | ecosystem: Environmental > Terrestrial > Soil > Unclassified... | reverse complement strand
AGACGGCTTCCAGCGCCCCCACGATGACCTTCATCGTCTCGTTGCCGCAGAGCGCGACCAGGGCTTCGTGGAAGCGCCGGCCCAACTCCGAGAACACGATGTCGTGGTCGCGATGCTGTCGCATCTCGTCCTGGATCGTCCGCAGCTCGGGCAGCACTGTCTGCTTGCGGTCGGTGCGCTCGGCGCAGAGCGCGGCGCAGATGGGCTCCACCCGCCGGATGGCCCGGGCCAGGTCCTCGACGGTGACGTTCCTCGACTCCAGGACGAGCCCGATCATGTAGCCGGCGTCCTGGTGGCCCGGGGCGTGGATGGTGGCGCCCCCCACGTTCCCCCGGCGAACCGTGATCAGGCCCTCGGTCTCGAGGATGCGCAGCGCCTCGCGCAGCGACGGCTTGCTGACCTGGAACTCCTCGAGCAGCTCCTCCAGCTTGGGCAGGGCGTCGCCGTCGCGCAGCACCCCGCTGGTGATCCGGCCGCGCAGCTCCGCCGCCACCAGCTCCGCCAGGCGGGGTTGGCGGAGCTGGTGGCGAACCCGTCTGCTCCCCACTGGATGAACTGGCATCACGGTCGTATTATGCAAATGATTACAACCAATTCACTATTTGGGCGTTCGTGCTCCCACGGCCACCTCGTCGCCGGCGTCGGGCCGAAATGGAACCGTGAGGTCGTGGTCACCGACGCACCGCCCCACGCTACCGGGAGACCACCCTCCAGGAGCCGCGACGTGACCCAGGCGTGGGCGCACGGTCCCCGCTTTCACCGCCATGTGGCGCGACCGCTCTGCCTGGCCCGCCAGTCGAGTACGGAGGACGGGTTGGCGACCGCCCCCGGACCGAAGGCCGCCCCTGCCGACCACGGCGCAGGCGACGATGGGAGCGCTCATCGGCCGGTCTCCGCCGTCGCGCCGACGCGCTCGAGCGCAACATGCGCCTCGGTCATGATCCTGCCGATGAGCTCCGCCACGGTTGGGATGTCGTGGATCAGCCCCACCACCTGGCCTACCGGGAGAACGCCCGTCTCCGGATGTCCCTCGATCAGGGCCGCCCGAGTCAGCATCGGAGCGTTGGGGGCCATCATCATCTGCGCCCAGCTCAGCTCCTGCGATCGCTTCATCGCGAACCCCTCGCGCACAAGCGAACGCAGCGGCGTGTTGGTGAGACGCCGGAAGCGAATGGCGTTGGCCGTGGCGCGTGCCACCTTGAGCGGCGTGAGATCTCGCTCGAGCCGGTCCACGAGCGGCGTCCGGACCACGCGCTGGGGCGCTCCGTCGATGGCTCGGGTGACCACGGTGTCGGTGACGTTTTGCTGGATGTAGAGCTCCTTGATCGAGCGGTGGACGGGACTCTCCTGGGTCAAGAGGAAGCGCGTGCCCATCGCAATCCCTGCCGCACCGTAGGCCAGCGCTGACACGAGGCCACGCCCGTCGAAGTAGCCGCCGGCGGCCAGCACGGGTACGTCGACGGCATCGACGACCTGCGGCAGCAGGAGCGAGGTCGGGACCACGCCGGTATGACCTCCGCCCTCCGCGCCCTGGATGATCACCGCGTCGACGCCCCACTCGACCACCTTCTGCGCATGGCGAAGCGCGCCAACGGTCGGCATGTTGATGATGCCTGCCGCCTTCAATCGTTCGATCAGGTCGCGTCGGGGTGCACGTCCGTAGCTCGCCACCCGCACCCCCCGCTCGATGAGCAGGTCCACCACCCGCTCCACTTCCGGGTTGTCGGAGCGGAAATTCACCCCGAACGGCCGGTCGGTCACGGACTGGATGTGGTCGAGCGACCTCACCAGCTCGGCAAGGCTCATCGTGGCGCTGCCCAGGATCCCCAGTCCCCCGGCCGCGCTCGTCGCCGCCGTGAGACGGGCGTCGGCAACCCAGCCCATGCCCGTCTGCACGATCGGATGGCGGATACCCAGCAACTCGGTTATGCGCGTGTGCAACTCCAGCCCCATCGGCTCGGTCACCCAGCGACCTCCTGGTAGCGCAGTCCTAGCGGGTCGATCTCCTCGATGATCCGCATCTCCTCCTCGGTCGGCCGCCGGGTGGTGGGAACGTCCTCGTCCAGGCCCGCGATCTCGAAACCCGTGTTCGCCACCACCTCGTCGAGGCTCACCCCCGGGTGCAGGGAACGGATCCGCGCGGACCAGCCGGGCCCCTCGAAGTCGAACACGCAGAGGTTGGTGACGACGAAGCGGATCTGGTTGTACTGCGCGATCCTTCCCCCCGCCTCGCGTGCTCGCCGCGGTCCCACGCCGGACACGAAGTCGACGGCCTCGACGAAGACCCTGGGGCTGTGCTTGGGGACCCAGTAGCTGGTCTTGTCGTTGACCGTGTTGCCCGGCGCGCCGCGGGGCCCGATCAGCTGTGCAACGGGCTTCTCCCAGGGGCCGATGCAGGCGATGTTGGTGTCGCCCCATCGGCTCACCTGCGACGCGCCCATCACCACGTGGCGACGGCCGCTCCAGACGATGTCGAAACTCAGGCGGTAGGGCATCCAGCCCTCGACCAGCTTGTCGACGGGCGTGGCACCGACCGGGATCGTGTTCCCCACCAGCATGGCCTCCCCGTCGGTCATCACGAGGTCGGGTTCGAACGTGCGACGAGCAAGACGGGCGCCGATGAAGGGGATCGTCCCGACCGTCGGGTTGGCGAAGATCTCGCCGTCGCCACGGTAGATCTCAGCGCATGCGACCACGCAGGCGTCCGCCCGCCTCGGACCGCTCATCCCTCTGCCACCGCTCGCTGGTAGTCGGCCTCCGACCCTTCCAGGTACCGCCGCCGGAACTCGTCCCAGGCCTCGGGGCTGGCGGCGGACGCCGTGTAGCGGCGCTGGAAGACCTCGTCCCTCCCGTAGTCCGGAACGCAGGAGGTGAAGTGAGCACCGCGCGGCGCCTCGACGACCCCGTCGACGAGCATCCGGCTGATCACCAACGACTGCACCGGCCCCTCGTTGAGCAGGCTACGTGTCTCGACGATCCGCTCACAGGTGACGAACCGGCGTTTGGCCGCCTTGACGAAGAGGTCGTCGAAGTATGGGTCCGGGCCGAGGTACTGCGCGTTGCCGGCGATGTCCGCGCGGTTCATGTGGACGATGGCGACGTCGAGGTTGATGGCAGGGACGGCCACCAGCTCTTCGGCGTCCTCGTATGGGGAGCGAACCGTGCGCAGCCCTGGATTGACCCGCATCACGTCGGAGGCCATGCCGGCCCGATTGGGCAGGAACGGGAGCCGCAGTGCGGCCGCGTAAAGTCCCCAGTAGAACATTCCCTCGTCGAGCTCCATGGCTTCGATGGACCCGCGCTGCCGCGCCAGCCTGAAGTGGGGGTCGAGGGGGATGGAATCGAGCGAGACGAAGGCGTAGACGAGCTTCTTGACCTTGCCCGCGGCGCAGAGCAGACCCACGTCGGGGCCGCCCCAGGACACGACGGTGAGGTCGCGCACGGGCGAGCGCAAGATGGCTCGAACAACCGACATCGGCTTACGCCGGGACGCCCAGCCACCGATCCCGATCGTCATCCCGTCACGCAACTCGGCGACGATCTCGTCCTCGGTCGTTCGCTTGTCAGCCATCCGTTTCTCTGTAGTCAGGGCGACGCTTTTCGAGATACGCGCGGCGCGCCTCCTGCGGTACGTCCGAGAGGTTCAGTTCGAATGTGAAGCCCTGCTCGTAGCGATAGCTCCGCCGGGGATCGACGGCTTCGATCCCGTTCACTGACTCCTTGGCGCGACGGATCACGGTGGGATGCTTCTCGGCGATCTTCGCTGCGACCGCATGGGCGGCCTCTCTCAACCGATCTCGCGGCACGACCTCGAGGATCGAGCCGTAGCCGTGGAGCTCCTGCGCGGTCGCGTTCTCGGCGGTGAAGAACATGTGGCGCATGCGGTGCATGGGGACCAGCCGCGCGAGGTGGGTCGCGGCTCCCAGGGCGCCCCGGTCGACCTCCGGGAGGCCGAAGTAGGCGTCGTCGGATGCCACGATGATGTCGGCGTTGCCGACGAGACCGATCCCACCCCCGACGCAAAACCCCTGGACGGCGGCGATGACCGGCACCTCGCACTCGAAGACGGCGGCGAAGGCGTCGGCGCAGGCGCGGTTGACCGCGATCAGCGCCTCGCGTCCGCCGTCCGCCATCTCGGCGACGTCGGGACCGGCGCAGAAGCCCCGACCTTCCGCCGCGAGTACCACCGCGCTCACCTGCGGGTCGGCACCGTGCCGCCGGATGATCTTCGCCAGTTCATGCCACTGGGCGATGGGGATCGCGTTCACGGGCGGGAAGTCGATCACGACCTCGGCAACGCGTCCGTCCACCCGCTGGTGATAGGTCATCGGCTCCTCACCCCCTCGCGGGCCAGCCGCTCCTTGATGTCGAGGCGCAGCTGGCCCTTCGCTATCTTCGAACCCGACGACATGGGAAGCGCGTCGACGAAGATCAGGCGTTCCGGCCAGCTCTCGACGGAGGCGCCACGTTGGCGAAGATGTTCGCGCAACGATTCGAGGGTTAACTGGTGACCTTCTTTGAGTACGATGTAGCAGGCGACCTTCTCGCCGAAGACGTCGTCGGGCATGGGCACCGCAGCCACCAGGCCGACCGCGGGATGGCTCCCCACGTCCTCCTCCACGGCGGCGGCGCTGATGTTCTTGCCTCCTCGAATGATGAAGTCCGCCTTCCGCCCGACGAGGCGAAGCGTCCGATTCTCCAGGACGCAGATGTCGCCCGTCAGCATCCAGCCGTCCTCGGTAAACAGCTCGGCGTTGGCCTCGTCGTCTCGGAAATAGCCCAGGCTGGTCACAGGTCCTTTGCAACCGGGCTGGCCAGGACCCCCGGTCGCGGTGACATCCATCATGTCGTCGTCGAACAGCCGGACCTGCATCCAGGGAATCACCTCACCGCAGGTGCGCAGCCGGTATCCGAGGTCGTGGCGCACGGTCGTGTAGCTCAGCGCGCCGGTCTCGTTCGATCCGTAGAACTGGAGCACCTTTGCACCTGTCTTGCTCTCGAACTCGCATGCCCGTTCGAAGGGAATCGCCTCTCCTCCTGTGAACATCACCCGAAGGGAGGAGAGATCCCGGCGTCCGAAGTCGGGTGAGTTGAGCAGCATGATGAACTGTGTCGAAACGCACATCAGCACCGTGACGCGGTGACGATCGATCCGGTCCAGGCACTCCTCAGGGTTGAATCGTGCCATCAGGTGGGTGGGCGCGCCGAGGATGGTCGGGGTGAACTTTCCCGTCCACTGGGCGAAGCCGTAAGGGGCCGGGATGAGGCACATGAAGACGTCGTCGGAGGTGAGGTCACCGGCGTCGAGTGCCATCCGATGGTATGCGAACCAGCGGTTCTGGAACTGCGTCACCAACTTGGGCAGGCCGGTTGTGCCGGACGTCGAGTTCAGCATGTACAGATCGTTCGGGCCGATGCGACGTCGCTCCACCTCGTCGGCCACGTGCGCCGCCACGGGCGCCGCGCGCTCGAGCTCGCCGAGGACGAGGTGTGCTCGCAGCGGCAGGCCGTCCGCCACCAGGCGGTCGTAGAGGGGCCGCACGGGCTCGCCCCGGACCGTCTCCTCGGTGAGGAGCCCAACCGCCTCGCCGCGATCCAGCAGGTGGCGCACCTCCTTCTCGCCGGCGCGCACGCCCAGCCCGATCACGGTGAGACCTGCCTTCTCGGCCCCGATGAACGCGGCGTGCACGTCGGGGCCGTCGGGCAGCTGGATCCCGATGCGCTCACCGGGCAGGAACCCGGCCTCGATGAGCGCCCCCGCGATCCGCGTCGACCGCTCGTCGTACTCCGCCCACGTCATCCTCCGATCGCCCTCCTGGAAGGCGAGGCCGTCCGGGTTGCGACGGGCGTGCTCGCGGATGACGTCGGTCAGCGTCCGGGTCCCCCAGAAGCCGCGAGAGGTATAGCGATGGACCAGCTCGGGGGCGACTCGCACCATCTCGGTGTGGGGGCCGCTCACCGCCATCGCCCTCTCAGCCGCTCGACGATCGAGGCCCCCATGCGGTTCACGGTGGCGCCGGGCACGGAGTCCGGAAGGCCGGCGAGAAGGACGACGGCCCGGCCAGGGTTGTATCCCTGCTCGGAGGCGCCGATCGCTGCTCCGACATGGGCGCCCTCCACCTCGATGGGATCGAGCTCGGGCAGGCGGTCCAGGACCGGGTGGACGGCGAACGCCGCCATGTCGTCGGGACGGATCGAGACCACCGGTCCCGCGAGGCTCGCCCGGTCGGGGTTCGGGCCGCTGCGACGATGACGGCTTCAGGCACCGCGCCCGCCTTGAGTTTCAATCATTTCAATGATAGAACTGGATTATGGAGCTTCGGGGCCGGTGTGACAAGGCCGTGAGGCGGGCGATCGGGGTTCGTCGACCCATCGCGTCAACGAACCGGTCATCCGCAGCGCGGCGTCGCGTGCGGGAGCGGCACCTGCAGGCGGTTGGCCGGGTCGGTGGGGGCGCTCTCGGGTTCGGCGGGCCACGAGCTCACTCGTTTCGCATCGAACCGGCTCTGCCGGAGGTGGTACGGGAGACCTCGGGCGGCCCGATCGTGAGCACGACGGTCGACTCGATGAGGAGGTCCGGCAGCCGAGCAACGGCGTCGAACCACTGACAGGCCGGTGAAGACACCGCCGCACGGCGTCGTCATCGCCGGCACCCAACGGATCCCGATCGAGCGAATCCTGGACCGGGGACGGCGCGGAGCCGCGGTGCTCGCCGCGGCCGGGGTGCGAAAGGGCGATGCGGTCGCGCTCCTCATCGGCAACGACCCCGGGTTCTTCGAGGCCTGGGTCGCCACCAGCGTTCTCGGCGCGGTCGCCGTGCCAGTCAACTGGCACCTCCGAGAAGACGAGGTCGCCCATCTCATCGACGACTGCCGGGCGGCCGCCGTGATCGGAGAGACCGAGCACATGGTCCGGCTCGCCGCGGCCGTGGCCGGACGGCCGAGGTACGAGCTCGGCCGCACGTGGGATGCCGCGCTCGCGCAGGCGCGGCCGGCGGAGGGCGAGATCACGCCTGGTGCCGCCACGCTCATCTACAGCTCGGGGACGACGGGACGCCCGAAGGGCATCCGGCGCCTCCCACGAAGCGCCGCCCAGGCCGAACTCTACGGTGCAACCATTCGCCGGGTGTACGGGGTGGTCCCCGGCGGCAGCACCGTCATCGTGGCTCCGCTCTACCATTCGGCGCCCTTCGTGCATGCGACGTCTTCGCTGCTCGCCGGCGGGACGCTGGTGATGATGCGGCGTTTCGATCCAGCCGCCCTGCTCCAGCTCATCGAGCGCTATCGCGTCACCAACCTGCTGATGGTCCCCACCATGTTCGTGCGCTTGCTCGCCTTGCCCGACGAGGTTCGCCACCGTCACGACCTGAGCTCGCTCCGCCATGTCGTCCACGGCGCCGCTCCATGTCCGCCCGAGGTCAAGCGGCGGATGATCGAATGGTGGGGGCCGATCATCCACGAGTACTACGGCTGCACCGAGTCCGGCATCGTCACCGCATGTGACAGCGCCGAGGCGCTCGAGCGCCCGGGAACCGTCGGTCGGCCGGTGGAGGGCGCAACCGTCGTGGTCCTCGGTGAAGATGGCCACCCGGTTGCGCCCGGGATCGACGGCGAGGTCTTCGTGCGCCACCGTGGCGCGGCCGACTTCACGTACCAGAACCTCCCAGCCGAGCGTGCGGCGGTGGAGAGAGACGGGCTCGTGACCTGTGGCGACATCGGGCATCTCGACCAGGACGGGTACCTCTTCCTGGTCGACCGAAAGCGCGACCTGGTCATCTCCGGTGGGGTCAATGTCTTCCCGGCCGAGGTCGAGCTCGTGCTGCTGGAGATGGAAGGCGTCGAAGATGCTGCCGTGGTCGGTCTGCCCGACGAGGAGTACGGCGAGGTGCTGGCAGCCGCCGTCAAGCCGAAAGACGGCGCGACGCCGTCTCGGGAGGCCATCGTCGCGCACCTCCGGGCCCGACTCGGCCGTCTCAAGGTCCCCCGACTGATCGAGATCCGCCGAGACCTCCCGCGGGACCCCAGCGGGAAGCTGATGAGGCGCCGCCTTCGCGAGGAGTGGCTCCGGCGGGGCTGGCCGAACCTGGATCGCCCCTGATCGCTCGCCTGACCCGTGCCGTCAGGACTGGCCGGCGGCCTCAGCGGAGCGCTGGCTGTGGGGAGCCGAGGCGGACCAGATGGAGATCAGTCGCTCGGTCGTGGTCAGGTCCTCGGGGGCCAGCAGGGCTTTGAACGTGGGCAGACAGGCTTCGGTCATGGCCGGGGTGTTGTTGCCGATGGCGTCCTGGGCCACGATCACGAAGAAGTCCTTCTCGATGGCGTCGCGCACGGTCGACTCCACGCAACCCGAAGCCGCCACTCCCACCGTCACGATCGAACGGACGTCGCGGGCTCTGAGCAGGTTCTCGAACCCGGTTCCCTGAAAGCAGCTCCGCCGGGTCTTCTCGAAAGCGATGTCCCCCGGCTGGGGCGTCAATTGGTCGATGATGCGGTGGCCCCACGTCCCACGCATGCACTGGATGGGCTCGAAGCCGTAGCGAAGGTTGTCGGCCAACCAGACCGGTGATGCCAGTGAGCCGTCGGGGAGCTGTGTGACCATGCTGTAGAAGACCGGAACGCCAGCCCGACGAGCCGCATCGGCGAGCCGACGAATGGGCTCGATGACGGCCTGGAAGCCCTCCAGCATGGCCGTGCCGAAGGCTTTCCCGCAGACTCCGTCGTCGTGGACGAAGTCGTTCTGCATGTCGACGATCAAGAGCGCCGTCCGTTGCGGCGGCAGGACCTTCTCCTCGAGCCGGTCGAGCAAGATGTGGCCCATGTATTCGCGTGCCATGACTCCTCCTCCGTGCGATCGATCGTTCCACGTTCGCTTTGTCCGGCGGAAAGGCTCGGGACCGCCCCCGCCATGGGGACCGGGATCACGCCGACCGACCCCGGTCGTCCGGCCCGCCGCCGAACCCCGCCTCGCGGAGCGAGCGCTCGAGATCGGCGAACTCCTCTCCCGGCAAGGGCAGGTAGGGCTCGCGCAGATGTCCACCGTCGCGGCCGATCGCCCGCAACGCCTCCTTCAACGACCGCGGGTTGCCGTAGCGGGCGATCACCGTGCTGAGCTCCATCAAGCGGCGGTACCGACGCTCCGCGGCGGTCAGATCACCGGCCTCGAGCGCCGACCAGATCGCGGGCACCAGGTCGGGAACGACGTTGGCCTCCATGCAGAGCACGCCGGCCGCTCCCACGGCGTGCGCCTGGAGGATGCCGGAGACCACGCCGGTCAACACCAGCGTCCGTTCCCCGACGGCGCGCACGTACTGGGCCAGGAGGCTGGGGTTGGCGTCGACCAGTAGGACCGCTTCGAGGTGGGGGTAGGCCTCGACCAGGGTGATCACGGTCGGAAGGGGGAGGGTGTAGCCGGCGAGGAAGGCGTTGTTGGCGAGGATGACCGGGCAATCCACGGCCTCGATCAGCCGCCGGTAGTACCGCTCGACCTCCTGGGGACGAGGGGGGACCGGGTTGGGGCGGGGGGGCAGGATGTAGACGGCGTCCACCCCGCGCTCGGCGGCGCCCCGGGCCAGTGCCTCGATCCCCGCGGTGGCGCCGGCGAGCCCGATGCCGGCCGCGCAGACGGGCGCCGCTCCGTGCAGCTCCTCCACGGCGACCTCGTAGATCCGCAGCTTCTCGGCACCGGTCAACAGGTCGCCCTCCCCGCTGCCCTGGCTGCAAACGAACACCCCGACCCCTCCCGCGCTCAGGAACCGGAGATGGGCGCGGAGCAGGGCTTCGTCGAGCTCTCCGTGGGCGTCGAAGGGCGTGATGCTCATGGCGTAGACGGCGCGTTCGGCGATCCTCATCCGGGGCTGACCTCCGCGAAGTGGCATGCGGCCCGGTGGGGCCCGCTCTCGGGCCCGAGTGCGGGAGCCAGCTCGATGCAGCGGGTGCGCTCCGGGTGCGCCAGGGGACCGACCGGGCAGCGGGTGTGGAATCGACAGCCGGCGGGAGGACGCCGCGGGTCGGGCGGGTCACCGGAGAGCGGCGCGGGCTCGCGCCGGCCGTGCAGGCTCGGGATGCTCTTCAGGAGGGCCGTCGTGTAGGGGTGGGCGGGCCGCGTGAAGAGGTCCTCGGTGGACGCCCGTTCCACCACCTGCCCCAGGTACATGACCACCACCTCGTCGCTCATCAGCCGCACGACAGAGAGGTCGTGGGAGATGAAGAGGTAGGAGAGGTGGAGCCGGCGCTGGAGGTCCCGGAGCAGGTTGAGCACCGTCGCCTGCACCGAAACGTCGAGGGCCGAGGTGACCTCGTCGAGGATGAGCACGTCCGGATCGACGGCCAGCGCCCGGCCGATCGCGATCCGCTGACGCTGGCCGCCGGAGAACTGGTGCGGGTAGCGGGAGCGCGCCTCGGCGGGCAGGCCCACCAGCTCGAGCAGGCGCGCGCTCTCGGCCGCACGGCGACGCCGGGAGCGGAACTCTCCACCGCGCATGATCAGCGCCTCATCCAGGAGGGCGCCCACCGACATCCGGGGGTTGAGCGAGGAGAAGGGATCCTGGAAGACCATCTGGACCCGGCGACGGTAGCGGGGGGAGTCGCGCGCCGACTGGCTGGTGCAGTCGGTCCCATCGAGCGTCACCCGTCCGGCGACGACGGGCGCGAGCCCGACCAGGGCCCGGGCCACGGTCGACTTCCCGCAGCCCGACTCCCCGACCAGCCCCAGCGTCCGCCCGCGCCGAATCGCCAGATCGACACCCTCGACCGCGGTCAGGGCTCGGTCCCCGGTGCCGTAGCGGACGGTGAGCCCGTGGACCTCGAGGATGTTCACACCGTCGCCTCGACCTCGGCCATCCAGCACGCCACCCGCTGCCCTCCGGGACGCGCGTCGAGCGGTGGCAGTTCCCGACGACAGCGGTCCTGGGCGAGCGGACACCGGGGATGGAAGGGGCAGCCGGTCGGGTGGGCGGCGGGGGTGGGCGGCTGGCCGGGGATGGTGGTGAGGGGGGTGCCGCGAGGGCGGTCGAGGTCGGGAACCGCGGCCAGCAGGGATCGCGTGTAGGGGTGGAGCGCGTCGCTGAGGAGACGGTCCGAGGCGAGGTCTTCGACGATCCGGCCGGCGTACATGACCAGCACCCGGCTGCAGTTCTGGCGCACCAGGGCCAGGTTGTGCGAGATCAGGAGCACGGCCGCCCCGTGCTCACGGTTGACCCGGGCGAGGAGGTCCATGATCTGGGCCTGGATGGTCACGTCGAGCGCGGTCGTGGGCTCGTCGCAGATCAGCAGCCTGGGCTCGTTCATGAGCCCCATCGCGATCATCGCCCGCTGTCGCATCCCGCCCGAGAGTTCGTGCGGGTACTGGCGGAGGACGCGCCGAGGGGCCGGGACGTTGACCTCGGAGAGGCGTGCCAGGGCGGCCTCGGCGGCGGTCCGGCGATTCAGGCGGCGGTGCTCTCGGACCCCTTCCGTGAGCTGCCTGCCCATCGTCAGCGCCGGGTTGAAGGAGGACATCGGGTCCTGGAAGACGAAGGCCAGCTCGGTGCCGAGGAAGCGCGCGAGCTGCCTGGGACGCATCGCGGCCAGGCGCCGGCCGAGCAGGCGAACCTCTCCGTCGACGGCCGCCCCGGCGGGGAGGAGCCGGGCGATCGCCAGGGCGGTCATGGTCTTGCCGCTGCCCGACTCGCCGACCAGGCCCACCATCTCGCCCGGGGCGATCGAGAAGGAGACGCCGGAGACGATCTCGGCGTCGCCGATCCGCACCCGCAGGCCCTCGACGAGCAGCGTCGGGTCGGACGCGCCGCTCTTTGCGGAGGAGCTCGAGACCGCTTCCGCGAGGCCCGATCGGCCGGTGGCCCGGGCTGGCTGAGCCGCCGTCCACACCCGGGGATTGGCGGCCCGGGCCACCGCCTCGCCGGCGTAGGCGAAGGCGAGCGCGGCAACGGCGATGAAGGCGGCCGGACCGAGGGCGGCGGCCGGGGTCTCGTAGAAGGAGTCGACGCCCTCGCTGAGCAACCGTCCCCAGTCGAAGTTCGGCGGCTGCACCCCGATGCCGAGGAAGCTGAGCCCGGAGAAGGCCACGATGGTGAAGCTGACCCCGACCGAGAAGGACGTGATCACGGTCTCGGCCATGTTGGGGATCAGGTAGCGGACGATCAGACGCGGCCAGCGCACCCCGACCACGCGTGCAGCCGCCAGGTAGTCGCGACCTGCGATCGAGAGCGCGAGCGTGCTCACGATGCGGGCGGCGCGGAACGCCTCCGGAACCGCCAGGCCCACGGCGAGACCGACGAGGCCGAGGCGTGGCCCGAGGATGGTGATCAGGTAGATCGTGACCAGCAGGCCGGGGAAGGCGATCATGGTGTCGATCACGCGCATCAGCATCGGGCGCCAACGCGCTCCGACCAGGGCGGTGAGCGTCCCCACCGGGACGCCGATCAGGTAGGCCAGGGCTTCGGCGAGCAGACCCATGCCCACAGAGAGGCGGGTCGCCACCAGCAGGCGGGCGAGTAGATCGCGCCCGAGTCGATCCGTGCCCAACGGGTGGGTGGGGCTGGGGGATGCCGAGACGGCGGCGAAGTCGAATCGGTTGGCGGTGTGTCCGAGGAGAGGTGGCGCGAGGACGGCGACACCGAGCAGGGCCAGCAGGACCACGAAGGCGACCATCGTGCTGGGGGCGCCGCGCAGGGCACGCAGGAAGGCCACGGCTCAGCCCTCGGTGGCCAGCGTGCGCGGATCGAGGACGCCCAGCAGGATGTCGACGACGGCGTTGACCACGACCACGGTCATCCCCAGCACGAGCACGTCGGCCTGTACGACGGGGTAGTCGTGGGCCTGGATCGCTCCGATCAAAGAGCTGCCCATGCCCACGCGAACGAAGATCTGTTCGATGAAGATGGTGCCCGCGATCAAGCTCGAGAAGAGCAGTCCCCCAACCGTCAGGGCGGTGGCCATGACGTTGGGCATGACATGTCTCACGTAGATCGTCAGCAGGGGGAGACGCTTGCTCTCGGCGGTCCGGACGTAGTCCTGGACGAGGGCGTCCAGGACCTGGAGGCGGACGATGCGGGCGAGAGCGAGGGTCGGGCCGAGGGACAGGGACGCCACCGGCAGCACCAGCGCCTGCCAGCCCCGACCGCTGGCCACGGGCAGGAGCTTCAGCTCGAGTGCGAAGACGAAGACCAGGAGCGTCGCCAGGAGGTATTGCGGGATGGTGCCGAAGATGGTGGTGAGCGTCGTCCACGCGACCTCCAAGCGAGGACGACGTCCGCCGGCGGTCAGGTGGGCGGCCGCCATGCCCAGGGGGATGCTGACCAGCAAGACCACGGCCAGGGCGAGGCCGGCGAGCTCAGCGGTCGGCCCGATCCGCTCCCGAAGGATGTCGCCCACCGGTTGCCTGGTGGCGAACGAGCTACCGAAGTCGCCGTGGAAGGCCCGGGTGACGTACTGGACGAACTGCTGCGGCCAGGGGCGATCGACGCCGAGCAGATGGTCGACCTGCCGGTACTGGTCGGGCGTGCCGTTCTGACCGAGGATCACGACCGCGGGATCACCCGGGATCAGGCGCACCATGATGAACGTCGCGAAGAGCAGGAAGGCCAAGACGAGCACGAGGCCAAGGAGGCGACGGCCAAGGAAGCCCATCCAGCGGCCGGCGAGCATGGCCCTACTCGATGCCCACGACCTTCATCCGCCGGAGATCGCCGAGCGCGAAGGAGGCCCGAGAGGCGATGCCGGCCAGCCGGCGCCCGACGGTCTCGAACCCCAGCTCGTTCATCTGCGAAATCGGAGCCATCAGCGAGGCGACCCCTTCGAACCCGCGCTCGCTGGTCACCCCGGCGGCGACCGCCCCGACGCCGAGCGCGAACTCCTCGTTGTCGGTGGCGTAGCCCCGCTCGCGCGTCCGCTCCACCTGGGCGCGGTACGCGGCCAGGTCGGTGATGCTGTGGGCGGTGAAGCGGGTCAACGACTTTGGCTCCCTCAGGGACCACGCGTAGTACGCCTTTCCCCACGATCCGGCGTCGATCGGCACACGGCCGCCGAAGGCCACCTCCAGCTCCCCGTCCCCGTGCTGGTGCACGTTGAGGATCAGGTGGTGGTTCTCCCAGGGAACGGCGATCGCCGCCGTCACCGAGAACTCCTGGGCCAGCTCGGTCAGCTCGCTCCAGATGCCGCGACTGATGGGCGCCGAGCGTGCGAAGGCGGCGCCCAGGTAGTAGATGGCGGGGCCCAGCCGGTAGCGCTTGTCGGCCTCCTGGATCACCGCGCCCTGCGCCTGCAGCTCGCTCAGGATCGCGTACGCGGTGCTCACGGCGATGTGGACGGAGCGGGCCACCTCGCTCACGCTGAGTGGGGTTGGGCTCCGGCGAAGGAGCCGCAGGACGTTGAACGCCTTGGCAACGGCGCCCGGCAATTTGGCCTCCTCACGCGAATTGTGGCAAAAATCGAAGAATAGGTTTCGATCAACGGAAGTGTAGATTCGGTTATTGGCCATGGTCAACCGATGACGAAGGGGCCTGGCGTCGGCGGGCGGCTCGGACTCGTCCCCGTCCCGGGGCCCGGAGGCGGTGACCGGGCCGGCGGCTGCCTTCCTCACGAGTGAGTGGCGGGTGGCGGTCCCGCCGGGAGGGGGAAGGAGTCCGCCACGCGCCTCGGCCGGGCCGTCACACCCGGGCGTGGGCGACGGGCAGGCCCGGGACGTCCGAACGCGTGCGGTAGATGCTCCTGCCCGCGGCCAGGTACAGGTCGTGGGGATCTTCGCTGCCGAAGCAGAGCGTCACCGCGAAGTCCTCGGGTGGTGTGAGGCGGTCGACGAGCGCGCCCGCCGCGTCGAAGACGTCGAAGGTGCCCCCGGGCCCGGTCCCCACCCAGACCCGGCCGGCGGCGTCCACGGCCAGGCCGTCGGCGTTGCCCCGCTCGAGGTCGGCGAAGCGGCGACGGGTCCGGGTCGCAACCTCGACCGCGTGCACGCAGGCGCCCACGTAGTCGGCGACGTAGAGCGTTCGTCCGTCGGGCGAGAAGGCCATGCCGTTCGGGTAGACGATCCCGGCCACCAGCTGCTCGGCGCCGGCGCTGCCCACCCGCCAGACCTCCCCGGGCCGGCCCTTCTCCGGCTCCCTCCAGTCCATCCGTAGCGAGCCCACCAGCACGTGGCCGGCGGCGTCCGTGGTCAAGTCGTTGAGGCCGCGGGCGTCGTCGGCCGCGAAGAGTTCGCGCGTTTCGTGGTCGCGTACGTGGATCAAGGTGCGCCCGGAGACCACGATCCCTCCCTCGGCGTGCAGGGCGAGACCGCCCACCCCGCGACGCCTGGGAACCACGGTCGTCACCGTCCCACCCCGCCAGCGATAGACGCCGCCGGCCGCGGCGTCGCTGAAGTAGAGCGCCTGGCCGTCGCTCCGCAGCGCCTCGGGAAGCCGCAATCCGGTGACCAGTGCGTGCATGCGGGGTTCCCTCCTGGCTTCGTGTCGGGCCGAGGACACGGGTCGCCGGCCCGACGGGTCCGGGGTGGTTCATCCGGGCCGGCGCCTCCGGCCGCCGCCGTCGGGGCATGGCCCGGACCGGGGCGCCGGTGCCCCGGGGCGGTGCCGGCGCCCCGGCGTACGTCCCCGCCCGTTGTCCCAACAGAGCAATCATTGCAATGTTACGACGATGCAGGAACCTGGCCGGAGGGAGCGGCTGTGCCTGGGGCTCTGCGGCGGTCCGCGTTTCCTCTCGAGCGCGAAGCCCTGTACGCCCGCAAGGGCTGGCTCGATCGCTCCAGGGCCGCGGTCATCGGCCGCGCTGCGGTGGTCCGAGAGGGTGACGACGTGACCGTCGTTGCCGTGTCCATGATGGTGGAGCGAGCGCTCACCGCCGCCGAACAGCTCGCGTCGCGCGGGGTCGAAGCCGAGGTGATCGACCTTCGCACGCTGGCGCCATGGGATCGGGGGACCGTGCTCCGCTCGGTTCAGAGGACAGGACGACTGGTGACCGTCGAGGAAGCTCCTCGCGAGTGTGGCTGGGGAGCCGAGGTGGTCTCCACCGTTGCGGAGCAGATGCGACCGTCAGTGGCCAGGGTCACCGCTCCCAGCAGCCCCATCCCGTTCTCACCCGCTTTGGAGGTGGAGTGGATCCCTCGCCCCGAGAAGGTGGTGGCGGCTGTGGAGGCGCTGCTCACCGGATCGTGACCTCCGCCGAATGCCGGCTGCCGGACCAGTTGTCTATCGGTTGTTGGCCGCGGCGCTGTTTGGTGATGTGGTGGCTCCATTCCGTGGAGGCGGCGCCACTTGTCGGTGATCATTGCGGATGAACTCGGCCACCGTCTTCGTGGCGGAGGCGTCGTCGACGATCTCCCCACAGCCAGCGCAGGCGCCTTCCGGCCCGAGGTTGCGGCAGAACAGGTTGTACTCGTCGCGGCGAGCAGGCCCTGGAGCGGTGGTGGGCGCGTCCGGAGGCCACGCACGGCTGCCCACAGACCGGGCAGGTCCGCGCCCGGTCCGGAGAGGGGACGGCGCGGTCACGGGCATCGTCACCGATGGCGAGGAGGTCGGCCGCGGTCATCAGCCGGCTACTTCCAGGGCGGGGACCGTGGCCTTGGCTGGACCTTGGCCAGCGACTCGACGTTCCACTCGTCGTGCTGCTCGGCGAGCACGACGCCGACCGGGTGGGTGACGGCGGCCCGGTTGGGGAAGTTGCCGACCACGTCGGTGCGCCGACGGATCTCCTTCATTCAACCGCCGCTTTCTCTCGGTCAACCGGCGATCTCGGAGCGGGTGGCGCCGGTTGCGGAGGGCAGGTCGACGTGCTCGCTCAGGGCCTCCAGGGACTGACCCCGCGTCTCGATGGTGGCGACGAGCACGGTCAGGGCCATGATCGCGTACATCACCGCCACCATCACCAGGATCCCGGTGGCTCCGGCGACGTCGAAGATCGCGCCGGCGACGAGGGGCACCACGCTGGCACCGATCAGGGCGACCACGACGGCGGCACCCGTGCCGAAGGCCCTGATCCGGGTCGGGTACTGCTCCGGCGTGTAGACCCAGGTGGTGGTGTTGAGCAGGATGAACATCAGTTGGAGCAGCGCGCCGAAGAGCACGATCAGGCCCAGCGAGCGCGAGAAGCCGAAGGCGAGGGCGATCAGCACCGCCAGCAGCGAGCCCCAGCCGAGCACGATACGGCGGTTGATGTAGTAGGCGAAGACCGCCGAGAGGATCGAACCCACCAGGCCGCCGACGTTGATGATCATCGAGTAGAAGAGGCTGCGCACCACGGTGTAGCCCTCGCTGGCGAGCACGGTGGGCATGAATACCGTGATCGTCACCTGGGCCCCGAAGGTCATGAGGGAGATGATCCAGATCGCGATCGTCCGCCTGGCGAAGGGCCGAGCGAAGATGTCGGCCAGGTTGACGCGCTCGCCCGTCCCTGCGGGGCCCGAGACGGGCGGGATGTAGTCCTGGACCGCGACCTTGCTCGGGGTGAGCACGCCCGCGGCCAGCATGGAGAGGACCCGGTTCGCCTCCTGGATGCGTCCGTGCGAGACCAGGTAGCGGGGCGACTCGGGGATGTAGCGGCGGTAGTAGAAGATGAGCACGGCCGGGATCACCAGCACCCCGAGCAGCCAGCGCCAGCTGGTCTCCACCCCGCCCAGCAGACCGCCGAGCGGACCCAGGATCACGAAGCCGAGCGCGGCCGAGAGGAAGATACCCGCCCCGCCGGCGGCGACGTTGAGGATGGCGGTGCCGGTCCCCCGGCGTCGGGTCGCGATCAGCTCGCTGAGGATGGTGAGCCCGGTGTTCAGCTCCCCGCCCAGTCCCAGGCCGACGATGAACCGGCCGAGCAGGAGGACCTCGATGTTGGGGGCGAACGCTCCCACCAGCGCGCCCACGGTGTAGAGCGCCAGGTTGTACATGTAGGTGACCTTGCGGCCGATCAGGTCGCCCAGCACCCCGGCGATCAGCGAGCCCACCGCCATCGCGCCGAACGTGACCGTGGTCAGCAGCCCCACCTCGGTGCCGTTGATGTGCCAGATCTTGATCAGCGAGGGTGCGGCATAGCCCGAGTTGTACTGCTCAACGGCGTCGAAGAGGGCGCCCAGTGCGACCAGGAAGATGATCGTCCACTGGGCACGGTTCATGGGCAGGTGATCCAGCACCTCGGCGAGGCGGTCGAAGCGGCCCTTGAGCTCCGACGTCGTGTCCTGGTCCATCTTCTCCAACTCCCTCCTTTCTTTTGCGTCGCTTTGTGTCGCTTCCTATCAGAGCGGGATCGGCGGGCCGGTGGCCAGCACCTGCCCGGTGCCGGCGGTGCCGTCGAAGCGCTCACCGTCGACCAGCAGCCGGCCGCGGGAGAACACCATCCGCGGCCATCCCCTGAGCCGCCTCCCCTCGAAGGGCGTGTAGTCGGTCGCCATGTGCAGCCGCGGCGCCGTGACGGTGACCTCCCAGCCGGGGTCGTAGACCGCGAGGTCGGCGTCCGCGCCGGGAGCGATCACTCCCTTGCGCGGGAACAGGCCGTTGAGCTTGGCCGGGTTGGTGGCGGTCAGCGCGGCGAAGCGCGGCACCGACATGAGTCCGGTCATGACGCCCTCCGAGAACAACAGCGGCGCTCGCAGCTCCACCCCCGGGAGACCGTTGGGCGCCCGGGTGAAGTCGCCCCGGTGGCGGAACTTCTGGGCCGTGTCGTAGCAGCAGTGATCGGAGCCCCAGACCTGGACGGCCCCCTGCCGCACCATCTCCCAGAGGCGGTCGGCGACCGCCCGGGGGCGGATGGGCGGGCTGCAGATGTAGAGTTCGCCGTCTTCGGCGGCGTAGCAGGAGTCGTCCAGGAAGACGTACTGGGGGCAGGTCTCCGCCCAGACGGCGGCGCCCTCGAGGCGGGCGTGGACGATCGCCGTCACCGCCTCGGGCGCGGTCACGTGCACGAAGTAGCCCGGGCAGCCGGTCAGCCGGAATAGCTCCAGGACGCTGCGGACCATGTCGACCTCGGCCTCGACCGGCCGGCTCAGGGCGTGGTGACGGGCGTCGGTCCTCCCCTCGGCGGCAAAGCGTGCCCGGAGCGGCTCCACGATGTGGGGGCTCTCGGCGTGGACGAGGACCAGGCCGCCGGCGGCGGCCACCTCGTGCATGCAGGCGTGGACCTCGTCCAGCCCCAGCATCACCAGGTCCCGGTAGATGGTGAACACCTTCACGGTCGTCAGGCCCTCCCGGGCGAGTTGCGGGACCTCGGCCAGGGAGGCGCTGTCGCCCTTGACCAGGCAGGCGTGGAAGGCGACGTCGATCACGGCCTCGCGCCGGGCGGCGGCCATCCGCTCCCGTGCCGTGGCCAGCGGCCGCGCACCGTCGCGCGGCTGGGGGATGGCGAAGTCCACGATCGTGGTCGTGCCGCCCCAGGCCGCGGCGCGGGTGCAGGCCTCGAAGTCGTCCCGAGTGGTGAACTCCCCCAGTGTGGTCGCGGCATGGACGTGGGGGTCGACGCCGCCGGGGACCACGAACCGGCCGTCGAGGTCCAGCGTCTGGGTGCCACCCGGCAGCGACCCCGGTCGGGCGACGACCGCGATCTTCTCGCCCTCGACGCCGACGTCGGCCCGCACGCAGGCGTCTCCCAGCGTCACCTGCCCGTCGCGAAGGATCAGATCCAACCCCATACGCATCTCCTCCCCACCGGCGCGTCGCTCAGGTGCCGAACACGGCGGCCTCCAGGCCCTGCAGGTGCGCGGTCATCGCTCGGGCCGCCGCCTCGGCGTCCCTGGCCGCGATCGCCTCGACGATGCGGCGATGCTCCTCGACCTGCCCCCGGCGCGCCTCCGGCGGTCGCACGGCGTGCTGGTTGAGCAGCACCCACAGGGGGTGCTCGGTCACGCTCACCAGCGACCGGCAGAAGGTGGCCAGGAACTGGTTGCCGCACCGCGCGGCGAGCTCGGTGTGAAAGCCCAGGCCGAGCTGCACGAACGCGCGCAGATCCCCATCGGGCCCGGCCTCGGCCTCGGCCCGCGCGATGACGGCCCGCAGCTCCTCCACCTGGCCCTCGGAGGCGTGGGCCGCACAGAGGCGTGCGATGGCCGGCTCCAGCGCGATGCGGGCTTCGATCAGCTCCCTCGGCGACCGCTCGCTCTCGGCCGGCAAGGTCAGCACCCCGCCCATCCCCGGCCACTGGATCCGGATGAACGCGCCCGCTCCGGGCCGCACGTCGATCAGGCCCGCCAGCTCCAGGGCCAGGATCCCCTCCCGGGCGGTGAGCCGGCTGACGCCCAGACGTTCCGACAGCTCCCGATCCGAGGGGAGCCGGTCACCCGGGCCGAGCTCACCGTCACGGACGGCGGAGAGGACCGCCTCGATGACGTCCAGGTGCCGGCGCCGAACGTTGCGGGCGGATGATTGGTCAGACCGCATGAGTCCAACCCATCAAACCGCCTGGCCGCGCACATGTCAAGGGTTCCGGACAGTGGGGCCTGTCCCGAGTTGGGGGGCGGCGCCGGCTGGAGGCGGGAGCTGGCGCTGGCCGCCAAGGGCCGGGAGACAGCGTCAGGCTGGTCCGGCACGGCGACCTGAGCTGGACCCTGGTGGTGATCGGTGGCGACGCGGTGGGCTGGATGAGGCAGGGAGAGGAGTACTTCCGGGAAGCGAGGTGGCAGCTGGACCGCTTCCACCTGGCCCGGCCCCCGGTACCGGTGCTGCCCAAAGAGGTGGCGGTGAGGGCCGGTGGCCCTGCCGGGGCGATCTGGAGGGCGTCCTGGACCTGGTCCGGCGGTCCTCGCACCCCGGGGCTCAATGGGTGATGACCGACCTTCTCAACCAGCGCGAGGGCTTGCTGGACCACCGGCACGGGGAAGGATTCGCGGACCGGGTCGGCGCGGCCTGGGCGCCGCCGAGGACAACCTCGATCGTGGTGGCCGACCGGATGGGCAAGCGGGGGATGGCCTGGACACCGGCGGTCGCGCGGCGCATGAACAAGGTGCTGGAGGCGAGCGCGAGCACGAGCCGGAGCGTCACCTGACGGCGAGGCGACGCGAGGGCTCGGGCGCTCCGGCGGTGGCGATCCGGCCGCTGCGTTGCCGCCATCACCGATCCCGGGGCCTGGCTGCAGGCGTTGCTCGCCACGCTCCCCACTCCGACGGCTTCGGGCGGCTGCCGCGCCGGATCGCCCGCCCCGCCTTCTTCGCCGTCGGTTGACTCACCTCGCCGCCCCCATACGGGAGATAGGGTCGAAAGGAGGGGGCCCGATCGCCGAGACGCCGGCCCAGGAGGGGGGAACTGCTTCTGCCGTCGCCGGCGCTGCCTCCGGCTCTCCGGCGCGGGCCGATCAAACGGCGATCGACGAGGACTGCCGGCCCGGCGCGATGCCCGTCAGCGGTCCAGCGCCGTCGGGTCGAGGCGGAGCGGGAAGGGCGCGTCCAGCTGCAGCGGGCCGCCCCTCCGGGCCACCCCCCGGACCGCGTACTCGCCGTCCTCGCCCAGCCGCAGGACGACGACCGACCCCTCCTCCAGCTCTACTCGCCAGAGGTGGGGGATCCCCGCCCGGGCGTAGAGCGCCGGCTTGGTCAGCCGGTCCATGGCCGCCGAGCCGGGGGAGACGATCTCCACCACCAGCCGGACCGCACCCGGGTCGAGGACATCGGAGCGGTCCTGCAGCACCGCCTCCCGCTCGGCCACCAGGATGTCCGGGACCAGGACGCTGCCCCCCGGCACCCGCACCCCCAGCCCCTCCACCGTCTGCAGTTCGGGCGGAGCGGCGTCGTCCAGCAACCGGGCCAGCCGCAGCGCCAGCACCTGGTGCGGCCCCGACGGCGGCGGGCTCACCAGCAACCGTCCCTCCACCAGCTCGTGGCGCTGCCCATCATCGGGCAGGGTGAGCAGGTCCTGCTCGGTCCAGGGGCCGACGTGAGCCGTGGCCGGGCTCGCCATGGCTCACATCCTAACCGCGCCACGAGCGGTGGCAACCCGCCGCCTGAGATCGAGGTCCCATCCCCAACCCGGCAGGGCCTGCTCCCTGCTCGACCGCGCTCCTCATCGTCGGCGGCCCGCCTGCTGCCGGTGCACCGGGGGCTGGCCACCGAGCGGTCGACACGCGACCTCTTCCGCCGGGCCGGGCTGCTGGTCGAGGACGGCATCAACGTGAGGATGCCCCGATCGGGGATCGTGGAGCAGATCGACGGCGTCGTGGAGCTGGATGGACACCGCTACCTCCTGGAGGTCCGCGACCATCACGCGCCGCTGAGCGCCGAGGAACTCGCCTGGCCGCTGCTCAAGGCCCGCTCACGTGCCGGCGTGGGGCTCATCGTTGTCTCAGCCGGCGGGTACACGCAGCCTGCCATCGAGCGCTGCCGGGGAGCGCTGCGGGAGTTGGTAGTGGTCCTCGTCCATCTCGACGAGCTCGTTGCCCTCCAGGACCCCAAGGGCGAGCTGCCCGACCTGCTCCGGACCAAGGTCCGCGCCGCGGAGCTCCACCGCGACCCCTACTGGAGGGCCGATGGCCGGCCGGGCCCCTGAAGCTGACCGCTCGGCGGCCATCTGCGTGCGCTCCATGCCGGCCGGGTCCATCCCGGTCGTGCTGGTCGGTCGGACGTCGGGCCCTTGGGACATGATGCCAAGGCCTGGGGCTGGGCCCCCCGCGATCGCGCGTGGCGTCGGAAGCGTTTGCCGATCGGGAGCCGGTGACTCGGTGCCGGAGATCGCGTCACGCGAGGGACTTCGCCGTCCATATCCATCCAGAGAGGAGCGGATCTCGCGATCGACGGCGTCGGGCTCGACCTGCGGAGTGGGCTGGAGAGATTTCGAGGAGGACGATCACCATGTACGGAGCGAGCGGGGGAACTCTCTTCTACGGCCAGGACCCGGTCGCCGGGGCCGCCGCCGGCCGGGGGTCGCCGGCCGGTGACCGGGGAGGGGGGCGGCCATGATCGCGCCCTCGACCGACCGGGAGCCCGTCCTCGACCTGAGCTTCCCGCTCACCGGGCTGAGCCTACCCGCCGACCACGGTTACCTGCTCTACGCCGCCCTGACCACGGCCGAGCCGGAGCTGCATCATCGGGTCGACTACGGCGTGCACCCGATCGCGGGGCTGCCCCTGCCCGGCCGTCGGCTCCAGCTCACCCCCCGCAGCCGGCTGGTGGTGCGCACCCCCGCCGGGCTGCTCGGGCTCCTGGTCCGGCTGGGTGGGCGCACGCTCCTGGTGGGTGAGGACCGGGTCACGCTGGGCGCGCCCCAGATCCGGACGCTGCGGCCGGCGCCGGCACTGCGCAGCCGCCTGGTGGTGATCCGGGGCTTCACCGAGCCCGAGCCCTTCCTGGAGGCCGCCCGCCGCCAGCTGGAGGCCCTGGGTTGCCGGGGCGAGCTGGAGCTGGCTCAGCCGCAGCGATCGGTCCGGCTCGAGGGCCGGACCCCGGGCCGCCCCGGCCCGGTGCGGCGGACGCTACGGATCCGGGACCGGGAGGTGGTGGGCTACGCGGTCGTGGTCCGGGGGCTCGACCCGGAGGGCTCGCTCCGCCTCCAGGAACAGGGGTTGGGCGGCCGCCGACGCTTCGGCTGCGGCCTCATGGTGCCGACGCGATGACCCGCTTCGAGCGCCTGTGGGCGAAGTCGCCGCGGGGTGCAGAGGAGCCGCAATCGCTGGTCGAGCACAGCCGGCTGGCCTGGGAGGCGGGCCGGGGGCTGGTGGAGCGGTCGGGCGAGCGGCTGCTCTCGTTCGCCGGTCTCCCCTCGACCTGGCTCCCGGCCCTGGCGGCGGCGGTGGCCCGGGCCACCTTCGCCCACGACCTGGGCAAGGCCAACGACCACTTCCAGCTCCTGGTCCGGCGGAAGCTGGAGGGCTGCCAGGCCCACCGCCACGAGCATCTGGGCCTGTGGCTGCTCTCCCCGGCCGGGCCGCTGGGGACCTGGCTCTTCTCCGGCTGCGAGGAGCCGGTCCGGGTGGCGACCCTGTGCGCGGTCGCCGGGCACCACCTGAAGCTCGGTGGAGTCCAGGACCTGGGCTGGGCCGACTGCTGCGGCTCGGTCCGGATGACGCTGCTGCTCGATCACGAGGACGTGGGCGTCCTGACCCGGGAGGTGGCCGCCCGCCTGGGCTTGGCCCAACCCCCGGCCTTGGCTTCGCAGGAACTGGAGCTCGGCGATCGCTCCTTCCGCCGCGACTGCCGGGACGTGCTGGAGGAGATGAAGGATGCCCTGGGAGGGCCAAACTCGGAGGCGGGGCGCTTCGCCGCCCTGGTGCGGGCGGCGCTGATGGCGGCCGACCTCCTGGCCTCGACCCGGAGGGCCGAGGGCGCCGCCCTGGAGGAGGCGCTCGGGGCGGTGGCGCGGGGCTGCCCCGCGGAGCAGCTGGCCGCGATCGCCGCCGCCCGGCTCGACGGCCGACCTCTCCGTCCCTTCCAGGAGGCGGTGGCGGCCAGCCCGGCCGAGGTGACCGTGGTCCACGCCGGCTGCGGCAGCGGCAAGACCGTGGCCGCCTACCGCTGGGCGGCGGAGCGGGCGGCGGGCCGCAAGCTCTTCTTCTGCTACCCAACCATGGGCACCGCCACCCAGGGCTTCCTCGACTACCTGCACGGCTCGCCGCCGGAGTCACAGCTGCTGCACAGCCACGCCGAGGTCGACCTCTCCCTGCTCGCCAACGGCGACGAGGAGCCACAGGAGCGGATCGAGCAGGCGACGCAGGCCGCCCAGACGCTGGGGCTCTGGTGGCCGCAGGCGGCCGCCTGCACCGTGGACACCGTCTTGGGGCTGCTGCACAACTACCGAGGGGCGTCGGCGGCGGTGGGTGCCCTGGCCAACGCCGCCTTCGTCTTCGACGAGGTCCACCAGTACGACGAGCGGCTGTTCGCCACCCTCTGCCGCTTCGTCTCCAGCTTCCGGGCCCCGGTCCTGGTCATGACCGCCTCCCTCCAGCCCCAGCGCCGCGAGGCGTTGCGGGCGGCCGCGGAGGCCGCCGGTCGGTCGCTGAGGGAGATCGAGGGGCCACCCGAGCTGGAGGAGGGCCGCCGCTATCGGCTGCGGCGCGCCGACGAGGAGACGGCACGGGCCGAGGCCCGGCGGGTGCTGGGGCGAGGGGGCAAGGTGCTCTGGGTCCAGAACACGGTGGAGAGGGCGGTGGGGACCGCCGAGCGCCTGGCCGCGGATGGCCTCCGGCCGATCGTCTACCACAGCCGCTTCCGCTACCTCGACCGTTGGCACCGCCACCGCCAGCTGGTCGAGGCCTTCGCCGCGCCGGGGCCGTTGCTGGCGGTGACGACCCAGGTCTGCGAGGTCTCCCTGGACATCTCCGCCGACCTGCTGATCAGCGAGCTGGCCCCGGTGCCGGCCTTGATCCAGCGCCTGGGGCGGCTCAACCGACGCTTCGATCCGAGCCGGCCCGAGGTCCGGGAGGCGCTCCTGGTCGAGCCCGAGAACGTCCATCCCTACGAGCCGGAGAGCTACGGGGACTGGCTCCAGCACGCTCGGAGCTGGCTGGAGGCCCTGGGCGATGAGCCCTGCTCGCAGCGCGACCTCTCCCAGGCGTTCCTCTCCCTCCCCGCCGTTGAGGTGGCTCAGCGGATCGTCGAGTGCCCGCTCCTTGACGGGCTGCCCTACGCCTGGCCTGGCCCCGTCCGCGAGGCCACGGGGACGATCCGGGTGCTCCGGCACGAGGACGCCGAAGAGGTCCGGAGGTTGGACCTGCGGCGCCGGACGGCAGAGGCGCTGCGCCGGGAGATACCGATGCCCATCTCCGGGGCCGAGCGCGAGTATCGAGGCTGGGAGCTGCTCGGGTCGGCGCTGGCGGCACCGCCGGGTCGGATCGAGTACTCGGCCGAGCTGGGCGCCAGCTGGGCGCCGAGGACGAGGAGGTGAGGTCGGTGGGTGGTGCCCTGGAGATCGGCCTGCACGACCCGGGCATGACCACGCTGCACCGGGCCGGCCTGGCCGGCCTCTGGATGACCCTGGAGCGGGCGAAGGCAGATCCGGAAGCGCAGGCCCTGCGTGGGCTGGGGAGCTGGCGACTGGAGCGCGATGCGGTCCGGCTGGAGTGGGAGGACGAGGCTTTCTTTCCCCGCCTCTTCCACTACGCCTACCCGATCACGCCCAGGGGCCTGATGAGCCTGGCCCTGCTCGGCGACCCCGACGCCCGGCGGGCGGAGGTCTGCGCCTTCCACAACGGGCTCCTCGACACCTTCCTCCAGCACCCGAAGTCGCGGAAGCTGGGAGGGCCCACCCGGCACGAGGCGTTCAAGGTCGAGGGCCAGCAGCAGCTGGTCCCGTACCGCCCGATCGCGGACCACCGCTTCCGCTGGGAGGGGTTCTCCCCCGACCGTCCCCAGCCGGTGGCCGGATGGCTGCTGCCCGGGGGCGTGGTCCGCCACTACGTCCACGCCGGCCCGACCTCGCTGGAGGAGCCGCCCGGCCGGGCCCTGGCCCTGCGCTTCGGCCCCGCCGGCTGCGGCTACTTCCTGGTCCACCAGCGGCGCCGGGAGGGGACCCGCACCTATCGCACGGCGGTGGTGGTGCCCGAGGTCCGCGACCTCGAGCGGTACGCCCGGCACGCCTGCGGCCGGTTCCCGGCGCAGCTGGAGGAGCTGAGCACGGCCGGCCCGGCCGAGGCGGCGCTGCGCTTCCTCACCTTGTTGCACGCCGACGATGAGCAGGACGACCTCGAGGTAGCTGGCTGCCAGGTGCTGGGCTTCACCACCCTGGCCTGGTCGCCTCAGCAGCGGGTCAGGGCCTACGTCCTGAGCACCCGGGAGGCGGATCGGGGGCAGCTGCAGCGCTACGGGCACATCCGCCGGCACCTGGCCCCGCAGGTCCGGCGGCGCGCCGACGGCGATACCTGGCTGGACGTGCCCCAGGTGCCGGAGCTGGCGGCGGAGAACCTGCTCCACCGCCGGCCCTGGTGGCACGACTTCGCCACCTGGACGGCCGACCCGCGCCTGCGCCAGCACGTGATCGGATTCGAGAGCAGGGGGTTGAACCGGATGCTGAACGACGAGACCGTGACCCCGGAGGCGGACGCCCAGACCTTCGTCCGGGCCTGCCACGAGGCCTGGCGCAGGCGCCTGGGGCAGCTGGGCGAGCGGGCCCGGGACCAGGGCTTGAGCCCCGAGTCGCTGGCCCAGAGAGAGCGCGAGCGGCTACGGGCGGCGCTGGCCCGCTGCAAGACCCAGGCCGACTTCAGGGCCTGCATCACCGACCTCTGGGCCCGGGCCGGTTACCTCCGCACACTGCAGCAATCTTGGGTCCAGATCCTTCCCTTCCTGGACCGGCGCTGGCGGGCCGGCCGCGACCTGGCCCTGCTCGCCCTGGCCAGCTATCGGAGCGAGCCGTCGGACGACGCCGAGGCCGCCGAGACGTCGGCGGCCGAGACCTCTCGAGGAGTGTGATCGACGTGAGCAAGCACCTGTTCGGACTGGTCCTCACCCCCCTGGGCGTGGCCGCCAACAACCGCGGCGAGACCGAGGGCAACACCACCACCCTGCAGAAGCTGGTCTGGCGGGGAGCGGTGCACACCACCGTCTCGGCCGAGGCGATCCGGGCCGCCATCCGCCGGCGCTGGCAGGAGGAGGGGCTGCCGGTCAACCGCACCTGGGTAGACGAGGAGCGCAAGCACGACTGGCGGGACGAGCACTTCAGCGACGGCGGCCGGGGCTTCATCGACGACGACGTGCTCGGCTTCATGTCGGCCCGAGCAGCGGCCCAGGAGGCGAACCCGGCGGAGGAGGAGACGGAGCCAGCCGGCGGCCGCCAGCGGCGGCAGCGGGTCCGGGGGACCACCGACGCCCGCCGTGCCCGCCTGGAGGTGACCCGAGCGGTGTCCATCGATCCCTGGCCGGGCGACGTCACCTTCAACGCCGCCAGCCCCGGGGCCACCCCTGCCGCCAGCCGTACCGGCCGGGACCCGGTGCCCTACGCGGCCGAGATCCACTCCACCCGCTACCAGTACGGCTTCGCCCTCACCCCCGACGACCTCCACCAGCGCGAGCGGGCGGTGGCGGTGCTGGACGCCATCGCCAACCTGAGCCGGGTGGCCGGCAACCACGCCCGCTTCCTCTTCGACTTCTCGCCCGAGTCGCTGGTGCTGCGCTGGACCGATGACCCCGCCCCTCGCTTCCTCTATGCCTTCGAGCAGGACGGCGGTGGAACCATCCGCCTGCGCCGACTGGTGGACCTGGTCGAGGCGGGCGACGTCCCCGCGGAGGAGCTGTGGGTCGCGGGCGCGGTGGCCGAGAGCGTCGATGCCGCCCGGCTCCGGGAGCGCGGCGCCCACGTCACCGCCAGCGTCCGGACGGCGATCGAGGACGTCAAGCGGTTGGTGTCGGGCTGACGGCCGTGGTCGAGCTGTTCGTCTCAGCCCCCCTCGCGGCCTTCCGGGTCCCGCAGTCGCGGGAGTACCTGGAGACCCTTCCCGTGCCCCCACCCTCGACCGTGTACGGGATGCTGCTCTCACTGGTGGGCGAGCCCAACCGGCTGACCCACGCCGGCGCCGAGCTGGCGCTCGCCCCGCTGGGCGAGCCGGTTCGCTCCCTGGTCCTGCGCACGGCCTGGCGGATGAAGAGCGCCAAGCATCCGCCCGGGCTGGGGGACAACAAGCGCCCCGACCTCCAAGAGCTGCTCAGCGACGTTCGGTTGGCGGTCTTCGTGCGCGCCGGGGGCCGGGAGACGGCCAGCCCGCCCCTGGCCGACCGACTGACCGCCGCCCTCGCCGACTGGAGCTCGGTCACCCGCTTCGGAGGCCTCTCCCTGGGCGAGAGCAGCCACCTGGTGGACGAGGTGCGACCGCTGCGCGAGGGGGACCTGGAACGGCCCTGGCTGCTCCGTCCCGATCCCGACGGCGATCTGGTGCTGCCGGTCTGGGCCGACCACGTGGGCTCGGCCCGGACCCGGTGGGGACGGTTCCAGCGAGCGCCCTTCCGGCGGCCGCCGGACGAAGACGCCTGGGTGGCGATCACGCCGCCCGGCTGAGCAGGGAGGTGAGGAGATGGCGGAACCGAGGGCGGGGGGCGGCGAGCCCCTGACCCGGGTCATGGCCCTGCACGCGCTGGCCTACTGCGAGCGGCTCTTCTACCTGGAGGAAGTGGAGGAGATCCGGGTTGCCGACGAGCGGGTGCTGGCCGGTCGCGAAGCCCACGAGCTGCGGCTCGGCGACCCCGACGCCACCGAGATCCGCAACTTCGAGCTCGAGAGCAGCGCCCTCGGGTTGTACGGGCGCGTCGACGCCGCCCGGCGACGGGAGGGCGGCTGGGTGGCCTACGAGCACAAGCGGGGACAGTGTGCTCGGGGCCGGGACGGCCAGGCCCAGGCCTGGCCCGCCGACCGGATCCAGGTGGGTGCCTACGCCCTGCTCCTGGAGGAGGCGCTGGGCGAGCCCGTGGCCGAGGGCCGGGTCCGCTACCACGGCTCCGGAGTCACGGTGCGGGTGCCGGTGGACGAGGGGCTTCGGGCCGAGGTCCGGGCCGCCCTGCGCCGCGCCGCCGAGCTGCGCTCGAGCACCCAACGGCCGCCGGTCACCGACAACCCCCGGCGGTGCCTCCACTGCTCGCTGGCCCCGGTCTGCCTGCCCGAGGAGGCGCGACTGGCCGAGCAGCCCGACCGTCCCGTCCTGCGGCTGTTCCCGGCCACGCCGGAGGGGGCGGTCGTGCACGTCACCGAGCCGGAGGCCCAGGTCCAACGCCGGGGCGACAGCTTGGTGATCCGGCTCCCCGAGCAGGAGCCGCGACGGCTCCCCATCCGCGAGGTCGCGGGCCTGGTCATCCACGGCCACGCCCAACTCACCACTCAGGCCCTGCACCTCTGCTGCGCCGAGGGGGTGCCGATCCACTGGATCACCGGCGGCGGGCGTCACCTCGGCTGCCTGGCCAACGGCGGCCTGGGCGTCCAGCGCAAGCTGCGCCAGTACGGCGCCCTGAGCGACCCCGGCTTCTGCCTGCACCTGGCCCGGCGGCTGGCGGCCCACAAGATCGAGAGCCAGCTCCGCTTCCTGCTCCGGGCCACCCGGGGTTCGGCTGCCGACCGAGCCCAGGTCCAGGAACCGGTGGAGCGGATCCGCGAGGCGCTCCGCCAGGTGGATCGGATCGACGACCCGGAGCGCCTGCGGGGGCTGGAGGGGGCAGCTGGCCGGGCCTACTTCGAGGCCCTGCCTCACCTCCTGCACGCCTCGGTCGACCCGCGCTTGCGACCTGACGGGCGCTCCCGGCGGCCGCCCCGGGACCGCTTCAACGCCGCCCTCAGCTTCCTCTACGCCCTCCTCTACCGATCGGTGCTGCAGGCGGTCCTGGTGGTGGGGCTGGAGCCGGCGCTCGGCTTCTTCCACCGCCCGCGCAGCGCCAGCCCGCCGCTGGTCCTCGACCTCATGGAGCTGTTCCGGGTGCCCCTCTGCGACCTGCCCCTGGTCGCCTCGCTCAACCGCGGCCAGTGGCGCCCCGACCTCCACTTCAGCGTCACCCGCGACCAGGCCTGGCTCTCCCCGGAGGGGCGGCGGCTGGCCATCGACCTCTACGAGCGGCGTCTGGCGGAGAGCTGGAAGCATCCCGTGCTCGGCTACTCGCTGAGCTACGTGCGCGCCATCGAGCTGGAGGTCAGGCTGCTGGAAAAGGAGTGGAGCGGCGAGGCCGGCCTCTTCGCCCGCTCGCGGCTGAGGTGAGGCATGCGCAGCTGGCATCTGATCGCCTACGACGTGCGCGACGAGGAGCGACTGCGCCGGGTGGCCCGGCTCCTCGAGGGGTACGGGGAGCGGGTCCAGTACAGCATCTTCCGTTGCCGCCTCTCCGAGCGGGGACGGTCGGAGCTGCTCTGGCGGCTGTCCCGGGTCATGGAGCCGGAGGACGCCCTGCTCGTCATTCCCCTCTGCACGCGCTGCCGGGAGGGGATCATCGACCGCGGCTCCCGGCGGGATTGGTGGCGTGACCCGGACCCCCATCTGGTGCTCTGAACCCGGCCGTTCAAGCACCTCTGCGTGGCGACGACTCCTGAACTCGGACGACCGGTGCCACAGGGTCCCTCCGGAGGGGTGCGTGAATTCGGCCCCTCGATCCGTATTCGCCGGAGCGAGCAGAGTGCTACAACCTCGGATGTCGGAAGGCGTTGAGCACATCCTTGCGCCGTTGTCGCTCCTCCTCCCAGGCCCGAGAGAGTGCTACAACCTCGGATGTCGGAAGGCGTTGAGCACTCATGAACTGATCCTCCATCGACTCTTCTAGGAAGGTGCTACAACCTCGGATGTCGGAAGGCGTTGAGCACCTAGAGCCCCCCACCGAACACTTTCGCGAAGTAGGCGGGGTGCTACAACCTCGGATGTCGGAAGGCGTTGAGCACCAGATCGGGATGTGCTCCCGGGCCACCAGGTCCAGGTGCTACAACCTCGGATGTCGGAAGGCGTTGAGCACCTGTCGACGTAAACTGATCGCCCAGGGGCCCCGGGCGGTGCTACAACCTCGGATGTCGGAAGGCGTTGAGCACGCATCGGCGTCGGGATCGCCCAGCTCGGAGCCGAAGGTACTACAACCTCGGATGTCGGAAGGCGTTGAGCACTCGGGACCGTGCAAGGGAACGTCCCCGTGGTCAACGCCGTGCTACAACCTCGGATGTCGGAAGGCGTTGAGCACGTGGCCGGCTCAGAGGCTGCCATCGCCGCTGTGAACGTCCGGAGTGCTACAACCTCGGATGTCGGAAGGCGTTGAGCACGCGAATGGGTGTGGATGGTTCCTTTCGATCCCTATGGCGGTGCTGCAACCTCGGATGTCGGAAGGCGTTGAGCACCCATGCAGCAACCGAACCTGCCGCTCCGCCCGCGGTGTGCTACAACCTCGGATGTCGGAAGGCGTTGAGCACACTGCGGGGCTTATCGAGGGCACCTATCCCAGCTAGTGCTACAACCTCGGATGTCGGAAGGCGTTGAGCACGCCATCTGCCCCCCGGCGGTCATCTTCGCGGCGGCCGTGCTACAACCTCGGATGTCGGAAGGCGTTGAGCACAGCTTGCGCTGAGGCCGGGGGACCTCGAAACCAAGGGTGCTACAACCTCGGATGTCGGAAGGCGTTGAGCACATCCCCTGGATCCGGACCGTCCCAATTGGATGCCGGAACGGTGCTACAACCTCGGATGTCGGAAGGCGTTGAGCACATCTGGCACTCCAAGCCCGACGCCTCTCGGACGAGTGCTACAACCTCGGATGTCGGAAGGCGTTGAGCACACTGGGAAGAGCAGCTGGCCTCGGCCTTCGGCCCCTGTGCTACAACCTCGGATGTCGGAAGGCGTTGAGCACACGACGCTCATCGCCGCTCCTCCTTCATCCGCCCGAGTGCTACAACCTCGGATGTCGGAAGGCGTTGAGCACATCCCCTGGATCCGGACCGTCCCAATTGGATGCCGGAAGTGCTACAACCTCGGATGTCGGAAGGCGTTGAGCACATCCCCTGGATCCGGACCGTCCCAATTGGATGCCGGAAGTGCTACAACCTCGGATGTCGGAAGGCGTTGAGCACGCGAATGGGTGTGGATGGTTCCTTTCGATCCCTATGGCGGTGCTACAACCTCGGATGTCGGAAGGCGTTGAGCACCCATGCAGCAACCGAACCTGCCGCTCCGCCCGCGGTGTGCTACAACCTCGGATGTCGGAAGGCGTTGAGCACACTGCGGGGCTTATCGAGGGCACCTATCCCAGCTAGTGCTACAACCTCGGATGTCGGAAGGCGTTGAGCACGCCATCTGCCCCCCGGCGGTCATCTTCGCGGCGGCCGTGCTACAACCTCGGATGTCGGAAGGCGTTGAGCACAGCTTGCGCTGAGGCCGGGGGACCTCGAAACCAAGGGTGCTACAACCTCGGATGTCGGAAGGCGTTGAGCACAGTTGACCCTGGCTTCGGCCCCGACGCCGGCCCCGGTGCTACAACCTCGGATGTCGGAAGGCGTTGAGCACAGATCGGGGAAGCCGACCTCCCCCTGCGTCGGGGTGTGCTACAACCTCGGATGTCGGAAGGCGTTGAGCACGCGACCATGATGGCGAACCCGGCCACCATCAGGGAGGTGCTACAACCTCGGATGTCGGAAGGCGTTGAGCACACGTCGTGGGCACAGTACATGCACAACTTCCGCAAGGTGCTACAACCTCGGATGTCGGAAGGCGTTGAGCACTGTAGCATGTGCGTAGACGCTACCGACGCTACGTGGAGTGCTACAACCTCGGATGTCGGAAGGCGTTGAGCACGGGCGGGTCCCCCGCCCCCCAGACGTAGGCGCGGCCCGTGCTACAACCTCGGATGTCGGAAGGCGTTGAGCACATCATCCCGAGCAGCGGCACGGCCGAGGCCGGGAGTTGTGCGTGCTACAACCTCGGATGTCGGAAGGCGTTGAGCACAACGGGAGGACCGCGAAGATCCACCGAGCCTCGCACGGCACCTATGGAGCTCCCAGGGCTGAGCTCTGGCTGGGACAGGGACCCGCTGTGGCCGTAAGCGGGTGGCCAGGTTGATGCGGGAGGTGGCCTGTAGGGCGTCCACCACCGGCGACGGGTGGTGACGACTCGCCGCCAGCCGGAGGCGTCGGCTCTGGGTGGCCGACCTCATGTACCTGACGACCCAGGAGGGTGGCTCTACCTGGCGGCGGTCGTGGACGTGTTCAGGCGCCGGGTGGCGGGCAGGGCCGTGGATGTCAGGATGCACATCCGGCTGGTGCCGGAGGCGCTGGAGTGGCGATCTGGAACCGGAAGGCCGATCCCGGTGTCATCCACCACTCCGACCACGGCTGTCAGTCCACGGCGCTGACTCACGGGCCGCGGCGGCGGAGGCCGGGCTGGTGCCGTCGATGGGCTCGGTCGGCGATGCCGACGACAACGCCGTGGCCGAGGCCTGCTTCGCGACACTGGAGGGCGAGCCGGCGATTTTCGACGTCATCGAGGCCTTCTCCAACCGACGGCGACGCCGCACTGGGCTCGGGTACCGGTCGCCGGTCGAGTTCGAGCGGGGTGCCGTGGCGTGGGCGGAGCGTCGGGGGGTCGGCCGTGGCGCCGCGGCGCGTCTCACCGCCGTGCACCTGCCGTCCACGGTGGCGGCGGTGTCCGCGGGCAGGTCGGCCTTTCCTCACCATGGGACCGGTGCGACGCTCGCCAATCGCGGGCATCGCGACCCAACTGTCCTCTGTCCACGGAACCGGGTGACCCCCACGCCCAGCGAGGGCGGCCAAGGAGATGAATGGGTGACCTGATACTGCAACGCTGGTCAGCCTGGGCCGCTGGGGTGCTCACGCAGCCAGCGTCGGCGGTGAGCAAGGCGAGCGGCGCGTTTCCGACGCTGCTGATCCCGAAGCCACCTCGATGCGACCGTGGCCTCCCACCTGGGCCGTGGCAGCACGGCTTCCAGCAGGAAGCGGATCTCCGGCACGCTGAGGTGCAGGTTTTTTCCCCGCCCCCTGCCTCTGGGTCAGCCTGGGAAGGCCAAGGCCATCAGGACCAGGGTCACGTGGTGGTACCAGCCCCGGTACCGCGTGACCTCAGCTCGTGCTTGGTCCGAAACTCCAGCTCAGCCGGCAGCCCCGCCCGCGACGGCGCGACCGCTCCCGCCTCGAACCACGATCGCAACAGGTACCGCCGCCGCTCCACCGGCGCCTCCTGGGGCAGCCGCGGGTGCAGGCGGCGAGGGTCTCGCGCAGCTGTGTGACGTGGGACAAGGTCGGCTCCTTCCAGGCCCCCGCACCCTGAACAGCGCCAGGATGTATGGGGCCACCGGGTAGCCCTCGACCGCCACCCGGCGGAAGAAGGTGCGCAGCGCGGTCGGAGCCGCTCAGCGTCTCCAGCTGGATGGGCTTGCCGCGCAACCCGGGCCGAGCGGCCAGCGCCGCCCGGTACCGACGCACGACACCACGCCCAGGTCCTCGAAGCGGCGGACCTCCGGGTACTCGGCGCGCAGCCAGCGCGGGAAGCGCCCGATCGTGTGCTCGTACAGGCGGAGCGTGGCCGGTGAGCCCGGCAGCCCCTGCCGGTTCGGCCGGAAGCTGGTGTAGGCCTCCTGCAGAGCGACCTTCCCCGCCGGGCCACGGGCTTCCCGGAGGGCCGGTCCGGGTTCAAAACCCGGGGATTGGTGCGGCGGAGAGGATTTGAACCTCCACGGGGTTGCCCCCACTAGCTCCTGAGGCTAGCGCGTCTGCCGTTCCGCCACCGCCGCAGTGCAGATCGGACCACCAGTATAGAGGCCGTGGCCGGGACGGGGCCGGGCACCTTCCCCGGTCCCGCCGGCCACGGCTCGGAGCTACGAAGCCGACCGCGCCGCCGCCAGCGGCTCCGCCGTGGCCCGCAGTGCCTTTTTGTCGAACTTCATGGTGGAGGTCTTGGGCAGCTCGTCGATGAACCTGATCTCGTCGGGCAGCCACCACCGGGCCACCTTGTCGGCCAGGAACCCCTGGATCTCCTCCGCCGTCACCTGACCCTTGAACTCGGGCTTGGGGACGACGTATGCCACCGGCCGCTCCTGCCAGGTGGGGTGCTGGAGGCCGATCACGGCCGCCTCCAGGACCTTGGGGTGGGCCATGATCGCCCCCTCCAGCTCCACCGAGCTGATCCACTCACCGCCCGACTTGATCACGTCCTTGGTGCGGTCGACGATGGCGAGGTATCCGTCCGGGTCGATCGTGGCCACGTCCCCGGTCCTGAGCCAGCCGTCCTCGGTGAAGCGGTCGGGGTCGGCGTTGCGGTTGTAGGCGGCCGCGATCCAGGGCCCGCGGCACTGGATCTCGCCGAAGGCGACCCCGTCCCAGGGCAGCTCCTCCCCCGTGGCCAGGTCGGCGATACGGATCTCGACCCCGGGGGCGGCGGCGCCCTGCTTGAGCCGCACCTCCAGCTCCCGCTCGGGTGGGGTCCAGCTCCTGACCTGGGCGAAGCTGCCCACCGGCGAGGTCTCGGTCATCCCCCAGGCGTGGATCATGCGCAGGCCGACCCGGTCCATGCCCTCCATGAGGCCACGGGGGATGGCCGAGCCGCCGCAGAGCACGCTCCGCACCCGGGGCAGCCGGCGGCCGGTGCGCTCCAGGATCTGGAGCACGTTGATCCAGATGGTGGGCACGCCGGCCATCACCGTGGCCCCCTCCTGCTCGGCCAGGTCGACGAGGACCTGGGCGTCGCCTAGGAAGCGGCCGGGGAAGATCACCTTGCTGCCCGCCATGCCCGCGGCGTAGGGGACACCCCAGCAGTTGGCGTGGAACATCGGCACCACCGGCAGAACCGCGTCTCGCTCCGAGAGCCCCATGCTGTCGGCCTGGAGCACGCACATGGCGTGCAGGAACTGGGAGCGGTGGGAGTAGACGACGCCCTTGGGGTTGCCGGTCGTGCCCGAGGTGTAGCACATGGCCGCGGCCGTGTTCTCGTCCAGGCGCGGCCATGGGTAGCGGGGCTCCTCGGCGGCGAGGAGCCGCTCGTAGTCGTGGACCTCCCCTCGGATCCGCTCGGGCAGCGGTCCATCCCCGTCGATGACCACGATCGTGCGCACGCTGGGGATGCGGTCCGCGACCCGCTCCAGCACCGGGATCAGCGTGCGGTCGACGACCACGACGCCGTCCTCGGCGTCACGGATGGTGAACTCCAGCTGATCGGGGAAGAGCCGCAGGTTGAGGGTGTGGAGCACGGCCCCCATGCAGGGCACGGCGTAGTAGAGCTCGAGGTGGCGGTAGTCGTTCCAGGCCAGTGTGGCGACCCGGTCCCCCTCCCGGACCCCGAGACGGTGCAGCGCCATAGCCAGCCGGTTCACGCGCTCGACCAGGTCCCCGTACGTGTACCGGTGCACGTCCTGCTCGGTCCTGGAGACGATCTCCTTGCGGGCGAAGAGCCGCTCCATCCGCCACAGCAGGTGCTGGAGCGTGAGCGGGTAGTCCTGCATCAGCCCTCTCATCTGGTGTCACCTCCCGTTTGAGGGAACGATGGGGCATTCATCCTCACTTGGCAAGTGGTGGGTGACGGTCGCGGCCAGAGCCGCCGGATCGAGACTGGCGACGGCGTCGCCAGGGAGGCGAGGGATGGGACGGTCCCTCGGGGACGACCGGAGAGCGGGCCGCGATCGGCTCGGGGCACGGCTCTCGGTGGCCCCGGCGGGCACCGGGCGCACCGGCACGGGATGGACCTCGGGATCGTGGGATCACGCGAGAACTGGTGGGCGGCCCGGGACTCGAACCCGGATGGGTTGCCCCACACGCCCCTCAAACGTGCGCGTCTACCAGTTCCGCCAGCCGCCCAGGTGCCTTCCGGCGAGGCCAGGAAGACGTGGTGCCCGCTAGAGGATTCGAACCCCTAACCTCATGGTCCGAAGCCATGCGCTCTATCCATTGAGCTAAGCGGGCATACGGGCCATCGAGTCGACGAAGGAAACGGGCGTACGGGCAATTATAGTTCCAGATCCAGGGCTGGTCCTCGGTCGTCTAGCCGGCGGTGACGAGCCAGCGCTGCCGCTGGTGCTCGATTCCCCAGGCGGCGTAGCGGACGAGGCCAATGGCCCGGTACCGCTCCCGGTGCGCTCGCGTGCGCCCGGTCTCGATGGCGGTGCGCAGGGCCCGGGGCGTGCGGCCGGGAAAGCTCGTGTACGCGCGTCCGATGGCATCCAGGATGTGGGCGTCGGAGCCCCCGAGTTCAGCCCGGTGGATGGCCTGGTTCAGGCGGTGGGCCATCTGGTTGTAGAGGTAGAGGCCCGGGGTCGCGTTCTCCACCTCGACGGCGTCGAAGTCGAGCTCGGCCGCGCACCAGCCGACGCCGTGGACGCGGCCCTGCCGTCCCCGACGCTCGGTGCGCCAGAAGGGGTGGGCGGCGATGGCGAGGCCGCCCTGGTCGTGGATGGCGTGGATGGTGGCCGCAGCCGACATGCCGGGCCGGACGTGGCGTTCGAGGAAGAGGCCGAGGATGTGCCCCTGACAGCTCGACACCTCCTCGCCCACGACCACGCTGGGCGCATCCGGGCGGCCGGCGGCGTAGTCTGCCGCGCGGAGGGCGCCCTCGATGGTGTCGTGGTCGGTGATGGCGATCACGTCCAGGCCGGCGTCGATCATGGCCCGGTCGACGACCTCCTGGGGGGTGGGCCAGCCATCGCTGAAGCAGGTGTGGACGTGGAGGTCGGCGCGGCCCCGCTCTGGCACGGATGAGATGGTACGACTCCGGGCCGTGATCGAGACGGACGTCGGTGACCCCGGCTCTGCAGCGGGCCCGTCTTCCGGGGGTGGGTGGAGGTTCGAGCCGTGGACCTGAGCTCCGAGGAGGCCCGCGCCCGCCTGGCCGCCGCCCGCGTCGCCCGGCTGGCCACGGTCGGCCGGGGTGGTCGGCCGCACCTGGTGCCGGTCACCTTCGTCCTCTGGGGCGACACGATCGCGATCGCGGTCGACCACAAGCCCAAGCGGACCACGGCCCTGGAGCGGCTGCGGAACGTGCGCGCCGATCCCCGGGTGACGGTGCTGGCCGACCACTACGAGGAGGACTGGTCGCGGTTGTGGTGGGTCCGGGCCGACGGGCTGGCACGCGTGGTCGAGGACGAGAGGGAGCGGGTGGAGCCCGTCCGTCGCCTGTGCGGCAAGTACCCCCAGTACCGCGGGCGTGAGCCGGGCGGACCGGTGATCCTGATCCGGGTGACGTCGATCAGGGGCTGGGCCTATGGCCCGAGCCCGGCCGCCTGAGCGCCTGAGGGCGGAGGCGACGAAGTCGGGCGGCCGGCGGCGCCCCGAGCACCAGGCCGTGCGCCCAGCCGGCAAGGACCAGGAGGGAGCCCGCCGCGATCAGCCGCGGCCGGCGGCGCCAGCAGCCGAGCGCCATCACCAGGTCGCCGGCGAGACGGACGACCTGGGCGCCGGGCGGCATGTGCTCGAGGACGTAGCGACCGGCCCGGCGCTCGCGGTGGCGGGAGAGGTCGGCCAGGGAGAGGACGGCGATCGAGCCAGCGACGGGGAGCAGGTAACGGACGGTGGCACCCGCGAGCAGGTGCCGCCGCCACAGCAGCAGGCCGGAGATCGCGGAGGCGGAGACGTCAACCGCAATCTTCGCCGGATGCGACTGGTGGAGCAGCAGCGTCTCACCGTCCACGGCAGCCAGCATAGATCCCACGTTCGGAATCGGGCCAGGGAGGCGAACGGGGGCCTGGCCGCGCCGGTGGCTCGCCCTCAGCCCGGGTCGAGGGCCTCGTTGATCCTGATCCAGCCCCCCGGGCCGGCCCGCAGTGCTCGCCCCAGGGGGCTGGCCGCCGTGCCCGGGGCCGGGACCACGAAGACCCCCTCGCCGCGCTGCACCAGGCGACCTCCCAGCTCGGCGAGCAGGTAGGCGACGACCCGGGGCTCGGGCAGCGCCGGCACCTCCAGCGGCTCCGGGCACCGCGTCCCGAGCGCGCGGCAGGCGGCGGGCAGGACCTCGGCGTAGACGCTCGGCGGCACGCTTGGCCAGGGGGCTCCCAGTGCCACCTCGAGCAGGGTGGCCAGCGCCGCCACCCGGCTCGCGTGGGGCTCGGGTGCCTCCCAGAGCGCCCGCTCGTGTCGGAGGCCGTGCAGGAGGTCACGGGCCCGGTTGGAGCCGCTCTCCGGGGCCAGCGCCACCCAGGTGCGGTCGCCGGTCGCCCTGGCCCGATAGAGGTCGTGGTAGACCACCTGCCCCTCCCGGGCGAGGGCGTCGGCGACCAGCCGCCCCAAGAGCCCGCCCGCCGGCGCGCCCAGGTGGGGCATGGCCGGGTCCTCGTCCCAGGCCGGGGTCGAGCGCTCGACGCGCCCCCGGCGCACGCAGGCCAGGGGCAGGGTGAGGCAGGGCGACCCCAGACCCAGCCCCGCTCCCCGGCGGCCGGGACCGGCCGGCGCCGGCGGCAGGGCGACCGCGCCCAGCGCGTCGGCCACCATCTGGACGTAGCCCCATCCCCAGCCCCGGCGGCGCGCGGCGTGGCGATGGGTACGGATGGCGGGCGGCTCGGCGAGGGTGCTCGGCCACTCCACCCAGAAGGTCGGGACGGGGTCGACCCGCAGCGCCACCCGGGAGGCGCCCTCGTGGCGCCAGGCGTTCACGGCCAGCTGGACGATGGCCAGCGCCACCGCACCCGGCGCCGGGACGGTGACCGGAGGCGGCGGGGCGTCGACCTCGAGTTCGAGGCCCTGGGTCCGCGCCCGGACGGCCGCCCGGGCCAGCTCGACGACCGTCTCGGCCGTGCCCCGCCCGGTGAGGGGGCGGCCGGCCACCAGGGCCAGTCCGGCCCTCACCACCTCGGTTCGCCGGCCGGCCTCGCCGCCGCCGGCGGCCGCCGCTTCCAGCTCCTCCAGCAGCCGGCCCATCAGGACATCGAGCTCGGGTGCGGGGACGTCCGGGGCGACGAGGAGGTGTCCGTAGCCGGCGTGGTACGGGACGGTGCCCGGCGCCGGTCCGCGCCACTCGGGCGTCGCCGTCACGACCTCGCCCTCGGGGTCCACGAGCGCCGCCGGCAGGGGCAGCCGGGCGGCCTCCTGCGGCTCCAGCCTCACCGCCAGGACGCCTCCCCGCTCATCCCTCCGCGGGCTCGCGCAGCGCCAGCTGGTAGTGGCGGTGCCCCAGCGGCCTGACCACCACCGGAGAGCCCAGACGGGCCAGCCATTCGCCCAGACGGCGAGCGGCCCGGGCGTCGCTGTCCCCGAGCACCACGCTGCGGTTGGCCCGGGTGGCGGTCAGCAAGGTGGCGGCCACGCGGTGGCCGGCCGTCTCCCCGGTGGGGAGGTGGACGACCACCCCGCCGCGCAGGGCCAGATCGCCGAAGCGGCCGCTGAGCAGCCCGTCGATGCGCTGACGGAGCCGGTCGTAGCCGTGTCGCTTGGACTGGAAGAGGGCTCGGGGATGATGGAGGTAGACCCGGGCCTGATCGTCGATGGTCTCGACCCCGGCCGAGTAGACCAGGGGGACGCAGTTCACGTGGCGCTGGTGGAGGCGGCGGAGGACCTCGTACACGGTCACCCGTCGCTCCTGGACCGGCGCCCGGGACATGTCCAGGTCGATCAGGGCCAGGATCGGGCGGCGGTGCTCGAGGCGGGACAGCGCCTGACGCGGGCCGGAGGCCGTGACCGGCTCCAGGCGCGTGTCGCGGACCACCGCGGCCAGCTCCTCCAGTTCGCGCGGGTCGTCCTCCAGGATCAGGACCTCAGGCGGTGCCCACATCGTGCTCCGAGGCCGACGCCGCCGGCGTGGGGCAGGATGCCGAATCGGGCGTCTCCGGCGGCTCCAGGCCGATCCAGTCGCCGCGGGCGGCGAGACGAAGGGGGAGGTGGTGGCGCTCGAGCAGGGCCGCGGCCCTGCGCAGGTGGGGCCAAGGGCCCCGGTCCACCAGCCGGATGCCGTCGGGATGGGCGCCGAGGAGGACCTCCAGCGCGCTCGTGCCCGTCAGGTAGGAGCCGTCGGGTAGGGCCAAGCCGCAGCCAGGCGCCAGGCGCACGCCTCCCACCCGGCTCAGCAGCGCCCGGCGGACCCGACCCACGACCTGGCTCCAGTTCGAGCAGACGACGGGTTGCACGGGCAGGCCGGCGGCCGGGGCGCCGACCCACAGGACGCAGAGCAGGCGGCCCCGGAGGGCAGCGGCGACCCGGGCCGGCAGCGTTCGGCCCGTCCCCACCAGCATCCAGGGGGCCGGCGTCAGGGCGACCTCTCCGGCGTCGCCCGGCGCCCAGGCGACCGTCACCAGCGCCGGGTCGAGGTGATCCCGGAGGAACGCCCAGGCGTGGGGGCGGCCGCTGAGAACGACCAGGCGGCGCGTGGGATCCGTCGGCGGCGGTGCTCCGGACACCCCGTCAATGATCCGCAAAGGACCCGCCCAGTGCAGCCCCCGGGGCCGGCGCGACGAGTTCCGGACCGCGATGGCGGGCGCGACTGTCCGCATGCTGTCCGCGCTGGGGACATAGGCTCGGGCCATGGCGTTGGACACGATCCCGCTGTCCTCCATCCCGAACATCACCACGTCCCTCCCCACCATGCCGTTGGCGGTGGCCGGCGATCTCGCCGGCCGCCGCCTTGGCCCCTACCTGCTGGGGGAGAGGATCGGTGCCGGTGCACATGCCGTGGTGCACGTCGGCCGCCACCAGATGATGGGCGTCGAGCGGGCCGTCAAGGTCCTGAGGCGGCCGGTGGCGGTGGCCTCGGTGGATCGTGACCGCTTCGTGCGCGAGGCGGCCATCGCCGCCGGGCTTCGTCATCCGAACGTCGTCAGTCTCTACGACTGCGGGGTCGAGACCGATGGGACGGCGTACCTGGTGATGGAGTACGTACCCGGTCGGAGCCTGGCGCAGCGGCTGCACGAAGGGGTGCCCCCGGCGCCCGAGGTGGTGGACGTCGCGCGGCAGGTGGCCGCCGCCCTCGATCACGCCCACCGCCAGGGGGTGGTGCATCGGGACGTCAAGCCTGCCAACGTGCTGCTCGGCCAGGATGGCACCGTGCGCCTCGGCGACTTCGGCATCGCCCTCGCCGGCCCGGACCTCGAGGCCCCGGCCGATCGCCGGGAGGCGGAGGATTCCCCCCTCGCACAGGGAACGCCGGCCTACATGTCGCCGGAGCAATGCGCCGGCCGGCACCCCCTGGACGGCCGTTCCGACGTCTACTCGCTGGCCGTCGTGCTCTACGAGATGTTGACCGGGCGCACGCCGTACGGGCACGGCAGCGCTGCCATCGCCGGTCACCTCGATGGTCGGCCTCCCGTGGCCCGGCAGGTCAACCCCTACCTTCCGGAGGCGGTGGACCGAGTGCTGGCCCGCGGCCTGGCGCTCGATCCAGCCCAGCGCTATCCCACCGCTGGCTGCCTGGTGGGCGCGCTGGCGTCGGCGCTGGGCGGAGCCCCGGCGATCTCTGACCCGGATGGCGCCTGGAGGTGCGACGGGTTCCTCGGGGAGGCGGGGCAGGGGACGTCCGACGAGCCCACGTGGGGCGACCGCGCCACCGTGACCGCCCCCGTGACGCGCGCCCGCCCCCAGGTCGGGCCGGGCGCCTCACCCTCCCGTCTCAGCCGCCTCGTCGCGCGATTGCGCCTCGTACGGACGTGAGTTCAGAACCTCGGACGCGCGGTCTGTGGATCTGCCTGAGGACGGCCTCCGCCCGGCGCGTGGTGGAGGTCGCGATCGAGCCGGATCGACCGGCAGCGGACCTGGTCGACGAGCTGGCGCGGCACGTCGGCCTCGCTCCCGGAGCCGAGGTCCACTCCATCACCCGGGGCCGTCGTCTCGACGCCTCCGGCGACGTCGCCGGTCTCGGCCTGCGGATGGGGGAGGAGTTATGGCTGCTCCCCGCCGGTCGGGCTCCGGCCTTCGTCCCTCCGCCCGAGCGGGCGGAGGCGTGGGAGCTGCGGGTGCTGGGGGGACCCGCAGCCGGCCTTCGCGTCCCGCTGGGCACGGGTGAGCACGTCCTCGGACGGGGACGTGACGTCGATGTCCGGCTGCCGGATCCCACCGTGTCGCGTGTCCACCTGCGGCTTCGCGTGGAGGGCGACGTGGTCACCGTGCTCGACGCCGGCTCGCGTCTCGGCGTCCACGTGGACGGACGCCCGGTCACCGAGCGGCGTCTGGAGCGCGAGGACGTGATCGAGGTGGGGGCCTCGTTGATCGCCGTGCGGCGACGGGGGACCCAGGCGGCGCCGTTGCCCCGGGACGGCCGGATCCCGTTCAACCGGCCTCCGTCGGCCGGGGTGACCGAGTTCGAGGCCGAGGTCAGGCTCCCGGCCGCCCCGGTCCGGCCGCAGCGCCTGCGCCTCCCGATCGCGGCCTGGCTCGGCCCCTTGCTGCTGGGCGGGGCCCTGTGGCTGACCAGCCGGAGCCAGCTCGCCCTGCTCTTCGCCCTCGGGACCCCTCTCATGGCCGTGATGCCCGTGCTCGAGGATTGGCTCCTCCACCGCCGGGAGGGACGGCGTGAGGCCCGCCGCTTCCGGACCGGCCTGGCCGTGGCCCGGCGCGAGCTGGCGCGGCTGCGAGCGGAGGAGCTGCGCCACCTCCGGGCCTGCTTTCCCGACCCGTGCGAGCTGGAGGACCGGGCCTGGGGCGTTCGCCCCACGCTCTGGGAGCGGAGACGTGACGCCCCCGGCTTTCTGCGGCTTCGCCTCGGCTGGGGCGATGTCCCCTCGCGGGTCCGTGTCGAGGTCCCCGACGGCGCCGCGGCCCGGGCAGAGGAGGTCGCTGCCCTGACCACGTCCCGGGGCGTCCTGCCGGCTGCCCCGGTGACGCTCGACGTGGCCGCGCTGGGCTGCGTCGGCCTCACCGGGCCCGCGCGCGAGCTGGCCGGGCTGACGCGCTGGTTGATCGTCCAGGCGGCCACGCTGCACGGCCCGGGCGACCTGATCGTGGCCGCCTTCCCGCCCGCGGCTCGATCGGAGGAGTGGGCCTGGATGCGCTGGCTGCCGCACGCGCGCGACCAGCTCGGCCCCGGCGTCCCCACGGTGCCCGCCACGGTGGGCGGCCAGGAGCGGCTCGCGAACGCGCTGGCGGAGCTCGTCGCGGGGCGGGAGCGGGCCGGTGGGGCGGCGTCGCCCGACCGCCGGGCGGCGCTGGTCGTGGTGCACGACGACGCGGCCGTCGATCGCACCGCCCTGGCCGAGGTGCTGCGTGGGGGACCGGGAGCCGGTGTCCACGTCCTCTGGACGGCCTCCGATCGGCGGCGTCTCCCCGAGGAGTGTCGGGCGGTGGTCGAGGTGGCGCCGGCGGGCGGTGCACTCACCGTCCGTCGGTTCGACGGGGCCGGGGACGAGTCGGGCGTGGCGGACCTGGTCGGAGCCGAGTACGCCGCCGGCGTCGCCCGGGCGCTCTCCGGCGTCGAGGACCCGGGCTCGCGGGAGGGGGCGGGGGCGATCCCGGCCTCGGTCGGGCTGCTGGAGTGCCTCGGCCTATTGCCCGACCTCGAGGCGGCCCTGCGGCGGTGGTGGTCGGCTCCTCCCGGCGATCTGATGGCGCCGATCGGAATGGGGGCGGGGGGCGTGACCACGGTCGATCTCCGCGAGCACGGCCCTCACGCCCTCGTCGGTGGCACCTCCGGGGCCGGGAAGAGCGAACTCCTGCGCGCCTGGGTGGGAGCGCTCGCCGCCTGGCATTCACCCCGGCGCCTCAACTTCCTGCTCGTGGACTTCAAGGGAGGGACGGCGCTCCAGGAGTGCGCCCGGCTACCGCACGTGGTCGGCCTGGTGACGGACCTGAGCGAGCACCTGCTCCGGCGGGTGCGCCATTCGCTGCTGGCGGAACTCGAGCGGCGCGAGGCGGAGATGGCCCGCCACGGCGAGAAGGAGTTCGTGGACTTCGAGCGCCGCCACCCCGATCGAGCCTTCCCGGTCCTGGTCGTGGTCTTCGATGAGTTCGAGCAGCTGCGCGCGGAGCATCCGGCGTTCGTCGAGGAGGTGATCGTCCCCATCGCCCGGCTGGGACGCGGCCTGGGAGTTCACCTCATCCTGGGCACCCAGCGGCCACAGGGCTCGGTGCCCGAGGCCATCCGCAGCAACACCAACATCCGGATCGCGCTCCGCATGCTCGGCTCGGCCCAGAGCCGGGACGTCATCGACTCGCCGGCGGCGGCGCACATCTCTCCCGCCGCCCGCGGTCGGGCCTTCCTTCGACTCTCGCACCACACGCTGGTGGCCCTCCAGGTGCCGTACGCCGGTGCCCGGAGCGTCCCCGCTTCGGCCGCTCCCGTGGTGCGCGATCTCCGCTTCGCCGATCCGGATCCGGGGCCGGCGACAGGGGAGGAGAACGGCCCCACCGACTTCGAGCGTCTGGCCGGTGCCATGGAGAGCGTGAGCGCCCGGCTGGGGCTGCCGCCGCCCTCGCGACCCTGGCTCCCGCCACCACCCCCGGTGCTGCCGCTCGCGGAGCTGCCCGAGCCGGAGGCGGTCGACGGCGTGGCCGCGCCCCTGGGGCTGGTGGACGAGCCGCGCCGCCAGCGGCAGTGGACCTTCGTCTTCCAGCCCGCGCGTGACGGCCATCTCCTCGTCTACGGGACGCCGGGGAGCGGCAAGTCGACGTTGCTGCGCACCCTCGCCTGCGCCCTGTCCCGGCGGCACGGGCCGGACGAGGTCCACCTCTACGGCCTCGACTTCTCGTCTGGCGCCATGCGCTGCCTGGAGGCGCTCCCGCACGTGGGCGGTGTGGCGGTGGCCGAGGACCCCGAGCGCGTGGTGCAGCTCCTGCGCATGCTGACCGGGCAGGTGGCCCGGCGGCGCGCCGCTCCGGGTGCCGCCGCCGATCTGCCCCTCATCCTTCTGCTCGTTGACGAGTACGCCAGCTTCCAGGCGGTGTTCGAGCGCATCGACGGGGGACGCTACCTTGAGCTACTGGAGGGCCTGATCCGGGACGGCCGGGGCTGCGGGGTCTACTGCGTGCTCACGACCTCGCAGCGGCGAGACCTGCACGGACCGCTCTCCGCCTCGATCACGCGCCGACTGTTGCTGAGGCCGGACCGTCACGACCAGGAGGTCCTCGGCCTGAGCCGCGACCTGCCGGCCGGCCTCGGCCTCCCGCCGGGCCGCGGGCTGCTCGACGCGCGGCTGGAGATCCAGGTGGCGACGATGGGTGACGGGGCGCCGGGCGCCGAGCTGGCCGCCATCGCCAGCCTGGGGGCGGAGCTGGTCTCCCGGTATCCGACCAGGTTCGCGCCTCGCCTCGAGGTACTGCCGGAGGATCTGAGCCGGTCCCGCCTGCCGCCGCCCGGTCCCGGGCTGCGTGCGGTCGTCGGGCTCGGCGGAGACGGGGTGATCCCGATCGAGGTCGACCTCGCCGACGGTCACCTGCTGGTCTGCGGCCCGCGTGGCTCGGGACGGACCACGGCCCTGGCGACCATCGCCCTCTCCCTGGCCCGCGGAGCCGAGCCGCCGGCGCTCGCCCTGCTGGCCCCGCGTCGCCGGTCGGAGCTGGCCTCGCTCGTCGAGTGGAGGTGGAGCGCGCTGGGGGACGACGAGTGCGCGCGACTCGTGGACGAGCTGGGGCGCGCCGCCCGGGCGGGCCTGCCGGGGAGCACCGTGCTGGTCGTGGACGACGCCGAGCTCCTGGCCCAGGGCGCGATCGACGGTGAGCTGCGGCGGCTGGCGAGGCTGGGCAGGGAAGTCCCGCTGCGCATCGTCGCGGCGGCCGAGACGCGCTCCCTGCGCCGGTACAGCGAGTGGCTGAACGAGCTGCGCGACGATCGGCATGCCCTGCTGCTGAACCCCGATCCCACCTGCGACGGCGATCTCTTCGGGGCCGGCCCCCTCCCCCGTCCCCTGCGGCCGTGGCCGGCCGGGCGCGGCTTCCTGCTCGAGGCGGGCCGGTCGGTGCCGGTGCAGGTGGCCCGATGACGACCGGGGACGGGGCGGTCCCGTCTCCCAGGGACCCGGGCCTGGTGGAGGGTGAGGTGCGTGGCATGGCCGCCGTGCCGGCAGGTTGCCGCCGACGCGCCACAACCAGATCGACGCGGCTCCAGTTGTCACACGGGATCGGTGGCACACTCGTCCGTGGCGTGTCCTGGAAGGTCGGTCGGGGGCTGCGCCCGAGCCGGGGAGCGGCTGAGGTGGATCATCAGAGGAGGTCCAGATGACGGTAACGGTGTGCGACGTCGGCCCCCGCGACGGCCTCCAGAACGAATCGGTCACGCTTCCCCCCTCGGTGCGGGCGGAGCTGTGCGACCGGCTGTTCGCGGCCGGGGTGGCGGTGGTGGAGGCGGTCAGCTTCGTCCATCCCCGCCTGGTCCCCCAGATGGCCGGCGCCGAGGAGGTGGTGGCGGCCGTGCGCCGGCGGGAGGGCAGGACGCTGGCGGGCCTGGTGCTGAACGAACGGGGGTTCGAGCGGGCGCTGGCGGCCGGCGTGGACGAGGTCCACTACGCCTTCCCGGTCACGGACGCCTTCGCCCGGCGCAACCAGAACACCACCGTGGAGGACGCGGTCGCGACCGCCCATCGCCTGGTGGGCCGGGCCCGGGAGGTCTCGCTCCCGATCACGGTGACGCTGAGCGTGGCCTTCGGCTGTCCTTTCGAGGGCGCCGTCGAGCCGGGCCGGGTGCTGCGGCTGGCGGAGGAGGTGCTGCGGGTGCCCCCGGACGCGCTGGTGGTGGCCGACACCATCGGCGTGGGCGTGCCCGCCCAGGTCCGCGAGCTGGTTCGCGGCCTGCTCCAGATGGGCATCCGCGCCGGCGGCCACTTCCACAACACCAGGAACACCGGCCTCGCCAACGCGCTGGCGGCGCTGGAGGCGGGGGCGACGCTCCTCGACGCCTCGGTGGGCGGCACCGGCGGCTGTCCCTTCGCCCCCCGGGCCACCGGCAACGTGCCCACCGAAGACCTCGTGTACCTCCTCCACGGCCAGGGGGTGCCCACCGGGATCGACCTGGGGGCGCTGATGGAGGTCTCGCGGTGGCTGGGGACCCGGCTGGGGCGGGAGCTGCCGGCCATGGTCACCCGGGCCGGTGACTTCCCGGCGGTGTCCGGACGGGGACTGAGCGAGCGGTAGCGTCCGAAGCCGGCAGGTCGCGCTTGGAGGCGGGAAGGGCATGGGGTATGGTTCCTCCGAGCTGGTCGCCGTCGGGCGACCGGCGCAGGGGCGTGAGGTGGTGACCGAGGTGCGGTGATCGCGACCCGAACTCCAATCCCGGACGTTGGAGAGAACAGGTCGTGGACGATCGCCGGACGTGATGCTCGGTTGCGAGCCCCAGGGAGGTCGAGCGAGTGGACGTTGGAACGAGAATCGAGTGTCAGTGGTGCAGGAGCCAGAACCCGCCGGACGCGAGCACCTGCGCCACCTGCGGCGCGCCGCTGAACGTCCGAAACCTGGTCAGTGACTCCGGCTGGCGTGAGGCGCCCCGCCTCCGCGACATGACCGAGTTCCGGTTCGGCCAGAGCACGTGTCAGGTCGAGGGCGAGATCGTACCCGTGGCCGAGATCACGCTCGCCCCCGGGGACTGGGTCTACTTCGAACACCACGTCATGCTGTGGAAGGACGACTCCGTCCCGATGTCGGTGATGCCGTTGCCCGGCGGGGTGAAGCGTGCGCTGGCGGGCATGCCGTTCGTCATCTCCGTGGCCCAGGGGCCGGGCCGAATCGCGTTCTCGCGCGACGCCAGCGGAGAGCTGGTGGTGCTGCCTCTCCTGCCCGGACAGGAGGTCGATGTGCGGGAGCACGCCTTCCTCGTGGCCTCGCACAGCGTTGGTTACTCGTACGTTCGCGTCAAGGGCCTGAAGAACATCCTCTTCGGAGGCCAGGGGATGTTCATGGACCGCTTCGTCGCCGGCGGCCAGCAGGGCCTCCTCATCCTCCACGGCTACGGCAACGTCTTCGAGCGAACCCTCGGCCCGGGGGAGAGCATCCTGCTGGAGCCGGGGTCGTTCCTCTACAAGGACGCCGGCGTGACCATGCAGGTGGAGACGCAGCGGCTCACCACCGGCCTCTTCGGCGGCACCGGCATGAACCTGGCCCGCATGACCGGGCCGGGCCGGGTCGGGATCCAGTCCATGTACGTCCACCACCACACGGACGACTAGGAGCGTCGAGATGGCCAGTTACACCTGCCGCTGGTGCCGGTCGCAGCTCGACCTCCAGGATCAGGTCACCTGCCCGATGTGCGGCGCCCCCGTCGACGTGCGGGCGGAGGTGACCCGCTCCGGCTGGAGCGAGCTCCCGGCCATCCCCGACATGGCCCGCATCCAGTGCGGCCGGTCCGTGTGCCAGATCGAGGGGACGTTCGTGCCCGTGGCCGACTTCAACCTGGCGCCGGGGGACGGCGTCTACTTCGCCCATCACGTCCTGCTCTGGCGGGAGGACTCGGTCTCGATGAGCACCATGTCCCTGCGCGGGGCGCTGAAGCGCGTCTTCGCCGGCATGCCGGTGGTGATGGCTCAGGCGCACGGGCCCGGGCATGTCGCCTTCTCGCACGACTCGCCGGGCGAGGTGGTGGCGCTGCCGCTGCAGCCGGGCATGGCGGTCGACGTGCGCGAGCACCTGTTCATGGTCGCCACGCTCCCGGTCGCGTACGACTGGTTCCAGACCGGGGTGTGGTTCCAGACCGCCGACGGGGACGAGCGGGAGACGCACTACCCGCTGGGCATGTACATGGACCGCTTCTCCGCCCCCCGGGAGCCCGGGCTGCTGCTCCTCTACGCCGCGGGCAACGCCTTCGTCCGCGATCTCGGCCCGGGCGAGACCCTGCTGGTCAAGCCCACGGCGCTGCTCTACAAGGACGCCGGGGTCCAGATGCAGCTGCACTTCGAGCGTCCGGCCGGCACCTGGCGGGCGTGGCGCACGTGGGGCGAGCGCTACGTCTGGCTGCGGCTGCACGGGCCAGGGAGGGTGGCCGTCCATTCGGCCTACGGACGCTTCGAGGACCCGGGGTCCAACCTGGTCCGCAGCTCGCCGGCCACGAGCTGGTCCTGGCAGGGCCCGGGCTGGTCCTGGTAGGACCGAGGGCCGGGCCCTGTCGGGCCGGTGAGCGTCCGGGATCGCGCACGGCCCTCCCCGCTCGCCGGCGGAGCGTAACCCCGGCCGGTACTCGGACAGAGATGGAGAGGGGCGTGGTGCAGGAGATGGACGCGGCCTCAGAATGCGAGGGTGGCGTCGTGGCCAACCGGGGAGTGATGTGCGAGGCTAGGGGAGGATGACCGGGAGGCTCGGGCCTCAACAGGAATCCTCGCCGCCGGAAGGGGAGGTCGTCCGTCTCCCCCAGCCGGCCGACATGCTGGACCTCGTGCTCGAGGACCTGGAGCTGGTGTACGCCTACATCTTCGCCAGGGTGGGCAATCGGGCCGACGCCGAGGACCTGACCCAGCAGGTCGCGATCCGGGCCATCCCACGCCTGCGCGCGGGGGCGGGCCCGAACGCGATCCGGGCCTATCTCTTCGCGACCGCGCGCTCGGTGCTGGCCACCTTCTGGTCGGCGCGTTTCGGGCTTCCCGAGGAGGAGCTGCGCGAGGACCTCTGGGTGGAGTCCCGCGAGCCCGACACGACCACCGAGCCCGTGGAGCAGGTGGAGCGCATCCTGAGCCGGCTGCCGGCGAACTATCGCAAGCTGCTCGAGCTGCGCTTCCTGCGCGGCTACTCGCTGAAAGAGGTGGCGCAAGAGCTGGGCACGACCCTGGGGGGCGTCAAGGTGATGCAGCTGCGGGCGCTTCGGGCCGCGGCCAGGGTGGCGAGCGATGGGGATGCGTAGGCAGGACGAGGAGCGCGCCGCCGATCGCGTGGAGCGGCTGATGGCCAGGATCCTGGCCGGTCGGCGCCTCGAGGCCTCGCCCTCGGATGCGGCCGAGCGCCAGGCGATCGTGATGGGGGCGCGCCTGGCCGGTTCCAGAGAGAGCTATCCCCGCATGTCGCCGGCCTTCCGGCGCCGGCTGGCCCGGCTTGTGGCCTCGGGGGCCCCGCCGGCCCGGGCGATCCCCCGCCGGGCGGCCCTGGCCGCGGCGCTGAGCGTCGCCGTGGGCGCCGTCGGGGGTGCCTTCCTGGAGCGCCTGACCGGCCTCGGCCGGCCGGGCGAGCCGGCCGAGGAACGGAGGGCGTCGCCGAAGCGGGAGGTCCTGGAGCCCAAGGCGGCGCTGGGCCGCTGGGCGGACACCGGCATCCACGTGAGCGAGCTGGCCGAGAACGTTCCCCAGCGGGTGGTGGCGGGGGCGATCGGGGCCTTCGTGGTGCGACGGGGCCGACAGGTGATGGGGATGTCGGCGATGTGCACCCACCTGCCCTGCGCGCTGGTCTGGCGGGCCGAGGATCGCGTCTTCCTGTGCCCCTGCCACGGTCTGACCTTCGACGTGCAGGGACAGTCGCTCGACCTGCGCTACCCTTTGCCGGCGCTGCCGCTGGTCAGGGTGCGCGTCCGCGACGATGGCCGAGTGGAGGTTCTGGGGACGTGAGCACGCCGCGAGATGGCATCGAACGGACTCGGATGCGGGCCCTCGATCTCTGCCTCCAGCTGCTGGAGGATGCCCTGGCCGCGGGCAAGGTTCGCGTGGACGGGCCGCTGGCCTACCGGTTACGCCATCTGCTCGGCAACGGGGGGTTGATCCCCGATCATCGCCTGGAGGGCAGGCGCATCGACCGGGTGCTGGACGACATCTTCGAGCTGCAGGCGCAGCTGCTCGGCCAGGACGACCAGCGCGCGGTGAGCTGACCGCCGGCCGAACGCGGGCGGCGGCGTCCTGGGCTACGATCGATGCCGGGCCCGGAGCCGGCGGGGTGTGAGCCGCCCGGTGGGCTGGCGTCGGTCGCCGCCGACGGAAGCGAAGCCCCGGCTCGGGGGTTGCTGGAGGAGAGGCGCTGGTGATCGTCGAGGGGAGACCGGCGAGAGGTTGAGGACGCCGCGGGTGGCCACGGGCGGCCGGACCAGGCCGCCGGCCGTGACGTGGGACGAGCTGGAACGGCCGGAAAGAGGCGCCGGTCGAGCCTGGGGCCGGGGTTGGGCAGCACCTTGAGCCCGGAATCCAGCTGTACCATCCGCGTCTTCGACAGCCTCGGCCAGCGGACGATCCCGCTCCCCCTCTCGGAGAGCCCGGATCGCCCTGGCGCCCGGACGCTCAGGCTGTACGTGTGCGGCGTGACGCCGTACGACTCCGGCCACATGGGCCACGCCTTCACCTTCTGCGCCTTCGACGTACTGGTCCGCTGGGCGGAGGCGAGCGGTGTCCGCGTTCGCTACGTGCAGAACGTGACCGACGTCGACGATCCGCTCTTCGAGCGGGCGCGGCGCGACGGCGTGGACTGGAAGGAGCTGGCCGATCGTGAGCTGGATCGCCTGCTGGAGGACATGAGGGCGCTCGGCTGGCGGCCGCCTGACGTGATGCCCCGGGTGTCGACCGAGATCCCGGCCATCCTGGCCGCCGTCGACCGGCTGGTCGAGCGCGGCTACGCGTACCGGACCGATGCGCTCTACTACGCCGCTGACCGCTACCCCGGCTACGGTCAGCTCTCCCACCTGAGCCGGCGCTCGATGCTGCGCAAGCTGCGCGACGAGGGCCTGCTGGGGGAGGTCGGACCCGGGGCCAAGCGCGACCCGCTGGACTTCCCCCTCTGGCGGCCCTCGGCCCCCGGGGAGCCCTCCTGGCCTTCGCGGTACGGCCGGGGTCGCCCCGGCTGGCACATCGAGTGCTCGGCCATGTCCATGCGCTACCTGGGCGACCAGGTCGACGTGCACGGCGGGGGTCGCGACCTGCGCTTCTCCCACCACGAGTCGGAGCGAGCGCAGTCGGAGTCGTTGACCGGCTGCGCGCCCTTCGCCCACGCCTGGATGCACACCGGCATGGTCCGCTACCGGGGGCACAAGATGTCCAAGTCGCTGGGCAACCTGGTGGTCGTCCCCGAGGTGCTGGAGCGGGTGCCGCCCGCGGCGCTCCGTCTCTACCTGGTGTCGCACCGCTATCGAAGGGACTGGTCGTTCCGCTGGGAGGATCTGTCCGGCGTGGCCCGGCTGACCGCCGCCCTCGCCGACCTCCTCGACCGGCACCGCTGCCTGGACGCCGGGGCGAGGATCGAGCCGGTCGACGGCCAGCGGACGGAGGGCGACCGGGGCGCTCCCCCGGGGGCGGCCCCGGACCTGGTGGCCGCCTTCTCCGCCGCCCTCGACGACGACCTCGACACGCCCCGGGCGCTGCGGGTGCTGCGTGCCGCGGTGCGGCGGGGCGACGCCGCCGCGGCGCGCTGGATGGTCGGCATCCTCTGCGGGGGGGCGGCGTTCGCCTGAGGCGCCCCGGCTACGCCACCTCCAGCTCCGCCCCGCAGTTCGGGCAGTCCTCTCCTGGGAGGATGCTGACCATGGTCTCGCAGCGGGGACAGAGCACGTCCACCCCCACGGTCGCGCTCTCGGTGGCCGCCTCTTCCGCCATCGACTCGGGTACCGCGCCCAGGTCCGCGGCCGGGGCGCCGCAGTTCAGGCACAGGTAGCCGGGCTGCGCGATCCGGTGGTCCTGGTAACGGCCTTCGGCGTCGACCACCACCTCCGCGAAGACGGCCCGGAAGAGGGTTCCCCCGCAACGGCGGGTGCAGACGAGCCACATGTCAGGAGCAGGTTACCGGGTGCGCCGGCGATCCACGGCGGCGCCGCCGCGCCGGGGCCGGGCCGCGAGCGAGGTGCCGCCTGGGCTCCCCATCGAGGGGTCCCCATCGGAGCGAGCTCCGGATGGGGTGCCCCGAGACGCGTCTCGATGGGTCCTGAGGCCCGGGCGTCCGACGTGGCAGACTGGCGCTGGTGCGCGCCATCCTGGCCGGTCTGGTCCTCTTCGCCCTGCTGGCCGTGAGCGTCCTCTCGCTGCGCCCGGGGGGCCTTCGCAGCCAGCTGCGCAACGTGGCCCGGCGGCTGAAGCTGGCGCTGCTCCTGCTCGGCGTCTACCTGGTGGCCTCGGGCGTGCTCAGGGTCGTCTTCCCCGACGCGCTCTGGGCGGAGCTGACCGTGGTCGGGCTCGCGCTGGTCCTGGCCGCCGCCTTCTGGGTCCTGGGCCAGGACCGCCGGCTGGAGCCCTGAGCCGCCGGTGCGGCGGCGCCGCCGTCAGCCGGCGATGCCCTCGCCGATCACCCCGCCGCCGGCGTCGCCCCCCTCGCGCTCGGGGAAGCGCCACCGACCGGCGGCCCCGATCGCCACCACGGGGACGGTCACCGCCGCCCCGATCCAGAACAGCTCCCCGTAGCGCCCGGCGTCGGCCAGGCCGGCGGTGGCGATGGTGCAGAGCCCCGCCCCCAGGAAGGCCGCGGTGGGGAAGAGGGCGGTGGCCGTTCCCCGGGACTCCGGCGCCACCTCGGTGGCCCAGGTCTGGAAGGTGGAGTGCATGACCGCGTAGGCCAGGCCGCACGTCACGCCGGCGACGAGGATGGTCGCGACCGACTGGGCGAGCGCGGCAACGGCGAAGCCGAGCAGGAGGGCGCTCCCGCCGATGACGATCAGGAGGTGCGGACGGACCCGTGTCGTCAGCCGCTTCACCGCCCGGGTGGCCAGCAGCACGGCCAGACCGTAGACCGCGACCACGGCGCCGGCGGTGCCGGGGCTCGTCCCCCGCGCCTCGAGTGCCGGGGCGAGGAAGGTGAAGAAGCCGAGGACGGCCGCCCCCTCGGGGATGGTCACCAGGAAGAGGAAGACCATCCAGGGCCGCGTGGCCAGGCGGCGCAGCTGCGCCAGCGGCCGCTCCAGGCCGGGGTCGGGCAGCGACTCCGGCAGCCAGCGCAGCGCGAACGCGAGGGCGAGCAGGGCGATCCCCGGCAGCAGGAAGCCCAGCCGCCAGCTGGCGTAGGCGGCCAGCAGGCCCGCGCCCAGGTTGGCCAGCGTCATCCCCACCGCCACCACCGCCAGCAGGTCGGCCACGGCCCGCTGGCGCACCCGGAAGGGGAAGCGGTCGCCGATGTAGGTGAGCGCGCTCGGGAAGAGGCTGCAGATCAGCGCGGCGGTGAGGGCCCGGCCGGCCACCAGCACCGCCAGGTTGGGGGCGGCGGCCGAGAGGATGGCGGCCAGACCGGCGCCCAGGCTGGCCACGCGCATGAGACGGACGCGGCCCAGGCGATCGGAGAGGAGGCCGTAGACGACCTGCATGGCCCCGTAGAGGACGAAGTACGCCGTGGCCGCCTGGGCCACCGCGGCGAGCGGCTGGTGCAGGTCCCGCGCGATCGGGAGCAGCATCGGCCCCATCGAGAAGCGGTCGACGTACATGATGAAGGGGCCCGCGTAGAGCAGGCCCGAACGGCCGCCTGCAGCCGTCTCCCGGCCGGCCTCCCTCACCGCGGGGCGCCCGGGGACGGCGGCGAGCGCCGGACACCGCCGGCCTTCGGCCGGGATCCACGCGAGCGGATGCTGTGGAGGTCGATACCGAGATGGTGCCACGGGCCGGGTCCGTGGCGCACGGATCCCGGGTCAGGGCGAGTAGCTGACCTGCTGGATCTGGCCGGTGTCGTCGACCGTGCCGTCAGGGGCGGTGGTGACCACGCACCGGTACACGCCGTGGGTGGTCTCTTGACGCAGGTACCGAGGCCAGAGCGCCACCAGGTGGTGCGACGCCGGACCGCTGTAGGTCGACGAGACCGGGAACTGGCTCATGTCCCGGGTGCCCGCCCGGGCCGGCGAGTTGGTGGGCAGGTCCTGGCAGATGTCTCCGGCGTCGACCTGCTGCTCGGCCAGCATGGTGTCGAAGGCCACCTGGACGGTCTGCTCCTCGGCCGCCGCCGCGCGCTGCTGGGCGATGGTGGTGATGCCGACCATGCTCATGGTGACGATGGCGGCCAGGATGCCGAGGATCGAGATCACCACCAGGAGCTCGATCAGCGTGAACCCCGCCTGCCGGTCGCGCGACAGGCGCTCGCGGGCGCGTGGCAGGAGTCGGAGCAGGGAGGCCCTCGTCCGGATGCGTCGTCGTGTCATGAATCTCTCCCTCGTGTTCACCAGCTGGGCTGCTCCCCGGGGTCAGGGCCCCCCGCCCCCGTGGGGGTGCCATCCCAGCAGGATGGCGATGGTCAGCCCCACGATCGTCCAGATGGCCAGCGCGACCAGGACCAGGCCGGCCTGCGCGCCCAGCTCGGCCGGCAGGCGGAGGCGACGCTCCCGCCGGGGCAGCAGGTTGACCTGCGGCGTCCGGCGCGCCCGCTCCCTCACCGCCGCGACCTCATGGCGAGGCCGAGGTTGGCCAGGTAGGCGCCGGCCGGGAAGCCGGCCGGCGCCGCCAGCCGGCCGGCGACCAGCTCCGTGGCCCTCAGCGCGGGGACGGGAAGGTCGAACTCGACGGACTCCAGATCACCGGCGATCACCAGCGGCGCCAGGCGGCCGGAGGGAGCCCCGCGGGACGTCTCCTGCACCCTCCCCGCCACGCCGGCGGCCGTCGCCTGGTGGCGGTAGGCCCGCTGCAGCAGCTGCTCCAGAGCATCGCGACGCTGACGGTCGGTGGGACCGGTGGGGACCTCGGCCACGAAAGCGGGGCGGCCCTCCAGGACCAGGGTGAGCTGCAGGCGACCGCGGCCCCCTTCGATCAGCACGGCCTCGTCCCGGCCGAGCGCCCGGGCCACGGCGATCGACCTGGGCTCCAGCACCTCGGGTCGCAGCCCGGCCGCGCGGGCCATCTGATCGTAGCGCTCGGCGACGTCGATCCAGGTGGCGACCAGGTAGACGCGCTGGCCCGACGGCGAGGGTTCGACCACGTCCCACGACCAGGAGGCGCGATCGACGGGGAAGGGCAGGTGGCGCTCGGCCGCGTAACGCATGGCTCGGACCAGGTCCCCGGGCGGCATCGGTGGCAGCACGATGGTCCGGCTGACCGCGGCCTCGTCCAGCAACGTCAGGCGGGTCCGGCGGGCGTTGATCCCGGCGTCCACCACCAGGTCGTGCACCCGGCCCGCGAGCCGGGGTACGTCGCCGGGCGCGCCGTCGTGCAGGGCGCCGGGACGCAGCTCCTGCGAGGCCCAGGCGACCACCCTTCCCTCCTCGACCTCGACCGCGCTCAGGCGGCCGCCGCCGAAATCGAGGCAGAGGAGCCCGCGGCCCTCGCGGATGGTGTCCACCGCCTGCCTGAGCGCGGCCTCGGCGATCATGGCACCGGCTCCTCGTCGCGCAGCACCAGTCCCCCGTCCCCGCCCGTCAGCACCACCTCCTCCCCGGCCGACCCGGTGCCCACCGCCAGCAGGTAGAGCGAAGTGCCGGCGCCGCCCTCGCCGGCGAAGAGGGCGCTTCGGGTCGAGGCGCCGGTCAGGTGCAGCACCGGTGGCTCCAGGCCGCTCAGGTCGCAGTCGAGCGCGACCTGCACCAGGGCCGGGGATCCCGCCGGGAGGCGTTGCTCGCAGTCCCCGTTCGGGGGCGGGACGCAAGCGGGGGCGGGCCGGGCGTCGATCCAGGCGGCCCCTGGGCTCTGCCAGCGGGCGGCGAAGAAGACCCAGGCCCGGCCCCGCAGGGCGGGCAGGACGGCGGTGGCGCAGGTGGAGTTCGGCTGCCGGTCGAGCGGTGCCCTCCCCGGCCCCTGGAGGACGCCGTCGAGCCGCAGGCAGCTGGCCCCGGATCGGACCCCCCCGGGGAGGATGATGGGCAGCGTCGGCGCCGGCGTCGCCGGGGAGGTGGTGGCCGGCGTCGCCGGGGAGGTGGTGGTGGCCGGCGAGCCGGGGGCCCGCGGGTGCTGGCGCTCGGAGCGGGATGGCCCCGGGCCCGGTGGTCGCGCCGTCGGCTCCTGGAGGCGTGGCCAGGGCGTCGAGGGCGACGGCCGTGGCGTGGGAGGGCTGGATCGTCCCTCCCCGATCTCGCGCTCGCCGGGAGAGGGTGAGGAGGCGACCGGTGACGGTGCTCCGGCCGGGGCCGGCCGTCGCGGTGCCCCCGGGCAGCGCCCGGGATCGGCCTCGACCTGGGCCACCGCGGCCGCCACCGCGCTGTCCACGATGAAGTCGGCCTGGACCGGATCGCCGGCCCCCTGGCGCTGCTGGGCGAGGAGGGCGGAGGCTCCGAAGGCGACGGCCCCGGCCAGCAGGAACACCAGCGTCATCACCACGAGCACGGCCACCAGCGCCTGGCCCTGCTGGTCGCTCATCCGCAGCTCCTCCGTGGCGCGCGGTAGGCGATGCTGAGGGCCTTCACCCCGGCGCCCGACAGGTCGATCCGACCGAACTCGTCGTCGGGGCCCTGCCGGCCGCTGACGGTGACGGCCAGCGGTCGGTTGCCGCGGGCCAGCGGGATCTCCGTGGCCCCCTCCCGCCGCACCAGGACGTAGACGCCGGAGATGGCCGTGGTGGCGTAGACGACCGCCGGCCGGCAGTCCAGGGGCGAGCACAGGGCCAGCTCGGGCAGGCCGGTGGCCCGGGCCGTGCAGGGGACGTAGCGATGACTGTCCGCCTGCACGGTCGCCGCCACCGCGGAGCCGGTCGAGGCCGCGGTGACGCGGTCGGCCCAGTGCTCGAAGCGGTCGCTGACGGTGAAGGTGATGCCCGCCAGCCCGGCGAAGACCAGGCTCATGACCGCCATCGCGAGCATGAGCTCGATCAGGGTCTCGCCCCGCTGCCGCCGGCTCACGGCGTCGGACACCCCTGCTCCACGGCCCCCAGGGTGGCCCCCTGGAGCGGTTGACCGGCGGTCGAAAGGGCGCGGGCCTTGAGCGCCGAGACCTGGTACAGGGCGGCACGGGAGGCCGGGTCGGTGACCGTGACCGTGACCTGCTGCAGCCCGGGCAGGTCGGGGTAGCCGGGGGCCGGCCGCGCCAGGACCGCGACCGACGCGGGCGCCGGGTAGCCGGCGGACCAGGGGGCGGCCAGCACCGCCTCCAGCTCGGCCCGCCCGACGCAGGCCGCCCAGGCCTGCCGGGTCGCGGTGCGTGCGCTCAGCGAGGCCGTGTCCCAGGCCGTGAGCCCGGCCACCATGGTCACCCCGAGCAGGGCCGAGGCCACCACCGACTCGACCAGCGAGGCGCCGTGCTGAGCCCTGGAGGGCCGGGCCGCGGGTTCAGTGGATGGCATGGACCAGGGCGTACATGGGCGCGATGACGGAGATGGCGATGAAGGCCACGATGGCCCCCACGGAGATGACCAGGGCCGGCTCCATGACGGCGATCAGCCGCTTCAGCCGGTAGTCCACCTCGTCGGCGTAGTGCTCGGCTATCTCCTCCAGGCTGGTCTCGAGACGTCCCGTCTCCTCGCCCACTCGGACGATCTGGACCACCATGCGGGGAAAGAGCCCCGTCCGCTCCAGGGAGACGGCCAGGCCCTCGCCGGTGAGCGTGGCCTCCCGCACCGACTGGAGACCACGACGGAACTCGGCGTTGCCCACCGCGTCGGCGGCCACATCCAGCGTGGTCGTGATCGGGACGCCGGCGCGGGCCAGGGTGGCCAGTGTGCGCAGGTAACGCTCGACGATGGTGTACCGGACGATGGTGCCGACCATGGGTAGCCTCAAGACCAGCGCGTCCAGGCGCTCCCGGCCGCCGGGCGTCCGCGCCCAGGTGATCCCGGTGCTCGCCACCAGGGCCGCGCCGACGAGCAGGGCGGGGGCGTGGTCACGGCAGAAGGCGCCCACGGCGAGCAGGACCCGGGTGATCACCGGGGGCCGGCTTCCGAGGTCGGCGAAGAGGTGGGCGAAGGCGGGCAGCACGAAGCCGATCAGGATGCCGACCACGGCCACCGCCAGCGCCACCACGACCGCGGGGTAGATCATGGCGCTCCGCGCCCGGCGCACGGCGCCCTCCTCCCGGCTCATGTGGAGGGCGAGCTGGCGCAGGACCTCGTGCAGCTCGCCGCTCGCCTCCGCGGCCCGGATCATGCCCACGTAGAGCCGGGAGAAGACGCGGGGATGGCGGGCGAGGGCGTCGGAGAGCCCGACCCCGGCCCCCAGGTCGGCCATCATCTCCTCCAGGGCGCGTCTCATGGGCCGTGACTCGGCCTGCTGACGCAGCACCGCCAGGCCGTCCAGGATGGGGATGCCGGCGCGCGCGAACGCCGCCAGCTGCCGGGTGAAGATGATGATCTCGGTCCGCCCGACGCCGACCAGGTTGGGCAGCAGATCCTCCAGGACGGGCAGGCGCCGGTGCCGGCGGATCTCGACCACGTGCAGCTCCTGGTCCCACAGCATCCGCTTCACCTGCTCCGTCGACTGCGCCACGACGGAGCGGCTGAGCCGCCGCCCGGCGGCGTCGTAGACCACGTAGCGGTAGAGGGCCATCAGCTCGACCAGACGCAGCGAATGACCTCGGACAGCGTCGTCAGGTCGTCCGCCACCTTGCGCACGCCGTCTTCCCGGAGCGTGCGCATGCCCTCACGCAGCGCCTGGGAGCGGATCTCCTGGGCCGGGGCCCGCAGGCTGATCAGGCGCTTGATGGACTCGCTGACCGGCAGCACCTCGAAGACGCCGATCCGGCCCCGGTACCCGGTCTGAGCGCAGTGCACGCAACCCCGTCCTCGATAGAAGACCGCCTTCTCGGGGTCACCGTGCTCGAACCAGAGCTGGCGCTCGTCCGCGCCCAGCTCGTCGGGCTGGCGGCAGTAGGTGCAGATGCGCCGCACCAGGCGCTGGGCCACCACCCCGATCAGGGCCGAGGAGACGAGGAACCCCTCGATGCCCATCTCGATGAAGCGCTGGATGACGCTGGCCGCGTCGGTGGCGTGGAGGGAGCAGAGCACCAGGTGGCCGGTGAGCGCGGATTGCACGGCGATCTCCGCCGTCTCCCGATCCCTGACCTCGCCGATCATGATCACGTCCGGGTCCTGGCGCAGGATGGCCTTGAGCCCGTTGGCGAAGGTGAGGTTGGCCACCCGGCGGATGGGGATCTGGTTGATGTTCTCGAACGTGTACTCGACCGGGTCCTCGATGGTGGTGATGTTCTGACCGATGGGGTCGAGCTCGTTGATGGCCGCGTACAGCGTGGTCGTCTTGCCGCTCCCGGTCGGCCCGCTGACCACGATCAGGCCGAACGGCGAGCGCAGCAGCCCGGAGAGGCGGTGGTAGGCGTCGCCCCCCAGCCCCAGCTGGTCGAGCCGGAGCAGGGTGCGGCTCTGGTCGAGCAGCCGGAGGACGACCTTTTCCCCCCACTGGGTCTCCATGGTCGAGACCCTCACGTCCACCTGGTGGCCGCCGCTCTCGAACCGGAACTGGCCGTCCTGGGCGCGGTGCCGGTCCACGATGTCCAGGTCGGCCATCACCTTGAGGCGCGACGACAGCGAGGGGGCGATGCTCTGCGGCAGCCGCAGGCGGTCGGTGAGGATGCCGTCGATGCGGAAACGCACCCGCAGGTGCGTCCGCTGGGGCTCCAGGTGGATGTCGGAGGCGCGGTCCCGCAGCCCCTGCGTGATGATCAGGTTGACCACGTTGACCACCGGCGACTGCTCGTCGATCGCCTGGAGCACGGAGCGGGCGTCGGCGCCCGTGGATCGCCCGAGGCGCTGGGTGAAGGCCCGGACGTGCTCGTCCACGTGCTCCAGGACCTCGTAACGCTCCTGGATCGCCTCCTGGATCTCGACCCGCGGCGCCCCCAGGGCGCGCACCCGGCGCCGCGTCAGCACCTGCAGCTCGCTGAGCATGGCGTCGTCGCCGGGGTCGGCGCAGGCGACGACCAGGGTCTCGCCCTCCAGCCGCAGGGGGACCAGGTCGTTCGCGGCCGCGTACGACTCCGGGACCAGGGCGAGGGCGTCATCGTGGCTGGGGGTGGTGCCCAGGTCCACCGCGGGCCAGGGATGGCGGCTCGGGAATGACGGCGCGACCGGCCCCTCGGGCGTGCCCGAGCCCGCATGCCCGGTCATGCCGGCATGATGGTAGGGGGGCGCGGCGGGGAGGAATGGGCATCACTCCCATCCCCGGGCTCCTGTCCCGGTCACGACTGGGACCGAGGTCCCTGGCGGTCGGCTACCAGTCCCATGCGGGCCGCGTAGAGCATGGCCTCGGTGCGGCTTCGGAGGTCGAGCTTGCGGTAGATGCTGGCCAGATGGTTGCGCACCGTCTTGGGGCTGATGCCGCGCCTCCCGGCGATCTCGTTGATGGTCAGGGCGGCTCCCACCATGATCAGGATGTCCCGCTCGGTGGGGGAGAGGAGGCCCAGCCGGGGGCCGGGCCGATCGCCGTCGGTGGGCGGGCGCCGCCCCAGGAGACGGTGCAGGAGGGGATCCCCGATGACCCGGTGCCCGGCGATCACCGCCTCCACCCCGGCCAGGAACTTCTCCGGCTCGCTGTTGTTGGTGAAGACGCCGGCGATCTCGCCGGCGACGAGGTCGAGCAGATCGTCCTCCTCGCCAGGGGCGCCGAGCACGATCACGGGCGGCGGGTGATCGAGCGTGCGCAGGCGGTCCAGGAACGCCGGCAGCGGCACCGGATCCAGGCGGAGCCCGCAGAGCACCACGTCGGCCCCCTCTTCCCGGAGGAGCTCCAGGGCGACATCGGAGCCGAGGGCGCGCAGGGAGGTGGCCAGGAGAGGAGGTCGCTCCAGCAGGCTGGCCAGGGCGTCGACGAAGAGCGGCTGCTGGTCCACGATGAGCGCGCGAGGCCGCTCGGTGGCCGGTTCGGGTCTGGGAATGGGCCCGGGCTGCCCGGGCACGATGATCACGCCCCGAATTTAGGCGGCGTTCAGGAGGGGGGTAATGGGATAGTCGTCCCGGCTGCGAGGGGACAGGCCGGCGGCGATTACCCGATCGGCCGGGTCGGAGGCCCTGGGGCCCAGCCGGAGCCCCTCGCCGGCGCGGAGATGGCGGGCTGCGTCCAAGGGATCGTCTATGGCCGGCGTCGTTCGGCCGGTGGGGCCGACCCGGGCAGGCCCGACACTGAGGGAACCGTGGGTGCGTGCGTTGAAGCGGGAACTCCGCTGGAGGGGGCCGGGAGCGACCGGCGCGGTGGGGTCGGGCGCCGTGGCCCGGCGCCGCGCGAGGTCGCCCCTGCGTCCCCGGTGGGAGATCCCGGCCCTCGGCCCGGGCGGGGCACCTCCCCGGTCGCGCCACGGGATGCGGTACCTCCGCACCGCCGGCCCGACCACCGCTCGGGACCCAACGCTTGCACACTCCCCTTCCCCCCACAGGCGGTGCGCCGCTAGCGGCGCACCGCCCTCTTCCCTCCCGGCCGCTGACGAAAGCCGTGGTGCGGCGGGCGCCGGGAGGGCGTGTCTCCGCCCCCATCCCTCGGGGCACGACCGGGCGACCGGATCCGGCGCCGGCGCGTTCTCCATTTGAGAGAGGATCATGTTGTGACGGTTGCCTGGATCGCGGTGGCCCTGGTCTTCGCGATCGTGGAGGTCGCGACGGTCGGCCTGTTCGCGGCGTTCATCGCGCTCGGGGCGGTGGCCGCCGCGGTGGCCGCCTTCCTCGGCTTTGACCTGCTGGTCCAGGCGGTGGCGCTGGCGGTGGTGGCCGTGGCCGGGATCGTGGCGGCCAGACCCCCTCTCCTGCGCTACCTCCAGGCCCGGCGACGCCCGGAGCTGCTCTCGGGGGCGGCGGCCATGGTGGGTCGGGTCACGGTGGTCGTGGACCCGATCGAGGGCACCAACGGCCGCGGACACGTCCGGATCGCGGGGGAGGACTGGCCGGCACGGTCGCGCGACGGGCAACCGGTCCCAGTCGGGGCCTCGGTGCGGGTGGTGGCCATCCACGGGGCGACGTTGATCGTGGAGCGCGTCGCGCCGCCGGCCCCGGAGCTGCCGCGGTGACCGAGGGGTCGTCCGTGGGGCCGGGTCGCACGACGGTCCGAGTCGGAGGTCGCCGCCACGGACGGCCTCCAGGGAGTTCGAGGGGAAGACCATGACACCCATCTCGTTGTGGGAGCTCGTCGTCGCCATCCTGATCGTGCTGTTCGTGATCATGGTGGTCAGGCTCTCGGTCCGCGTGATCCAGCAGGGCTGGGTCGGGGTGGTGAAGCGCCTGGGCCAGTTCCACTCCGTCCGCCAGCCCGGCGTCACCTTCCTTGTGCCCTTCATCGACACCATGGTCAGCGTGGACATGCGGGAGCGACCCCGGACGGGCGATCGACAGGATGTGATCACGAAGGACAACGTGTCGGTGGTGGTGAACGCCACCATCTTCAGCCAGGTCGTGGATCCGAGGGCGGCGCTGTTCAACGTGAGCGACTACGTCCTCGCCGTCGACAACCTGTCCCGCACCACCCTGCGCGCCGTCTTCGGGGAGATGACCCTGGACGAGTGCCTGAGCCAGCGCGAGGCGATCAACGCCCGCCTGCAGGCGCAGATGGAGAGCGTGACCGACAAGTGGGGGGTGCGCATCAGCCGGGTCGAGATCCTGGACATCGTCCCGCCCCAGCAGATCCTCCAGGCCATGGCCCTCCAGAAGCAGGCCGACCAGGAGAAGCGGGCCGCGATCCTGCAGTCCGAGGGTCAGCAGCAGTCCCAGATCAACATCGCCGAGGGTCAGAAGCAGGCGGCGATCAAGCAGGCGGAGGGTCAAAAGCAGGCGGCCATCCTCTACGCCGAGGGCCAGAAGCAGGCGGCGGTGCTGGAGGCGGAAGGTCGGGCCCGGGCGATCGAGACCGTGTACCGGGCCATCAAGACCAACGCCCCCACCCCGGAACTGCTGGCGGTGCTCCAGCTCGACACCCTGGCCAAGTTCGCCAGCAGCCCCAACGCCAAGATGGTGGTGCCGGTGGAGACCTCCGGCCTCCTGGGCGCGGCCCAGGTGCTGCGGTCGGTGCTGGACGGCGTCGGTCCCGTGGGCGAGGGCTCGGGTCGGTAGACCGGGCCGGCGAGGTGGCGGCGCCCCGAAAGGGCGCCGCTACGCCCGCCGGCGGAAGCTCCAGATGGCGGCCGACAGGGCCGCCAGGCCGAAGGCCACCAGCACCACGACCTCGACCCAGATCGCCACCGGCTCCCCGGCGATGGTGAGCGAGAGCCGGTCCAGGAGCGGGCCCGGGAGTCCGCCCGCGCCCAGGGCCACCCGGCGGATGGGATCGACGCCGTAGGCGAGGGGGTCGAGACGGGTGAGGACGGCCATCCAGCCCGGGAGCCCGGTGAGCGGGAACATGGCCCCGGAGAGGAAGAAGGCGGGCTGGACCATGAAGTTCACGACGAACTGGAAGCCCATCATCGACTCCATCCGGGCGGCCACGGCCACCCCCACCGAGGTGAGGGCGAAGGACAGGCAGAAGATCAGCCCGATCAGCTCCAGCACCGCCAGCGGGGTCAGGCGCACCCCCACCAGTGGCGCCAGCACGAGCAGGACCAGCCCCTGCACGGTGGCCTGGGTGGCGCCGCCCAGCGCCTTCCCGATCGCCACCGCGGAGCGGTCGATGGGCGCCACCAGCACCTCGCGCAGGAAGCCGAACTCGCGGTCCCAGACGATCGACATGGCGCTGAACACGGAGGTGAAGAGGACGGCCATGCCGATGATCCCCGGGTACATGAACTGCTGGTAGTCGAGCCCGCCCAGCCCTCCGGCCCCGCGCAGGGCGGAGGCGAGCCCGGTGCCCAGGATGACGAGGAACAGCAGCGGCTGGGCCAGCGCCCCCACCAGGCGCACCCGGTCCCGCCAGTAGCGGATCACGTCCCGCTTCCAGATCACGTACACGGCCAGGATCGATGCCCGCCGGGTGTCGACGGCCGTCCGGCCGAGCCGGATCGCGATCGCCTCCGCCGACCCCTCCATCACCCTCGCCCCCGCGCCCCGCGCCAGCGTCCGGCCATGGCCCGCATGCGATCCCTGGCCCCGACCTCCTCGTCCCGGATGGCGTGGCCGGTCAGCTTGAGGAAGACGTCGTCGAGGCTGGGCCGGCTGAGGGTCACCGTGTCCACGGACACGCTCAGCTCCCGCAGCAGGCGGGGGACGAAGCTGGCCCCGTCCTCGACCTCGAGCCGTAGCCCGCCCGAGTCGAGCAAGGGCTCCAGCCCGAAGCGCCGCCCGATCTCCTCGGCGGCACCGCGGTCGTCCCGGGTCCGCAGGGTGACGACGTCCCCGCCCACCATCCCCTTCAGCTCGCCCGGGCTGCCCAGGGCCACGATGCGGCCGTGGTCGATGATGGCGATGCGGTCGCAGAGCTCGGCCTCGTCCATGTAGTGGGTGGTCATGAAGATCGTGATCCCCTCCCGCCGGCGCAGGTCGTGGAGGTACTCCCAGATCCGGTTGCGGGTCTGCGGGTCGAGCCCGAGGGTGGGCTCGTCGAGGAAGAGCACGTAGGGGGAGTGGAGGATGCCGCGGGCGATCTCCAGCCGGCGCTTCATGCCCCCGGAGAAGGTGCGCACCAGCGACCCCGCCCGCTCGCCCAGCTCGACCATCTCCAGAACCCGGTCGATGCGGCGCCGACGCTCCGAGCGCGGGACGTCGTAGAGGAAGGCGTGGAACTCCAGGTTCTCCCTGGCCGTGAGCTGGTCGTCCAGGGTCGTGTCCTGGAAGACCAGCCCGATCCGGGCTCGGACGCTGCCGGGATCCCGCACCACGTCGATGCCGCCCACCAGCGCCTGGCCGCCGGTCGGCTCGATCAGCGTGCAGAGGATGCTGATGGTGGTGGACTTGCCGGCGCCGTTGGGGCCGAGGAAGCCGAAGACCTCGCCGGGGCGCACGGTCAGGTCGATGCCTCGCACCGCCTCCACCTTCCCGTAGGTCTTGACCAGGCCTCGGGTCTCCACCGCCCAGCCCGGCGGTTGATCCTCGTGCATGCACAGATTAGAAAGCTCGGGTTGCGATATTGTCAAGGTGTTGGGAGAGTTTGTGAGGAACCGGTGGGCGGCACACGGACGCCGGTGTCCTCACCGCGGCGCCGGAGTTGACCCGGGCGACTCAGCCCGACTCGACCAGGGCCACCGCCCGGCAGGGGCTGCCGGAGCCGCGGACGAGCTTCAGCGGGAGCACGATCAAAAGGGCGCCGGTGGGCGGCAGCAGGGCCAGGTTGGCGAGCTGGGTGAGGCCGTACTTCCCCGCCCCCAGCAGGTAGGCGTGGCAGGGGAAGGGCGGATCGAAGGCGTGGGCGACGCCGGCGTCGGTGCCGACCGTCTCCACGCCCAGGCCCACGAAGGGCGACTCCTCGGCCAGCCAGCGGGCGCAGTCGGGCGTCACTCCCGGGGTGTGGGAGCCGGCCGCGTCGGCGTTCAGGAACAGGGCCTGATGGTGGGCGCGGGCGTCCCACCCGGTCCGGTAGAGCAGCCAGCTGCCGGGCCGGGCACCGCCGTGCTCGCCCAGGAAGGCCTCCACCTCCTCCCGGGTGAGCAGGTAGTCGGGGTCCCGGGCCGCCTCCGCCGACCGGTCGATGACCATGGCGGGCGCGATCAGGCGCGGGAGGGGGACCGAGGCCACGTCCTCGCGGTCGCGGCCCGTGATCCAGTGGTTGGGGGCGTCGAAGTGCGTGCCCACGTGCTCACCGCCCTCGAACCAGTTCCAGTACCAGGCCGGCCCGCGCTCGTCGTACTCGGAGATGAGGTGGGTCTTCCAGCCGGGGGTGTTGGCGAAGGGCGGGGGCAGCTGGAGGACCGGGGTCGCCTCGGAGAGCGGCTGGGTGAGGTCGATCACCCGCACCCTCCCCTCGCTCAGGGCCTCGACCAGGGATCGGAGCACGCTCATCTCCATTCCGCCTCCTCTCAGCGTTGGCCTCTCACCGTCGGCCGCCGCGGTCAGTGGCCGAAGGCCTCGCTCAGCCACTCCGCGACCACGGTCGGCACCACCTTGGCGTCCACCAGCAGGGGCCGCCGGCGCTCCGACAGCCATCCTTCGACCGCCTCCAGGTCCTCGACCCGGCGCACGATGACACCCTCCGCCCCCGCCCCCCGGGCCAGCGCCGCCAGGTCGGCGTCGGGGAAGCGGACGATGTCGAGCGGCCCCGGGTCGGGCCCGAAGTGGTGGACCTCGGCCCCGTAGGCGGCGTCGTCGTAGACCACGATCAGCAGCGGCAGCCCCAGCCGCACCACCGTCTCCAGCTCGCTCGCCGCCATCAGGGCGCCACCGTCGCCCAGGGCGGCCACGACCAGCCGATCGGGACGGGCCACGGCGGCCCCGACGGCGCTGGCCAGCCCCAGCCCGACCGACTGGAAGGCCTGGGTGAAGACGAAGCCACACTCGTCGGGCACCTGCCAGTACATCACCGGCCAGCCCATGAAGTGGCCGGAGTCGACCGCCACCAGCCGCTCCCGGGGCAGCAGCCGGTCGAGGGCGATGGAGAGCGTCCGGGGGTCGATCCGCTCGCCGTCGGAGGCGTCCGCAAAGGGCTGGCCCGCCCAGGACCGTTCGCGGATGCGCCGGGCCAGCTCCGGGGTCCGCCAGGTGTCGGGCCGGTGCCCCCGCCGCTCCAGCTCCCGGCACAGGGCCTCGGCCGCCTCCCCGGCGTCGGCCACCAGCCCCAGGTCGGCGCGGGCGTGGGCCCCGATCGCGCCCGCCTCCACGTCCACCTGCACCACCCTGACCGCGGGGCCGAGCAGGCGGCCGTGCCGGGTGGTCCACATGTTGAGCGTGGCCCCGAAGGCCAGCACCAGGTCGGCGTCCCGGATCAGCTCGGCGGCGAAGGGGGCGGCGAACCCGCCCGCGACGCCGAGGGCGAAGTCCTGGCCGGCGAAGAGGCCGTTGGCCATGGCCGAGGTGGCGAGCAGGGCGCCGGCCGCCTCCGCCAGACGTGCCAGCCCCTCCCCGGCCCCGGCCAGGACCGCGCCCCGGCCGGCCAGGACCAGCGGGCGGCGGGCGGCGACCAGGAGGTCGGCGGCCCGGGCCACCGCCTCCGCCGGCGGCCGGAGAGGGGCGGGAGGCGGAGCCGGCCCGGGCAGGGGGAGGTCGGGGGCGGGGCTCTCCTGGACGTCGATGGGCAGGCTCACCACCACCGGCCGGCGCTCCAGCCGGGCCCGGCGGTGGGCCCGGGCCAGGTCGGCGAGGGCCGATTCGGGCGAGCCCGCGCGCTCGTGCAGCGCGCCCACCGCCGCCGCCAGGCCGGCCTGGTCGATCCGGAAGTTGGAGCGCAGCGCGGCGGCGGGCGAGTCGGCGGCCAGGACCAGCAGGGGGGTGCGGGCCTTGGCCGCCTCGGTCAGGCCGGTCATCAGGTTGGTCATCCCCGGCCCCTGGTGGACGGTGCAGGCGCAGGGCCGGCCCGAGACCCGGGTGTAGGCGTCGGCCATGGTGATCGCCGCCCCCTCGTGACGGGCGGCCACGAACCGCCCCCCGCCCCTGACCAGGGCGCCGGTGAGGTGGAAGTTGCCGCTCCCCACCAGCCCGAAGGCGGTGTCGATCCCCAGCTCCAGGAGGGCGCCGGCCAGCGCCTCGGCCACCCTCACCCCGCCACCACGCCTCCGGAGCGGAGGGCTCGGGCCGGGCTCATGCCGCGGAGCGCCCGGCTGAGATCACGAGCCCATTATCGGGTCGGGGACGGCCGGCCGAGGCCGTTCCGGTCGCCCAGGACCTCGTCCAGGAGCGGCCGCACCACCGCTCCCAGACCGTCCAGGCGAGGGTGAAAGGCGTAGCCGACCCGGAACTCGGGCACGGGCGGGCCGAGCCGCAGGACCCGGACGCCGCCCCCGCGCGGGGGCTGGAAGGGGAGCATGGCGATCCCGGCCCGGGCCTCGACGAAGATCCGCTGCTGGGCCGCGGTCTCCACCTCGGCCGCGATCCGGGGGACGAAGCCGGCCAGGTGACAGGCCTCCTCCAGCCACAGCCGCCCCGGGTTGCGGGGAGGATAGGTGACCCAGCGCTCCGCCTCCAGCTCGCGCATGCGCACGGCCCGGCGCCCGGCCAGGGGATGTCCCCGCGGAACGATCACCGAGAGCGGGCGCGAGGCCACCTCGACGAACTCCAGCTCGGGCGTCCGCTCGGTGGGGAAGAAGAGCACGACCAGGTCGAGGTCGGCGGTGCGGACCCGCTCCAGCAGCCCGGGGGCGAGGCCCTCGTGGACCCGCAGCCCGATCTCGGGCTGTCGGGTGCGGAGGGTGCGGAGCAGGGGCGGCAGCACCAGGGGGACCAGGGTCGGTAGCAGCCCCAGCCTCAGCCATCCCCGGGGCCGGGCGGCCCGCGCCGGCACCTCCCGCTGGGCGCGCTCGGCCGCGTTGACGAGCAGGCGCGCCCAGCGCACCAGCTCCTCGCCGGCCGGCGTCGGCCGCACCCCGCTCCGGCGGCGGTCGAGCAACCGCACCCGCAGCTCGCGCTCCAGGCGGGCGACGGCGTCGGAGACGGCCGACTGGACCAGGTGCAGGCGCTCGGCGGCGAGCGTGAACCGCCCGGTCTCGACCACGGCCAGGTAGGCGCGGAGGTCGCGAAGCTCCATCGCTGTCGCCGATGGAACTATCGCACATCGCCGTGAACGACGATGGCCGGCCTCGACTAGCATCGCGCCATGGCGGTCCGGGTCGGGGTGGACGTGGGCGGCACCTTCACCGACTTCGTCGCCGTCGACGAGGCGGCCGGTCTCTCCGCCTTCAAGATCCCCTCCAGCGCTGACCCCGAGGAGGCCGTGATCGAGGGCTTCCGGCGGTTGCTGGCCGGCGGCGGCGAGGTCGCCCTCTTCTCCCACGGCACCACGGTCGCCCTCAACACGCTGCTGCAGCGCTCGGGCGCCCGCGTCGGCCTGATCGTGACCCGTGGCTTCCGGGACGTGCTCCAGCTCCGCCGTCTCCGGCTCGAGGGCGCGCCCGGCTTCCACGTCCGCCGCCCGCGCCCGCTGGTCCCGCGCCGTGACATCCGCGAGGTCGGGGGCCGGCTGCTCCACGACGGCACCGAGGTCCGGCCCCTGGACGAGGCCGAGGTGGTGGCGGCGGCGGCGGAGCTGCTGGCCGCCGGCTGCGAGTCGATCGCCGTCTCCTTCCTGCACTCCTACCGCAACCCGGCCCACGAGCGCCGGGCGGCGGCCGCCATCCGGCGCCGCTTCCCGGGCCTCGCGGTCACCACCTCCAGCCAGGTCTGGCCCCAGCAGCGCGAGTACGAGCGCACCGAGGTCACGGTCATCGACGCCCACCTGGCCCCGGTGCTGCGCCGCTACTACGACCGCCTGGAGGCGGCCCTGCGCGAGCTGGGGGTGCGCGCGACCGTGCTCGCCACCAAGTCGAGCGGGGGCGTGACCACCGCCGCCGGCGCCGCCCGGCGCCCGGTGGAGACGCTGCTCTCGGGGCCCGCCTCCGGGGTCGTCGCCGCCGCCCACCTGGGCCGCCGGGCCGGGTTCGACCACCTGGTCGCCTTCGACATGGGCGGGACCAGCGCCGACATCGGGCTGGTGGTGGGGGGCGCCGTCCACACCACCACCGAGGCCACGGTGGGCGAGTTCCCGGTGGTGATGCCCTCGGTCGACGTCTCCAGCGTCGGCGCCGGGGGCGGCTCGATCGCCGCCCTCGACCCCTCCGGCCTGCTCAAGGTCGGCCCCCGCAGCGCCGGCTCCCGTCCCGGTCCGGTCTGTTACGGTCGGGGCGGCAGCGAGCCCACCGTGACCGACGCCTACGTCGCCCTGGGGATCCTGGGCGACCTGCTCGGGGGCGAGATGGAGCTGGACGTGGAGGCGGCCCGGCACGCTTGCCGGCGGCTGGGCGAGCGGCTCGGCACCGGCCCCGAGGGGGCGGCCGAGGCCATCCTGCAGGTGGCCACGGCCACCATGTACGCCCGACTCCTGCCCCTGATGGCCCGGCATGGGGCCGACCCCCGGGAGTTCGCCCTCCTCGCCTACGGCGGCGCCGGGCCCACCCACGCCTTCCGCCTGGCCCGCGAGGCCGGGTTCGGCCGGGTCGTGATCCCGCCCTCGCCGGGCACCTTCTGCGCCCTCGGCTGCCTGCTCGCCGACCTCCGCGCGGACTTCGTCTCGACCGTCTACGCCGACCTGGACCGGGTGCCCGAGGAGCGGCTGCGGGCGGTGTTCCAGGACCTCCGCCGGGAGGCGGAGGGATGGGTGGCCGAGCAGCGGCTGGAGGTGGGCGAGGTGCGGGTCGGGCTCTCGGCCGACATGCGCCAGGGGGGCCAGAGCTACGAGATCCCGGTCGAGCTGCCCCCCGACCTGGGGCCCGGCCTCCGGGAGCGGGTGCGGCAGGCGTTCCTTGCCGCCTACGACCGGGTCTACGGCGACCCCGACCGCTCCGGCCGGGTCGAGATCGTCAACGCCCGCGCCCACGTGATCGCGGTCACGCCCAAGCCGGCTCTGACCTGGACCCCGGGCGAGGGCGCCGAGGGCCGTCGCCGCCTCCACCACGCCGGGGTCGAGCTGGAGGCGGTGGTGCGGGCGCGGGCCGGACTGGCCCCGGGCGAGCGGGTGCGAGGGCCGGCCGTGATCACCGAGTACGGCACCACCACCTTCGTGCCCCCGGGGGCCTTCGTCGAGGTCGATGGGGCCGGCGACCTGGTGGGAGGGTTCGATGCCTGAGCCGCTCCCCGACGGGGTGATGGTCGAGGTCCTGCGCAACCGCTTCATGGGCCTGGTCCGGGAGCTGGGCGGCGTGATCCGCAACGCCGCCCACACCGTCTTCGTCAAGGAGACGGCGGACTTCGGCGCCTACCTGGTCAGCCCCGGGGGTGAGGTCTTCATGGCCCCCGACGACATGGGCATCTTCATCACCATCGGCACCCCCATGGACACCGCCGTCGCCGCCGTCGACGACTACCGGGAGGGGGACGTCTACCTCACCAACGATCCCGAGACCTCGGGGGGCATGGTCACCCACCTGCCCGACCTCTTCCTCTGGACCCCGCTCTTCGCCCCCGACCGCCCCCGGCCGGTGGCCTTCGCCTTCTGCTTCGTCCACGCCACCGACGTGGGCGGCCTGGTCCCGGGAAGCGTCAGCCCCAGCGCCCGGGACATGTTCCAGGAGGGCCTGATCGTCCCTCCCACCCGGCTCTGCCGGGACGGGGAGCTGAACCGGGACCTGCTCGCCATCCTGATGGCCAACACCCGCTCCCCGGAGCTGAACCGGGGCGACCTGCGCGCCCAGATGGCCGGCCTGCGCACCGCCCGGCGCCGCTTCCGGGAGCTGATCGACGCCTACGGCACGGAGACGGTCGAGCGCGGGATCGAGGGCGTGCTGGCCCACGCCGAGGGCCAGGCCCGGGCCGTGATCGCGGCCATCCCCGACGGCACCTACACCTTCTCCGACTACCTCGAAGCCGACTTCGGGGGCAGCCGGGCCAACCCCGTCCGGATCAAGCTCGACCTGGTCGTCGAGGGCTCGGAGCTGACCCTCGACTTCTCCCGCACCGACCCCCAGGTGCCGCTGGCGCTCAACCTCACCACCCACGGCAAGCCCGGCCACAACATGGTGGTGCCGGCCCTGGTCAACTACTTCCGGAGCCGGGTCCCGGACCTCACCTACAACTCGGGCATGATGCGGCCGGTGCGGGTGGTGGCGCCGCGGGGCAGCCTCCTCAACCCCGAGCCCCGGGCGCCGGTGGGAGCCCGCCAGGCGACCATGTTCCGCATCCCCGAGGTGATCATGGGCGCCCTGGCCCGGGCCGTCCCCGACCAGATCCCGGCCTGCGGCGGCGGCCAGGGCGCGATCGCGTTCGTCGCCGCCCCCGAGTTCGAGACCGGGATCAACCGGGTCAGCATCCTCCAGCCCCTGATCGGGGGGTCGGGCGGCCGGCCGGAGGCGGACGGGACCGACGGGGTGGACTTCGTGGCCGGCTTCTACCGCAACATCCCCACCGAGGTGCTGGAGAACGACGCCCCGGTCCTGGTCGAGCGCTACGGGTTGCGCTCGGACGGGGGCGGCCCCGGCCGCTCCCGGGGCGGCCTCGGCCTCGACTACGCCCTCCGGGTGCTCTCCCCCCGCGCCACCGTCACCTGCCGGGGCCTGGAGCGCTTCCACTTCCGGCCCTGGGGCCGGGCCGGGGGCGAGCCCGGCAGCCAGGGCTTCGCCCGGGTGGTGCGGGCCGGAGGCGAGGTCGAGGAGCTGCCCAAGATCGACCTCCTGGAGCTGGAGCCGGGGGACCGGCTGGAGATCGGGACGCCCTGCGGGGCGGGCTACGGCTGGGCCCTGGAACGGCCCCCGGAGCTGGTCTGGGAGGACGTGCTCGACGGCTACGTGAGCGAGGCGGCGGCGCGCGAGCGCTACGGCGTGGTGGTCGTCGACGGCGTTCTCGACCTGGCCGCGACCGAGGCCCTGCGCGCCCGGCTCCGACGGCGGCCGCCGCCGGACTTCGAGCAGGGCCCGGAGCGGGCCGCCTACGAGGCGGTCTGGACGGACGAGCTCCAAGACGCGGTCAACGCCGCGGTGTGGGCCTACCCGGCCGGGATCCGGGGCGTGATCCGGGAGCGACTCCAGGCCGAGCTGGCCCGGTGCCTGGCCTCCGGAGGGGTCGATCCGGCGGCGGTGCCGGGGCTGGCGGCCGAGATCGTCGAGGCCATGCGCGGGCGGCTCTACCGGTGATCCCCGCCCATCGGATCCGCGGCCGGGGGCCGACGCTGCTGCTCTCCCACGGCGTGATCGAGAGCTCGCGGTCCTGGGCGGAGGTGGCCGAGGCCCTGGAGGACCGGTTCACCGTGGTCGCCGTGGACGGGCGGGGGCGGGGGGAGACGCCGGCGTCCGGCCCCTTCACCTACGCCGACCTGGCCGAGGACGTCGAGGACCTGGCCCGGCGCCTGGGGCTGACGGCCTTCTTCCACGCCGGCCACTCCATGGGGGGACGGGTGGCGCTGGAGCACGCGCTGCGCTTCCCGGGGCGGGCGCGCGGCCTGGCCGTGATCTCGGCCCGCGCCGAGGCCCCGGACGCGGCCGGCCGGGAGCGCCTCCGCCGGCTGGCCGCCGTCGCCCGGGAGCGCGGCCCGGGCGAGGCCGTCGGGCTCTGGACCTCACCCGAGGACGCCCACCACGGACGGGTGCGGGCGATCAGCGCCGCCAACCCGGCCGAGGGCACGGCCCTGGCCCTGGAGGCGATCGCGAGCGCCGATTCGCTGCTGGAGCGGCTGGGGGAGGTCGGCGTCCCCACCCTGGTCGTGGCCGGCGACCGGGACCCGGCCTACGTCCGCTCGGCGGAGCTGATGGCGCGGGCCATCCCCGGGGCCCGGCTGCACGTCCTGGAGGGGGTCGGTCACTTCCCCAACCTGGAGGCCCCGGTCGAGCTGGCAGCGCTGCTGGCCGGGTTCTTCGGCGGGCTGGGCTGACCGCTCGAGGACTCCAGCTCGGAGGGGGCGTGGCCATGGCCGTCGTTCGGGTCATCGAGAGCTTCTGCGGACGCGTTCCGGCGCAGGGCGCTGGCGGGGTGCTCGGGGCCGTGCGGCTGTTGACGCCGACAAGCCTGGTTGCGTCCGCGGGGCCCACTCGTTGAGGAAGCGTTGAGGCCGGCGTGGGTAGCGTCGAGGACGTGGACGCTCCAACCGTCGCGGACCTCTGGGGCCAGGAGCTCTTCAACGAGGCCGGCGAGTCTCTGGGTCGGATCGAGGCGGTGGGGATGACCCGGGATCGTGTCCCCCGTCGTGTCGGCGTGCGCTCCGCGGAGAGGGGGTCAAGGCTCTGTTTCTACCCCCTAGCCGAGGTTCGGTGTGTCGACGGCCGGCTGGTCCTCGCCGGCTCATCGTCGGCGTAGCTCGGCCCCGGAAGGAAGCCAGCGTCGCTCCTTGGCTGGCCGTGGAGGGCATGCTGGAAGCGGTGCCCCGACGAGCACGAGTCGCCCGGATCGTCGGTTGGGCTGGCGCCCTGATCGGGCCCGCCGCGGTGACGGCCGTGCTCGCCCACTTGGGGGGCCCAGAGCGGCGCGACTACGTCTTCGTCTACCTGGGGCTGGTGGCTGTGCTGGGCGTCCTGGACGGGCTGTGGCCGTCGGTCGCCGCCGCCGCCCTCAGCTTCCTGCTGGTCGACTTCTTCTTCGTCCCCCCGGTCGGCACCCTCACCATCGCTGACGAGCAGGACATCGTCAACCTGCTCGCCTTCATGGCTACGGCTGGGGTCGTCGGCCTCCTGGCCTCCCATCGGCGCCGAGCCCTCCTGGAGGCCAGGGCCCTGGCCGAGAGCCTGCGCCAGGCCAACGCCGAGCTGGCCAGACTCAACAAGGAGCAGGCGGCGGCGGCCAAGGCCGCCCTCACCCTGGCCCGCAGCCAGGAGCAGGTCCGGGCGCTGCAGGAGCTGGATCGGTCCCGTCGCCAGCTGCTGGCCAGCGTCTCCCACGAGCTGCGCACGCCCCTGGGCACGATCCTGACCGAGAGCACGGCGCCGGCGGCGGACGGCCGGGCCGAGGTCGAGCCACGCCTGCGGGTCATCGCCGAGGAGGCGCAGCGGCTGAAGGCGCTGGTGGACGACATGCTCGACCTGGCCGTGATCGAGAACGGCACCCTGGAGCTGCGCCTTGAGCCGGTGCGGCTGGCCGACGCCATCGAGGCCGCCGTCGAGCGGCTGCACCGGGCCTCGCCCGGGCGAAGGGTCGCCTGGGAGGAGTTGGCGGCCGACCTCGACGTGCTCGCCGACTGGGGACGCCTGCTCCAGATCCTGGACAACCTGCTCGCTAACGCCGACCGCTTCGCGCCCCCGGGCACCGCGATCGAGGTCGGCATCGAGCCCGAGGGACAGGGCTGGGTCGCGGTGCGGGTTCGCGACCATGGCCCCGGCATCCCGGAGGAGCTGCGAGATCGGCTCTTCGATCCCTTCACCCGGGGAGTGACGGAGGAGACGGGCCGACCGACGGGCACCGGCCTCGGCCTGGCCATCGTCAAGGGGTTGGTCGAGGCCCATGCTGGCTCGGTGAGATTGGAGGACGATGACGGCCCGGGCGCCTGCTTCCGCTTCACCCTGCCGCTGGCGGAGGCCATGGGGTGATGGCCCGGATCCTGGTCGTCGAGGACGACCCGGCCATGCGCGACGCGATCCGGTCGATCCTGGAGCGGAGCGGCCACGACCTCAGCCTCGCCGGCGACGGGGCGATGGGATCGAGGATGCTGAGAGCCGGCGCCTACGACGTGCTGCTGCTCGACATCGGGCTGCCCTTCGTGGACGGCTGGGAGATCTTGCGTTCGCTGGGGACCGGCCGGACGCCGTCGGTCATCGTCGTCAGTGCCCGCGGCGAGGAGCGCGACAAGGTGCAGGCCCTGGACCTGGGCGCCGACGACTACCTGGCCAAGCCCTTCGGCGCCGACGAGCTGTTGGCCCGCATCCGGGCCGTGCTCCGCCGGGCGCACCCGGAGGCCGTGGCCGCTCCCGCCATCCAGGTCGGCGAGGTCGTGGTCGACCTCCGGCGCCGCTCGGTGACGAGGTCGGGGGTGGAAGTCAGGCTCTCCCCGACCGAGTATGGCCTGCTCGCCCGCCTGGCCCGCGAGGCGGGCACGGTGGTGGACCATCGCACGCTGCTCCGCGACGTCTGGGGCCCCTCCCATGTCCACGAGCGGAACTACCTGTGGACGTTCGTCCAGCGGCTCCGTCAGAAGCTCGAGGACGACCCTCATCACCCCCAGATCATCGTCAGCGTGGGCAGCCGCGGCTACCGGCTGGGCGGGCCGCCCAACCCCGAGCGCTAGAGGGTGTCTGGGAAGCGCAAACTAGGTGGCCTTCTGGGAAGGTGGCTGGCTTCGGCGTGAGGTGACAGTGATGCCCGGCCGACGTGGATCTCCCACCGATCCCTCCGATGCCGGGTGGGGGCCGGTCGAGCCCTCGATCCCACCCGGGAGGCCGGCCCTACACCCCCGGCGGGAGATCGACGCTGGTGCGCTGGGCGCGGGCGGGGTGCGCGTGCGGCTGCCGCCGCACGACCTGCCCCTCGGCAGATGGTGGACCACCACCGGCGCAGCTGGCGGGTCGAGGGTCGCTGTGGCGGCGCTGCGGGGGCGGAGGCGCCAGGGCCAGCCGACCCTGAGAGGGGGCACATGGCGACGACGGGGGCGAGAGGGGCCGCCGATGCCACCTGCTGACCGACACCGGCAGATCGTGCCCGAGGCCCTCGTGACCGCCGCCGAGGTGGGCGACGGCGAGGGGCTGGGCAGCTAGGTGGGATCCGCGAGGCCGTTCCTCGGCTGGGCGGGCCTGGCAGGCCGGGGGCCCTTCCTGGCCTGGCCCAGCGGGCGGCAGGGGTCAGGCGGAGGCGGTCACGCGCCGTGATGGGGGAGGCGCCGGGCTTGGCGGTGGTGCCACGGCGGTGGGTGGGGGACGGACGTTGGCCTGGCTGGTCCGCTGCCGGTGGCTGGCCGAGGGCACGGGCATCTCCCGTGAGCTCGGGAACCGCCGTCCCCCTGGCGATGGCGCTCACCCTGGCCCGCCGGATGACCCCACCGGCCGATGGGTTGGGCGCACCCCGCTCCAGCCGCGCTGGCGCCAGCGCACGCGCAACCGCTGCGGGTGGATCGTGGCCCCCGAGCCCAGGCCAGCCAGCGGGCCAGCTGGGCCAGCGCCCAGATCCCCAGCTCTGCGGCCCCCCGGGTCAGCCGGCGGGTGGCCCGACGGACGGTGGCGCAATCCAGGCCCAGGTGCGCTGCGATCTGAGGTGCGGCCAGCCCCGATCTGCCATGCGGATGCGTCCCCGGCGCCGTCGCCGCCGTCGGGGAGGCGTCGGCTGCCTCGGCCGTCGCTGGAGGTCAGCCTGCGGCTCGGCGGTGAGGGCGGCGCGAGGCGTCGCCGACCTGGCCATGGCTCGAGCGTGCCCCAGCGCCCGGCACGAGCTGCACCCCAGGCCTTTCAGACCCCCAGACCCCCTCTAGCGGGGGCAGGCGCGCTCGGGCCGCGGTCTCGTTGAGCCGCCGTTGAGGCGTCGCCGCCTACGGTCGAGGCATGCCACTCGATGTCTGGATGCTGGGCTTCCTGCTCCTGCTGACGGCCGCGAGCTTCCTCTACGTGGTCGGGTTGAGGGAGCTGCCCTGATGGCGCTCGAGGCGCTCGCCGGCGTGCTCGCGCTGCTGGTGACCATCTACCTCTTCGTGGCTCTGCTGTTCCCGGAGCGATTCTGAGGTGGCCCTGGACGTCCTCGGCGTCGCCGTCACCTTCCTCGTCGCCTTCGGGGCCGCCTGGGCCATCGGCCCCTACCTGCATCGGGTGTTCACCGGCGAGCGGGTCTTCCTGAGCCCGCTCGTGCGGCCGGCGGAGCGCGCCCTCTATCGGCTCTCAGGCATCGAGGAGGGCCAGGAGCAGAGCTGGGTCCGGTACCTGGTCGCCATGCTCCTGGTCCAGGTGATAAGCCTGCTGCTGACCTACCTCATCCTGCGCACCCAGAACCATCTGCCACTCAACCCCATGGGCTTCGGCCCGGTTGCCCCCGACCTGGCGCTGAACACCGCGATCAGCTTTGCCACCAACACCAACTGGCAGAGCTACAGCGGCGAGCAGACGATGTCCTACCTCAGCCAGATGCTGGGGCTGACCCTCCACAACTTCCTGTCGGCGGCGACCGGCATTGCGCTGGCGGTGGCGCTGGTCCGCGCCATCGCCAGCCGTCGGCTCACGACGATCGGCAACTTCTACGTGGACGCCACCCGGGCGATCCTCTACGTGCTGCTCCCGATCTCGGTGGTGGGCGCGCTGTTCCTGGTCTCCCAGGGGGTGGTCCAGAGCCTGGCCAGCTATCCGGTGGCGCACACCCTCGAGGGGGCGCGCCAGGTCATCGCCATCGGCCCGGTCGCCTCCCAGGAGGTGATCAAGGACCTGGGCACGAACGGCGGCGGCTTCTTCAACGCCAACTCGGCCCATCCTTTCGAGAACCCGAACGGGCTCACCAACCAGCTCGAGATCTTCTTGGAGCTGCTCCTGCCCTTTGGGCTGGTGGCCATGTTCGGGCGCTGGGTCGGCAACCCAAGGCAGGCCTTGGCCATCGGTGGGGCGATGGCGGTCATCCTCATCGGGGCGACCGGCATCGTCGCCGGCGCCGAGCAGGCCGGCAACCCGGCCCTGAGCGGGGTCGGCGTCGACCAGGCCAGGACGCCAACCCAGGCCGGGGGCAACCTGGAGGGCAAGTCGGTCCGCTTCGGCCCCATCTACTCCGCCGAGTTCGTCGTGGCCACCACCGGCACCAGCACCGGCGCCGTCGATGCCTCCCACGACAGCCTCACCCCGATCGGGGGCATGGTGCCCATGGTGCTGATGCAGCTGGGCGAGGTGACGCCGGGCGGGGTCGGCTCCGGCCTCTATGGGATGCTGATGTTCGCCATCATCGCCGTCTTCGTCGCCGGCCTGATGGTGGGCAGGACGCCCGAGTACCTGGGCAAGAAGATCGAGTCCAGGGAGGTCAGACTGGCCCTCCTGGCGCTGCTGGTCGGACCGGCCGTCATCCTCGGCCTCACCGCCCTCTCGGTCCTGCTGCCGGCGGGCAGGGTGGGGCCCCTGAACCCTGGGGCGCACGGGTTCAGCGAGATCCTCTACGCCTTCTCCTCCACCAACGGTAACAATGGCAGCGCCTTCGCCGGTCTCAGCGGCAACACGCTCTACTACAACCTGACCCTGGCCCTGGCCATGTGGCTCGGCCGCTTCTTCTTCCTGATCCCCCTGCTGGCCCTGGCCGGGTCGCTGGCCGGCAAGCGGGTGGTGCCGGCGGGCCCCGGCACCCTGGCCACCGACACCCCGCTCTTCAGCGGGCTGCTGGTCGGCGTGATCCTGATCGTGGGCGCCCTCACCTTCCTCCCCGCCCTGACCCTCGGCCCCTTGCTCGAGCACCTCCAGCTGGCGGCGGGGCAGCTGGCGCGCTGAGGTGGGCGTGATGAAGGAGAAGGTGGAGGGAAAGGCCCGCTCCGAGCGCTACCGGCGCCGTCGGCGCTCCCGCCTCTGGGCCCCCGAGATCCTGGTCCCGGCCATCCGGGCTAGCTTCGGGAAGCTCGACCCGCGCTGGCAGGCGCGCAACCCGGTCATGCTCGTGGTCGAGGTGGGCGCCGTCATCACGACCCTCGTTGCCCTGAGCGGCCTCGCCCACCGGGCGAGCGACGAGCCCTTCACGGCCCAGGTGGCGCTCTGGCTCTGGTTCACGGTGCTCTTCGCCAACTTCGCCGAGGCGATGGCCGAGGGCCGCGGCAAGGCCCAGGCGGCGAGCCTGCGCCGCACCCGCTCCGAGCTTGTCGCCCGACGCCTGAGCGCGGGGGGCGAGGAGCGTGTGCCCGCCTCGCGGCTGCGCCGGGGCGACCGCGTCGTCTGCGAGGCCGGCGACGTCATCCCCGGGGACGGGACCGTGATCGAGGGCATCGCCTCGGTGGACGAGTCGGCCATCACCGGCGAGTCGGAGCCGGTCATCCGCGAGGCCGGCGGCGACCGCAGCTCCGTGACCGCCGGCACCAGGGTGCGGTCCGACCGGATCGTGATCGAGATCACCGCCAACCCGGGCGAGACCTTCCTGGACCGGATGATCGGCCTGGTCGAGAGCGCCTCCCGGCGCAAGACGCCGAACGAGATCGCCCTCAACATCCTGCTGGCGGCGCTGACCATCATCTTCGTGCTGGCGGTCGTGACCTTGGAGCCCTTCGCCCGCTACGCAGGCACGTCGGTGCCGATCACGGTCCTGATTGCGTTGCTGGTCTGCCTGATCCCGACCACCATCGGGGCCCTCCTCTCCGCGGTCGGCATCGCCGGCATCGATCGGCTCCTACAGCGCAACGTGGTCGCCCTCTCGGGTCGGGCGGTGGAGGCGGCCGGGGACGTGGACACACTGCTCCTGGACAAGACTGGCACCATCACCTTTGGCAACCGACAGGCCTCGGAGCTGCTCCCGGCGGCCGGGGTGACCATGGAGCGGCTGGTCCGCGCGGCCGCTCTCTCGAGCCTCGCCGACGAGACCCCGGAGGGGCGCTCGATCGTCGCCCTGGCCAGGCGACTGGGGGTTCCCAACCCGGAGGGCGACGGGGGCGATGGGAAGGAGATGACCTTCGTGCCCTTCTCGGCCACGACTCGGATGAGCGGGGTCGACGTCGACGGCCACCGCATCCGCAAAGGGGCGACGGACCGCATCGCCGTCTGGGTCGGGCGGCCGCTGCCCGCGGACGTCCTCGCCGCCGTCGATGCCATCGCCCGTGCCGGCGGCACCCCGCTGGTGGTGGCCGAGGATGACCAGGTGTTGGGCACCGTGGACCTCAGGGACATCGTCAAGCCCGGGATCCGGGAGCGCTTCGCCGAGCTGCGCCGGATGGGCATCCGGACGGTGATGATCACCGGCGACAACCGCCTCACCGCTGCCACCATCGCCCGAGAGGCCGGGGTGGATGACTTTCTGGCCGAGGCCACTCCGGAGGAGAAGCTGGAGCTGATCCGAAGGGAGCAGGCCGAGGGCCGAATGGTGGCGATGAGCGGCGACGGCACCAACGACGCCCCCGCCCTGGCCCAGGCCGACGTGGCCGTGGCCATGAACTCCGGCACCCAGGCGGCCAAGGAGGCCGCCAACCTGGTCGACCTCGACAGCGATCCCACCAAGCTGATCGAGGTCGTCGCGGCGGGCAAGCAGATGCTGATCACCCGGGGGGCGCTGACCACCTTCAGCATCGCCAACGACGTGGCCAAGTACTTCGCCATCCTGCCGGCCATGTTCTCCGGCTCCCTGCCCGCCCTGGGCGCGCTCAACGTCATGCGTCTGGCCAGCCCGAGCAGCGCCGTGCTCTCGGCGGTCATCTTCAACGCCCTGATCATCGTGGCCCTGATCCCGCTGGCCCTGCGTGGCGTCCGCTACCGCCCTGTCGGCGCGGCCGCGCTGCTGCGTCGGAACCTGCTCGTCTACGGCCTCGGTGGCATCGTCGCCCCCTTCATCGGTATCAAGCTGATCGACCTGCTGGTCACCGCGGCCCACCTGGCCTGAGGAGGGGATACGGCATGCTCGCTTTCATCCCGGCTGAGCTGCTCCGAGCGCTCCGGCTGACGCTGGTGGTGGCGGCGGTCACCGGCGTGATCTACCCGCTGGCCATCACCGGCCTGGCCCAGGGCCTCTTCCCCGGCCAGGCCAACGGCAGCCTGGTCACCGAGAACGGCCGGGTCGTGGGCTCCGCGCTCATCGGCCAGGAGTTCACCAGCCCGCGCTACTTCCACGGCCGCCCCTCGGCCACGGTCAACGCCACCACTGGCAGGCCCCAGCCCTACGCCGCCGACAACTCGGGGGGCAGCAACCTGGGCCCCAGCAACCCCGCCCTGATCGAGCGGGTGGCGAGGGACGTCCAGGCCACTCGCCAGCAGGACCACCTCCCCCCCAACGCCACCATCCCCGTCGACCTCGTCACCACCGACTTCAGCGGGCTCGATCCCGACATCAGCGAGGCCTCGGCCCTGCTCCAGGTGACGCGGGTGGCGCAGGCACGCCACCTCGGCCCGGCCGCGGTGCGATCGCTGGTGGAGCATCACCTCCACGGCCGCATGCTCGGGGTCTTCGGGGAGCCATACGTCAACGTCCTGGAGCTGAACCTGGCCTTGGATCGCGGGGAGGCTGGCTGAGGACGTGAGCGTGCCGAACTCGGGGGATGCCAGTGTCCCCGGGCGGGACCCAGGTCGGCCGGCGCGCCGAGGCCGTCTGAAGGTCTACCTGGGGGCCACGCCTGGCGCCGGGAAGACCTTCGCCATGCTGCGGGAGGCGCACGAGCTGGCGGCCCAGGGCCGCGACGTGGTGGTCGCCTACGTCGAGACCTACGGCCGCCCGCGCACCGTGGAGCTGACCCGGGGGTTGGAGGTGATCCCGCGGAGGAAGGTGCCGTACCGGGGCATCGTGCTGGAGGAGATGGACCTGGAGGCGGTGCTCGCCCGCCGGCCCGAGGTCGCCCTGGTGGACGAGCTGGCCCACACCAACGTGCCCGGGCTGCGCCACGCCAAGCGCTGGCAGGACGTCGAGGCGCTGCGCGACGCCGGCATCGACGTGATCTCGACCGTCAACGTCCAGCACCTGGAGAGCGTGAAGGACCTGGTCGAGAAGGTGACCGGAGCGCCGGTGCGGGAGACTCTCCCCGACCGGGTACTGGACGACGCCGACGTGATCCAGTTCATCGACATCGCCCCCGAGGCCTTGCTCAAACGCATGCGTCACGGGAACGTCTACCCTGCAGGCAAGGTCGACGACGCCCTGGCCCACTTCTTCCGGCCTCGCAATCTCGCCGCCCTCCGGGAGATCGGCCTGAGGGTGGTCGCCGACTCCATGGCTCGCCATCGCCAGGTGGTGGGGGCGCCCGAGGACGTGCTGGTCGCGATCTCCTGCGGCCCCAGCTCCGAGGACCTGATGCGTCGCGGGGCCCGCCTGGCCCGGCGCACCGGGGGCTCCTGTGTGGTGGTGACGGTCCAGCCGGCCCCCGAGCTGGAGCACGAGCAGGAACGGCTCCGAGGGCTCGCCCAGCAGCTCGGCTGCGCCTTCGCCGTTCTGGGCGGCAGGGACATCCCCGGCGCCATCCTCCAGGCGGCTCGGGACGTCGGGGCCGAGCACGTGGTGGTCGGGGAGGGCGTGGCCAGGGGCATCCTGAGCTGGCTGCGCCCAAGCCTCGCCGATCGGATCATCGATGGCTCGCCCGAGTCCGACGTCCACGTGATCGCGCGCCGCCCGGCCCTCGAGCCGGGGCAGGGGCCTGCCCCGGGCGAGGAGGAGCGCCGGCCTGATCCCATCGCCCTGCTACACCAGATCTCGTCCATCCGGGGGCGGCGGGCCATGCTGCGTGTCTACCTCGGCTACGCGCTCGGCTGTGGCACCACCACCGCCATGCTCGATGAAGCACGTCGACGAGCTGGGCGGGGGACCGACGTGGTCGTGGCCGCCTACCGCCTCCACGACGACCCGCGCTCGTGCCTGGCCGGCCTCGAGGTGCTGGGCAGACCGTGCGAGGCCAACAGGGAGCGACCCCTGGACGCCAACGCGGTGCAGGCCAGGAATCCTCAGGTGGTGTGCATCGACGACCTCACCGTCCCGGACGTCCACGGTCGCCCGGCGCTGGAGTCGGTCCCGGCGCTCCTCCAGGCTGGGGTCACGGTCCTGGCCACCTTTCACCTCACCTCCCTCCGCAGCGCCGCCCAGGCGGTGTCCAACCTGATCGGCCGTCCTCTCCCAGGCCCGGTGGTCGAGGACCACCTCCTGGACGCCATCGACGAGTTCGAGCTGATCGACGTGCCACCAGACGAGCTGATCTGCAGGATCCGCCAGCGGGGCCTCCTGCCCCCAGCTCGGCTGGCGATGGCGATGCAGGGGGAGCTGCGGCCAGAGGTGCTAACGATGCTCCGGGAGATGCTGCTGCGTCTCTGCGCCGACCGCGTTGACCGCCAGCTGGTGGGCGAGCTGCGCACACCCGACAGCCCTCCTCTGCGGGTGAGGGAACACCTCGTGCTCTGCCTGCCGCCCCGAGCCGGCTTGGAGGACCGTGTTCGGGCCACCGCCAAGTATGCGCAGGCCCACGATGCCACCTTCGCTGTGGTCTCGGTGCTGTCACCGTGGAAGGCTGGGACGGGGCAGCGAGCGCTCGATGCCTACCGCAGCCTAGTCGACGAGCTCCAGGGGGAGTTCATCTGCCTCCGAGGCCACGCCGTCGCCCCCCTCATCACCAGGCTCATCCGGGAGTCGCTTGCCACCGAGGTCGTGCTCGGGCGCCGTCGGCGAGGCTGGCGGCCGTGGGGCCTCACCGCCCGTCTCATCCGACAGCTCCAGGGGGTGGACCTCCACGTGCTGCGGCCCCGGGGTTGAGGCGCCCTGGCCTTGCGACCTGAGGGGGGCTGGCAGCGGGCGCGCTCGCATCGAGCAGGCCATCCGGCTGGCTCGAGCGCCCCACGCTCGACCGCATGCGCCGGAGCTATCGGGGGGAGGGCCGTGTGGCCGAGTGGCGCTGCGTCTCGGCGGCGAGGGCCTTCACGCCGGCCACCAGGACGTCCACGAGCTGGCGCACGTAGCGCTGCCGCTGCGCGGCCGAGCTGCCCTCGGGGCGCAGCAGCTCTTCGTGGATGAGAAAGGCGATGAGCGCCCCGTTGATCTGCTTGGCCAGCATGTTCGGGTCGATACGTTCCAGCGCGGCGGCCGGCAGGCGTCGTCGCAGCATCTCCGCCAGCTCTCGCTCGGCGGGGTCGAGCACGCCCTGAAGATAACGGGCGGCCCAAGCCGGGCGTTCATGTGCCGCCCTCAGCACCATCTCGAAGCGGCGCCGCCCCTCGGGCCGGGCGACGCCCTCCAAGAACCTGAGCCCGAGCTCGTAGAGGGCGTCATCGAGCCCACCTTCGGCGGACAGCCGGCGAATCCCCTCTCGGGGCCCGCGGACGGTGTCCTCGATCAGGGCCGCCATGATCGCCTCCTTGGAGGGGAAGTAATGGTAGAGGGACCCTGGGCGAAGCCCCGCAGCCTCGGCGATCGCGCGCAGACCTGTCCCCTCGAAGCCGTGCTCGGCGAAGAGCGTGGTGGCCGCATCGAGGATGCGGCGCCGCTGCTCCTCGTAACGAGGCGTGGGACCAGGAGGGCGACCTGGCGGCACCTCAACCCCTTCCCTGGAAGGGTCCTCTGGGCAAGGCGGTTGCCTCCTCGCGATGAAGACGTTTGAATAAATCAAACAAACGTCCGATTGAAATTTTCATGAGCGTATCTAAGGCGGGATCGCCGATGCACGCGTCACCACCCCTCGAGGCGGTGGCCCAGGGTCCACGGCGTTGGTTCGGGCTCGTCTTCGTCGGCCTCGGGGTGGCCCTGATCATCGTCGACTCGACGATCGTCAACGTCGCCATCCCTCCCATCATCCGCGACATCGGGCTCACCTCCACGGAGGCGCAATGGGTCCAGGAGGTCTATACGCTGGTCTTCGCCTCCCTGCTGCTGGTCTGGGGGAGGCTCGCCGACCGCTACGGTCGTCGACGCCTCTTCTTGCTCGGCACCGGGATCTTCGCCGCCGCAAGCGTCCTTGCCGCCCTCTCCCAGAGCGGGCCGGAGCTGATCGGTAGCCGCGTCGCCCAGGGGGTGGGGGGTGCCATGATGCTACCCACCTCGCTCTCCTTGCTCAACGCCGGCTTTCGCGGTCGTGATCGCGGCATCGCCTTCGCCGTCTGGGGATCGACGATCGGGGCCGCCGGCGCGCTCGGGCCGCTGCTAGGGGGCTGGCTGACGACCACGTTCAGCTGGCGCTGGGCGTTCGGCATCAACATCCCCTTCGGCCTCGTCGTGCTGCTCGGCGCGCTGGCCTTCGTGGCAGAGTCCAGGGACGAGGATGCCTCCGGGGGGAACGATCTCCTCGGCGCCTCGCTCTCGGTTCTGGGCTGCGGCGGCATCGTCTTCGGGCTCATCGAGGGCCGCCAGTACGGCTGGCTCCGGCTCGCCCGCCCCCTCTCCATCAGCGGCGTCTCCTGGCCGCAACAGGTCTCCCCGGTCCCGGTCGCCTTCGCCCTCGGCGTCGTGGCGCTGGCCCTCTTCGTCGTCGCCGAGCTGCGTCGCAGCCGCCAGGGCAAGGTCGTCCTCCTCGACCTGCGGCTCTTCCGCATCCCCTCCTTCCGCAACGGGAACCTCGCCGCCGCGATCGTGAGCCTGGGTGAGTTCGGCCTCCTCTTCTCGCTCCCCCTCTGGTTCGAGAACGTCCGCGGCTACACCGCCTTCCAGACCGGCCTCGCCCTGCTCCCTCTGGCGATCGGGAGCCTCGTCTCCAGCGGGCTGGCCGTCCAGCTGGGCGCGCGTCGCGGGGCCGCGTTCGTCGTCCGGTTGGGGATCGCGCTGGAAGCCCTGGCGGTGATCGGGATCGGCATCGTGGTCGGGCCCGCCACGCCGTGGTGGGAGATGACACCCCCGCTCTTCGTCTATGGGATGGGCGTCGGGTTGGCCACCGCGCAGCTCACCGGGGTGGCCCTGGTGGACGTCCCCGTCGGGCGCAGCGGCCAGGGGTCCGGGATCCAGAGCACGACCCGGCAGGTGGGCTCGGCGTTCGGGGTCGCGGTGCTGGGGAGCGTGCTCTTCGGCGTGCTCACCCGCCAGCTGTCCGGGACCCTGGCGCAGCGCCTGCCGCTGCCGGCCGGGCGGCGCGACGCGATCGTCGACGCGGTGCAGCAGAGCGCCGGCGCCGTCATCGCTGGACTGGCCCACAACCCGCAGACGGCGCTGATCGCCGAGTATGCCCGAGATGCCTTCTCGGAGGCCACGCGCTGGACCGCCTTCTGTGCCGCCGCCTTCTTGATCCTCGGTCTCTTGGCCAGCCTCTCCCTGGGCCGGGGGAGCGCCCTGCGGACGGAGGAAGGGGAGGGGGAAGCCGGGCGTGTCGTGCCCGGATAGGAGCTGGGGTCTCAGCTCAGGCTGAGACGTCCCCCGTGCCGGGCCGAGGTGGACGCCGCCGAGCCCGTGGCTCAGCCCTGGCCGGTGGCCCTGCCGCTTCGGCCTGGTCCCTCCGTGGCTTCAGCGGCCGCGCCCCGCCGGGAGATGCCCGTCATCGGGGGGCCCTTGGGGGCCGCCGTCCGGCGGCGGGCCCTGGCTCACCCCAGGTCGAGCACGCAGAGGTCGGCCCGGCCTGCTGCCACCACCGTGTGCAGCTCGTCCAGGGTGGTGATGCGGCCGGAGGCGATGGTGGGGACGCGGCAGCGGTTGCGGACCAGGTCACTGCGGGCGGCGCCGTAGAGGCGGCCGTAGTCGGGTCGGGACTCGGGCACGGTCTGGCCAGCCAGGACTCGGAAGAGGTCGGCTCCGGCTCTGGCCAGTCGGCGCACCGCTTCCAGGGCTTCGTCCTCGGCGATACCACCGGGAGCGAGGTCGTCGATCGAGACCGCGACCCCGAGCGGGAGGTCCTCCGGCCACTCGGCCCGGACCGCGCCCAGCACCCGGAGGGGAAAGCGCAGCCGTTCCTCCAGGTCCCCGCCGTGCTCGTCAACGCGCCGGTTGGAGAGGGGGGAGAGGAAGGAGGCGAGCAGGTAGCCGCGAGAGAGGTCCAGCTCCAGCACCCGGTAGCCGAGCCGGCGCAGGCGCCGGGCAGCGGCAACGAACCGCTCCACGATCCGATCCATCCCCTCGGCATCCAGCTCGGCTGGGGCCGGCATCCAGGGGGCGTAGGCGAGGGCCGAGGCGGAGACCAGCGGCCAGCGCTCGGCCGGGGGGAGAGGGAGGTCCACGCCCAGGCGGCGGGGACGGGTCGCCCCCCGGCGGCCGGCGTGGCCCAGCGAGGGCACGACCACCACCCCGGCCGGGGCCGGCGGCAGGTCCTCGGCGAGGGGGGTCTCGGGGGAGACGCGGCCCTCGGGGGAGACTGCGACCAGCGGGGTGAGGACCAGGCCGGCACCGCTGGCCAGCTCGCGCTGCCAGTCCTCTGCCGGGGCGAGCGCGATCCGGTTGGGAAAGACGAGCGAGCGCAGGCGGAGGGGGGCGAACCCGGGCGGGGGCGCCACCAGCGGGGTCTCGGCCCGGCCCTCCCCGTCCTCTCCGGGGCCGGCCCCGTCGCCCCCCGTGGCCCGGGCCCAGAACCGGGCCTCGACCCGGCGCACGAACTCGGGGTCGCGCAGGGCCAGGTTGTGGTGGGTGATGCGCGGGGTCCGGGTCATCAGCTGGTAGGTGAACTGGAGCGGCTCGAAGCCCAGGTAGCGCTCCAGGGAGTCGAAGTAGGCAGCCGAGACCCGGGCCGCCTCCTGCATCCGCTCCACCGCCGGCTGGCGCTCCAGCTCGTACTCGGCCAGGGCCGCCTCCCGGTTGCCCTTCCACTTCACCAGCGCCCGGGCCAGGGCGATGGCGTCCTCCATGGCCAGCCGGGTGCCGGCCCCGACCGAGAAGTGGGCGGTGTGGGCGGCGTCGCCGACCAGGACCACGTTGCCGTGGTGCCAGGAGCGGCAGCTGATCCAGGGGAAGCTGATCCAGAGCGAGCGGTTGGAGATCATCCGCCGGCCCGGCCCCAGGTCCTCCTGGAAGACGGCCTGGGTGAAGGCGAGCGACTCCGCCTCGTCCATCTCGTCCAGGCCGGCCCGGCGCCAGGTCGGTTCCGAGACGAGCACGACCATGGTCGAGCGCCGCTCGTCGTAGGGATAGCAGTGGGCCTGGAAGAGGCCCCAGGGCGTCTCCCGGAAGACGTAGGTGAAGACGGGCAGGGCGAAGTCGGCGGCGAACCAGGCGTACCGGGAGGGGTGGAGCCGGACGGTGGGGTGGAGGGCCTCGGCGAAGGTACGCCGGGTCAGGGAGTTGGCGCCGTCGGCGCCCACCACCAGGTCCGCGTCCAGGTGGGGCTCGACCGAGGCGATCTCGTGGTGGAAGGTGAGCTCGACTCCGAGCCCGCGGGCGCGCTCCTGGAGGATGCGGAGCAGCTGCTTGCGCTCGATGCCGGAGTAAGCGTTGCCGCGGACCCGGGTGGTCGTGCCCCAGTAGCGGACGTCGAGCGGGTCCCAGCGCACGAACGACTCCGTGATCCGGAGGTAGCTCTCGTAGTCGGCGTCCTCCAGCTGGTCGAGCGAGCCCTCGGAGAAGACCACGCCGAAGCCGAAGGTGGCGTCGGGGGCGTTGCGCTCGAAGACCCGGATCTCGTGCCCGGGATCGGCCTTCTTCATGAGGACGGCGAAGTAGAGGCCGGCCGGCCCCCCGCCCAGGACGTCGATTCTCATCCCGGACCCCCCAGGGCGTCGGCCAGCCGCTCCAGCTGCTCCAGCGCGGGGCGGGTGGGAAAGAGGACCAGCTCGTCGCAGCCCTCGTCCTCGTAGGCGCGGACGAGGTCCTTGATCGCCTGCGGGGTGGTGAGGCAGCCGGCCGCGATCTGCTCGGCGTGACCCCGGGCGAAGGCGTAGTACCGCCGCAGCTCGTCGCGCCCGCGCTCGACCTCGGCCCCGTCGCCCAGGGCCCAGTAGGCCTGGCCCCAGAGCTGGGGTCGGCCCGGCCGGCCGGCGTCGATCCAGGCGGCCCGGGCCCGGGCGGCGGCGGCGGCGAAGGCCCGGGGCGGGCCGCCGTTGTGGACGAACCCGTCCGAGTAGCGGGCCATGCGGACGTAGGCCGGGCCGCCCAGCCCTCCGACCAGGAGGCGGGGACCGTCCGGCTGGACCGGGCGCGGCCCCGGCAGCTCGCCCTCCCAGAGCAGGCGCAGGCGGACCAGCTGCTGGGCGAGATCGCGGCCCCGGCGGCGGTGGTCGACCCCGGCCGTCCGGTAGTCGTCGTGGCGGGCGCCAAGCCCCAGCCCCAGGACCAGGCGGCCCCCGGAGAGCACGTCCAGGCTCGCCGCCTGCTTGGCCAGCAGGGCCGTGCTCCGCAGCGGCCCGATCAGGATCATGGTCGCCAGCCGGACCCGCTCGGTGACCGCGGCCGCGGCGGCGAGCGCGACCGTGGGCTCCCAGCAGTCGTAGACGACGCGGTCGAGGGTGGCGAGGGAGGCGAAGCCGCGCTCCTCGGCCAGCCGGGCCCAGGCCAGCGTCAGCTCCCGGCTGGCACCCGGGACGGTGGTGGGCAGGCCGACCCCAATCCTCAGAGCGCCACCTCCAGGACGTCGTCCCGTCGGCGCAGCTCGGCGCCCCAGTCCGCCCCGGCCGCCTGGAGCAGCTCCCGAACCCGCTCCACCCGCTCCGGGTGGGCGCGCACCGGCTCGCCCCGCTCGTCGAGCCGGCCGACCAGCAGCCGGGCCCGGGTCGCCCGGCCCTCCCGGTCGAGGTCGACCAGGGCGATGGCGGCGTCGCGGGCGAACGCCGCCGCCCCCGGCCCCCGGTAGCCGAAGACCAGCGAGCCGAGGCCGTGGAAGACCGGCACCCCGTCCACCACCTCGATTCCCTGCAGGGTGTGGGCGTGACAGCCGAAGACGGCCGAGGCGCCGGCCCCGGCCAGGTCCCGGGCCAGCCGGCGCTGGTAGGTCTCGGCCGTGGCCCGGTGGCTGACCCCCCAGTGCACGAGCACGGCCACGCGTGGCGACAGCTCCCGGGCCCGGCGGACGGCGGCGAGCAGGCGGGCGGCGTCGTCGGGCCGGACGCCGGTCACGGCCCGGGGCGGCCAGCCCGGCTCCCACTCGGTCCGGGCCGGGTCGAACTCCCACTCGGTCGTCACCCGCACCCCGGCCATCCCCGGCCCCCGCTCCGAGGCGAGGAAGGAGGCCGGGGCCACGCAGGTGGCGGCGACCAGGGCCACGCCCCCCACCAGGCGGGGGGCGAAGGCGGCCTCGGCGTTCTCACCCGTGCCCAGGGTGCGGATGCCGCGGGACTCGATCTCGGCCGCCATGGCCCGCAGCCGCTCCCAGCCGTGGTCGCCGGCGTGGTTGTTGGCCAGGCCCACGGCGTCGAGACCCATGCCGGCCAGGTCGTCCAGGAGCGCCGGCTCGCCCCTGAGCGTGAGCCCCTCCCGGACGGGGCTCTCGTCCGCGGTCAACACCACCTCCAGGTTGGCGGCGCTGACCTCGGCCTCGGCCAGGACCGGCAGCAGCGAGGCCGTCGGCCGCCCCAGCGGGCTCAGCAGCACCACGTCCCCGGCGACGGCGATCTGGAGGGTCACGTCCGCACACCGTAGCGGCGCAGGAGCCGCCCGGTGACGACCCGGATCACCCGGTCGTAGACGAACCCCATCGCGCCCAGGACCAGGATCCCAGCGAAGACCTGGTCGGTGGCGGCGTAGTTGCGCGCGTTCCAGATCAGGGCGCCGATGCCGTGCTCGGCGGCGATGATCTCGGCCGAGACGATGGTCAGGAAGGAGTTGCCCATGGCCAGTCGGGACCCGGTCACGATGTAGGGGACGGTGGCCGGGAAGACGACCCGGGAGAGGGTCTGCAGGCGGTCCGCGCCCAGGGCGGCCGCCGCCCGCAGCTTGACCTCCTCGACCGCGAGCACGCCGGCGATGGTGTTGAGGGTGATGATGAAGACGGTGGTGTAGAAGATCAGCACCACCTTCGAGGTCTCGCCGATGCCGAACCAGATGATGGCCAGCGAGACGAAGGCGATGGGGGGGATGAAGCGGAAGAACTCCACGTAGGGGTCGAAGAG
>Ga0209810_1000442_pt1 | contig 92860 bp, 85 predicted proteins | sample Coa_R1_7_FD_187159 | JGI IMG/M metagenome (GOLD analysis project Ga0209810, IMG submission 187159) | Surface soil microbial communities from Centralia Pennsylvania, which are recovering from an underground coalmine fire - Coalmine... | ecosystem: Environmental > Terrestrial > Soil > Unclassified... | reverse complement strand
GGCCGGGCAAAAACCGGCTGTCTCCAGGATGGCGGACCTTGCGCTTTCGTAGCATCTGACGGACGATGACCTCGACATGCTTGTCGTTGATGTCGACGCCCTGGCTCTTGTAGACGCTCTGGATCTCTTTGACCAGGTAGTCCTGGACCCCTCGGATGCCCTGCAACTCCAGCACCTTCATCGGGTCCAAGGGGCCCTCGGTGAGCCGGTCGCCGGGATTGTGTCATCGCCGGTGGTATAATGCTCACTCGCGCCGCCTGAAAAGTGCTCGGTTGTAGTCCTTTGTAGAACAACCTGGTCATTACTCTTTCGCCGGGAGGATATGACCACTTTGCTACGAGGAGACAACGTGAGCGACATTCAAGCCTTACGACACAAAGGACTGTCCATCAGCCAGATCAGCCAACTTACCGGCTTCAACCGCCGAACCGTTCGCAAGTATCTGGCCCAACCGGGCATTCCTGAGTATGGGCCGCGTCCCGCCGCGCCCAGCAAACTCGACCCGTTCAAAGACTACATCCACGAGCGGTTGCAAGCCGGTGTCTGGAATATGGTCGTGCTCCTGCGCGAGTTACAAGAGCGCGGGTGCACGGGCGGCTACACCATTCTCAAAGAGTATGTCCATCCGCTGCGCCAGGAGGCCCAAAGCCAGGCGGTACGCCGCTTTGAAACCCCGCCCGGTTTTCAGGCGCAGATAGACTGGGGCGACCGAGGCACCGTCGAAGTAGACGGCCAGAAGCAACCCCTCTCCGGTTTCGTGCTGACCCTGGGTCACAGTCGCGCCCTGTTCTGTGACCTGGCTACCGACCAGACGTTAGTGACCTTCCTGCGAATGCATGAGGAAGCGTTCCGGCACTTAGGCGGGGTGCCGCAAGAAATTCTCTACGACCGCCTCAAGACGGTCGTGCTGGGAATAGATGCGCGCGCCGAGATCATCTGGCATCCTATCTTCCGGGACTTCGCCCGGTATTGGGGCTTTCGGCCTCGGCTGTGCCATGCTTACCGTCCCCAGACTAAAGGCAAGGTCGAGAGCGGCATCCGCTACTTACGCTCCAGTTTTCTCTGTGGGCGGCAGGCCAAAAGTGTAGACGACCTGCGCGCCCAATTACGCGCTTGGATCGCCCAGATCGCCAACCGGCGGGTGCATGGTACAACCCACCAGGTCGTCTACGAGGCCTGGCAGCAAGAGAAACTGCATCTGCAACCGCTGGCCGGGCGTGCGCCCTATCCCTATGTGCCCGAACAGCAGCGACGGGTCACCCGCGATGCCTTCGTCTCTTACCAGACCAACCGCTACAGTGTGCCCTGGCAGGCTGCCGGACAGGAAGTGGCGGTGCGCGAGATAGACGGGCAGGTACAAATCTGGCGCGGTGGAGAGCAGATTGCCGTGCATACGCTGTGCCCAGGGCGCTACCAGACGATTAGCCTCGCCGGTCACCATGCCGACATTCCTTTGGGTAGCAGCGGCAGACCCCAGGGCAAAGCCCGCGTCACCATCCGTGCGGATGAACCCCAAGTGCAGGTACGCTCGCTCTCGGTCTACGAGGAGGTCTGTCTTCCCCAGGCAGAAGGGAGGAGTGCCGCATGAGCCAGACCCCTTCTACTTTAGAGCGATTGCACCACGCTCTGACCAGTCTGGGACTGGCCGAGGCGGACGCGGTGGTGGAAACGCCTCTGGAACGCGCCGCTCGCGAAGAGTGCGCCTACGCCGATTTTCTATGCGACCTGCTCTCCTGTGAGGTGACGGCCCGCCACGACCGGCATATTCGTAACCGTTTGCGCCAGGCGCGACTGCCTTTCCAGAAGACGCTGGAACAGTTTGATTTCGCCTTTCAGCCCAGCATTGAGGAGCGCCAGATCCGCGAACTCAGAACCTTGCGTTTTGTTCATGACGCCAGTAATGTCGTTTTCCTGGGGCCACCGGGTGTGGGCAAAACGCATCTGGCGGTCGGCTTAGCCGTCGAAGTCATCCGCGCCGGGTTCACCGCCGCCTTTATGACGGCTCATGACCTGGTCAGCGACTTGGGCAAAGCCGCACGGGAGGGCAAGTTGAACCAGCGTCTACGGGCGTATGTAAACCCTAAAGTGCTCGTCATTGACGAGATGGGCTACCTGCCTCTGGATGAGGTAGGAGCCACCCTGTTCTTCCAATTGGTCTCAGCCCGCTATGAGCGGGGCAGCATTCTCTTGACCAGCAACAAGAGTTACAGCGATTGGGGAGCCGTCTTTGGCGATCCCGTGATTGCTACGGCGGTGTTAGACCGACTGCTGCACCACTCGGCCACCGTCAACATTCGCGGGGAGAGTTACCGCTTGAAAGAACGCCGTAAAGCCGGATTGCTCTCCCCTTTGGAGAAGCGGGATCCAGTGACCGCCTGAGCGGCGATTGGGTCGGCGATGTATCCGGCGAAAAGGACGGCGAACTGAGCACGTTTCAACCGGCGAAATGGGCATAGATTCGAGCGGCGTTGACAGATCTGCTCTATGGTTTCAATTCCACGCTGGTTCGATTAAAGGTAGAGATCATCGCCAAAGCCAACCTGGCCATCTATTTGTTTCAATTCCACGCTGGTTCGATTAAAGGCGCATACAATGTAGGGACGATCCTGATCGTCGTGATGTTTCAATTCCACGCTGGTTCGATTAAAGTTGTGCTCATCGTCGCGTTTCTGCTCTTGAGTCGCGGTTTCAATTCCACGCTGGTTCGATTAAAGCGCTTCCCCCGAGGCCGATCTGTGTTCCAAGTGGTTTCAATTCCACGCTGGTTCGATTAAAGCTTCCCCCCAGATGCTGACGCCAAATGTCAGTATGAATAGGGTTTCAATTCCACGCTGGTTCGATTAAAGGAGCTGGGCGGCGAGATTATCGAAGGCGACGACAAGGGTTTCAATTCCACGCTGGTTCGATTAAAGCCTGGCCCTATCCAGCCCGGAGAGCCGCCCATGACAACGTTTCAATTCCACGCTGGTTCGATTAAAGCAGCGCCAGAGGCGCCGCCTCCGCAAGCGGGGCCATGTTTCAATTCCACGCTGGTTCGATTAAAGTGAACTGGAACGCGCGCATGGTCTGCCAGCTCACCTGTTTCAATTCCACGCTGGTTCGATTAAAGCCCCAGCTAAAAAAAGGAGAGGAGGAACGAAAAATGTGTTTCAATTCCACGCTGGTTCGATTAAAGTGTTGCCGCTCTGCCAGGGCGGATCGCACCAAGCTGGTTTCAATTCCACGCTGGTTCGATTAAAGCTTGACCGCGCCAGCGAGTGCGACGCACTCGACCCTGTTTCAATTCCACGCTGGTTCGATTAAAGGCTGGGCCGCGATCGACGCCAAGCGGCGCTGGCTGCGGTTTCAATTCCACGCTGGTTCGATTAAAGGCCTCGCAGTCGCCCAACTACGCCAACCTGATCAACTGTTTCAATTCCACGCTGGTTCGATTAAAGTCGAGCTCGGCGGCGAGATTATCGAAGCGCAAGACAGTTTCAATTCCACGCTGGTTCGATTAAAGACGCGCGCGGGCGCGCGTGGAGGAAGGGGATTATAGGTTTCAATTCCACGCTGGTTCGATTAAAGCAATTGCGCTGCTTCCACAGGGAACGCAGAAACTCGGTTTCAATTCCACGCTGGTTCGATTAAAGGCCGCCCGGTCGCGGTCGGGCAAAAGCTCGTTCAGGGTTTCAATTCCACGCTGGTTCGATTAAAGCTTGACCGCGCCAGCGAGTGCGACGCACTCGACCCTGTTTCAATTCCACGCTGGTTCGATTAAAGCGAAACCGAGCCAGCCCCTGGATCGACCCGCTGCCAATGTTTCAATTCCACGCTGGTTCGATTAAAGAAGCGTCTGCCCGACCGCGACCGGGCGGCGTAGGCGGGTTTCAATTCCACGCTGGTTCGATTAAAGTCAAACTGCTCCACGATGCTTGACCAGGCATTTTCGGTTTCAATTCCACGCTGGTTCGATTAAAGGCCTTTACGATTGCGCAGCGAGGTCTGGATAGCACGAGTTTCAATTCCACGCTGGTTCGATTAAAGTCGTGCAAAACGCCTGTCGCGTCAGCCATCGCGAGCAGTTTCAATTCCACGCTGGTTCGATTAAAGCTTGAAGGCGACGACAAGGCCGTCGCGAGCGAAAGGAGTTTCAATTCCACGCTGGTTCGATTAAAGGTCGGCCTCCAGGGCGCGCAGGCCGCTGAAAGGTATCTGTTTCAATTCCACGCTGGTTCGATTAAAGGTGCCGCCGCGCACGATGACCGTGCGGGCATAGGTGTTTCAATTCCACGCTGGTTCGATTAAAGCTGCTCTGCGCACCAGCAGGCGAACTCATGCAAAATGGGTTTCAATTCCACGCTGGTTCGATTAAAGTGTCGTCGCCTTCAAGAAGATCGCCGCCCAGCTCGACGGTTTCAATTCCACGCTGGTTCGATTAAAGGAGGTTTTTCCGCCGATGATATGCACGCCGTTCATGCGTTTCAATTCCACGCTGGTTCGATTAAAGCCGCCTACGCCGCCTACGCCTACGCCCGCGACGCCGAGTTTCAATTCCACGCTGGTTCGATTAAAGGCCGCCCGCGCGGGCGCCTTCGGCGGGCGAACCTTGGTTTCAATTCCACGCTGGTTCGATTAAAGTGTGGACGCGGAGCTTATCAAGTGGACGTATACCGAGTTTCAATTCCACGCTGGTTCGATTAAAGAGCGCCTGCCGCCGCATGGCCTCCATGGGATGACCGGTTTCAATTCCACGCTGGTTCGATTAAAGGTCGTCGCCTTCAAGAAGATCGCCCCCCAACTCGACCGTTTCAATTCCACGCTGGTTCGATTAAAGACCGACAGGCACGTGGCAAGGACGGCGACGATTGCAGGTTTCAATTCCACGCTGGTTCGATTAAAGCAGCCAACCCTGGGCGGCCTGGGCGGCGTTGTTGGTGGCGGGTTTCAATTCCACGCTGGTTCGATTAAAGCGTGACGCGCAAAGCGCTGCTCAAGCGCGCCATTAGGTTTCAATTCCACGCTGGTTCGATTAAAGGAGGCGGAGCTGGAACCGTCTTCCCTCTCTTCGCCTTGTTTCAATTCCACGCTGGTTCGATTAAAGCTTCTCCGGCTCGCCGTTGAAGCCAGGCAGCATCCCTTGTTTCAATTCCACGCTGGTTCGATTAAAGCTTGATGCTGTCCCAGGTCGGCCTGGGCCTGCTCCAGTGTTTCAATTCCACGCTGGTTCGATTAAAGCAGGTCTGGGATGCGTTGGGGTGGGCGGATGCGCGGGTTTCAATTCCACGCTGGTTCGATTAAAGTAGGCGATGCCCGATGCCTTGAGGTGGCAGGAAGGAGTTTCAATTCCACGCTGGTTCGATTAAAGTTGTGCGAGTGGGAGCGCGAGGCGCTTCCCTGCCAAGTTTCAATTCCACGCTGGTTCGATTAAAGCCGCTCAGGTTCACGCCGATACCCCGCACAACCGAGAGTTTCAATTCCACGCTGGTTCGATTAAAGGAGTCGGCGGCGGTGAGAGCTAAAGCGTTGTTCACGAGTTTCAATTCCACGCTGGTTCGATTAAAGCCTCGACTGACCGCATGAGCAACCTGAGTGGCAACGGTTTCAATTCCACGCTGGTTCGATTAAAGCCGGCGTGCTCGATATGGATGCCGCGCCGGTTGGCGGTTTCAATTCCACGCTGGTTCGATTAAAGGGCGCGTGCCGCAACTGACCGGCCAGAGAGAGCACGGTTTCAATTCCACGCTGGTTCGATTAAAGCGTCCCCGTGCCCGTCTCCACTGCTCGGTTTGCTTCGTTTCAATTCCACGCTGGTTCGATTAAAGGGTCAATCCTTGCCTTTCGCGTAAGGCGGCCAGCCACGTTTCAATTCCACGCTGGTTCGATTAAAGCAAATTGAGGCTCAACTGGCCTCCGCAATCGTGATCAGTTTCAATTCCACGCTGGTTCGATTAAAGTCGCGCCACTGGCACTGGAGAGGGTATCAATGGTTTCAATTCCACGCTGGTTCGATTAAAGCTGCTCAATCGCCCGCTCTACATGAGCGAGTACGCGCGTTTCAATTCCACGCTGGTTCGATTAAAGCCTTTTTCCTGGCCATCCCTCTGTTGATCTTTATCGGTTTCAATTCCACGCTGGTTCGATTAAAGCATGTGCCACTGCCCGCCGGCGGTCAGGTACTCATCCGGTTTCAATTCCACGCTGGTTCGATTAAAGTGGAATTGCCAGCACGCGCCGGGTCTGCTATACTGTGTTTCAATTCCACGCTGGTTCGATTAAAGTCACAGCTTCAGTTACCCTTACCCTCGCTCGTTCCAGGTTTCAATTCCACGCTGGTTCGATTAAAGGATCAATCCAACCGAGAACTATGGCGACAGCCTGCTCAGTTTCAATTCCACGCTGGTTCGATTAAAGTGGTCAGCACGCTGCTAAAGCTCGCTCCCTCGTCCTGTTTCAATTCCACGCTGGTTCGATTAAAGGTCTGGCTCTCCCCTGCCGATCTCAAAGCCGGTAAGCGGTTTCAATTCCACGCTGGTTCGATTAAAGGGCTACCACGTCCCCGCGCCAGACCGGCGTACCATGTTTCAATTCCACGCTGGTTCGATTAAAGACGACTTCTACAAGGGCCAGTGGATCGCGTTTCGCAGGTTTCAATTCCACGCTGGTTCGATTAAAGAACGCCAAACGACAGAGGAGGCGGCGCCTTCATCGGGTTTCAATTCCACGCTGGTTCGATTAAAGGACCAGGTGGGCAGCTTCACCGCCGTCTCCTCCTCAAGTTTCAATTCCACGCTGGTTCGATTAAAGGATGCTCAGGCCAGCGGGTACGGCGCAAAGAGTTATGTTTCAATTCCACGCTGGTTCGATTAAAGTCTGTTCGCGCTCGCGGGCTTCGATAAGGTCAAATTGTTTCAATTCCACGCTGGTTCGATTAAAGCAGACCACGTACATCTATTTGTTCGAGTCTTCCCTAGTTTCAATTCCACGCTGGTTCGATTAAAGGAGGAAAAGGAGGCGAACACTCATGCCGCCTCATAGTCGTTTCAATTCCACGCTGGTTCGATTAAAGGGTCTCCATCTGCCCCGCGATCACCGCCCGGATCGCCTGTTTCAATTCCACGCTGGTTCGATTAAAGCCTGGCGCGCAAGGAGCGCATCCTCCGCCTTCTTTAGTTTCAATTCCACGCTGGTTCGATTAAAGGTTGCCCGCTGTGCCAAAGCCCGCCAGGTTTGCCAGGTTTCAATTCCACGCTGGTTCGATTAAAGCAGGTCATCGCGCCAGTTGTTGGAGTCCAGCAGTTCCGTTTCAATTCCACGCTGGTTCGATTAAAGTCTTTCGCATATTTCGCTTATTTCGCATGGTCTTAAGTTTCAATTCCACGCTGGTTCGATTAAAGTTTTCAAGACAACCGCGAGCTTCGCTTTGTCGCTGGCAAGTTTCAATTCCACGCTGGTTCGATTAAAGCTGCTGTGGTTTTGCTTCCAAATAAGCCAAATAACATTGTTTCAATTCCACGCTGGTTCGATTAAAGCCATAGAGACGCTGAAGGGGTTGAAGCCTACACTGGGTTTCAATTCCACGCTGGTTCGATTAAAGTATCTCCTCCTCTTAGAGTATTTCCTGCATCTTCTTTGTTTCAATTCCACGCTGGTTCGATTAAAGTCTGTTCGCGCTCGCGGGCTTCGATAAGGTCAAATTGTTTCAATTCCACGCTGGTTCGATTAAAGGACAGTACTAGGTCAGCTCCCGCTCTTTGGCTCTACTGCTAGAGAGAATTCGATGGGGATAGCTGTCTTTTCCTCCTGCCCCCCCACTTTTGGAGACAAAAGAGTCGTCGGCCTCTACCTCGACGCCACACTACCGTAGGCCGACGACACACCAGGGGCGGCTTTGCAGGGGAAGAGAAGATCAGAAGAACTGGCTTACTGGCAACTTTTCCTTGCCAATTACCTGCCTGCCGGCCCAGCGCACCTCCCGCAGCACCCAGATGAGCACCGAGTCTACCTCCAGGTCCATCCGCTTGGCTAACCCTGCCTTCATACTCTCCAATTTCGACTCCGGCAGGTCGCCTTCGAAGACTGAGTTCTGCACCCGGGGCAGGTAGCGCTTGAGGAACTGACAGATACGGCTGACCCGCTCCTCGGCAATATCGTAGACCACAATCACATACATAGCTTCCTCTTTCTATCGCTACTACGCGCTAAACGGAAGGCCGTGCCCCAGGCCCAGCAGGGGCAGAAGCCAGCTTTCTCTCGTTACCACCAGGCCCGAAACGCCCGGTAGGTCTCTAGGCCCGTCAGATGCCGGATCAGCTTGTAGCACTCCAGCCGGATCAGGTGACGATACGAGACATGCCGCCCCAACCTGCGATGTTTGATGGTCGTCCCTAGCCGCTCTTCTAGCGCCGCCAAAAACAGCTTCTTGCCCACATCCGTCAGATAGCAGCCGTTCAGGGAGGTGTCGAAGTGCTCCGGCTTGAGCTGGCCCGTGTTGACCAGACGGAAGATAGCCCGGTCCACCAAGAGCGGCTTGAAGATCTCCGACAGGTCCAGGGCCAGCGAGAACCGTCGTGCTCCCGGTTCATGCAGATAGGAGATGGTAGGCGTCAACTGCGTGCGGTAGATCTCGCTCAGGCAGACGGTATAGAGCAGGGAGTTGCCGAAAGAGATCAGCGCATTAATCTCGTTGTCCGGGGGACGACGCACCCGTTGCGTGAACTCCCAGTCTGCCGAGAGGATATGCCGCCACGCCTGGTAGTAGCGCTCCCGCATCTTGCCTTCCAGGCCCCGCAGGACATTAACCTCCGTCTGGTCTGCAATCAGGGCGGCCAGCCCCGTGATGACAGCGTGCAGGTGCTCCAGCGAGGAGGGAGCGGCCTCGAACGCCACCGTTGAGGTCAGCGGGTCCGGCTCCTGGGCGGACGGTTCGGATAAGGGCAAGTCCATCCCGGCATCTACGGCGGCCTCCTTGTCGGCATCGATGGGCACGCCCGTGCTGGCGCTCTCTGCACCGACTTCGCCCAAAGGCTCGGCCTCCGCCTCGGCGCTCTGGCCCCGACGGCGGCTGTAGTAGCCGACGTTACGCAGCATCGAGTGGGCCGAAGCCTGCACCAGTTCCCGCACAAGCGCCAGGCGCTGGGGCGCTTGGGAATAGTGCTCGACCTGCCGGACCAGCAGGTAGCCGGAGTGGAGGTACTCGCGCGGATAGTAGCTGCCGGCATAGAAGCCGTAGTAGTTGAAGACATGCAGGACGACCTTCTTCTGGGACAGGAAGTTGAGAAGCTTGGTATTGATGTCTACCTCGCCGTAGAGATAGAGGCTCTCCACGTCCTCGATGGGCACAGGCTTCTTTTCTCCGTTGGCGTTCTCGATGGTAAGGGTGTTGGCCTCGCGCTTGACCCGGCCATTGGACAGGACATAGTAGTTTTTTGACATAGGACATTACCCCTGACCATAGCGCCGATTTAAATACTCAATCACGGCCAGCTTCTGTGCTTTTGTCTTTGCTAGAGTCGCTATGGCGAACCGCGCGCCAAACCCACTTCGATCTCGATATTCACCGACTACCTCATCATCATTAGGCCGCAAGTAAAACACCCGGTCCCTTATTCCACGCTGCTTATCATAAGGTAAAGAACGACAAGAGACAATCCAGGCTGTCTCGCGCCAGACCTTTTCCACATAATCATGAAATCCATTGGGATAATGGTCATCGGGAAAGGTCGGTTTGCGTCTCTCTTTTTCTAAGGGTATTGCTGGCAGCGTCTTTTCCAAAGGATAGCGCAAGCGAAAACCTTCCAGATACAATTGTCCCATAGCAGACAGGCCGATATAACGTTGTTTGTCTACCTCAACTTCCTCTACCAGAGGTAAAAGTGCCTCAGGAACTTCGTCCATGAACGGAATTGCATCCTCCGTCTCCAGCGCCAAGAGTGTTCCGGCCTCACGCCCCAACAGTTCGTAATCGAATGCAACCGGCATGGGTGGTAGGGCAATCACGCCAGGAAAATCTTCGTGCTTATAGTAAACGGGAATACCTATCGCCTGCCCGATGATTGCCGACAGGGCGATCTGCGCTTTATAGCCGCCAGTCGCGTTGAAAGCGACCCACTCCGAACCACCTGCATTGCGCGTGATTTCGGCCACTTTTTGCACCAGGCGGCGCAGACCCGTTCGGCGAAACCGCTCCTCATTCTCCGCCTGTAAACCTTCGATAGTGTGACAAAGAACGCGATGTCCTTGTGCTTCATAGTAGTTGTGCATCAAGGCCTGCATTTGCGAACCTTCCTTAGTGTCGGACAGGCAAAAATGCAGTGAGGCCGATTCCATGACCAGATGCCGACGATGTATCAACTCGTAGATTGTATTAATCTCTGCTCCACATATCCGCTCGGTCGGCGTTATGTCCTGCAACAGGCGCGCCGTCCGATGCCAATCCTCCGCTAAGAACGCTGCCGCCAAAGGCGTATCACCTGCCGCGTCGCTCGACGCCAATCTTGTTAAGTTTGCTAGCAGGCTTGCGCCTACTGTCGTAATCAACGTAGACTTCATCCTTTTCATTCCCTTCTTACAGACGCATCGGTACCGCTAATCCAAACATCGTGTGGATAGTAGTAATGCCGCGTTGGCGAAGTGCCTGGCACTCTGCTGCGGGCAGAAACGCCTCCATCGGCAGGGCGCGCCCGACAAAGAGGCGTTCCGGCGAACTGTAAAAGCAGGCTCCCGGTCGCAGCAATACCAGAGGCCGCTTGAAGACGTTCGCCAGCCCAAACTCCGGCCCGACCTTGCCATATTTGATGAAGACCTCCCAGAACCCCTCCGTCGGATCCCCCGGCGCAGGCTGATAGGAAGATAGAACCAAGACCCCATTGGCGCCCGCGAAGGCGTCCTCCAGCCATGCCATCGGTTCCAGGGCGGTAGGCGGGGCAAAAGCGCCTTTTCCCGTTGTCGTATCCGCCCCAAAACCGCGATAGGAGAGATACCTGAAAAGCTCCAGGAGAGAGGCGCGGTAGGTATCCGCCACACGCACATAGACCGAAAGATAAGGCGTCTGTGCGAGGCCCGCGAACCCGGTATTGAGAAAAGTTTCCGCACAAGCGAAAAGGCCGCCTTCCCCGGTGGTATCCGTCACGCGACTCAACTGGTTGTGCAGGCGATCCACCGTTTGAAACGCCTTATCTGGCAACAATTCGCCGGCGGCAATCTGCCTGCCTTCCTGGACAGCCCGAAACGCCTCCGAACGCAGCCAGCGCGCGCGCTTGATGGCCTTCCGCTCTGCCTCCCCCCAATCCTGCGTACGCAGGGCCAGCGGAACCGGCAGCAGGTCGCCGGGAAAAGCATCCGATAGCACGAAAGGAGGCCGGCCTTGCAAGGCCGGCTCCAAAATCTCCTTGTGCAGTCTTTCGGCTCCCCAATAGCAGGCCGCCATCCCACAGAGCATCCCAAACAGCGTATCCGCCTGCCAGGGCGTCATCCAGGCCGAGAGCGGACGCAGTTTAAGCCGATAGAGTCGCATTCGCCTCGCTCCATTCGTCCGGAAACTTATCCAGAGAGATACGAGCCACCTTGACGTTCCGGAAGGCCACGCGACCATATCCCTTACTCACGCCTGCGCCGAGTCCCGTCTTCTCTACTAGATACATGCCATATCGCACAACCTTGAAGAGCGCATGCCCCCCTGTTTGCTCCTGGTAGGTAAAGTTCTGATCCAGGTCCCATACTTGAACGCCGATATTGAGATTAAAGGTCGAGCCACTAACAACACGTTCTACTTTGCGCGGATGCAGCGCCGTACCAACCCTGCGATCAATGATATTCTCTGTCTTGGTTTCAATCTGCCCGCCACTTACCAACGTTGCGTCGCGTACGATGATGCGGCTTGGCCCGAGATCGTGTTGCGCCTTTTTATGCGGCCCGAAAATGCGGCAGATGGGGCATTTTTCGCCACCGCAGTCGCACGGCTCGTTTCCATCCTGGCCACTGAATTTCCCTTCCGCCTTCTCCAGTTCCGAACGCATCTTCCCTTTGAGCGAGGAGCCGGGAATATAGGGCTGGAGCGTTACCGGATGCTTGATGCAGGTCAGGTCGGTTCCGCCAATCTGCAGGAGATTATCGCTGCCGCCTATCCGCAGCCCGCTCAGGCACTCAATCGTCGCCTGAATAGTAAAATGCTCTACCTTCTTCATCCCTATTTCCTTTCGTTGTCCAGGTATGCCGCGCCGAATCCAACCAACGCCTCGAAATGCCGCAGAAAGCCCTCGAGGAAATCCTTTTGGTTCCTGACGGCTGCGACATTTTGGCGGATAAAATCGTGGAAAAGCTTGGGTATCTTCTTTTGCTCTTTGCCAAAGGCGTCTGCTGCCGCGACATCCAGCATAGCGAAGTCCGCCCGTTTGGTTTCCCATGAGGCCGTTTTAGCGCGGAGTTCGGCCTCGATTGCGCGGCAGTGACTAAAGAAACGCCTTAACTGATTGGATGTCAGCTTGGGTCTGGCACGTTGTGCCATTTCCCGGATAAGCGGCTCGACCTTCTCGCGGCGAACATAGTCCAGCCGCAGGCAGCCTTCGGCATCGAAATAGCCGTCGCGAAGATAGCCAGGCCATAGTTGATCCAGCGTCCGTTCGGGGGTTCTGTCCTGGTAGCTTCCTCCGCTTCCGATCGGTCGGCTCATGGTTGCTCTCCTGTGGATGTGCGTGTAGCCATCAGTGCGTAGCGCAGAATGGCAGGCAGGTAGCGCGTCTCCGTGCGCTGCTGGGCGTCAAAGTCGCGCGTGATCTGGTCTATCCACTTTCGCAGCGCCCGTCGGTTAGGATCGCGATCCTCGCTGCGGGGATAGTTGCGTTCAACATGGGAGACCAGGCGGGCCGTTGTCAGCGGTTCCTTTTCGCGCGCCTCGGTCATCTGTAGCAGCGTCTGCAACCAACCACGTTCCGCTGCGTTGCCGGAAACCCATCGCGCCAGGCACTTGGCCCAGTGGGTAATGCGCTCATGCTGCTCCCACTTCCAGACCTGTCCGAGGGTGGCGAACTGATTGCGCCCCTGCTCTGGCGGCTCGGTTTTGGCCTTGTCAAGCAGGCGATCCGCCTGTTCTACGGCGCGACGAATGGGCGTTTTGCGGGGAACGATCGCCATTCCCGCGCTGATGGTCAACTCAAGATCAGCGAATGCCTGCCGGAACAGTTGATGGACATGGAAGGCATAATCGAAAAGAACATTCCAGGGGCCGACCAGCAACAGATCGTCTCCGCCGGAGAAGATGGTATAGATACTCGCCCATTCCGGTTTGGCCAGTTCGCTATCCAGGCGCCAGGCGAAAAAGTCGTCAAGCCGGGCGCTGAGGACGGCAAGGGGTTGGAGGTCTTCGGCTTTTTGAAGCTGTTGCTGGATGGTTTTGCCGAGCGAGTCGGCGTCCATTTTGAGAATGCCCAGGTAGGGGGCGCCGAGGGAGGCGGCGGCGAGAGCATCGAAATCGAACGGGCTGCCGTCTTGTTCGCGCGGAATGTATCGGCTCAGCGGCCGTAGCAGAACGGACGTAGAGCCTCTGTACCGGGCCGATCCTCCGGAAAGGCTGAAAAGGCAGAGGTCTTCTGGAAGGGGAGCCGGTTCCGAAGATTCGAGTTTCACTCCAAGGCCAAGGATGTCGAACGGTGTATTTGCAGAAGGGGAACGCACGACCATCCAGTTCGCACGAGGCAGTTCAGCGCCTATTTTCAGGTCGAGGGCGCAGGATACGCACAGGGAGAGCGGTTGGTTGTCGGCGTCGGCTTCTCTCTGTGTTGCCCTGCGGCGCTGGCAGATAGCACAGGGGGGCGTGATGGGATCGAGAATGAGAAAAGACGGATCCCAGATGCCGTTGGCGGTAAACAGAGCGGAGAGCGGTCGGCATTTCGCCTGCTGGAGAGCTTGCATCGCGCGATGATATTGTTCCTGCGGAGTACCCTCTTCTTCCTCAAGAAGGAGCGACAGCCGCACTCTGGCGCCAGAATGCTCCAGGAGCCAGCGGGCTATCTCCTGCCCTTCGGCCTCCACGTTTTGCCGGGCAGCTAGGCTCAAAGACGGGCCTTGCAGGATGAATTTCCCGGCGGCGCGTAACAGTATCCTATCGAGCGGCCACCCGGCTGCGCGCAGGAGACGCAGGGCGGCGATCTCGGCCACGATTTGCAGGAAAAAAGAGCGGGCGCGGAGGCGTCGTGACTGTCCGCCGGCCTGGTCAGCAATATCGAGCAGATAGTCCTGGATGCCGGATAGGTCGCCAACAAGGAGCATAGCGCTTTCCTCCCTCTCTTGAGGTTATCCCCAACATAACTCTTGATAGGCGCACTTCTTACAGAGGGGCATGGGCTCGGGCACGCGGGGTGGGATGGGCTGCTCGCGCGTCTGCTGTACTCCGGTGAGGATGTGCTCGATCTCGGCCTCGTACTCCGGGGTCAGCGCCACCTCCTGCCGACGCCGCTGCTTGGGATAGTCAATCAGGCCAGTGGTCTCGACGCCTTTCTCATGCTTGAGGTAGTAGAGGTAGTAGAGCAACTGGTAGAGGGTGGCTTTCTGGCCGCCTTTGCTCTTCTTGATCTCATGGACGGCTCCGTCCTCGGTGAAGTCCAGGCGCAGGAGGTCGTCCAGGAGGAGGTCCTTGCGCCGCTGTTGGGGATAGCTTTCCTGGTGGAGCAGCTGGCCCAGGGCCACGTTCTCCTGCCCGACGTTGCCCTGGACGTGTTCCTGCTCCATCCCATGAGCAAACCACCAGAGCTTGCGGGGGCAGAGCACATAGTAATGTACTTCCGTTCCCCCAATGCGCAGATCAGCCAAAGATGCGTTCATACGCGGCCTCCCGTTCAAATGAGCGCTCCGTCTCAGGCTCGTTGAGCAGACCTAGTTCCGCATCATAGCGGCGATCTACATAATAGACGTGGTTGGTCTCGTCGTAATCCACCGGCTCACGCATTATGCTAAACGTGGCCGAAGACAGACCTGCGATAAACCCGGCAGCATCGAAGTATCGCTTCTCCTGGATCGCCTTTTGATACAAATGCTTGAAACGGATAGGAACGACATTATAGTTGTCGAAAAGGTCATAGAAATCGGCATCGCTGCCGCTATAGCCTGGACGCAAGTTCTGTAGCGTGCTTTCAAAGGAACTCCGTGCCGTATCGTACTTTTGCTGCTCCTCCACAGTATAGCCGCCCTCATAGGCGCGCTCCACCCATTCCCTTTCTACCGAGGCGAAGAGTTCACAGCCGTCTGGCACATTTCTGCATGTTGCCTCAATGCGCTCCAGACTGTAAACGTGCTTGACCGCCTTTTCCTCAAACTGGGTAGCGACATGGACAGGCACAGGACAGCCGTGCTGGTTTAGGCGGTTAACGCGCCCGAATCGTTGAAGCAAAGCATCCACCGGCGCAATCTCCGTGTAAACAACATCAAAGGAGACATTGAGCGACACTTCCACAACCTGGGTCGAAACAAGGATATCCGCGGCCGGAACTTGTTGCTGGACGATGTCTAGCGAATCGGGAAAGGCGGAAAGGCGCTTCTCCTTTTCCATGCGGTCCTTGCTGATAAAGCGGCTGTGCAGCAAGTCCACTCGCTTTCCGTGCAACGCTTCGCATGCCAATAAGCTGCGGTAAATCTCCTGCGCCTGGGCAACGCGATTACAGACTACCAGCACCTTCCGTCCTGCCAGCGCATCGGCAACGATTTGCGTCATCATATCTTCCAGGCGGCAGGCGTGCAGATGCAATCGATGGCGCGCCGTCCGAAGCAGTCGGGCGGCACGGGGATCACTCCCCTCTACAGTTACAATGTGGCTAGTACCCAGCGCATTTTGCAGCCGCTTTTGGAGGAAGTCGGGGAATGTCGCCGACATGAACAAGAAGCGAACGCTCATGCGTCGCAGCCTGTGAACGCTGATTTCAATAAGAGCGGCGACGTGGGCATCATAGGCATGTACCTCATCAAAAATTACCAGGCCTCCCAATAACTCCGCTAGGCCGATCTCGAAGAAGCGGCATCCGAACATGAGCTTGAGCAACTGGTAAGGAGTCAGCACCTTGATGGGGCGGTAAAACTGCTCTGTCTGATCCATGCGCTTTCGCGCTGTCCGACTGGCTGCCTCGTAATTACTTCCATCGAAGTGACGGGCAAACTCCTGGAGCGCTGCCCGATGATGCAGGATACCGATGTTCTCCTCACCGAAGAGCGCTTGCAGACGCTCTGCCATTTTGTTGATGCTGGCCTGATAGGGAAGCACATAAAAGATACGCTCGCCGCCACGCCGGTTTGCCAACGCCCAATGTAGGGCCGCTTCCGTCTTGCCCGCCCCGGTTGGCGCTTCTAGCAGGGCGCAGCCTTCAACAGCCTGTATCCTCTTCTGAAATCCTTCTGCCGCACGCACCTTGCCGCCATCCAGCGCTGTGAGGGGGCCGATCAGTCCCGCGCTGGCAAGGTGGTCACCGGCCATGAGGAGGCCGCGCGCCAGGATCCAGGGTAAACTATCCAGGGTTATGTCGCTGATATGGGTTAGTATTTCATCAAGCGCATTGCCGGCCTCATGCAAATCCGGCAACTCCTGCGGCGATCCGGGAAGGGAAGCGGGCAGGGGCGGCAGACGACCTTCGTCTTGGGCGGTCTTAAGGAAATCGACCAGCCATGTCCAATGTAGGGCCAGCTCTGCAACCTTTCGCCGCCACTTCACCCCCTCTCCCATGTCGAAGTACTCCCTATCCAATCCCTTCCCGAAAATAGGAGCCAGTTTCCGGTCGTCCAGCGTGCGGTGGTGCGTAAGAACGGAGAACAACAAACGGGAATCGCATCGGTCGTGCAGGCCGGTCGCCAGCAAGAGGACCGCAGAAAGCGCTTCATGGCGATACTCCCAGGAAGGCGCTTTTTTGTCTTTCGGTGCCGTTACCATATCTTGAAATCCGCTTGCCGCCTTTCCCAGATCATGGAAAAGGGCAGCGTAACGCAGCATCTCGGTGAACCCCTCTGGCACAACCTCGGAAAGAGAAAGGGATAGCGCTGCCGTAAGTTGTTCTACAGCGGCATAAACTTCAAGGGTATGTTCATGCAATGTCTGCGGCGGATTTGATTTGGCGAACGGCTCTGCGCTCATGGGCGTCTCAGTATCCTTTCATCGAACAGTGGGACAGCAAGCGATTCCTCTGCTTCGCGATAAAGCAGATCGGGAACGGAGACTGGCTGTGTTCCTTGCAAGCTGTCGAGGACGTGGAAGGGTTTTACGGCCAGGGGCGTTCGTTCTGGAGCCACTCCGTAGAAGGTCGGAAAGCTCATCACCCGCGACCGCAAGCGCCTGTCCTGTACTGGAAACGGCAACAGGATACCGGAGACATCCGCCTCCTGCATAAGCTCCAGCGTAGCGCGGCGATGTGCCGTGACAGTCGCAACATCCTGCGAGCGCCCTAAAAGCAGCGGAAAACGTGGTCGCAGAAACGCATCTGCTACTGCTCCCGGCGCAAGATACAGCGCCAGCCTTGCGCCAAAGAGAAACTGCCGGTTGACGACGTTGGTCTTAGGAGCGTACTGGCTCTTCACCCATACCGGCCCTCCCTGCTCATAGATGATGATCGTTTCCAGATCTTCCGCCTGGGCATCATAGGCAAATCGGTACGCGACCCATGTCTCTCCGGGAGGTATCTCGCGCCCTGCGGCGGCAGCAAGCAGGCCGTATATGGTTGCCGGGGGAGGCACCGGCGCGGTGACCTGATATCCCATCATTCCGGGAACACGGAAGGAGGCAGTATAGGCCTGAATGTCAATGCGAACCGCCTCCATAGCTTTACCCCAGTCTTTCCGGTACGACGCCGCTCTCGCGGGCCATGCGCGCAATTTCCCGTATGGCCTGCCCAGGCGTGCCGACCATGAACGAAACCCCCGCTACGCCAGATCGCAATCTTTCCAGCACCTCGGCCTCGTTTCCCAGAATGCCGGGACGATAGCCGAAGAAGAGCCTTCCGCCTGCAAGGAGCCGATCACGGTAATCGGTGAGAACAGACTCAAGGCGTGTAAGGTTTAGAACGACGGTTCCATTCTCACCCGGAGCAAACAGGTTCTGGAAGGGCGCATTGCCGCCATCCAGGAAGCCAAGCAAGATAACCGCCGGAACGACATCCGAAAGGTTGCGCGTCAGGTTGGCTCCGTATCGCAGATGGGCCAGAGCCTCTACTGCTTGCGCGACTCGTTCCCTGCGGGTTTCGAACGGAAGCGCCAGTACCTTCGGCCTGGAAGCGCCGTCCATCTCCCGAACCACAGTGACGCCCTCCGTCGGAGTACCGGTCGGCAGATCGCGCATCGGGCCGCACTCAAACCGTCCCACATCCGTTAGCGAAAGAGTGAAGACCCCCTGCATGAGCGCAGTATAATGCTCATGTTCAAACGGCACCATATTCGGGTTTTCCACCGGCAGGTCGCGTGAGAAATGCCCAAAATCCGAAGTAATGACGTTAGGCAGCACGGAAACCAACAAGCTGTTCTTCAACGGGCTGACGCGCCGTTGGGTTCCGCCTGCCTCCGCGCTTTCTTCGACTTGCGCTGTTCCCCCTTCCGCTAGCGATGATTCGGAAGCTTCCTCCTCCGCCCTTCTGCCTCTCCTTCTAGGAGCTTTCTTGGCAGCCATATAGCCGAACACATCATCATCCGCATAGCGGATGGGATCGCCCTGCGTGTAGGCAGACTTGGCCTCGCGGGTGACCGGGCTGGGTTCCCACCCGAAGTCGGCATAAAGCACCTCACGCCACCAACGGCGAATGGCCTGACCGGAGATATAGGGATAGGAATTTCTTCCTACCTGGATCTGCTTGACAACTACCGCGTTATCGAGGCGTTGACCGGCAGCATTTCCGGCATTGTTCAAAGCCGCGCCGTTGGCCTCAACTAACATCGCGGCAGTCAGAACAGGGTAAATCATGCTTCTTCTCCTTCTGATTCGAGTTCCTGCACAGCCTCCATGTCTTGGAGGTCGCGAAGATGAGAATAGAGATAGGCGAGCAGATAGTCTCTCGCGCTATAAGCTGGAAGATAACTGCCTGGCTCCGGCGGAAAGAGGTAAACAAACTCAGGCCAGGTAACAAGACCGCGCCGGACAAAGTTTAGGAATACTCCGCGCAATTCCGTTGGCCGCTGGACTCTTGCCAAGTCGTTTGCGGCACGCTTCCCCCGGTCGGCACTTAAAATCTTCTCCCCGGCACGCTCCACTATCTCCAGCAGGGGATGTTTTTCGCCCTGCCGCGGCTGTAGGACTCCGGGCCATCGAAGAAACGGACGCTGAAGGGCTTCTGCGTGCGTCCGCTCGTAGATGCATGCTAGAAGATAGTCGCGCGCGGCAAAGGGCGCTGAGCGGTCTGTAGGTGGAACTAGCAATTGGTACTCCTCATCGGTCATCATGCCCCGCCGAACAAGGCTAAGCAGAATCTGGACCGGTGGCTCATCTCCTCTCAACGCTAAAACCGCTTTCTTCATATCCTCATGCTCAAATATCCGCTCGGATACTTGCTCTATGGCACGGACGAAATCTCCGCTCATCCCCAGAACCTCCGTTGCGTAGAGACTATGCGCCTCCCAACCTCCGCGCAGGCGAGGCGGCTGATCCTTACTGGCACGAATGCAGCAGATACGTACAATCGGCTCCCGTGCCAGCATCTTGGTGGCTACTCGCCAACAGGTCTGCTCGTTTTCCAACACCTCCCGCTGAAAGCGATCTACTCCACGATCGCTGCTGTGTAGTGCATTGAAATAACGAAATAGTTCGTGCGGCAAGTCCTGCCCAGAGATGCTGGCACTACGGTTATCATTGGAGAAAACATAAGCTGTAATGGGAAGGGGACTTGATGAAATCCTGGTTTGCGCAAGCAGATTGCCGCTGGTCATAATGTCGCGTATGAGGGCAACGAAAGCTGCCGCTGGCGTCCTTGCCGCCACGCGCCAATCGCCAAAGAAGCCTAGGCCGGCGTTCTGGGCTATCAAGGACTCTATGCGCCGAATGGTTCGTTGGGCGCAAGCGATGGCGATCTCCTCGTCTGCCGTGTGAATGAACCAGAAGAGTCCCTCGTCCGTGCCCGTTCTGAGCACCGAGAGCGGAAAGAACTCCAACGCTAGGGCGGTAGCAGCGCTAACACAATGACCTTCTTGATGGCCTGGGTGAAAATTCCGTTTTCCCTTGCTATCCACTAAGGGAAACTCGTCATTCCCGACTCGGAACTGTCCGACGCCTCCATCTACAAAGCAGGCCTCCAGGTCGGAGGCGCTTTCGCCGAGGACTGCCTCCCACTTTGTTCTTACCTTCCGGGCGTACCGGTCTGCCTTTTCGGAAGGCTTACCGGATGGATTGGCATGGGGGCCATTTGGAAAGATGACGGACATCTCGCTAGTGGCAAATACCGATTTTTTCTTTCCTTGCAGCCTCTCTTTGAATGCAGAAGGACTGGTCATGATACGCAACAGTCTTTGGACTGCCCGGCCTACCGCTTCTGTATCCAGCTCCGATAAGCTAGCAACGTCGGCAGCCGCGCACATCCCTGCAATCCCAGCATCTACAAACGGCTGGCCCGTAAAACGGAAATTCATTTAGCTACCTCCACCATGCCGAACCCCCCCGAATTCTTCTCTCCTAAGCCGCAGTTCCAGGCGGTCTGCATCAGTTCCGGTGAGCCGGTGAGGATGAAGGGGACATAGGCCGCCACGATGTCAATGTCCTTGAAGGTCATCTTCTTAGTCCCCCCGTGTGGGTCCCGCGCCAGGTAGGCCCGGTCGAAGGTCAGGGTCAGGCGGTCGTCTTTCGGCGGGCGTCCATAGAGTAGTTCGTATTTGCGCACCAGATTGCGACGCACCGCCTCAGAAAATTCTTCTGTCTCCGCAGGGCGCAGGTAGCGCGTGCCCCCCTCCGGACCGGGAACCGACGCCACTATCGGCGATAAGCAGGTAAACCGGACCACACCCCCTGAGAAGTCCGGGGCCGGCAGCGCCTCCACCTGTGCAATCGCCAGCGAGGCCGCGCCGAGTTGCAGCCTTCCACTCGCCAACAGCCCCGTCGCGCTGTGCGTTAGGAAGGCTTCCACGGGCGAGGACAGATACCAGGCCACCGGCCCGGGAGCCAGCCAGAGCCGCCCCCCTTCTACCCGCAGTCCCTTCCGACTGGCAGGCCGCAGCCAGGAGAAGACGAAGAGCTTAAAGCGCTTGGGGCCGCCATCGAGGGCGTAGCCCTGCTCATGCAGAAAGCGCGAATAGTCGGCATCCGAGGCTTCCAGCAGATGATAGACCGCTCCGGTCAGCAGATGCTGGTAGTTAACCGGCAGGCATGCCTCTTGGGGATTAGCAAAAGTGATCTTGAGTCTCATGGGCGTAGAATAGCAAACAGACCATTACAGGATCATTACCTGCCAAAAGACCGTTCTCAAGCGCATGATCGTAGGATAACATAGTCGGATGGACACCTGCCTGTCCATCCCCTGAGAAGGGACAGGAATTTTCAGGGATTTTCGGGCTCGGCATAGAGAGCGGCCAGAGCCTGGACTTCCTGAGCCATGCGCGCCCGCAGTTCTGGTCCGCCCAATACCTGCGCGTGCGAGCGCCACGAGAGCAGCTCCCGCACGATCCCGTCCAGCCCTCGCACCTGGCCCCGCAGCAGGATGGCTCCCGGCACGGCAGGGTCCTCGGTGATCCGGGCCGCAAACGGCCAGCGACGCGCGCGGGCAAAGGGGGCCACCTCCGCATCAAAGCGCACCACAACCGCCACCGGCGTCCCGCCCCGCAGACCGCCCACCACCCCCTGGCTGGTCAGCTTCCAGGGCCGTTTGATAAAGGTCTGTCCGGTGGGAACGGCCTCATAGATACGGTCGAGGGCGAAGACGAGCACCTGTTGCCGGCGATGGCACCAGGCGTGCAGCTCCAGATACCGCCCCTCCCGCCGATCTAAGGCATAAGGGTCAACACAACGGCGCTGGCAGGTCTGGCTGCGGTAGCTCTCGTAGAGGATCTCCAGCGTCTGCCGTTGCTGGATAGCCTGGAGCAACACGCCCATCGGAGCGTGGGAGTAGTCGCGGGCCAGGCCCTGGGTCTCGGCGATGCCGCCGGCCAGCGCCTCCATCTGCGCGCGCAGCCCCGGCGTCAGCCCGGCACTCACCTTCTCCAGGGCCGCCCGGATCTCTTCGGCAAAGGGCAGCGGCGCGGAGGTATTGCTCAGCAGGCCGCGCACCAGCGAGAGCGCCAGGACATCGGTGGCCGACAGGGAGGCGACGGGCAGCTTCCAGCCCTTCTCCGGCAGGACATAGGCACGGAGGGCCTGGTCGTAGCGAAGAGGCACCTGGGCTTGCTGGAGGCAGTCGAGGTCGCGCTGGATGGTCTTTTTGGAGCAGTCGCAGGCAGCTGCCAGTTCCGAAAGGCCCAGGGGTTCAAAGGGAGCGCGGGAGGCGAGCAGGGTGAGGATACGGAAGAGCCGCACGGCCCGCGGATAGGTGTCGGAGTTGAAGTAAACGGCCATAGGAACCGACCTGCAAAAGGAAAGTGAGGAAGCTCTTCAGCCTCTGCTACAGGGTTAAGCAGCAGAGCAGACATATCCTCCTCCATTTTGACGTTTTTTTTCGGCAGGTCGCAGTTAGAGAGAGTTAGCCCGCAAAGAAGTAGCAGAGGAGAGGGGATGCCGCACCACACAACGCTTGTCGGAGGGAGAAGAGGATGCGGTAGGAGATCGACATTGCGTCTGGGATCACCAGGCTTTTTCTACTTTTCACTATCTCCCTTTCGCGGCTACCCGCTAATTTCTAACTACACCAACCGCTTTCGCTTCTGCGTTCGTTTGCTGCTCAAAATCCCTCGGACGATGCCGACTTCCTCATGCTTTTGCCGCAGGAAATTGCTGTTGATCTCTTTGTAGATGAAGGTGGTCTTGGGGTCTTTGTGTCCAGCCATGCGCTGCGCGAACATCAGTCCGCCCTGTTCGGCCATGCCGTTGATGCTGAAGCGGCGCTGGGAGTGATTGTTGATGCCCTCCGGGAGCTTGGCGAACTCACGGACTTTTGTGAGGCTGCGCAGGTAATTGCGTTTATCCACCCTCGTCCCAGTCTCGGAAATGAAGAGCCAGCCCTCGTCTTCTTCCGGTGGCACGTTACTCATCACCCGCTTCCTAATTCTAAGCCACTGGTCAATCGCGGTCTCGCACTCTGGGGATACCGGCAGGATACGCGGCTCCCTTCCTTTGGACTCCCGCACGACCAGTTGACGCCCTCTCACGCTCATCTGATAGTCTTCCAGCTTGAAGGCGAAAATCTCCCCGATCCGGCAGGCGCTATCCAGTTTGACCAGCTCGATGGCGTAGTTGCGGTCGCGGTGAAAGCTGCGCTTCGCGGCGGACGTATACTTCACCGCCGCAGAGTTCTTCTGGAGGTCGTAGAAATCCAGGATGCCTTGCAGGAGCGCCTGGACGTTTTCCGGGGTGGGCATGTACTTGTAGGTTTTGGGGGCGCTCCTCACTTTGTACTCCGCCAAGGGGTCCCGGTCCAGGAGGTCGTTGCGTTTGCACCACTCGGTGAAGACGGTGGCGACTAAAGCGTCATGGTGGAGGGTGGTGGGGGCTTTGCCCGCTTGGGCGCGGGAGACGAGGTATTCGTCGAGGTGGCGCTTGGTGAAGCGGTCGGGGGGGGGATGCCTTGCTCATTGGCCCAAAGGGGGAGGGCTTTGGCGTAGGTTTCGTACCAGAGAGCGGTTGGGAGGGAGCGGGTGGCCCGTTTATGGAGGACAAACCCGCGCATGGCTTCTTCCCAGGTAACGACAGAGTAAGCAGTGACCATTGGAGTTCTCTTAACTTTCTAGTTACCGCCAGATTAGCCGTAACGCGCAAGGACTGTCAAGAGAACACAATGATTCAGAGTATGCCGAGGGTCAGAGTTGAACTGACGACCCACGGATTTTCAGTCCGTTGCTCTACCAACTGAGCTACCTCGGCAAACGTTGGAACGGGCGTATTGTACCCGAAGTGCGCCAGTTTGTCAAGAAGCTGCCAGGGCGGGAGTGTCGAATCCGTTGCAGGCAAGTTCTTGCCTTGACTGCACAGAACCGCACTCACCTGCAAGAGGTTAGCCACTCCCGGCCAGGGTGTTTGGCTGTCATTCTCCCCATTGCCCGGCCACGGCGGATTCCCGGCGAGGATGAGGAGACCTCTCCGTCCCTATAGGGCGCATCCTGCCCTTCCGGCATCAGGATAAGCGTACTGGGCAGGGACAGAAGAGGAGTCCAGGCGGTTCTTAAAAAGACAGGCCGGTTTTAGCGTTGCGGCGCGGAGACGTTAGGGGCTGGAGGCCGCTTCCACGTCGAAGACCAGGCCGACGCATTGCCGCCAGGCATCCAGCACGGCCATATTGCCCAGGCTGTCTTCCCAGGTCATGCAGGGTGGAGGCGCCTGCCGCGCATCCAGATAGCGGGCGACCGTGTCCGCCTCGATAGAGTAGAGGCCCGCGCCGCCCTCCACCATGATCTCGGTTGGGGCCGCTTCTCCGGCCTTCTGGAGGAGGATTTTATTGTCGCTCTCGCCAGGGAACCAGGGATTGGGAACGCGGATATGGCCCGCAGAGCCCCAGATGCGTAGCTCGCTATCCACGGAGACCTGCGTGCCGCAGGCGAGGTTGGCGACGATGCCGCCGGGGAACTTCAGGCTGGCGGTCGCCTGCTCGTCTACCCGGCTGATCGGGCCGATATGCGCGACACCCACCACCACTTCCGGCTCGCTTCCGGCGATCAGCCGCGCCATAGAGGTCGTGTAGCAGCCTACGTCCATGATGCCGCCGCCTGCCGCCGGGTTGGAAAGCCGGATGTTGTCGTACTGCGGCCCCATATTATAACTGAAGTTGGACTGGATCAGCCGCACGTCGCCAATCGCCTTCTCGTCAATAAGCTGCTTCAGCCGCGCCGTCTGTGGATGGCAGCGGTACATGAACGCTTCCATCATAAAGACATCGTGCTTCCTGACGGCCTCGATCACCTGGACGGCCTCGGCGTGGTTGACGGTGAGCGGCTTTTCGCAGAGGATATGCTTCCCCGCTTCGGCGCATCGGATCGTCCATTCGGCGTGCAGGTGGTTGGGCAGCGAGATATAGATAGCCTCAACTTCGGGATCGGCGACAAGGGCCGCATAGGAGGCGTGGCGGCGCGGCACGTTGAACTCCGCGCCAAATCGGTCGGCGGTCTCCTGTGCGCGGCTGCCGACGGCGACAAGTTCGCCGGTCTGGGAGCCGGCGATCCCTTTGGCAAAGGTCTGCGCGATACGGCCTGTTCCCATAATGCCCCATTTGAGCTTGCTCATGAGCCTCTGTTCTCTCCTTCCTCATAGGGAGTGCCGAATCGGTTGCCGGCGTCTTTGCGCTCTCGCTGAATAGGGACGAACTTACCTGCAAGAGGTTCGCCACTCCCCTCTTATATTATAGAGTCACCCAGCGCCCGTTCTGGTGCGACTCGATAGCCGCTGCCATGACCTCCTGGACTTTGAGGCCGTCGGTGAAGTCCGGTGCGACGGGCTGGCCCTTCCGGATGGCCTCGATGAAGTAGCGATCTCCGACCGGCTGCGTGGTAAAGACGCTAAAGGGGTCGCTGCGGTCCGCGCCTTCCCAGAGACGATCCGGCACGGGAAGCGGTTGGAAAGCCACCTCGCCCTGCCGCACGCCACGAATCTCCATGCCCTTCAGAGCCGGGCCGGCTTCGAGCGTGCCGCCCTCGCCGTGCAGCTCGATCCGCTGCTGTATCTCGCGCTCACCGACGTGAGCGACGACGCTGACATGGATGATCCCCTGCGCGCCGTTGACGAACTCGAGGGCAAGCAGGACCGAGTCGCTGGCGGCGGCCTGCCCCGAACCATCTGGGCCGGGCCGCTCTACGTGCGTCGTGAGGTGTGCGCTCACGCGGGCGATGTCCCCGACGTACCAGCGCGCCAGGTCAATGGCATGGGAGCCGAGATCGCCCAGGACACCGTGCGCGCGGGCCGAATCGAACCGCCAGTTGTACTGCCCGGAGCGGCCATATCCCATAAAGTGCTGGATAGAGCAGTGGAAGCAGCGCCCAATAAAGCCTTCCGCAACCAGCTCCTTCAGATAGCGGTGGGTGGGCAGCCAGCGCGAGGTGAAGAAGACCATGTTCCGAACCCCCGACGCCTCTGCTTTCCGGGCCATCTCGCCTGCCTGCGCGACAGTGAGCGCCAGGGGCTTTTCGCACAGGACGTGCAGACCGGCCTCCAGCGCCTGCATGGTGATGGGGTAGTGCAGGTCGTCGGGTGCGGCGACCACCAGCGCGTCGAGATCCGCCTGCCCGATCATCTCCTGATAATTGCTAAATATGCGTGGGATGGAGTATTTGGCAGCCAGAGCCGCCGCGCGCTCCCGGTTGCGGCCACATAGCGCGGCGATTTCGGCCTCCGGACGGCTTTTCAGGCTGGGCAGGTGCATCCAGTCGGCGTACCAACTGGTGCCTACCACTCCAACACGCACCCTGGCGCTCATGGTCGTCTCCTTTGTACTACCCATCCGCCCTCCGCTCAGGAAGGAGGTTCTATCCGCCATACGTCTACGGACTGTAGGCGCGCGCTGCCGCCCCGCGCGAAGAGATCGAGGCCGAGGCTGTCGGCGCGGGAGGGATAGATGCGGGTGGTCAGGCAGGCCCGTCCGTTGGCGTAGACTTCGACGATGGAGCGGTCGAGGAACACATGCAGCCGCAGGTTCTCTCCTGCGGCCAGCGCAAACGCGCCGCCCTGCGGGTCGCGGTTGACCTCCGGCGCCAGGCTGGAGCGTTCCCGGTCTACGCTCAGACGCTGCGCGGCGCGGTCGTAGAGGATCACGGTTTCCTCGTTCCCATCGGGCGCACAGCGCACTTTCAGCCCGAACGCTTCGGCATCTCCCGGCGCGATCTCGGCCAGGATTTCCAGAGAGTCGCCCTGCGCGGCAGAGAGGTCGCTATAGTGCGCGCCACGCAGCGCCTGCAACTCCGGCGCAGGAGTAAAGCGTAGTGTCTTGTTCTCCGCCAGCGTCAACACGCGCGGCAGGGAAAGTACGCCCGCCCATCCGGCGGCGCGCTGCGCGGCCTCGCTGCGCCCCTCCCAACTCCAGCCCCACAACAGGCGGCGACCGCTGCCGTCGGCCATACTTTTAGCGGCGTAGAAGTGCTGACCGAGGTCGGCGCGGTCCTGTGTCTCCGGGATAAACTTGCGGTTGGCGTAGGTTCCGACGAAGGTGAAGACGGCGCTCGTGCCGATGGGCGACACCAGCAGGACGTACTTATCACCGAGCGGGAAGAAATCCGGGCACTCCCACATTGGCCCGGTCTGGTCTTTGTCGCCGATGCAGAGCGGATGCTGATACTCCCAATGGAGCAGATCGGGCGAGGTGTAGAGCAAGGCCGCGCCGCCGACGCCCTGGATGCCGGAGCCGATGAGCATGAGCCAGGCAGCGCCCTCTCGCCACACGCACGGGTCGCGGAAGCCCGTGACCGCCAATCCGGGCGGCGGTCCGGCAAGGACCGGGTTTCCGGCGTGCTTCTGCCAGGTCCGCATATCGTCCGCGCTGGTCGCCACGCACTGCACTTCCGGCTGCACGCCCGTATAAATCAGGGTCGGAACGCCGTCGTTGTCCACCGCGCACCCGCTGAAACAGCCGTCCTTATCCGGCCCGCCTGGCGTGGGCGCAAGCGCAATCGGCTGGTGCGTCCAGCGCAGCAGGTCCGCGCTGACGGCGTGGCCCCAGTGCATCGTGCCCCAGGATGCCGCGTGCGGGTTGTGCTGATAGAAGACGTGGTACTTCTCCTTCCAGTAGATCAGCCCGTTTGGGTCGTTCATCCAGTTGGCCGGCGGCAGGAAGTGGTACTGGGGCCGGTGCGGATCGTTAGCAAATGGTCCCTGGGATGTCTGCCCGGTGCCTATTGGGGTTTGCATAATCTTATTCCCTCTTGTAAATCTCTATCCGCTCATAGCCAGCCTACTCTCTCGCACTCCCTCGCCGTGCTTCAACATCCCGCAGCAACGCGATCACTGGCCCATAGTGAACGTGCCTTCCCAGTTCCGAGGCCGCATCCCGGATTGTAACCTGCAAGGCTGTCCTGCCGCGCCGGTTCGTCACCGATGGGTCTATCCCGTGTGCCAACAGCAATCGTGCCGCCTCTGTCCTGCCCATCTCGGCGGCGTAGAACAGGGCCGTACGTCTGTGGGCATCCCTAGCGCGGATGTCCGCTCCAGCCTCTAGCAGTAAGCGCAGCAACCCCGTCGCTTCCAGCGAGGCTGTCAGCATCAGCGGTGTAACCCCCTGCCGATTCTTAACGTTGACCTTCGCGCCGTGCCCAATCAGCAAAGCGGCAATATCGTAGCGCCCCTCACAGGCTGCTGTCAAGAGAGCCGTCGCGCCGTCGTCTGTTTTGGCGTTGACATCCGCGTCCGCTTCCAACAATTCCGCGACTTTGGCTGTGTTGCCATCCTCAATGGCTTTCTGCAACTCCCTATCCACGAATACGCCATCCTTTGGACACGCACGACGCCCCTAATGTGGCCCAGAGAAGAGTTATACGACCGAGGCAGCGACCAAGTCAGGCCGCGCGAGGGCTGGTGTAATCCTTGAGATATACGGCTGATTATAGAGGACGAGCAGGTTAATGTCAAGACGAACAGACGCGGCTTGACAGAGCCGGCTGTATTACTCGTCGAAGGAGAGGGAGGTCTGTGCGTTTCCGGCGCGTTCCTGGGCGGCGTGGTTGAGGAGCGCGGCGCGGAGGAGGGCCTGCGGAGAGGAGAAGGCGTAGTCGTTCAGGACGTCCAGGGATTCCCAGCGGACGGCGGCGCACTCGCGCGGCGTCGGGACGGCATCCGGGGCTTTCAGGCAGGCGGCAAAGCCATAGAGCGTGATGCGATGGTGAGTGACGCCATGCTTGACCTTGCCGATGCGCGCCCCGATCTCGACCTCCACGCCGGCCACCTTCCGCGCCGCCCGCGCTGCGCCCTCCTGCGGGCTCTCGCCGGAGGCGCAGACCACGCGCGGAAACTCCCACAGGCCGCCCCACAGCCCATGCAAGGGACGCTGTACGATGAGAACGCGGCCCGGCTCATCCCGGATCAGGGCAGCGCTATGCGTGACGGTGACGGTGGCACGGCCCGGCGGGAGCTCCGGCAGCGCGCTCGGATCGGGGCTGTTGCCGGCCACGCAATGCGGCAGCAAAGGGCAGCGCTCACACTTCGGGTCGGCGGGCTCGCAGATCAGCGCGCCCAGCTCCATCAACGCCTGATTGAAGTCGCCCGGCGCTTCCGATGGCACCAACTGCTCGGCCAGCGACCACAAGGCCGCCTGGTTCGCCGCCGATTTCGGGTCCCCGCGCAGCCCGAATACCCGGCTCAGCACACGAATGACGTTGGCATCCACCAGCGGACGGGGCAGGTTGTAGGCCATTGAGAGGATCGCGCCCGCTGTGTACCGACCGATGCCCGGCAGCGACTCGATCTCTTCCGGCGTATCCGGGACGCGCCCGCCGAACTTTTCCACCACCATCTGCGCGGCGCGGTGCAGGTTGCGGGCGCGGGCGTAGTAGCCCAGCCCGGCCCAGTACTTCAATACCTCCTCTATCGGCGCGGCGGCCAGTGCCTCCACCGTCGGAAACCGCTCCATAAAGCGCAGGAAGTAGGGAATGGCCGTCGCCACCTGGGTCTGCTGCAACATGATCTCGGAAACCCAGACGGCGTAGGGCGAGCCGCCTCGCCACGGCAGGTCGCGCTTGTGGGCGCGATACCAGGCCAGCAGGCGGGCAGCGATATCCTCCTTCGTATCAGCGGACAGGGCAACAGGCGCAGACGTTTGTGCATCCATCTCGCAAGCATTATAGCATACTTTCGCCGCGAGAAAATGCCCGTTCCGGCTTGCGCCAAAAGGCCGCGCGTGTTACAATGGGGCATCCTACTTGCCGGAAGGCATTGCAAATGCGTACCGAGATGGGTCCCTCCCTTCCCTTGTAGGGTCGCAAGGTGTCGCGAGGCGGAGGGCCAATTATTGCAGGCCCGACCCTGGCAGTGGCGCGAACCGTTGAGCGCCGACCCTAGCAGTGGGGGCCGGGGGGTTAGGTCAAAGGAGGCAGGAGAGAATGCGGGAGAGAAGCGAGAGCAAGGGAAGTGTTATCGGCGACATGACGCGCCGTGAGTTTTTGACGCGCACCGGAGCTGCCATCGCGGGCCTGGCCGTCGCGGGAATGGCCTCGGCGTCGGAGGAGAAGAAGGCCGCTCCCGTCCGCATCGGCAGCGGCTACTATACGTATGAACTCGTGGAGGGCTGGGGGCAGTTGCCGCCCGGAATGCACTATGGCTGGGGCTGCGGGGTCGTCGTGGACGCCAGAGACCGCGTTTACGTCCACACGCGCAGCCAGCAGGCGGTCGTCGTCTTCGACCGGCACGGCAAGATTCTGACCGATTGGGGCGCGGAGTTCGCCCAGAATGGCCACGGCCTCTACTGGTCGAAGGAAGGGCCGGACGAATTCCTCTACTTTACCACCAATGCCCCCGGCAACACGGTCGTCAAGACGGACCTGAGCGGCAGGAAGCTGCTGACCATCGGCAACGTACCCGAAGAGTCCTCGACCTCCATCAAGTTCCCCTTCGACAACCCGACCGACGTAGCTATCGCTCCCAACGGCGATATTTACGTCTGCGAGGGCTATGGCAGCCAGCTTATCCATCGCTTTACCGCCGACGGCAGCCACCGCCAGACTATCGGCGGGCCGGGCACCGCGCCCGATAAGTTCAACATCTGCCACGGCATCTGGGTGGATACGCGCAACAATGCGGAAGAGCCGGAAATCTACATCGCCGACCGCTCCAATGGACGCCTGCAAGTCTTCTCGTCGGACTTGAAGTTCAGGCGCTCGCTCAAGGGCGAGGTACGCAACCCCTGCTGCTTCTACACCCACAAGGGAAAGATGTATATCCCCGACCTCGACCACCGGGTCACCATCCTGGATCAGCACGATCAGGTGCTGGCGCAGTTGGGCGACGGGCGCGGCAAGGATAACGCGGACGATCCCGGCGTGTTCCGGGCGCCCCACGCCCTGACCGTCGACTCCCACGGCGATATGTACGTCGTCGAGTGGCTGGATTGGGCACGGCTACGCAAATTCAAGCACACGCCCCAGCCGTCCTGAACACCCGCGCAGAGTAATTTCGTAGGTTCCTGGTTTCGGAAACCTACGAAGTTACTGCGAGGATGGGCTTAGAGTCCGGCCTTTATTGGCCGGGCTGTACCCGTAATTTGCCGGTCATGGTCGGGTGCAGGGAGCAGAAGTACTCATACGTGCCCGGATGCTGAAATGTGTAGGTGAACTGCTGGTCGGTATCCAGCACCGGCGACGAGAAGCGTTTTTTCGTATCCACGACCGTATGCGGCACATCATCTTGATTGATCCAGGTGACGCGCACTCCGACCGGAACCGTTAGCGCCATCGGCGTAAAACGGAAGTTATCTATGCGGATCTGCGTGTTACCGGTAGAATGAGCGGAACTCGCCCCTAGCGCGGCTAACGAGGAATCGGTGACGGCCAGCGTATGCTGCCCTTCCCTATAGTTCACCTCGGTAATGCCCAACACGCTGCGCAAGCGGGCGGGTTCCACTTTCATTGGCCCCGGCGACGGCGCCGTGCCGGGCGCAGGCTGCGGGAAGGCCGTAGACATGGCCGTGTGGAAGGTGACGTTCCCCTCCACCTTCTGCATCACCTGGTGAATATGCCCGTTCAGCACCGTCACCGAGCCAAATCGCTTCAGAGAGGCTAACGCCCGCGCGCTGTCTTCTGTTCCCCATCCCCACTGCGGATACACCGTCCAGAGCGGAATGTGGGCAAAGACGACCACGGGCGTGCTGCTGGGCAGGTGCCGGACATCGTTTTCCAGCCAAGCCAACTGCTCCGACCCCAGAGCGCCCATGCCGCCCGCTTTGAGATTGAGCACATTGATAAGGCCGATGAAATGCGCGCCTTTGTGATCGAAACTGTACCAGCCGCTGCCTTTCGTGCCCCGTCCATATCGCTCTAGATACTGCTTGCCGTTGTCCGTCAGCACGTCATGTTCGCCCGGCACATAGAAGACCCGACCCCGGTGGTTCTGCCTCAGCATTTGATCCACCGTATCGAACTCTTCCGGCTTCGAGAGATGGCTGATGTCGCCAGTGTGAATGATAAATTCGGGGGACATCTCCAGCCCTTGAATCTTGTCCAGGGTCGCTTTGAACGTGCCAACCACATCGGGATTGGCTTCTTTCTGGAAACCGATATGGCTGTCGCTAATCTGAACAAAGTGGAGCTCGCTTTGCGCGATGCTGCTCGGACCATGGCGCATAAGGTCGCCGAGTCCGTAAGACTTCAAGACGCCGCCGGTCATAGTCCAGAGTACGCCGGTTCCGGCCCAGGCCATACATTTGAGAAATCCGCGCCGATCTATGCCATCGTCCTCCGGCTGGCACTGTGCAACTTCCTCGTAGCGTGTGTTGTCGGTCATGAGAGGGCTCCTTCTTTCTGCGTTTGAAAACGCTTTGCCCTCCTATACACCTCGTGTCTTTGCTTTTATGCAGCCATTGATTCAGGTGGCAGCCCTGTCACCCGGTGGGGTTCATGGTTGGCGATAGGCGTTCGAGAGGCAACTACGGGGAAGTGGGGTGCTTCCCTTCCGGTTGATTGAGCAGGAAAAGTCTCTGGCAAATGAGGGGCAAAATAAATTTTGGCGCGTCGGCTGTATATACAAGTACAGCTATCGCGAACGCTATGGACGCCGGGGAGAAGGGCATGAGGTCATACCTGCCGGATCAACTTCTGGCTCGCCGCGCAGCGGCAGGGCATCTGGAGGACTTTGAAGAACTACTGCGCCGTTACCGGGACCGCGTCTACCGCATCTGCTACCGCATGGCGGGCAATGCTGAGGACGCCCAGGACTGGACTCAGGAGTGCTTTGTGCGCGTCTACCGCCAGTTACATCACTACGACTCCGGCCTGCCGTTCGCGCCCTGGTTGCTGCGGGTGGCGTCCAATACCTGTGTCAATCTCGCCAAATCGCGCGCTCACCATCAGAGCAAGTTGGGAATGAGCTACGAGGAAGACCACGAGATGCCCAGCTCTATCGGCGATCCGCTGCGCTCAGCGCTTTCCGGCGAGGAGGCACGCCAGGTGCAAGCGGCCGTCGCGGCCCTGCCACCCATGCTCAAGCAGGCGGTGGTCCTGCGCGTGGTGGAAGGGCTTTCCTTCCGTGAGCTTGCGGAAACGCTTGGGATTCCGCTGCAAACGGCAGCCTCGCGAGTACGGCGCGCGTTACTTCAGGTTCGCGAGCAGTTGGAACAGGTGGAGAGTGAGGTCGAGCAATGAAGTGTGCCTGGGCACAGGAGCAACTGCTCCTTTATCTGGCCGGAGAACTGGAGCCGCAGATAACCACAAAACTGCTCCAGCATTTAGAGCAGTGTGGGCAGTGCGCGGCAATGGCGGAGCGCCTGGCGGAAATGCAGGCCAAAGTAGAGGCCAGCTTGCAGCCTTCCCTGCAAGCCTCAGCGTCCCTGGATGCGCGCATTATGGATGCCGTGCGCTCGCTTCCCGCGCGCAAACAGATCTGGCCGGAGCTTCCTGACCGAACCTGGTTCCGGCGTGTGTCCGTCGTGCTGACGGCCGCGTGCCTGCTGGCAATCGGCTTTTTCCTGGGCCGCGCGAGCACGCCGGGGAACTCCGGCAGGGAGGGCCTTCTGCCGCTCTACCTGACGACGTTGCGGACGGCGCACCAGCAGAGCGCTGCCTCCGAGTACGGCCCGGACGCTCTGGCGCAGAAACTAGCGCCGCAGGTGCAATTCGCCGTTCCGGTCGTGGATCTCCAGCCCGAAGGCGCGCAACTGGCAGGCGGCAGCAAGACCAGTCTCCAGGGCGTGCCGGTCGCGCATCTCTCCTACATTTACAAAGGAGAGGACGGTAAGACGGCTCTGGTGTCCCTGTTTCAGATGGATGGCCGCCGCGTTTTCCTGCCCGCCTTGCATCCTGCGGATGCCCGCTCGGAGCACTATGTCGTCGAGAAGAAAGACGGCGTGAATTACGTCGCCTGGTATTCCCAAAAGACACACACGAACAACATCATGATCGCGCAAGCGATGCCGATGCACGAGCTTTTTCACCTGGCATGTCACGCTTGCGAAAAACAGGACCGCCTCTAACACAGCCTTTCTGCTAGTGAAGACAGAGCCTGTCCGGGCGGCTTCCAGGCAGGCTCTTTTCCTCCTTTTCTCACTTATCCCTGTCCAAGCCGCGCCCGCTCCTCCTGGAGCAGACGCTCGTGCTCCCGTTCGTAGGCCGCCGTCACCCGCTCTCGCCCCCCCGTAATATGGTAGTCCAGCCGCTCCACGCCCAGCGCGCGCAGCACGGCCTGTTCCACCAGCGAGTAATCGCTTGGATCAGGCCGGTTGAAATGCATCGGCTCCTTGAGGGCGACGGGCGGATTGGTCAGGAAGCGGGGCTTGCCCGATAGGTTCTGAGAGGAGGCGTGCAGGATGTAGGGATGCAGCAGGACGATGTCGCCAATGCGGCCCGTGACCTCGATAAAATCGCGGCACTCCTGGACCAAGCTGCCAAAGTTGAACTCGCTCAGGATCGTGCCTTCCGGGTGATCCCGCAGGTAGCGGGCCACCGGCGCCACGGAATCGCAGGCCACGAACGTTCCCCCGCCCTGATGCGCGACATCCGACCAGAAGACCAGGGTGAGCAGTCCTTGCTCCGGACTATCCAGGAAATGCCGGAAGAACCCGCCATCCTTGTGCCAGCCGGGAGACTGCGCGGAGGGAGGCTGCCAGGGCTGGTCGGCGCGAATGTGAAAGTTGACAATGAACCCATCGCTGAGATGGCAGGGTTTGACGCGCTCCTCGCCCCCCAGCAGCTCGCAGGCCGCCGCCCACGCTTTGGGCGCAAAGGTTTCCATTGGGAAGAACTCGACGTTGGGCATATGGATCCGCGCCTGCTTCCAGGTCGTCGGGTCGTCCGGGTCGTAGCCCAGCCGGGTAAAGGCATGGGCGGTCAGGCGCTCGGCGACTTCGCGCGGGAAACAATCGTGCAGAATGATATAGCCGCGAGCTAAGAACTGCTCTCTCTGTGCCTCGGTAAGAAATCGGTAGCGGATCGGCATCGGCGCGCTCCTGAAGGGAAGGTTCTGGGTCGTGTTAAAGCAACCTGCTGCACGACAGGCTTATATTGGTCAGCGCCAGCCAAATCCCTGCCGAGTGCGATTTAGCGTTTGGGCGTCGTGGCGCTTGCTGTATTCGAATAGCTGGAGTAGCCCGCGCCGTTATGCGAACGAACGCGATAGTAGTAGGTTGTTTGGCGTGCCAGGCCGGCATTTGCGTAGCTGGTCGTGGTGCCGCTAACCGTGGCGATCTGGCTGAAGTTAATCCCATCCAGTGACCGCTCGATATAGACGCCATCCTGATTGGTGGTGTTGTTTATCCAGGCCAGATTGATCTGCTTGACGGAGACTGCCGTTGCCGTTAGATTGCTGGGGGCCGCAGGGATGGCAGCGGGTATGGCGCTGGCCTCATTGGAGGGGGAGCTCTGCGCGCCAGCGCTGTTGACGGCGGTTACCTGGTAATAGTAGGTTGTGCCGTTGGTGACGCCGGTATCGGTGAAGCTCGCTGTCGTTACCCCGGTACGATAGGGCGTCTGGCCTTCCGCACCAGAGGCCGTGGCGCGGTAGATGTTATAAGAGACGGCTCCCAGGCTGGACTGCCATGACAGGCTGACCTGACCGTTGCCAGCCGTTGCCGTTAGATTCAGGGGCACGCCGGGAGCGGTGGAGGTGCCTGCCGCTTGCAGCGCCTTATAGACGTTGATGCGGCCTGCGCCGGCGGCAAGCGTGCGGCCCTGGTAGGGAGTATAGGGGTCCACTTTGGAAGTGATCAAGCTGTTGATCTGGCTATTGGGCAGAGTCGGGTTCTGGGACAGTATCAGGGCGGCCTCCCCGGAAACATGCGGGCAGGCCATCGAGGTGCCGGAGAGATAGCCGTAGTTGGTGCCGAAGTTTCCTCTTGCGGGATAGGTCGGCAGGGTGGAATAGATGCTATCGCTGGCGGTGTTGGCGCCGCCGGGCGCAGCCACTTTGACCCAGGAGCCATAGTTGCTATAGGAAGCCAACGTGTCCGTTCTATCTGTGGCGGCAACCGAGATGACGTTGGCGTAGCCTGCCGGGTAACTTGGGGACGAGCTACTGCTATTGCCTGCGGCAGCGACGAGGACACAGCCCTTTTTCCAGGCATATTGGACCGCATTGGACAGGGTAGACGAGCTAGTGCCGCCCAGGCTTAAGCTGATGATCTTGGCGCCATGATCGGCGGCCCAGGTGATTCCATTGGCGACATTGGCGCTTGTCCCTGATCCGGTGCTATCCAGCACTTTGACGGGCATCAGAAGCGTATAGCCTGGATCAAAAGCGCTTGCCTGCGCGTTCCAGCCGGCAATGCCGGTACTGTTATTGATCTCCGCCGCCGCAATGCCGGCGCAGTGGGTGCCGTGCCCGTTATCATCCGTGGCGTTGCCTGTCCCGGCAAGCACGTTATAGCCAATCGCGACGCCGGAGGCATCCCGGTACACTTTGTCGCGCAGGTCGGGGTGGTTTGTATCGATCCCTGTATCCACAATGGCAATAATCACCTGCGCCGCTGGCTGCCATATATTCCAGGCCAGATCCGCCTGGACTTTCTGGGGGCCATATTGATAGGTAGCAAAATAGGGATCATTGGGCGTGGCATCGGCATACAGGATATAGTTGGGCTCAGCATAGACGACGGCAGGGCGCTGTTGGAGGCTGGCGATGGCCGCCTCCAGGGATAGGCCCGGCCGCAGCTTGAGTCGAAAAGCGTGCAGATCCCTCTGGTGGCCGACCACCTGTCCGGCCACGTTTTCGAGTTCCGCTGCGACATCCTCTGTATCATTTTCTGCACGTACCCCCACGAGCACTTCTCCAGGGACAGCCGGAGGCGGCTCCTCCGCGAGGGCATGGAGAGGCTGGAAGGACCAGAAGGTGAGGCAGGCGAGCAAGCAGGAAATACGGAGTAGCTTCGGCGATAGCATAGGCAGACGCTCCTGATTAGTAGGGAGGCTTGGCGGGAAAGAGAATGGGGGTCGCGCTTATCACGTCAGAGTCGGGAGTGCTCTCTCCATACCCGCTGGATGCTAAGCAGGCGATGCAAGGAAGATGCCACGACGACCGGCACCGTCCGGAGTCAGGCAAAACAGGTATCCTTCTGGAATGGTGATCGGCGTGGTTTGAACCAAACGAAGGAAGACCTCCTGTTTCCCAATTGGAAGACAGGAGGCTCGGTTGTGCGCAACGATTAAGGAAGCGTTAGCGGCGGCGCAGACGGCGGCAGGTGTAGGCGAAGCTACCCGCTCCAATACCGACCAGGAAGGCCAGAGCGCCTGGCTCCGGCACATCGGACGTGGGCGGCGGATTGTTTTCCGTGGTGATAGGGGGGGTCACGACGCTGAGGGAGCCGGCAGGCAGCTCAAAAGAGCCGGCCTGCGTCTGATACTTGACCGCAAACGTATCGAGGGTCACCAGAGGAGTCAGGCCGAAATTGCCGGCCAGGTCGAGCGTGAACGTATCCGTCTGGCCTCCGCTCTGCAGCCCCTGGTTGATGTTGCCGCCGTTGAGGTTATTGGCGGCGTAGGCGCCCACATCAATGTTCTTGAAGCCGCCGGGAAAGGTCTGGTTGGGGCCGTTGCCTGTCGAAGCGCCATCAAAGATGGCGCCCGGCACGGCGATGGAGACGACGGCGTTCGGGGTGGCGTTGATCCCCAGCGACATCAGCGCCGCCTGGAACGCGGCGCTGGTGGTATTGGTCAGCGTGACGTTTAACCGCAGGTCGCTGGAGTTGAAGCTGGTGACGGTGAAGGTGCCCGTCGCTTTGAGATCGGTGCTGATGCCGCTGGCCGTGGTGGGAAGCAGCCAGTTAGCCATAAAGGACTGCCCGACGTCCCCGGAGTTTAGGGTGACGGTGGGCAGCGTTTGGTAAATGGCCGGGTTACCCAATGGCGTGCTCACGGAAAGGGAGCCGATATTGATCGCCTCGGCGGATTGTGCGGAGGCCAGGGCGGCCAGGCAGAGCAGCGCAGCGCAAACGCGATAGCGAGAAAACATGGATCCTCCTCTCCTGCCAGGGCAGCAGCGGGCCAAAGGGACATTCTTTCTTGTGTTCAGACACTCCCCCGCAACGGCAGCAGACTTTATTGCAAGCCTAAGGGGGGTATCCTGTCTCTTGCCCGGACGCTCCTCTCAAGAAATCAACTGAGAGAGTCGGCAGGATTACGGTCACTATTATGGGGAGGAGCAGGCAGAAGATTACTCTCAAAGATGCGGGAAGAGAATCACCAAGCACAAGCGGAAAACTTGACAGTCTGCCTGGAAAGCATTATAATCGCGTCAGTCTCGCTGTTGCCAGTTTGAAGGAAACGCCGAGGCCAATCAGAAACGGCTTTTCTGGCCACTGGCCACTAGCCACTGCCTCGCTGTTGCCTGTCTCCAGGGAAACGCCGATGCCGCCCCCTCCGTCCGAACCGACGCGCGCTGATGCCGGAATTATGCTCACGTGGCGGGTGCACCTGCTGCGTCGTGAGCCGCACAAGCTGCCCGGCCTGCTGGCCGTCCTGATCATTGCCGTCGTCTGCGTCTGGCTGATGTTCGGGCAGGCGCTGACGGCGCTGGTGGCGGCGCTGCTGCTGCTCGGAGCTAGCAGCGACTTTCTGCTTCCGATTACCTACCGTATCACCGAGGAGGGCGTCTTCGCCGATGGGCTTACCAGTCGCCTGGCCCTGCGCTGGAAGGAGACGCGCCGCTGCCTGCGCGAGCCGTTGGGCGTGACCCTCTCGCCGCTGAGTAAGCCGTCACGCCTGGATGCCTTTCGGGGTGTCACGCTGCGCTTTGCGCCGGAGGGCGAACCGGGCGACCGGGAGTCCGTGCTGGCGGCCATCGCCCGCTTTGCGCCGTCCCTGCTTTACCCGGCCGGAGAGACGCCGCAGGAGGCTATAGGCTAATATGCCTGGCTTTGATTGGGATGCAGAACTTCCTGAGGCCGAGCGCGATCAACTGATCGAGCGCCTGGCGCAGCAGGTGGCGCGGCGCCGGCTGCACGGGCCGGCGGTTCTGCTGCTGGAGATGCACAAGCCGCTTACGTTTCTTGCCAGCCAGTCGCTTTTGCTCGGCTCCGGGTTTCTCGCGCCGCTATTTGGCCCGCAGAACATCCAGCGCTACTCCAAGCTGCTCGAATCGCGCGAGAATATCGAGCGGCTGATTCGGCGCATTGAGGAGTTGGCAACCTGATTCCCTGGAAGCGAAGCCAAGTTCTCCCCTCATCCCCGGCCCTTCTCCCTTGGAGGAAGAAGGGAGAGCCGAAGCCAGCCTTTCCTCTGCCTGCGCAGGCAGGCAGCATGTTTCGCCCACGTAGGTGGGCGACGGGCCGTAGGCCCCCCAGCGGCAGGGTTTAGCCTGCCGGGAGACGGGGAGTCAGGTAACTAAGGAAGCGCCCGCATGGAACACGCCAGTCTGACCGTACAGATCCTGCTTCCGCTGATCAGCGTGATTATCGTGGCGACCATCCTGATGGCGCGGCGCCGGCAGCTCTTCATCCGCCGTATCCAGGGGTTGACGGCCATTGACGAGGCGATAGGCCGCGCGACGGAGATGGGGCGCCCCATGCTCTGCTGTCCGGGCCTGGGCGGCATTGACGTGCCTACGCTCCAGGCGCTCTCTATCATCACTTACATCGTCCGGGCCTCGGCGCGCTTCGGCACGCGGGTCATCGTGCCTGTGTCCGATCCGACCACGTTCCCCATTATCGAGGAGGCGATTCGGGATGCCTACGTCGCGGAGGGCCGCCCGGAGCAGTTCAACTCCAACGATATTCGCTTTCTCTCCAATCGCCAGTTCGCCTATGCCGCCTCGGTGGCCGGGCTTATCTGGCGGGAGCAGGTGGCCTCCTGCTTCCTGTTCGGCCTCTTCTACGCCGAGTCGCTGATCTTCGCGGAGACCGGCCAGCAAGTCGGCGCCATTCAGGTGGCGGGCACGCCCTCCACCACCCAGATCCCCTTCTTCATCGCGGCCTGCGATTACGTCATCATCGGCGATGAGTTCTACGCGGCCAGCGCCTACCTGTCGCGGGAGCCGACGCTGCTGGGCAGCCTCGTCGGGCAGGACATTTGCAAAGGCATCCTCATCCTCCTGGTCCTCATCGGGGCGGCGCTGGTGTCGCTGGCTCCCCTGATAGGCCCGCCCGCAGGACAGTGGTTCTTCAAACTCTTCCAATAGGAGCCGAGGCACGTGTTCCAACCGGTGCAGGGGTATAGATGGTACGGCTATATTGCGGGTGCGCTGCTGGTCAGCCTGGTGGTGGTGCTGATACTCCAGCAGACGCCGCCGCGCTTCCGCAAGCCTCTGATTCGCGCCATCACCCTCCTCGGAGGGCTGTTCTACGCGCTGGAGTTCTTCCTGCCCACCCATCCGATGCCCACGCCAGAAGATCCGCAGCGCGTGGGCAACTTCCTCACGCCCTACGTGGTTCCCTTCGGCAACACCAGCGTCATCATCGCTGCGTGGACGGTGGGCTTGGGCTTCATCAATCTGGTGCAGGTGCATAGCCGACGCCTCCTGCGCGGCGCGGAGGGAGCGTTCAACAGTGCCGTGCTGCTGATCAGCATGGCTGTGATGATCGTCGTCCATATCCTCCAGAAAGTACATCCCAACGCCATCAACAAGAACCTGCACCACTTGCTCTTCGACGGCGCGCTGCAATCGCTGGATGCGACGATGTTCTCCATCATCGCCTTCTATATCGTCTCGGCAGCCTATCGAGCCTTCCGGGTGCGCTCGGTGGAGGCGACCTTCCTGCTGGTGACGGCGGTGCTGGTGATGCTGGGGCAGATCATGGTGGCGCAGGCGGTGACGATGCACCTGCCGCATAACCTGCACGTGGAGGTAATCCGCGACTGGATTTTGACCAAGGCCAACGCCCCGGCGACGCGCGCTATCGCCTTCGGCCTGGGCATCGGCGGGTTGGCGGTCGCACTGCGCATCTGGCTGGGGCTGGAGCGCGGCAGCTACTTCGAGGCGCAGGAATAGCGCTGTGTGCAATCCGAATGGAAATGAGTAAAGGGCTCTTCCCGTGGACCTGCTGAGACTGTTGCAAACCATAGATCGGCGCTTTATCTATGCGCTGCTGCTGCTGGCGGTTTCGGCGCCGTTTTTCCTGAGTATCCGCATTCCGGTGCCGATCTCGCCGCAGACTCAGGCGCTCTATAACGCCATCGAGGCGCTGCCGCCCAATAGCTTCGTGCTGCTGGGCGCGGACTGGAGCGCGGGCAGTCGCGGCGAGAACCGACCGCAGACCGAAGCGCTGATGCGCCACCTCATGAAGCGCAAGCTGCGCTTTGCCCTGCTTTGCTTCGACCCACAGGCGGCGACCCTGACCGAGACGATGGCGAAGCGTCTGCAAAGCGAGTACGGCGTCCAGGAGGGAGTGAACTGGGTCAACTGGGGCTATAAGGTGGATCTGGAGAACTTCCTGAAGGCGCTGGTGCTCAACGTGCCCCAGACCGTCAGCGCCGATATTAACGGCACGCCGGTCGCCAACTTGCCCGTGATGCAGGGTATCCAGACGGCGCGCGACATCCGCATGATTCTCGACGTGACGCCCTCCGAGACGTTCAAGGCTTACATTCAGTTCGTGCAAGGCACCTACAAGATCCCGATGGGCCTGGCGCCGACCTCCGTCATGGCCCCTGAAGCCTTCAACTACCTGGACAGTGGGCAGTTAATCGGCATGATCAACGGCCTGCAGGGCGCGATAGAGTATGAGCAGAAGGTCGGCTATGTCGGGCAGGCGACCCGCGCAGGACTCTCCTCTTCCTTCGCCCACCTGCTGATTATCTCGCTGATTCTGCTGGGCAACCTCGCCATGCTGCTGCAGCGCCGCCAGCGCGCCCGGCTCCTGGAGGGGCGACGATGACCTGGTTTTCTCCCTGGCTCTCCGCCCACCTCCCCACGCTGCTGGTCTGGATCGGGGCGATCTGCACGCTGGGCCTCTACTCGGTGCTCTACCGGGAGAACAGGCTCTATCGGCTGTTCGAGCATATCTTTTTGGGCCTGGCGACCGGCTACCTGGTGGCGCAGACCTGGACGGACGTGCTGCTGCCCAAGTGGTGGGTGCCGATGTGGGATAAGGGGCAGTGGGTCTATATCTTCGCGCTCGTGGCGGGCCTGTTCTATTACTTTATCTACTCCCGCAGGCACAACTGGCTGGCCCGCCTGATGATCGGGTTTTTCCTGGGCGTGGCCTCCGGGCGCACCTTCCAGGCGTTCGTCAACGATACCTGGCCGCAGATACCGACCTCCTTCAAGCCGGTCGTGCCGCATCCGGCCCTCCGGGACGCGACGGGCAAGGTGGTCGCCAAAGCCGTTACCTGGCCGGACGCCATCAACAACATTCTCTTCCTGGTCATCCTACTCTGCGTGATGAGCTACTTCTTCTTCTCCTTTGAGCAGAAGAACGCGGTCTTGCGGCGCTCGGCGCAGTGGGGGCGCTGGCTGCTGATGTTCGCGTTCGGCGCCATCTTCGGCCAGACGATCATGGCCCGCCTGGCCCTGCTGATCGACCGTGTAGACTATCTCTTGAACGACTTCGGGCCGGCCATCGGCGGGCCGGTCGTGATGTTTGCCGTGCTCATGGTCCTGGCGGCGCTGGTGCTCTTCCTGGCGCTGCGCCCCGGCGCACGCGAGCGCGAGCCGGGCGAGGAACCCTAGCCAAACCGAAAGCCCTCACCCACGCTACCTACAAGGAGAAATCGAATGGCCTGTTTACGGTTGGCTCGCATTGGCCGCTGCCTGGCCCTTGGCGCGGCGCTGCTCTGCGGTTGGCAGGGAACCTCCCTTCCGGTCGCAGCGCAAACCCCGCCCACGAAAATTTTGTTCGTTTCCAATCGCGCTGCCAAGCCCCAGTTCAACATCTATACGATGAACCCCGACGGCTCCGCGCAGACGCCACTGACCAAGGGCAACGCGATAGAAGTTGATCCGGTCTGGTCGCCCGACGGCAAGCAGATTGCCTTCGCGGCATTCGCAGCCGACAAGCCGAAGGCCGAGATCTACGTCATGAATGCCGATGGCTCCGAGCGCCGACAGGTTACTAAGCTTGATGCGACGGCCTTTGGCCCGCGATGGTCTTCCGACGGCAAACGGATTTTCTTCTCTACCCTGGAAATGAAGGACTCCCCTATGCCGCCCAAGATGCGTCTTCAGGTAATAGATTCGGACGGCAACAACCTGAAAGACCTGGCCGACGGGATGCTGCCGGTACTCTCGCCCGATGGCAAAAAGATCCTCTTCTCAAGAATTTGGACTCCCCAACCTACCCTCTACGTCATGGACGCGGATGGCAGCAACGTCAAAGCTTTAAGCGAAAAGGCCATGATGGGCGCATGGTCGCCCGACGGCAAGCGCATTGTCTGTGTTGCCGACGGCGAGGACAATCAGCCGGATGTCTTTGTGATGAACGCGGACGGCTCCGGCAAGACCCAACTGACCCAAACCCCGGACGTGGAGATCGGCCCGCAGTGGTCGCCCGATGGCAAGCAAATCTTTTTCGTTCGCGGCCCGAAAGATAGCCCCAATAACGCCTCGCCCATCCCCGCCAAAATCTCGATTTACGTCGTGGATGCGGACGGGAAGAACGCTACGGCGCTGACCACAGACGACAGCATCAACCTGCTCAACGGCAGCGGCTTCGTCCTCCTCTTCCTGCGGATGATGTCGCCTCCTGTAAAGCAGCTACCTGCCCCGGACAGACCACCTCGGTGATTCCCTCCGGAAGCCTTCTCTCCCTCAGGCAGAGAAGGCTTCCGTTCTGCCTCTGCAAACCGTTTCCGCATTCTTCCCAGCCATGCAGTATAATAAGGGTGAGGAGAAGCCCACTCTATGCCTGAGACATCCCCCCAACCAACCGAAACCGTGACCGCAACGCCAACCGAAAATCTGCATCCCCTGCTGCAAGGGCTGAGCCCCGTCCAGCGGGAAGCCGTCACGCACGGCGAGGGTCCGCTGCTGATCTTTGCGGTCGCGGGCAGCGGCAAAACGCGCGTCCTGACGCACCGTGTCGCCTACCTGATCGCGGCGCAGGGCATCTCGCCGCGCCGCATCCTGGCCGTTACCTTCACTAATAAGGCCGCGCAGGAGATGCGGGAGCGTATTGATCGGCTCGTCGGGGAGAGCGTCGGGCGGCATCTGTGGGTCGGCACGTTCCACGCTACCTGCGCCCGTCTGCTGCGCGAGCATGGCGAAAAGATCGGTCTGAAGCGCGATTTCGTCGTCTACGACGACAGCGACCAGTTGACGCTCATCCGCGAGTGTATGCGCCAGCTTCACCTGGACGAGAGGCAGTTTGCGCCGCGCGCCATCCTCTCCCACATCAGCCGGGCCAAGGAGAAGCTGATCGCGCCGGAGGAGTGGCGCAAGCACTTTATCGGCTTCTTTGAGGATGTCTGCGGCAAGGTCTATCCGCTCTACCAGGAGAAGCTACGCCAGAACAACGCGCTCGACTTCGACGATCTGCTGACGGAGACGGTGCGCCTACTGGAAACCCGCCCCGACGTCCTGGAGCGCCTGCAAGATCGCTACCGTTATATCCTGGTGGACGAGTACCAGGACGTCAATCACGTCCAGTATGTGCTGCTCAAGCATCTTGCCAATAAATATCAAAATCTATGCATAGTGGGTGACGACGACCAGTCGGTGTACCAATTTCGCGGGGCAGATGTCGGCCTGATTTTGCAGTTCGAGCACGACTACCCCAACGCCAGAGTCCTCAAGCTGGAGCAGAACTACCGCTCCACGCAGACCATTCTGGATGCGGCCTATGGCGTCGTCCGCAACAACCGCAGCCGCAAGGACAAGAAGCTCTGGACGGCAAACCCGGCGGGCGTGCCCATCACCAAACAGGAGGCGGAAAACGAGCAGGAAGAGGCCGTCTGGATCGTGCAGAAGATTCGCGAAGAGGTGCGGGCGGGCAGGCGCAGGTGGGGCGATTTCGCCATCCTCTACCGCACCAACGCCCAGTCCCGGGCGCTGGAAGATGTTTTTCGAAACTGGAGCATGCCGTATACTATTGTCGGCGGCGTGCGCTTCTACGAGCGCAAAGAGATCAAGGACGTAATGGCCTACCTCCGCGTCGTCCAGAACCCCGCCGACAGCATCAGCCTGCGCCGTATCCTGAACGTTCCGGCGCGCGGCATCGGCGCGACTACACTGGCGGCGCTCGAAGAGGAGATGAACCTGTCGGGCCGCACGCTCTGGCAGATTCTGGAGGACATCGGCTCGGTTAGCCAGATACAGCCGCGCATCCGCGCCAAGCTCGCCGACTTCGCCTCCCTGATTAGCTCCCTGCGCGCCCAGCGCGAAACGCTGACCGTCACGGAACTGACTCAACAGGTTCTGGCGCGCAGCGGCTACCTGCAAGCGCTGGAGGAGGAACAGAGCATCGAGGCGCAGACCCGGCTGGAGAACGTCCGGGAACTGTTCTCGGTGACCAAGCAGTTCGAGTCGGAGGCCGAGAAGCCGACGCTGTCGGCGTTTCTGGAGCAAGTCTCGCTTGTCGCCGATATAGATACCCTCGACTCGGAGGCCGACAAAGTGACCCTGATGACCCTGCACGCGGCCAAAGGGCTGGAGTTTCCGGTCGTGTTCCTGGTCGGTATGGAGGAGTGCATCTTCCCGCACCTGCGCGCGATGGAGAGCGACCGCGAACTGGAGGAGGAACGGCGGCTCTGCTACGTGGGCCTCACGCGCGCCAAAGAGGAACTCTACGTCACCCACGCCAACCGACGCACGCTGTTCGGCAGCATCGCTTATAATTCGCCGTCGCGCTTCCTCAAGGAGATACCGGAGGAGCTATTCCATACTGACAAGACCCGGGGCGGACGCGGCCCTGCCGTCTCCAGCTTCGACCCGGACGAGGACGACTCTGCCGACCGCTCCCGCCGCCGGCCCACGCCCAAACTCTGGACGTCGGGGCCGATCTCGCCGCGCGAGGAGCAGCAACGGGCGAAGGCCGAGGGCTTCCGGGTCGGGCAGAAGGTGCGCCATGCCGTCTTTGGCGTCGGCGTCGTGCTCAAGGTTACCGGCGAGGGCGATAACACCACCGTCGAGGCTGTCTTTCCTAACGTCGGCCCCAAGAAACTCCTCCTCTCCCTGGCCAAACTCGAAAAGGTCAATTAAACCACCCGCTCCGCTAGAGGCACAGAGGAAAAGCCACACGGAGGAAGACCAAAAACCGATTCAGACAGGATTAACAGGATTTACGGGATTAGGGAAAAGACAGAGAAGCCTTACTTGTCTGTGTTGTTGAAATCCAGTTAATCCCGTTCATCCTGTCCAAGGGTTTTTGCTTTTGTCTTTCTCTCTTTTGCTTTTCCTCTGTGTCTCTGTGGCTCTAGCGCAGCGGGTGGTTATTATTCTTTGCTGTGCTTGATTTTGGGCCAGAAGACAGCGAAGCGGAAGTTGGCGCTATTTTCCTCATCATGGCAGCGCACGCAACTGTTGGGCGTGAGCGCGGAGAACATAGCGGTGGCGGCGCGGCCTCGCTTGCCGGCCCGAACTGCCTGGATGTGGGCAGAAGCGCGTCCGTGACAACTCTCACATTGCACCCCGGCAAGCTGCGGCGTCGTTTGCAGGTTCAGGAAGCCGTCGCGGGCGCCGTAGCCGACCGTATGGCAGCGCAGGCATTCCGGGTCATATTGGGAGCCCTTCTTGACCAGCGTATCATAGGCGTGGGCGTGCGCGGAGGCCAGGCAGATGCGATAGGCGGCAGCGTGGCAGGGCTGGCACTTCTCCTGACCGACGTAGGTATCGGCGGTGGTCGTCTGCGGGTGGATGGGATCCATGCCCTCCGTTGCCGCCAGTGCGATGTTCTGGCGGCGCAGCGCGTCCTTATATTCTCGGATGAGCGCGACCATCTCCGGGGCAGGCGGGATGTCATCGGAGGTTTTGAAGGCGCGCGAGTCGGCCAGAGCCAGGCCGCCGTCGGCCGCGCGCCGGAAGGCCAGGCGCCCGATCACTTTGCCGAGATTCGTGACGCTGAAGAGCGCGGCCCGGTTGATCGTTTCGGCCTGCTCGGAAGCCTGCGGCACGTCGCCGCCCAGAACGGCCCCGACCTCGGGGAATTTGGCGGCGATGTCGCGCAGGATTTCCTCCGGAGCAAAGGCCAGCACGACCACAAAATCGCTCTGCGTCCGCAACCCCGGCAGGATTTCCGCCAGCGCCTCCTCCGGCGGACGCACGGAAAGCCCCGGCCCGACCGCATCCCCCTCCGCCTGCACGACGCCCGTAATCCCGATGCGCAGCCCTCCGACCGTCTTGATGAGAAAGGAGAGAGCGAGAGGCTTGCCGGTCTGCCTGTCGAGCACGTTGCAGGAGACGAACGGCAGGCCGCTGCCCTGAAGCTTCTGCCGCAGCGTATCCCGATCCAGGTTGACCTCTTGTTTGCCGAGGTTGACCGCATCGTAGCCCATGCGCGCCATGCCGCGCAGCAGGTAATCGAGCTTGAGCAGTTCGTAGCTGCGGCTGCCGCTGGTGAGGTTGCCGACGTCGAGCAGCAGGCGATAGGGCGCGCGATCTTGATCGATCAGCGTCATGCGGGCGGGCAAGCCGCCTGCCTGGTCGCGCCGACAGCCACACGGTTCCAGGTAGCCGCGCGTATCTCCCGAAACCCAGACGACCAGCTCGCCCCCGTTCGCCAGAGAGGCCCCGGAGGTGGCGTGCCGCACCATCCACGCGCCGAAAAGCAGCGCGGCCAGCAATCCGCTCAGCATCAGCAGAAGCAGCTTGAGCGTAATGTGTGCGCCTTGTTCCCGCATGTTCCTCCTTGAAATACTGCCACCCACAAAGTTGACGGCTTCCGCGTCAATATCATTGTTGCAAGAGAGTGCCCTTTGTCTGAAGACCGCAGTTCATTACGCTGTACTCTTATGGAGACGATACTGGACGGGCGAAAAAGAGCGCAACTTCCCCATCCGTCAGGCTCTCAGGATAATAGAAAGTATCATCAAACCCACAGAACCGGAAGCCGGAGCGCCGATAAAATTGGATGGCCGGGTAGTTGACATTCTGCGTTTCCGCCCATAGCCATCGCGCTCCTACCGACCGGGCGAACGTGTCCAGCGCGGCGAGCAGTTGCGTTCCCACGCCGAGACGACGGTAGGCCGGCGCGACGTATAGATTCAAGATGACTACTCGACGGTTCCAGGCGACATATTGCGCCGCCGCACAGCCGGCTAACTGGCCCTCTGCCTCGGCTATCGCCGTATAGTCCCAGTTCCGGCGCTCGTCTGGGTCGGCGGGGCGGAAGTCATGTTGTTTTCTCAGTGGTGGGCTCACGTCCTCTTCTATCAGCCGAAAGGACCACTCCTCTCGCAGAGGACGATAGATGCGCTGGGTAATATAGGACGTGTCCAGAGCAGATAAGGCCGCGACATCCTGGGGCCATTGCGCCAACCGAATCGTAATCATCTCAGCGCCTTCATTCTTAAAGGAGATTCCTGCGCCTGGCGATCCAGAAAGCGCGTGAGAATCTCAGCGCCTTCATTCTTAAAGGTGATTCGCCCTGCGGAGACGAAAAAATTAGATAGGGGAACAAGACCGTCGCCTGTCTACGTCACTGTTTATCTGAGCGCGTGTAAATTCCTGCAACTATCCGCAGTGGCAGGCGTTGGAATGTGCCGATCTGTCCGCTATTCTCTATCGTTATGTGATGTGCCGCCACCCCTTCGGAGGGCAGGAGAACCAGAATGTCAGAAACCAATCCAGACGCTCTCTCCCAGTTGGAGCGTAGATTGCGCGCGGAACTGGCGCGCAAAGATACGCGGATCGCCAGGCTGGAAGCAATGCTGCGCACGATGGTTGCGGCTTCGGTGCTGATCGCGCTGACGCTGACCGGCGCATTGGTTTACAGCATCACGCGAGTGCCTGCCGCCCCCGAAGCAGCCCCACAGGTCGCCGCAGTCCCTCCCCTGCCGCAGCCGGTTCAGGGCGTCCTGGCCTCGGCGGCAGGCAAAACGCCCGCTTCCAAACCCAAAGCCTACGGCGGTGTGGAGATACTGCCCATTGAGACGGAGCCAGGCCCGAAGCCCAAGCCGGAAGCGGCCAAATCCGGCGTCTCCGCCTCTTCGGCTAACTCCCCGGCACCGAAGCTCAGGGCGCATCGCCGTCATCGTCGCCATCCTTCCTGGCGCTCCCAGGAGCAGGCGACGCCAGAGCCGGAGCAGGAGATGGATCAGGGCACGGAAGAGAGTGCCCCGGACTATGCGGAGGCTTCGGAGGCGGACTCTGCCGGGCGCTCTCACCGCAACCGCAAGCACGGGCGCCACCGCCCGGCTCCGCAGCCGGAACAGAATCCCGATGAGAATACCGAATCGCCGCCCCCATCGGATACAGACGCGGATACCCCCTCCCATCTTCCGCCCGGCTACGATGAGGAATCCGACCGGTGGCTGGATAGACAGCCCTAGAGCCGGGACGTCCCTCGGCACGTCGCAGCGGTTCCCGCTCTGGCAAGACATTCCTCTCCGGGAGCGGGCATGCCGGGGGAACCGGCAATTCCTTTCGCGCGTATAGCTTCCCGGTAGGCTTCCTGCTGCCTGCCGTCGAAGGCACGGAAAACTCTCCAGTATGAGGCAATCACCATGATCGAGAAAGGCGGCTATATCCGCGATATTCTCCACAGCCCGGTTGGGCGCACCGTGACGGCGCACGGCTGGGTCAAAACCCGGCGCGACAGCAAGGGCGTGCACTTTCTCCAGATGAATGATGGCAGCAGTTTTGCGGATCTCCAGGTCGTCGTCGAGGCGGATACGATCCCGGAGGAGACGCTTAAGCACGTCACGACGGGCGCCTGCGTGCGCGTTACCGGTGATCTGGTCGAGTCGCCTGCCGCCGGACAGGCCGTTGAGCTTAAGGCAGCAGAGATCGAGGTCATCGGCCCCGCCGACCCGGCTACCTATCCCCTTCAGAAGAAGGGCCACACGATGGAGTTCCTGCGCGATATCGCCCATCTGCGGACGCGCTCGAACACCTTCGGGGCCGTGTTCCGCGTGCGCAACGCCCTCACCCGCGCCATTCATAACTTCTTCCAGGAGCGTGGCTTCCTCTACATCCAGACGCCCATCATCACCGGCTCCGATGCCGAGGGCGCGGGCGCGATGTTTGGAGTAACCACGCTCGACCTGATGAACCTGCCGCGCATCCAGGAGGGACCGCACGCCGGACAGATAGATTTTTCGCAGGACTTCTTCGGCAAGCCCGCCTACCTTACCGTCAGCGGCCAGTTGGAGGCCGAAATCTTCGCGCTGGCCTTCACCAACGTCTATACCTTCGGCCCCACGTTCCGCGCCGAAAACTCTAACACGCCCCGCCACCTGGCCGAGTTCTGGATGATCGAGCCGGAAATGGCCTTCTGCGACCTCAAGGGCAACATGGCCCTGGCGGAGAGCTTCCTCAAGACCCTTATCGCCGACGTGATGGATAACTGCCGCGACGACCTGGAGTTTTTCAATAAGCGCATTGATAACACGGTGCTGGAGACGCTGGAGCACGTCGCCACCAGCCGCTTTGAGCATATTACCTACACGGAAGCCATCTCCATCCTCGAAAAGAGCGGCCAGAGCTGGGAGTTTCCGGTCTACTGGGGCGCGGACTTGCAGAGCGAGCATGAGCGCTACCTGACCGAGCAGAAATTCAAGAGGCCCGTCATCGTCACCGACTACCCGAAAGAGATCAAAGCCTTCTATATGCGCGCCAACGACGACGGCAAGACGGTGCGGGCGATGGACGTGCTGGCCCCGCGCATCGGCGAGATTATCGGCGGCAGCCAGCGCGAGGAGCGCTACGATGTGCTCCTGGAGAAGATACGCGCGCAGGGGCTATCGGAGGAGGCGTACTGGTGGTACCTGGAGCTGCGCAAGTACGGCAGCGCGCCGCACGCCGGCTTCGGGCTGGGCCTGGAGCGCCTGATGCTCTACCTGACGGGCATGAAGAACATCCGCGACGTCATTCCCTTCCCGCGCACGCCCGGCAGCGCCGAGTTCTGAGATGAAAACGCAATCACCCGATACGCACCCTAAAATCGAGAAGTTGCAGATAGAGGGCTACCGCAGAATGTCGGCAGCGGAGAAGCTGAAGATCGTCCATGAAATGACTGAGTTCGTCACCTCTCTGGCGCTGTCCGATGTCAAACAGCGCCATCCCGAAGCGGACGAACGAGAATGCCGACTGCGCCTTGCGTCCCGCTGGCTGGATGCTGAATTGATGAAGAAAGCGTTCGGTTGGGACGTGAAAGAGAAGGGATATTAAACGTTGTCTTCGCCTCTGCCCATTATGCGGATAATGAAGACGGTATTCGCGGAACTCGGCATCCCTTACCTTATTGGAGGCTCGATAGCAAGTTCCATTCATGGCTTTCCGCGTACAACCCACGATGTAGATTTTGTCGCGGACGTAAAAGATCAGCATGTGCCTGCGCTGGTGGCCGCTTTGGAAACGGACTGTTATCTGGATGACGAGTTGATGTATGATGCTATCCGCGACCGCTCCATGTTTAGCGTGCTGCATCTGTCCTCTATGCATAAGGCGGATGTCTTTCTGGTACAGGCAACTCCCTGGGCTGCTGAAACTCTAGCGCGTCGAAGAGAAAAGGTTTTTCGCTTGGGTGAGGACGAAGAGGTCATCTATGTCGCCAGTCCGGAGGATATGGTGCTGCAAAAGCTGATCTGGTTCCGCATGGGCGGCGGCGTTTCCGACCGTCAGTGGGGCGACATCACCGGTATGCTGAAAGTACAGGCCGAGAAGCTGGATTATGCCTATCTCCGGCGATGGGCCAACACGTTAGGGCTTTCCGAACTGCTGAACCAGGCCCTAAGTGATTCGGGAATAGAACTTCCTCCTGCTGAGGCATAGAAAGCGAATGGTAGAGAGAGCGGCTATAGGCGTCGTGTTGTGCCTGATCGGACTCCTGATGGGCATCTGGCCGGCGCAGGCGGAGACGCCCCCGGCCCAATGGGGTCGGGAGACGCTGGAAGCAATCCAGGCGGCGTTCTGGCTGCCAGAGCGTCATCTCTATGCAAACGAGGCGGCGCTAGGCCAGCCGATACCGGACAGACCGGCCTTTATGTGGGGCTGCGGCGTGCAGCTTTCGGCGCTGGCAGCGGCGGCCCGCATGGATAGACCGGCGTTTGCCCCTCAACTGCGCCGCTATGCCGACGCCCTGAACGCCTACTGGACCACGCACAACGGCATCGGCGGCTATGACGTGTTGCCCGGCCCGAAGCCCTCCGACCGCTATTATGACGATAACGCCTGGATCGTGCTGGCTCTCGTGGAGACCTATGAGGTGACGCAGGAGCCGCACTACCGGCAGCGTGCGGAGGAGACGTTCCGCTTCGTCCTGAGCGGCGAGGATGAGACGCTGGGAGGCGGCATCTACTGGCACGAGAACGAGCGCAACTCCAAAAACACCTGCTCTAATGCGCCCTCTGCCGCTGCTGCCCTGCGGCTCTACCAGGTGACGAGCAAGCCGGAATATCTCCAGGCCGCTCGCCGTCTCTATGCCTGGACGAACGCGCACTTGCAGGATAAGGACGGCCTGTTCTTCGATCATATCCGCCTGGATGGTAGCGTGGAGCCGACCAAGTGGTCGTATAATTCGGCGCTGATGATCCGCACGAACGGCCTGTTCTATACCATCACGCACGAGAAAAAGTACCTGGAGGAGGCGCAGCGCATCGCCCGCGCCGCCGAAGCCCGCTGGGTCCACCCGGATACCGGCGCGCTTTCCGACGAGGCGGCGTTCGCGCACCTGCTTGCCGAGGCATTCCTGGCCGTCTATGACCTGGATAGGGATACGCGCTGGCTGCATATTGTGCAGCGCGCCCTGATGTTCTTGCATGACAAAGGCTGCGATCCCAACGGCCACTACGGCCCGCGCTGGGATACGCCTCAGCCCACTCCCCTGACCACCTTCCGCCAGATCGATCAGGCCAGCGCCGCCCGCGCCTACTGGGTTGCCGCCCGCTATCCCTGGTCGGCTAACCAGTCGGCGGCGACTCCGCGATAAAGGAGAAAGTGACGGAGAAGCCGGGCGAAGTGACCACACAAAGGCATCCCGGCAATCGTCCGTCTCCTGCCGCAAAGGAAACTAACGCAGCTAACTCAACACAGGAGGGCAAATATGGCCGCAAAGAAACTCTCGCCTGAAGTCATGAGGGACCTGGAAGAATGGCTCAAGATGCTTCCAGAAACGTTGGAACGATCAGTAGATCAGTAATACATCGGGCCAAAGTCCGCGTTTTGGACAAAAATGGACGGGGAAGCCAGTGACGCCGGATACGAATATCCGAGGGGAGCAGAAGCCGTGCCACCCCCTTCCCTAGCGAGGTACGAGCGGTCAGGGAAGGGGGCCGGGGGGCTAGGTCAAGAAAGAACGGGATGAGGGTTATAGCGCGATGCCGTTGATGTTCAGGTTAAAGCGGCAGCCAAGCTTCTCCGCCGCCTTGCGGCACATGATCATGCGCACGACGAAAATCTCGAAGTACTCGATGACCGTCGCCTCGTTGGTATCCACGACCAGATCCAGCGTGAGGGTCTTGGCCTCCTTATCCACATGCAGGTGCGACTTCTGGACTGCGTGGTTGACCCGGTCGTGGATGTCGTAGGTGGAGGGGTCGGGATTCTGGACGCGCGTAAAGTGTACGTCCGACTTGTCGGCGATGATGACCGCCGCCGTGACCGGGTTGATCGGCACGCCCTCCGGCTCCTCATGATTGCCGATGGCCCCGATGATCGTGGCGACCTCGTTCGCAGGCATCCCCATCTGATCCAGCAGTTGGAACGCCATTGTCGCCCCGATCTGCGGGTGATAAAAGCGGTGGACGCAATTGCCGATGTCGTGCAGGTAGCCTGCGATAGCGGCGATCTCGGCGGTGCGAGCGTCGTAGTCGAGCGCCAGACAGATGTTGCGGGCGATGGCAGCCACCAGTGCGGCGTGGCGCAGGCCGTGCTCCGAATAGCCGATGACGGCCATCTGCTCGTTGGCCTTCTCGATATACTCGCGCACCTTCTCGTTGTTGCGCACGTCCCGCAAGGTCACGACGCGCTGCGCGGCCTGGGTCGCCGCCTGAATGGCGTTACCGGCGCCATTGTTGGCGGCGCGCGCCCCGTTGCCAGTCGTGGCCGATTTTACCGGGTTGGCGTTTAGCTCCGTTGCGTCAGCCATTGTCTTTCTCCTCTTGATAGCGCCGCAGAAACGCTTCCCGAAACGCCAGGAACTCTTGGGCGCGGATGGCGGCACGAATGCCGGCCATCAAACGATGGTAAAAATACAGGTTGTGATAGGTCGTCAGGCGCGGCGCCAGGATCTCTTTGGCCTTGAACAGATGGCGCACATAGGCGCGCGTATGCCGCCGACAGACCGGGCAATCACAGTTCGGGTCGAGCGGGCGAAAATCCTCCATGAACCGCGCGTTGAGCAGATTCAATACGCCTCGCGAGGTAAAGACCTGCGCGTTGCGGGCGTTGCGCGTGGGCAGCACGCAGTCGAACATATCCACGCCCCGCAGCACCGCGTTCAGGATGTCCTCCGGCGTGCCCACCCCCATCAGATATCGCGGCTTCTCGGCAGGCAGTAGCGCGTTGGTCCAGGAGAGGACCTCATTGCGAACCTTCGCCTCCTCGCCGACCGCCAGTCCGCCGATGGCGTAGCCGGGAAAATCCATCGCGACCAGCGTGCGCGCGCTCTCCTCCCGCAGCTCCCGGTAGACGCTGCCCTGGACGATGCCGAAAAGCGCCTGCGGCCAGCCGCCCGCCGCCCGTCGTTCGGCGCAGTCGTAGGCGGCCAGGCAGCGCTCGGCCCAGCGGTGCGTGCGCTCCATCGCCTCGCGGGCGTACTCCTTGGCGCAGGGGAAGGGCGCGCACTCGTCAAAGGCCATGATGATGTCGGCACCCAGGTCCCGCTCGATCTGCATCACGCCCTCGGGCGTGAACTCGTGACGCGAGCCGTCAATGTGCGACTGGAAGCGCACGCCGTTCTCCCCGATGCGCCGCAGCCCCGTCAGGCTGAAGACCTGAAAGCCGCCGCTGTCGGTCAGCATCGCGCCGTCCCACCCGCAGAAGCGGTGCAGTCCCCCCGCCCGCGCGATCAACGCCTCGCCGGGCCGCAGATGCAGGTGATAGGTGTTGCCCAGGAGGATGCCGAAACCGATCTCGGCCAGTTCGCCAGGCGTCATGGCCTTGACGGTGGCCTGGGTGCCGACGGGCATGAAGACGGGGGTTTCGACGGTGGCGTGGGGCAGGGTCAGAAGGCCGCAGCGGGCCGCGCAGCCCGGCTCGTTGGTCTGCGCCGTGACCGTAAACGCAAACGCGGAATCGTTAGTCGCCGCGTCTCTTGCCTTTTGCAAAACCAGTCTCTCCTCCTGACCTCATTGTACCATAGCCCGAAAGCTACAAACGCGCTCCCGATAGGCGGGAGCGCGCGACATCTTTCTGCGGGAATGCCGGGTTTTCGGATCAGGCGGCGCGGCGGCTCCCCTCTTCCGTACGCTCGTTTTCCATGCCAGGTTCCTGCCTGTCGGAAGCCCCGGCAAGGCCGAGATTGCTGCACGCAACTGGATTGTTTGGCTCGATCTCCAGGGTCTGCGCGAAGCAGGCGCGCGCCTCCTCCAGGCGTCCGTTATCCCGCAGCGTGATCGCCAGATTGAGCAGGGCCTCCACGAAGCGCGGGTTGATGGCAAGCGCCGCCCGGAACTCCGCGACAGACTCCGCGACCTTGCCGCAGGCGGCATAGGCGATGCCCAGGTGGTTGCGGATGTCGGCGTAGTTGGGATTGAGCGCCAGCGCCTTCTGATACTCCTCGATGGCCGCCTTATACATCCCGCGCTTTTGCAGGTCATCGGCCAGTTGATAGTGGAACAGAATATCGTCTACCTCGGTATGGGAAACCTGCTCAAAAGAGAGCAGGGCCGAGGCGAAATCGCCCTGGTGATGATAGCGGAGGCCCCGCTGATAGGCCTCGGTGTGGAACCCCGGCTCAAACTCTAACGCCGTGCAGAGCGAGGTCAGCCCCCGATCATGATCGCCCAGCTCGTAGTGGATCAGGCCCCGCAAGAGGTGCGCCTTGGCAAAGCGCGGGTTGATCTCCAGCGCCCGCTCCAGGGAGGCCAGGGCCGCGTCAAGCTGCTTGCTGGAACGCTGCGCCGCCGCCAGGTAGAAGTGCAGATCGGCATAGTGCGGGTGGATCTCCAGGGCGCTCTGGAAGCAGTTCTGCGCTTTCTCCCACTGGCCATGCTGGAGCGCCGCATGGCCCAGATGCGCATGGGATTCCGCCGTATAGAACGCCGCCAGCCGCTCCGTCATCTCATCCCGCCGCCCCTTTTGGGCGGCACGGGCCTGCGCAAACTCGGCGATGGCCTGCTCATATAACCCCTGATCAAATAAGCGAATGCCCTTATCGTAATGCTCATTGCGTCCCAGGCCAAACATCTTGCCCAACATTGACATCCTACAACCTCCGGTTGCGGGGCTGCGTCCCCCTTGTTGGCATGCCTTCTGCGCCCGAATGTGATGAAAAGGAAGGCGCGCCAATCTTCTGGAGACAGTCGGCTGCGGCCACCGGCGGTGAAGAAACATCCGTTGCCCGGCTGCCGATGGCCGACTGCCAACTCCCGCGTCTTATTTTCCGTTGAAGGCGGCGGTGGTGCGTCCGACGCAGTGGTACTCGAAGCCCAGCCGCCGCAGCTTGACCGGGTCGTAGATATTGCGCCCGTCAAAGATCAGCGGTCGCTGCATCAGCCCCTTGATCCGCTCCATGTTTAGCAGCTTGAACTCGTTCCATTCGGTCACGATCACTAAAGCGTCCGCCTCTTCGGCGGCCTCGTAGGCGGTGTTGGTGTAGCAGATCTGGGGGAAGATGTGCCGGGTGTTCTCGATGGCTATTGGGTCGTAGGCGCGCACCTCCGCGCCCTCCGCCAGCAGCTTGCCGATGATCTCGATGGACTTGGCATCGCGCATGTCGTCGGTGTTGGGTTTGAAAGCCAGCCCCAGCACGCCGATCTGCTTGCCCTTGAAGGAACCGCCCAGCGCCGCCCGCAGCCGATCCAGGAAGCGGACAGGCTGCTCCTTGTTGACCTCCATCACCGCTTTGAGAAGCTTGAAGTCGTAGCCGACCTTCTCAGCGGTGCGCGCCAGCGCGCTGCTGTCCTTGGGGAAGCAGGAACCGCCGTAGCCCAGGCCCGCATTCAAGAACGCCGCGCCGATGCGATGGTCGTAGCCCATGCCCTTGATGACCTGGATGACGTCCGCGCCGACCGCATCGCAGATGTTGGCGATGGAGTTGATGAAGCTGATCTTGGTAGCCAGGAAGGCGTTGGAGGCGTACTTGATCATCTCGGCACTGGCGACATCGGTGATCAGCATGGGTCGCTCCAGCGGGGCATAGAGCTCAAGTATCTTCATCGCCACGACCTGGTTAGGCGCGCCGATAACGATGCGGTCGGGCTCCAGGGTATCCTTGATGGCGCTGCCTTCACGTAGGAACTCCGGATTGCTGACCACATCAAAATCCACGTTGCGGCGGCGGTTGGTCTCGATGATCTCGCGCACCAGATTGCCGGTGCCCACAGGCACGGTGGACTTGTTGACGATGACCTTGTAGCGGTTGAGCGCGCGGGCGATGCCCTGGGCGGCCTCTTCCACATAGGTCATGTCTGGGTCGCCGTTCTCCTTAGGCGGGGTGCCCACGCAGATAAAGACGACGTCCGAATGCTCCACCGCATGGCCGAGGTCCATGGTGAAGAACAGGCGGCGATCTTCGACGTTGCGCTTGACCATCTCCTCCAGGCCAGGCTCGTAGATGGGCATCTCGCCCCGCTCCAGCATGGCGATTTTGGCCTCATCTTTATCCACGCAGATGACCTCGTTGCCCAGGTCGGAGAAGACGCTGCCGGTGACCAATCCGACATATCCTGTCCCGATTACGCAGATATTCATGACGAAAGATGTCCTCCATAAATCCAGGGAACGTGTTGGCTGCCGTTCGGCGCAAGCGTTTCGCCCCGCCTTTGGATTATCGGTTGCGTTCGGAGGCGGGTTTAGGCTCTTGCGAGGCAGCCGAGAGTGAGGTGAGCGCGTACAACGCGGAAGCAACGTGGCTGGTTTATGCATAAACTGTGCCAAAAACGCGCGATTGCGCAAGGACAGGGCCAGCCGTTAGCGGCCTGACCGTAAAAATACGGGTTTTCGGTTGGAAACCCGCAATCGTGCGTGGCGGCCCTGTCGAAATCGCCAGGCAGGGCCTAAAATCAACAGGCGCCGGTTAAGCCGGGTCCTTTACCGGCCCGGCTCTTATCAGTCCGGCTTGCAGTTGCGGTTTGACGGAGCGCATATTTCAGGGAGCGAAGCACATGTTTGTGATTATTGGCCTGGTCGTTGTGGCCCTCAGCATCCTGTTAGGCTTCACTATGGAGGGCGGCAAAATCGGCGCGCTGATCCAGGTGACCGAATTCATCATCATCGGTGGGTCGGCCCTCGGCAGTATGCTGGTCGCCAACCCGCTCAACGTGGTCATGCAAACGTTCCAGAGCGTCCTCGGCCTGCTTAAGGGCAACCCGTATACGCAGCCGCGCTACATGGAGCTGCTGCAGATGCTCTACGATATGTTCATGATGGCGCGGCGCGAGGGACTGGTCACGCTCGATCAGCATGTGGAGCGGCCCCAGGATAGCAAATTCTTTGGCAACTACCCTTTCTTTTTCGCCAACCACCACGCGCTCTCGTTTCTGGCTGACACCATGAAGGTGATCATCACCGGCACGGTCGCCGATTACAACCTGGCCGATATGATGGAAATCGATCTGGAGGTCGGCCACGAGGAGTTGGTCAAGCCGGCGCAGGTCCTGGCGAAGGTGGGCGATGCCATGCCTGGCTTCGGCATTGTAGCGGCGGTGCTGGGCGTGGTCATTACGATGGGAGCCATTGGCGGCCCGCCTGAAGAGATCGGTCACAAGGTCGCAGCGGCGCTGGTGGGCACCTTCCTGGGCATCCTGATGGCCTACGGCATCTTTAATCCGCTGGCGGCGGCGCTGGAGGCCCAGATTAAATCGGAAGAGCAGTACATGGGCTGCATCAAGTGCGCCCTGCTCTCGTTTGCGCGGGGGGATGCGCCGCTGACCGCCGTGGAGTTCGCCCGCCGCAACATCGAGCCTTCGGTGCGGCCCTCGTTCTCGGCGATGGAGGAGGCACTGCGCGGGAGCGGTTCCGGCAGCGGTCAGATGAGCGCGGCGGCGTAAGAGAACATAGCGTCCCACCCTGGCTCCTCTCCTTGCTTAAGGAGAGGAATGGCCGCAGGGTGGGGCGTGATCTAAGGAGTGAGCAGGAATGGCTACCAGTTTGGGCGGCGGCGAGCCGGTTATTCGCATCGTGCGCAAAAAGAAGGGACACGGGGGCCACCACGGGGGAGCCTGGAAAGTAGCCTACGCCGATTTTGTGACGGCGATGATGGCTTTCTTCCTGGTCATGTGGATCATCGGGCTGAGCAAGCCGGTACGCGAGGCCATCGCCGCCTATTTCCGCGATCCGTCCGGCTTTATGAAAACGGCGCAAGGCGGCAAGAATCCCTTGAGCGGCGGTGAGTCGCCGGAAATGCATCCGGGCAAGCCCACGCCCGTCCTGCCTACCGGAGGCGACCTCGGACAGATGGCTGCGCTCCAGGCGCAGTTTAAGGCGGTAGGGGAGGCTATTCTCAAGGAGCTTGCTAAGCACCCGGAATTCCGCCGCCTGCGCGATAGCGTGGAGGTGCATCTGACCGACGAGGGCCTGCGGATCGAATTGATTGAGAAAACGTCCTCTCTGTTCTTCGATACCGGCAGCGCCCGACTCAAGCCGAGCACGGTGCGCCTGCTTCAGATCATCGCCCGACAGTTGCGCAAATTGCCCAATCCGGTGGTGATCGAGGGGCATACGGACAGCCGTCCGCTGGGCGGGCCGGGAGGCTACTCCAACTGGGAGCTTTCGACCGACCGGGCCAACGGTGCCCGGCGCGCGATGGAGACGGACGGATTGCGTTCCGGGCAGGTACTGGCGGTGCGCGGCTATGCCGACCGCAAACTGCGCCGCCCCGACGACCCGCTGCACTTCTCCAACCGGCGCGTCAGCATCCTGGTGGCCTACCAGCGCCAGGGACAGTAGCGAAGGCATTCTCAGGAGCCTGGCTGCGCCGCCCGGATCAGGGCCAGCAGTCGGCTTTGCTCCTCCGGAATCCCATCTTCCAGACGGGCTGCCGCGACCGGGAGCATCCAGGCGGAAAGCGCCGCGCGGGAGTCAGGGCGCAATTGGAAGTAGCGGCGTAAGTAGGCGGCATGGAACAGGCGGCGGCCAAAGAGTACCAGCAGGCGCTCTGCGCTGCTGGACGGCGCGGCCAGATGGATCATCAGAGACGTGCGGGCGACATCGGCGAGCGGGCAGCCGCGCGCCGCGTCCGTCCAATCAATGACGATGGGGCCGCGCGGCGATATTAAGATGTTGTTGGGATGAAAGTCGCCGTGACACAGGGCTTCCCCATCCGGCAGCTTCTCCAGCGCCGCCAGCGCCTTATCTCTGTCGCTTGCCGGCAGGGCTTCCGCTGCACGGATGCGGGTTTCCAGTTTTTCGCGCAGGGGAGGAAGCGCTGGAACCGCGCATTGATGGATCTGGGCGTGCAGGGCCGCTAATTGACGGGCCACGCCCAGAAGCATCCAGGGCTTTGCAAGCATGAGCCCAAGCTGCGTTGGCCCTTCGACGCGCTCATAGATAAGCCCGCCTCTGCCGCCGGTCTGAATCATCTCGCTTACCGCCGGGACATCCAGGCCCGCTTCCTGCACGATACGCGCGATCCGCCATTCGTGCTCCACCCAGGAAAGCGGACACCATTCCCTGTACAGCTTGAGAATCTGCGTCTCGCCCCAGGCGAAGACTTCCGCCGTTCGCCCCTCCGCCAGACGCTCCCCTAACATCATGGGGCGTTTTCCAATCCATGTAATCGGGAAGACGACATTCTGGCCTCCCGTGAGCGCTGCCTTTAATCCGGTACGCCTCTGTTCGCTCCAGGAACCAGGCTCTCCTGCTAAGCCTCCGAATCGGCATCAAAGCGGGCCGCAAGCTCTGGCGGGAAGCGACGGGGCTTGCCGGACGCGCGCTCCACCAGCATCTGAAGCGTCTCCCCTTCGGCCAGCAGATCCTCCCCGCGCCTGACCTCGTATTGCATACTCAGTAGGCTGCGCCGACACTCGACTACCCAGACGCGCACGGTAATCTCCTCGTCATAATGCGCGCCGCGCAAAAAACGGCAGCGCGCTTCGATGACGGGCAGAATGAGGCCGTCCCGCTCCATCTGCGCATAATCAACGCCGCGCGCACGACAGAACGCCGCCCGCGCCGCCTCAAACCAGATGAAATAGTTGGCATGGTGCGCGACTCCCATCTGATCGGTCTCGGCATAGCGGACACGGAGGGTCATCTCCACCGCCTGCGCCGGGTCTATCTCGCCTGATCGGTCTTGGCGTGGGGCGCGTCGAGGCATTCTGGCGTCTCCTCTCTAAAGGGCCGGAGGTGGGTTATAGCTCTCCCGGCTTGAGCGTGCCGATTTCGGTGCCGTCGGGGGCGACGCGCAGAGAGCCGAAGCGCAGCACGCGGGCGGCTCCCGGCGCACGGAGAGGCGTGACGATGCCCAGAGTGCGGCGGCGAAAATCCAGGGCTTCGAGCAGGCCCAGGCCCAGCAGCTTGCCGCTAGCGCCCTCCAGTCCCAGCAGGAGATGCTTCAGGCGCGGCGCGACCGTGATGGAGACCGCCTGCGCCTTCAACTGCTCCTGCGCCAATCCCAGGCCCGGCGCATGGGGCGGGATCGGCTGGCTGACCATCAGGCCCAGTTGCCGGCCTGCCATCTCCGCATAGTAGACGCGCACCTGCGGCCCCAGCGTCTGGTTAAGGAACTTGAGAAGGTGGGCGGCTATTGGCTTGCCGCTGCCCATCCACGTGCCGAGAAAGGCCACCTCATCAAAAGAGTAGGTATGCGGCTGCGCGTCCTGGAAATAGGCGGCAAACCGCATGGCCCGGCGCTGGGCGCGCAGTCGGGGCGGCTTCTTCTGGATGACGGCGGGGATGGGCGGCGTGTGAATGCGGCAGCCCTCGCGGCGGCGCATGGGAACCAGGATAGGCTCCAGCTCGCCGTGCCGCTGCAGGGCGACGACGTGCGCGGGCACCAGCAGGTCAAAGACGGCCTGGTAGAGGCTGCGGGCTGCGCCATGCACGTAGCCGCTCGTATCTATCAGCATCAGCGGGCGGGCAGACTGCGGCGCGGCCTGATCCGGCGGAGGTGGGCAGGAGGCAGTGGATACAGGAGGGCAGCCTTCGGCTTCTGGGCCTGGCACGCGGAATTCGGCGTGGGCCATAGCGGCAAGGCGGCCAATGGCGGCCAGGTACTCCACAAGATGGCCGGACGGCGAGGTGCTGCCCACAAAGGCCAGCGCGTGCGGCGGCAGGCCGGAGAGAGCGGCGACCGGCGCCTCCACGAAAGCCAGCCCCACACAGGTAGGCGGACCGATCTCGGATTGTCCCAGGTCGGCATCCAGCAGCGCGACCCGGCGCCCGGCCTGCGCCGCGTGGTTGACCAGCAGGCGCGTGAACGTTGTCTTGCCAACATCGGTGGCGCCCAGCAGCAGCGCCGTGCCGCCGGTGGCAGCGACCTCGGCCAGCGTCGCCTCCCAGACGGCATACGGCTCCTCGCGCGCCTGCGGCTGCGGCGGCCCGGGCGTGGTCATGGCCCCGACGCCTCCGCATGCCGGAGGAGAGCATTGGTATCCGCCACGCCGGAGAGGATCAGCTTGCCTGCTGCCGCCTGCACGCCCGTCAGCGTCACGGGAAACGGCAGCGTGGAGAGGTCAATTGCGCTCTCAAATCGGCTCTTGAGGAAGCGCAGCGGCGCGCCGCCGAGGGGAATGCCTATCACCGTCATATGGGTCGGATCGATCTCAATGCGGCGCGGCCCGACCAGCCGAAGCGGGCCTGTCATCTGGAACGGAACGCCCACCCCCAGCACCACCCGCTGCCCGGCAATCGTCACCCGGTTTTCGCCCAGCGTCAGGCGTATCTGGCGCAGCGGCTCGCCCTCCGATTCCTCCCCCGCCAGGAACTCATCCAGGCTCATCGCGCTCACGACCGCCACGAAGCGCGCCTCCTGAATACGCCGCACCTGCCCGTGCCGGGTATCTACCTCCACGCCCTGCAAGTCCAGATGCAGTTGATCGAGCAGCAGGCCGTTGGCAAGCTGAACGTCCTCGCCATCCACGGCCACATGCGCCAGGCGACCGCGCAGCGTGCGCTCCGGGGCGTTGTCCACATGGGCGCGATACTGGCGGGCGGGGCCGAGCAGGTCCGGCAGCGCCTCCCGAATGCGCCGCTCTGCCGTCCGGTTGATGGCGCGGCCACACCCGGCCAGAGAAAGCAACGCGGCCAATAAAAGTATATAATAGTTGGCTGTAGGACGTATTCGCAGCAGCATGCCTGTCATTTTACCTTGTTACCTTACACTACTGAACTTACTTCTGCCCTGGAGCGTAAGAGTAGACAATAATCAGCCTGTCGTCTCTCTAGATTCGCCATCGGGAAAGCAGGAACCGGGACGGTCTCTGTCCAAAAAGAGAGAACTACCGGGTCGCTAGATTTGCCTCCCCCCGCAAACGAGGACGCGGTAAATGCTCTCCCGAGGGAATCTATGGCTGTACCAAGCGAGGACGCAGCAGGCGCTGAAGAAAGCGGCGGGACGGGCCCACCTTTACAGATCGCCGTGCTGGTCTCCGGGCATGGGCGCGGGACGAACCTGGGCGCTCTGCTCGACGCCTGCGCCTCCGGCCAGATCGCGGGCCATATCGCTGTGGTTATCGGCACGCGCGCGGACGCTCCGGCCCTGGAACGGGCGCGCGCTGCAGGCGCGCGCACCGTTGTTGTCTCTCCACGTAAATACGCAGAAAATGAGGCCGGCTACGCCGACGCGCTGCTGCGCGTTCTGGCCGCCCATCACACCGGACTGATCTGCCTGGCAGGTTATATGCGTAAGCTGCCCTCACAGGTCGTCACGGCCTACCGGGGGCGGATTATGAACGTGCATCCGGCGCTCCTGCCCCTGTTTGGCGGGCACGGCATGTATGGCGAGCATGTGCATCGCGCCGTTCTGGAGAGCGGCATGAAGGTTTCAGGCTGTACCGTGCATTTCGTGGATGAGCAGTATGACACCGGCCCGATCATTCTCCAGACCGCCGTTCCCGTCCTGGATACGGACACCCCGGAGACGCTGGCGGCGCGGGTCTTGCCGGAGGAGCACCGGGTCTATGTGCGCGCCGTACAGCTCTTCGCTGAGGGACGCCTGCGAATAGAAGGCCGGCGCGTCTTCGTGCTGCCCTCTCGGTCTGTGACGGTTCCATAAGGAGGACGCTTTGGTTATCCGCAGCCTGATCCGACTGGGCGCGCTGGCGCTGCTGATTGGCCTCGGCGCGCTGGCCGTTCACGCCAGGCAAAACGAAAAAGAGGCCGCGTCCGCGCCCCTCTCCGGCGGCGCCATCGCGGTCGTAGATATGGATCGCCTCTATATTGCGTCCGGTGGGCGGGAAGCCCTGGCGCAGAAAATGATGGAGCTCGGCCAGGATATTCAGGAACGTATCAATGCCTTTGCCGCCACGCCCTATCTGACCCGGCAGGAGCGATTGGAATACCTGGACTTGCTCAGCAAGCGCACGTTATCCGATGCGGAGCAGACGCATCTCAAGGCGCTGAAGGCGCTTTCCGATCAGCGTACCGACGAGCTGCAAGCTCTGACCGTCAAAAAAGACCTCTCTCCTGCCGAGAAAGCGCGCCAGCAAGAGTTAATTGACCAGAGACACGCGCTGGAGCAGGCGCTGCCCGATGTACGGGAGGTGGCGCGCGCGCAACAGGAGGAGAGGGTGGCCGACTTTCGCCAGGGACAGCTCCAGCGGCTGCGCGCGGCAGTGGCGGAGGTAGCCAGGCAGAAAGGCATTGCCCATGTCTTCGATGCCAGTGCCCTGGTCTACTCGGCCAACGATCTGACGCCGCTGGTTTTGCAGCGCCTGGACAAACATGCCGGCAAGTAAGCGGCATAGGATAAGCTCTCGTTAGGCAGACGGGCCATGGATGACTCGTCTCCAGGACGGCTGTGCCGCCAGAACGCCTACCTCATCCCGGCCCCTCTCCTTCTCAAGGAGAGGGGAGAGCAGGGTAGTCAGGCCCCTTTCCTTGAGAAGGAGAGGGGTGGCCGCAGGCCGGGGTGAGGTAAGACGTCCGCAGGACGGTTGGCGGCGTAGCCGCCCTCTAGTATTACAACGACGGCTTAGGGCCTGTACATATCTACCTTCCCGCATCGCCCTGCGGCCTGACCTATGCAGTCGGGAAGTTATTCTTTTACGAACCCTTAGGGCAAAGCCCTTGTTGTAAGCGCGCCTGCCGCCGTTTGTGGTGTGAACATCGGGACCGCTCGTTGCGCCGTTGTACGCCGTAAAGCCAACGCACCAGTTGCGTGGGCGTGGGGCATGGCTTGGGCAGCAGAGCGCGCACGACCCGATACACTTGCGGGCGCGTGATGGGGGGCATCTTTTTCCCCCACTGCTGTTGCAGGTAGTGTCCCTCTACAGAGTTGATAAGGTCATCGGCGACGAAGTATCAACTCTCTATGGGTACACTACCCTGTTGCAGGCTCAACAGAAACGCGCTGGCCAGCAGGCACATCGTCATATGATGATGCCAGCCCTGCCAACTGCGCGCTTCATACTCGTCCAGACCAATATCGCTCTTATTGGTCTTTAACTCGGTTTCGATATTCCAGCGGCTGGCTCCGACCTGGGCCAAGCGGACCAGCGGGGTGGCGGCAGGCGCATGGGCATAGTAGTAGCGCGGCTCTCGCCCATCCAGGTTTTTGCGATACAGGGCCAGCAAGGGGATACCCGGCCGTTTGTCCCGATTGTCATAGACGGGTTCGCAGGCGAACAGATAGCTGCGTTGCCCCTGCGCGCCTTCGGCCACCGTAATCGGCTGCCAGGCGGTAGCGGGCAGGGCTTGAGCGCGTTCTTGCAGGCAGCTACAGGGGGCCTGGGCGGGATCGGGTCCAGACCAAGCCAGGGGGTTGCTCTGCACGTCTAAGACAAACACAAGCCCTCGGCCGCCAGGGCGTCGCGCAGGTGCGGGGACTGACCGTACAGATCATCTCCGGCCACCCAGCAGGCGTGCAGGTGGCCCCAGGCGCGGGCGCGCCGCAGCAGGGCCAACCCGATCTGGGGCTTGGTCTGATAGACGCGCTCTGTGGCGGGAATGCCGGCCTGCTCACAGCGGAGCGGCTCATGTGCCCAGGCAGGCGGCAAGTAAAGCCGCCGATCCACCAACGCCCGCCCGCAGGCCGGAGCAAAGACAGCATGGAAGGCGCAGAATGCCTCGTAGATATGAGCAAACTCGGATGCGTTCATGACAGTACCTCTTGAGCGAATGTCTCAAGCGAGTTTACGCACAACTCGTCGTTGTAATACTAGATAGGTACTTTCAATGCCCGGCTGGATGCGGACTAGATAGGTCATGCATGGCCCGGATAAACCCGGGTGCTCCGGCCCCGGTGTAGAAAGAAATATCAGCAGGGATGTGGACCGCAAAAGAAACAGCCCGCGCGTTGCGTGGAGAGAAGGCGGCAATCCTCCGGGATTGGTCCGCGGAAGCGCAAACCCGACTATGGCACGTCGAGAAAGCGCTGCTAACCCGCAAAGGCGCGGCGACCCGCTGTGCCCGCGATACATTGACGATGCTGGCAGACTATCATCAGGCGCGAGAGGCACGCCAGGCGACGGCCCTGCCGTCCGCCGGGCGAAGCCGGGCGAAGTCGGCCCCACAAGATGCCGGGGGCGCGGCGGCGCCGGTGGAGGAGGGCACTACCGAAGAGGCGCTCGCAGAAGCGCCCGCAGGCGCCGCGACGCCGGAGCCAACCCTGGATCGCCTGACCGCGCCGTGCGCGGAGGCGTGGGCGGCGCTGGCCCTGGCCTGGGCCGATATCCGCATGCTGCTGGAGATACTGGCCGGGCATACCCTCCGGATTTTGGCCGCGCACGGCGCCGACCCGGATACCCTGGCGCTCGAGGAGGGGCTGTTTGCCGCCCTGGCTGCCGCCATCGCCGACCGGCACATCACGCAATTGGAACAGCAAGCGGCCAGCTTCCGGGAAGAGTACAGCGTCACGCAGCATCTAGCAGGGCGGTTCCTGGCCAATACCTCCCATGAGCTGCGCACCCCCCTCACCGCCATTCTGGGCTTCGCCGAGCTGCTCCTGGAGGAGACCTACGGCACGCTCAATCCCGAACAGCGCGCCGCCGTCGGCCATATCGAAAATTCCGCACAGAACCTGCTGGAGGTCATCAATAATCTACTCGATCTCTTGCGGATCCGGGCGGGCAAGCTGGCGCTGCAATACCGTCCGGTCGCGGTCACGCCGCTGCTGCGTCATCTCTATGAGATCCTACAGCCGCTGGCCAATCGTAAGGGCGTCGGGTTCTCGATGGAGCTGCCGGATAACCTGGGCGCGATTGAGGCGGATGAGAACATCCTGCGCCACGTCATCTACCATCTGCTGGCGAGCGCCCTGCGGGCCACACCGACGGGAGGAGAGGTCGCGCTGCGCGCTCATCGCGACGACGGCACGCTGACGATTCTAACGCAGGATACGGCCCTGCACTTCCCGCCCGAGGCGATAGCCAACATGACCGACCCCTTCCCGCGCCTGGAGAACTCGCCCGCGCGCGGCTATGAGGGCTGGGAGGTCGGGCTGCCGCTGGTGCGCCGCTACGTGGAGCTGCACGAAGGCAAGCTGGAACTGGAAAGCGCGCCGGAACAGGGCACGACGTTTCGTATCCTTCTGCCCACCACGCGCGGCGCCAGGCCCATTTCCCTCTGAGTTGCCTTCGCAGTTGTGTCGGTCCGGCACGACAACGCAGGCTTCTCCACAGTTAAAAAAGCCTTTCCTGCTAGGTAGGCTTGCCAGAAGACGATCTGGCCCTGCCGGGATAGGCTCTCAACCAGGCTATCCCGAACGTCAGTATGTGGGAGGGCGGCCATGACCAGGCCGGGATAGGCTCTCAACCAGGCTATTCCAGCCCAGCCTCGGCCAGCTCAATAGCGGTGACGAGGGCGCGGGCCTTATTGACGCACTCCTGGTACTCGTTGGCGGGTACGGAGTCGGCGACCAGACCGCCGCCCGCCTGCAAGTAGGCGGTATGCCCGTCCACCAGCATCGTGCGAATGGCGATGGCCATATCCATGTCGCCGGAGTAGCTGAAGTAGCCCACCGAGCCGGCGTAAAAGCCCCGGCGCGTCGGCTCCTGCTCGTCAATAATCTCCATGGCTCGCACCTTGGGCGCCCCGGAGACCGTTCCGTGCGGGAAGACGGCGCGCAGCACGTCGAACACGTCCTTGTCGGGACGAAGCCGGCCCGTGACCTCGGAGACGATATGCATGACGTGCGAGTACCGCTCGATAACCATCAACTCCTTGACCTGCACGCTGCCGTACTCGCAGACCCTGCCCACATCATTGCGCGCCAGGTCCACCAGCATGATATGCTCGGCGCGTTCCTTCTCGTCGGCCAGCAGTTCCACCTCCAGCCGCTGATCTTCCTCCAGGCTCTGCCCGCGCGGGCGCGTGCCGGCGATGGGCCGCGACCGCACGATCCCCTGATCCACCGTGACCAGAATCTCCGGCGAGGTGCCGATGATCTTGCGGTCGCCCAGCATCAGATAGTACATATACGGGGAGGGATTGACCGAGCGCAGGGCGCGGTAGATGTCAAAGGGCGGCGCGGTAAAGTCTACCTTAAACCGCTGCGAAAGCACGATCTGGAAGGCGTCGCCTGCCAGGATATACTCCCGGCACCGCTCCACGGCGGCCTCATACTCCGGGCGCGGGAAGCAGTGCTCCACCTGGATCGTATGGGGCGGCTCGGAACGCGGCGGCGGGGAGGGCAGCGGCGCGCGCAGCCTGGCAACCAGGCTTTCGATCTTCTCCACGGCCTCATCGTAAGCCGGGCCGGGGTCGTCCGTTACGTGGGCGTTGCAGAGAACTTTGACGCGGTGGCGCACGTGGTCGAAGATGAGGAGGGTATCGGTGAAGAGGAAGCAGGCGTCGTCCACGTTGAGCTCATCCGGGTTCTTATCGGGCAGCTTCTCGAAGAACCGCACGACATCGTAGCCAAAAATGCCGACCGCGCCGCCGCAGAAGCGCGGCAGGTCGGGCGACTCGACGTAGGTGTAGCGCCCCAGCAGCCCCTTGAGCAGCGTGAGCGGGTCGTCGCCGGGCGCGATGGGGATCGTGCGCGTCTGGCCGCCCTCCGTGAGGGTGGCGGTAAGACCTTTGCTGCGAAAAATCAGCGACGGGTCGCTGCCCAGGAACGAGTAGCGCCCGATGCGCTCTCCGCCCTCCACGCTCTCCAGCAGGAAGGCGTAGCCGCTCTTGCCGGTCGCCGCCAGCTTCTCAAAGGCCGAGACGGGGGTAAGCCGGTCTGCCAGGATTTCCCGATAGACCGGGATGAGGTTGCCGCGTTGGGCGCGGGCGATGAACTCTTGGCGATTCGGGGTTATCATAGCGGCTGCTCTGCTGCCTTTCACCACATAACCTTATGGAATACGGGCCTGCAATGGAGAGTCATTATACCATAGTTGACCGCGATCAGGCTGGTTTGTACGCAGGGCCGCGCAGAAAGCCCGCCTCCCCTCCGCCATTGCAACCATCAGGCAAGCCCTAGAGCGCCGGGGGTTGAAAACCCCGGTCCTAGCCGGGGGTTGAAAATGCCCGGCTAGAGGGTGGCTGCGCCGCCAACCGTCCTGCGGACGGAACGACCGGCCTATCGGCAGGTGGCTGCCTTTGTGGAGGGTAGGAAAAGACCCGGCTTCTGCTCTCCCCTCTCCTTCGCAAGGAGAGGGGTCGGGGGTGAGGTGCGTCCGAAGGACGCTTGGCCGTAGGCCCTAGAGCCGGGTATTTTCAATGCCCGGCACGGGCTGAGATGCAAGCCAGAGCGATTTGCATCCTCGGCAACGTCGGCGCTGCTGAAACTTCGATGTCGGCGCGCGTATTAACCAGGAGGAAAAACGGAAGGAGAAAGGCTAAGTGCAGAGCGGCGAGGAGGCAAACAAACGGCAGCAGGAGGACGTGGTAGACGTTTTGATTGTGGGGGCGGGGCCGGCGGGCCTGCACGCGGCCTGCACCGCTCAGGATCTGGGCCTGACGCACCGTATCATAGACCGGCGCGGGCTGGCGCACTCGTTTGTGGAGTACCCGCAGACGTTGCGCTTCTTCTCCCCGCCCGACGAAATGGCGGTCGGCGGCGTGCCCTTCCCGATGCGCGGCGGCGATAAGCCCACCCGAGAGGACATCCTGCCCTATTTCCGCGCCGTCGCCGCCTATCGGAACCTCAACCTCTCCCTCTGGGAGCGCATCGCCGACGTGCGGCGCGAGGGCGACCTGTTTGTGCTCCACACGCTCACGGAACCGAACGGCGACCTGGCGCGGACGTATCGCGGGCGGTTCCTGGTGCTGGCTTCGGGCGTATGGGACGTGCCGGTGCGGCTGCCGTGTCCGGGCGCGGATCTGCCCCACGTTCACTGCCGTTTCCATGAGCCGACGGAGTACTTCGGCATGGATGTGCTGGTCGTCGGCGGGGGCAACTCGGCGGTCAATGCCGCGCTGATGCTTTCCGAGGCGCGCGCCCGGGTCATCTTCGCGATGCGCCGCCCGCCGGTCGCTTACCAGAGCCACCTGCGTCCCTTCGTCGTGCGCGACCTGGAGTTTGCGGTCAACGAAAAGAAGGTGGACCTGCGCACCGGCATGATTGTGGCCCGTATCGAGCCGCAGGTCGCCTGGCTCCAGCCCGCCGAATACGATCCGGCGCATCCGCTGGGCGGTAGGCCGACCGGCGAGCCTTACCCCGTTCCGGCCCGCTTTGTCTTCGCGTTGCTGGGGCAGCGTGGCGATACCACGCTCTTCCGCAAGATGGGCCTCTGCCTCCAGCCGGACGGACGCCCGGAACGCGACCCCGAAACCTTTGAGACCAATGTACCCGGCGTGTTTGTCGCCGGTTCGCTGGCCGGCGGGAAGATAGACATCATAGTGACGGCGCGCGAGCAGGTCGCGGGCGTCATCCACCGTATTGCCGAACGCCTCGGCAAGCGTTCCGTCCGTTCTCGATAGGCAGAGAGGCTGCCAGGCAAGCGGGCTTCAAGTCTGGCCCCCACCCCCTCCCCCAAGAACAGGGGAGGGGAGACTTGGCTTCTCCTCTCCCCTCTCCTTTAGAAGGAGAGGGGTTGGGGGTGAGGCCGGTTGGGTGAGGGCCGCAGGGGGCAATGCAATGCAGGAGGAGATTGAGGCGCGGAAACGCAATGACGCCCTGGTGGATGCCATGCGAGCCGGCGGCGTGCTCCCTTCCCTCGAAATGGAGCGTGCCTTCCGCACCGTGCTGCGCCACCATTTCCTGCCGGGACGGAGCTTAGACGAGGTCTATGCCGATGAGGCCATCGTCACGCGGACGCACCCGGAGTATCAGGGCATGGCGATCTCCTCCTCCAGCCAGCCGACCGCCATGGCGCTGATGCTTCGGCAACTCCAGGTGGAGCCAGGGATGAAGGTGCTGGAGATCGGGGCGGGCACGGGTTACAACGCGGCTGTGCTGGCGGAGTTGACGGGCTGCGCCGACCAGGTGTGGTCGCTGGACGTGGACAATTCGATCTGCGAAGAGGCGCGGCAACATCTGGCGGCGGCAGGCTATCCGGGCGTGCATGTCCTTCATGCCGACGGCTGGCAGGGTTACGCCGCAGAGGCCCCCTATGATCGAATCATCCTCACCGCGAGCGCCTATGATATTGCCCCGGCATGGTTTGCGCAGTTGCAGGAAGGGGGACGACTCGTATTGCCCTGGGTTGTGCTGGGTATGCAGCAGCGCGGATTGGCCTTTCAGAAGGAGGAGGGCAGGCTGCGCCTGGTAGATCACGCCTTCTATGGCTATATGCCGCTACGCGGCGAGTACAGCCGTCCCCTGCTTGCCGATACAGAGGGACATACCTGGTTTTCCGAACGGTTGCTGCCTGCCGACGTCGCGCGGCTGAGCCGTCTGCAATCCGGCGAGCGGTGGGAGAGGCCCTGCGCTCTGCTGCCAGAACCGCTCGAAGCGCCGGGAGAAGACAACCTTCGGTTCTTCCTCGCCGTCCAGGAGCCGCGCATGGTGGCGCGCATGAAACCTACCGGAGAGAACGCCATCGAGATCCGATACGGTCTGGCGGATACGGACAGGGAAACCCTGTGCTTTCTGGAGAGGGGAACCCCTACTGTCCTCTACGGATGGGGCAGCCAGCACATAGCCGACGTGTTGGAGCAGCACATCGCCCGCTGGTTTGCGCTGGGCCAGCCGGGGCCGGAACACCTGCGCATGGTTGCCTATCCTCCCGGCGCGAACCCCTCCCCGCAGAGCGGGGAATACCCGGCGCATCGGCGCTGGTTTACCTATTTCATCTCCTGGACATGACATCCTATGGATATTGCGAACCTGGCCGCTTTGCCGCAATCTCTGGGCTTTGACGTCGAACGCTTGCAGCGCGCGGAGGCCGTGCTGAGGCGCGGTCTTGCTGAGGGCGTGTTTCCCGCTGCTGTCTATCTGGTGATGCGACAGGGCCGGATCGCCGCGCAGGGAGCACTCGGCCTGGCGCAGCCGGACGCCGATCCGCCCATACCGGCCTGGCTGGATACGGTTTTCGACATGGCTTCCCTCACCAAGCCGATCACGGCGACCCTACTGCTGATGTGCGTGGAGGAGGGACGGCTACATCTTGGCCAGCAGGTTGCCGACTTTCTGCCGGAAGCCGCCGGGACGCCGATCGGGCCGATCACCCTGCGGCAACTGGCAACCCACACCAGTGGCCTGCCCGCCTGGAAGCCGCTCTATGCCGCGACGCCGCCCTCCGCCGTCGTCGCGATCCTGGCGGCGCCGCTCGAAGCCGAACCCGGCACGCGCTATACCTATAGCGATCTGGGCTATATTCTCCTGGGGGAGATCCTGGCCCGCGTTACCGGTCTGCCGCTGGATCGCCTAGCCCGTGAGCGCATCTTCGCACCGCTTGGCATGGAGCGCAGCGGCTTCTGCCCGGAGGCCACCCTGCATCCCTTTGTCGCCGCCACCGCCAACTGCCCCTGGCGCAAAGACCAGGTGCTTATCGGGCAGGTGCATGACGCCAACGCCCACAGTATGGGCGGCATCTCCGGCCACGCGGGGCTGTTTTCCACCGCGCCGGACATGGCCCGCTTCGCGCTGGCCTTCCGCAACGCAATAACCGCCGCGCAGTTAGATTTGCCGCCTCTGCTCGGCCCACTCGCGCGCCAACTGGCGGAACGCAGCCAGATCGATCCGGCCATCGGCGGGCACTCCATCGGCTGGTTCACGCCGCCCAACGGCATGCTGCCGCGCGGCGACCTGCTCTCCGAGCGCGCCTACGGACATACTGGCTTTACCGGCACGCTCCTGCTCTTCGACCCCGAAACCGATCTGACGCTGCTGCTGCTGACCAATCGGGTCTATAGTTCGGCGGAGGGCGCAGGCATCGGGCGCGTGCGCCGCCTCTTCGTTAACGCCGTCGCCGGAGCCATTCGGGCCTGAACAACTCCCCTCTCCCGCAGCGTGGGAGAGGTGAAGCCTCCCCTCTCCCAAGTTCTTCTGTTCTGCCTTCTCTCCCCTCCTCCCCGTCCCTTCTCCCTGCAAGGAAGAAGGGGGGAGCAGAAGCCAACTCTGACTCTCCCCTCTCCCGCAGCGCCGGGAGAGGGGTCGGGGGTGAGGGCAGAAGAGGTTTGAAAAGCATCAGCCGGTCGGATCGTACTGCTCTGCGGCCCGCTCAAACGCGCGCGCATCTATCAGGCTCCAGACCAAGAGGGTCGTCGTCAGGAACAGGAAGACGGAGGCGTTGATCTGGACCGCTGTGACCGCCTTCAGATGCTCGGCCAGGAACCCGATCTCCAACCCTCCTACCGGCATCAGCCCGCTGAACACCAGCGAATAGACCGCCATGACCCGGCCCCGCAGCGCGTCCGGTACCTCCTCCTGCACTTTCGTGTTGCAGCTAATGCCCAGGGAGATCATAGCGAAGCCGCTGCACGCCAGACTGAACAGCACCCACGCATAGGTCGGCGCAAAGGAGAGCATCAGCAGCATGCTTCCATAGAGAAACGCCCCGCCGTAGATGGCCTTGCGGCGCGACAGCCTCTCCCCCAGGATCGCCAGCGTCAGTCCGCCCGTTGCCGCCCCGACGCCGTTGACCGACAGGATATTGCTATAGCCCCGCGCGCCCCGATGGAACAGGGTCGCAAACACGGGATAGAGGGTCGAAACCGACCAGGCGAACAGGCTGGCTGCTCCGATCAAGGCAACGGTGCGGAACACGCTGCGGTTGCGCCAGATATACCCGAAGCCGCCCCACATGGAGATTTGCTGCGCGTGCGGGACAAAGGGAGGAAGCCGCATCATCAACAGAGAGATGATGACCGCGATAAAGCTCAGCCCGTTGATCAGGAAACAGGTTGCGGCCCCCCACTTGACCAGCACGACGCCCGCAAAGATCGGTCCCAGGATGCGCGCCATATTGAAGCGGAAGGAGTTGAGAGCTATCGCGCTGCCCAGCGCCTTCCGGTCGTCCACCATATCCGTGATAAACGCCTGCTGCGTGGGCATATTGAAGGCATTGACGATGCCCGATAGCCCCGCCAGCAGCGCCACATGCCATGGCTGCACCGGAATCCACCAGCCGTAGGTGAGAAAGGCCAGCACAAACGCCAGGATCATCGCCGCCGTCTGCGTCCAGACCAGCGTGTCGCGCCGCGGATAACGGTCGGCGACCTGCCCGCCCCAGGTGGCAAAGAGGACGTAGGGAATAGCGCTCGCGCCGGAGACAATGCCCAGCCAGGCTGCCGAGCCCGTAAGCTTCCAGACGAGCCACTGCTGCGCCACCGTCTGCATCCACGTGCCGGCTACCGAGATGGTCTGCCCATAGAAGAACAGCCGGAAGTTGCGGAAGGTGAACGGATAGAAGGGGCCGCGCCGGTCGTTGGCCGGAAGCCCCGCCATCGCTGCATCCACCTCCGCCTGCGTCATATAATCGGTGCCGTTCCCGTTGCCTGTGTTGGGCGGCGCCAGGGCCGGTTCGTCTCGCAGCTCTTTCTCCAATATACGCCTCCGCGCGTTTATTCGTACCGCAGCGCTTCGATGGGATGCAGCCCGGCGGCCTTGCTGGCCGGGTAGATGCCGAAGAAGATCCCGACGCCCGCAGATACGGCCACCGCCATGACCACCGCCGTTGTGCTGACGATGGTGTTCCAACCGCCCACATTGGCCAGCAGAATAGCCCCGCCGATGCCGATGCCGATGCCGATGATGCCCCCGATCAGGGAGATGATGGCCGACTCGATCAGAAACTGCAGCAGGATATCGCGCGGCGTGGCCCCGATGGCCTTGCGGATGCCGATCTCGCGGGTGCGCTCGGTGACGGAGACCAGCATGATGTTCATGATGCCGATGCCGCCGACCACCAGCGAGACGACCGCCACGATGCTCAGAAGCGAGGTCATGGTGCTGGTCACGCTCTGTTGGCGCTCCATCAGCTCCGTCTGGCTGCGGATATTGAAGTCATCGTTATCCGGGAAGGGCGGCTGAAGATGGTGCCGGTTGCGCAAGAAGTTGGCGATCTGCTCCTGGGCCAGCGGCATCATCTTCTGACTGGTGCAGCGCACCGCCATGAAGTTGATAAAGTGCCGGTTCATGATGCGGCGCATGGCGGTGGTGATGGGCGTGAGGATCAGGTCGTCCTGATCCTGGCCCCAGGCGCCCGACCCCTTGGGCGCGAGTATCCCGACCACCTGGAAATTCTGCCGGTTGACGGAGATGGTCTGCCCGACCAGGTTGGCGTTGGGATCGCCGGTCAGCTTTTCGGCGACCGTCGTTCCGATTACGCAGACCTTGAGGCTGCCGTCCACCTCATAATCGGTGAAGAAGCGCCCGCGCTCCACCTCGGCGTTGTTGACGAAGGGATAGTCCACTGTCGAGCCGGTCAGGTTGGTCGTCGAGTCCTTGTTTCCCAGGCGTATCTGGACGTTACTGCGCACCTGCGGGGCGACGGCGGCGACGGTCTTGGGAAAGTTCTGGGCGATGAGCTTGGCGTCTTCGAGGGTCAGGCGGTTGGCCGGCCCTGAATTGGCATTATTGGAATCGCTTGTTGTATCGCCTGTGGCCGCTTTGGTGGTAACGGCATTGATACGGATGCGCGACGCGCCCGGCCAGATGGAGAGCATGTTCGTGCCCAGCGAGTTGACGACCTCGGTGACGCGCTGGGTGGCGCCCTGCCCAATAGCGACGACCAGGATCACCACGGCGACGCCGATGATGATGCCCAGCATGGTCAGGACAGTGCGCATCTTATTGCTGGCAAGGCCGCGCAGGGCGACTCGGAGACTTTCAAGCACGTTCATTGGAGTATTTTCCTGTCTAAACCTGCCGGGTTCAGGCTCCTTCCGTTCTGGCCCTCACCTCCTGTCCCCCTCTCCCAATTCTAGGAGAGGGGTGAGGGCCGGATGGGAAAATAGAAGAGCCCCTGCCCTGGATCAGACCAAAACCTTGAGCTTCTGCCGGGCTTCGCGCTCGGCGGCCATTTGCGCCAGGACATCGCGGGCCAGCAGGCGGTCGTGTACCGGCTCATCCTCCACGACGCGGCCATCTCGGATATGCACCAGGCGCTTACAATGCCGACCGATGTCCGGCTCGTGGGTGACCATGACGACGGTTTTGCCCTCGTCGTTGAGCTCCTGGAAGATCTGCATAATCTCCTCGCTCTGCACGCTGGAGAGGTTTCCCGTCGGCTCATCAGCCAGAATAAGCAGCGGATCGGAGGCCAGCGCCCGGGCGATAGCGACGCGCTGCTGTTGCCCACCGGAGAGCTCGTTGGGCTTATGATCGAGCCGGTTGCCCAGCCCGACGCGCTCTAAGGCGGCAATGGCGCGCTCCTGGCGATCCTTACGGTGGGCGTAGAGCATGGGCAACTCCACGTTTTCCAGCGCGGTGGTACGCGGCAGGAGGTTAAAGCCCTGGAACACAAAGCCTATCTTACGATTGCGGATGTGGGCCAGCTCGTAGTCGTCCATCTCGGAAACCTCGATGCCGTCCAGTTGGTAGGAGCCCGATGTCGGCACGTCCAGACAGCCGATGATGTGCATCAGCGTGGACTTGCCGGAGCCGGAGGGACCCATGATGGCGACAAACTCGCCCATGTGGATGTCGAGATCCAGTCCATCCAGAGCCTGCACCTCCTGATCGCCCATGATATAGGTTTTGCGGATGTCGCGTAAGCGCAGCATCGGCTGCGGCGGGTTCGATTGTATGGTCATCGTTTTCTGCTTTGCCTGAATGGATCTTCTCTTACCTCACCCCTGGCGGCAGGCTAAACCCTGCCGCTGTGGGGCCTGCGGCCCGCTGCCCACCTACGTGGGCAGAGGCAAATCCCGGCTTCTGCTCTCCCCTCTCCCGCAGCGTGGGAGAGGGGACAGGGGGTGAGGGCCTTAAGCGATTACCTGCGTCTCCTGTTGTTGCTCGGGCCGAAGGGCGAAGCGTTGCCGCGCTCCCGTTTCTGGCCATCGTCCATGCCCGCCAGCACGACCGTTTCGCCTTCCTTCAAGCCGTCGCGGATCTCGGTATGTACGCCATCGCTGCCACCCGTCTTGACTCGCCGCGTCTCGATCTCGGTCTTGCCGTCCTTCTTGGTCAGCACACTGACGGTAGAGCCGCGCGTTCCGACCTTCACCGCCTCCGAGGGCACGAGCAGGACGTTCTCCCGTTTGCCCGTCTGGATGGTAGCACTGGCCGTCATATCGGGCTTGAGCCGGTGCTTCGGATCGTGGATGGCAATGGTGACATCGTAGGTAATTACGCCCTGCTGGATGGTCGAGCCGGAGGCGATCTTAGCTACCTTGCCCTTGAACACGTGTTTCGGGAAGGCATCCACGGTCACATCGGCCTCTTGCCCGAGCCTTACCTTGCCGATGTCGGTCTCATCCACATAGACATCCACCTGTAGCCGATTAAGGTCGGCAACAATGATGAGCGTCGGCGCCGACAGGCCCGCCGCCAGCGTCTCGCCCTGCTGCGAAGCCAGTTGAAGCACCGTGCCGGAGATGGGCGAGCGGATAAACGTCTTGTCCAGTTGCGCCTTATAGTAGTCCACCTGGCCCTGCGCCTGGCGCACGGCTTCCTGCGCCTGCTGAATGTCCTGCTGCTTGAGGACATTCTGGGTAGTATTGCCCAGCGCTGCCTGCAGATTGGCCTGCGCCTGCCGCACCTCGGCCTGTGCATTGGCGACATCGGCCTGTTTGGCGGCGTCCTGATAGGGTCCGGCCTGCGCGGCGACCAGGGCCGCCTGCGCTGAGGCCAGGTTCTGCTCCGCCTGGGTCACCTGATCCTGGGCCGCCTGGAGGTCCGCCGCGACCTTATCCTTGACCAACTGCACGTTCTGCTGGGCTGCCTTCACCTGAGATTGGTTGACCTCATCGGCGGCGAGCGCAGCGTCCACCACACTGGCGGCCACAAACCCTTTCTTGAGTAGCTCCTGCTGCCGCTTGAGATTGACGGAGGAGTTCTGGGCGGTGGCGCGCGCCTGGTTTAGCTGCTCCTGGGCGTTGGCGACCTGGAGATTGGCGCTGGCCTTGACCTGGGCCAGATTGGATCTGGCGGTCGAAAGCGCAGCTTGGGCGGCTTTGACGGCCGTTTCCGCGCGCTTGATATCCGTGGGCGTCTGCGCCGATTGCAGTTTGGCAGCCGCCTGCGCGGAACGGAGCCGCGCCTGGGCGCTGCGCAGCTGGGCCTGCGCCTGCGCGACGGCGCTGCTGACCTGCGTGCGCTGCATTCCGACGCCGGTCTCCTGCTGGAGCAGCCTGGTCTTTGCCGCCGCCAGGTTTGCCTCGGCCTGAGCAAGCTGGGCCTGGATGTCGGGCAGATTGAGCTCAGCGATGACCTGTCCGGCTTTGACGTAGCTGCCCACATCGGCATAGAGTCGCTTGATGGTGCCGGTGATCTGGGAACCGATCTTGACCTGCGCGCCAGTCTGGGCCGTGACGCTGCCGGTCGCCGAGACGGTTTCCACTAGGTCACCGCGCGTCACCGTGTCGGTCAGCAGGTTGCTGGTCGGATCCTGAGCCGGATGCGTTTTGGTCCATCCCCACCAGCCCAGCGCGGCGGCAATAGCCAGCGTGATCACGATGGGCAGAGCGCGGCTTTTGCGCCGCACACGTCGCCGCACGGCCGCCACCGTAGGCGACTGTAGGGGCGATTGTACCGAAGCCATCTATAACTCTCCTTCCTTAGCCGCCGTATTTTCCCGCGCAGAGACGGTCTCCATTGGACCCATCCTTGCTGGCGTTTGCCTCGGCGTATCTGGTTCTGTCGGTGTTGAAACGCGCGCGCAGGAGCTGTTGGCAGCCCCGATGGTAAAGCGCGAGAGCGTTTCCTCGACGGTGGCCTCCGGCCTGTCTGCGGACGTCTCACTCGCTATCTGCGTCGGGCGCTCGCTCAGGCGGTTAGCCGCCGCTTCCAGGGTGCGGACAGCGCGCACAAACTCTTCCCGTTCGTCGGTGTCCATGAGAGCCCAAAGCTGCCGCAGATGGGCCCGGCGGCGAGCGCGGCGCTCACGCACCCACTCGTTTCCCTTCTCGGTCAGCCGCAGGCGCACGACGCGCCGGTCGTGCGGGTCCCCGACGCGCTCGGCCAGGCCGTGATTGATGAGGCGGTCGGCGGCCTGGGTGAGCGCGTTTTGACGCACGCCAAGCCGCTCGCTCAGGCGTCCCATCGTCTCTCCGGTCGCCATCGTTTCGGGGCTCTCCGAAGCATTATAGAGCGCCTGCGCCAGCCGCATCTGCGCCAGCGGAAGTTGCAGCAGGGGCATATCCAGGTTTTCCGAATCCATCAGGCGGCGCATGATGCGCGGCAGGCTGCTCTCCAGCCAGGCCACGATTTCATCCGTTGCCGCCTCGCCTGACGGCCTGGAAACGATTGCATTTTGCGTGGTTGACGGGGTTGTCGTGTGTTCCATACCCTAACCCTTCTCGGGCCGGCAACATTAAACCAAAGTGAAAATAGCCCTCACTCCCGACTCCTTGTTTAGGGTGTAGGGAGTAGGAGCGCCTTCACCCTCGGTCCCCTCTCCCGTAGCGTGGGAGGGGGAGAGGCATTGCTTCATAGCCATCTCTATATACGATGCACAGGGGTGTGAAATATTCACGTCTGTGAAGTAATTGGGTGAATTTTCGCCAGCCCAGGCCAAGCGAGAGCGGATTGCTTGACGGCAAGCCGCGCCAAAGCCTATAATCTGGGAACTAATCACAGTGTCTGCGGGTAGACACCATGAGAAGACCTGCGCAAAAGGAGCGTACCGGCCATGCTGATGCTTGTGGAGGCGTTAATCCGCCCACAAAAACTGGAAGAGGTCAAGGCGGCGCTGGCCGAAATCGGCGTCAAAGGGATGACCATTACCGAGGTGCGCGGTTCGGGCAAGCAGAAGGGGTTTACACAACACTATCGGGGCGCGGAATACACCGTCAACCTGATCCAGAAGATCAAGATCGAGATCGTCGTGGCCGAGCAAGAGGCGCGCTTTGTGGCCGAGACGATAGCCAACGCGGCGCGCACCGGCGAGATCGGCGACGGCAAGATCTTCCTCGTTCCTGTGGCGGAGGCGATCCGCATTCGCACCGGGGAAGAGGGCAGCGACGCTATCGAATGATGGCGTGGCCAGATGTGACATTGGCAGCACATCCGAGAAAGGCAGAAAGATGGATTTTAGTTCGGCGGGCGCGTTGCTGGCGGGCACGCTGTCCATTGCAGCGCTGCACGCGCTTATTCCCTCGCACTGGCTGGCCTTTGCCGTGGTCGGGCGGGCGCAGCGGTGGCCGAAGGGGAAGACGCTGAGCTTTGCCGCCTTGGCCGGGGCCGGGCATGTGCTCTTTACCGTGGCGCTCGGTCTGGTGCTCGTGATCGCTGGCAAGATCGCCCTCAAATCCATCCCGCCCATGCTGGAGCATGGCATCGCCGCCAGTCTGCTGATCCTGCTCGGCCTCTACTTCCTCCTCACGCCTCTGCTGCGGCGCGGCGGGCACCACGCGCACACTCACTGTCAGGGCGATCCTATGCATGCCCATATCTCACCCGCAGAGGCGCTGGACGGGCGCCGCAATGCCCATGCTGCGATGGTCGCGCTGGTGATCGGGCTGACGCTCTCGCCCTGCCTGGACCTGCTGCCGATCTATGTAACGGCTGCCGCACAGCCCTGGAGCCTGATCCTGGCCCTCAGCCTGGTCATGGCGATCGTGACGCTGGCGACCATGCTCACGCTGGTCTGGCTGGCCCTCAACGGTCTGGAACGGCTGAACCTGCGCTGGCTGGAACGCTATGAGCCACAGGCGGTTGGAGTTATCCTGGTGCTTCTCGGCGTTGTGCTGTTGATGTTGTAGAGAAAAGGAGACGCCATGGCGGGGACACACGCGCATCATCACAGCCATCATCATGCGGCGGACCTCTCTGAGGGACGGCTGAAGCTCTCGCTCTGCCTGACCTTCGGCTTTGTCATTCTGGAAGCGCTGGTCGGCTTGAGCGCCCATAGCCTGGCCCTGCTTTCCGACGCGGGCCATAACTTCACCGATGCCCTGGCGCTGGCGCTGGCCTGGTACGCCCTCTGGATCGCGCGCAAACCCGCCACGACTACCAAGACCTACGGCTACCATCGGGTCGGCATTCTGACGGCGCTGTTTAACGCGGTCACTCTGCTGGTGATCGCCGTGCTGATCTTTGTGGAGGCGTACTGGTTGTTGTTCCATCCCTGGCCCGTCGAGAGCCTGCCGATGATCGTGGTGGCCGCCGTCGCTGTGTTCCTCAACACGCTCATCGCCCTGTGGCTGCACGGCGAGGCGGCCCACGATGTCAACGTGCGCAGCGCTTTCCTCCACATGGTCGGCGATGCCCTCTCGGCAGCCGCCGTCATCGTCGCCGGCCTCGTCATTCACTACACCGGCTGGGTCTATGCCGACCCGCTGGTCTCCGTGCTCATCGGCCTGTTCATCGTCTACTCCTCCTGGGGAATCGTCACCGAGACGATCAACGTGCTGCTGGAGGGCACGCCCAAGGGGCTGGACGTGCAGGCGATGGTCAAAGACATGGAGGCGGTTCCCGGCGTCAGTGACATTCACGATCTGCATGTCTGGACGATTGCCGACGGCATGCACGCCCTCTCCTGCCATCTGCGCGTCGAGGAAGAAGATATACCCAACGCGGCGGGCGTGGTGCGGGAGGTCAAGGATCTGCTGGCCGAGCGTTACGAGGTGCGGCATTCCACCATTGAAACGGAGTGCGGTGGCTGCGAACCGGGGGAACTACACTGTCGAATGCCCGCCCGCCATTCCACCTGCAGCCACGCTCACGCGCACGAGCATTCAGAGTCGGAGCGTTAAGCCCCCACCCCTTACCCACTGCCAGGGTCGGGGCTACAACGGTTCGCCCCTCCGCCTTGCAGTGGGGACAGGGGGTGAGGGCCGTGGGGTTAAAGCAGGTGGGCCAGGTGCAGGGCGATGAAGAGCAGAAAGCCGGCGGAGGTAAGGAAGTTAAGGCGCATGGCCGTGCGGAACGCGCTGAGGACCGTGTGGCGCTGTCGGCGGTAGTCCTGAGCGAATCGCGCCACCTGCCAGAGGATGAGGATATAGGCGGCAGCGACGAGCAGGGCATCGAGCCGGGTAGAGGTGCGCGCCATCGCCGTCGTCGCCGCCAGCCCCGCCAGCGCCAGGCAGCCCAGGCCGAAACAGAGCGCTCTCGTCGGACCCAGCGCCACCGCCAGCGTCCGGTCGCCGCGCGCCGCGTCCTCCGCGATCTGATATACCTGCGTCAGCGGATAGAGTCCTAGCGTGGTAAAGGCCGCCGAGAGCATCCCCAGAATCCCCCGCTCGCTCCCCGCTGTGGCAATCCCTCCCGTTGCCGCCGCCCAGCCTGCCAGAAATCCCAGCGCTCCCTGCCCGATAAAGACCGTGATCGCGCTCGCCGCCGGTGACGCTTTCCAGCGCACGCGCGGATGCGAGTAGGCCGCCCCCAGGGCCGCAATGATCCCATAGATAGCCAGAAAGGCCGCGTTCACGCACGCTGCAAGCACAGCCCCGACCGCCTGCACTGCCAGCGAGAACGCCAGCAGCCCGGGCGGCACGGGCGGCGGCGAAAGCATTCCCCCGACCGGCCCCTCGTCCCGGTCGTAGGCAGAGTTAAAGGCGGTGATGCCGGTATAGAGGCAGAAATGAAACGAGAGAAAGCCGAGCGCAAACGCGGGGGTGAGACGGAGCGAAGCAAGAAAATAGCCCCAGAGGAATAGCGGCGCCAGCGAAAGCTGGAAGGGAACGCGCAGGTGCTTCCAATAAGCCCGCAGATACGCTTGCTTCATAGCTTTCACCCTTGGATAAGGGAGAGCAAACTCCAGGGCCGGAAGTTGCACCTAACCCTCCGTCTCCCTTCCCTGCCCGGCCCTGAAGCGGCAGGGTTTAGCCTGCCGCTGTGGGGCCTATGGCCTTCTGCCCGCCTGCGCAGGCAGAAGATCCGGGAGATACGCAGGATCATTACCACCCCTCTCTATAGGTACTGCCTGCGCAGGCAGGGAGTCTCGCCCACGTAGGTGGGCGACGGGCGCAAAGCGCCCCCGAGCGGCAGGGTTTAGCCTGCCGGGAGAGGAGTGAGGGAGGGCTATTCCGGCACGTTGCAGCGCAGCTCCTCCAGCCAGACGCTCGCCACGGAGTCGCTGGGCGCGCGCCAGTCGCCACGTGGGGAGAGCGAACCGCCGGAGCCGACCTTAGGCCCATTGGGCAGGGCGGATCGCTTGAACTGGCTGGTCTGGAAGAAGCGGTAGAGAAAGACCTCCAGCCACTTCTTGATGGTGGGCAGGTCATACTCGTTGCGCTTCTCCGGCGGCAGCAGGTCGGGCCAGACGCCGCGCGTTCTATCGCTCCAGGCGTGATAGCTAAGATAGGCTACCTTGCTGGGCCGGAATCCGAAGCGCGTGATATAGTAGAGGTTGAAGTCCTGCAATTCGTAGGGGCCGATCTTCTCCTGGGTGCTCTGCGCAGGCCGCTCCATCTCTCCCGCCTCATGGGGCACCAGCTCCGGCGAGATCTCCGTTTCCAGGATGGATAGCAGGATATGGTTCGTCTGCGCGTCAAACTGGCCCGAGTCGCTCACCCACCGCAGGACGTACTGGATCAGGGTCTTGGGCACCGAGACGTTGACGTTGTAGTGGGACATATGATCCCCGACGCCGTAGGTCGCCCAGCCCAGCGCCAGCTCGCTCAGATCGCCCGTGCCAAGCACGAGGGCGTTATGGAGGTTGGCCAGCCGGAACAGGTGAGAGGTACGCTCGCCCGCCTGTACGTTCTCGAAAGTGATGTCGTAGACCGGCTTGCCCTCCGCGAACGGATGGCCGATGTCGCGCATCATCTGCAAGCAGGAGGGCCGGATGTCGATCTCGCCCGCCGTGATTCCCAGCGACTGCATTAACTGCCGGGCGTTATTGAGCGTCACCGCGCTGGTAGCGAAGCCAGGCATGGTGTAGCCGAGGATATTCTTGCGGGGCAGGCCCATCCGATCCATCGTCCTGGCAGCGACAATTAGCGCCTGCGTCGAGTCCAGCCCACCCGAAACCCCGATCACCGCCTTCTTGATCCCCGTGCTCGCCAGCCGCGTCATCAGGCCGTGCACCTGAATGTTGTAGACTTCATAGCAGCGTTCGTCCCGCACGCGCGGGTCGCCGGGCACGTAGGGGAAGCGCGCCACCCGGCGCTTTAGCTCTATCTCGCCCTCAGGAACCTGGAACGTGAAGAGAATTTTGCGTATGGCGCGCACCCGCTCCCGATGGTCGCCGGCCGCGTCGTTGAAGCTGGTCATGCGTGCCCGATCCTGGGCCAGCCGCTCCAGGTCAATGTCGCCGATGATAACCTGTTCCTCGCCTGCGAATCGTTTCGATTCGGACAACAGGTCGCCATCCTCGTAGATGAGGGCGTGCCCATCCCAGGCCAGATCGGTCGTGGACTCGCCGGGCCCGGCGGCGGAGTAGAGATAGGCGGCAATGCATTTGGCCGATTGCTGCGCGCACAGGGCATGGCGATATTCCGCCTTGCCGACCGTGATGTTGCTGGCCGAGAGATTCGCCAGCACCGTCGCGCCCGCCAGCGCGGCGTAAGTGCTGGGCGGAATCGGCGTCCAGACGTCCTCGCAGATCTCGGCGTGCAGCGCGAAGTCCTCCACGTTGGCCGCTTCGAACACTAGGTCGTTTCCGAACGGCACCGTCGCGCCCAGGAAGCGCACCTCTCGGCTGACCGCGCTGCGCGCCGAGGTGAACTGCCGCTTCTCGTAGAACTCCCGGTAGTTGGGCAGGTAGGTCTTGGGCACAATCCCAAGCACCTGCCCCCGGTAGATGACGACGGCGCAGTTGAACAGCTTCTCCTCGAAGCGCAGCGGCACACCGACAAGCAGGATGGGCGTCAGGTCGCGACTCTCACGCACGAGATGCGCCAGTGCCTCCTCCGTTGCTCTCAGCAGGGCGTCCTGATGGAACAGGTCCTCGTTCGAGTAAGCGGAAATCCCCAGCTCCGGGAAGAGCGCCACCGCAGCCTGCAATTCGGAGGCGCGGCGAGCCAGTTCCAGCGTATGCTCTCCATTAAACGCCGGATCGGCCACGCGCACAAACGGTATGCAGACGGCGGCGCGCAGAAAGCCGTGCGAGTAGATCGAAAAGAATGGGCGTTGCATACCATCAGTATAGCATAGAAGGCACAGCAGGGCGGCTCGTACAGGCAGCGTCGTCCTGTATGGCAGAGATGGAACTGCCCGGCAGCAACAAATTGCTATAATTTTTTTATAAATTGTTTGCTCTGGCGAAAGGATTGCATGGTTCGGCAGCGAATCAGGAACTTATTCCTAGCGCGAAACGCTAGCTTAGGTATCTCGTTTCGGCTGCTGGCGATAACACGGGAACAATATCCTCCCGTTTTCTAGTCTGACCAGGATAAGGACATCCCTATTCTAAACCGGCAGTCAAGGATGACTGCGCAATGTCTCTCTCTCGATGGAGTTATATCATGCAAGCCCTACAACAGACCGTTCATGCGATCCGCATGTATTTTCACTATCTGGCCCTTGCGCTTCAGGATAGCCCTGACAAGGCGCACTCCCTGACGGATACCGATATTCCGCTCTCGATGAACCAGCAGGAGGAGGCATCTAGCCTCTCCGTTGCCCTCTACCAGATGGGACTGATCAAGCGCCTGCCCGAGACGCCCCCCACTAATCCTTATCCAGACAGGCGGGAATAACCTGGATGCAAGGCGGCCCGTCCCTTCCTGGCTCGCCGTATATTCCTCCAGGAAGCCCTATAGAAACGCATAATGAGTCATCCCATTTTTGGGATGACTCATGCGTTTCTTGGGGAGTGCAGAGGAACTGTCCTTGAGGGACGCAGCAGAAAGGCGTGCAGCCGACCGTGATGCAGGCCCCAGCCTACAATCTGGCCCCGATTGTTGATGGCGCGCGCCGCTTGCAGCAGCCAGCCTAACCTCGGGCTGATGAGCGTGTTCAAGTCGCGCATACCGTGTGTGCTATCCCAGATCATCGCATGGAAGTCGGGCGGGGCGTTGCCGATAATCCCGACGACCTGGTTGAGGTCATTGATCGCCGCGGCGGAACTGTTCTCGTAGCCCGGCACGGTTCCCAGGTCATGCATCCCCGTCGCGTCGGCCAGGAACGCATGGTCAATCGGCTCACCGGTGGTTGGGGAGATGTCGGCTGTGTTGGACAGGCCCACGACAATCCCCGCCTGGTTGATGCCAAAGCCGATGCTGAAGCTGCCGCCGAGCGTGCCCAGGTCGTCGGTGGCCGGGTTGATCTTGCTGAACGGCGCGGTCCGATAGGCATGGCCGCCCGACTGCCCGGTCACCTGCGCCCCGTTGTTGACGGCGGTGGCAAAGCTTGAGTCGGCGCCGGCCAGCGTGCCCAGGTCGTCGGTGAGCGGATTAAGGAAGCTGAACGGCTGCGTTCGGAAGGCATGGCGAATGTCGGGGGGAGCCTGCGCGAGCTGGGACTCGCCGACGATGAACCCCTGACCGGCGATAGCATGGGCGCGACTGTTCGGACCGCCCAGGGAGCCCAGATCGAGCATAAAACCAAACACGCTTACCAACGCGCGGCTGTCATCGGGCACGAGCGTGTTGAAGCTGTAGCCCACGATCACGGGGAAGAACGGGGCAAATTCCGTCACTCCCTCGGCGACGCTGTCGGTATATCCGGGCAGCGTTCCCAGGCCGAACATAGAGCCGCCTGCCCAGTAGAAGGCCTCATTATGGCCGGAAGCATTGGTGGAACGGCCGACAGCGGAGGCAAAGTAACCGATGCCGAATCCGAGCGATTGGTCGCCCCCCGGCAACACGCCCAGGTCCACGACCTTATAGACAGGCGGCGCCGCGACAGACGGGCGAGCGAGCAGGGCGAAGGCGCAGAGCAGGCCGGCAATCAAGGCGCGAACGGTTCGTTTCCTGAGCATAGATAGCTCCTTTCCTCTAGACAGAAAAGGGCCGGCAAAAGGGTACGCCACTGCTGCAAACTTGCCCGGTGAGGTCTTTTAGCCCTGGATGCGGCGCAGTCCGAAATGGATCGCGCCTGCCCACGTCTGCCCGGCCGGCAGCACGATCAGTCCGGCATCAATGCCTCTGGGCTGTAGATTGACAGCGTTGGTGGTGCAGGTGTAGGGCTCCAGCGCGATGACGGGGCGATTGAGCGGTGCGTAGAGCACCCAATCGCGGAACTGCCGGTCGGCGGCGACATACATCTCCAGCCCCTGCGCCGGGTCGCGCAGCCCGCCCTCGCTCCAGCCATCTGGGCGGCGCTGCACCTGGGTAAAGACGTTGTCGTAAAAGTGATTGTCCAGCGGACGGAACTGGCGCAGGTCATAGATGCTGGGCGGGTTGTCCACAGGGATCGTTTTGCCGGTGGGCATCAGCTTTTGCAGCTCCCAGTAGGCGCTAGCGGGCACATGCACCTGCGCCTCGGCGCGCTGCTCGGGCGCAATGCCGACCGGATCGCCGGTCAGCCGGACGCCGGGCCGCAGCGCCACCGGAAACCAGGGGTGGATGCCAAAGCCCATCGGCAGCGCGCCCTGGCCCGTGTTGATCACCTCCGTCCGCATCTCCAGCACGCCCTCGCGCAGCCGATAGGTGACGGTCAGGCGGCAGGAAAACGGATACTGTTCGTAGATGTCGGGAATCGCATCCATCTGGATAAAGGCGCGCACCACCGCGCCCTCCTCGGTCGCGCTCACCTCCTCCACCGTCCACTCTTTATCCCCTACCAGCCCGTGGATCGCCTGCCCTGCGCCCTTGTCCCATCCCTTTGCCAACAGCTTATCCATATGGTAGGTGCGGCCCTCAAAGGTATACGTGCCGTTTTCGACGCGGTTGGGAAAGGGGAAGAGGATCGGCTGCCCGGCATGGAAGGGGGCGTTGCGCAGCTCTTCCACGTTGTTTGGCGGAACGAACAGGTCTACCGGCGCGCTATCGCTGCCGGAGGCGTCGCTGCCGTCGGGATCGGGCGTCGTGCGGAACTCAACGCAGTTATTGCCGAAGGCCGGATAGAGGACGGCCTCGGCGCGGCGCGCGGTATCGGTAAGGTAGTAGGCAATCGTTCCATGCGCTTCCCGTCGGGTTATCTCGTAGCGTGCCATCGTTGCGCTACCTCCAATCAGGTTTCCGGGACGGCCTCTCAGAGAAGCCGAAGGCGCCCTACGCGCTTGTTCGTGTTCGACAACGAGATTCCCTGCGCAACTAGGATCCGGCTAGGCGGTTTGCAACATTTCACCGAAAATTACGTCGTAAAAAACAGACAAGCAGGAAAATCCCTGACTTGTAGTTAATTTTAGCTTATCCTGACGTTGGGAGGAGTACAATGAAGAACTGGATTGCACGTGGTACGATGTCGGTTGCGCTGCTAGCCCTGGTATCTAGCCTGGCAGTCGCCGCTCCGCCTAAGAAAGCGAAGAAACCGGCTGCGGTGATGATGTGTCCCGCCTGCAAGATGCCCCTGAGCGCCAAGAAAACCGACAAAAACCCGACCGCCGTCTATATCAAGGGCAAGACGATGTACTGCTGCTCTGCCTGCAAAATGGACAAAAGCCTGACGACCAAGCCCGGCAAAAGCGGTCACGCAGCCCACAGCGCCCATAAAGGCGGCAAGCATTAATCGTAGCGCCCGGTCTTCGGGCTGGGCGAGGGTTGAAACAAACTCATGGCCTATTGGCGTGAGAAACACGACGGCCCTGCTGTGTAGAGTACAGCAGGGTCGTTTTGCTCTTAGGCAACTTAGACCTAACCCCACCCGTCGCTACGCGACTCCCTTCCCTGATGCGTTCGCTTCGCTCACAGGGAAGGGGGGACCCGGCTTCCCCTCTCCCCTCCCCCAAGAATAGGGGGAGGGCCAGGGTGGGGGGCCTCTCCCCTCTCCCGCAGCGTGGGAGAGGGGATGGGGGCCGCAACCATCCTAGGTCGGGTCCCCCTTCCCTACAAGGGAAGGGGGCCGAGGGGTTAGGTCAGGAAGGGGCCTGGGCTAGAGGTCTGAGATCTATACTATAGTTTCAGGTTGGCCGAGAGGCATTCATTAGTCGCCTCCCTACTACTACAACTGAGATCTATACTATAGTTTCAGGTTGGCCGGTAACGGTGGAGCGGAAGATGGCATCTATTACCCTCTGCTGTTTGACGGCATCGTCGGGGTCGAAAGCGAGCGGCTCCCCCGCCGCGATGCTGCGCGATATATGCTCAAACTCCAGCGCCCATTGGTTGACGCCATAGAAGGGCTCGCGTGTCGTCTTGCCGTTGATCTCGATGTGCAGCTCGGCCTCTTCGCCGGGCAGAAAGGCTTTGGGCGCCACGATTCGCCCCTTGCTTCCGACCACCTCATAGTCGCAGCGATAGGGCAGGGCAAACCCGGCGTCGAAGGTGGCCCAGCCCTGGGGGAACTCCAGCAGGCCGACAGCCAGCATATCCACCTGGTATTCGGGGTCGAAGTCGGCGTGGGCGTAGACTTGCAGGGGCTCGTCCTCGAAGAGAAAGCGGACGGCGCTGATGCAGTAGCAGCCCACATCCATGATGCCGCCGCCGGCCAGATCGGGGTCGAGCCGCACGTTGGGCTGGCGCGCAATAGTAAAGGTAAAGGCCGAGCGCACAAAGCGGACGGCACCGAGGGCGCCCTCGCGAATAAGCTGCCGGGCGCGCTGGTGCATCGGATGGAAGCGCCACATAAAGGCTTCCATGATCTTGACCTGAGACGCGCGGGCCGCCTCCGCCATGGCAAGCGCCTGCTCCAGGTTGGCAGCAAACGGCTTTTCGACCAGGGAGTGCTTGCCGGCCTGCGCCGCCTTGACGGTCCATTCCGCATGCAGGCCGTTGGGAAGCGGAATGTAGACCGCCTCAATTTCGGGGTCGGCCAGCATCTCCTCGTAGGAGCCATACGCCTTCGGAAAGCCAAACTCGCGGGCGAACGCTTCCGCCTTCTCTCGGCTGCGGCTGGCGATACCCGCCAATTCCACGCCCTCCGCCCGCTTCATGGCCGGAATGGCGGTGCTTTTGGCGAAGGCCGCACAGCCCAGCACGCCCCACTTCACCTTGCGCATCCTCCCAACTCCTTCTCCTTAGAGTCCCTAACACAACTTGGCTATAAGGCTCTCCCCTCACCCCGACCCCCTCCCTTGCAGGGAGAGGGAGAACGGTTGTGTTAGACGCTCTTAATAGGCTCGTTCTTTCGCCTGCTGTACGGCCTGCCGGACGCGGCTTTGCAGCAGCTCATGAAAGCGCGCCGCGTCTACGGCGGTGGCGATGCGGCAGAACGGCGGCGTGGCGCCGTCTGGCGGCGTGTACGTCATGACGCCCGCTTGTGGTCCGTGCGTTAGCACCTGGGGAACCACGTCGATCAGGGTAAGCAATGTGGGGTCTATGCGCTGGGCCAGGGCCAGGCCGTCATGCATGGGAGAGCGGTCACCGCCAATGGCGGCAAACCAGACGCGGTGCATTCCGACCAGCGCTTCGGCCAGCGGCCCGCCGATAGCCTCCAGCGCGTCCACGTCCTCGCGCGTCATCGCCGTCTGCATCGTCACGTTGAGCCCGACCAGGGTAACGGGCAGGCCAGAGCGGAACACAATATCCACCGCCACCGGGTCGCAGGCGATGTTGTGCTCGATGTGCGCCTTCTCCGGGCCGAAGCCCTCAAAATTCGCTGCCATAGATACCACCTGGCCGATATGCCGGGCCGACTCCGGGTAGCAGCGCAGGGCGAGGGCCAGGTTGGTCATGGCGCCTATCGTGCAGACGAGCAGCGGCGTCCCGGCGGCATACGCCTCTTCCGCGCAGACGGCGATCCGCCGCGCGGCGTCCATCGGCTCGGATTCAGGGGATGAAACGGCAGCCGCCGATGTCTCGTCTGGAAGAGCGATGCCAAGCCCCTCATGTCCCATCCAGCCGCGCCGCTCGCCGGGAGTCAGCGAGAGGGCTGAACCCAGGCTCACCGGCACCTCCGGACGGCCCAGCAGGTCGAGCACGCGCCGCGCCAACCTCGCCCGCAGCGTGACGTCGTTATTGACCACCGTGACGGCCCGCAGATCAAACTCCGGCGACACCGCCCCCAGAATCAGGGCATAGACGTCATCTATATCGGTGCCGATGTCTGTGTCGAGCAATAGGGGCTGTCTCGCAGAGGCAGGCATTGCGTTCCTCTCCCATTCCATGTAGAATGTAAGAATAGATGGTTGCCCGTGCGCGCGGCGGATTGGCGGAGTCGGTTCAGGAAAAGAGCAGCCGGGCGCCTAATAGTAGCACAGTTTGCGCGGCACTGCAAGCCTTTGCGCCTTCGGGCAGGAAATGCCCGGGAAAATATCGGTTCACACAGATGAACAGGAGAATAAGCCTCTATGTCGCGAATCATGACAAGACCCCGCTACCGGGACAGCGCAACGACGGGGATGAAGATTTCGGAGTATATCGTCATCATCATTGCGATTGCGTTGCTGGCGGCGGGAGCGCGATACTACTTTGTGGTCTATCGCAACTCGCCGGGATATGCGTTGGGCGAATATCTGGCCGCCATCAAGCGGGGAGACGTGACCACTCAGTACGATTTGATTGATAACAGCGATAAACGCGAGTGGTGCCCGCGGCAGAGCGATTATGAAAAGAGCGCCCCGCAGGCCCACGGCTACACCGAGCGCATTAGCGCCGTCCGGATCACCAACGAGCAGATAGACCCGAACAAGCCTAATCTCGCCACCGTGGACGCCGAGGTCTCCATCCGCAAGAGCGGGCAGGAGGTCTACCAGGCCGATACCGAAACCTATACCGATCACTACAAGCTGCGCAAAGACAAGGATGGCCGGTGGAAGGTCTGGCTGAAAGGGTCGGTCATCAATATGCTGAAAGCCAAACCGAGCCCGCCGGGAGATAAAATCTAAATACTGCCTCCGGTAAGTTCGCTGCCCTTTCATGGCGGCGGCTTTTCCCGCCCATAAGGGTGTCGCCAGGCGGAGGGCTGTGGCAAGGCGGAGGCAGGGGCCCTAACCCTGCCGACGGCCAGTATTCGCAACCCTTCCACCTTGATGTTGATGTCGCAAGGCGGAGGCAGAG
>Ga0209810_1000441_pt1 | contig 92961 bp, 70 predicted proteins | sample Coa_R1_7_FD_187159 | JGI IMG/M metagenome (GOLD analysis project Ga0209810, IMG submission 187159) | Surface soil microbial communities from Centralia Pennsylvania, which are recovering from an underground coalmine fire - Coalmine... | ecosystem: Environmental > Terrestrial > Soil > Unclassified... | reverse complement strand
GACTTGGACGATTCTGGCGTAGCGTGAGTCGACAACCAGTTTCGAAGTCACGATCACGAGCGCGGATCCTCCGTTGATTGCACCAGAAAGAACCTCCGACCCTGGAGCCTTGGCAATTTCGAATGGCTCTCCCGTCAGGTAAGACTCATCCATCACGCCTTCGCCTTCCACGACCACGCCATCCACTGGGCAGATCTCGTGAGGCAAAATTACCAAAGCGTCTCCCACCAGAACTTCTTCTAAGGGGACGTCCACAAATCCCGAGCTCGTGCGGCGGTGTGCGATCTGCGGCGCGCGCCGAGCCAAGGCTTCTAGCACAGAAGACGCCCGGCGGGTTGCGTAGCTCTCCAGCGCCGCTCCGCCGGATAGCATCAAGACAATGATTGACGCCACCAGGTACTCCCCCAGCAGGACGGCGGCGAGAATTGCGATTCCCGCCAGCAGATCGGAGCCGAACTCAAAAGCGACGAGCCGCCAGGCCAACTTCAAGATCATCGGGATTCCACCGGCCAGGAGGACAACAAGTAGCGGTATCAGACCAGCCCCGCGGGGCGCCTGGAAGAGAAAACGCAGCGCCAGATGGAGCAGGATGCAGAATGCGGACAGCCCCGCTATGAAGGTCTCAGCCCACGGAAGGCCTGTGAAGGGGTGCGTCGCCCTGGTGGAGAAAGCAGCGGGGCGATCCGGAGCGTCCCCCGCCGGCTCTCTTACTTTGCGCAAAACCAAAGACACGATGTAGTTTCCCACCCTGCTTCCAACACACGGCAAGCCGGCGCATACGCACGCGCTATGGACCCGCGAAGGTCTAAACGCTCAGAACTGGACAGGGGGATTCGCGGATGATTCCATAAGCGTTCGTGCGCAGCCGCCCGCCAGAGGGGCTTCGTCCTATAACGACCAGGTCCGCCCGCGTCGTTTCCGCAACTGTCCTGACCGCCTTGGGAGCATCACCGGCCTCGACGAAGACGTCCGCTTCGGTCCCTGCGTCTCGCTGGAGGTCAGCGATCTGTTGGGTGATGTGGTTGGTTAGTATCTCCCTCCACTCGGGCGCAAAAGACAATGTTCCGAATCCATCGCCCTCGAGCTGCGGGGTGGCGTGAACGATAGTAAGCCGAGCCCCGAATTCAGCGGCAATTTGCGCCGCCCAGCACAGGGTGTGTTCACTGTGCGGGCTCAGATCGATAGCGCAGAGAACATGGCGAATGGCGATTTGTTGCGCCGGTGGGGCTTCGAGATGGACGCCGGTCCATACCGGGCATTCTGTATCATGCAGGACCTTGGCTGTGACGGAGCCAAGGATGAACCGGCGGAAGGGGCCGTAGCCGTGTGTGGGCATGACGATCAACCCCACCTTTTTGTCGCGGGCAAACCGGACGATATCTCTAGCGGGATCGCCTTCCAGACGCACGCGCTGCACTGGCAGATCGCTCAGCTCGTCCTTCAGGAATGTGTCCAGTTCTCGCTTTTCCCAGTCCGTCGGATCTGCGCTGGGCGTGTAGACCCCCTCCAGCCCGCCGCTCATGTAGCGCGACAGAGGAGAAACGTACAGCAGCACGAGAGGAGAATGGAACTGACGAGCCAAGGCCGCGGCCTGTCGTGTTGCATCCGCCGAACGTTCCGAAAAATCCACAGGAACAAGAATTGTGTCGAGGTTCATAGCTCACCTGCCTTTGCATCAACCCTGGGCAACTGAGGCTCCAAAGCCGAAGTCCTGTCAATTTCAACAGAATCAGCCCCGATCAGTTCCGATTGGGTGAAATGACGCTGTAGGACATTACTTCGGGCATGGACATGGGAGCTCCGATTCGATTCATGCGGCAAGCCCGCTGCTGGTGAAACCGGCAGTTCCTAATCAGTGCAGAAAGATGTCGGCGGTCACGAGGTCTGCTTCTGGCCGAAATTGGAAGCCGAGCTTCCTGCAAATGGCCTGCATGACGCGGTTGTCCGGGAGCATCTGCGCCGTGATGCGGCGAAGTCCTTCGCGGCGGCCGATCTCAATCAATCGCTTCACCAGTTCCGTGCCTAAGCCCTGGCCATGGAACCGGTCGCTCACCAGGACTGCGCATTCGGCTTCCTGGGATCCTGCCACCTTCGCAAACCGGCCGACCCCCAGGATTTGCGAACCCGCTTGCGGATCGCAGTACTCGACGACCAGAGCCATCTCGCGATCGTAGTCGATGAAGCACATGCGGGTCAGGCGCTCGTGCGCCACGCGCTGGCTGAGGTTCACCATATGGAAATATCGAAAGTAGACACTTTCCTCCGACAGGGTCTGGTGGAAGCGGACCAGCAGAGGCTCATCTTCCGGCCGGATCGGCCGTATTGTCACTGGCGTTCCGTCTTTCATCGTCCACGAGGTTACGTACTCGGTCGGATAGGGCCGGATGGCAAGTCTGGGGAGTTCCTCTTCGCAAATCTCTGGACCGTGGAGGACAACACGGGCATCCAGCGCGGTCAGGCCCTCCGGGGAGACGACGAGCGGATTGATATCAATTTCCCGGATCCACCGCTGCTCGACTACCAGGTAGCTGAAGCGGACCAGAAGCTGCTCGAGCGCGGCCAGATCCACGGGCTTGCGGCCCCGGATGCCCCGCAGGGCGGTGAAGATCCGGGTCTGTTCCATCATCCGCCGCGCCAGAGTCGTATTCAACGGAGGCAGTGCGAGCGCGCGGTCTTGAAAGACTTCTACCAGTTGCCTGCCTGCGCCGAACAGCAATACCGGTCCAAACTGCGGGTCGGGACTGCTGCCCAGGATAATCTCGTAACCTGCTGCCTGAATCATCGGCTGTACCGTCACACCCAGAAAATGGCCGCGCCCCGCCTTTCCTGTAACGCCTGACGCAATGGCGCGATAGGCATGCCGCACGGCCGCTTCATCGCCGAGGTTCAACTGCACTCCGCCGACATCGGATTTGTGGGTGATGGTTTCCGACAGCAGCTTAAGCACGACCGGATACCCAATCTGACCCGCCAGAGCGACGGCCTCGGCCTCGGTGGCGGCAGCCCGCGTTTCAACGGTTGGAATGCGGTAAGCGCTGAGAAGCTGTTTCGATTCGATCTCGGTAAGGAGTTGCCGTCCGGTCCGGCGGACCTTGCGGATGATTCCCTCAGCAATGGCGCGGTCTGGCGCGTCTTGCTCCAGGTCCATTGCCGGCAGCGGCGTTTCATACAGGCCACGAAGGTTGTAACTGTACCGCCACATGTACTGGAAGGCGCGCGCGGCCGTGTCGGGATAGGAAAAAACGGGGATTCCCGCCTTTTGAAGAATATCCTGGCCGGCCAGAATGTCGGCTCCGCCCCTCCAACTGGCCAAGATCGGTTTACCGCCGAGTTTCGCGTGGGGCCGGAGCTGCTCGGCAGTGCGGGTAGGATCGGTCATCGCCTGCGGGGCCAGAATCACTAGCAGGCCGTCGCTCTTCGGATCTTTGGCGGCGATCTCCACCGTTTTGGCGTAACGCTCCGAACTGGCATCTCCCAGGATGTCGATAGGATTACCGTGGCTCCAATGCGGCGGCAGAAGCTGATTGAGCTGTTCCAAGGTTTCAGCCGACAGCTCCGCCAGTTCGCCGTGCTCGGCTATCAGGACATCGGCTGCCAGCACGCCTGGTCCGCCGGCATTGGTAACGATGGTCAAGCGCGGGCCGGCGGGCCGCGGTTGCTTGGCCAACACGTCGGCCATGGAGAAAAGATCCGAAAGCCGGTTCACTCGCAGCACGCCGCTGCGGCGAAAGGCGGCATCGAGAACCTCATCGCTCCCAACCAGCGAGCCGGTGTGCGAAGCGGCGGCCTTTGCGGCCGCCTCTGTCCGCCCTGCTTTAATGACAATGACAGGCTTGGTAAGCGCCACCTCGCGGGCGGCGGACAAAAAGGCTCTCGCATCGCCGACGGATTCCATATAGATAACGATGCTCGTGGTGCGGGAGTCCTCGCCCAGATAGTCGATTAGGTCGCCCCAACCCACGTCAAGCATGGATCCGATTGAGATAAAGGCGCTGAAGCCCACCTGAGCCCGCAGGCTCCAGTCAAGGATCGCTGTGCAGAGCGCGCCACTCTGGCTGATGAAGCCGACATTCCCAGGCCGCGCCATGGCGCCGGCGAACGTGGCGTTGAGTCCGGAAGGCGGGATCATGACCCCGAGGCAATTGGGGCCGATAACCCGCATGTTGCTCCGCCGTGCCTGCTCAAGGATCTCTCGCTCGAGCTGGGCGCCGGCCGGCCCGCACTCCTTGAACCCGGCTGAAACGATGATCGCTCCCCTGACACCGGCTTGGGCGCATTCCCCGATGATGCCAGGCACGGTTGCCGCCGGCGTCGCGACTACGGCCAGATCCACCTTGGCGGGCACCTCGGAAATCCGGCGATAAGCCTTGATCCCCAAAACACTGGGACGCTTGAGGTTGATCGGAAATACCGTGCCTCCGAACGGACTGGCTACTAAGTTCCAGAGGAGAGTACGGCCGACGCTGGCTGGCGTTTCGGTGGCGCCAATCACGGCCACGCTCCTGGGCCTGAAGAATACATCCAGGGGGCGGGGACGGGGGCGCAGGATATCGTGAGCGGTCTCGGCCGCGGCCATATTTTTTGCTTGAGGTTCCTAATTAAGGCTCCGACTCCATTATGAGGCGCCTTACCCGCCGCCATCGTCTCCGGGCGGCGAACCTACGGCTCGTTCATGCGGGCGAATCTTAGCGAGAGGGACGTGCTGGCTGGTATCTTGCCAGCCGGCTTGCGAAGGCGGAGCCGGCCACCCCGTAAAACTCGGCGAGCCTGATCTCGCTGGCCGCCACGCGTTGAGCCGCGACTGAGAGTAGCCGGCGGAAGATGTCCCGGCCGATCGTGGGTTCGGCGCAAGACGCTTCCAGCAAGCGCGGCCCGTCCAGGCAAAGAGCCGTGGTAGGTTGCCGAGCACGTACCTGGAACACTGCCCGGTAATGATCGACCAGGGCGGCCCAGCCGAACACGTCGCCGGGGCCCAGAGCCTGAATGCAGACAGCATAGACCGAGGAGCTGATTTCCACGCATACGCTCCCCGAGAGCAACAAGTAGACGTGCCGGGGCCGCTACGTCTTCAAGGACGACCAGCAGGTCGGCTTTAGCGGCGTGAACCCAGGCAACAGGACCACGCCGGTGCTGGGGCAGACGATCGTACTAAAGGACCTGTATCAGGCCTACGGGGCGCGGGGCAGTGGTATTTTCAGCCGGGGGGTGATCGAGGCGCGCCCGTCTTCGAAGCTGAGCTTTAGCGGACAGGTTCTTTACAGCAAGCCGTCGATCGACGTGAAGTACTTGCAGCAGAACAGCGGCAATTTTCTATTGTTGAGCACGCTCCAATTATATACGGGGCAGCTTGACCAATCACTCGCGGACGCCAACCGCCCGCACACCTCCGGCTCCTGGTCGAGTGAACTCCGCCCCCTGCGCCGTCTGCGGATCATCGATTCCTGGTTTACCGACCGGTTCCATATTGCGGCCGGATCGCTGCTCGGCGAGACGTTTCTCACCACCACGGGCCTGGTGACATCGAATACAACGGCGGCCGAGCGGCTGGTGATGAACTACAGCCAGCACCAAGTGGAGGCGGTTGTGGACGTCGCCTCGTTCCTCAGCTTGCGCGGCGGGCATCGCTACGAGTGGGGCGACGCAGGCGTGCCGGCCTCACCGCTCACACCGCAAGGCGAACGCGCAAATTTGAGCCGCCAGATCGCGCTGGCCGGGGCGTCAGTCCGCATTGGCTCGAAAATTGATGTCAATGCGGATCTCGAAGCGTCAGCCGCCGGCCATACTTTCTTCCGCACAGACCTGGCTGATTATCAGCGGGGCAGGCTGCGCGGCCGCTATCACGCATCGAAGTCGGTGGCCTTCAGCGGCGCTTTCGCCGTACTGAACAATCAAAATGCGGCTCAGGGCGTACGCCTGGATTACCAGAGCCGGCAGAGCAGCTTGGCCGTCATTATGACTCCGAGGGAGGCCAAGCGCTGGAGCCTCTTGCTCGACTACACGCGCGGGACATTGCGCAGCTCGATCCCGTACCTGGCGCCCCAGGATCGCACGCAGGAGACCTCGCTTTACCGCGACAACGGCCACTTCGGCGGAGCGGCCTTGGATCTGGCGCTCTGGCGCGGCGCGCGGCTCACGATCGGCGGCGGCTTTTCTCTGGACCGGGGCAGTCGCCCGACGCGCTACCTCCAGCCGCGGGGCAGCGCCGTGATTCCCTTATGGAAGCTGGTGAGCTGGACCGCCGAGTGGCGATGGTTCGGCTTTGATGAGACGCTCTTCGGCTTGGAAAATTTTCACACAAACCTCTTTGCGACCGGTTTGCGCATTGCAAAATAACGAATATTTATGAGACGAACGACGTTCGGCGTGCTGCTTCTCCTGGTGGCGCCGCTCGCCCGGGCGCAGACTCATCCGGGCGACGCTCGCCGTGGGGCGCAGCTCCTTGAACAGCAGCACTGCGTGCTTTGCCATTCCATCCGCGGCGCCGGAGGCAAATCGGCGCCGGACCTGGCTCGGCGCTCTCTCCAGGCTTTCTCGCCGTCCCTGCTTGCGGAAACCATCTGGAATCACGCGCCCTCCATGTGGCGGGCGATGGCCGCACGCGGAATCCCCATTCCCCGCCTCGAGCCGCCGGATGTAGCCGACCTTTTCGCGTACTTTTACTCGCTGCACTATTTCACCCCGCCGGGCGACGCAGCGCGCGGCAAGGCGGTCTTTATTTCGGCGCGTTGCGCCAATTGCCACGCGTCGGCCGGCGGTCCCGGTCCGCCCATATCTCAATGGAAGGCCGCTGGCGACCCGATCGAATGGGCCCAGCAGATGTGGAATCATTCGAGCGGCATGCTCCGCGAGGCTGAAAAGCGCGGGATCCGTTGGCCGGAGATGAACGCGCAGCAAATGGTGGACCTGATGACCTACGCGCAAAATCTGCCAGGCGCGGCAGCCGGGCCGCCGCAGTTGCGCTTTCAGGATCCCGCCGTTGGCGCGAAGCTGTTCGAGTCCAAGCAGTGCGCCCGATGCCACAATCTTGGGGGACCGGCAGAGCCTGGCAAGATCGACCTGCTGCGCCGCGCGGAGCGGTTCCGTACCCTTCTGGATTTTGCCGCAGCAATGTGGACCCACGGCCCGAAGATTCATCGCCGGGCCCGCGAGACCGGCATTGAGATACCTGCCTTTCAGGATTATGAAATGGCGGACTTGCTGGCATATCTGTTCGATCGCCACTACTTCGACGAGCGGGGCAATGCCTCGAGCGGCTCCCGTGTGTACAGGTCCCACCGCTGCCCGGCCTGCCATGAGACCGGCGAGGCGGGAGCGCCGCAACTGTCACAGTTCCGAGGCCAATTCACCTCTTTGTTTTTGACCAGCGCTTTGTGGAAGCACGGCCCGCGGATGCTCGCCGAAATGGAGAAGCGCGGCTGGAAGTGGCCGACATTCGCGGGCACCGAAATGGCGGATCTGATCGCCTACTTGAACCGATAGCTCGGGAGCAAGCCGGCAGGTTCATAGCAAACCGCGCCGCATGGCGTGCGTCACTGCCTCGAGGCGATTGGTGGTTCCCAACTTCCGGTTGGCGTGATGCAGGTGATTGCGCAAGGTGCGGGGGCTGATCTGGAGCTCGCGCGCCACTTCCGCCGGGCGCTGTTCCGACAGGTTGCCGATTTCGGTGGTTGCAGTGGTACGTGCCGGTATTTCTCAATGAGGCTCCTAGTCTTAACGGTCGAGTTGGTCTGGGGGAACCCCGGCTATGATTTCCGGGAGTACGACAAACAACGAACGCCAGTCGGCGGACGGGCGCACTTACTGAGCTGGAAATGGCGGGCAGCAGTCTTGGCCCGCCACCATTTCCAGCGTTTGCATCAACCGCTCACTTCCGCGACCTCACCGATTCGACAGTCGGGTTGCGGCAGCGCCGAGGCCGCACAACTCCACCGCCGGCACGGACGAATCTCTCCAAGCCGTCTAATCCTCATCCAATGCCGGCGGCGTCTTACGCTTTCGATCCGGCATCTGGCCAACTACCGTGCTACGGGACCTCCGACGGTGCTGGATCCGGTTCCGCTGCAACCAAGGTTGCCATAACGGATAAACTTCTGGATGCGCTTTCCCGTATCGACTTCGGCGGTATAGAGGTTGCCCTTGCTGTCCACACTTACCTGATGCAGCCAATGGAAGTCGCCCGGGTTCCGTCCGCTGCGTCCGATCCGGCCGAGCTCCTGAAGATTGCTGCGGTTCAAAATGTAGACCGTCATGTTCGAGTTGTCTCCAACATAGAGGCAGCTCTGCGCCTTGTCGCTGGAGAAGGTCATCGAGACGGCCGTCCCGGGAATGTTGGTGTTGGTGTGCTCGCTGATGAACTGCTCGGCCACGAAGCCGCACTTGCCGGGCTCGCCGTTCGGATTGCTGCACGGCTTGCCGAGTTCAGGACTATTCTTGTCAAACACCTGAATACGGTTATTGCCGCGATCGCAAACGTAAATCTTGCCGTCGTTGGCGACTTTTACGCAGTGGACCGGAGTCCGGAAGAACGGCGGCTTTTTATTGCCTTTGGAGAAATCCGTGATACCCAACCGCCCGGCGGCTCGGGCGCCCGCGTCATCGATCGGATTGTTCCCATAGGCGCCGAAACTGCCGATGAATTTCCCCGTTGACGCATCCACAATCAGGACGTGGCGGTTGCCGTACCCGTCAGCGACATAAAGACGGTTCGTCGCCGGATCGAGCGCCAGGTCCGCCGCCTGATACAGCAGCGGCGTGCCGTTGATGCCGCCATTCGTATCGTTGCTGTTCGGTCCCTTCGGCGTTCCGCCGATCCGCATCTTGAAATTGCCGTCTTTGTCAAATTTCAGCACGAAACCGTCGCCGCCCTCGGTATTGGTCGTCCAAGGCGGCCGTCTGGCGTTTCTGTTGCCGCCGAAGCCGGCATTTCCCGAAATCCAAACATCGTCGTTCTGGTCCACGTAAATGCCATGCTCGCTGTTCGGCCAGATGCAGCCCGCCTCCTTTTTGCACTTGCCGCCGATAAAACCTGGATCGGCCGGACCGCCCCAAGCCCGAAGCAGCTTGCCGTCGCTATCGAACTCGAGAACGGAAGGGGCGGCTTTGCAGCAGTCCGCGATCGGGCCATAGGGGCGCGGCTGTCCAAGTCCGTTGATTGGTTGGCCCTCCTCATTTTTCGCGCCATCAAGGGCGGTTTCGAGTCCGGCTTCTTCATTCGTCAGGGTCCGCGGCCGGTTGTAAACCCAGACATGGTCGTGGACGTCGACATAAAGTCCACCGATTTGGCCCAGAATCCAGTTGTTGGGAAGCGGTTGTGGCCAGGATGGGTCGTTGACGAAGCTCGGCGTCTTTCCGGTCTTGGAAGCATTGTAGACGCCCGTTTGTTTGAACAGCCGATCGATCGAGCCGCTTTTCTTCAAGATGTCGGTTTCATCGGCCGCCTTGCCAGCACCGGCCACAATCAGCATCGTGACCGAAAGAAACGCGAGAAGTCTGATTTTTCCCATGATGCTTTCTCTTCTCCCAGAGGAAGATTCCTACCTGCTGTACCGACGCGCCCCCGAAGGCGACATGCCCGGCTGCGGCCAGCCCGTAAGGGATGTCAGCTCGGAAAACGGGTCAAGTTCGAAAACGAGTATATACCTAGTTGGTTGATCAAGGTAGGGGGAAACCCCTCGCCCAGCGGATCTGGGAGAAGAGGCCCATTCGGCCGCCCAGCCTGCTCTGGCGGCCGGACTTGAGGTCCGGATGGCTGGCCGCCCAGCGGCTGAGCGACGCGCGCCTTGGGATAGGGGTGGATTGCCAAACTTGCCCACAAGGGCTTTGTCGGGAGTAATCGGCCGAAAAGCAGAGATATGCCCGATGAAACTATCAGGAGCCGGTCTGGTCAGGCTGGGCGTCTACAAGCGGATCCGCAGCCGGCACTTCCGATGGGGCGGCATACAGGTCGGTTTTCGCGGCCTCAGCATCAGGTCCTTTCTAATGGCGTCCGCGCAGGGTGCCGGCTTGATGGTGCGGTGCCGGCTTATCCGATAGGCGACTGTTCATCAATGGCTATTGCCTGCAAGAGGGGAAAATCGATTTAGAAATCGATTTAGGATTCAGATCAAGTGCAGCCGCCCACGAAAAGGGCTAGAATTCTCCCATGCGTCCCATTCTGATCGCCGCAGCCCTGCTGGCAACACTGGCTGCCGAGACACCTACGCCACGGAAGATCTCCGTGTCGCGCACCTTCGGCAACCCCGGCCAGGTCGGTCTGTTCGTCGCTGGCTCGGACGGCAGCGGCGAACATCCGCTTCTCGCCTCCAGGGATTCCGATTACGATCCGGTCTGGGCTCCGGACGGATCATCTATCGTCTTCACCTCCGATCGCGCCGGATCGGCGGATCTCTTTCGCGTCAGACCGGACGGCAGCGGCCTCGAACAACTGACTAATGATCCGGCCTACGACGATCAGGCGGCGTTCTCTCCCGATGGTAAACAGCTCGTTTTCGTGAGCACGCGCGGCGGCGGGACAGCGGCGCTCTGGACGATGAATCTCGCGGCGCGGCGCGCCAAACCCCTCACGACAGGAAAGGGCGGCGACTTCCGGCCGTCTTGGTCTCCCGACGGGAAATGGATTGCGTTCTCCTCGAGCCGGAACCATGCGTCGCCGTTTGCCCGCGGGCGTTGGGAGCGCCTTCAATTCGCCGATATCTACATCATCCGCCCGGACGGCTCGGGCCTCAAGAAAATCACCGAAAGCAACGGCTTCTGCGGAAGCCCCAAATGGATGCCCGACAGCCGCCATGTAGTGGCCTACTGCATGACGGGCGAACAGACGCTCGCAAATCGCCTGCCCAATCCCGATCCCGGCAACGACACGAAGTTGGTCTCGATCGATGTCACTACCGGGGCCGCCATCGAATTACCCGCCGGCCTAGGCGTCAAGATCAACCCCTCCCCCCTTCCCGCCAACGATGTCGGCTATATAAGAAAGGACAAGGCGGATCCAGGCGGAGGCATCTACTACCTGAGCGGCAAGCGCGGGCCTGCCGGCGACATCCGAACCGCGTCGTGGTCGCCCGACGGCAAGCGGGTCGTCTTTCATAAGCGTCTCACGGTGACACTTCCCGCGCTAACGAAAACCTTCACGCGCAACCCGCATTACCAGCTCAGCCTGACGGCGACGTACATACCGGCTTTCAGTCCCTCCGGCGATCGCTTTGTCACGAACAGCCGCCCCTCGCCCAATCCATTCGGGGCGAGCCTCATGGTGACAAATGCTGCCACGGGACGCTCCGAGGTCATCTACCAGGAGAAGAACCGAAATGTGCTGGCGGCGCAGTGGTCTCCGCAAGGCGACAAGATCATCTTTAGCATTGGGGCGTTCGGTGCGTTTTTCCAAGCCTTTCACGAATTGTTTCTCCAGACTCCAGACCGGGTCGAAGGCGGGGCGCAAATCGCGATCATCAACCCGGACGGAACGGGTTTTCAGGAAGTGACCTCAGGCCCGGCGAACCACGCATTCCCCTCGTTCTCCCCCGATGGCCGTCGCTTCGTTTACCGCGTGTTTGAGAACGATGGCTATGGTCTACGCATCATGAACCTCGAGACGAAAACAACTACGAGCCTGACGACGGAATACGATAATTTCCCGCTGTGGTCGCCCCGCGGCGACCTGATCGCGTTCTCACGCCTGGTCGATGGCGCGTACGAGATCCACACGATCAAGCCCGACGGGACAGGCCTCAAGCGCCTTACCTTCACTCACGGCAATGACGCGCACGTGGCATGGTCGCCCGACGGAGAGTTCATCGCGTTCGCCAGTTCCAGAATGGGCTTCAAAGATGAAGTCGTTTACACCGACGCCCCGCAACCTTATGGAGAACTGTTTGTCATGCGGTATGATGGCGCTCGTGTCGAACAGCTCACCGATAACCAGTGGGAGGACGGTACCCCCGCCTGGCAGCCAACGGCTCCCCGCAGGCCACCTGCCGGTAATTGATGCGCGGGAGGCCGAAAGCAACCGTGCTCCGCGGAGGCCGATCCGCTCTGTTTCCCGGGAAGCGTAAATTTTAAAAAAGCCGTTCGGACTAACTGGCTTCTTGCTGCTGGGCCTTGGGTTTGTGCTCATGGGCCCGGTCTCGAGGACAGCCACTCCGCGCAAGGGGAATGTCTCTACGATCAGCCGGGGTTTGTCACCCGCTCGCCTTCAGTCGCTCGGGCGCGGCGCGCCGATGTCTCGCCAACTCTACCCAACCCCTTCCGCGCTGTACGGAAAATCTGCGGGCGGCCCCAGAGCCGGATCGACATGCTTTCTCATCGCGGCGTCGCACACGGCGTAGCCCCAGTTGATCAGCCGCATCTGCTCGGAGTCCGGCAGCGCTTTTAGCCGCGTAGGAATACGGGCCAGAATCATCGTTTTCTCAAAGGGGCAGGGAAGAGCCTTGTCCACCTCATAATTCGCGATGTCGGTGCGGATGCCCCAATAGGTTCCGTCTCGCTCGGATCGCTCGAAGGCGGCGATCACCTGGCGTTTACGCAGGCTTCGCACCTGGTTGTCGATGATGTTCAGAATTCGGAATGAATGACGCGCCCAGTCCCGGTGGGGCGATTCCTCGGCTTCGACATGCTCTCCGGCGTCGCTTACGAGAACAGTCCGATAATCCTTCCACACGGTTTCGAGACCCAGGTTGTCGTAAACACCGCCGTCGGTCAGAATCGCCTTCGAAATATAGGGTTCGGTTTGAAGATCGTCACCGGTATTGGGCTCGAACACGCACCCATATTTGTGCAAGTCGAGTTCGGCGGGCGAGAGCACCGGGGGAAAGGCCGAGGAAGCCGCTACCGCTGCGGCTAACGGAACCTTCGGATGGCGAACCTCGCCCACGCGCCAGTCCCGCATGTAGGGCTTCGAAAACCGCCACAGCACCGTGGATTGAACGTTAGTCGCGTTAATTACGAAGCGCGGTGGCTCATCCGGAAGGTCCTGGAGAGTCGCTCCGTGAAAGAGCATTTCGTCGTAGGCTTTCTGAATCTTTTGCGATACCGTGCCCGGACCGAACACACCCTCGAGCAGCGAGCCGATATCGATGGTCCGCGAGGCCAGCTTGCGGATTTCCTCGACAACAGCGGTAAACCCCGGAGCCGGCCTATCCGGCCTGATATCCAGGTTCTTCCAGTGGAGCGCCAGCACGCCCGCCGTGATGGAACCTCCCGAAACGCTGGAGATCCGATCCAGCTTGCCGAGAAAACCGGCCTCGTTGAGGCGCCACAATGCGCCGAGATGAAAAAGCATGGCCCGGTAGCCGCCTCCCGAAAGGCAGAGACCGATGGCATTTTTCAGAGCCGCTCCTGGGTCGCTGGGGCCGACACGCACCGGAGATTCAGGCCTGAACGGTATGTGGGGATCAAAAAGCCGCATCCTATTTCCTCGCCTTTCCCAACCTGAATGCGGAAATCCTATCACAAGGGCGGGATTTTACACCTCCGCGGGCTCGTCTGAGAAGATCGCCCGCAGGCTCCTATGGCCAATCTTCCTGCCGGGAAGACTAAAACTTTGTATGACATAGGTAATGAAAACGTAATTGGTAAAAATCAGCAACTAATTAGCGGGTGCGGCCTTGACTCTGGGATGCACTTTCTATAAAATCGCCCCAAAGTTTCCCAGGAGAGAGCCGCCATGACAAGAACAACTGCATGGCCTCTTGTCGCACTGGTCGTGCTTGCAATTCCAGGACATGCCCAAAACGTCAGCGGGTCAATTGCCGGCCGTGTCATCGACCAGCAAGGTGCTGTCGTCTCCAACGCAGCGGTGACGATCACCGAGCCGCAAAAAAGACTCACCGTCTCGACAAAAACGAACGAGCTTGGGACGTTTCTATTTCCGGGCTTGCAGCCGGGAACATACTCCGTGACCGTGGAAGCTGCCGGGTTCAGGAAACTCGAACGGCCGAGCATTGCGCTCGATGCCAACGACAAGCTGGCGCTGGGCGATTTACAGCTTCAGATCGGCGCGATCACCGAAGCGATAGCCGTCACAGCCGAAGCGGCGCTTCTCCAAACCGAGAGCGTCGAACGATCGGCGACCGTTACGACACGCCAGATCGAGAACATTGAAGTGAACGGCCGGAATCCACTGGACCTGGCGAAGCTGATTCCCGGCGTCGTCGATACCGCAAACTTCTCGGTCGGCGGCGTCGGTGGGTTGAGCGGGCTGCAAGTTAACGGCAGCCGCGGAACAGAAAACCAGCTTACGATCAACGGCATCAGTGACATCGATACGGGGGCGAATGGAAGCCAGAATGTCACGGTCAGCCTGGACTCCATGGCGGAGTTCAAAATCTTAACTGGCATGTATCAGGCTGAGTATGGCCGTAACGCCGGCGCTCAGATTGCGCTTGTGACCAAGAGCGGGACCAATGTGTTTCACGGCAGCGGCTACTGGTATCACCGCCATGACGACCTGAACGCGAACACCTGGATCAACAATGTTCGCGGCCTGCCGCGAAACCTGTTCCGCTTCAACGATCCTGGTTATACGATCGGCGGCCCCGCCTATATTCCCAAAATCCTTTCGACGAAGGACAAGCTCTTCTTCTTCTGGAGCCAGGAATTTCAGCGCCAGTTACAGCCAAATTCTCCCAAAAACGTGACTGTGCCGACGGTACTCGAACGAAAAGGCGATTTCTCTCAGAGCGTCGATAACAACAACAAGCCGCTGATTATCAAGGATCCGCTCACCGGTCAACCGTTCCCCGGAAACGTTATTCCTGCGAGCCGCCTCTACGCGCCGGCCGTCGCCCTGCTGAACCTGTATCCGCTACCAAATACGAGCGGCACCGGCTACAATTACACCTCCCAGCTTTCCAGCCAGTTGCCGCGCCGGGAAGATTTATTGCGGCTGGACTACAACGCGTCGTCGAAGATCCGGTTTTTCGGCCACTGGATCGGCAACGTATTTCCGCAGGTTCTGCCCTATGGCTCGTTTGTGCTCGGACCCAATCTACCTATTACTAAGATCACAGATACGCGGCCGGGCCACAGCCTTGCAACCGGTATGACCTACGTTATCAGCCCCACGATGACCAATGAATTTAACTGGGGCTTCACCAAAAATAAGATCGACATCTTCGAAGTCGGCGATAAGCTGAGACGCAAAACGTCGGGAGTCAACCTGCCGCTGCTGTATCCCAACGCCGTGCAGGACGACTATATCCCCGAACCACGTTTCGATGGTACGCACCTGGCGAACTCGCCGCAATTCGTCGCCAACGACGCGCCCTTTCACAACTACAATACGAGCATCGATATCGTCGATAATCTAACCAAAATGTGGAGCGCTCACGCAATCAAGACAGGCATTTTCATGCAGCGCAGCCGCAAAGACCAGACCTCGTTCGGGGATAATAACGGGTATTACCGGTTCGGTGACAACCCGAGCAACCCCTACGACACGGGTTACGGCTACTCGAATGCGCTGCTCGGCGTGTACCAGAGCATGGACCAGGCCAGCGCCTATATCAACGGCATGTACCGATACTGGAACATTGAAGGGTTTGTACAGGACACCTGGAAGATCACGCCACGGGTTACTCTTGACTACGGCCTGCGCATCTCTTGGTATCAGCCGCAATACGATTCGTCGCTGCAAGCTTCGACGTTCGTGTTGAGCGCGTGGAATCCGGCCAAGGCGCCGCGCTTGTATGAGCCGACCACAATCAGCGGACAGCGAATGGCCCTCGATCCGGTGACCGGGCAGGTTCTCCCCGCATATGCCATAGGCCTTGAGGTGCCAGGCTCGGGTGATCCGTTCAATGGAATATTGCAGGCCGGGAAGGGAATCAACAAATATTTACAGCAGGACCGCGGCCCGCAGTGGGGACCTCGCTTCGGCATCGCCTGGGACGTGACCGGGAAGCAGAACTTGGTGATCCGAACCGGCGGGGGCGTCTATTACGACCGGTTTCAGGGGAATCGCGTATTCGACTTCGTCCGAAATCCCCCCGAATCGGTCCAGCCGACGTTGATGTACGGGTTCGCGCAGGATATCAGCCCCAGCAACGTCCTGCTAGGGCCTCCCACGCTCTATGCCGCCGACCCGACAGCCAAAATTCCAACCACCTATAACTATCAGTTCGGGATACAAACCCGGCTGCCGTGGAGCATGATGCTGGACACAGCCTACGTGGGTTCGCTCGCCCGCCACCTTCAGGATAACCGCAACCTAAACCCTGTCCCGTACGGCGCCACGTTCCTGCCTCAGAATCAGGATCCGAACAAGGTGGCCGCGAATCCGAATGCCCTGCCGGGAAGCAATGCTCTGCCGGACGTTTTCTTGCGTCCATTGCGCGGTTATGGCCAGATCAATTTGTATGAGAGCAATTCGACGTCGAATTACAACGCTCTACAGATCAATCTGACCAGGCGCTTAGGCCGCGGGCTTACCTTCGGCATCGCCTATACCTGGAGCAAGGCCCTCACCACTGCCTCCTCCGACACCACTTGGGTGCGAGCGGATAATTTCACTCGCGCCGCCGATTACGGTCCGGCAAGCTTCGACCGGCGGCAGGTATTCGCAGCGAATTATATTTACAACCTTCCCGGAACGCATATCGGGAACGCGTTGGCCCGGCTGCTCACCAGCGGCTGGCAGCTCTCAGGCGTCGTTTTGGCGTCCACGGGGTCCCCATTCACGCCGGGATTCAGCATTTCGGGGGCGGGCAGCCAGAACATAACCGGCAACTTTGTCGCAAATAGCACGTCGGAAGGCGCCCGCATCGGGGTGCGGCCGGGCTGCGATCCCTACACCCACTCAATTGATCCGTTCAATCGCCTCAATGCCACCTGTTTCTTCGCTCCGCAACCCGGCAGCCTGGGGTTGGAATCCGGGGTAAACTGGCTCTACAACCCCGGGCTGATCGATTTCGATATGTCGCTCCAGAAAGAGTTTGCCGTTAGGGAGCGGGTCCGTTTCCAGTTCCGTGTGGACGCTTTCAACGTCTTCAATCACCCCAATTTCACAGGTTTGAACACGACTCTGAACTTCACCAGCTATCCAAATCCGGTGATCGCGAACAATGCAACCCCTTATAATGCCGCCGGACAGTTGGTCAACGTGACCGGGTTCGGCGCGGTCACGGTTCCCGCTCCCGGGGCGGCGGGATCCTCCCGGATTTTGCAGACGCTGATCCGAATCCAGTTCTAACACGGGCCGCGGGCGGAAGTTCGCCGCCCTTTACTTCCCCTCGCCCGCCTAACCGCATAAAACAGCGAGAGCCGCGTTCTTTTAACGAGGAGGACTGCTGGCCTGCGGCGGACAGAGCATGTGTTAACGACGTCCGCGCAAGGCGAAACAGTGGATTGAGCCGGCGAGGGGTAGCTGGTAGGATGACGACAGGGGCGCGTAGCTCAGGTGGATAGAGCATCTGCCTTCTAAGCAGAGGGTCGCAGGTTCGAGTCCTGCCGCGCCTACCATACGAATCGACGCAGCTCTGATTTCCAATCTTGCTGGGAAAACGTGCGGAAGCCGGGCCGAAAGCCGTGAGTGCGGCGCCTCCAGCGGGAAGCGGTTTCACGGCTGGGTCGCGCGCCTGGAGGCCGGGGCGCACCAGTTCCCTTGCTCATTTCACGCGCCATTCCAGGATCCCGAACTCGCGCCAGCCGACATCCTGGCTGAGGAACATCGCGTCGGGCGGACCGATTCCGCCGGCCTTGTACAGCCGCGTCTGAGGTTCCACCTCCAGCCGGAGAGCGGTCGTTGTCGCCGGCTCGAAGTGGACCGTGTTGAAGCGGTCCTTCGCTACGGTATACGGATCGCGATTGACGGCCGGAATCCACTGCTCGCCTCGTCTATAAAGAATGCGCCAGGATGCCGGCAGGCGGCAGAAACGCCTGTCGTCAAACCAAAACACATCCACCCTTGAGACGGTGGCCGGTTGCTTAAACTCGTATTCCACCCAGCCGCTCTGGCCGGTCGGCGGCCGCATTCGAAAATAGCGCGCCGATTCGTCGGCGGAGTTTAACGGATCCACCCCATCATAAAGCGCTCCAATATCGTCGTTCTGGTCGTTGTATCCCGTCCAGGCTTTCGTGACGCCGCCGGAGGAGGTCACACGCGCTATGGGCTCGGGCGGCTCCGGAGGCGTCCAGGCCCCGGCCGAGTGGCGCGGCATCCAGACCTGCATTTCGCCCATCCCACGGTTAGCCCACGCGTAGTATGGAATGGCCACCAGGTTGTGCGGCACAGTGTCCATTGCAGCCGTATCTGAACGGCGGCGGAGCGCCTGCACCTGTCCGGTGATCACCCCGACGCCGCCCAGCAGATCCCGTCGAAACTCGCTTCGTAGTTTTGCCTCGTCTGGTACGATCACATCGAGCGCGCGGCCGCCGTTGTCGGGCCATTCGGCGCAGTAGACCAGCGGCCCCCGTTGGAGCGCCACGCGCCCGTCATCTTCGCGAACTTCCGCGCGGGCTAGGACGCGCCGAACGGGCATGGGCAATTTCAGCTCGATTGTGTCCCCCTGGTTCCACTTCCTCTCCACAACCGCGTATCCGGCCTCGATTTTTGGCGCAACAGGCCTTCCGTTGACTCGCAGCGCGACCTCTCCGGAATCCTCGCCGGCAAAGCGGTACAAGTCTCCCGGCATCACCTGATTTCTGGCCCAACCGGGAATGCGGATGCGGATGGCGAATCGCGCGCTATGTTCGGGGTCGATCGCAATGCCAACCGCCCCGTTCCACGGGTAGCGCGTCCTCTGGGTGACCCGTATCCGGATGCCTCCGATCTCGGCGCGCGCCGTGCTGCTGATGAAGAGGTTGATGTAGAACGCGTCCGGCGCTGTGGCGTAAATGTAGTTTCCCAGCGAGGCGATCAATCGCACCACATTGGGCGGACAGCAAGGTACGTTAATCCACTCAAAGCGCTCATAATCGCCGAAAGATTTTAGCGGATTTTGATAGAAGAACCGGTCTCCGCGCAGCGACACCCCCGCCAGAAATCCGTTGTAGAGGATCCGCTCCATGACGTCGATGTACTTTGCGTCGCGGTGAAGCAAAAACAGCCGGTGGTTCCAAACGATATTCCCGTACGAGGCGCAGGTCTCGTTCCAGGCGCTCAAATTTGGTAGCTCGTAGGGCGCTCCAAACTGCTCATGAAATCGAATGGACCCGATACCGCCGGTAATATAGGTTTTTCGCGAAACGGCGTCTTCCCAGATGCTATCCAAGGCTTGCTCATATTCGGCCGAGCCTGTAAGGGCCGCGATGTCCACCAGAGCGATATAGAGAAATGCGGCTCGTACACAGTGTCCCACCGCTTCTCTCTGCCGAATCACCGGCTTGTGGTCCTGCGCGTAGGTGCGGTCGGCCGCGTATTCGCCGGTGCGCGGGTAATCGTCTCGTCCACGCTGGTCGAGGAAGAACTTGGCCAGCTTCCAATACCTGGAATCTCCCGTCTCCCGGTACAAGCGGATCAAGCCGATCTTTTGCCCTTCGTGCCGCGAGATATAAACCTCCTTGCCGGGGCCGTAAGCAGTCTCGATAACGCGAACATCGCGCTGAGCTGCGTCCATCAGCCTCGGATCGCCCGTGGCGTCAAACCAGGCGGCTGCTGCTTCCAGGAAATGTCCGGATACGCGGATGGCTCTGTCAGGATCGGAAAGACGCGGCTCAAGGGCCGCCAGGAGGCGATCGATGCGCCGCGTGACATACGACTCTAACTTCGCGTCCGGGCGTTTCGCCAGCATGTAGGCGGCCGCTTCAATCAGCTTCGAAAGACCGAAATCGCCGTCGTCACTCAGCCTCTCCAGGCAATGCCAGATGGAAATCGAACGATTCGCCTCGATGCGTGGATTCCAAAACTCGTCGTGAATTTCGACCTTGGTGAAGGGTACCGGCGCGGCGCGGTAATCCGGCTGCTGAGCTGCCCGGCTCGCTCCGTGAAGAAGCCAAAATCCGGGTAAAGCTTTGCCGGATGCGAGCAAAGCCCGCCGGCTGAGGCGCTGGCGCAACGTGTGCATTTCGGTGTTCCCCGGGAAGCCGTCTTTCACAACTCGGCTAGGAAACTTATAATCTATAATCTCTTATGGCGGCGGTCAACCTTATCCTTCTTCCCGCCTATAAAGCTGAGAGCAGACGGCCGGCTGCGGCGATGCGAGCGCTTTCCGCCGCCTGGCTTTCCAATACAGGTACAGCGGAACGCCGCTTGCGATGACGGCCAAACCGAACGTCGAATTGCGGGGGTCGCCGGCGGCGATAAAGATCAGGAAGAAAACTGCGACCGAAAGATAGAGCAGCGGGGTCCAGGGATAGCCGATCACCCGATACGGTCTTGGCAAGGCCGGTTTTTTGTGGCGAAGCACCAGCAGCCCCGCGACCGTCAAGACGTTGAATAGCAGTGAGGCGAAGGAAGTGAAGGTGAGAAGATCGCTGTACAATTGCGCTCCGCGGGAGCCAAAACTGCCGGAAAGCACCAGAAAAATAGCCCAAAGCGCCTGATATCGAATCGACTGGACGGGTGTTCCCCGTTGCCGGTGAATGCTGGCGGCGCCCGAGAAGAACAAGTTGTCTTGCGCCATGGCGTAATACAGACGCGGGCCGGCAAGGATCAACCCGTTGACGCATCCCGCCGTGGAAATCAGAATGCCGAGGGCCACGAGGTTGGCGCCCGTTGGTCCGAAGACCACTTGCGCCACCTGCGCCGCGATTCTCTGGTCGGGGGCGGCGGCTGCCTGCGCCACGGAAAGGATGCGAAGATAGGCCGAAGCCGCCAGGCTGTAAATCAGCGCCACGCTCAGCGTTCCAAGAAAAAGGGCGCGGGGTAGAGTGCGCGTGGAGTCCTGCGTTTCCTCGGCGACGAAGGTCACTATATTCCACGAGTCATAGGCGAACAGAGCCTTGGACATGGCCACCCCGAAAGCGGCCAGGACGCCGGCAGAGAGCGAAGAGGGCAGCAGAGGCTGAAAGTGGGCCCAGTTGCCCTGGCGGCTCAGCATGCCCGCGGCGATAAGACCCAGCAGGGCCGCGGTCTTGCCGATTCCAAATAGATTCTGTACGAAGGAACCTTCCCGCAGGCCGCGCGCATTGATCGCGGACAGAAACACGATCAGGAAAATGGCCAACACCTGAACGCCCGACAGGCTGAAGAAGCCGGCGCGAAGCCAGGCTCGGGACTGCCCGATCCAGGGAAAAAAGACGCCAGCATAGTTGGCGAAGGCGATCGCGACCGCCGCGATAAATCCGCTCTGGATGACCGTGAATAGCGTCCAGCCGTAGAGAAAGCCCCATAGCGGCGTGAAAGCCTCTTTGAGAAAGACATACTGACCTCCTGCTCGTGGCAGCGCGGCGGCTAGCTCGCCGTAACACAGAGCGCCGCAGAGCGTCAGCAGTCCGCCGATCAGCCAGATGGAGACAAAAGCGCCGGCTCCAAGCTGCACCTGGACGATCAATCCAGCGATCAGCGAGGGAGCAATAAATATGCCGCTGCCGATCATCGACCCCACGATGATCATGGTCGCGTCGAGCAGGGTCAGCCGCTTGGTTGAAAATGTGCTTGAGGCCGCCATGAGTTCCGCGCCGCCGTGACCAGTATGCCGCGGGCGGGGAGATCTTTTTTGGGGACTTATCCCTCGAAGTAGCGCAGATGTTGCTCGGCAAATATCTCGAAGCTGTCGAGCGCGATTTGCCTGGCTTTGGCGGCTTTACGCGAGACCAGTCCGGCGGCGATCCGGCTGTGAGCCTCCGCCGAAGCTGTCATATCGACATAGGCTCGATTGCGAAGGTTGCGCAGATAGCAAAGCGCAAGCAGCGGCAACATAAGCTCCTCGAGAAGTTTGGTCAACACCGTGTTGCCGGGCAGTTTCCAAAGAAGATTGTGAAAGGCCAGGTCGTGGCTGTAGAATTCCTCAATATTTTGGGCCTGCGCGGCGGCTTTCATCCGGCGGGCGGCCGAGGCGAGTTGCTCGAGGTCCTGCTGCCGGCCCTTCTTGGCTCCGAGTTCCACGGCTAGGCCCTCCAGTTCCGGCCGGACTTCCAGGATCTGGCAAACCTCGTTGCGCGTGAGAGTCGTCACCACGCAGCCCTGGTTGGATTTGCGTACCACGAGCCCCTGATGCTCGAGCGCCACCAGGGCTTCCCGCACCGTCGGCTGCCCGACGCTAAGCTGCTTGGCGATCTTCGATTCAATGATCCTGTCGCCCGGGTTCAGCGTCCCCGAAATAATCAGGTCGCGAATCGTGTGGGCGATTTGATGGGAAATGGGGATTTTTCTCCCGATAGAATTCGAAAGTTGCTCCAGTCGGTCGGAAACGCGCCTGTCAGCGACACTGACCGGGGATGTTGGGAGAGGCATAATCTTTCAGTTTACAATCGATCGCCCGCCAGGTAAAGATAAAAGATAATAGATGAATTCGCACGCATAAAAAAAACGCGGGTACTGTGCTAAATCGGGGTTGCGGAGTGGCGGCCAACGTTGCCGACAGCAACCCGCTTTTAGTGCGTGCGAGATCGTGGTCCCCCGAGGCCACTGTGCCCGGAGGGATGCTTCTGTGCGCTCTGGATTCAGCGCGCGGCAGGGAGGCGGGTGCTGCGTGAATGTGCACCGGAGAGCGCAACAGCAGATTGACGCCAAGCCGGCAAGCGAAGACAATGCGGATGAAGAGCAGAATTCGCTTGGTTGTTTTCAAGCACCCCGGCCGGATCTCCCCCTAACAACAGTTACGCCGGCGGCCCCTCCGCTGCCGGTGGGGACGGGGCCATTCATTCGAGCCGGGAACTTGACAGCCGGTCCCGTTAAAAATACCATCTCTTTATCATCAAATGACAGATTATAAATTATTGACTGCTCCCGGGCACGCGCCACTCAGCCGGCAAGAGCAGCGGAGAGCAGCGGCGGGGGGCCGCCGTCGGCTTTTAGTAAACAGCGGACCAGCGCTCAGGCTGCCGCCGGGGGTCCTGCCGTTTGCTCTCGTGGCGTGCGGGATAGCAAGCGCTGCCCTGGCCCAAGCGCCGCCTCTCAAGCCGCACGAGTATTGCGCCGTCTGTCATAAGGAGATCGTGGAAGATTTTTTGTCACATCCCCACTATAAGGCCGGCATGGAGTGCAACACGTGCCATGGCGACAGCGTCGGGCACCGCACCTCCGAAGGCCACGAAGCCCCCGACAAAATCGCTGCCGCCAATGAGATTCCCGCGCTCTGCGGCAACTGCCACCGTGGCGGCGGCGCCCGCCCGATTCTTGCCGAATATTTGGAAAGCAGGCACGGTAAGTTGGTAATGGCCGAATCGAAGACGCGCGCTCCACACTGCGGCACTTGCCACGGAGTGCATAATGTCCGAGGACCATCGGCGATGGAACTTCAATGCCGGCGTTGCCATGCGCAACTGCCGCCCCGCTGCTCCGGCTCCCCGGCCCGAGCGGCGGCTCTGCGTTGCGCAGGCTGCCATTTTCCTCACGTTTTCCTCGCTCAGGGCGGCTCCGGAAAACGTGCGCCGGAGACCGTTCGGAGATCGCCGTGAAACGAATTTCCCGCTTCGCCGTCGACTCGTTTCCATGCCTGCAAAATAGCCGCGGCAAGGCCGATTTGTTGATGCAACCGGCGGAGACTCTGGACTTGAAGGTAACGAAATCTTCGTCCCAACAACAAGTCGGAATCTCCGAAAAACGCCTTAAGGACAATGACATGCAAGACAGGAACATGCTTCGACGAGACTTCCTCAAAGCGGCGTCCGTAGCTGCCGGCATGGCGGCCCGCGCTGCCGGCGCCAGAGCATCCGCGACGCTTCCGGCTTCCCGCTTGCGGATAGAAGCGTTTGATTACGAGGGTGTTCGGCTGCTCAAGAGCCGCTGGCAGGAGCAGGTTCAAAGGGCCAGAGAGTTCTACATGGGCTTGCCCGACGATGACATTTTGCACGGCTTTCGCGTCGAGGCCGGCCTGCCTGCGCCAGGCAAGGCCTTGGGCGGCTGGGCTAGAAGGAATACGGGCGGAGTTTTTGGACAATGGCTGAGCGGCATGGCCCGGATGTATCGGGCTACCGGCGACGCCACGTTACGGGACAAGGCCGTGCATCTCATGCGCGAATGGGGCAAGACCGTGAGGTCCGACGGCGATTGCCGCATGGGACACTACGCTTGGGACAAGCTGGTCTGCGGCTTGGTCGATCTCTACGTCTACGCGGGCGAAGCCGAGGCTGTCTCGCTGCTCGAGAAAACCGCCGGCTGGGCCGCCAAGAATTTGAGCCGGGAAAACATGCCGGCTGTCAAGAGCCACAACACCTTCTATTCGGGTCGGCCAGGCGAGTGGTACACACTGGCGGAAAACCTCTACCGCGCTTATCAGGCCACGGGCAATCGAAGGTTCAACGACTTTGCGCAAGTCTGGCTATACCACTTCTACTGGGACAAATTCGATCAGACGCCCGATCCGCCGGATGCCGAGGGTGTTCACGCCTACAGCCACCTCAATACCTTCAGCAGCGCGGCCATGCATTATGCGGTCACCGGCGATCCCAAATATCTTCGGATCATCCGGAACGCCTATGAGTACTTTCGGAATCGGCAATGCTATGCAACCGGCGGGTACGGCCCCAATGAACGGCTTATGGCCGCCGACGGAAGCCTTGGAAAGGCCTTGGAGACGCGTTCCGACACCTTTGAAACCCTCTGCGGCTCCTGGGCGGCTTTCAAACTGTGCGGCTATCTCATGCAGTTCACCGGAGAGGCGCGATATGGGGACTGGATCGAGAAACTGTTTTACAACGGCGCCGGCGCAGCGCTTCCCCTCCAGCCTGGAGGGCGCAACTTTTACTATTCCGACTACCGGGTCGGCGGAGGCATGAAAGTCTACCGCTGGGATAATTTCACCTGCTGCTCCGGAACCTATTTTCAAGACATGGCCGACTACCACAACTTGATCTACTACAAGGACGGATCAAGCCTGTACGTCAATCTCTATGTGCCCTCTCAGGTTGCCTGGAGCCGCGGAGGAACCGGCATCAAAGTCACCCAGCAGACCGATTATCCGGTTTCGGAGACCACGACGCTCACGCTGGAGATGACACAAAGCGCGGAATTTCCTTTGAAATTGCGAGTCCCGGAGTGGTGTAGCGAGATGTCGGTGAAGGTGAACGCAAGTGCGGTAAACGTGGCGTGCAAGCCGGGAACCTGGGCCACAGTCGAGCGCCGCTGGAACTCGGGCGATCGCGTGGAAGCGCGCATCCCCCTGCGCCTGTGCATGCAGCCGGTGGACCGGCAGCATCCCGACCGCGTCGCCGTGGTCCGGGGGCCGGTGGCGCTGGCCCTCGATTTCGACTACCATGATCCGGCGTTCGAGCTTCCCGGAACGGACGATGAACTGAACAAATGGCTGGTGCGCGATGACAGTCCCCTGCCGTCGCATTTTTCGGCCCCCGCCGTTCCCGGCATGTTTCGGGTGGAACGCCCGGACGGCCGTAATGTGCGGCTGAGATTCCGTCCGTTTTATGCGTATGAGGAAGGATTTCCGTACCTGATGTACATCGACCGAAAGGCGTGGCCCCACCGGCTCTGGTAAGCCCTTCCCCCTGTTTCGCTCGAAGCAAGGCCTTGGCTCCGGGCGGCCACTCTGGCGCTACATATAGAGGCCGCCAGTAACCAGTATCACGGCTCCTGTCACGTAATCAGACAACGGAGAGGCCAGAAACAGCATGGGTCCCGCCGCTTCCTGCGGCGTACCGGCGCGGCCCAACGGGATCTGCCGCAAGACAGCGTCACGCGCTTGTTTCGGAATTCCCAGCACGATGCCTTCCGCCGCAGTGACGCCTTTTTCTTTTTCCTGCGTCAGCCGCGTGTCGATAAAACCATAGGCGACGGCGTTGCAGGTGATATTGAACGGACCCCACTCCTTGGCGATGGTTTTGGTCAGCCCGACAATGCCCATCTTCGCGGCGGAGTAGTTCACCTGGCCGGCGTTGCCGGCCATGCCTGAAGTCGAGCTGACATTGATGATCTTGCGGCAGGGGATCGGTCCTCTCAAAGCTTCGGCTTTCGCCGTCTCGCGCAGATAGGAAGCTGCGGCACGAATGATTCGAAACGGCGCTTTCAGATGCAGGTCAATGATGCGGTCCCATTGCTCGTCGGTCATCTTGTGAATGACCGCGTCCCAGGTCAGTCCCGCGTTGTTGACGATGATATCAATACGGCCGAAACGGTCGAGGGCGCATTGGATCCACTTTTCCGGGAAATCCGGAGCCGTCACGCCGCCCGGCAAGACGGCGGCTTCAGCCCCGGCCCGGTGCAATGCTTCGGCGGCTTCGCGCAGCGGCTCCTGATCCAGATCGTTGAGGACCAGCCGCGCCCCTTCCCGCGCGAACAGTTCCGCCGCGGCGCGGCCAATGCCGCGCGCCGCGCCGGTGATAAGAGCGACTTTACCATCCAGCAGCGCCATTGCGCCTCCCGTTCCCAACAAGAAATTGAAGATAACATCTGCATTGCCAGGCTGCCGCCGGAAAAGAGATTGATACGGGAAGGGACCGGTGTCGGGCGGCCGGCGCGCGCCGGAAATGCAGGCTCAGGCTGGCGCGGGCGTCAGCAAATCGCTGGAGGCCTGGACGCTGGCGGAAACGGGCTCGGGAGCGCGCACCGGTTTCTTGCGAGCCGCGGAAGGCGCGGGCGCCTTCTGCGGACGCCGCTTGACGCCGTCCAGCAGCCGGGTAATCCGCTTTTTTAAATCCTGAAAGATCTTGTCGGGCGTTCGCGATGCGTCCACCATCTCGAAGTCGTAACGCTGCGCCATCGAGTCGAGTGCCCGAATTACACGGCTCTGGTATCGGACAAAACTCTCAAACAGATCCTTGCCCATATGCACGTCCATGCCCGATTCCCAGTAGTCGAATCCGCCGCGCGCGTAGACTACGCGCGGCAGCAGGTCCTGCACGCTGGCCCGCAGATAGTAAATGGCGTGAGGCCGCAAGGCAAAACCGAACACCTGGCGGATCCACGCCGGGTCGCTGCCCCTGGCGCTCGCCCGCGCGATCGAAGAGTAAATGTAGCGGTCCGTCAAAACGACAAAGCCGGCGCGGAGGGCGGGAATGATCTCGTTCTCGAGCCGGTCGGCGAAATCGGTGGCGTAGAAAAGGCTCAGGGTCAGGGGGCCCAGAGTGTTGCCGCGCTTTGCCTGCCGGATGGTTTTTCCTACCAGCGCGGAGCGGGCCATTCCCGTGTCCATGACCGCGTGGCCGCTGTGCTCGAGCCATGTTCTCAGCAAGCTGACCTGGGTCGAGCGGCCTACCCCGTCCGGGCCTTCGATCACGATCAGCTTCCCGCAGAGCGCGGATGTATCTACGCCGGGCAATCCCTCTTCGTAAAAAGTAAGCGGCTGTTGGCTTGCCTTCATACGGGTCTCGCCGAACCGATTCCATTGGTGTCCACGAAGCCCTGCCAGGGGGCGCGCAACAGCCCGTTGGGGTGGGTCAGATCGAGCTCCTGTTCCACAATCTCGCGGATTTTGGTTTGCTGCTCTTCGATGGAAAGCGTGGCGTCAATGACGCGGAACCCGAATTCATCGATCATGGCCTCGTATTCGTCCACGATGCGCCCCTGAAAGAGCCGGAAACTTTCCTCGACGTCCCGGCTCAGGTGCAGATCCATGCCCGCTTCGTAATACTTGAGCGCGTCGCGCCCGCCGAGAATACGTCCCAGCGCAACATCCAAAGGCACGCGAAAATAGAAGGCGAGAGTGGGCCGTATAGCAAACCGGTAAAGGTTGCGCACCCACCGGCGGCTCACGCCGCGAGCGGTATCGCGGGCGAAGGCCGTGAAGGCATAACGGTCCGCGCAGACGATGCTGCCGGCTCTTAAGGGAGGCAAAATCTGGCGCTCAATGCGGTCGGCGAAGTCGGTCGCGTGGATCAGGCTGAAAGTCGTCGGCGTGAACATGTCCTTCTTTTTGCCGCGGCGCGTGGTTTCCCGCACCAGGGGCGAGGAATTCCATTCGCTGAAGACCACCCCGAAACCGCGGGACCGCAGCCAGTGGCTCAGCAAAGCCAACTGGGTGGATTTGCCCGAGCCGTCTATCCCCTCGACGACAATCAGTTTTCCTGGAAACTTCCGGCTGGAAAAGACCCGCATGGGATTGGCTTTCCAACGTACCCAATCTTCCATTATACTCCGGCGGATTTCTTGTTCGATTGGAAGATGCGGCTGCCCGCCGGCAGCCGGCCCGTTTGGGAGAGCGCCGGGCTGGCGGGCGTGCAGCGGAAAACTGCCATAATGTCGTTCTGAGCCGCGTTCCTCGATGAGCATTTACGCCGCTATTGATATCGGCAGCAATTCCATCCGGCTGGCCGTCGCCGATACGGAGCCGGGCCGCTTCTACAAGCTGTTGGCCGCCGAGAGACAGGTAACCCGCATCGGCGAGAGTGTGTTCGCCGGCGGCAAGATCGGCGAGAAGGCGATGGAGGACACTTGCGCCGTGCTCGGGCGGTTTGCGGCGGCATGCCAGAAATGGCAGCCGGTTGCGGTCCGGGCCGTGGCCACCAGTGCGGTCCGCGACGCGAGCAATCAGGCGGAGTTCCTTGCCCGCGCATCCAAGGCAGCCGGGGTGCCGGTCCAGGTAATCTCCGGCCGGGAAGAAGCCCGGTTGATTCACTTAGGCGTCCTGGCCCGCTGGCCCAGGCCGGATCCAGAGATGCTGGTACTCGACATCGGCGGCGGCAGCGCCGAGGTCATCTGGAGCCAAAGCGGCGAGATCCGATACAGCAAATCTCTGCCCCTGGGCGCGGTCCGGTTGACGGAAAGCTTTCTCCAGCATGATCCGCCGGCAGAAGAGGAGCTTGCCGAGCTGCACGAATACATACAGCAGCAATTTGTTGGGACGTTGCGCCGGCTCGGGCGCTGCTCGAAAGCGCGCGCCATCGGAACCTCGGCCACAGCCGCGGCCGCCGTCTGCGCCGTGAACCGGATTCGCAGTTCCGACCGGGAAGAAGCCGCGGGACGCCGGGCGCGATACCGCGAAATTCAGGCGCTGTACCGTCGGCTGATCCGCATGGACTGCCGGGAGCGGCAGCGGATCCCGGGCATAGGCCCGCGGCGGGCGGAAATCATCGTCCCCGGGGTGGCGGTTTTGCAGTATTTCGTGGAGCATTTCACCGGCGGCGCAATTTACTATTCCCCGGCGGGCTTGCGCGACGGGCTTATCGCCGATCTGGCGGCGCGGCGCGTCACCTCGGAAGCAGCATCCCTGGACAAGCAACAGCGCCGCACGGTGGTGGAAATGGCGCGCCGTTACGGCGTTTCCCTGCCGCACGCCCGCCAAGTCGCGGTTCTGGCCCGGTCGCTGTTCCTTAATCTGGCCTCGGCCCACCGGCTGCCTCTTGCGTATGCCCGCCTGCTCGAGGCCGCCGCGTATTTGCACGACGTAGGCCATTACGTCAGCTCCATCCGCCACCATAAACACTCCTACTATCTGGTGGCGAACTCGGACATGCCCGGCTTCACGGACCGGGAGCAGCTCATTGTGGCGAATATCTGCCGCTATCACCGCAAGGCGCTCCCCAGCGACGAGCACGACCATTTCCGGACGCTCAGGCCGGACGAGCGGCGGGCTGTTGCGCTGCTTGTGCCGCTGCTGCGAGTCGCCGATGGCCTCGACCGCGGCCATCGGCAACTTGTAACGTCAGTACAGGCGGAGGCGCAGAACGGACGGATCTGCGTTTTTGTAAAATGGCGCCCCGGCCTCGAGCTGGATCTCTGGGCGGCCCGGCGCGCAGCGCCCTCTTTCAGTCAGGTTTATCATTTGGAACTGGTTGTTGCTTCACAGCGCTGAATTTCAGGTAAAGGCACTACCGGCCAGTGGTGCTCCGCGGAAATTTACATCTTGCTCCGGCGCCGTCTCTTGCTCCATAATCTAAGTACCGCATAGTTATTGAAGAGCCGCAGGAGCTGCAATTGCCAGTTGCCAGTGAACGGGCGTCTTTAGTGAGGGCGCTTTCGGCTGTGGCCGTGACGGAGCGGCGGAAGAAAACGCGCCGGTTCCTGGAGGGCCTGTCGACCAGCGAGTTGCGCTATATCGCCAGCTATCTGGGCGCCTGTTTGCTGGAGTCGGCGCTGTACTCCGATCAGGTTTCCCGCCGGCAGATCGCCTCGGACATTGCTCAATACGAGTGCCGCCGTTGCGGGTCAGGCTGCGGGTTTTCCGGCGATGTTGAGCATCAGATGATTCTGCTGCTCGAGTACCTCAGCGCCTGCCGGCGCTCGGTAGCGGTCAACGTAGTCGCGGGTTCGGCCTGATCCGCCCTGAAGCCCTGAAATCCGAATCCGGTTCCTTCACATTGACACCCTCCCGCACGGCTGGGTAAATAAAGGCCGTTTTCCGGTTTTTTTCTAAGCGTTGTGCTATTAAAATTAACACTTGATCGGAAGCGAAGCCTGGGAAGGTGGAGGGGCAGGGAATCGAAAAAAGCTGTCCGAAAACGCAAGGGGCGATCAAAGGGCGCTCTTGCAGTCGCGGCAAACAGTTGCCTGGCTGGATCGAAGGGGCGGAAACGCCGGCAAGCGGGGGCCGTGCGGTTCGGGTCCCGGAGTCGGCCTGTTTCGGCCGTTTGTGGTGTCGATTCTGAAGGCCCTTTGCTAGTGCCAGTCCAGGCGGAGAAGCGGAACAAATGGCCGTAACGAAAATCAAGGGCCGCTACGAAATCAGGCAAATCCTGGGCCAGGGCGGGATGGGCGTGGTTTACAAGGCGTTCGATTCCTTGATCAAACGCGAAGTCGCCCTGAAAACCATCCGGGATATTCCCGACCGGACGGCTCTCGATCTGTTTTACAAAGAGTGCGATGTGCTGGCTTCCATGAGCCATCCGAACATCGTCGAGATCTTTGACATCGGGGAATTCGAAGAGGATGGGGCCAACAAGCCGTATTTTGTCATGCCCCTGCTGCCTGGGGTGACGCTGGATCACCTGATCCGCACCGAAAGCCATCGGCTCACCGTGGAGCGCTCGGTTGATATCATGTGCCAAACCTGCCGCGGCCTTCAGGCGGCGCACGATCGCGGCCTCGTGCACCGGGATCTCAAGCCGAGCAACATCTTCGTGATGGAAGACGACTCGGTGAAGATCATCGATTTCGGCGTGGCGCACATGGTGGATGCGCGTTCCACCATGGGGCACAAGGGAACTCTGCTCTATATGGCGCCCGAGCAGATCGAGATGAAGCCGCCCTCGGCGCTTTCCGACATTTTTTCGCTGGGCGTGGTCTTCTACGAGACCTTTACCCGCCGGCGTCCTTTCGAGCGGCCGACCACAGGCGAGATTGCGCAGGCGATTCTCCAGCAGATTCCGCCGCCGGTTTCCGATTTGAATCCCGCCGTGAGCCCGGCCTTGAGCCGGGTAATCCACAAGGCCATGGCCAAGCAGCCGTGGCATCGGTTCTCGAGCGCCCGCGAACTGGCGGAAACGCTGCAAAAGGCGCAGCGGAACGAGCCGATCGAGTTTTTCGATCCGGCGCGCATCCAGCCGCGGATCCAGCGCGCCACGAGGGCCTTCGAGCAAGCCGACTATCAGTTTGCCATGGAGATTCTCAGCGAGCTCGAAGCGGAAGGTCACGTCGACCCGACCATCGCGCTTTTGCGGCGGCAAATCGATCAAGCGACGCGGCAGAAGACCATCATGCAGTTGCTCGATAGCGCCCGGACGCGCTTCGAGGAGGAGGAGTACCCGCTGGCGTTGCAGAAGATTCAGGAGGTCCTTCAGCTTGATCCGAACAACGCCGCCGCTTTGTCGCTGAAAAACAACGTCGAGAGCAAACGAAGCGAGACGAAAATCGACGACTGGTTCCGGCTCGCCAGGCAGCATATCGAAAATCATGCCTTCAGCCACGCCCGCCAGGCGCTGCAAAACGTGCTCCAGCTCAAGCCCAGGGAGAGCCGCGCCCTGCAATTGCTTGCGGAGGTGGATCGCAAAGAGCAGGAATACGTGCGGGTGCGGCAGGAAAAGCAAGAGCTTTACCAGGCCTCGCTCGAGGCCTGGCAGAACGGCGAAGTCAGCGCCGCGCTCACCAAGCTGGAAAGACTGCTGGAGCTGGACCGGCGCGCTCCGGATACCTCCGCTCCGGAACGGGGCGCCGCCTATCAGAATTTTTACAACCAGGTCCGCTCGGAACACGACGCCATCAAGAATTCCTACGCCGAAGCGCGGCGGCTTCTGGAAGACGGCAACTTCGCGCAGTCGCTGGCCATTTGCAATGAATACCTGGCCAAGCATCCCGGGAACGCCCTGTTTCAGGCCCTGAAATTTGATGTGGAGGAGCGTCAGCGGCAAGGTCTTTCTGCTACCATCGCTCAGATCGACGCTAAAGTCGAAGCGGAACCCGACCTGGAGCGGAAGGTCAACATCTTGAAAGAGGCGCTCGACCAATACCCCGGGGAGGCTCATTTCGAGCGCGCGCTCCGCTTGATGCGCGACAAGCGAGACCTGGTGAATTCGATTGTCGCCAAGGCCCGCAATCATGAGGAGCGCAATCAGTTCACCGAGGCCTTGGGGCAGTGGGAGATTCTGAAAACGATTTACGCGCAGTATCCCGGCCTGCATTTTGAGATCGAGCGCGTCATCAAGCGCCGCGAGCAGCAATCGCGGGCCGAGGCGAAGGTCCGCTGGGTGGAGCAGATCGACCGGCACCTGGAGTCAGCCGATTACAGCCGGGCCATGGAATTGCTGAAGGAGGCTTTGCTCGAGTTTCCTGACGACGCCGAGCTCACTGAGTTGCAGAAGCTGGCGGGTCAAGGCATCGAGCGGGCGGCCGAAGCCCAAGCGCTGCTGGCGAAGGGGCAGGAACTCTGCACGCAGGGAAGAATCGATGAAGGCATTGAGTGCCTGCGCCGCGCCCGCCAACTGGACGATCGGAGCCCTGTCATCCGGGCCGTGCTGCTCGACACCTTACTCGAGCAGGCGCGAGCCGTCCTGGACAAAGACTGGCGCTCCGCAGAGCAACTGACGCAGCAGGCATTGGAACTGGATCCGGCTCACGCCCTGGCGAAGAGCCTGCGCACGCTCGCCTGGGACAAAAAACGCGAGGAATTTGTAGATCAGTGCGTCGCGCAGGCCCGGCAGTTGCAGGCCAGCGGCGATATCGCATCGGCGCTGGCGAAAGTAGAGGAAGGCCTTGCGACTTACCCGCGGGAGACGCGGCTGACGCTGCTCCACGGCACGCTGAGCAAGGCTCTCCCGGAAGGGGAGCGGCCCACCGGGTCCCGCCAGGGCGGGCCGGGCGGGAAGCTTCCGGCCACGCCGCCTCGCCTTGCCAATGATGTCGAGGTCACGGCGACAGGCGCCGGGGAACGCCCCTTACGGAACTACGCCGAGCAATATGCGGAAACGATGCCCGACCCTTCTGCCAGGCCGGCTGCTCCGGAGCGGGCAAGATTGAGCCTCACTCCGGCGTCCGAGCCATTGGCAACGGAAGCGGCCGCAGCGAAACCGATTGGGGCGCCCCCGGCCAAGCCTGCCGAACTCCAACCGGCGCCGCCTGATCTGGAGCGAAAGAAGAGGGTTCCCGAGGCTCCCAAGCGCCCTGCCACGCCCAGGCCAGCCCCGAAGGCTGGTGCTAAGGCGGCGAAAAATGTCTCTGTGCCGTCGCCGGGCGCTAAATCCAAAATATGGATTCCGATCGCGGCGGCGTCCGTACTTGTCCTGGCGGTAGTGGGCGTGGTTGCCGGCCTGCGCTCCCGGAAGGCGGGTGTCGTTGCCGGAAGCATCCCGGTCGAGATTCGCACGACGCCGCCCGGAGCGGTAATCCGTATCAATAACGAGACTCGCGGCTTGTCGAACCTGAAGATTGAGCTTCCGGAAGGATCCTACCAGGTCGAGGCCCAACTTGACGGATATCAGCCTTCGGTGGCGACGATTCATCCCGCCGCCGGCGCACCGGTCGCCCTCGATCTTGCTTTGCAGCCGTTACCCCAGAGCGTCCGCGTCTTCACGGATCTTGAGAGCGGCAAGGTGCTGCTTGACGACCAGCCGGCAGGGGACCTGCAAGACGGGCAGTTTGTGCTGGACAACGTAGCGCCAGGCAAACACACATTGAAGGTTGCCGGCGGCCGAGAACAAGCGGCCATCACCTTCGAATCTGCGCCGGGGGCTGCGCCCGTGATCACCGCTCCGCTCGCGGCGAAAGAAATCGTGGCCGTCGCCGTCAGCAACCTGGGCGGAAAAACGCAAGTGCTTTCCAGCCTCGATGGTGTTCCGGTGAGCGTGGATGGACAGCCGGCCGGCCAGGTCGGCCCGAACGGGCTCGAGTTGCCGAACATCAGCCCGGGAAATCACGAGTTGAAACTCGGCGAGGGAGCCAACGAGCGCAAAATGATTGTCGCTGTCGGTCCCGCGCCCGCGCTGACGGCGTATTTGCAGTCGGATAAGAATGTCGGAACGCTTGTGGTCGAAACCGGCGAAGACAATGCTTTCGTTTTTCTGGACGGCAAGGAGCAGCGCAGGCCGACGCGCCGGGGCCAGTTGCGAATCCCCAATTTGCCGGTGAAACAGTACACCGTGCGGGTGGTCAAGCAGGGCTTTCAGGATGAACCGGAGCAGCGAGTCGAAATCCGGAAGGGCAGCGAGAGCAAACTGGAGTTCAAGCTGCGGCCTATCCCCACGGTTGCGTCTCTTTCCATTAAAGGCGCACAGCCCGGCACGCAAGTCTTTCTGGAAGGACGGCTGATCGGCTCGGTGCAAGCCGACGGCGCCTTTTCGCAGTCGAACTTGAGCCCGGGCGACCATACGATCGAGCTGCGTCACGAGCAGTATCGCCCGAAGCGGATCCAGAGGCGATTTGCCGCAGGCGAGACCGTCCAGCTCACTGCAAATGAGCTGGCGATGGAAAGGGCCACGGGCGTGCTGCGGCTGAACGTTTCCCCATCCGATGCCCGCTTGACCATCGCCCGCGCGGGGGAGCAGCCCAGACCTGTCACGGAGACTACGCTGACCCTGCCCGAGGGCGCTTACACTATCAGCGCCCAGGCCCCGAACTATGCGGGCAGGACGGTCTCAGTGCAAATCGCCGGCGGAGACAACAGAGTGCTGGAAATCACTCTGCCGCGCCAGCAGGCCGCCCCGGCGGTGGCGAAGGGCGGCATGTCGGACTGGGAGAATCCCGCTTCCTGGACTCGGGAAGGCAATTGGTTCCTGCATCGCGGCGGCAATTTCGTGCTGTTCAAGACCACGCCACCCCTCGGAACGTTCATCTTTACCGTCTCGCTTCGCCGCGGACGGCGTTTGCAGTGGTTCGCCAACCGCGTTGATGAAAAGAACTATGCGTTGTTCCAGATGGACAGGAGAATGTTCTACCGCAACCAGGTTGTGAACGGAAAGACGACGGAACTGGCGAAGGTCCCTCACAACATGGCGAATCAGGATTACTACACCATTGAAATGGACATCACGGCGGCCTCTATCGTCCACAAAATCCATGATGGGGAAAGGTGGGTCACCCTGGACGAGTGGAATGCGCCGGGCCGCAACTTCACTGTAGGCCACTTCGGGTTCTTGATTCCCGGCAGCGATCAGGTGGCCCTCTCCAACTTCAGCTTCACTCCCCGCTAGGTGCGGCAGGCCCAGCTCTTTCCCGGCGTGAGACCCTGCGATTGCTTTTCCGCCAGACCGCTCGGGGTGCAAGACGGCCTGAGCGAGGCGCTCGCGGGCGATAGCGGCTCCCCCGATCGCGCCTCAGTGAATTTTCAAGCTGCCGCTGGCCGGAGCCTGCTGTACTGTCCCTGTGCCGTCCCAGTTACTCGAGAACCACAGGCCTCCGGCCTGGTTCCACACCGTGATGCCCACGGTGTTGCCTGTCATGTTGACCTGCAAATTGGCGCTTGGGTCGAGAGCAACGGGATTTGCGGGGTTGGTGACATCCTGAACCGTCACCAGCCCATCGAAGGTCGCACCGTTACCGTTGGCCTGCACCGCCAGCGAAGCAAGAGGCTGATCCGCGATCTGATAAGTGTGGCCCGCATTCTGCAAGGTCAGAGTAAAGTTGCCCTGAATCGCCTTGCCGGCTCCGGCAAACTTTTCGTTGAAGTTGAAATTCGCGAGCGTGTTGGGTGCGCCCGCCGCCTGCCCGGCGGGATTCTGCAACAGCAGGGAGCCGCTTCCTGAGACCCATCCATTGCTGGCGCGCGTGATGGTTACCGTGACATTGTCGCTCGGGTCGTCCCGCTGATAGTAGCCCCCGACAATGACGCCGATCCGGTAGCTGGCCGAAGAGGCAGAGGCGGTGTTGACGGCCCAGTTGTAGGTTGCCACTCCGGTCGTGCCATCGCCCATGTTGACTAAGCCGATGGGAACGGTGGCGATCGGGGTTCCGCTGTCGCGATTGATGAATGTAACCGAAGCGTTGCGAATGTCGCCCGGGCTGGCGTCGCCCGCTGCCTCAGCCGTTGCGCTGATGTCGCGCACTGTTGCGCTGAGCGTCACAATCGCGGTATTCGAGGATGATGTTGTCGTGGACGCCGCAAGCGCGCCCGTGTACGTGACGCGAGCGTCTTCCGGAGCTATCGTCAGCGAAGTGGTCGGATTCGTGACTGTAAAATTGGCATTTACCCCGCCGAACACCGCCGTTACGACGTGGCTTCCGGGCGCCATCTGACCGGTGGGCGGCGTTTTGTAAGGCGCCGGCTCCAGCAGAGGAACATTCGACAGAGTGGCGGTCAGAATCCCGCCATTAGCAACCAGGCTGACCGTCCCTAGAGTTTGTGTCCCGATCAGGAACGTGACCGTCTGGGCGGGAGCGACGTTGTTGGCCATCGCGGGGCTTAACGTAGCCGTGAAACTGACCAGATCGCTGTACTGGCGCGCGGCGGGCGCGACCGACACCGAAGCTGCTGTCGGCATCGGGCTGACTATTTGGGTCAGCTCACCGCTGCTTGGCAGAAAATTTGTGCTTCCGTTGTAGATGGCATCCACGGTATACGTGCCGGCAGCCAGGGCGGCGGTGATCGCGGCTGCTCCATTATTCAGCGCCGCTGGCGGGCCGAAATTGACGCCGTTGATGATGAACTGCACGGCGCCCCCGGCCGGGCCGACACCAGGCGCTAAGACGTTTACCGCCGCTGTGAACGTAACGGAGGTTCCGAAGACGGAGGGGCTCGCCGAGGTAGTTACGGACGTGCTGGTGGCCGCCTGCACGACGGATTCCGCCACGCCCCCGGAGGTTGCGCCGGTGAAGTTAACATCTCCCGAATAAACGGCTGTGATCGTGTGGGGCCCGAGCGCCAGGCCGGACGTAGTCAGCGCGGCGCTGCCATTGGTCAAAGGCGCCGGCGGGCCCAGGTTGGACCCATCCACGAGAAACTGCACGGTTCCGGAAGGCACGCCGGCTGAGGGCAATACGCCGGTCGAAACCGTCGCGGTGAAGGTGACGGGCTGTCCGACTACGGATTGGGCCAGCGACGCAACAAGACCGATGGAAACGCCGGCACGGGACACCGACTGCGCCAGCGCATCCGACGTGCTGTCATTGAAGTTTCCATCGCCTGCATAATGAGCGGTGATCGAATGAGGCCCGGCGCTCAGGTTAGAAATTACCAGCGTGGCGGCTCCGGCTTGCAGCGCGCTGGCGCCCAGTGGAGAGACGCCGTCCAAAAACTGCACATTGCCGGTCGGGACGCCCGCCGCGCCCGAGACGGATGCAGTCAGCGTGACTAATTGCCCGAAGACAGACGGATTTGCGGAAGAAGTTAAAATCATCAAGCTGGCGATCTTGTCCACGTGGAGAGTGCCTGCCGCGGAGCTTCCCAGGAAATTGCCTTGTGCCGGATAAGAAGCGCTCAGCGTATGATCTCCTGCGCTTAGCCCCGGGATGTTGAACGTAGCGGAACCGGCCGTCAAAACCTGGCTGGGCAAGGCCGAACCATCCACGCTTAGCGTGACGCTGCCGGCCGCCGGTATTGCGCCGGCGGTGACAGTCACCGTGGCCACTCCTGTCGCGCCGTAGGCGATGGCGGGCGCGTTCAGCGAAATCAAGGTGCTTGCGGGATTCACAGTGAGCGTCTTGCTCAGGTCATTGCTGGTTGTGAAGTTCGGGTTCATCGCGGAAGGATGATACACCGCTGCAATGCTGTAGCTGCCCGCTCCGGCCGCGCCCAAAGAAAATGCCGCCGTCGCAGAGCCATTCGAAACCGGCCCAGACACCGGCGCGCCAACGGGGTTGCCGTTCTGTGCGACCGTGAAGGTAACCGTGCCCTCGTTGACCACTGCTCCAGACGGCGCGGTCGCGGTGACCGCCGCCGCCAGCGTGACTCCTGTATCTCCATACGTGACGCTCGCATTGGATGCGGTGGTGGTCGTATTGGCCGGCGTGACAGTTTGGAGGAATGCGGGCGACACGCCGCCGGCGAACTGATTATCGCCGCTGTACTGGGCGGTGATGGAATGGCTTCCCGCCATCAGAGCGGACGTTATGATCGACGCGCTGCCCGCCGCGACCGCCGCTGATCCCAGGGAACTTGCGCCGTCAAAGAACTCGACCGTTCCGGTCGCCGAAGCCGGCGACACCGTAGCGGTCAGGGTCACCGGTTGGCCATAGACCGAGGGGCTGGCGCTGCTTGTGACGGTGACGGAACCGGCCGGGTTCGCCGCCGCGCTGACGCGCCGGATGCGCTGGTTGCATTCATCAACGATGAAAATATTCACCTGGGGGTCGAGAGCCAGGGAAATCGGGCACGCCAGCGTCGCCGCTGTTGCTGGCCCTCCATCCCCGGTGAAGCCTTGGGTGTTGTTTGCCGCATCGCCGGCAATGGTGCTGATCGTCCCCGAACTGTCCACCATCCGCACCACGTTGTTAAGGCTGTCGGGAATGAAGAAATTACCGGCCGAATCAGCCGCAACTGCGGTGGGACAGCCGATGCCCGCCGCCGTAGCCGGACCGCCGTCGCCCGTGGCTGAACTGGAGCCGTTTCCGGCCACCGTGCTGATGTTTCCTCCGGACACTCTGCGAACAACGCAATTGTAGTTATCGGCAATCAGCAGGTTCCCGTCTTTGTCGATCGCGACGCCGTAAGGGTTTCCAATGCCGGCTGCCGTAGCGGGGCCGCCGTCGCCCGTGGAAGAAAGGGAGCCGTTGCCCGCGACGGTGCTGATGATTCCAGCGGTGACCTTGCGAATACGGCGGTTGCCGCGATCGGCTATGTACAGATTGCCGCTCGGGTCGAAGGCTACAGCTTCCGGCCGGGAAAGTTTTGCGCTGGTGGCCAGACACCCGTCGCCCAGCGTATCTACAGCGTCCGGACACGATGCGCCGCCTCCCGCTATCGTGCTGATGAGGCCGGCGGGCGTCACCTTCCGGACGACGTTGTTGCTTTCATCGGCGATGTACAGGTTGCCCGCGCTATCTACGGCGATGCCAAAGGGATTGTTCAGGCTTGTATTCACCGCATTGGTGGCTCCGGCGTCATAGCCGTTTCCACCGTTGCCCGCCACCGTTGTGATCGTGCCGTCCGGAGTCACTTTCCGAATGCGCTGGTTTCCACTGTCCGATATGAAAAGGTTCCCGGAGCCGTCGACGGCTGCGCCGAGCGGGAAGAAGAGGCTTGCATTGAAAGTTGATCCGCCGTCCCCGCTAAAGCCTGGCGTCGTGTTGCCCGCCGCGGTGTTGATGATGCCGCCGGAGACAACGCGAATAACATTGTTTCCTTCGTCAGCGATATAGACCTTACCGCTGCCGTCCACCGCCACCCCGGTCGGCCCGGCCATGCTGGCTGAAGTAGCAGGTCCCCCGTCGCCGGTGTAGTCAAAATTTCCATTTCCGGCAATCGTCGTGATGGTATGCCCGCTGACTTCCCGAATTACGTTGTTACCGGCATCCGCGATGTAGACATTCCCCGCGCTGTCAACGGCGATGCCGGCAGGACCGGAGAGAGCGATATCGCCATCCCCCAAAAATGTGCTAAGCACGCCGCCGGTAAGCTTGCGGACGAGATTGTTGCCTTGATCGGCGATATACACGTTTCCGGCGTTGTCTACCGCGACGCCGGCAGGGTCCGAAAGGGTGATGAGGCCGGCGCCGGCGATTGTGATCATCAGGCCGCCCGATACCTCCCGGACGAGGTTGTTGCACTGGTCCGCGATATACACGTTTCCGGCGGCGTCCACCGCCACTCCTACCGGCCCGCAGAGACTATGCGCCGTGGCGATCCCGTCGCCATCAAAATTGAACGAGCCGTCGATGCCCGCAAAAGTGGTAATGACGCCGCCGCTCACCTTGTACACGACGCTGTTGCACTGGTCGGCGATGTAAATGTCCCCGGAAGAGGCGGCCGCCACTCCGGTTGGGCACCACATCGCAGAATCCGTTGCCGTGGCGCCGTTCACGGCCGAGCCTGGCGTGCCGTTTCCCGCGAATACACTCAATTGTCCCGACGCGTCCACCTTGAAAACGCGGCTCTGGGCGGGCGCTGCAATGTAGTAATTGCCGGAACCATCGGTTGCGACGCCAGCGGGATTGTTCAAGTTGGAGGCTGTCGCCGCCAGATGATTGGGACCGCCGCCGGCGGCGGTGGTGATCGTCTGCTGGCCAAGACAGGCGAAAGCAAACAGCAGAGCGGAGCAGGGCAGCGCAGCTTGGCGGCTCATATTCCCGCCCCCGTTCCCGCGTGCTGCGGCACAAGCTCGATCTTGTGCTGCTTCTGCTGTCCTTTGCCGTTCTTGTACGCGATCCAGAAGCTGGGGAGTGACCCGTGCAGCCAGCGGCGGTATTCCTGGCTGCCGATGGTGAGCTGATCTTCCAAGTGGACCGGCTTCCGCGGGGGGAGTGAAATGCCGCTGAACGTTTTCGCGGACTTGCCCGAGTGCGGCGAATCCATCCACAACGCCGCGTTTTTCACATCGGCCCCGCTGCGGTTGACGATATCCAGGGAGATGGCCAGCCGGACCTGGCTGCCCAACTCAACAACGTTACTCAGGGAATAGAAGCCGGTAAAATCGCGGCCTGGGCCGGCGGCCGAGGCGGCGCCCACGGCGAAGAAGAGAGTTGCCGCCAGCCTGGCCCATATGAGTAGATGAACGTGAACTCGCATATCCCCCCTCGGTGCATTGCCCGGGCAGTTGACCAGGTGTGAACCGGTGCGCGCTGTGAAGCGGGGGGATGCGCAGAATCAGGTTACGGGGGCCGGCTGGCGGGCGCAATTCGACCTATGGACTACTTCGGGAGCAATACGGCGGGAGCCCTAAAAATCGAGACGGCCGGCGTGCTTAAGTAAGGTGGTCGTAAGGCGGCCGCCGGTGTGGAAATCACTCTCGCTTGGGAAGGGGCGCTATCTGAATGTTGCGGAAATCGAAATTTGACGCCGCGTCGTGCGCTTGCAAGCTGAGAGCGCCGGCGGCGAGGCGGGCCTGAGTGCGGGCGTCGGCGCCTTCCGGCCGTGTGTCGTAGTAATTACTCACCGGGAATCCGTTGATCCACACGCTGATTTGCCGCCCCTGGGCCACGATCGTGCACGTAAAAAAGACGTTGTCGCTGCTGATGATGCGGCGTGCGGCCTGAAGGCGATACAGCCCTCCCGTCCCGAAATCGACCGGCGCGTAGCGGTTGCCTTCCCTGTATTCATTTCGGATCTGCACTTCATAGCCCGACCAGAATTTGTTTCTGTCCCCGCGGAAAAACACCCCGCTGTTCGGGTGGTGCAGCGCGCTGTTCGAATTGCATCGAATGTCGAGCTGAAGAATAAAATCGTCCCAGGTCAGCTCGGTTTCAATCTCTCCCGGCCCTTTTTCAACGTGGATCGCGCCGTCTTTCACGGACCACTCCGCCGCTGATTTCGCGTTGGGCCGCTCAGCCTTCACCCATCCGCCCAAATCTCTTCCGTTGAAGATGGGCCGCAGGTTCAGAGGCCGCAATTTGATGTTGCGGAATTCGATTTTTTGCCCGCGGTTATACTGCAAGCCGATGACGCCCACAGCGTGCTGCGTGTCGGCGGCGTCGAGCACCTTTTTGCCGTTGTACAGCACCATGAAGTGGCTGCCGGCGGCGGTGATTTCAAAGCTGTTCCACTGTCCAGGGACGATTTTCGCCTCCGATGCTTTAGCGTGGTTGACCAGGCTGCCCGTGTTGTAACCGGCCGGGTGCTCGTCATAGATCTGGATCTCGTAGCCGGTTTGTTGGGGCGCGCCTTCTCTGGCTGCGCGAAGGAAAACGCCGCTGTTGCTCTCGGCGGCTGTCCGAAACTCCAGTTTGAGAACGAAATCGGCGAAAGCCGTCGTCGTTCCCAGCCAACCTCCATCAGGAGAATCCGCCACCAGGGCTCCGCCAACGATTCTCCACTGGGCGCCGCCGTGCGACTCCCATCCAAACATGGTTTCGCCGTCCCAAAGCAAGAGCCAGCCGTTGGCAGCTTCCTGCGGAGTCAGATGATTCGGAACACTCTGCTCCACGGCAGGGGCGGTGCCAGCGAGCAACGTGAGAGATGCCAGCGCCAGGATAATACGGTTCATCAAAGCAGATCCGCCCGAGACGTCCTCCCCGTTCCTATTGTCAGAAATGATGCCGAATTGGATTCTTTCATATCCGCAATCGCGGCGTCAATGACGGAGGGCGGGGCCGCACGGGTCCGCCTGTCGCGACGGGGCTGCCTGTCGTAAGCTGAAGACAGCGGCATGCCAGGGCAGAAAATTATCGCAAATCGGGTTGAAGTCGAGCAGCGCATGGCCTCGCTTCTGCGCCATTTTCTCGCGGAGCTCGGCTACCGGCATGATTCCTGGATCGGTCCGCAAGCGTCGCTGGAGCGGGATCTCGGATTGGGCAGCCTCGAACGTGTCGAGCTGCTTTCGCGCGTGGAAGCCGAGTTCCAGATAACGCTCCCGGAGGCGGTCGTGAGCGAGGCGGAAACGGCGGGCGACCTGATCCTGGCTGTTCTCAAGGCGGAAGGCAAACTGCCGCCGCAGCCCGCGGAGGCCTTGCCGCCGGAGCTGCCGCCCGGCGCTGTTCCGGATCGTGCGTCGAGTCTTGTAGACGCACTCTTTTTTCATGCGGCCGCGAACCCGGCTCGTCCCCATCTCTACTTGCGGGCGGAACAGAAATCGGAGCAGGAGCAGATTATCACTTATGGCCGGCTGGCCCGGGGCGCATCGGAGGTGGCGCGGGAACTGAGGCGGCGCGGCGTTGGAGCGGGAGACCGCGTGGCCATCATGCTGCCCACCGGGGAGGATTTCTTCTATTGCTTTCTGGGTGTGCAGCTCGCCCAGGCGATCCCGGTTCCCATGTACCCGCCCTACCGCGCCGATCGCATCGAAGAGTTTGCTGCGCGTCAGACGCACATCTTGCGCGATGCGGAAGCCGGCTTGCTGATCACGTTTGAGCGTGTGGAGCGCCTGGCGCGCCTGTTGCGGCCAGCAGTGCCCAGCCTCGCGGGCGTGGTGACCGCCCGGCAGTTGCGGCGCGAGAGCAGCTCGGGACCCGCGGTATCGCCGGCGGGCGTACCGCTGGAGATTTTGCCCGAATCGGGCAGCCCGGCTCTGATCCAATACACCTCCGGCAGCACGGGAAACCCCAAGGGAGTTTTGCTCACTCACGCCAATTTGATGGCTAACATTCGTGCGCTGGGCGCCGCTTTGGGCGTCGCTCCCGGCGACTGTGGCGTCAGTTGGCTTCCGCTGTATCACGACATGGGCTTAATCGGTTGCTGGCTGCTGAGCCTCTATTATGGAATGCCGCTGACCGTGCTTTCGCCAATGGAGTTTCTCAGCCGTCCGGAGGGGTGGCTATGGGCCATTCACCGGCGGCGGGCAACGCTTTCCGTGGCGCCAAACTTCGCCTACGACCTGTGCGCGCGCAGGGTGCGGGACGAAGCGCTCGAAGGACTGGACCTGAGCTGCGTGCGCCTGCTCATGAACGGCTCGGAAAGCGTCCGTGCGGAGACGATCGCCCGATTTACAGAGCGCTTCGCTCCTTACGGTCTCCGGCCCGAAGTTATGCTCCCGGTCTACGGCTTGGCGGAGTCGACCGTCGCTCTGTGCGTGCCTCCGCTGAACCGGCGGCCCCGATTTGATCTCATCGACCGGGAGGCGCTAGAGCGCCGGCGGCTGGCCCTGCCGGTTCCCGATTCCTCTCGCGCGATCGCTTTCGCTTCGGTGGGAACTCCTATCCCCGGGCACGAAATTCGTATTGTGGATGACCAGGGCAATGCCCTGCCGGAGCGCGTAGAAGGGCATATTCACTTTCGCGGCCCTTCCTCCATGCCCGGCTACTTTCGCCGCCCTGATGCCACAGCAGCTATCGCATTTGGGGAATGGCTGGATTCCGGCGATCTGGGATATTGGGCCGATGGAGAGTTGTTCGTTACTGGCCGTGCCAAGGACCTCATCCTGAAAGGCGGGCGCAACCTGTGCCCGCAGGAGATCGAGGCGCTTGCCGCTGAGGTTCCAGGAGTGCGCAAGGGTTGTATTGCGGCTTTCGGCGTATACAACCCGGGCCAGGGAACCGAAAAACTCGTGGTCGCAGCCGAAACACGCGAACGGGGCCACCCCGCCCGGGAACGGCAATTGCGCGCGGAGATCAATCGCCGCCTCAGCCTCCGGTTGGGAATGCCGGCCGATGACGTCGTTTTGCTCAGCCCGGGCATGCTTCCGAAAACCTCGAGCGGCAAACTCCGGCGCGATGCGGCCCGCCAGGCCTACCAGCAGGGAACGCTGACTCTTTCCCGCGCCCGCGCTTTGACCCAGTGGACGCGTATCTGCGCCCAGTGGGCCTTCCGCTCGCTCGCAGAAGCAGCCCTATGGACCGCCCGCGCGCTCTATTCGGTGTACTGCTACGCGCTGTTGGGCGGGGCGTTTCTGGGCGGCTGGGTTGCCCTCCTCGCGTCCCGCCAGCCCACGCGGGCGGCGCAAAAAATACGGCTCATGACGCGGCTCCTGCTGCGATTGGCGGGCATACAAGTTCGCGTGCAAGGTCTCGAGAGCCTCGAGCCCGGCCCCCTGGTGTTTGTGGCGAATCATGCGAGCTATCTGGATGCTTTGGTCCTGGTTTCCGCGCTGCCCCGAACTTTTCTATTTGTCGCTAAAAAAGAGCTGGCCAGCGTGCCCCTGTTGAGAACGTTTCTCCGCAAGCTCGGGCACTTGCTGGTCGAGCGGAACGCCGCGGACCACAGTCTTAGTGATACCTCGAAGATCAGGCGGGCGCTGCGCTCGGGCTCCTCGGTTTTGGTTTTTCCGGAGGGCACCTTTACGCGGGCGCGCGGTCTGCGGCCGTTCCGGCTCGGCGCGTTCAAAGCGGCTGCCGAAGCGGGATTTCCAGTGTTGCCGGTGGCGATTCGAGGATCGCGCCGTGTGCTGCCGGATGGGACGTGGATCTTGCGGCGGTTTCCGGTGGATGTGATACTGCGCCCACTGGTCCACCCGCAAGGAACCGGCTGGTGCGAGGTGCTGCGCTTGCGCGACGCCGCGTTCGCCGAAATACTGGCAAACTGCGGCGAGCCGCGGCTCGACTTGATTTCCGCGGCCGTCCCCGGCTCGTAAATCTGGCCGGTCATTCGTCGTTTTCTGCCATTTCTTCCGCGCCTTACATTTTGTGCTGCCACGCCCGAACTCGCCTGCGTTCCCTGGCAGCAGAGCGGCGGGCACTCAGTCGGATCCCCGCCGCTGTGCGCTCCGTGAGCCGCAGCACAACAGGTATATAAAATCTGCAAACTATGCGTCACCCCCTGGGCAGCTATGGAGTGATGGACAATACGGCCGGCGTGTACGGATGTTGCCGAGAACCCCGGGAAAGCCCTGGTACGCCAATTGCACCGGGAGCCTTGGAGGAGGTTTCCATGAATCGAAAGATTTTGGGCACAGTTTTCTCCGCCGCGCTGGCGATGGCAGGCGTTGGCTACGCGCAGACCCAGAGCAATAGTCCCAGTTCTCAAAACCCGGCAAGCACCAGCCAATCCACGAGCACGAGTCACGCCAAGACCCGGACGATGACCGGGGAGGTGAAGGATTACACCGCCGGCAAGTCGTTAGAAGTGACGACGCGGGGCAACCGCACGCAAAAATTTGACTTGAGCGATCCGAACATGACCGCAAATATAGATCCGAGCGTGGCAGTTGGTACACGCGTGCGGATCATGGAATCTACCGATGCGAGCGGCCATAAGACTTTGGATGTAAAGCCGGCCGGTTCGTCGGGCAAACGCTCGAATCCGGCCAGCACCAACCCGAGCACCACGAATCCGAGCACGACGAATCCAAACCGTTAGCGTTTTCCGCCGGGCGCTGCGACTGCGCAGCGCCCGTGCTCATTTTTGTCAGGGATATAGAGGGGCTAGTCCGTTTTTCTCCGGCATGGATGGCCCACGTCCTACGGCGCCTCAAAAGCCGACCGGAATATCCACGATATCCGTCACGGCGTTGCTGGTGATGATCGCCACGGGCACGTTCGGGCCTGGGATCACCGTCAGCGGGATAGTCACATTGATCTGGTTGAGCCCGGCATAGGTGGGCGCGCCTCCCGCGAAAGCGATGTTCGTTGAGGCTTCCCCGCCAAATAGAACAAAGATTCCTGGATCGGCTGCGCTGGACAAAGGTGACGTCGGGTTGGCGGCCCCGGTGGGAACCGGCGGATTGAGCGCGCCCAGTCCCGTCAAGTAGAGAACGACCGTCTCTCCGGGCCGCGCTGGAGAACTGGCGGTGACGAACGAGAAATCCGCATGCAGCACAATCCCGCGGTTCAAGCTGCCCGAGTCCGCATATTGGAAAATGCCCGGATTCGTTGCCGCTAAGGGAACCGTAACTTGGTTCGAGAGAGCTCCGTTGTTGCTGATCTGAATCGTCACCGAGCTGCCGCTCAATCCGAACGGCGTCTGAAAGTTGATTTGATTCGAGGAAACATAAAACAGAGGCGCCGCCGTCCCATTCACCAGCACCTGCACGCCGCCCAGTACGGTCGGCAGAGGCAACACGGAGGCTTGCAGGGGCTTGGAGCCGGAAAACAGGCCCGAACCGAAAACGCTGGTAATGGCTCCCGGAGAGAGCGGGCTCGGGTACGGCGCGAACGACGCGCCGTTCACGACCCCGGCCGGGTCGATGTATACGCCCGTTCCGGCAGACGTGTCAGGAGCGCGGACTCCGAAGAAGAAGCCGTATTCGCAGCTTTTTTGATTCACCACGCCGATCTCCGCCCCGACGACGGTATTCGGGCGCTGGGTTCCGCCCACATTCACCGCTGGTCCGAGGGCCATGTTGTTCAAGGTATTGCCAACAGGCGTCAAAGACCCCGTGCCGTCGGAATTCACGGAATAATAATTGAGAAAGGAATAATCCCATGGGGAGGCGTCCAGGTGCAGCCGCTCGGAGTAAAGCGCCCGTCCGTCTCCCAAAGCCTGCAAGACTCCGCTAGCCGCTTGAAAACTGTAGCTCGCCGGTTGAGAGTTGTCCTGGCAAAATGTCGAACGGCCCGGATCCAGCAGCAGTTCGGCGACCCAGTACCGGCCGTTGAAAGCGGCGGCGGAAGCCGAAGGCCCGAAGTTTTTAGTCGCGGCGAAAATGTCGCGGATGCCGCCGGAGGTCGAGTAACCGAGGATGTACGCGCCGTCCTGCGAGACAAAAATCGCGCGCGTGCCGGAAAACAGGCTTGCCCCGCCTCCGAAATTGGCCGTTCCTGTGCCATTACCGTTGATGACGTAGGTAGAGCCGGCCGCCTGTTGGCTGGAGGTGGTTCCGGATTGATCCGCCGAGTGCCCAACGACGGTCACATTGGAAAACTGGCCGTTCCCCGCTGCGGTCAGGGAAACGACGGCCGATTTTACCGCAGTCGACTGGCCGTTGGGAAATTGCAGGGAAGCGCCGGTATAGACGCCGCTCAAAACAGCATTGGTCACGGCCGAGGAAGGCGCGCGAATGGCAATGAAGACGTCGTTGGTGTTGGTGGAGGATTCGGTAGTAGCGCCCACGAGCACGTTTCCGTTGCCTCCCAGCCGCGCCGAGATTTGCAGCGCTCCCTGAATCGGGTTGGTGAGGGTCACGGTTCCGGCCGCGTTTACCGTATACGATCCGCTGCCGCTGGAGTCTGCGGGAGAAGCCGACCCGGATGCGGCCTGCCCGGCGTAGGTATACCCGCCCTTTCCGTCGAAGGTCATCGTGCCGGCGGCGTTTTGCGCATTGGCTGCTTGTCCGTTGGCCGAAGTGACCAGAAGGTGCACAAAAAAGAACTGGCCGCTCAGGGAGGCGTTGTCCAGCGCCGCCGCCAGCCCGCAGCCGAGAAGACCGGTGCATCCCAGCACCAGTAGGCGTAATGGCATAGTCAGAAATCCTCAATCATCTTACAATAGTGCCTGAAACACTTTGCCCCGCGGAAAGTTTCTCCAAGCGGGCGCAGGAGGCGACTGCATGCGGCAGTGGGTTCCTACGATCGGTCTGATATGCCTGCTGGCCTGGGCAGGTCTGCGCGCGTCGCCTCCGGAAGCAGAGGCCGAAGAGCCGCGTTTTTCCCCCAAAAACGAGCTGCTGCGTCCCGAAGGCTACCGGGAGTGGATTTTCGTGGGCGCTTCGCTCGGAATGAGCTACAGCGAAGCCGGGAGTGCGTCGCGCGAGCCGCGTTTCCATAATCTTTATCTTCACCCCAAAGCCTATCAGCACTACAAACGAACGGGCCAGTTTCCGGAGCGAACCATTCTCGTCATGGAAACTCTCAGCGCCGGCTCGCAAACCTCCATCAACCGGCAGGGCCATTTTGAGGACCGGTTCACTGGTCTGGAAGCCGCTGTGAAGGACAGCAGCCGATTCCCCGGCCACTGGGCGTATTTTAATTTCACTGGTCCCAACCAGACGCTCTCTCCGGCGGCTGCCGCATTTCCTAAAGAGGCGTGCTGGGATTGCCACCACCAGCACGGCGAGACCGACAACGTGTTCACTCAGTTTTATCCGGTGCTGCGCCGGTCAAAATAGGGGATAGCGGCAGGCTTGTGCCGATCGAACTGACGATTGAAAATTGCGCGGCGTATCTGGGCAGCCGCGGCGAAACCTTTTCGGCTCCGCCGCAAATTCGCGAGCTGGGCGGCGGCGTGTCGAACCGCGTGCTGCTGGTCGAGGCGTCCGAAAAGCGGTTTATCCTGAAACAATCGCTGGGCCGGCTGCGCGTCGCCGATGACTGGCAAGCCGACCGGTCCCGCATTTTCCGCGAAGTTTCCGCGCTCCGCGACGCGGCGCGTTTCTTTCCGGCCGGCTCGGCTCCTGAGGTTCTATGGGTGGACGAGGAGAACTTCCTGTTCGCCATGACCGCGGCGGATGCCGGGGCCCAAAGCTGGAAGACACATTTGCTCTCCGGCCGCATCGATCCCGGCGTGGCCGCCACGGCGGGAGTTTTGCTGGGCCTGTGGATCCGCAATAGCTGGCGGGATTCCAAACTCGAGAGGATCTACGGCGATCAGACGGCTTTTTACCAGTTGCGGATCGATCCCTATTATCGGACGGCGGCCCGCCGCCATCCGGAGCTGGCGGGGCGGGCGGAGGAATTGATTGCGGCATCCGCGCAACGCCGGGTGTGCCTGGTGCACGGAGACTGGAGTCCCAAAAACCTGATCGTGGGCCCGGAGGCCGTCATGGTGATCGACTTTGAAGTGACTCACTTTGGCGACCCTGCCTTCGACGTGGCATTTTGCATCAATCATTTTCTGTTGAAATGTTTCCGTTGCTCGGACCGCGTTCCGCAACTGCTGGACCTGTCACGGACCTTCTACACCTGGGTAGCGGGGGTGGTTCCCGCGCCGGCGCTGGAATTTTTGGAAGCGGCCGCGGCCCGGCATCTCGGCTGGCTGATGCTGGCCCGCGTGGACGGAAAATCCCCCGTGGAGTATATCCGTGAAGAGCCTTTACGCGACGCCGTGCGCCGCGCGGCGCTGGAAATCATTCTCGAGGGGCCGACGAATCTCCAGACGTGCTACGCGATCGTGAAGACGGAACTGCGCCGGCTGGAGGAGGTCCCGGTAAAGGCGCAATGAGTTCTCGGATTCGGAAGCTTGCGGCGCGGCAGGTGCTCGACTCGCGGGGCGATCCGACCGTCGAGGTGACCATTGTGCTCGAGAACGGCCTCTCTGCATCCGCCAGCGTCCCTTCCGGAGCTTCGACCAGCCGCCATGAAGCCCGCGAACTGCGCGACGGTCCCGGCGGCGGCTACCAGGGACGGAGCGTGCTGCGCGCCGTGCGGAATGTCAATACCGAGCTCGCCGCTGCGTTGCGCGGCTGGGATGTGCGCGACCAGTCCGCCCTCGACCGCCGCATGATCGATCTGGATGGCACCGCCGATAAGAGCCGGCTCGGTGCGAATGCCATCCTGGGGGTCTCGATGGCGGCGGCTCGCGCCGCCGCAGCATCCGACGGCGTGCCGCTGTGGCGCCACCTGGCCGAAATCGGGACGGGAGGCCGCCGCGCGATGTTGCCGGTTCCCATGATCAATATGATCTCGGGCGGGCTGCACGCGGGGCGCAACATCGAGTTTCAGGATTTCCTCATCATTCCCCATCGCTTTTCCTCCTTCGCGGCCGCTTTGGAAGCTGCCGTGCGGATTTACCGTTGCATCGGCGGCGTCTTGCGAGCAGAAGGCCGCGCCCCTGGCGGGGTAGCCGATGAAGGAGGCTTTGGGCCGCAGTTGGAGTCCAACGACCAGGCTCTCGATTTTGTGATGCGCGGCATCGAGGCAGCGGGATTTCGGCCGGGTGAGGAGGTTTCAATCGCCATCGATGCTGCGGCCAGCCACTTTTATGATGCCGGACAATACCGGTTGTTCTGTGAGAACCGGAGTTTGACCGCGGAGGCGATGGCCGCAATGCTGGGAGATTGGGTTTGCCGCTACCCGATCGTTTCTATCGAAGATCCGCTGGCGGAAGACGACTGGTCCGGCTGGAAGCAAATCACCGACGCGCTGGGAAGGTCCTGCCAGTTGATTGGAGACGACCTGTTTGCCACGAACCTCAGGCTCCTCGAACGAGGCATTCGCGAAGGGGTTGCTAACGCGGTGTTGGTAAAAATGAATCAGATCGGCACCATATCGGAAACGCTCCGGGTAGTAGATCGCGCCCGAACGGCGGGATACGCGGCGGTAATTTCCGCTCGTTCCGGAGAGACCGAAGATTCGTTTCTGGCCGACCTGGCCGTAGCCTCGGGCGCGGGCCAGATTAAGATCGGCTCCGTTACCCGTTCCGAGCGGCTCTCGAAATACAACCGGCTCCTGGAAATCGAGGAATGCGGATCTATTTCGCCGGAGCCAGGGCCAGCTCCGGATCCGTTTCCAGGCCGCATTGCGTAGTCGGCGCGCCGACGATATGTTGCAGAAGCCTGCGGTGCGCGCCCAGGTCCTCGATCCTCTCGGCGAGACTCTTCCGTATTCCTCCCAGAGCTCCGGCGAGATCTTCGGTGATGCCGCCCAGCAGCTCCAGTTGCTCCCGGTGGTAAAGAGCCGCGCCGTGCAGCGACTTGGCCGGGACCGTTTCGGCCAGATCGACGTAATGATGGATGGCCGCCAGATTCTGTTGAATCCGCTCCAGGTTTCCGCTCTCCAAGCCCTCGATCAGCCCTCGCGCAGCCCGGCAAGATAGTCGGAAGAGCTTTTCCTGATTCATACGCGCATCCTCCTGCCAGCCGTTCTTATCGGCCGCTGCCGGATTCTGTGGGGAAATTTTTTCCAGAAAGTTTCCGTACGCCGGGGACCTGCAAGAGGTTCTCGAGTGCTGTTAACCGCAGAAGCTTCGGCCGATAGGAAAGAGAGATATCGGGTCATGATTCGCCTTACGCGGCTCAACCATCAGCCGATCGTGGTCAACGCCGAACTGATCGAGTACCTCGAGACCACGCCGGACACAGTGATCTCGCTGGTCAACGGCCAGAAGATGGCCGTGCTCGAAACGCTCGATCAGGTCATGGCTGAAATCATCAACTACCAGCGCGAAATCCGGCAGAGACCGATCGTCCGGGCAAAGGAGCGGGAAAGGGATCGTGAAGCAGAGTCTGGATAAGGGAACATTGCTGGGCGTCTGCCTGGCCTTAGGCGGCATTTGCGGGGGGCTGCTGCTTGAGGGTGGCAGTCTGCGGGAAATCGCTCAGCCCACGGCGGCGATGATCGTGCTCGGCGGGACCATCGGAGCGACCATGGTCGGCCAGCCGTTCCGCGTGTTTCTGGCCGCCTGCCGCGAGCTCATTCGCGTTCTTTTCGAAACCCATACGGACCCTCAGGCTGCTATCCGCCAGATCATCGACTTCGCGACGAAGGCGCGCAAGAACGGCATCGTCTCGCTGGAAAAGGAAGCGCTCGCCGCCCCCGACCCCTTTTTGCGAAAAGCCTTGACGCTGGCCGTGGACGGCACCGAGCCGCAGGAGATCCGGCGCATGATGGAGTTGGAAATAGCGCTGGTCGAGGACCGCCGTGCCGCGGAATCCAAGGTGCTGGAGGCCGCGGGCGGTTACGCCCCGACGATCGGCATTATTGGCGCGGTAATGGGACTGATCCAGGTGATGAAGCACCTCGAGAATATCGAAGAAGTAGGGCGCGGAATCGCAGTGGCGTTTGTGGCGACGATTTATGGTGTGGGCCTCGCCAATTTGCTGCTGCTGCCGGCTGCGGCCAAAATCAAAGCCAAGGCGCGGTCGCATATGAAAATCGCCCAACTCACGCTGGAAGGCGTGATCGGCATCGCCGAGGGGCTGAATCCCAAGCTGATCCAGGGCAAGCTCGAGGCCTATCTTGACGAGAAACCGACCGCGGCTGCGTCCAAAGGCGCCGTTCCAAAAGTTTCGGCTGCGGCTGCTGCCGAGCCGGCCGTAAGGCCCTAAATATGAATCAGACTCACTCTGAGGATCACGCCAGCCACGAGCGCTGGCTGGTCTCCTACGCGGACTTTATCACCCTGTTATTCGCTTTTTTTGTCGTGATGTTCGCCTCGTCCCAGGTGAATAAAAAGAAAGTGGCCCACATCGCTGCCGCTTTCGAATCATACATCAAAGACGGGCGCGTGCGGCAGGAGGGAGTCCAGGCCGCCGCCGGTACCCGGGATGGCCTCGCGAAGGACGGCGCGGCTGCGCTTTCGCCGGAAGAAATTTCCCGGCTGGAGCTCGAGCCGGTCAAATCGACTCTCGAGCAGCAGTTGCAAACGGAAATCGGGGAGGGCAAGCTCTCTGTGTCGCTGGAGCCGCGCGGCCTGGTCTTGAGCCTCCGGGAATCGGCCCTCTTCCCGCCGGGGAGCGATCAGTTCAGCGCGGATGCCGTCCCGATCTTGGCCAAGATCGCCAAGTCGCTGCAAACGCTCCCGAGCCGGCCCATCCGCTTAGAAGGTCATACCGACAACCTCCCCATCCATACGTCCCAGTTCCGGTCAAACTGGGAACTGTCGGCCGCCCGGGCCACTGCCGTTCTCGAGCTGCTTACGCATAAATTCGAGATCAGGCCGGACCACCTCGCCGTGGCCGGCTACGCGGATTATCATCCTCTGGCCGGTAACGAGACAGCTAAAGGACGCGCCCGCAACCGCCGCGTGGATATCGTGATCCTCAGCTACTCGGCAGCGCGGATGGAGCCGCGGGCAAAACCGGTTGACGGCCAAACGGTGCGCGACAGCCAAAGGAATGACACGCGCTGACGGTTCCTCGACGGCTCAGCGGCGCGAATTCCTCAGAGTTTGTTAGGAATTTCACTGTTTCTCCTCTGGCCACTGAATTGCGTTCCAGCCAAGCCCAAAAATCGAATGAATACATCCTTTCGGGTTCTCGTCGCAAATCCGGATGAGCATGCGTGCAGCCGAACGGCGAGTAGCCTAGGTGCGCTCGGCCTGGCAATTGACTGCGCCTCCAGCGGCTATGCGTGTCTGGAAATGCTCGAAGGACGCTGCTACCAAGCCGTGGTGAGTGAGCGCCACCTTGGGGATCTGGAGGCCGAGCAACTGCTCGAGCAATCGCGGCGCCGGTGCCCCGATCTGGCGTTTGTGGTGGTTTCCGGCGAAGGCGGCCCACAAGAGGCCGTGCGGCTGACAAAGAAGGGGCTGGACGACTATCTACCTGCCGGGCTGCCCCCGGAGCGGATGGCGGCGAGACTGCGGGAATTGATCGCCTCCCGCGCATCGGCCGCCCGCACCGGCTCCTGTGAGGCGCGCCACCCCACCGCGAGCCCGCCCCCGGCAGACTGCGCTGATTCCGTTTTGGTCGGGCGGAGCCCTGCCATTCGGGAAGTCCTCGAGACGATCCGGCTGATTGCTCCCAAGCGCTCGACGGTTCTGATTACGGGACCGACCGGAACGGGAAAAGAGCTGGCCGCGAAGCTGATTCACGCGCTCAGTCCTCGGGCGGCGAGGCCCATGGTCACCGTAAACTGCGGCGCAATTCCCGTACACTTGCTCGAATCCGAGTTTTTTGGCCACGTCAAAGGTGCTTTCACAGGAGCCGTTTCCGCGCGGGTGGGATCTTTTGAGCAGGCCCACGGCTCCACGCTGTTTCTGGACGAAATTGGGGAGATGCCCTTTGATCTTCAGGCCAAACTGCTGCGGGCGCTCCAGGAGCGCGAGTTTCAACGCGTCGGCAGTTCGCAGACCGTCCAGGTGGACGTGCGGGTAATCGCCGCCACCAATTGCGATCTGGCGGCCAAGGTGCGGCGGGGCGAGTTCCGCGAAGATCTTTATTACAGGCTGAATGTGGTTCCTGTGCCGATGCCGCCCCTGGCCGCACGTCTGGAAGACGTCCCGCTGCTGATTGACCATATTCTGACGAAGATCTGCCGCCGGGAGAATATTCCCTTGAAGCGGGTGGAGCCGGGCGCCCTGGAATTTCTTTCGCGCTATCACTGGCCCGGTAATGTGCGGCAACTGGAGAACGCTCTGGAAAAGGCCGTCGTTTTGAGCGGCGCAGCCGAGGAACTGGGCAGCCGCGATTTCGACCTGCCGGCTTACTCCGGGCCCGCCAGGTGTTCCTCGGGAGGCGATCCGGCGGACCCCGCCATGCAGTTGCCGCCGGGCGGAATGGACCTTGACGCCTTTCTGAGCAGGCTCGAGAGAAATTTGCTGGAGCAGGCCCTGCAACGCGCTGCCGGAAATAAGAAGCGAGCCGCTGACATGCTTGGCCTGAAGCGCACCACATTGTCCGCAAAACTTCGCGTAGCCGGGATTCGCTTTCCGGCGTGACGGGCTGCCGGGCCCTTGCGGTCGAACTGCGAGGTTTTATGCGCCGCCCGCCGCCAGAAAATTGCCGCCCCGGCAAACATCGGGCGGCCCTGACGCCAATCCGCCTCGCGTTTTCATCGACCGAGGAGTGGAACGGATTTTGCAACCGGAAACGGCGATGGCAGCTCTCTGGGGACCGTCACTGGTCCATCTTGAACGATGTCTCGACCTGCTGGCCGCCCGCCAACGCGTCGTGGCGAGCAACATCGCGAACGCGGACACACCCGGCTACCGGGCTCGCGAAATCGATTTTCGTTCGGAACTCGAGAGCTTTGCCGCGCAGTCCTCTCCCACCAGCTTTTACCCAGGGCTGCTGGTGCGGGAGAAGTGGGGGCAAGGCGCCAAGAATGACGGCAACAACGTCGATCTCGATCACGAGCTAGAGTCGCTTTCCGAAAACGCTCTGCGCTTCAGCCTGGCCTCCTCGATGCTCCAAAAGCAGATACAAGAGCTGCGAAACGCAATTCGAGAAGGGAAATAAAACCGGGAGGCGATCGGCATGAGTCTTTTTTCCGCGCTGCAAGTGAGCGCCTCGGGCATGGCGGCCCAGAGGACGCGCGTCGAGTTGCTGGTCCAAAATATCGCCAACTCCGAGACCACCCGGACTCCGGACGGAGGTCCTTATCGGAGGCGGGACGCAGTATTCACCAGTGAACCGGAGATGGCCCCTTTCGGCGCGTTGTTGGCCGGCAATCTGAGCGAGCCGCTGAGCGGCGTGCGCGTCGCCGAAGTTGTGGTCGACGATTCCGAGCCGGAAATGCGGTATGTGCCCGGACATCCCGACGCCGATGCCAACGGTTATGTTGCCTTTCCCCGCATCCACCCGGTGGAAGACATGGTCGATTTAACAGCCGCCGTGCGGTCCTACCAGGCCAATCTGGCGGCCATGGGGGCGGTGAAAGACATGATGCGCCGCTCGATGGATCTGCTCAAGGCGTAGACCGCTTATCGATGAAAACGGCGAGACAAGCCACAGGCAGTCTTGAAGTTCAGGCCGGACGCCGATAGGTCTCAGGAGAAGATAAGTAAATGAATGGATTGCCGCTCGTCAACCCGCTGGGCAGCGGATTTCCGGATCTCGGCAGAATTACCGGGCCTGCGGAAACCGGCGCGTCGAAGGGGACCTTCGCGGGCGCTCTGAAAGACGCGATACAGCGCGTCAACGATCTGCAATTGCAGTCGGAACAGGAATTGCAAAATTTTCTGACAGGCGAAGGGAACGACGTGCACAAATCGGCGCTCGCCGCCCAGCGGGCCGATCTGGCGTTCCAGATGCTGCTGGCTGTGCGGAATAAGGTGATCGATGCCTATCAGGAAATCATGAGAATTCAGGTGTGAGCAGCCGGAAGATGGCAGAGGCCTGAGGGGGGCCAGATACAGGGAGCCGCCCGGATGTTCCTCCCGCCGGCCTGGATTCCGCCTCGCCGATCATTCCTGACGGGCATTCGTTCCTGAGCCGGTTTTTTTGTTTGTGCCCAAATTAATCCAGCAATTGCAGGCGCTCTGGGGAAGCTTCACCGCGCGGCAGAAGGCCAGTGTTGTTTTGACCGCCGCGTTGATCTGCGGCGGTCTGTGGGCTTTCGAGCGCTGGAGCATCGAGCGCAATTTCCGGCCGCTCTATACCGACATGGCCAGTGAAGAGGCCGGGGCGGTCATCGCGCGCCTGCGCGAGATGGGTGTCGAGTACCACCTGAACGATGCCGGAACTACGGTCCTGATCCCCAGTGACCGTGTCGCCGAGACTCGCCTTCAGCTCGCCACCGAAGGCCTGCCCCGCCACGGGCGCATCGGCTTTGAACTTTTTGACCAAACCAAGTTTGGGGCCACCGAGTTCGCCGAGCAGGTCAATTACCGCCGGGCGCTGGAAGGAGAGCTGGAGCGCTCGGTTCTCTCATTGAGCCAGGTGGAGCAGGCCCGGGTTCACATCAGCCTGGCGAAGCAGTCGGTGTTTCTCGACAACCAGCAACCGGCCAAAGCCAGCGTCGTGGTAAAACTCCGCCGCAATCAGCGGCTGGACGACGGCCAGGTCCGAGGCGTGGCTTACCTGGTGGCCAGCGCTGTCGAAGGACTCGCGCCCGAGATGGTTTCCGTGCTCGACGTGCGCGGCAATCTCCTTTCGCGGCCGCGCAAACCCGAAAGGGAAGCGACCGAGGAAGAAATGGAACTGCAAGAGAAGATCGAGCGGGAAACCGCCGAGAAGATCCTGCACACCCTCGAGCCGTATCTGGGGCCCGACAAAGCCCGGGCCAGCGTTTCGGCCGATATCGACATGAATTCCGGGGAGCAGACCGAGGAAATCCTGGACCCGAACCCGGTCGCCCTTGCCAGTCAGAAGTCGGAGGAGTTGTCGCAGCCGGCGTTCGCCGGTGGGCAGCCCGGAACGGCCTCGAATGTGCCGCGAGGCGCTGCGCGGCCCGTCTTCACCGGCTCATCCCTCAGCAGAAAACAAGAAAACACCACCTATCAGGCCGGCCGAACCGTCACGCGCATGCGGCTGGAAAAGGGAGCTGTAAAGCGGCTCTCCGTGGCTGTCGTTGTCGATAACAAGATCGCAACCGATGCCGCGGGCCGGCGAGCCAGCGTGCCGCGCACGCCTGAGGAGATGAAGACGATCCGCGACCTAGTGCTGGCCTCAGCGGGAATTCTCGAATCCCGCGGAGACCTGCTGACCATCGAGAATTTGCCGTTTGAGTCTCAGCCTTCCGCGGAAATCCCCGAACGCGCACCCGCGGCGCCGCTCGCCCTGCCCGCCGTGGAACGCCGATTTGACGTTAAAGAATGGCTCACCCGGAACCGATATGGACTGATAGGTGCTGCTGTGGCTCTAGTGGCTCTGGCAGCCGTGCTGGCCTTCTGGACCCGAAGGAAATCGGCGGCGCCTGCCATGGCGCCGGCTCTGCCCGCCGCCGAGCAGGTCGAGAAACAACTGGCCGAGAGGGAAAATGCGCAGCGACAGGCCGATCAAGCGGCGCTGCTCGAGTTGAAGATGCCTCAGGTGACCAGCAACAAGGCCATGGTGCTGAAAAAAATTATTTCAGAAAACGCAAAGAAAGATCCTGCGGCCACGGTGCAACTGTTGCGGAGCTGGATCCACGAGGATGAACCGTAGGATCGACGATCGGGAAACAATGCACTGGGTGCGAAACCAGCCCGGGCGACCCGAATCACGAGCCATCTTTCAAGGGAGCTGCCGGGGCCGCTGCGAGGCCGAAATCAGCCCGGCCTCGCGGAACGCATCCGCCGCCTCGCTCCCGCCGGCTTCTGCTCTTCTATGATCGCGAACACGAGTCGTCCGAACATGATTCCTGGGCTGCGCAAAGCGGCCATCACCATAGTCGCCCTGGGCGATCAGGCGGGCGCGGAGATTTTCAAGCAGCTTGAGGAGGAAGAGGTCGAAGCTCTGGGCAGGGAAATCTCTAAGCTCTCGGCCGTTACTTCCGAGCAGGCCGAAAGCGTAATGGAAGAATTCCATCAGATGACGCTGGCCCATGAGTACATGATGAAGGGCGGCGTGGATTATGCGAAACGCATCCTCAACGCCGCTTTTGGTCCCGAAAGCGCCCGCAAGTTGATCGACCGCCTGGTGAAGTCCCTGGGATCCGACGTCGCCAGCTTCGACTCGCTGCAAAAGGCCGACCCGCAGCAAGTCGCTAAGTTTATTCAAAACGAACACCCCCAGACGATCGCTCTGGTCCTTTCGCATCTGAATTCGAGCTCGGCGGCGGCCATGCTCATGGCGCTGCCGCCCGAAACGCGCGCCGACGTAAGCATGCGGATGGCAAACCTCGACCAAATCTCGCCCGAAATCGTCTCCAAAATCGCGACGATCGTCGATCAAAAGCTGAAAGCTCTCGGGCAGTTTAGCCGTGAATCTTACGGCGGCATCCGGGCTGTGGCCGAGCTGTTCAACCGGCTCGACTCGAACGCCAGCCGGGAAATTCTCGAGCAGGTCGAAGCCCAAGATCCGGCCTTGGGCGAATCCATTCGCAATCTGATGTTCGTGTTCGAAGATCTGCTGCTGATTGATCAGGTCGGCATGCGGGAAATTCTCTCGCGCGTGGACAAGAAAACGCTGAGCATCGCCCTGAAAGGGACCAGCGAGCAGTTGCGGCAGCACTTTTTCTCCAATATGTCCGAGCGCGGCGCCGAGATGCTTCGCGAGGATATGGAGGCCACCGGCGCGATCAAAATCCGCGAGGTGGAAGCGGCGCAGCAGGCAATCATCGGCATCGTTCGGGCATTGGAAGCCGAAGGGGTGATCAGTTTAAAGGGCCAGGTCGGCGAGCAGTATGTCGTCTAACGTCCTCAAGAGCGGCTCGTACGGCCCATTGCCGCCGGTGCAGTGGCGAGTTTGGCCTTCAGAGCCTTCCAAATCTGCTTCGGCCCATCCTGCGGCCCCCGCCGGTTCGGCCGCTGGTGCCGCCCGGGCTGCTCAATTGGAAAAAGAGGCGTTCGAACGAGGCTTTCGGGAAGGCGAGGCTTCGGCCGCCCGCAAGGCCTCGGACCAGTTTCAGTCGGCGGCGCGAACCTTTGCGGAAAGCGCGGCCGCGCTTGCCGCGTACAAGCCGGCGTTGCGTTCGGAAGTCGAGCGCGAGCTGGCCCTCCTCGCCCTGGCAATCGCTCGGAAGATCGTCCACCGGGAGCTTTCGATCGACCCTAGCATCGTGGTGGCCGTGGTAAAAGCTTGTTTCGAGGAGTTGCGGAACGCGGAAATCTACCGGCTGCGGCTTCATCCCCAGGACGCGCCACTGGTCGGCGCCTATTTGCAACAGCAAAAACCGGCCCGCATCGACCTTGTCCCGGATCCCGCTGTCGGCCGCGGCGGAGCTGTGTTTGAAACGTCGCGGGGAAAGCTGGATGCCCGGATCGATGCGCAGCTCGCGGAGATCGCGCATGGTCTGGCCGACCGATAAAAGGCGGCCGCAGGGGCGGGTGCGCCGCCCGCTCGCCGCTTGGGCCCGGAGGGCCGGCGATAAACCCCGCTGCTCCCTCGCTGCGGCGTGGCAGCGCGTTGCGCGGCCCGGCTGCTCGTCGTCCACGCGAGAACTGGAATGAACAGAGGCTACGAGCTGAAACCTTGGATCGAGTCCCAAATTGAAAAAGTAGACGCGCTTTCCGGGTACCGGTCGACGGGCGTGGTCACGCAAGTGATCGGCCTGCTGATCGAGTCGGAAGGCCCGCTGGTCTCGGTCGGGGACTTCTGCCAAATTGAAACGGGCGAGGGGCGAGGCGTGCGCTGCCAGGTGGTGGGATTCCGCGCCGGCCGCGTCCTGTCCATGGCGCTCGAGGAGCTCGCGGGCGTCGAGCTTGGCCAAACGATTGTGGCCCGGCGCGAGAGTGCGCGGGCTCCGGTCGGAGAAGCGCTGCTCGGACGAGTACTCGATGGCTTCGGCGCTCCGCTGGATGGCTTGGGCCCGATTCAAGCCGGCCAATACTACGACTTATACCGGGCAGCGCCCGGCCCTATGGAACGGCTTCCGCTCTCCGAGCCTCTGGCGACCGGGATTCGCGTCATCGACGGTCTGCTGACCTGCGCCAAAGGACAGCGTGTAGGCATTTTCGGGGGCGCCGGCGTGGGGAAGAGTACATTGCTCGGGGCGATATCGCGCCACTGCTTTGCGGACGTAAATGTCATAGCGTTGATCGGCGAGCGAAACCGGGAAGTGCGGGCGTTTCTTGAACAGGACCTCGGCGAAGAGGGCCTCAAAAAGTCCGTGCTCGTAGCAGCCACCAGCGACCGGCCGGCTCCGGTCCGCGTGCGCGCCGCGTTTCTGGCCCTCGCCATTGCCGAATATTTTCGCGACCGCGGCCGGCACGTGCTGCTGACCTTGGATTCCGTCACGCGCCTCGCTATGGCGCAGCGGGAGATCGGCCTGGCCGCGGGCGAGCCGCCCAGCCAAAAGGGTTATCCTCCGTCTGTTTTTCATCTCTTGCCGAAGATTTTCGAACGCGCCGGAAATTTTCCCTCCGGTTCCATCACGGGCGTCTTCAGCGTTCTGGTGGAGGGCGACGACATGAATGAACCGATCGCCGATGCCGTGCGCGGCCTGCTGGACGGCCACATCGTCCTGTCGCGGGAACTGGCTGCCGCCAATCAGTACCCGGCGATTGATCCGCTGGAAAGCATCAGCCGCCTGGCCAACGCGGTCAACACCCCCCAGCACAGGCAATGGGCAGGGAAGCTGCGCGATGCGATGAGCATTTATCGCCGCACCGAAGATTTGATCAACCTAGGTGCGTACGTGGCGGGCACCAATCCTCGGGTGGATGCCGCGATCCAAGCCCGGGAGGCAATCCAGGATTTTTTGCGCCAGGATGTCGCCGTCAAGGAGCCGATCGACAAAACCCTGGAACAGCTTCGCGCTCTGGCTCAAAAAATCGAAGTTCCGGCATGAAAAAGTTTTCCTTTGCCCTCGACCGCGTGCTGGATTTCCGCCGTCAGGTGGAGGAGATCGAAAGAAGCCGGCTTGCCGCCCTGGCCGCGCAGCGCTCGCTGTTGCTTGAAGAAGCGCAAGAAAAGCGCCGGCAAAGCCGGGCGGTCCGCCTGACTCCTTTTTCCCGCTCCACCTTTCCGGCGCTCGATCTTCAGTACGCTTATAACTACGCCAACTGGCTCGAGCGGTCTAGGGAAGCGGCGCTAGGCCGGGCCGAACGCGTCGAACAGCGGCGCCGGGAGCAAATGGGAATCGTCATCGAAGCGCGGCGAAAGACGCGCCTGCTCGAAATCTTGCGCGCCAAAAAGCTGGCCCGGCATTCCCAAGCCTCCGGCCGGGAGCAGGAGAATCTCATCGCCGACCTGCACCTGGCAAAACTGACGCGCGAATCGGCGGATTGCGCTCGCGTTTCTCCGAAAAAAATCTTTTAAGTTTGTTGCCGCGGCCCGATAAGAACCGTGGACGCGGTTCAACAGGCGCGCGGCTACGGCCTAAACGCCGGCCGGCAAAGGACTGCCGGCGCACTGACCGGGCCAAGGACGGACACATGGCGTTTTCCATCGTCACCAACGTAGCATCCTTGCTGGCGCAGGATAATCTGCGTATCACCAGCAATTTTCAGCAAACGACAATTCAGCGGTTGACCTCCGGCCTGCGCATCAATTCTTCGGCCGATGATGCGGCCGGACTGGCCATCGCGAACAGCTTCCGGTCCGACATTGCGGTATTGCAGCAAGGCGTCCGCAACGCCGGCGACGGTTTGTCCACGCTGCAAACCATCGACGGAGGCATCAACAACATCTCGCTATTGCTCGATCGGGCGAGGACGCTCGCGGCGCAATCGGCTTCCGGTACGTTCACCGGCGACCGGGGACCCTTGAGTTCGGAGTTCCAGTCCGTACTCAATGAAATCGATCGTCAGGCGCAGGCGATCGGCCTTGACCAGGGCGGCACATTCGCCAAGGCGCTCTCCGTCTTCATAGGCGGCGGACGCGGACATGCGGGCGACCCCAGCTCCGTGGCGATTAATAACGGGACCGTGGGCATCGATCTGAGCAATTCCACAGTGGACGCGAGAAGCCTGGGATTGAAAGGATTGCAGGCTCTGGGCGGAGTCGCTGGAACCACCGACATCGGCCCGGGGTCGGCTGCCACCAATGTCGCCGCCATTCTGGCCAACAGCACCAACACCGCTTCTGAGGCCGTTCCCGGCAACACGGTCTTCTACTTTGCCGGCCCGGGCTTCAGCGATGTGAACAAAATCGCCGTTTCCGTAAACCTGAACGGCGTGGTGGATACCACCACCTTGGCAACCGCTATCAACAGCGCCATCCAGGCCGCCGGGAACGGGACCAGCCAGGCCGCGGCCGCCTTCAAGAACGCCAACATCAAAGCCGTGATCAACACCGATTCCACCGGCAAGCAGCAGCTCAGCTTCACTTCGGCGACCACGGCCTTCCAGGTAGAAGCCGGCGACCGGCTGGCAAACGCTCTGCTGGGCAATTACACATCGTCCTCAGATCCCACGGGCCTCTCGACGGCGGAAACGCTCACCGGGGCGGGGAACTTGGCCAACGCCACGGCTGCCGAAACTGTCACCATCAAGGTGGCCGGACCGGGATTCACCAATCCCCAATTCGTTACGCTGAATATCGGCGCCAGCGACACGGCCGCCACGATCCTCAGCAATCTGAACGCCGCCCTGGCGGCAAATCCGACTCTGGCGGCAGCGGGCTACAGGGCGAGCGGATCGGCGGGCAACCCACTAGTTATCAGCAATACGCGGGGTGAAGCCTTCCAAGTGTATGTAGCAGGCGACACGAACAACTATCTGGGGTTGGGCACGGCTCTGACCGGGGCATCCAACGCTGTGACGTACACGACGATCACCGGCGGAGCGACTGACGCCACGGTGGCAGCCACGGGCTCCATCTCGATCCTCATTGAAGGAGCCGGCGGCAGCGGCATCACCATTTCGGCGACCGGCGGCGCCGGTCTGACCACGCAGAACCTTGCCGATCAGTTGAACTCGGCCATCACTGCCAACCCGACTTTGCAGGCCGCGGGCCTGAAGGTCACCGTAACGGCCGGCACCTCGGCCGCCACCGGCAGCCTCAACGTCATATCCAGCAACGGCACACACTTCCAGATTACTTCCACCACCACGAACGCCGTTACCGGGTTCGGCACCATCGCCGGCACGCTCACTACCGGAACTCTGGCCGAACCAACCCAGCTCACGTTCGATTCGGGCGGAGCGCAGGGGACCAGCGGCACTTCGGCCACCGCGCCGACCGCTTTTACACCGCTGTTCTACGGCAACGACGTGCAAAACCTTGTATTCACCACCACCGCTAACGGCACGCAGCACTCGCTGAGCATCCAGCTTACGAATGCCAACGCGGCGACGCTTGATCAGGCCTTGAACACGATCAATGCGAAGCTCCAGCAGTCCAATGATCCGGCCCTTCAGTCGATCGTGGCGGTTAAGGAGAAGATCAGCGGGAGCGCGGAGGGCATCAAGTTCCTCAGCGGCTCGAGTACGCCGTTCACGGTTGGCATTGGCAATACGGCCAGCGGCAACGGTGTGAGCACCGTGGGCAACAACTCGCTGCTCACCTCTTCGGCCCTGCCCGGGGGCAGCACCACCGACATCAGCTCGCAGGCCAACGCCGAGGCCGCCGTATCCTCGCTCGCGACGGCCGTTACCTTGCTGGCGGGCGCTCAGGCTACGGTCGGGAAGGGCCAAAACCAGCTCAATTACGCGGTGAATCTGGCCTCGACGCAGGTGAACAACCTGTCAGTGGCCGAAGGCCGCATCCGCGATGCAGATCTCGCCGCTGAAGCGGCGAACCTGACGAAGGCTTCCATCGCCTTGCAGTCTGGTATCGCGGCGCTCGCGCAGGCCAACTCCGCTCCCCAGGCGGTTCTGGCGCTGCTGCGGGGTTAAAGGGAGCGACGCCGCTTCTTCGCCGCCACCCGGCCTCGGTCAGTTCGAGGCCGGGTTTTTTCCGGCCGGCGGCCCAATGGGCTCCGGGAAAGAGCCAAACCCGATTCTACCCTCCGCGCTTGCGGTGAAAGCCGGATCTCCTTGCTACGGCCGAGACGGCGTACTCGGTCTGAGCGCGCGAGCGGCGCCTTCTGGCCGCTATTACCTGATGATTACTTGACGAGATGAGTAAAGGGGAAACCGGCTGGCAAGCAGGTGCAGACCGGTTTACTGGATATTGATACGTACAGGATTTGTCGTTTGGCCGTCAACGGACAGGATGACGTCCGCATCGCCGCTGCCTCGCAGGGATTGAGGCAGAAGCACGTTTACCTGGTCGAGGCCCGTGAACGAGCCTTGAGGTCCGGCATAAAGCACGGGCGCCGGCACGCCATTGATTGCGACAGTGACCTGGCTGAGCGAGCTCCGGTTTCGAATCCCTGTCCCGAACAAGCTTAAAAATACATCCGCACCAGGGCTCAGCTCGATCGGAATGCCTTGGCATTGCCCATTTGCGCACTGAAAGACCGGAACAAACTCCTCGGCGGAATCCGCCAAACCGGAACGGGTTACGACCGCCGCCGCCACGCCGCTGCCCGTACCATCGGCGGTAAACAACCCGGGCGCGACGAGATTTACCTGGGCCGTAGCGCTCAAGGAGACCCCGGTATCGCGGAGAATGCGGATCGCCGCCTCTCCCGGAGCGAGATCAGCCGGAAATTCGAAATTAATTTGATTCGGAGAGACGAAAAAGAGGAAAGCCGGCCTCCTGGTTCCTCTGCTGTCTTGCACCTCTACGGTGATGCCCCCGAGCGTTTCCGGGAGCGGCCCGGCGTCGGCCGATTGCGTAATGCCGGCCAGCGCAGATCCAAATACGGAGACGATGGATTCCGGCGCCACCACAGGCGCGCCGCTGGCGGCTGAAACGGCGTGGAGAGAAGGCGCGACACCCAAAGAGCTGTTTAATAGCACCGAAACCTGACCGGCATTGCTGTTGGCGACCAGCAAATCCGGCATCCCATCGCCATTCAGGTCGCCGAGCGCAATGCTCGCGGGGCTGCTTCCGGCCGAGACACTGATCGGAGGCAAAAAAGTTTCGAAGCCGGCGCCTAGCAGAATCGAGACGGTGTTGCCAAAACCCCCGTTGGCGACAATGAGGTCCGGCTTGCCGTCTTGATTGAGGTCGCCGGTTGTGATGAACGCGAGACTGCCGCCGGCGCGGAAATTTCGCGCCGCCTGAAACACCCCATTGCCAATACCTTGTAAGACAGAAACGGTGTCGGCAAAGCCGCCGTCGGCCGCCGCGAGATCCGGTATCCCGTCACCGTTGAAGTCGCCGGCAGTAATGGAAACAGGGCCGCTCCCCGCTGGAAAATTCAAAGCGGTCAGAAACCTGCCGTCTCCGGTCCCGAGCAGTACGGAAACGTCGTTTGACCCTGAATTTGCGACCGCCACATCGAGTTTTCCATCCCGGTTGAAGTCGCCCACAACAAGGGAACTCGGACTTCTGCCCACGGCAAAATTGACGGGAGGCAGAAAAATCCCCCGCCCCAGGCCTAAGAGCAGGGAAACGTCGTTGGAATTCGCGTTCGCCACCACTAAATCCGGCTTGCCATCCCGGTTGAAGTCGCCGGTTGCGACAAAGCGAGGCCCGTTGCCGGCGGGAAAACGCAGAGGCGGCAAAAATATTCCTGCGCCGGCGCCCAGCAGTACCGAAACGTCGTTGGAGCCGCTGTTCGCCGTCACCAGGTCCGGTTTCCCATCGCCGTTGAAGTCTCCGGCAAGGATGGAGCGTGGACTGGCTCCGGCGGCGAAAGTCATCGCAGACCGGAACTGGCCCTGCCCCAGGCTCAGCAAGATGGAAACGGTGCTGGAAAATCCCCCGTGGGCCACGGCGACATCCAACAAGCCGTCGCCATTGAAATCGGCCACGGCCAGAGCGGAAGGAGACGCTCCAGCCGCAAAAGCGCCACGGGAAACAAAGGATACGGTCTGCGCCGTCAACAGGCGCAAAGCAGTTCCCGCCAGCACGACAATGTACAGAGCCCTCATCGATGGCACGGCCTGTTTGCCGCCGTACAGCCGTCTCACCAGCATCTTCCGCCGCAGTACGGACGCCGCGTCGGATGAGATCTACAGCCTCACTCTAATTCTTCCGTCTGCGCCAGTAAACCGCGGCGGCTCCCTTTTCGTGCTGGAGCGTACACAACGAGGACGGCTGTCGGGGACAAACAGGCGCGCGAGAAACACGCCGCAGGGCGCCGCTCGGAGGCGGCTTGCCCGCCTTATGCCGCCAGAATTGCCGTTTTGAAGTGTGAGGCCTATCGGGCATCGGGCGGGCAAGCCGGTTCCCGAGGCATGTAGCGACGCTCTCCGACGGTCGATGAAAGGTACGTATGGCGCGAGCGGCATCTTCTCTGGCGCGGGCGATCGAGCACCATCAGGCGGGCCGGCTCCGGGAGGCTGAAAGAATTTACCGCCGCATTCTGGCCCGCAATCCCAGTGACAGCGATGCCCTGCACCTGCTCGGCCTGGTGGCCTTTCAGGTTGGCGATTTTGCGGCAGCGGTTGGCCTCATCCGCGAAGCGATTCAGAAAAAGCCCGCCGAACCTGTCTACTACGACAACCTGGGGAAGATATTTCAGGCGCAAGGCCGGGCGGCCCAAGCTGCTGAGTGTTTCGAGGCGGTGATCCGCTACCGGCCCGCTGATGTGATCGCCTTGGTGAATCTCGGCAACAGTTATTACCGGCTGCGCCGTCCTGACGATGCTATAGCGTGTTATCGCCGGGCTCTGGAGCGGCAGCCGGATTGCCTCGACGCCTGGATTAATCTTGGCCATACACTCAACCAGACGGGTCAGTCTGAGGAGGGAATCGGGTGGCTGCGCAAGGCCCTGGATCGAAAGCCGGATTGCGTGGAAGCGTTGCTCAATCTCGGCGCGGTCCTCGGCGATCGCGGGGAAAGCGAGGCGGCGGCAGCGCTGGCCCGGCGAGCCCTGACCATCAAGCCGGATTTCGCCGAAGCCCACCATAATCTCGGCGTCGCGCTGCGGTCGCAAGGCCGTTTGGCCGAAGCTGCTGCCAGTTATCGCGAGGCGCTGCGGCTGAAGGCCGCTCGCGCGGAAACCGCCAGCGGCCTGGGCGTTGTTCTGCTCGAGCAGGGAAAACTGGACGAGGCAGCCGTGGCGTTTCGCGAAGCGCTGCGGCTTGATCCCGGCTTCACCGTCGCCCATTCCAATCTGCTCTTCTGCCTGAATTATTTTTCGAATCTCGATCCCTCGCAGGTCTACGCCGAGCATCTTCGTTGGGAGAAAGAACAGGCATCGGCGCTGTTGCCGCTTCGCAAGCCGCACGCCAACCATCCCGATCCCGACCGGCGCCTGCGCGTCGGCTACGTTTCGCCCGACTTTCGTTCGCATCCCGTGGCGCACTTGTTCGGGCCGCTTCTAGCCGCCCACGACCGCCGCGAACTTGAGTGCTTCTGTTATAGCAATACGTTCCAGGCCGATGCTGTAACAAGAAGTCTTCAGGCGTTGGCTGGGGCATGGCGTGACGTCCACGCGTTGACGGATGAACAACTCGCCGGGCTGATCCGTGAAGACGGAATCGACATCCTCGTCGATCTGGCGGGGCATACTGCGGGAAGCCGGCTGCGGGCCTTCGCTGCCGCGCCGGCCCCCGTTCAGGTCACCTACCTCGGATATCCCAATACCACGGGCCTCTCCGCCATCAACTACCGCATTACGGACGCCTGGGCGGACCCGGTCGGCGCCGCCGAAGGCTTTCACAGCGAAGAACTGGTCCGCCTGCCCTCGGGTTTCTTCTGCTACCAGCCTCTATCGGACGCCCCGCCTGTCGCAGACCAGCCGTTTTTCCGCACCGGGGTGTTCACCTTCGGCTCGTTCAACAACCGTTCGAAAATTACCGCCGAGGTGGTGGCTGTGTGGGCAACCGTTTTGCGGCAATCTTCGAACTGCCGCCTGCTTCTGAAAGCCAAGGCTCTCGGGGATGAGGGCACGCGGCAGGAGTTGCTGCGGATGTTTGCCGCCCACGGCGTCGAACCGGGCCGCATCGACCTGGCCGGAGTTATCCCCGACCCTGCGGCCCATCTTGCCGAGTATGGCCGCGTTGACCTGGCGCTCGACACCTTCCCGTATAACGGCACTGTCACGACGTGCGAAGCTTTGTGGATGGGGGTGCCAGTGATGGCTCTGGCGGGGCGCACGCACGCAGCCCGAGTCGGCGTCAGCATTCTGTCGAGAATCGGGCTCCCTGAATTCATCGCGGAGTCGACCGGGGAGTATGTTGCCGGCGCCGTGCGCTGGGCGGAGAATCCCGGCCGCCTGCGCGAGCTGCGCGCGGGAATGCGGGAGCGTGTGGCGTGCTCGCCGCTCTGCGGAGCAATCCCGGTCGCCCGGGAGCTGGAGCAGGCCTACAGGCGAATGTGGCGCCGCTGGTGCTCCCGTCAAGCCGGCGCCCGCTGTTGCGGCGAGGCCGAGTCAATTTAGATATTTGTCAATCAGCACAGCGAGTTTGCGGCGCGTGGCCGGCGGTATCGTTTGGCGATCGGTGAGAAGAGCGTGAGCGAGCGCTGAGCCGCAGTGGCAGGTTCGCTCCGCGGGCATGCGCAGAACCGCCTCGGCAATCACCCGGTGCGCGTTGTGGGCGTTGGCCGACAAGTGTCCCAGAATGTCCTCCACAGTGACAGCCGCGTGGCCCGGGTGCCAGCAGTCGTAGTCGGTGACCATCGCGATCGTCACGTAGCAGATCTCTGCCTCGCGCGCCAGCTTCGCTTCCTGCAAGTTCGTCATTCCGATGACATCCATTCCCCAGGAACGGTACAGGTTCGACTCGGCCTTCGTGGAGAACGCGGGACCTTCCATGCAGACATAGGCGCCCCCGCGCTGCACTCGCACGCCTGCCGCGCGGCAAGCCTCCTCCGCCACGCCGGCCAACTGCGGGCAGATAGGATCGGCAAAGCTGATGTGGGCGACGAGACCCTCGCCGAAGAACGTCGAAGGGCGGTCTTTAGTCCGGTCAAAAAATTGTTCTGGTATCACAAAATCGCGCGGGCGCAGATTTTCCTTCAAAGAACCGACAGCGCTGAACGAAAGAATGCGCTCTACACCCAGCATTTTCATGCCATAGATGTTGGCTCGGTAATTGATCTCGGAAGGCGCCAGCCGGTGGCCCCTTCCATGACGCGAGAGAAATGCTATGGGACGGCCGCTTAACTCCCCCAGAATATAGTTGTCCGAAGGCTGGCCCCAAGGGGTCTCGAGTGCCTCTTCCTTCGCAGCGGCGAAGCCTTCCATGGAATAGAACCCGCTTCCGCCAATCACTCCGATTCTTGCCGTCATCAATCTCCCTCGATCAGCTCGAGCAGCACTCCGCCTGTGGAGCTGGGATGTACAAAAATGTAGCGATGCCCTCCCGCCCCGGCCTCAACGTTTTCGCTGACCAGGCGGGCTCCGGCCGCGCGAAGCCGGCCCACGGCCGCATCCAGATTGGGGACGCGCAGCGCCAGGTGATGCAAACCTTCGCCCCGCTTGGCGATAAAGCGAGCGACCGGCGAATCTTCCGCCGTCGCTTCGAGCAATTCAATCCGGGGCCGGACCCGTTCGGGAGGCCCGCCTTCGGCGGCGGGCAGCATCGCGACGCGGACCTTCTCGTGTTCTACCACCTCTTGCCCATAAGCTGTAAGACCCAGCGCCCGCTCATAGAAGGAAAGAGCCGCGTTCAGAGATCGCACGGCGATTCCCAAGTGATCAATCCGCACATCGCTCATAACGCTGTATCACCTCTTCAACGAATCGATACGGATCGCACTGGCGGCTGGCGACGGCTGCCGCCGCGGCATCCAGTTCTCCGTTGCCGAGCGCTTTTTCGATTAATCGGTCCATCAGCCGGCGTTGCAGCATTTCGATCAACTGCGCACGCCAGTTGGAGACGCGACGGCCGGGAAAATGGCACGTCCGCAGCGCGGCCAGGAGTTCGGAGACCCCCGATCCCTCCGTCGCCACTGTGCGAACGATCGGCGGAACCCAGCCGTCGGGCCGCCGGGCCATTTCCAGCATCGCTCGCAGTTCCTGCTCGAGCCGGTCGGTTCCCTCGCGATCCGACTTGTTGATCACCAGCACATCGGCGATTTCCAAAACACCCGCCTTCAGCGCTTGCACGTCGTCACCCATGCCCGGGGCCAGGACCAGCGCTACGGCATCGCTCACTTTCACCACATCCACTTCATCCTGGCCTACGCCCACCGTCTCGATGAGGATGACGTCGCGCCCGCCGGCATCGAGCACTAGGACTGCGTCGCCGGTGGCGCGCGCCAGACCTCCCAAAAAGCCGCGTGTGGCCATGGAGCGGATAAAAATGCCGGCATCCGATGCATGCGCCTGCATCCGGATGCGGTCTCCGAGAATTGCGCCGCCCGTATACGGGCTCGTCGGGTCGATGCCGATAATGCCGACTGTCTTCTGCTCGCGGCGCAATTCGCGAGCAAGGCAATCCACCAGCGAGCTTTTCCCGGCGCCGGGCGCTCCCGTCACCCCGACTCGCCAAGCGCGGCCGGAAAAAGGAAATAGGCCCGCGAGCAGCGCCTGGGCCCTCGGGCCGCCGTTCTCCACTTCACTCAGAGCCCGGGCCAGCGCCCGTAGGTCGCCCGAGCGGATTTTTTGAATCCACGCGCCGATCTCCTGGCTGTCTGCCTGAGTACGCTCCAGTTGCGAGTCCTCCCGCTTCCCATTCATCATAGCGTCCCGGCAGCGTTGCCGAAAAAGGGGAATGTCCGTCGGGAATCGCGGCTGGAAAGTGCCTCTCTGGCCGCCGGCGGCGTAGACCCGCTCCACAGGAGGCCGGCGCTGCAAAAGAAGGAACGAGCAGGTTTAGGCGGCGCTTTCTACGAGGGACTGGCGTTTCGCGCGCGGCGAAGACGCTCGTCAGCTTTCCTGCCGCCGGCGCGGCTGCTTGCCCGGATGTCTATAGCATCCGTATCGGGGAGCGCATCGGCCAAAGCTGGCGTTGCGCTTCCAGGCTTCTACTCTTTCAATAGCTGCCTGGCGATCACCAGCCGCTGGATTTCGCTGGTGCCCTCGCCGATGGTGCACAACTTGACGTCGCGATAAAATTTTTCGACCGGATAGTCCTTGATGAAGCCGTAGCCCCCGTGGATCTGGACCGCCTCGTTGGCCACGCGGACGGCCACTTCGCTCGAAAACAATTTGGCCATCGATGCTTCCTTGGTGTTGCGCTGGCCTTGATCGAGCATCCATCCGGCACGGTAGGTCAGCAGGCGCGCCGCATCGATTTCCGTGGCCATGTCGGCGAGTTTGTTCTGCACGGTTTGAAACTCGGAGATCGGCCGGCCGAATTGCCGCCGCTGCTTCGAGTAGCGCAGAGCCGCTTCGTAGGCGCCCTGCGCCATGCCGACGCCCAGCGCGGCGATCGACACGCGGCCGCCGTCCAGGATCTTCAGCGAGTCAATGAAGCCCTCGCCCGCCTTCCCCAACAGTTGCGAGGAGGGGAGGCGGCAATCGGTGAAGATAACTTCGCCCGTATCACTGGCCCGCAAGCCCAGCTTGTTTTCTTTTCGTCCCAGCCGGAAGCCCGGAGTTCCCTTGGGAATTATAAATGCTGATATACCGTGGTGGCCCTGCGCGCGTTCGGTCACCGCCATTGCGACGCAGACGTCCGCGTGATGCGCGTTGGTGGTGAACGTCTTGGCGCCGTTTAAAACCCAGCAATCGTTTTCGCGCGCGGCCGTCGTCCGCGTGCCGGCGGCATCCGAGCCGGCCTCGGGCTCGGTAAGCGACCAGCAGCCGAGCCATTCCCCGGAGGCGAGTTTCGGGACGTAAGCCCGCTGCTGCTCAGGCGTGCCCATCTTGTATATGTGATTTGTGCACAGCGAAGTGTGCGCGGCGACAATGATGCCCACCGAGCCGTCCACGCGGGAAAGCTCTTCGATCACGATCGCATATTCGATATAGCCCATGCCCGCTCCGCCGAGCTCTTCCGGGAAAATAGTCCCCATCAACCCGAGGGCGCCAAGCTGCCGGATCACCTCGGCCGGGAACGTCTGGTTTTCATCCCACTCCCTCACGTGGGGAGCAATCTCCGATTCGGCGAACTCGCGCACCATCCGGCGAAGCTGCTGCTGTTCGCTCGTGTAGCCAAACTCCATCTACTTCACTATGACAGCCGGCGTCGCCCGAGTTCAAGGAGTGGCTGGGCGGAAAGCCGCCCGAGCGGGCCAACCGCCTGCTTTCGTCTGCCGTGTTTGCCGGCGGGCTCCGCAAAAGCGCTTCTCAAAAAATGCTTGTACCGAACTGGTATCTGCAATGTCTGTGCAAGCTGCCGAACACGGCGTACGCACGCAATGCAAGCTGCCGGCGCGGTGCCTTCGACCGGGCCCAGCCGGTTCTCGTTTGGACAAAGCATTTTTTTTCGAGCATGAGGCCCCGCCGGCCTGGCTCCGCGGCTGGCCAGAGCATTTTCGATCACCCCCCAGTAGAACTGGATAACGCTCTGACAAAAGAGGAGTTGCTCAATTCCAGGAGCGATGCAAGGCAGCCAGGCCGCCTTCGCGGTTGAGGACTTTTCCTAACCTTTTGCCGTCAACGAATCCTGGAGCCTATAATATCAATCTAGATTAGGGTGATAGCCTAGAGGATTACAATGGCCACTTCTATACTGACCGAGCGTGACCGGTGGGCTCATCTTCCTCCTGCGGTGAAAGAGGAACTCGACGTTTATGAGACCGAGCTTCGCCGCATGCAGCACGGTCTGATTTCAGAAAAAGTATTTCTCGAACTGCGGCTGCGCTTTGGAGTGTATGGACAGCGGCAGCCCGGCGTGCAGATGCAGCGGATCAAAATCCCGTTGGGAATGCTGACCGCGCGCCAAATGGACCGCATCGCCGACTTGGCCGAGGAATACGCCGATGGCGTCTGCCATATCACGACGAGGCAGGATGTCCAGCTTCACTTTGTCAACATCAACGACACGCCCAATCTGATGCGCCGCTTGGCGGAAGCCGGCATTACCACCCGCGAGGCTTGCGGCAACGCCGTGAGAAACGTGTGCGCTTGTCCCAAATCCGGCGTTTGCCATGAAGAGGTTTTCGACACAACGCCTTATGCGAGAGCAATGGCGTATTTCATGCTGCGCCACCCGGATGCCCAGAATTTCGGCCGCAAGTTTAAGATCGCCTTCTCCGGCTGCGAAGACCAAGCCTGTGCGCTGGCGCTGATGCACGATATTGGAGCCATCGCTCAGGTGCGGGAGAAGGACGGCAAGCTGGAGCGCGGCTTCAAAGTTTATGTCGGCGGCGGTCTGGGACCCTTGCCGTACCAGGCCAAGCTGTTCAGCGAGTTTGTTCCGGCAGCGGAGATGCTGCCGCTAGCGCAGGCCATCGGCCGCGTATTCGCCCGTCTCGGTGAGAAGAAAAACCGTGGCCGCGCCCGCATGAAGTTTCTCGTGGGGCAGCTCGGCATCGAAGAGTTCATCCGCCTGGTTCTGGAGGAGCGCCAGAAGCTGCTGCCGGATCCGCGTTGGACGGATTATCTCGAAGCCGCCGAAAACTTCGCAGAAAAACCGCTGCGTCCCCCTTCGGATCTCGATCTTTCCGGGCGCAGCCCCGAGTTTATCCGCTGGTTGCGCACCAATGTTCGCCCGCAGCGCCAGCCGGGTTACGCGACAGTCACCGTTTTTTTGCCGCTCGGCGACATCAGTGCGGATCAGATGCACGGCCTGGCCGCTTTGTGCCGCCGTTTCGTCAACGATACCATCCGCACGACGGTCGAGCAGAATATCATGGTCCGCTGGGTTGCGACCGGCGATCTCCCGGATTTTTACGACGGGTTGCGCGAGCTCGATCTGGCGCAGACCGGCGCGGGCACCTTGGGGGATGTGACGGCCTGCCCCGGAACCGATTCCTGTAAACTCGGCATTGCGTCCTCCCGAGGACTGGCGGCGCTCTTGCATGAAAAATTCCACAACGGCTTGAGCGATGTCGCCGCGCGCACCGATCTCAACGTCAAGATCAGCGGGTGCTTTAACTCCTGCGGGCAGCATCATATCGCCGATATCGGCTTTTTCGGCTCGGTGCAGCGGAAGGGAGGCCACGTGGCGCCCGTGTTCCAGGTTTTGCTGGGCGGAGAGATGGAAGGCAACGCCTCCGCGTATGGCTTGGCCGTAGCCAAGGTTCCCTCGCAAAACGCCCCCGCGGTGATCAAGAAGCTGAGCGATCTTTATACGCGCGAGCGGGGGGAAAACGAGCGGTTTTCTGATTTTGTCCGCCGCCTCGGCAAAGCTCGGATCAAAGAGGAGCTGGAGGAACTGACGGTGCTGCCTTCTTACGAGGAAGGGCCAGCCTATTACAAAGACAATCGGCAGCCGTGGGACTATCACATGTCCACTGAGCAGGGCGAATGCGCGGGCGAGGTGGTGGACCAATCCGAATTCATGCTCGAGGACGCCGACCGCCTCGTTTTCGAGGCCACCCTGGATCTCGACGCGGGCCGCTACGATGAAGCGGCCGCCAAGACCTGGGCCGCGAACCTAAAGGCGGCCGATGCTCTGCTGTTTCAAAAAGGCCTGCTGCTTTCGGATAATTACAACACGGTCGAAAAATTCCGCGAGCTGTTTTTCGACACCGGCGAGTTTTACGGCACCTTCGCCGAGAACTTCTTCCGCGCCGCGCAGGAGGGAAATCAGGGTCTGGGGCCGGAAAAAACCCGGCGGCGCGTCGAGGAAGCCACGCTGTTCGTGGAAATGGCCCAGACTGTTTATAGCCGCATGGCCGGCGCCAAAGTATGACGGAGATTCAGAAGGTCTCTGTCAAAATCCTGAGTGATGCGCCGCAAACTCTGGATCTGACGCCCTTTCTCTCCATCTTCGGACGGTGGCGGGCCGATGCGAATCACGCCGCGCAATGGGTCGATCTGGCCGATTATGCGCACATGGCCCGCGGCGCCGGCATCGTGTTGATTGGCCACGTTTGCAACTTCAGTTTTGATATGGGAACGGCCGCCCCGGGTGTGCTTTACTTTCGAAAGAAGGGTCTGGAGGGGTCAAACCAGCAGCGATTATGGGCCGTTTTTCGCGACGCCTTGGCCATATCCCGTTGTCTGCTGCGGGAGCCCGAGTTTCCCCCCGGCGTGCATTTGCAAACCGGGCGGCTGGAACTGGCTTTTAACGACAGGCTCGAGACGCCCAATACCGAGGATACTGACTGCGAGCTGCGTCCCGCCGTTTCCGCCGTTCTTGACGAGCTTTTCGGCCGCGGCGCCTATGAATTAGAGAGACAAAGGGATCCCGCAAAGCTCTACGGTTTTTCCGTGAGAGCCGCAAACTTGCCCGCCTGGGACGAATGGATCGCCCGCCTGGGCCTCTAGGCGGTCATTACCAGTACCCTGGTACTTCACTCTCGCGTCCCAAAATGAATCGCCTGCGCTATTGTTCGCGCGGCCATTCCGACTTACATTCGAAACGTCGGAGAAAAAGCAGAATGTCGGAACGTGGCGTTTACAGGCTGGCTGGAGCGATGTTGCTGCAAGCGATCCAGGATGCCAGCAGCAGTTCGTCGGGAAGACGGAGCAGCGCTCTGCGATGGATTCGGAGCAGCGACGATTCCTGCTTCAGTTTCTCTTTTGTGTGCCGCATTTTGAACCGGAATCCCGAGGAGGTGCGGCGCTATTGCGAGCAGAAGGCCGCCGAGCGCGGCAAAATGACTCTGCCGTACCTGGAAGGTTGGCAAGACCAGACTTCCTGGCCGTCGTTTCACCTCACCACCCGGTAGGGGGCGGCCGGCGCTGCCCGGGCGACCCCCGAACCAACTCCTCGTATCCCTGCGCTATGATAAGGGAATGGCAGCGGAATTGTTCGAAGTTCGGTGCCCCTGCTGCAAAGCGGTCCTTCAGGTAGACGCGGAAACCCAGCTTGTCATTGCTCACCAGCCGCCCGAGAAGACTCCGCCCATCGAAGATTTGAAAGAAGCCGTCGAAAAACTGAAAGGCGAGGAGAAGAAACGCGATCAGATCTTCCGCCAGCAGTTCGAGGCGGAGAAGACTCATGGCAAAGTGCTGGAGAAGAAATTTGATCAGCTTTTGAAGCAGGCTAAAGCGGAGCCGGCTGGGAAACCCGGAATTCGCGATATCGATCTCGATTGAGAGGGGCGCTCGGGCCGCTGGGTGGATTTGGCAAACCAGGCGCCGTTTTTCTTTTTTTGCTCCTGGCTTGCGGCCCCCGCGAGCTCGCCGCGCCGGTCCCCGCCGCGAAGCCGTTGCCCTAAGCCTTGTGAATTTTGACGGCGCTGCGATCGATGTCCTTAATCGTCGGCTTGCCACACATCGCCATGTTGCGGGCAAGCTCGGTTTGCAACATTTCCATTACGGTTTGGACGCCTTCCGCGCCATACGCCGCCAAGCCCCAAAGAGGAGGCCGTCCCAACAGAATGGCCCGCGCGCCCAAAGCCAGAGCTTTGAGCATATCCGTCCCGCGCCGGAAGCTGCCATCGATGAGGAGCGGAATTTTTCCGCCCACGGCGTCGGCGATGGCCGGGAGCATCTCGATCGGCGAAGCCAAGCCGGGTGTGAAGCGGCCGCCGTGGTTGGAAACCACGATGCCTTGCACGCCACGCTGCACCGCGATCTGCGCTTCCTCCGGGCTCATGATCCCCTTCAGTACAATCGGCGCGCTGCTTCCCTGCCGCAATTGATCGATCACGCTCCAGTTGATCGCGGGATCAGCCATGACCGCGAGCTTGGCGGGATTCGGCGTCCCTGCCGCTCCCGCCGGCTGATACGGTGTGCCTACCGTAATGACGATCGCTTTGCAACCTGCCTTGACCGCATTCTGAATGCGCGATCGGACAGGGGCGATATCCGGCTCGGGAAAGACCTGGTACCACAGCGGCGTTTTGGCCTCGGCGGCGATCTTGTCGAGCGGTACGCTCGATCGACTGCTCACGACCATCACGGCCTTCGCCGCGGAAGCCCCCCGGACCGTGGCCAACTCTCCTTCAGGGTGGTAGCGCTGCTGGTGCGACGTCGGCCCCACCAGAATTGGGGCGAACATTTTTTCCCCGAACAGCTCCGTGGTCAGGTCCAGGCCCATGGCGTTTACCATCATCCGGGGACGAAAGGTGATGCGGTCGAACGCCGTGCGGTCGCTCCCCGAGATGGAGGAATACTCCGTGCTGGCCAGCTTCCGCTGGGCTACGGCTTCGCATTCGAAAACGTTCACTAGTTCGTCGCGAGGCGTGATACGGCCCGGGGGCTCTCCCGCGAGGGGCTGTTGGCCCCGCAGCCGGGGAGACGCGGCGGCCAGCGATGCGAATCCAGCGATCATCTTACGCCGGCTAAATCTGACGTTGCTCATACGAAGTTCGTCCTCACCAAGTTCCTGTCGATCGAATCCAGCGTGGGCCGCCCGGTGGCCGCCATCGCCAGGACCAATTCGGTCTGGAGAATTTCCAGCACCCGCTGCACTCCCGGCGCGCCATAAGCCCCCAGGCCCCACCTTATGGTCCGGCCTAGGCAAACAGCTTTTGCTCCCAACGCCAGGGCCTTTAGAATGTCGCTGCCCCGGCGGAATCCGCCGTCGATCAGCACGGGTATTCGGCCTTGCACGGCATCGATGATCTCGGGCAGCGTCTCCAGCGTGGAAGGGCCGTAATCCATGGAGCGCCCGCCGTGATTGGACACGATGATTCCATTCATCCCATGCTCGATGCACAGCCGCGCGTCTTCAGCGGTCAAAATGCCCTTGGCCAGCAAAGGAACCTTCAGAAAGGGCCGAATTTGGTCGACATATTTCCACGAGTACCATAGGCGGTACTCAGGCACTCGATAGGGGTTGCGCGGCGGCGGAATTCTGCCCCGTCCTCGGCCGGTTCGGCCGGCAGCCACGCTCACACTGGGGCTCAGGCTGCCCCCCAAGTGGCGGTCATGCAAGGGCCGCTCGTAAAAGGCCGCTTGCTGGTCTACGGTCATGGCCACGGCCTGGCAGCCCGCCGCCTGGGCTCTTTCCAGAATTTCGCGGCTGGCATCCAAATCCTCGCGGGGATAGAGCTGAAACCATAGCGGCCCCGCGGCGGCTGCCGCGACTTTGTCGATCGGAAGGCTGGCTGCATTACTCACGATCATCGGCGTGTTCGAGGCAGCCGTGGCTCCCTTGTGGGTTCCTGCTTCGCCGTCCGGATGAAGCAAAGCGTGGCCGGAAGTGGGAGAGCACATGATCGGGAAGGCCATCTTTGTGCCGAGAATCTCGGTAGCCGCGTTTACGGAACTGACGTCCACCACACCGCGCGGCACCAGCTCCACCCAGTCAAATGCTCGGCGGTTGCGGCGTAAGGTGAACTCGCTCTCCGCCCCATAAGAGGTGTAATCGTAAATTGCCCGTGGCTCCTTCGCAAAGAAAACCGGCTCGAAGTCGAAAGAGGTCAGCAGCTCGTTGAGCGCGGGAACGCGGCTGTGGTCCCGAAAGGGGTCTTGCTGGGAATGGAGCAGCGAAGAACCGCTTAGAAATGCAGCCAGCCCCTGAAGCGCACGCCGCCTCGTCAGCGATTGACGCCACCGGCCTTCTATAGCTCCCATCACAGCCTCCAAAGATCAAAAGCAGTTTACCCGATTTTCTGATAGACGGAAACCGCGCCAAGGAATGGGTGTGCAGCTTCGAGGTCCAAAAGAGGAACCGCGTCAGCCGTCGAAATGAAGCCGACTACGGTGGATGTGGCCGCGCCTTCAGGGAGATCTCGGTAAGGCCGCCTATCATGATCGCTTTCCCCATTGTGAGGAGGCTGTGGCGTAGGCGGGTAACGACCACTGTGCGGGCGCCGCCGGGGGCCACGCCCCCGCGGGATCGAAGCTGGAACAGAATCGCGTGGCGGTCAAAGCTTCACGCTCCACGGCGGATTGCCGGCGTGGCGCTTCGCGGCTGCGCGCTGCTTTCGCGCACAGAGGGGTTGGGGCGAACAATCTCTGCCGGTGCAGGCCTCCCGCCAGGGCTGCCGAGGGCCCGGGCGTGCTTATGGCCTCACAAATAGCCTTGCATTTTCCCCTTTTCTTCGCCTAGAATAAAAAGCTCTGAGCACACGGACTCGGTTTGAGGAGGTGACCTTGGCTCTGACTCGACGGCAGCGGCAAGTCCTGGATTACATCGCCGGTTTCATCCAAACGCACGGCTACAGCCCCAGCTTTGACGAGATCGCACAAGGGATGCAACTGGCCTCACTGGCCACAGTTCACAAACATCTAACGACCTTGTGTACAAAAGGGTATTTGAAACGCGGAATCAACCAGAGCCGATCGATTGATCTGGGTCCGCAATATTACAGCGACCAGCGGCGGCAGCGCCAGGAACGCGCCTTGCGGCCGGCGTTTTCCGCCGAATTGCCTTTGCAGGGGCGAATCGCGGCGGGCAAGCCGATCGAGGCCGCCGAAAATCCCGAGACACTCTCGTTCGGCGATTTTTTAGGCGCTCCTAACGTATATGCGCTCCAGGTTCACGGTGATTCCATGATTGACGACCATATCATGGACGGCGACTACGTGCTGATCCAGCGCACAGAGGAGGCTCGCGACGGCGATATTGTCGTCGCCCTGGTAGAGGGCTCAGAGACCACCCTCAAGCGCTTTTATCGCGAGCCGAATGGCATGGCCCGCCTTCAGCCGGCCAATGCCACCATGCAGCCGATCCTGGTGCCACTCGAGGGGGTGCGCATTCAGGGCCGTGTTTTGGCTGTCCATCGCAGATATCGCTAGTCGCGACAAAGGCAGGCTTGCTCTTATCCTCTTCTCGGTGATTCTGCTGGGCTTGCGACGATTGCGTTCCTCAGCGCGCAGCGGCCCGGGCCCGCGGCGCAGATCTAAGATGTTGATCCACCGCCTGCGCGACTTTTTCCGAAAAGAGCACCTTCCAGTGCGCACTGATAATCAGCTCCATGTCCTGGTACGAGGTAAGAAAACCAGGCCGGATTTCCAGGCTGGGACATCCCAGACGCACGGCCGGCACGCAATCTTGGCTGCTGCTGACCGCAAAGAAATCTCGGCAAGGCAGCCACATTTCGAGGGCCTGCCGGACCGCCTGGCTCAGGGCCTCAAGCTCCGCCGGCGCGGCCAATTGGAAGCCACGATCCTTGTGGTTCAGGCTCTTGCTGAAATGCAGCGAGAGCGCCAGGCTGGCCCGGCTGCATAGCTCCTTCCGGCGCTGTGGAGGAGAGTTGGTTCGGGAATCAGTCCGAGTCAGGACTGTTTTCACTCCCCGCTTGTGTAACTCCTCGTCCAGCGCTATGGCGTAGCGCAGCGCGAGCTCCTGCTCGGTGTATCGTGTGCCCTTGTGATAGGCGATCGCGCCCTCATCCAGTACGTTTGGCTTCACCCAGCCGCTGCCGTGGCCAGGATCGATTGCAATCAGCGGAAGCCTTTGGGCGCTCGTTTGCTCTCTGAGCATCTGCGCGGGCTCCTTATCAAAGATTCGCTCGCGGTACGCACCGGCCCGGCTGCCGGCATGCACTCGACATCCGCTTTAGCAAGTGCCGAACCAACCGGCAAGACGCCCGGCCACTCGCTCGATTTCGGCGGGGGTGAGGCGGCTTGAGACCTCAATCACCAGCTCGGTGAACCAGAGAATCTCCATTTCCCGTTCCAAACGGGCAAGTTCGGTATCGACTACCTTCCGTTCTGCATTGGAAAAAATCTGCGGATCAACGCCGCTGTGTGCGAACACGTTCGATCACCCGAAGCAGCCGGAATTCCTGCTCGAGACGCTCTTTGGTTGTCATGCTCTGATCTCCTTGTGTCGTATTCCGTGCGCCGGGCACGTCCCAGGTGCGATAACATGCCATTTGCCCGCTAGGGCGGATATATGCGTAAGCGTACGCGTAAGTAAATCGGCTTTTCTGTGGAAACTATAGAGAGTCCCCTGAAAAAATTGCGCAGTGCCCTGGGTTGGAGCCAGTCGGCGCTGGCCCAGGCGCTTGGATGCTCCTACTCCTCGATCCAGAATTACGAGGGCGGAAAGCGTGTGCCTCGCGAGATCATCGAAAGGCTGAAATCGATTGCCGCCGAGCACGACCTGGCCGACATTGCATTGGAGTTGTCGAGCGAGGCGTGGCAGGTGCGGCGAGTTTTTCAGCCGCGGGAAGTTGGGATTCCCGGGGACGCGCCGGCAGTTTCCGGGGCCTCTGACAAGTCACTCCGCAGGAAGGACAGTTCCGGCGACAGGGAAGCGTGCCATCAAATCCTGGATCGTATTCTTGATTCCGGCGACCGGGTCGCTATCGCAGCGATCCTTCAGAATCTGCACGCTCTCGATTTGTTGGTTCACTCGAACCAAGCGAAGCGGCGGTCTGGAAATCAGAAAACAGGATCCGCCACGCGTGTGAAATAGCGTCGCTCCGCGCTCTGGCGGGAAATGTTCGAAGATCTGCCCAAGTGGACACCCTGCGGCGGGTATTTGCGTGGTCCAAGATACCGCGCCAATGCCGGTTGCGCCTCAGGATTGGCCCCGCTAGAATCAGTAGTTTCGAAATTCGCCTGGAGGATGCATGTCCGTTGAGGAGAAGGTAAAGCAGATCATTGTGGAGCAACTCGGCGTTGACGAGGCGCAGGTTGACGGGGCCGCCTCCTTTGTTGACGACCTGGGCGCCGACTCCCTTGATATTGTGGAACTGGTGATGGCCTTCGAAGAGGCCTTTGAGATCGATATCCCGGACGAAGACGCAGAAAAGATTACCACCGTCAAGGGCGCCATCGACTACATTCAGAGCCACGCCAAAGTGAAGTAGAGTTGCGCCGCGGCGTGCGGCTGCCGGCCGGATTCCGGCGCGTAGTTTGGTTCGATTTCATCCGCGCTCACTGGCGCGCCCGATCCGCTACTATGGCTGAAGGGACTTACCCCCGGCCAGAGAGGAGACCTGTTTGCGAAGGGTTGTTGTCACCGGGGTCGGCCTGATCTCCGCGGTCGGCGTGGGGACTGAGCAGACTTGGAAGGCAATCACGGAAGGGCAGAGCGGCATAGGCCGCATCACATCGTTCGACGCCTCCGATTTCCCCACTCAGATCGCCGGCGAAGTTAAGGGCTTCGATCCCTTCCAATATATTGAAAAAAAAGAAGTGAAAAAAATGGGGCGCTTCATTCACTTTGCGATCGCCGCCAGCGAATTCGCTTTGCAGGCGTCCGGTCTCAAGGTGACCCCGGAGATCGAAGAACGGGTCGGCGTATACATCGGCAGCGGCATTGGTGGCTTCGATGTGATCGAACGCGAACATGCCAACCTGCTGTCGGGCGGGCCCAAGAAGATTTCCCCTTTTTTCATTCCCGCGACCATCATCAATCTGGCGTCCGGACAGGTGTCGATCCGAACCGGAGCCAAGGGGCCGAACTCAGCGACCGCCACGGCGTGCACCACCAGCGCTCATGCGGTCGGCGATTCGTTTCGCCTGATTCAATACGGCGCGGCCGACGTCATGATTTGCGGCGGGTCGGAAGCAACCATCACTCCGATGGGCATCGGCGGATTCGCGGCCATGCGGGCGCTCTCCACGCGCAATGACGATCCGCGAGGCGCTTCCCGGCCCTTCGATGCCGATCGGGACGGCTTTGTTGTGGGCGAGGGCGCTGGCATTCTGATTCTGGAGGAACTGGATTTCGCCAAACGGCGCTCGGCGCCGATCTTGGCCGAACTGGTGGGCTACGGGATGAGCGCCGATGCGCACCACATCACCTCCCCTTCCGAAGACGGGGACGGCGCCTACCGCGTGATGCGCAACGCGATCCGAGACGCTAAAATTCGCTTCGATCAGATCGATTACATCAACGCCCACGGCACTTCCACGCCGGTCGGCGACCGCATCGAAACCATAGCGATCAAGCGCACCTTCGGCGATCACGCCCGCAAGGTGGCGGTCAGTTCCACAAAATCCATGACCGGCCACCTGCTCGGCGGGGCCGGCGGCCTCGAGGCCGGCATCGTGGTGCTGGCGCTGCGGGACCAGGTGATGCCACCGACCATCAATTTGTGCAACCCAGATCCGGAGTGCGATCTTGATTACGTCCCGAATTTCGCTCGTCAGGCTCGCATCGAATATGCGCTGACCAACTCATTCGGCTTCGGCGGCACCAACGGCGCGCTGGTGTTCAAAAAATTTGAATAAGCTCGGGCCTGTGGCTGTTGAGCTCGCCTGGCGCCACGGGCCGCCGGCCCTGAAATGAAAATTATCGTCTGTCTCAAGCAGGTCCCGGCGAAAGACTCGCTGCTGCGCATCGACGACGCGCAGCGCTGGATTCAAGAAGCCGGCCTGAGTTTTGAAATCAACGAGCCGGATGCCTTCGCTCTGGAAGAGGGACTGCGCCTGAGGGAAAAACACGGCGGGGAGGTGGTTGTGGTTTGCGCCGGGCCCCCGCGAGCCGCTTCGGCTATCCGCGAGGCCCTGGCCAAGGGCGCCGATCGGGGCATCCATATCGAGGACGAGGCTATCGGCCGCCTGGACAGCTTCGCCGTAGCCGGCGCTTTGGCGGCGGCGCTGCAATCCGAGCCCTTCGATTTGATTCTCACCGGCTTGCAATCGGACGATCTCGGCTACGCGCAGATGGGCGTAGTCCTCGCCGAAATGCTCGGGCTGCCTCACGCTACGATCATCATGGAGGTCGAAAAACAGGATTCCGGCATCAAGGTGAAACGGGAGCTCGAGTCCGGCTGGTTCCAACACGTAGAGATGCCATTGCCAGCGCTGCTGACGATTCAATCCGGCATCAACAAGGTGAGATATGCCACGCTGATGGGGATCAAAAAGGCCAAGACAAAGCCGCTCCGCCGCGTGAGTCCCGCCGAGTTGGGCGTGCAGGTCGAGCCACGGCAGGAGATCCGGACCGTTTACCAGCCCAAAAAGACGAAGCAGACCCAGTTTATCGAGGGCGGCCCGAAGGAAGCGGCGGCCAAGCTGGTGGAGAAGCTGAAATTTGAAGCGCGCGTGCTGTGAGCGAATCGGGTGGGGTCGTTGAGGAACTTGTCGGGGAAAACTGCGCCTCCCGCTTAAGCGGCCGCGGAAGGATCGGATGGGCGCGGCAGTCCGGGCCTGTGGGCGATTTACGTCCGTGAAACCGATAGTTGAAACAAGGTATGAGACCAATCAGCGGGGATTTGAGTTCGAGGGCTGAGACGCTTTCATGGCTATTCTGGTAATCACCGAGCAGTATCACGGGACATGGCACAAGACGTCCTGGGAGGCTCTGGCTGCCGGAATCGATATCGGCCAGGCTTTGGAGAAGCCCATATGGGCTCTGGCGATCGGCAACGCAGGCGCTCCGGCCTCCGATCTCGCCGTACAGAGGGTAGAGCGGGTGATTCAGCTAGAGCATCCGCTTCTGGCGGAATACACCCCGGACGGCTACGCCTTGGCGCTGCGGCAGGTGATCAGCAGCCTCAACCCGTATCTCGTCGTGATGCCGCATACCTACCAGGTCCGGGATTTCGCGCCCAAGCTTGCCGCCTCTCTCGGCCGCGGATTCATCTCCGACGTTATAGGCTTTCGCGCCGAGCAAGGCGTGCCGGTATTTGTGCGCCAGCTTTTTCAAGGCAAGCTCAACGCGGACGTGGCCTTTTGCGGCAATCCGCCGTATTTCGCCTCCGTGCAGGCGGGCGCTTTTCGGGCCGACCGGCTGGAGCGGGCTCCGTCACCTGCCCCGATTGAAAAGCCAACCGTTGCGCTGGAAGCCGCGCAGATCCGCACCAGGCCGCAGGAACGCTTTCAGGAGGCTCGCGGGACAGTCGATCTCGCCTCGGCTGAGATTATTGTTTCAGTAGGACGCGGCATCAAGGGCCCTGAGAATCTACCGTTGGCCGAGGGTCTCGCTAAGGCTCTGGGCGCCCAACTCGGCGCCTCGCGCCCGGTTTGTGACAGCGGATGGCTGCCGCTGGAGCGCCAGGTCGGCAGTTCGGGCCAGACAGTAGCCCCCAAGCTCTACATCGCCCTCGGCATCTCCGGCGCCATCCAGCACCTGGTGGGGATGAAAGGTTCGCGGACGATCGTCGCTATCAACAAGGATCCCAGCGCCCCGATTTTCGAAGTGGCTGATTATGGGATTGTCGGCGATCTCTTCCAAATTGTACCCGCTCTGACTGAAGCGCTTCAGGCTGCCAAATGAAGGAAATGGCCGCGCGGCTCGTCTTCGTGCTGGTCTTTGCCGCGAGCCTCTGGGAATTTTCAAGAACCGTCTATCGCCGTTTCCATTACAAAATTCAGCCTACGCCTCGGTTGCCTTTCGACCGCGTCCCGGCCCGGCTCTGGCGGGTTTGCTGCGAGGTATTTTTGCAATCGCGGGTGATCCGCGACCGGCCTATTCCTGGCCTGCTGCACGCCCTCGTCATGTGGGGCTTTTTTGTCTTTGCCTGGGTGAGCGTCCGCCATCTCTCCCTCGGCTTCCTCGGCCTCGACGCCGCATCGCCCGAGCGCACCTGGTACGGGGCCTTCGCCGCGGTCTGGGCTGTTGCCGTGCTGGCGGGCATTATCGGGCTTTCGATGCGGCGCTTCGTTCTGCGGCCGAAGCTGCTCGGACCGCTTTCGCCGAGCTCGGGGCTGATCGCGTTTCTAATTGCCGCTCTGATGGTTACCTATCTGCTCGGTTGGGCGGTGTTCCCGTTGGGTAGTCCGGCCTGGCGGGCCAACTGGTGGGCCCACACGCTCTCGTTCTTTGCGATTCTCGCTGAGATTCCCCACTCGAAGCATCTTCACCTGCTGCTCGGCCCCATCGGGATATTCTTTCGCTCCGAGACAACCAGTACCATTCGTCCTCTCCGGCCCAATGATGACGACGACCTAGGGATGGTCCACTTTACGGATTTGGCCCCTAAAGACTTGCTGGACCTGCACGCCTGCGTGGAGTGCGGCCGCTGCACCGAGTTTTGTCCTGCCAACGTTGCCGGCCAGACTTTGAATCCGAAGGAAGTGATATTAGGAATGCAGCGGGGGCTGCTGGCGGGCGGGTCCGTCATTGCCGGCACAGTGGAAGAAGCACAAGCCGGCAAGGCGTGGGTCACCGAAGAAGATTTGTTCCAGTGTCTTTCATGCGGCGCCTGTGAAGAGGCGTGCCCGGTGGGCATCGAGCACGTGGGTCTCAAGATTCTCGACCTGCGGCGAGGCTTGGTCAGCGAAGGCCGCACGACAAAGCCGAAAGTCAACGACCTGTTTACCACGATGGAGCGCGCCCCACACAATCCGTGGGGAGTTTCCCATGAGACCCGCCGAAAATTCATCGAGTCGGAAAGATTTCCGGTCTTCGACGGCAGCCAGGAGTGGCTCTTCTGGATGGGGTGCGGCTTGAGTTACGACCCGCACGGCCAGCAGGTGGCCCGGGCTATGCGCAAGATCCTCGAGGCGGCGCGCGTCTCCTGGGGCGTGCTGGCCCAAGAAACTTGCTGCGGCGAGCCGGGGCGCAGGGCAGGGAACGAATATCTTTATCTCGAACTTTCCTCCAAGCTTATCGAAGCGTTTGAGCGCCATCGGGTGAAGAATATCGTTACCTGCGATCCTCATTGCGCGCGGATGTTCGACGTTGATTATCGCCAGATCCCCGCATACGAGGGCCTTGCCATCACGATCGCACACCACACGGAGATGCTCGCCCGCCTCCTTCCTTCCTTGCCGTTCACTCTCGCCCCAGAAACAGTCACGTTTCATGACCCCTGCTACCTGGCGCGCGGGCGAGGAATCACGCGGGAACCGCGCTCGATTCTGCGTTCGTGCGGCGTTTTCGTGACCGAGATGGCACATCACGCGGAGCGCACGTTCTGCTGCGGAGCCGGCGGCGCCCAGCTTTACATCGCCGAAGACGTTCGCGGCCGCGAGGCGCAGCGTGTTAATCATCGGCGCTTCGCGGAGGTGCTCGCCAGCGGCGCGCCCGCCGTCGCCGTGGCCTGTCCCTACTGCCCGATTATGTTGAAGGACGCCGCCGCCCATGCTGGCCGGGAAGAGATTGCTGTTGTAGATATCGCGGAGATCGTCGCCCAGCGGCTCGGGCCGTGAGCCGGACGCCGGCATTCCCCGGGGAATGCTCGGATTCGCTGATCACCAGTCCCGCGAGGAAAGCCCCCAAAGCGAGCGGAAGGCCGAGCGCCCGAGTCGTGGCAGCGGTGGCGAAGCCCAGCGAGAGTGGATACCAGTACATAGAGCTCGTCATTTTGCATCCGGGCCACTCTGGCCATCGCCAGCGGCGCCAGCCGGAAGGCGACTGCGAGGATGGGAACGAGCAGCAGCAAAGACTTGCCGATTTCGAGCGCAAGGATCGCCAACCGGCCGCCGTGGAAGGAGCGCAGGCTGGGCAGAAGAATCGTGAGCGCTACGACCGCCAAATCTTCGATCAGAGTAATGCCGATCATCAGCCGGCCGGGCTGCGATTGCAGCTCGCCGCGATCGGAACGCAGCCGCGAAAGGGCCATCGTGCTGACGACGGAAATCGCCGTGCCGACGGTCACGCCTTGCAGGGCTTCCCAGCCGAGGAGCCATCCCGCGCCCGCGCCGAGCGCAATGGAAAGCACGATGCCGGCCTCCAAGAATTGCCACTCACTTCACTTGCAGAAGTTGGCGCACGGAAAATTCCATACCGGCGGAGTACATAAGCAGAATGACTCCAATTTCGGCAAGCAGCTCGAGGGCGCAGATATCGGGAATGGTCGGCCCTGGCGTGAACGGCCCGATCAAAACGCCAGCGAGGACGTAACCAAGGATGAGGGGATGAGGGCCTGGCGCAGCCGCGAGGCCACAAGACCTCCGAGGACGGCCGCGACAAAGACGTACGCCGGATCGCGATAGAAGTAAACAGCCTCCGCCATTCCGTCAGTCTCGCATCGGACCGATCGGATCTGAGGCCGCTGTTACAATCGAATCATGGCGGCTTCCCATCGGGTCACGCTAATACCGGGAGACGGCATCGGACCGGAGGTGGCGGAAGCCACAGGCCGCGCGGTTGCAGCGGCGGGCGCCCGGATAGAGTGGGAACGCGTCGAAGCGGGAGCCGGAGCGATGGCGCGGACTGGACGATTTTTGCCCGACGAAGTGTTGCAATCGATCGAGCGCAACCGCGTCGCCCTGAAGGGTCCGTTAAGCACGCCGGTGGCCGGCGGTTTTCCTAGCGCGAACGTGGCGCTGCGAAAAGCCTTCGATCTTTACGTGAACTTCCGTCCCGTCCGGCGTCTGCCGGGCGTTCCTACCCGTTTCTCGGATCTTCCGCTGGATATGATCATTTTTCGCGAAAATACGGAAGATCTGTATGCGGGCCTCGAGCACGAAGTCGTGCCCGGCGTGGTCGAAAGCCTGAAGATCATCACCGAGCGGGCTTCTTTACGAATCTCCAGGTTTGCTTTCGACTTTGCCCGCCGGCACGGACGCAGGAAGATATCAGTTGTTCACAAGGCCAACATTATGAAGATGAGCGACGGCCTTTTTCTCCGCTGCGCCCGGGCGGCGGCCGCGGAGTTTCCCGAAATCCAGCACGAAGAGATCATTGTTGACAACGCATGCATGCAGCTTGTAATGCGGCCGGAAACCTTCGACGTCCTGCTGCTCGAAAATCTTTACGGCGACATCATCTCCGATCTGTGTGCGGGCTTGGTCGGCGGGCTGGGTCTCGTTCCCGCCGCGAACTTGGGCGATACCCATGCTGTTTTTGAAGCCGTCCACGGGAGCGCTCCGGATATAGCGGGGCGCAATGTCGCCAATCCCACTGCATTGATGCAGTCGGCTGTTCTCATGCTGGCCCACCTGGGAGAATTGGAGGCCGCGGCCCGGCTTCAACAGGCCATTTTGCAAGTCTATTCCGAAGGCCGCTCGCTGACCCGGGATGTTGGCGGCGCCGCCGGCACGAAGGAATTCACAGATGCCGTCATCGCCGCCATGGCGAAGGCGGACGCGCCGCAACTGGCGTCCGCCGCGCAGCTCGTGATAGTTTAGCTGCATGGCATACTGGCTCTTCGCATCGGATCCGGAGGATTATCACCTGGAAAAGCTCTTTACAGAAAAACGGACCGTCTGGGACGGCGTGCATGGCGCTGTTGCGCGTAAGAATCTTTCCCGGGTGAAAAAAGGGGACCGCATCCTGGGCTACCATAGCGCGCCTCTGAAATCCGTTTATGCGGAACTGAAGTCGCTCACCGACGGCTACGAAAAACAAACCAAGGAAGGACCGGCCTGGGTCGTGGATGTAGCCCCCGTCCGCCGCCTCAAGACGCCGGTTCCGCTTTCCGACCTCAAAGCGAATCCCAGGCTTGCAGGCATGACCTTCTTGAAGATCCAGCGTGTGTCGGTTTCGCCAATCACAGAGCTCGAATACAACGAAATTCTGCGTATGGGCGGAATCAAGGCTGAGTGAAACCGGCTTGCGGGATCTGGCCTTTTCGCGGCGAGTTAGGCCGCGATTCCGCCTTGCCGCAAACGATCGGACTGTTTTTTCACACTTCGAATCAGCCGGCCGGGCCAGCGGCCAGGCTTTAAAAAAATAAAAAATAACCGGAGGTATCGGGTGGTTGCGCTGATAACACTGCTGGGCGGCGCGACAGCAACCTCGAAACCGACTCTATCGTCAAATGGATCAGAATTAAACCGTAGCGCTCTTTTCAGAAGGAGAGTTTCGAGCGCGAGCGGTCCGGCTGGATCACCCACTGGGGCGGAGGTGTTCAATGTACGGGTTGGAAAGCCTTAGCCCAGCATTCATTGAGCACTGGGCCATCGAATTACTGCGGCAGAAGGGCCGGCAGATCGACAACGAGCTCTCGACTGACGACGGATTGCAGTTCAAAATCGACGGCAAGTGGCGCACGCGCGACGAGCTCGTGGCCATGGCTCGCCAATACCCTGAGTGGCAGAATCTGGCTCGCAAACACGAGGAATACCTCAGAGCGGCGTTAGTCTAAACCTTCTATTTTGCATCCGGGCGCGGTCCCTGCCTCTAGAGCATGTAGAGCCGGAATACTTTCGCGCCTTTTTGTGAGATCGGGCGTTCCTCGCCGGTTCTGTCGTGCGATGATGGAAATTTGGGGTGAGCCGGGGCATGCACCAGGGCAGCGCCACGCCGGAGGAGATCTATCGATTCATTTTCGGCGAGATCGACACCGTCCCGCATTTGGAAGCTTTACTGCTACTCTGGAACAGTCGGCCCAAGAAGTGGTCGGAAGAAGAACTGTCGCAGCGTTTGTTCATTACGGCGTCAGCAGTCGCGGAGGTCATGCAGGATCTGGTGCGGCGAAATCTGATCGCCGCTGAAACATCGTCGCGGCAGTACTGGTACGAATTCCGCTCGGAGGAGAAAGAGCGCCTGATCGAAGGAACCGCGCGAGCCTATCAGTCGGAGCTCATCCGAATCTCTACATTGATTCATTCGAAAGCATCTTCCGCCGTGCGGGAATTTGCGCGGGCCTTTAAGATTACCAAGCAGAAAGAGTGAAATGGGGCCGGCCGTCTATATCCTGAGTGCGCTCACGACCTTGCTTTGCGCCGTCCTGCTTTTGCTAGGATACGCACGGGCCAGAAAGCGCCTTTTGCTTTGGAGCGGCCTTTGCTTCGCCGGCCTGACCGTTTCCAACCTGCTGGTTTTTGTGGATCTGATCGAGTTGCCGGCTATGGATCTTTATCTCTGGCGGTTGGGAACGGCCGTGATCGCCATGGCGCTGCTGCTTTATGGGCTTATCTGGGAAGGCCGGTGAACCAGATGCTGAAGATCGAGATGTTTTTGCTGGGTGTTCTTGCCGCTGCCTCAATAACCGCCGGAGTATTCTTTTTGCGGTTTTGGAAAGACACCCGCGACCTTTTCTTTCTGGCGTTTGCGGCTTCTTTTATCATCGAAGGGTTTAACCGCGTCGGTCTGCTGCTCTCGGAGCGGCCGAATGAAGGCAGCCCGTGGATCTATTTGGTCCGGCTTCTGGCATCCCTGCTGATTCTCGCCGCCATTGTCCACAAAAATTACGGCCGCAACGCCTGAGTCGGCGTGTTCTCGCGAGTCGTAAGGGCGTTCCGGCCGCCGCGGGCATCGCAACGCCGATCAAGAGTGTAAGTCCTCATATAATTCTTACACTCTGGCGCCCCAAAATGGACAGTCTCGCGCGTTGCAGCTCGCGAAAGGCGACCGCTGCCCGGCTCCAAAGCCGACGAAACCGGTCCGCGCGCCGGGGACCAGGCCGGGCGACTCGGGCTTTCTAAAGATCAGTCGCTTGCCGCCGCTGCTGTGGGGCGCTCGGGTTGAACCACAACGCAGCAGAAAGGGAAGGCCTTAGCGGCATCGGGCCCGAGCCGGAAACAGCGCCGGTCCATGACCAGCAACTCAATTCCCCCTTAGTTTGCGGCAGAATGGCCCCGTGCTTGCTTAGTTTCCCCGGACCGGAAGTGTCGATAGACAACGTGGATGGCTGGGCTGGGAAGATTGTTCGTGCATTGTTTTTTCAGTAACTTCGCATAATACCCCTTGCTGACGAAAAACATTTCCGCGCCCGGCACTGGGTTTCGCAGCACCGGACTTCGCCTCGGAGGGCCTTTTTCATGAAGAGGAACGGCAGTACAGCCTCGCAGATTGTTTCCGCGAGCCAAGAGACGTTAGACATCGGGAGAGTTCTCCATGCACTGCAAGCCATGCGGGATGGCGACTTTTCCGCCCGATTGCCGGGAGACTGGACGGGGCTGGCCGGCAAGGTGGCTGACACGTTCAACGAGATCGCGACCTCGAACAAGAGAATGGCCGAGGAACTGAAGCGGGTAGGAACGGTTGTCGGCAAGGAAGGAAAGACGCGGCACCGCACCCGCTTCGACCGCCACAGCGGATCCTGGGGCGAAATGGAAACATCGGTCAACACCTTGATTGACGATTTGCTGTGGCCCACCCGGGAGGTGACGCGCGCTATCTCCGCCGTGGCCCAGGGTGATCTGCTGCAAAAGGTCCAGCTCGACGTGGATGGACGGCCGCTACAGGGAGAGTTTCTCCGCTCTGCTGCCATCGTGAATACAATGATCGAGCAGCTTGGAGTATTCACCTCGGAGGTGACGCGCGTGGCGCGCGAGGTGGGGACCGACGGCAAGCTGGGGGGCCAGGCACAGGTACCCGATTTCAGCGGTGTCTGGAAGGATCTGACCGAAAGCGTGAACTCGATGGCCAGCAATCTGACGGCGCAGGTCCGCAACATCGCCGATGTGACAATCGCGGTCGCCAGCGGCGACCTCTCCAAGAAGATCACCGTAGACGTGCGCGGCGAGATTCTCCAGCTCAAAGAAGCGATCAACACCATGGTGGACCAGTTGCGTTCTTTCGCCAGCGAGGTAACCCGTGTGGCGCGCGAGGTGGGGACCGACGGCAAGCTGGGGGGCCAGGCCATCGTTCCCGGGGTGGCGGGAACGTGGAAGGATCTGACGGATTCGGTCAATGCCATGTGCGGCAACCTGACGGCGCAGGTGCGCAACAT